>Ga0209274_10000045_pt1 | contig 126061 bp, 138 predicted proteins | sample HubBroMetageREF1_FD_188343 | JGI IMG/M metagenome (GOLD analysis project Ga0209274, IMG submission 188343) | Reference soil microbial communities from the Hubbard Brook experimental Forest, New Hampshire, USA - Hubbard Brook CCASE Soil... | ecosystem: Environmental > Terrestrial > Soil >...
ATACTGTACCCCGATCGGCGCCTGTATCGACCGGCGCGCCGCCGGCAACCCTATTGGAGATAGGGTTGCTTGACCTCGTGACTGAAGTCAAACAGATCGAACAAGTCGGACAGGGCCGGCATGTTGGCGGGCACGTAGGGTGCATCGTCGCGCATCTTGGGGTTCGGCAGATTGTCGCGGCTGCGATCGGTGAGCGGACGCAATTGCCAATTGCGCTCGATGAACTTCAAGAGCGAGACATGGTCGGCGTAGCCATGATTGACCTTGCCGCCGGTCGAGTACGCCGAGAGGGCCAGCAAGGGAATGCGCGGCCCGTCGCCGAAGTAGTCGATCGGCTGAATGAATCCGGAATCCCAATAGCCGCCGGCCTCGTCCCACGTGACGAACACCACCGTCTCGGCCTTGAGCTTGGGATGCGCCTCGAGCGCATCGAGCACCTGCTGCACATAGGCCTCGAAGAGATCGATCTTGGACGATGAGGGGTGACCGTCGAGCAATCCGTCAGGCTTGCCGAAGGAGACCGCCGGCAACGTGCCGCCCTGAATGTCGGCCAGCAGGTCGGTGGTGTCTTTGATGTGCGCCGCCCGCTGCGCGGGGTTCCCCATGATCGAGGTCGCGTACTGGAAGGGATTGCAGATCTGGCAATACGCGACGCCGAGCGTGTGGGCGGGATCCGAAAGTGCCGCTTCGGCCAGCGCCGTGGATGAGTTCAAGGTCGCAGCGGTACCGGCGGCCACCGCGTCGTTCGAGAGAGCGACGGCGTCGTTGTAAGAACCGCCGAAATACGCCCAGGTGATGTTCTTTTCGTTCAGGGCGTCGCCGATGGTGCGCACCGGCGATCCGGGAATCATGTTCTGAGTCGCCGGCGAGGGTGCCTGGAAGCCATTGGGCAGGAAGCCTGGATTGGTGTTGTCCAGCATGTAGTAGTGAGCCTGGGCGCAGTTAGGCTCCGCGCGGTAGGGCAGAGCCTCGAGGTAACTGACGATGGGGGCGACGCCGGGCTGCCCGAAATCCGAACAATTGGTGAAATTGTTGTCGGCGGTGTACTTGTTGGTTGAACCCGCTATCGGGTTCGGATTGGCGATCTCGCTCGCCGGAGGCGTGATCGCATTGCCGTTGCCGTCGCTCCAGAAAGCCGCATCGCCGGTGCCGAGCATGAAGTGATTCGCGCCGGTGCCGCCTTGGAAGGATTGATGGAAATTGTCGCTCAAGGTGAACCGGTCGGCGAGAGTCTTCAGCGTCGACGCTTCTTCCTGCTCCGCGTCATAGAAACCCATCTCGTTGCCTTCGCTGAAATTGCCCTGCACCGCGGGAATCTTGCTGTCGTTGTAGTCGTATGTCGACATCACATAGGGGAACAGATCGTTGAGACATCCCGTGGGATTCGCCTTGGTGGCATTGGCCACGCTGCAATCGGATTGCTGCCATGCCTGATAGAACCGGTGCGTCATGTCGCCGGTGTAGTCGTCGTCGCTGATATTGGCTCCCTGCAGAACGAACGGTCCGTTCGGCAGGGCCCCCGCTTGCGGAATGCGGATGTCGAGAGAGTCGGCCGGCAGGCCCGTGAAGCCCGTGGTCAAGATCGTGTCGGTGTTCGCGTTGAAATCCGGGCTCGGATCGAGCGCGGCGACCTCTGCCAGGAAAGCCGGCGGAAACGGCGGGCTCGACTCATTCTGGGCGGGAGGCGCGCCGTTCGTGTTGGGCTGCGGCATCTGTGTTAAGCCGCCGTAGACCAGCTTGGCGCTGGTGGGTGCCCCTACGTAGTAGAGAGGCTGCGGTGTGACCGCGAATTGCTGGGCCAGCGAAAAGTTCGGCCCCGGGGAGCCGTCCTCCTGGACGATGCCCTTGGACAGGAGGTTCGAAATGGATTGGTGTCCTCCCTTCGGCTTGTAGACGCCGAAGGTGTGATCCAGGCCGCGATTCTCGCCGATCAGAATGATGACGTGCTTGATCGGCGACGCCGTCTTGACGGCATCGACCGAACCCTTGGGCGCATCGTCCGCGAAACCCACTGTTGCGGCCGAGAGCGAGAACGACACGGCGGCGCCCATCAGGGCCGCGCTCACTCCCCACTTCCTTCGACTCCGTGCTGAACCTTGCATGTTCCCTTCCCCTCGAGTTGATTGATGAAATCTTTCGCGGACACTAGCGGCCGACTATCTCAGGATCGTGAAAAAGAGATGTCAGTTAGCCGCGTGATCGCTTGGCGGTTGCGCCGCGATGCGGGCGGACCCCCGCGATGCGGCGGACCGACGGTGCGCGGCGTGGAGCGCCGGGTCGAACAGCGACCAAGGGTCGGCCGCTTGCAGCGCGAAGGGCGCCGCGGCGGCGGTCAGCTTTCGATAGTTCAAGTATTCGCCGGCGGCCTCGTCGAAGCGGCCGGCCGCGGCGTCGTCGCCGACGCGCTGCAGAGTCTGTGTCAACACGGCCATCGTGGCGCGCGCCAGGGCACGCTCGCGGATCCCGCCGGAAATCTCGCCGCTCTCGACATCCGGATAGTGATCGGCGAGATCCTGCAATTGATCGCGAAGGCTGCGTACCGCCAGCGCGATCACGTCCGTGTCGCGGCGCGAAATCGCAATGTCGAGCACGCCGGCGAGTTCGTCGATATCGCCCAGCACATTGGGTCCCGTGAGGCGATAGGAAGGCCGCACCCCGTCGCCGATCGCCGCCAAATAGGCCTTGAGGTCGGCTCGATCCTGCTCATCGAGCTTCAGATCGAACGCGCGGTTGAAATGATCAATCACCTGGCCGTAATCATCGAAGCGGCCGTCATGAAAATAGGGCGCGTTGAAGTCCGCGTTCAGCAGCGTGGGTGTCTTGTAGAGGCCGCCGGATCCGACATCGTGCTGCCGATGATCCACGAAGGCGGCGGACGGGATGTGGCAGCCGGCGCAGCTAAGGCTCGGATCGTGCGGGAAGGGCTTGACGAACAACGCTTCCCCGCGCCGCTGGGACGGGTTTGCGCCGGGGGGGAGGCGCCCCGCGGCGTCCAGGCCGGGATTGGGAAGGAAATCGATGTCCTCGATGTAGATCACGACGGCATCGAGGATTTCCGCCGAGGGCGGGGGCCCCGCGAACTCGTTGACGATGACGTTGCGGACGAAATCGCGCAGCGAGGCCGTCCGGCCGTCATGACCGTAGGGGGCGAGGAAACGCGCGCCCCGCAAACTGGGGATGGTCAGAGGATCGAGCACCCCGTTGTCGGTCTCCGGATTGAAAAACGCGGACGTGGTATCGAAATTGCCGGGGCGCGTCGACAGGCCGGGGATGAAGAACTTCGGGTTCGACGCCCCATTCACGTGACAGCTGCTGCAGGAGAGGTGCGCCTTGCGCGCCGCATCGCCCAGAATGTAGGGCGAGTTGAACGCCAGATTGCCGAGATTGGACAGATAGGACTTGCGGCCGCGGATCGCCTGCGAGTGGAAGACCTCGCGCGGACTCTCGATGGCGTCCTCGTCGAGCACGGATCCGGCCGGCAAGCCGGTCTTGTCGTCGACTGTGGCGAGTGCCTGCGCACCCAAGGAAAGTCCCGACAGCAGCAGCACCCCGGCAAGTCGCGTACGCCCTGCGCAGCCCCGAACGTTCATCAACCGATTCCCCTTCTCTCTCAAGGCGTGGTCCGGGCCATCATCTATCTCGCGCATGTCTCCTTTGTGACCGGCGGGATCTGCACTAAAGGCGACGATCTCAGCGTCAATTTACCGGCGCCAGGCTGCGGCGATCTGCGTCTGGCCGGTGTCTGGTGACGTAACTAACTGAATTATAAGTAAAAAGACCATCTGGAAATCCCTGGCATAGAACTTGCTCAATTCCTCATGCGGCATGTGCCCGCGCTAGGAAAATTCCATGGCCGATTCAGCCGACGACACCTCTGCTCCCCCGCCCAAGAAATCGGGCGGCCTCATGGCCAACCTCGTGAATGGGATCGGCATCTTTATCCTGACTCTGATCGCCGTGGTGATCGGCGGTTTCATCAACGCGAAGCTGCACCCCCTGCCGGACCTGCAATTGGACAAGGATGGCAAGATCAAAGCCATCGTGCCGGTGGTGGTCGCCGCCAAGGGCGAGGAGGGAGGAGCCGCCAAGAACACCTTGTACTACGCCATCGACCCACCCTTGGTGGTGAATTTCGAGGATGGTTCCGTGGTGCGCTTCCTGCAGATCAGCATGGAAGTCATGGCCCACGATCAGAAGGCCATCGACAGCGTACAAAAGAACATCCCGTTGATTCGCAACAACTTGTTGCTGCTCATGAGCAATCGCAACTACCAGTCGATGATGTCGCGCGAGGGCAAGGACAAGCTCCGCGCGGAGGCGCTTGCCGAGGTACGCGCGGTGCAAAAGAAGGAAGGCGGTCCGGATGTGGACGATATTCTGTTCACCAGCTTCGTGGTGCAGTAATGGCCGAGGCCCCCCCTGCCGCCGCCATCTCCGACGAAGAAGTGTCGGCGCTGCTCGAAAAGAACGGCGCCGACGCGGTTCGTCCCTATGACTTCACGGCGCAGCGCATCAATCGCATGCAGTTGCCGCTCCTGGAGGTGGTCAGCAAGAGCTTCGCCGAGCGCGCGGGAGCGTCCCTGTCGGTATTGCTGAGCCGCGACGCCACCATGCAGTTCAAGTCCATGGAGTCGGCCAAGAGCGGAGACTTGCAGGCCGCACTGCCGATGCCGGGCAGTCTTGCCGTGGTGCGGCTCAAACCGCTTCCCGGCTTTGCCTTCGTGAGCGTCGAGCCCACCCTGCTGCTGACGCTGCTGGACGGCTTCTTCGGCGGATCGGGCCGGGCCACCGCCGACGTGCAATCCGCCGTCGCTCCGGCCGCGCAGCGCTTCCTCTCGCTGTTGCTTCGCAGTTTCGCGGCGGATTTGACAGCTGCCTGGGCGCCGGTGACGCCGATCGAGTTCGAACTGGTGAAGCAGGAGACCAATCCGCGATTGGTGCAACTGGGCGCCCCGAATGATTCGCTGCTGGTGCTCAAGTTCACCGTGGAATTCGGCGCGCGCAGCGGCGACATCGATTGGTTACTGCCGGAGGCGCTGCTCGCGCCGGTGCGTGAGACGCTCGCCGCCGCCGGCGGCCAAACGGCGGTGCGCAAGCAGGACGCGTGGGGGCCCGTGCTCACCTTGGGGCTGAAAGAGGCCCAACTCGATACCCGCGCGATTCTCGCCCAGGCGCAAATCAGCCTGCGCGAATTGGTGCGGCTGTCGCCGGGCGACATCATTCCCATCGAAGCTCCCCAGCACGCCACGCTGCTGGCGGGCGATGTACCGCTGTATCGCGGCCGTTTCGGCGTCTCACAAGGGCGCAATGCAATCAAGATTCTTCCAGGAGGCTCCACATGAGCATGCCCGACCCCAAGAACACCGCAATCTCACGCGCGCAGTTCGGCGAATTAGGACCCACGGCCGCCGGCGCCGGCGGCCAGGAAATGAATTTGAACCTCATCCTCGACGTCGCGGTCACGCTGGCGCTGGAGGTGGGGCGGGCGCGCATGCCCGTGCGCGAGTTGCTGCAGCTGGCGCCGGGCGCCGTCGTCGAGCTCGATCGCCTGGCCGGCGAGCCGCTCGATGTGCTGGTGAACGGAGTCCGCATCGCACGCGGTGAAGTCGTGGTGGTCAACGAGAAATTCGGCATCCGATTGACGGATGTGGTGAGCGCGACTGAAAGGATGGAGCACGCCCGATGACGGGTATGGCGCAACCCGCCTCGCCGCTGTCCGTGGGCAGCATGGCGCAGCTTACCTTGAGCCTCATCGCCATCGTCGCGCTGATCCTCGCCATCAGCTGGATGCTGAAGCGGTTGAAGCTTGCGGGTCCCCGCGGTACGGGCGAGATCGCCGTCATCGATCAGGTGAGCGTGGGACCGAGGGAACGCATCGTGCTGGTGCGGGTCGGCGAGTCGCAGGTGCTGATCGGCATCGGCGCCTCGGGATTGGTGCCGCTCACCCCGCTGGCCGCGCCCATTGTGCTCAAGGGCGGCACGCCGGCGCCGGCCTTCGCCGAGCGCCTGCGGGATTTCATGAAGCGGCCGGGTGCCGCCGAATGAGCCGGATGTTTCACCGCCGAATGCTGATTGCGTTGGCCCTGTTGCTGCCCGCGCTCGCGCTGCTGCCGTGCCATGCGGCCCTGGCGCAGGTCGCGCTGCCGGCGGTCGCCATCAAGACGGCCGCGGACGGCGCGCAGACCTACTCGCTCACGTTCCAAGTGCTGATCCTGATGACGGTGCTGACGCTGCTGCCGGCCATTCTGCTGGCGATGACGGCGTTCACCCGGATCATCATCGTGCTGTCGATTCTGCGGCAGGCGCTCGGAATGGCGACGACTCCCTCGAATCAAATACTGACCGGTCTTGCGTTGTTCATGACCTTTTTCGTCATGAGCACGACCGTCGAGCAGTCGTACGCCAACGGCATCAAGCCTTATCTCGACGGTCAATTGGCCGGTGAAGTGGCTTTGGAGCGAACCGTGCAGCCGCTCAGAAAATTCATGCTGGCGCAGACGCGCGAAAACGACCTGCAGCTGTTCTCGAAGCTGTCCGGCAAGCCGCAATTCACCTCTCCGGACGATGTCCCGCTGTCGGTGTTGATTCCGACCTTCATGACCAGCGAACTGAAGACCGCGTTCCAGATCGGCTTCATGGTGTTCATCCCCTTCCTCGTCATCGACCTCGTCGTGGCCAGCGTGCTGATGTCGATGGGCATGATGATGCTATCCCCGGTTCTGGTGTCGCTGCCGTTCAAGATCATGCTGTTCGTGGTGGTGGACGGGTGGACGCTGCTCATGGGCACGCTCGCCGCGAGCTTTCATCAATGACGCCCGAGAACGTCATGGATCTGGCGCACCGCATGCTGCTGGTGACCGCGATGGTGGCCGCGCCCCTGCTGCTGATCTCGCTCGTCACCGGCCTCGTGATCGGCATGCTGCAGGCGGCCACCCAGATCAACGAATCCACCTTGAGCTTCATTCCGAAGCTGCTGCTGCTGGTGCTGACCCTGTTCGCCACGGGCCCCTGGATTCTGCGCGTGCTCACCGATTTCACGCGCGATCTCTACACCAGCATTCCGTCCCTGATCGGCTAGGTCCCACTGTGCAACCCGTCGTTCTCAATATCGCAGATGTGTCCACGTGGGTGGCTCGATTGTGGTGGCCGACGCTGCGGGTCGGCGGCTTCGTCCTGGCGGCTCCGATCGCCAGCGAAAACTACATACCGCGCCTGATCAAGATCGTGATGTCGGTGGCGCTCGCCTTTTTGGTGGCTCCCATGGCGCAGGTACCGGCGTCGCTGTCGATCTTCTCGGCCGCAGGGATGCTCGCGGGCGCGCAAGAGGTGCTGATCGGCGTCTCCGTCGGCATGGTGGTGCAGCTCGCCTTCGAAGCGCTGACTTTCGCCGGCCAGACCATTTCTCTGACCATGGGTCTGGGCTTTGCGACCCTGGTCGATCCGCAGCGCGGCGCGCAAACCACGGTGATCGGCCAGATGTTCATGATCATCGGCATCCTCGCCTACCTCGCGGTGAACGGCCACTTGGTGCTGCTCGGCGTGCTCGCCGAGAGTTTTCACACTCTCCCCATCGGCGCCGCGCCCGTCGGCAAGGACTTCCTGCTGTCGGTGGTCGTGTGGGGGGCGCACGTATTTGAATCCGGCTTGATGATTGCGCTGCCGGCGGTGATTGCGCTGGTGATCGTCAACATGGCGCTCGGCGTGGTGACGCGCGCGGCGCCGCAGCTCAATCTGTTCGGCATCGGATTCACCATCACTCTGATGTGCGGATTCTTCGTGCTCATCGTCGGCCTCGACGGGATCATGGCCGGCATCATGAACCTCATCAACAGCGCGCTTGGCGCCGCCGCCGAGCTGGTGCGCGCACCCGCCGCGGGAATCCGCTGATGGCGGCCGAAGCCGAAACGGGCGGCGAACGCACCGAAGAACCTTCGCAAAAACGCTTGGAGGACGCGCGTGCCCGAGGCCAAGTGCCACGGTCCCGCGAGCTGACCAATTTCGCCACCATGATCGGAGGCAGCGCGGCGCTGCTCGCGATGGGCGGCACGCTGTCGAGCCGCATGTCGCTGATGATGCGCCAGGGTCTGTCCATCGATGCAGGCCAGTTGCGCGATCCGGACAGCATGTTCCATTTCCTCGGGCAGGCCTGCATCGGCGGAATCACCGCGCTGTTGCCGGTGTTCGGTGCCCTGACCGTCCTGGTGCTGCTGGCCGCGGTCGCTCTCGGCGGCTGGAATTTCAGCACCCAGGCCATGGTTCCGGATTTCACCCGCATGAGTCCGCTCGCGGGTCTGAAGCGGCTGTTCGGTCTGCGCGGCGCCTCGGAACTCGGCAAGGCTCTGCTGAAATGCGCGGTCGTCGGAAGCGTTTGCGCCGCCATCGTTTCCGCCATCTTCGGCGACGTGCTGTCTCTCGCGCACATGGAGACTCGCGCGGCGATCGGCCACGGTGCGGGCCTCGTAGCTTGGGCCTTCGTCTGGCTGTGCGCTTCGATGGCGCTGGTGGCCATGGTCGATGTTCCGCTGCAGATTTACCAGTTCAAGTCCGCGCTGCGCATGACGCGCCAGGAAGTGCGCGACGAAGCCAAGGAATCGGACGGCCGTCCCGAGACCAAGCAGCGTATCCGTCAATTGCAGCAGGTGATCGCGCGTCGGCGCATGATGCACAAGGTTCCCACCGCGGACGTGGTGCTCGTCAATCCGACCCACTTCGCCGTCGCTCTCAAGTACGATCCGAAGCAAATGCGCGCGCCGCGCGTGGTCGCCAAGGGCGCAGACCTGGTCGCGCAAAACATCCGCCGCATCGCCGCCGAGCACCGCGTGCCGGTGTTCGAGTCGCCCAAATTGACGCGCGCGCTGTACCGCTCGACCGATTTGAATAAGGAAATACCCGCCGGCCTGTACGTGGCTGTGGCGCAGGTTCTCTCGTACATATTCAGGGTCCGTACCCTGAATCCGACCGCCGCCGCCAGAATGGCGCGCCCGGACCCGAAGGTTAGCGACGAGTACGAGGGCGTATGAACGCGCGCGCCACCGTAGCCTCCTTCGGAGAATTCGCCCGCAACGGCTTGGGTGTGCCGCTCTTGGTCATGGTGGTCCTCGCCATGATGGTGCTGCCGCTGCCGGCGTTCCTGCTGGACGTTTTCTTCACCTTCAATATTTCGCTGTCGATCATGATCCTGCTGGCCGTGATCTACGTGCGCCGCGCGCTCGAGTTCGCCACGTTTCCGACCGTGCTCTTGGGCGCCACCCTGCTGCGCTTGGGATTGAACGTCGCCTCGACGCGCATCGTGCTGATCAACGGACACACGGGGTCGCACGCCGCGGGACACGTCATCGCCGCGTTCGGCCAGTTCGTGGTGGGCGGCAATTACGCCGTCGGCATGGTCGTGTTCACGGTGCTGGTGATCATCAACTTCGTCGTGATCACGAAGGGCGCGGGCCGCATCTCGGAAGTGAGCGCGCGCTTCACCTTGGACGCCATGCCGGGCCGGCAGATGGCGATCGACGCGGACCTCAACGCCGGCATCATCACTCAGGCCGAGGCAATCGTCCGGCGGCAGGAAGTGCGCGAGGAGGCCGACTTCTACGGCGCCATGGACGGCGCCAGCAAGTTCGTTCGCGGCGATGCCATCGCGGGCATCCTGGTCGTGTTCATCAATCTGTTCGGCGGCACCATCATCGGAGCGGCGCAGCACGGCATGTCGCTGGCCGACGCCGGCCGCACCTATGCGCTGCTCACCATCGGCGACGGCCTGGTCGCGCAGATTCCGGCGCTGCTCCTGTCCGTGGCGGTCGCCATCCTGGTCACGCGCGTGTCCCGGCCGCACGACATGAGTCAGCAGATCATGACGCAGGTGTTGGGCCAGCCCAAGGCGCTGGGAGTCACCAGCGGCATACTCACCCTGCTCGGCATCATTCCGGGAATGCCGAACCTGGTATTCCTGGGGATGGCGGCGGCGTGCGCCGCCGGTGCGTACTTCCTGAGCAAGCGCAAGGCATCCGAAAAGGCGGCCGCCGCGGCGCCTCCGCCCGCGTCGGCGTCGGTGCCCTCCGAAAACAAGGAATTGTCCTGGGACGACGTCGAGGCCGTCGATCTCATCGGACTCGAAGTCGGCTACCGGCTGATCCCGCTGGTCGATCGCAATCAGGGCGGCGAGCTGATGGGCCGCATCAAGGGCGTGCGCAAGAAGCTGTCCGAGGAACTCGGCTTCCTGGTGCAGCCCGTGCACATTCGCGACAACCTGGAACTCGGGCCCAATTCCTACCGCATCACCATCCTCGGCGCGCCGGTCGGCGAGTCCGAGGTATTCCCGGACCGCGAGCTCGCCATCAATCCGGGCCAGGTCTCGGGGACCCTGCCGGGTTCCGCGACCAAGGATCCGGCCTTCGGCTTGGATGCGGTGTGGATCGAGAAGTCGCGGCGCGAGCAGGCTCAGGCGCAGGGCTTCACCGTGGTGGATGCGAGCAGCGTCATCGCGACCCACTTGAGCCACCTGTTGCAGTCCCACGCGCACGAGCTCCTGGGTCACGAGGAAGTGCAGCAACTGCTCAACCGTCTCGCCAAGAGCGCGCCGAAGCTCATCGAAGACTTGGTGCCGAAGATGCTGCCGATGAGCGTCGTCGTCAAAGTGCTGCAGTACCTGCTGCTCGAGCGGGTGCCGATACGCAACTTGCGCACCATCTGCGAGACGCTGGCCGAACTCGCACCCAAGAACCAGGATCCGGTATCCCTCGTGGCCGCGGTGCGCGTCGCGCTCGGCCGCAGCATCGTGCAGAACATCGGCGGGCTGCGCCAGGAATTGCCCGTCATCACCTTGGATCCGGCGCTCGAGCAGGTGCTGCAGGACTCGATGGCGACCGGCGGCGATGCCTCGCCCGGATTCGAGCCCGGCCTTGCCGACAGAATTCAGACGGCGCTCGCGGACAGCACGCGGCGCCAGGAAGCGGCGGGCGAGCCCGCGGTACTGCTGGTCGCGCCGAAAATTCGGCCCTGGATCTCGCGGTTGATGCGCCACTCGACGCCGTCGCTGGCCGTGCTCGCCTACAACGAGATACCGGAGAACCGCCGCATTCGCGTGATCGCAGCGGTCGGACGTTAGTTTTGCTTGGATTAGGGAGGTAGTCATGAAGATTAAGCGTTACACGGCACCCAGCATGCGCGAAGCACTGGCGCGAGTGCGCGCGGAGCAGGGAGCGGATGCAGTCATTCTCTCCAGCCGCCGCGGCGAGGAGGGCATCGAGGTCATCGCCGCCGTCGACTATGACGAGGCCCTGTTCGTCGAGGCGAACCGGCAACGATCGGCGGTGAGCCCGACGACCGCACCGGCGCCCGCTCCGTCGCGCGAACCGGCCAATGCCGCATCGCGGGCGCAGCCGAAGGCCGTGCAAGAGCAGGCATCGGAGCGGTCATCGCGATCGCCGAAACTGATTCCCGCGCATTTTCAAAGACTGACCATGTCGTCGCTGCCCGTGGCCACGGTGCTGCGAGACTACCCGCCGGCGGCCGCATCGACGGTTAGGAGCGAGACTGTTCGCACTCCCGCCGCGGCCAAGCCGGCGCAACCACCGCAGTCGCCGCAACGGCCGCAGTCGTCGCAACTGCCGCAGTCGCCGCAGCCGGTGCGGGCCGACGCGAACTACACAGCCATGCAGCGCGAATTGAAGGATATGCGCCAGATGCTCGAGACGGGGTTCGCCGGCATCACGTGGAACGACAAGCGCCTGCGCGAGCCTTTGAAGGCGCGCGTGCTGGAAGAGCTCTCGGTCGCGGGCATAGCGCCGGACGTGGCCTCGATGCTGGCGAAGCTCACGCCGCAACGCACGACAGTGGAGAACCCCTCGCATATCCCGATGGCGCTGCTGGTCAAGCACCTGCCGGTGGTCGACGATCTCTCCACCGTCAGCGGCGGGATCATGGCCATCGTCGGTCCGACGGGAGCCGGCAAGACCACGACCATCGCGAAGCTCGCCGCGCGTTGGTGCATGCGGCACACGCCTGCGGATCTGGCGCTGGTCAGCACCGACAGCTATCGAATCGGCGCGCGCGACCAGTTGATGACCTACTCGCGGGTTCTCGGTGCCCCGATGCACGCCGCCAACAGCGGCAAGGAGCTGGCCGCGCTGCTGGAACGGCTCAAATCCAAGAAATTGATTCTGATCGACACCGCCGGCATGGGTACGCGGGACGCGCGTCTTGCCGAGCAGTTGGCCGTGCTCAAGCAGGGCGCCCCGCGCGCGCGGATCTTATTGGCGCTCCCTGCCCAGAGCGAAGGGCATGCGCTCGAAGAGATCGTGCAGGCCTTCGCGCCGCTGAACCCGGTGGCCTGCATCCTCACCAAGGTGGACGAGGCGGCAAGCTTGGGCGCGGTGATTTCCACCACCTTGCGCCACCGGCTGAAAATTGCCTATGTATGCGACGGGCAGCGGGTGCCGGAGGACATGCACGCAGCGCATCAGAAGCGAGTATCGCTGATTCGCGCCGCGCTCTCGCTGAAGGACGGCAGGCCTGTCGTCCGCGACGAAGCTTATCTAGCCCGCAACTTCGGCCGAGGATCCGCCCATGTCTAGTACCCGACTAACGCCGGCTCAAGCCGAGGCGCTGGCCGAGCTCAATTCTTCGCGCCCTGTCAAAGTGATCGCCGTCACCGGCGGCAAGGGCGGGGTCGGCAAGACCACCGTGTCCGCCAATCTTGCGGTGGCCATCGCCGCGCAGGGCCGGGATGTGATGCTGGTCGATGCCGACTTCGGGCTCGCCAATGTCGATGTGCTGCTCGGACTGCACACCCGGTTCAATCTGGGGCATGTGATGCAGGGTCAGTGCTCGCTCGAGGATGCCATCGTCACCGGGCCGCACGGCCTGCAAATCGTGCCGGCCGCCTCCGGCATGAAGCACATGGCCAACCTGTCGGAGGCGGAACACGCCGGTATCATCCGGGCGTTCAGCGACCTGTATCACCGCGTCGAGGTCCTGGTCGTGGATACCGCGGCCGGATTGGGCGACAGTGTCACGACCTTCACCCAGGCGGCGCATCACGTGGTCGTGGTGGTCTGCGACGAGCCCGCCTCCATTACCGACGCCTATGCGCTGATCAAGGTGATGAGCCGCGACCATGGTGTGCAGCGCTTCCAGATCCTGGCCAATCAGACGCGCCGTTCCGGGGAAGGTCCCGATCTGTTCCAGAAAATCGAGCGAGTCTGTGACCGGTTTCTCAATGTGACGCTGGAGTTTGCAGGATCCGTACCGTTTGACGATTACCTGCGGCGTGCAGTGCAGCGGCAGACCGCCGTCGTCGACGCCTACCCGGCGTGTATTTCGTCCATTGCCCTCAAGAATCTGGCCTCGAAGGCCGATAAGTGGTCTGTGCCCCAAGGAGCACGAGGTCACCTTGAGTTCTTTGTCGAGCGCATGGTAGGGGCCCGGATGGGTCCTTCGACGGTATTGCAATGAGAGCAAGCACACAGTACTCGAATACACAGAAGCGCGGCCCGAAACCGATTGCGGACGACGACGTCCCTGTCGATCAGGTGCCGCAGCAAGAATTGGTCTTCAGACATGCCGATTTGGTCAAACGCATTGCCTACCACCTGGTCAGTCGGATGCCGCCAAACGTCGAAGTCGACGATCTGATCCAATCCGGAATGATCGGCCTGTTGGATGCGGCGAAGAATTACTCGCCCACCAAGGGCGCCAACTTCGAAACCTACGCGGGCATTCGGATCCGCGGCGCCATGCTCGACGAAGTCCGCAAATCGGATTGGACCCCGCGTTCGGTGCATCGAAACATGCGCGAGATGGCGGACGTGGTGCGCAAGATCGAAAACGCCAAGGGACAGGATGCGAGCCCGACCGACATCGCCCAGGGGCTCGGTGTGACCATCGAGGACTACCACAAATTGGTTCAGGACGCGGCCAGCTGCCGCCTCTTCAGCTTCGACCAGATGGGGTCGAGCGAGGATGAATCGAGCCCCGCGGATCATGCCCGCGACGAGCGGCCGGGCCCCTTCGATCACATCGAGGACGCCGGCTTTCGCGATGCAATGGCCGCCGCCATCGAGGGGCTGCCCGAGCGCGAAAAGCTGGTGCTGTCCCTGTACTACGACGAAGACATGAATTTGCGCGAGATCGGCGAAGTTCTCGAGGTATCCGAATCGCGCGTCTGCCAGATTCACGGTCAGGCGCTGGTGCGCCTGCGCGCACGGCTTGCGGAGTGGCTGGAGCCGGCCTAAGCCATGGATATCCTGAGCATCATCGGCGTTGTGCTGGGCCTGATCGCCATCATCGGAGGGGCGATCTTGAAGGGCAGCAGCGCCGGCGCCCTGGTCGGCAGCGCGGCGTTCGTCATCGTGGTGGTGGGAACATTTGCCGCGAGCCTGGTGCAGACGCCGCTGGCGACCTTCATACGCGCCTGGAAGATCGTCTCCTGGGTTTTCAAGCCGCCCGCGAACAATCCGGCGGCGATGATCGAAAAGATAGTCGAGTGGAGCAACATCGCGCGCAAACAGGGGTTGCTCGGCCTCGAATCGGCGGTGGAGGCGGAGAAGGACGGCTTCCTGAAAAAGGGATTGCAGTCGCTGGTCGACGGCGGCGAGCCGGACGCCATCCGCTCCAGCATGGAGATCGAATTGGACGCCATGGAGCACTTCGACACCCAGGCAGCCAAGGTGTTCGAGGCCATGGGCGTTTACTCCCCGACGCTCGGCATCATCGGCGCCGTCATGGGCTTGATGGCGGTCATGCAGAATCTCAACGACCCATCGAAGCTCGGCCACGGCATCGCCGCGGCCTTCATCGCAACCATCTACGGCATCTCATTCGCCAACCTTCTTTTCCTGCCCATGGGCAACAAGCTGAAGGCGGTGATTCACGGCCAGTCCCAGGTACGCACCATGGTGATCGAAGGCATCATTGCCATCGCCCAGGGTGAGAATCCGCGCAACATCGAGTCGAAGCTGCAAGGGTACTTCCACCACTGAGGACGTCATGGCGCGCAGGAAAAAGCACGAGGAGCATGTGAACGCGGAGGCCTGGGCGATTCCCTACGGCGACCTCGTGACTCTGCTGTTCGCGTTGTTCACCGTGATGTACGCCATGTCCTCGGTGAACGAGGGAAAATTCCGCATTCTGTCCGATTCGATGATCGCCGCCTTCAACGGGGCGCCGAAGACCTTGCGGCCGGTCAATCTCGGCGAGAAAGAGCCCGGCAAGGGCGGCGAGAAACCGCTGGTCGGCATTACGCCCACCGCGTTGATCAAGATGGACGAGAGGACCACCCCGGACGGCAGTCTGGTCCCGCGCGATCCGACCAAGACCGAGAGCATGCACAACGCGGATCTCCCCGGAGCCCTGATCCGCATGCAGCGCCAGGTGCAGGACGCCATGCAGTCGCTGATCGATGCCAAGCTGGTGACGGTGCGGCGCGAAAACATGTGGCTGGAGATCGAGATCAACGCCGACATCCTGTTCCCGAGCGGCTCCGGAGATTTCACGACGGCCGCTGAACCCGTTCTCGACAAACTGGCGGAGGTGCTCAAGCCCTTCCCCAATCCGATTCGCGTCGAAGGGCATACCGACGATCGGCCCATCAAGACCGCCCAATTCCCGTCCAACTGGGAGCTGTCGGCGGCGCGTGCGGCCAGCGTGGTGCATCAATTCACGCGCCAGGGCGTCGATCCGCTGCGGCTCGAAATCGTCGGTTTCGGTCAATTTCATCCGCGCCAACCGAATGACACGAACGAGGGGCGCAATGCGAACCGCCGCGTCGTCATTCTGGTGCTCGAGGAAGTAATGCCCGGCGCGACGACCACGATGCGAACCAACCAACAGACGCCGGATAACGTGACGCCCCCCGGTGTCGATATCGCGGAGTCGAGCAACGCCGCGAATCGCCTCGTCGAGCGAGTGCCGCCCGCGGCCATCGATACCGTGTTGATCAAAGAGCAAGTGACGCCAAAATCGAATCAAGCACCGAGAACGGAATGAGCGAGGTCACGGAATGAGCGAAGTTGACCGCTTGAGCAATTCGGGTCTCTATCCGGCGCTTCCCATCGCCGACAAGCGGCCCTCCAGGGACGGCTCGCGCGGGCCGCCGCGCGACGACAATCAACCTCAGGCCAAGCCCGCGCCGCAGGCGGGCAACGGTACCGAGTCCGCGGCTCCGCGGCCTCCCAAATCCATCATCGACGAGTACGCATAATGATCATGAACATCTCCACGGTCCTGGGCCTAGCAGCCGCCACGCTCGGAACCTTGAGTTTAGTCTCGGTACTGGTCGCCATTCAGGCGATGCGCGGCTGGCGTACCCGCTGTCTCGCGCTCGAATCGAGCCTGACGGCCGTGCGCCGCGAGTTGGAGCTGGTGGCCTCGATCAGCCTCAAGACCGGGCGGCGGATGAAGCGCGTGGAAAGCGAATATTCGGGTGTCGCCGAGCGCATGGAGCGGGTGGAGCTTCGATCGCCCGTGCGGTCCTTCGAGTCGGCCATCGACTCCGCGCGCCGCGGCACCGATTCCGGCAGGCTCACGCAACAGTTCGGATTGAGCCGCAGCGAGGCCGATTTGGTGTGGCGGCTGCACGGGCGCAAGAAAATCGCTTGAGGCCGAGCCTGGTTGCGGTTGCCGCCAAATCGGGTCAAACTCGAGGCAGTACCATCACACCAACGTTGGGTGGGTTATGAGACGTCAGTTGCTTGCGATCTTCGCAGTCGCCGCAATCGGTTTCGGCTCCGCCGCGTGGGCCGGCTCCGCATACACCCAGGGTTTCGTGCACCTACGCGCCGGGCCGAGTGCCGACTATCCGCTGGTTTTCACCCTGCCACCCAACACTCTGTTGAACGTGAACGGTTGTCTCGACGACTGGACTTGGTGCGATGTGGACTTTCAGGGCAACCGCGGCTGGGTCTACGGTAATTTTCTTTTCTTCGATTATCAAAACCGCCGCGTTCCCGTCATTGAGTTCGGTGCGAGTTTGGGGATCGGCATCGTGGCGTTCAGCATTGGCGATTACTGGGGCCGCTACTATCGAGGCCGGCCTTGGTATGGGCGAGAAAACTACTGGATGCATCGGCCGCCTCCGCCGCGCCGTCCGCGGCCTCCGCCTCGGCCAAAGCCGCCACCACCACCGCCGCGGCCCAATCCGCCGCCGCGACCGAATCCGCCACCGCGGCCGCGGCCGCCGGTGGATAGACCTTCGCCGGGCAAACCGAATCTTCCGGGCAACGGCGGCCGTCCTTCGCAACCGCAGACCAAGCCCGCGCCGCGCCCGGACAACAAGCCGGCACCGCGCCCGGACAACAAGCCGGCACCGGATCGGCCGCCGCCCGGCTAGCCCTCGCGGCACGCCGAGAGCGGCACGCCGAGAGCGGCACGCCGGCGAGCGGTTCGCCGCAGGCAATGCCGTTTCCTTTGTATCGAGGTTCGTGTTCCCTGTTGATCGAGCCTGCGGGCAAGGTTGCACGTACCTTCATGGACGGCAAACCAATCCGGCCGGGGAGCCATGGATCGTCGCAAGTTCTGCATTTTGAGCGCCGCCGTCGCGGCGGGTCTTGCCGCGGAGACTGCGCTCCCATCCGCGGCGATTCCGCTCTATAAGGTGATCTTCGACTCGCGTTTCGCGGCCAGTCGCGCCTTTGCAATGGCGGCGGTAAGCGCCGGTCGGGCGACGGCGGGGATTCGAGGGGACGTGACGGCCCTGTGGGTCGATGACCTTCGGCTGCGATGGGCGAGGGACGGGGGCGCGATCGCAGGCATGACCACCCTGCGCTCGCTTTTCTGCCTGGAGCAACTGGCCAAAGATCATTGGATGCGCGTCATTGTGCGCGCCGAGCACTGGCGCACCGGTGCGGCCGCGAGCGCAGGCCGTGTGCGGTCGATCGTCGGTGGTATTCAACCCGGACTGCCGGTGCCGGCGGATCCTCGACTCGTATCTTGGGTACTCGCATAACACCGCGAGGAGTCGAACAATGAGAGTGCCGCCGGGAGTCAGCCAAAGCGATTTTGCGAGCGCAATCGCCGAGTTCCAGAAGGCCGTCGGCCCGCCGTGGGTGTTCACCTCCGACGAGGATCTCGATCTGTACCGCGACGCGTACTCCCCGTTCCTCAACGAACCCGAGGAGCGCATTGCATCCGCGGCGGTCGCGCCGTCCGCCACGGAAGAGGTGCAGCAAATTGTCCGCATCGCCAATCGCTATCGAATTCCGTTGTACGCAATCTCGACAGGCAAGAATCTGGGCTACGGCGGCTCCGCGCCGGCGTACTCGGGTTGCGTGGTGGTCGATCTCAAACGGATGAACCGCATCATCGAGGTCAACGAGAACAACGCCTTCGCGCTAGTCGAACCGGGCGTGAGCTACTTCGACCTGTATCACTACATCCGCGAACACAAGCTGAAGGTATGGATCGATTGTCCTGATCCCGGTTGGGGAAGCGTCGTCGGCAACGCCATCGATCGCGGCGGCGGCTACACCACGGCGAACTACCGCAATCATTTCGATTCGCACTGCGGGATGGAAATCGTGCTGCCCAGCGGCGAGCTGTTGCGCACGGGAATGGGCGCGATTCCACAGGCGCAGACGTGGCAGCAATACAAGTCGGGATGCGGGCCCTGGATCGACGGCATCTTTTCCCAATCCAACTTCGGGATCGTCACCAAGATGGGCTTTTGGCTCATGCCGCAACCGGAAGCCTATTTGCGCGGTACGGTGTCGCTGCCGCGCTATCGCGATTTGGGGCCGCTGGTCGAGACTCTCAACTATCTGGAGAACGGCCGCATCACTTCCGGCTTCCCCGACATCGCCTCGCCGCTCATCGGCTATCCGCCGATCGGTCAGGTGCAGCTTTGGAATGAGAGCGGGCCGCCGTCGATGACGGATGAACACCGCAAACTGCTCGCCGGCGTCACGCTCGGCTACTCGGCGGACCTCGAGGCGTACGGTCTCAAATCCGGCATACCCTATTGGGAGTTGTGGCTGAGTTATCACGGCCCCGCGGAGGTCATCGACGCGCAGTGGCGCGCGACTCAACGGCATTTCGCGAAGATCGAGGGCGCAAAGTTTCATATCGTCGATCGAGTCAGCGTGCCGATCGATCCGGCCAAGGTCGAGGAGTACCACGAGCCGGAATTCGGCATTCCGTCGCTGCGGGTTTTCTCGATCGGCGCCCGCACGCCGTGGAATCCCACTCCATCGAAGGGGCACATGTGGTTCTCGCCCATCATCCCGCGCACCGGCGAGGCCATCATCGAGGCGAATCGGGTGTTCAGCGCGGCGGCCCGCGATTTGGGGATGCCGCTATTTCGGTCGTTCACGCTGCCGGCCTGCTTTTGGGAGCGCTCCTTCATCTTCATTCTGGCCACGCCCGTGACCGAAGATCCGGCGACCAACAAGCGCTACCGGGAAGGATTCAGGAAATTGATCGAGGTCGGTGGGGAACATGGCTGGGGAGAGTACCGGACCGCGCCCGTATTTCAGCAGGCGGTGATGGATGTCTACTCGTTCAACAACCATGCATTGCAGCGCTTTCACGAGACGCTGAAGGATGCAATCGATCCGAACGGGGTGCTGTCGCCCGGCCGCTATGCCATTTGGCCCAAGCATTTGCGCGAGAAGCACTCATGAGCCGCCTCCCCAGCTTGTCCCGGGCGGCCGCCGCGGTCGTGCTCGGCTTGGGTATAGGGGCGGCCTTCGCCCAGGATGGTCCCGGCACACAGGCCGCCGGACGAGCCGTCTATGCCCAGTGGTGCGCGCCCTGCCATGATCCGGGCGTGACGCACCCGGGAACTCATGCCTTGACGGTGAAGTATCAGGGTATCAAATCGGGAGTGCTGCTGGAATGGAAGGATCTGACGCCGGTCACCGTGAAGTATCTGGTGCGGCATGGCATCTCCGTGATGCCGCAGTTTCGCAAGACGGAGATCAGCGACCGGGAGCTGGACGCCCTGGCGGAGTTCCTGTCGCGCAACACGCCGCGGAGCTGAAGTCTTAGCGGGAGAGAGATATGCGCGCAGCGGTTTTTTACGGTCCCCGCGACCTGCGGCTCGAATCAGTCCCGGAACCCGAACCCGGCCCGGGCGACGTGAAGCTGCGCGTCATCTACAACGGTATCTGCGGCAGCGATCTGCACGAATACTACGACGGACCGATCACCACCCGCACCACGCCCCATCCGCTCACCGGCGTCCAGAACCCCGTCATCCTCGGTCACGAACTGTGCGGCGAGGTAGTGGCCTGCGGCCCCGGGGTCGAGGACTTGTCGCGCGGCGATCTGATCGCCGTCGAGCCGCTCGAAACCTGTGGGCACTGCGGTTGGTGCGCGGCCGGACAGTACAACCACTGCCCCGATCTGGCGCTGCACGGCTACAACCGATCGAGCGGCGGCCTTGCCGAATTCACCGTCGTGCGCCGCCGGATGGCACATCGCCTGCCGCCCGGGATGACCCCCGCGCAGGGTGCGGTCATCGAGCCGCTCGCTGTTGCCTGGCACACCGCGAATCGATGCCGGGTCGAGGCCGGGCAGACGGTGGCGATTCACGGTGCGGGACCCATCGGCATCGGCGTGTGCCTGACGCTCAAGGCGCGCGGCGTCGAGGTCATCATGGTCGATCCCTCACCGCTGCGGCGTTCGGTGTTACAGCGCCTCGGCGCGTGCGCGACTCTCGACCCGAACGATTGCGATCCGATTGCGGCCATCCGCGACCTGACTCGTGGGCATGGGGCGCATGCATCGGTGGATGCCGCCGGAGTGCCCGCGTCGTTCAACGCCATGCTGCATGGCACGCGCGTCGACGGCACGGCGGTGGTCGTCGCCATCCATCATCGGCCGGTGGTGATACCGCCCTTCGATCTGCTGATGCCGGAGGTAAACCTCACCGGTGTTGCCATGTCGGTGGACGCCTTTCCGAGCGTCATCGAGGCGATGGCGCGGGGCTGCTATCCGCTCGATGAATGGGTGGAGACGATTCCATTCGAAAGTCTGATGGAGCGCGGCCTCGCGCGGCTGCGCCGGCAAGAGGGGCTGAAAATACTGGTCGATGTGGGATCGAGCGCGCGCCGCTAGCGGCGGACCGATGGGGAGCGGCATGAAAATCGCTGAATTGTTCAAGGTCGAGGGCTTGGGCGTGATCGTGACGGGAGGCGCCAGCGGCCTAGGGTTGGGCTATGCGGAAGCGCTGGCGGAGAACGGCGCGCGCGTGACCATTCTCGATGTGGATGCCGGCCGGGTCGATCGAGAAACTCGGCGCCTCATGGGTCTCGGATGGGCGGTCCGGGGCGAAGTGGTCGACGTGCGCGATCACCCCGCGATCGACCGGGCGTTCGATGCGGCGGTTGCCGCGTACGGACGGCTCGATGTGGTATTTGCCAATGCCGGCGTCGATCCCGGGCCGGGCTTCGTGGGCAGTTGGTCGGGATCGCAGCGGCCGCGCAATCCCGAAGGCGCTTTGGAGAACTACACGGATGAACGCTGGAACCGGGCGCTCGACATCAATCTGAACGGCATCTTCGCGACGCTGCGCGCCGGCGCCCGCCTGATGCGTCCGCAGCGATCGGGCCGGATGATCGTCACCACCTCGGTCGCGGCCTATCAATGTGAGCCGGCGATCGGTTCGGCGTATATGACGGCCAAGGCGGGCGCAGCTCATCTCATGCGCCAGGTGGCGCAGGAACTGGCCGCCGACCGGATCACGGTCAATGCCATCGCGCCGGGATTCTTTGTCACCAATATCGGCGGCGGCCACGCGAAACAGCCACAGGTGCAGGAAGCGATGGGCAGACTCATTCCCATGCATCGCGTGGGATTTCCCGAGGACATCAAGGGCTTGGCGCTGTTCCTGGCATCGCCGGCCTCGGCGTACCTCACGGGTCAGCAAATTTCGATCGACGGCGGCTGGACGCTGGGCGTCGCGGACTAGCCTATGCCGCGCGGCGACTCGCACGTGTCGGTCAGCTGACGCGAACCTCGAGCAGCATCGGCGTCTCGGCCGCAAATAGGGCGAGCAGGGCGGCATCCAGATCCGCGCAGCGCTCGACGCATACGCCTTCGACACCGTGGCCTCTGGCCAGAGCGCAGAAATCGAGATGCGGCAGGCGCACTCCGGGCAGGGTCTTTATGTGGAAGTGCGTGCCGAACTCTTCGAGCGCGCGATAGCTTCCATTGTTGACGATGATGAAGGCTATGGGGAGCTTGAGTTCGGCCGCGCTCCACAATCCCTGAATCGAGTACATGGCGGAACCATCGCCGAGCAGCGCGATGACCTTGCGATCCGGCCGCGCCAGCGCGACTCCCACCGATGCCGGCAGACCATGGCCGAGACCGCCGCTGGCGCAGGTGTGAAAGGTATTGCGCTCGAGGATGGGCAGGTGATCGTGCATGGGCCCGCGGCTGCTGGGGGCCTCCTCGACGATGATGCTGCCCGCGGGGCGTAGCGCGGCGATTTGCTGCAGCAGGTAGCGGTCGCTCAAACGATCGGGGGCAAGGCGCGGCGGCCGCGCCGGAATGGACGGCGGTGCGCGAGAGACGGCCGGCGCCAGCTCGAGCAGTGCGGCGATGCCGAGTTTCAAGTTCGTGACGATCGAGCTGCCGATCGGCGACCAGGCCGCCGCACCGGGGTCGTCGGTCAGCTGCACCAGGGCGGCGTCCTCCGGGATGTGCGGACCCTGACCTTCCACGTGATAGGTGAACACCGGCGCCCCCAGCGCCAGAATGAAATCGGCGCCGCGCAGGCGCGCGACGATGGCTGCCCGATCGGCGGGAAGAAAACCCGCGAACAGGGGGTGGTCCTCGGGAAAGCTGTTGCGCGCCGACATGGGGCTGACCCAGACGGCGGCTTGATGGCGCTCCGCGAGAGCGATGACTTCGTCCCAGGCATCGTCGCGAGCCACCGATGCGCCGACCACGATCACCGGCCGGCGCGCACGGCTCAAGCGCGCCGCGGCCTGCTCCAGCATCTTTGGATCGCCCGCCATCCGCCGGCTGACTTCACGCGCGCTTAAGGGTGCGCAGGGACGGTCCCAGTCGTCCACGGGAATCGAAACGAAGGCGGGGCCGCGCGGCGGCTGCATGGCGGCGTAGTAGGCACGAGCGATGGCCGCGGGCACGTCGGCTGCGCGCGCCGGCTCTACGCTCCATTTCACGTAGGGCTTGGGCAGCTGCGCGGCTTGCTCGGAGTACAGAAAAGGTTCGAAGGGCAGAATGGAACGCGCCTGCTGGCCTGCGGTGATCACCAGCGGAGTCTGGTTCTTGTAAGCCGTGAAGATGCTGCCGAGAGCGTGGCCCACGCCGATGGCCGAGTGCAGATTGACCAGGGCGGCGTTGCCGCCGGCTTGAGCGAAGCCATCGGCCATCGCGACGACGACTGACTCCTGCAGGCCCAGCACGTAGCGGAAATCGGCGGGAAAGTCGCGGAACATGGGCAGCTCGGTGGAGCCTGGATTGCCGAAGACCGTCGTGAGCCTGAATTCGCGCAGCAGCGAATACACGGCCTCGCGTACGCTCATGTCCTCGCTCAAAGGCGGATCACCACTTTGCCGAAATGGGAACCGCTCTCCAGGTGACGGTACGCCGCGGCGGCATCGTCGAAATCGAATTCGCGATCGACGATGGGCTCAAGCGCGTGTGCCGAGATGGCGGCGTTCATACGCTCGAAGTGGCCGCGCGATCCCACGTAGACTCCGTTCAAACTGCCCTGCTTACCCAGCAGTCCGTAAGGACTGCCCGCCGCGCCCACGCCGGTGAGCACGCCGATCATGGCGACCCGCCCGCCCACCGCGATCGATCCGATGGAGCGCGCCAAGGATTCGGCGCCGCCGACATCCAAGACGTGATCGACGCCGCGTCCGTCGGTCAGCTTGAGAACTTCGCGGTCCCACTCAGGATGCGTCCGATAGTTGATGCCGCCGTCGGCGCCGAGCGCCTTAGCGCGAGCCAGTTTCTCGTCGCTCGACGATGTGACCAGCACGCGTGCGCCGGCGAGCCGGGCCAGCTGCAAGCCGAATATGGAGACACCGCCGGTGCCGAGTACCAGCACGGTCTCGCCGGGGGTGACGCGTCCGATGTCCACCAACGAGCGCCAGGCAGTGACCGCCGCGCAGGGCAGAGTCGCCGCGCCCGCGTACGACAGATGCGCGGGCACCGTCACGGCGTTCTGCTCGTCGAAGGCCACGAGCTCGGCCAGTACGCCGTCTGCGGGCGGTGCTCCGAGCGCGACCAACGGGCCGGCGGGCGGCCTACCGTCGATCCAGCCGCGAAAGAAGGTGCCCGCAACGCGATCACCGGCCCGAAAGCGGGTGACGGCGGCGCCCACGGCGAGCACCTCGCCCGCACCATCGGACAGTGGCACGGTGTTGGCCTTGACCGTGCCGCCCATGTAATGGCCCCGGGCGATGAGCAGATCGCGGTAATTGAGCGAAGCGGCGTGGATGCGCACCAGAATCTGCGTGGGTTGCAGTTCGGGGTCGGGACGTTGACAGCGGCGCAAGCCGTCGAGACTGCTGCTGCCGGCGGTGATTTCATAGGCGCGCATCGAGACCCCTCCTTAAGTTACTGCGTGCGTTCGACGCCGCTCGCGGCAAGTCTACCCGCAGATATGGCGAAGCGCTTGCACCGCGCATCGCAACCGCGTTCACTCTGGGCTGATCGCCATGGGCGCAGAGGCGCGCATCCTATGGAGCCGTTGGCTCAATAGCCCCTGGCGGGAGGAGTGCCGTGGCGAGCGCATCGATAAAAAACTACGACTATGTGATCGTCGGCGCAGGTTCCGCGGGATGCGTCCTGGCGAATCGACTGACGCAGGATGAGAAGGCCAAGGTTCTTCTTCTGGAGGCGGGCGGTGCGTCGACGGGCCTGTTCAAGGACATGCCCATGGCATTTCCAAAGTACGTGGTTCGGCGCGACCTGAACTGGAACTTCGAGAGCGAGCCCGAGCCGTATCTGAACAGGCGGCGAATCGAAATTCCGCGCGGCAAGGGCTTGGGCGGCTCCTCGATGATCAACGGCATGGTGTACGCGCGCGGTCACCGGCGCGACTATGACGATTGGGCAGGCCGAGGCCTCCCGGGATGGGGCTATGCCGACGTGCTGCCGTATTTCCGAAAATCCGAGAACAGCTGGCTGGGCGAGAATGCATATCATGGCGCATCGGGTGAAATGGATATCGTCGTTCCCCGATCGAACATGCTGTACCGCGAGATTCGCGCCGCGACCATCGCGGCGGGATATCCGGCAACCGAGGATTATCACGGCGCTCAGACCGAAGGATTTCAGCGCAGCGAAATGACCGTGGTGCGCGGCAGACGCGGAAGTGCGGCGCGGTTGTTTCTCCGGCCGGCCATGGGGCGGAGCAACTTGACGGTGGAAACTCGCGCGCTCGCCGGCCGTATTCGCTTGCAGAGCGGCCGGGCGGTCGGCGTCGACTACGTCCGGGGAGGCGAGATGTGCACGGCGATGGCCGACCGCGAAGTCATCGTCGCGGCCGGCGTGTACGGCTCGCCGCAACTGCTCATGCTGTCCGGCATCGGCTCCGCCGATCATCTGAAGAGCCTCGGAGTAGAGCCCGCGGTCGATCTGCGGGGCGTCGGGCAGAATCTGGTCGAGCATCCGTTCCTGTTCCTGGGCTGGAAGATGCGCCCGGGCGCGTTTCGCAGCGAGTTGCGCGTGGACCGCGCGACGCTGTGGGTGCTGCTCTGGGGATTGTTCGGGAGGGGACTGTTCGCCACCAACGGCGCGGCCGGCAATCTCTTCATTCGAACGGATAAGCGTCTGGATCGGCCCGATATGCAATTCACCTGCATGTCGGGCGAAGTCGCCGCGCGCGAGCTGTGGTTTCCGCTGATCGGCAAGAAGCCGCCGCACACCATCGGCGCGGGTCTATCCATGATCAAGCAGGACAGCCGGGGCGAGGTGCGGCTGCGTTCCGCGGACGCGCGCGACCCGCCACGGATATTGTTCAACCTGTTCAAGGAACAGTCGGACGTGGATCGCGCGGTCCGCGGTCTCAAGATCATCCGCGACATCTACGGTCGGGAGCCGCTGCGCGGATTGGTGACGGACGAGATTCTGCCCGGCGCAAGATTCTCCTCGGATGCCGATCTTCAACAGTACGTTCGCGACAACGGAGCGATCACGCAGCATGCCGTGGGCACTTGCGCGATGGGGGCCGCGGGCGATGCCGCGGCGGTCGTGGATGCCGAGTTGAAGGTGCGCGGCGTCGAGGCGCTGCGAGTCATCGACGCTTCGGTGATGCCGGATGTGCCGGGAGGCAACACCAATGCGCCCACCATCATGATCGCGGAGAAGGGCGCGGATCTCATCCGCGGGCGGTCGTTGCCGCGCGCGGATATTTGATCTCTACGGATCGCGGACTCAACGAGGACGGTTGCAATGAAGGATCTGAAGGGCAAAGTGGCGTTCGTCACCGGCGGCAGCAGCGGCATCGGGCAGGGCATCGTCAAGGTGCTGGCCGAAGAAGGAATGAAGGTGGCGTTCAGCTATCGCCGCGACGATCACTTGGAGCACACGCTGGCGTATTTTCGCGACCGCCCGAAGGCCAAGGTGCATCCGATCAAGCTCGACGTCACGGATCGCGCGCAGATGGCCGCCGCCAAGCGGGAAATCGAGCGCGTGTTCGGCCCGGTGCGGGTATTGGTCAACAACGCCGGCATCGGCATTCTCGGACTGATGGAGCAAGCCACCTACAGCGATTGGGATTGGATCATGAGCGTCAACGTAGGCGGCGTGATCAATAGCTTGATGACCTTCCTGCCGGACATGATTGCCGGCGGCGAGGAGGCGCATATCGTCAACGTGGCTTCCATGGGCGGAATTGCGGCACTGGGCACGGCGGGACTGTACGCCACCAGCAAATTCGCCGTCGTGGGACTGTCCGAGTCGTTGCGCACCGACATGGTGGGCCGCAACATCGGCGTCTCCGTCTACTGTCCCGGGACGGTCAAATCCAACATCGGCGAGGGCGATGCCCTGCGCCAGGAACGGTTCAAAGACTCAGGCTACGGGCCGCCCCCGCCGCTCAAGGAGGGCGAGATCTCATTCATGGATGTGGCCATGGATGCGTTGGAGGCGGCGGGTCACGTGCTCAGGGGCATCAAGAACAACCAGCTGTTCATCATCAGCCATCCTGAGTTTCGGGATGTCTTGAAGGCGCGTCACGCCAAGATCGAGTCCTCGATCGCCAATCAGCCGATCGACCCCGTGCGCGAGGAGTCCGTGCGTTTCATCTTGTCCAATTCGATTTACAGCGGGAACGCCTGAGCGACGGCCCGAGTGCGTCTTAGCACTCGCTAATTCACCACCTGAGCGGCAGGCGGGTCAGACCGTGGACGATGCCGGTGGCCATGACCGGCGGATCCTCGGGATCGACGCTGAAATCGGGGATGCGCGCGAGCCATTCCTCCAGAAAGATCTTCATCTCCTGCAGCGCCAGCGGGGCACCTATGCAGCGATGAATGCCGTGACTCAGGGTTGAATGCTTGTAGCTGTCCTTGCGATCGAAGCGCACTTCGGTCGGGGCGGGAAAGCTGCGTGCGTCGAGGCCGTGAATGCAGGTCGCCATCAAGATCTGCTCGCCCGCTTTCAGCGAGGCGCCGAGATAGTGCATGTCCTGCCTGACCACGCGCGCGATATTGGCGATGGAATAGCGGCGCATCAGCTCATCGATGGCCTTGGGGATGCGTGCGGGATTGGCGATCAATTCGCGCCGATGCAGGGGGTTCCCGGCCAGAAACAGCGCCATCCAGCCCATGGTGGCGGCGACGGTGTCGAGTCCGCCGCCGAGCAGGCCGCTGGCGAGGCCCAGCCCTTCCTGCCGATTCATGGTCCGTCCGCCGATATCGGCATGCAGCGCCGCGCTCAATAGATCCTCACCCGGATTGGCGAGCCGCTCATCCAGCAGGCGCGCCAAATAGTCGTTGAGATGCGCGCGGGCGGCGGCGCGCCTGCTTAAGTCGGTGGAGCGCAGGCCGGTGCCGACCCAGTCGATGAGCATTCGGCGATGCTCGAGCGGCAGGTTGACCATCTTGAGAAAGATGATCATGGGCAGTTGCTGCGCAAAATCCTGAATGAATTCGCAGTGCCCGTCGCCTTTGAAGCCTTCGATCAGTTCCACCGCCAGGCGCCGCGCCTCGGGGGACCACTGTGCGATGGCTTTTGGCGAGAACGCGGGGATGAGCACCTTGCGCAAGGGACCATGCTCGGGCGGGTCGTATTCCAAAGGCACCCCCTGCGGCCTGTCCGATAGGCCGATGAAGGCGCGGCGCGAGGAGAAGAGCTCGTGATTCCTGAGGATCATGGGGATGTCTTCGCCGCGAGTCGCCAGCCAGTGTCCGCCGTTGCGCGAGGTCCACACGAGGGGAGGCAGGCCGTGCAGCCGGCTCCACGCTTCGAAGGGGTCGCTGCCTTCCGGGCCGGGGCGCATGAAGTCGAAGTCCACGGCCAGCTTGGGCGGCACATGGGCCGGCCTCTCGACGGATGCCAAAACGCTCATCGCTGCACCTCGGAGGGTCCGACTACGGCCGAACAATCCGATGAAGCCTGAAGCGCGCGCGGCTCACTCGACTGTCACGGAATCCGCAGTCCACTGGCAGCGAAGCGGCCGCGCGCCGCCCGCGCTAATGGGGCGGCGTGTGAGCGCGCTGAACCTTTGCCCCGCCGTCGCGCAGGGCGCGAACGACGCGGTTCGGCGTTCCCGAGGGAACTACCAGCTGGCTTATGTCCGCGAGCGACGTTACGAGGAACGGGGAGGCCGCCATGAGCTTCTCCGCCGAGGCGAGCACGACGGTCTCGGCGGAGCGTTCGTGCAGAGCGCGCTTGACCGCCGCCTCTTCGGCATCGCCGGTACTCAAACCGGCTTCGGGATGCACGCCGGTCACGCCCATGAAGTAAATGTCGGCGCGCAGGCGCGAGGCTGCATCGATCACGGCCGCGCCCATGTTGACCATCGAGTGACGGAACAGGCGGCCTCCCAGCATGATGATGTCCACGTACGGCTGTTTGGCCGCTTCCACAGCCACCGTGGGGCTGTGGGTGACGATGGTGGCGCGCAGGTCGGGCTCGAGTCGACGGGCGACCTGCAGCGCGGTGGTGCCGCCATCCAGGATAACGACCTGGCCGGGCCGAATCATCGAGGCACCCAGGGCCCCGAGCTCGAGCTTGTCTTCGGGCGATACCTGCTCGCGCGTTCGTAGGTCGCCGACCGCGGCCGAGGCAGGCAGTGCGCCGCCATGGACGCGCTGCAGTTTGCCCTCACGCGCGAGTTCGCGCAGGTCCCGACGTATCGTGTCTTCGGAGGTGCCTAACTCGAGTGCCAGCTCCTTGGCGACGATCTGGCCGTCCGCGGTCACCCGGGTCAGGATCAGTTTCTTGCGTTGACTGGTGAGCATGGGTTGTGCGAAGCTTACACGATATTGCACGATACTGCATGAGATTGCACACTTTATGACATACTCTGCCGCGGCCAGTGCGCCCAAGCCCCTTTTGGTGTTGATCGCAGGACCCTATCTATCGGGCACCGATGGCGACCTCGGGAAAATTCTGGCCAATCGAGCGCGTCTCGAGAGTTTTGCGCTGCCGATTTACGAGCGCGGACATTTGCCCATGGTGGGTGAGTGGATGGCGCTGCCGATCATTCATGCGGCCGGAGGGCGAACCGAAGGCGACGACGTGTTCAAGGCCTACCAATATCCGGTCGCGCATCGCTTGTTGGAGTGCTGCGACGCCGTACTGCGCATCTCCGGCCAGTCGCGGGGCGCCGATTTGGACGTAGCCCGCGCCCGTGAGCTCGGCCTACCCGTTTACACGGACGTCGCCGAACTGCCCCGCCGGATCCGCGCGGGCGAAACGAATCAATGAGTGCCGCCGCGGTGCCGGCCGGCGATCGAGTACGCATCATCGAGGAGCGCGTGCTCTCGGACGACTGGTACGTGCTCAAGAAGACGACTTTTGAGTACCGATGCCGGGATGGACGATGGCAGAGACAGAGCCGCGAAACCTATGACCGAGGAAACGGCGCCGTGCTTTTGCTGTTCAACGTCGAACGTGCGACGGTGGTATTGACGCGGCAATTCCGCTTCCCTGCCTTCGTGAACGGTTGCCCCGACGGATTCTTGATCGAGGCATGCGCCGGGTTGCTCGACGGCGATGATCCTCTGACTTGCATCCGCCGCGAGGCGGAGGAGGAGACGGGATTTGCGGTGCGATCGCCGCGCAAGATCTTGGAGGCCTATATGAGTCCCGGATCCGTCACGGAGAAGCTGCATTTCTTCGTCGCGGAATATGACCTGCGCGACCAGGTGTCGGGCGGCGGCGGCGACGCCACCGAGGGTGAAGACATCGAGGTGATCGAATTGCCTCTGTCGGAGGCGCTACAGATGATAGCCGGCGGCGAGATTCAAGACGGAAAGACCATCATGCTGCTGCAGCATGCGGCGCTACTTGGACTGGAGAAATTGCGTCATGCGCCCGTGCGCACCCCAAGGGAGTAGAATGGCGCCCGGCGGTGTCCACCCATGAAGGGTGCCGCGCCTGGGGTTGCAAGGGGCGTCAATGATTTATTTTCTGGCACTGCTTCCGGCGACTGCGCTGACCATCGCCGGCTACTTGGTACTCTTTCTATCCAACCGTTCTGAAGGGAGTTTCCGGACGTTTGGCAAGTATCTCGGCTTTTGGGCCTTCACCTTGGCTGCGCTGGTGGTTCTCGGGGCGATATTCGCCGCCGCTCATGGCCGTCGCCATCACTGTCCCATGCGCGGGCCCGGGATGTACGGACGTATGCACCCGAATCGCGGTGAGCCCGGCGGACCCGACAACGGCGCTCCGCCGGCGCCGGGCGTCCCGAATCCGGCCCCGCCCTCGTCGCCTTCGCCGCACTGACGAACGGACGCCTCACTCCACTATTTCGTCGATCTGAATGGTCGGCATGGTGTTGGTGAAATTCGGCACGTCGGCGATCAGCGTGGCGCCGTGCTTGGCACCCGCGCGGTCGAATGCCTCTTGATCGGCGATCCAGATATTGATGACGGCGACGTAGGGTGGCGGCGAACCGTCGGGGGTGCTACCGCCGCGGCGCAGCTCGAGCTTGGCGATGCAGTTGCCGTATAGGCGATCGATGAGCGTGGCGTGATGCTTGAGGTAGTAGTCGAAGTCGAAGGTCACTCCGGGGGTGTTGGGATACAGCACGGTGATGCAACGGCGGGATTTCTTGTTCATGAGGTCTTTCCTGAAGGGGCCGCATGGCTCCCAATGCGGGCGGCATCGGCCCAGTTGCCATGGATCGCCGGCCGCAGGCGGAACGGCAGCTTGGCGCGGCCGATGGGTCCCGCGTCGATGTGTTGAGCGTCGAATAGCGCCAGGTCGGAGTAGTTGCTGACCATGTTATCCAGCACCGCCACGAGATAGCCGTCGCCTTCGGCCGCTGCCGCTGAACGCGGGATGAAACAGGGTTCTTGCACGATGGTCTGCGGTCCCGACCACCACACCGTCTGTTTGCCTGAGCCGAAATCGATGTGCGCGATCGAATTCATCACCAGCCCCGAGGCACGGCCACCCGGGCCCTCGAAGGGTTTCTCGCGATCGGAAACCAGCAGCCAGCCGTGGCGCTGCGCCTGAGTGGCGTAGCGTTCGTCGATGCGCGGGAATTCGCCGAACAGGTCGGTGAGGCGCTCGGATTTCTCGAACGCCTCGCCGGGCGAGGCCATGTCGACGGTCCAGCGCGTGAGATAACTCATGGCCTCCATGGGATTGAACGGCGCGCCGTGGACATCCGGAAAGAATGGAAACATGTTGTTCTTGGCGACCGGGATGTCGAAATGGATGCGGGTGCCGTCGTTGAAGGCATTCATGACATGGCTGGCGAAGATGGTCGGCGATTTGAACCAGCGCATGGCGCGCGCATCGCCATGCCGCGGCAGCACGCCGAGATACACCGGCAGCGACGTGTCGAAACCGAAGTGGGGCAGGCCGGCCTTGAGCCGCTCCCAGGAACTCACGCACGGGACGATGTGAAACACCGCATAGTCTTGCGTGACTCCGAAGTCGTGCATCATGCAGTAGTACGGCGCTTCGAACCACGTTTCCTGCAGCAATTCTCCCGAGGGGCTGATTTCCATGTAGTGGCAGTCGCGGGTGAGCAGGCCTTTCGCCGCATAGCCGAAGGCGCACATATTGCCGGTGATGGGATCGATCTTCGGGTGAGCGCAAAAAGTCTTGCCCTGCATCTTGCCGCCGAAGTCCGTGTACCCGTCCGTGTCGAGGGTCAGCGGGTCCATGAGCAGTGCGGGGCTATCCTCCTTGAGCGCGAACAGCTTGCCCGCGTACACCAGCACGTTGGTATTGGCCGTGCCTCGAATCCTGCCCTGCACCGATGGATCGTCGGTGAGCGGATTGCGGTAGGCGCCGAACAAGGCGCGTTCGGCCTGGCGCTCGAGTTTCCACTTGTCCGTTTGTGCGAAGCGCTGGCGGAAATCGAGCTTGCCGCCGCGGAAATGAAACAGGGCAATCATCCCGTCGCCGTTGAAGAATTGGTCGTTCTCGAACCTCGGCGGGAATTGCGCGTCCGGATGCACCCGATGATAGGTGCCGTTCAGCAGCAGCGGCCATTCGCCCTCGATCTCGACATCGTGAATGTCGCCTTCGAGACGCAGCGGGCGCAGGGTGCCGGTAAATCCCGGCGTCTTGGGGTAGTGGGCCATGACGACATCATCCACGCGCGCGAGGGACGGTCTGTACCCCGCGCGAGCAGCTTTTCGCCGCACAGGGAAACAGGCGCCAACTTGAGTCTTCCGCCCGGCCGCGACCGTCCGGACCCGAAGGGTTGGCTGCCGGAGGGGCGGCCCGGCGGGCTCCTCAGGCGGCTACATTTCCTGCGTCAGCCGGGCCACCAAATCGCGCAGCCAGGTGTGGGCGGGGTCCGAGTCGTGGCGTTTGTGCCAGAGCAGGATCTCGTGCAGTGCGGGAACCTCGAACGGCAGCGGAAAGGTCTTGATGGGCAGAGTGGTGGCGAACATCTGCGCCACCCGCTCCGGCAAGGTGGCGACCAGCCGGGTCCCCCGCAGCACCAGCGGCAAGTGCAGCAGGCTGGGTACGGTGATGTGCACGGGAAGATCGATATCCAGCAGCCGGCGCACCAGTTCCTCCGCGGTCGCGGTATATCCGCTCGGACGGCCGAACACGTGGGGCAGTGCGAAGTACTGCTCCGACGAAATGCTGTCGCCCACGGTGGGGTGGTCCCGGTCGACGATGCAAACCCAGCGTACCGGGCGCAGGCGCACGCCGCGCAGAGTCTCCGGATACGCGCGCACGTCGAATAGACGCAGGCTGTCGAGGCATAGGCACAGGTCCGCTTCGCCATATTCCAGGCGATTCAATACCGAGTGCGACACCAGCTCGATGTTGATGCGGATACCCGGCGCCTCGGTGGAAACCCGCTCCAAAATGGCGGGCAGCAGGCCGGGCACCGCCTCCTCGGAGAGGATCAACGTGAATTCGCGCTGCGTGGTGGCGGCGGTAAAGGTCGGCTGAGTGCCGAGAGTCGCCTGGATCAGGAGCAGCGCCTCGCGGACCGGCTCGACCAACGATTGGCCGCGCGGCGACAGTTCCATGTCGCGGCCGATGCGGACCAGCAGCGGATCGCCGAAGTAGTCCCGCAGACGGTGCAGCGCCGCGCTCATTGCGGGCTGCGACACGAACACCTTCTCCGCCGCCCGAGTGATGTTCTTTTCACGCAGCAAGGTGTCGAGCGCGATCAGCAGATTGAGATCGAAGCGGTGAAACTGCATACGGCACTGGCTGGAACGGTTGGTCATTTTACCAGATCGCGGACGGCGTTACGCGCGTTGCGCTTTCGGTGGAGCGGGCATTCCCCGAGGGTCGAGCGCAAATTCGCCGTTGGCTGCCTCATGGCGGGGTGCCAATCACGTGCCGGGAGCGGAGCGAATGATGCTGGAGCTATACCACGCCGAGCCTGTTGCCAATTCGATGAAGACTCTGCTGTGCCTGAAGGAAAAGGACCTGAAGTTCGTCAGCCACTATGTCGACCTGCTGCGTTTCGAGCAGCATCGGCCGGAATTCCTGAAGCTGAATCCCAACGGCCAAGTGCCGGTCCTGGTGCACAACGGCGCCGTGATCACCGAGTCGACGGTGATCAACGAGTATCTCGACGACGCGTTTCCCGAGGTGCCGCTGCGGCCGCAGAATTTCGCCGAGCGAGCGCAGATGCGCGTGTGGAGCAAGTTCGTCGACGAATACTTCTGTCCGGCGCTCAGCATGTGGGGCTGGCATTTGATGGTGCGCAAGGTGGCGCAATCCTTGAGCAAGAACGAACTCGACAAGGTGCTCGAGCGCATTCCATTGAAGGAACAACGCGACAAATGGGCCACCATCGCCGGCGAATCCTTCACCCCGGCGCAGCTCGAGGATTCGAAGCGCAAGCTCGTCGTGTCGATCGAGCGCATGGAGAAGATCCTCGCCAAATCCAAATGGCTGGCCGGACCGCACTATTCGCTGGCCGACGTGAACAGCTATCCGATGGTGGCGGGGGTGCCGCGGATGTTTCCCGCCATCATGAATCCGCAAGTTTCGCCGCTGGCCTGCGCCTGGCTCGACGCCATGAACGCGCGCGCCGCCGTGCAGGCGGCATTGTCGATGCCCAACAAGGTGCCCGAGGTTCTGCGCACCTTCGGCGGTTGACGGTGGGGGCTCCGATGAAGCCGCCGTTTCGCGCCGATCAAGTCGGAAGCTTGCTGCGCCCGGCGCCATTGGCGGCCGCCCGGGCGCAGTTCAAGCGCGGCGAGCTGTCCGCCCGCAAGCTGCGCGATGTGGAAGACGACGGCATTCGCGGCATCGTGGCGCAGCAGGAGTCGATCGGATTGCGCTCGATCACCGACGGCGAGCTGCGCCGCGACTACTGGCACATCGATTTCTTGAGGCAGCTGGACGGAGTCACCATCACCGCGATGGCGGATCAAAGCCGCTTCGGCGGCACCGAGGAGCAGCCTCCGGTGGCGACCGTCACGGGCAAGATCGGCTGTTCGAGGCCCATCATGGTCGACGCCTTCGCCTATCTGCAAGGCATCACCCATGGCACGGCCAAGGTGACCATTCCATCGCCTTCGATGCTGTATATGCGCGGCGGCCGCAATGCCGTTTCCAGCGAGGCGTATCCGGATATCGCGGAGTTCTGGCGCGACGTGGCCGTTGCGTATCAGCGCGCCATCCGCTACTTCGCCGAGCGAGGCTGCACCTACCTGCAATTGGATGACGTGTCGTTCGCCTATCTCTGCGATCCGAAATTTCGCGAAGGCTGCCGCAGCAACGGCGACGATCCGGCCGCCTTGCCGCGCACCTTTGCCGATGCCGTCAATGCCGCGCTCAAGGGGCGGCCGCCCGGGATGACCATCACCATGCACACCTGCCGCGGAAATTTTCGAAGCTCGTGGGTGGCCGAGGGCGGCTACGAAAGCATCGCCGAGGCCATGTTTTCCATCGATGTCGACGGCTTCTTCATGGAATTCGATTCTGCCCGCGCCGGGTCATTCGAGCCGCTGCGCTTCCTGCCGCCGGGAAAACGGGCAGTCCTCGGGCTGGTCACGACCAAGCAGGGAGCGATCGAAAGCGCCGATGAGGTGAAGCGGCGCATCGAGGCGGCGAGCGCCTACGTACCGATGGAGGGCCTGTGCCTGTCGCCGCAATGCGGATTTTCGAGCACGCATCACGGCAACGCCGTCTCCGAAGCCGAGCAATGGCGCAAGCTCGAACTCATCGTGCAAGTCGCGCGGGACCTATGGGGTGGGGCATGATGTCGAGATGACGGAGAATCGAGTTGCCTAACCGCGCCTTTTACGGCTGGACCATGCTCGCCGCCCTGTGGAGCATCATGTTCCTGAATCTCGGCTTTCCGGCGTACGGTCCGGCGGTGATCAACCCCGCCATGGCCAAGGCACTGGGGTTGAACCGCGAAACCCTGGGCAATATGTTTTCGGTGTACATGATCATGTCGGGGCTGCCCGGGCCCTTGGTGGCTGTGAGCATCAATCGCCTCGGCGTGCGCAACACCCTGGTTCTCGGCAGTTTGCTGACCATAACCGGCGCTCTGCTGATGGCCACCGTGGTGACCGGCGGGATGGGTGGGATGCTGTGCTACGGCTTGATGGTCGGCACCGGTGTCGCCACGGGCGGGGCGATGGCGTCTCAGGCGGGCCTCGCGCGATGGTTCGTGAGGCGCCGGTCCCTTGCCCTGGCGGTGCTGTATTCCGCCGGAGCCATCGGAGGATTCGTCGCGGCGCCCCTGCTCCACGGTCTGATCGCAGTCACCGGTACCTGGCGGGCGGGCTGGTGGCTGCTCGCGGCACTCTCCGCCGTGGCTGCCTGCATCGCCTTAGGTGTAGTGCGCGAGCGGCCGGAGGATCTGGGCCAGGTGGCCGATGGATTCGGTCCGCCGGCGGCTGCCGGTCAGCCCACACTCGATACGCGGCCGGCGTTCGTGTCGCGCCGTGAGTGGACGTACCGGGAGGCCGCCCGCCATCCCGCCTATTGGCTGCTGCTGGGTTCGCTGGTCGGCGGCAGCGGCGGCTACACTTTGATCCTCGCGCATGGCGTGGTTCACCTGCAGGATCTCGGACATTCCGCCGCGGTTGGGGCCTGGGCCGTCGGCATCATGACGGTCACCGGACTCATCGGCAAGGCGATTCTCGCGACGTTCGGCGACCGCATCGATCCGCGCTATATTTACGCCCTGTTCGTCGGGGTGTTCGGCGTCGGACTCGTGGTGGTGGTCAATGCGCACGCCCTGTGGCAGGTGGTGCTGTTCGCGACCTGCGTCGGGATCGGTTTCGGCGGCGGCGTGGTGTGCTTGATGGCGGTGTTGAGCAATTACTTCGGCACGCGCGCCTTCGCCTCGCTCGCCGGTCTTGCCATCGCGATCAACACGACGCTGTCGGCGATCGCGCCGAAGGTGGCCGGCCACCTGTTCGACCAGGGCGTGGGCTATGCTGTGAACTTCTATTTTCTCGCGGCTTGGTGCTTCGCCGGCGCCACTGTGCTCTTGTTCATGCGGCGGCCCGGAGTTTCTGATGAACGGCATTAAAGAGAGCGAACTGCTCTGGACCCCCAGTCCCTCGCGCATCGAGCGCGCACAGCTCACGCACTACCTTGACTGGCTCGAGGAGCGGGGACGGCGCTTCGACTCCTACACGGCGCTGTGGCAATGGTCCATCGACGACTTGGAAGGATTCTGGGGTTCGCTCTGGGAATACTTCGACATTCGTGCCTCGAAGCCCTATGAGCGGGTGCTGGGGTCAAGGTCCATGCCGGGCGCGCAGTGGTTTCCCGGAGCACGCCTGAACTACGCGGAGCATGCCCTGCGCCATGAGCGCGCCGACGCTGAGGCGATGCTGTTCTTGAGCGAGCGCAGCCCATTGAGCGCGCTGTCGTGGACCGACCTGGGCAGCCGGGTGCGCAAGCTTGCGACACATCTGCGCCGGCTGGGACTGGTTCCGGGCGACCGAGTGGTCGCGTATCTGCCGAATTCTCCCGAAGCCGTGATCGCAATGCTGGCCACGGTCAGTGTCGGCGCCATTTGGGCGAGCTGCGGCCCGGACTTCGGACCGCGCGGCGCCGTCGACCGGTTTCTGCAGCTGTCGCCCAAATTTGCATTCGTCGTCGACGGATATTATTACGGCGGCAAACCCTTCGATCGCCGGCCCGAGCTCCGCACCATCTTGAGCTCGCTGCCCTCGCTCCAGCGGGTCATTTATCTGCGTGTGCTCGAGCCGGACAACGACACGCTCCTGACCGACAACTCGATCTTTTGGGAAGACGCGCTCTCCGGCCCCGAGGTTCCTCGAGAAGGCTTCGAGTTCGAGCAGGTGCCCTTCGCGCATCCGCTGTGGATCTTGTTTTCTTCGGGAACCACGGGTTTACCCAAGCCCATCATCCACAGTCATGGCGGCATGACTCTGGAGCAGTGCAAGGGCCTGAGGCTGCAAATGGACGTGCATCCCGGCGAGCGCATGTTCTTCTTCACTACCACCGGCTGGATGATGTGGAATTTCCTGGTGAGCGCGCTCCTGGTCGACGTGGTGCCGGTGCTGTATGACGGCAATCCTGCGTATCCCGAGGCCGACGTGCTATGGAAAATGGTGGAAAGCACGGGCGCGAGCTACTTCGGCGCGAGTCCGACCTATGTGAGCATCCTGGAGAAGGCGGGTATCGTCCCCAAGGAGCGCTTCGATTTGTCGCGGCTGCAATCGGTGATGCTGGCCGGATCGCCGGTGACGGCCGAATGCAACGCATGGTTCTACCGCTGCGTGAAGCCGGATATCTGGGCGGGATCGGGCAGCGGCGGCACGGATCTGTGCACCGGCATCGTGGGCGGAGTCGTCACCCTGCCGCTGTATGCCGGTGAGATACAAGCGCGGCAACTGGGCGTGGCCGCCTTTGCATTCAACGAGCAGGGGCAGGCAGTGGTGGATGAGGTGGGCGAGCTGGTCATTACACGGCCCATGCCGTCCATGCCGGTCGGATTCTGGAACGACGCTGACGGCAGCCGCTACCATGAATCCTACTTCGACCAGTATCCCGGCATCTGGCGGCACGGCGACTTCTTCAGGGTGAATGCGCGCGGCGGCTGCTTCGTGCTCGGCCGATCTGATGCCACATTGAATCGCCACGGCGTGCGCATCGGCACCGCGGAGGTTTATCGCGCATTGACCGAGGTGTCCGAAATTGACGATGCGCTGATCGTGAATCTGGATTTGCCGGGGGGCGGTTTTTTCATGCCCCTGTTCGTCAAGCTCAAGGACGGCGTGCGGCTCGACGAGGCACTGCAGGAGAAAGTGCGCGCACGCATGCGCAAGGCCTATTCGGCACGGCATGTGCCCGACAAGATCTACCAGGTGGGCGCCATCCCTTACACGCTCACCGGCAAGAAGATGGAAGTGCCCGTGCGCCGCATTCTGACCGGAGTTCCGGTGGAAAAGGCCGCCAATCGCGCCGCCATGGCCAACGTCGAGTCATTGGACTTCTTCATCGGCTATGCCCGTGAACAGGGCGATTACCGATTGAGCTAAAGGCGATGGTTCCCTCCAACGACCTCGGCGGCTACGACGATCTCGCGCGGCATTACGCGGAGGGAGTCGACTACGCCGTGCACGTCCTGCCGCGCGTGCAATCGGGGATTGCGGTCCTTGCGCCGCACGGCGGGCGCATCGAAGGGCGCACCTCCGAGATTGCCCGTCTCATCGCCGGCGACGATCATTCGCTGTACCTATTCGAGGGGTTGCGCACCACCGGCGACAATTTCGACTGCCTGCATCTGGCCAGCCGCCGCTTCGACGAACCGCGGGCGCTCGATCTCATCTCTTCCTGCGACATCGTGGTGACCGTTCACGGCTACGCCGCGTCCGGACCCGACGTGCTGCTTGGGGGCCTGAACGAGGTGCTGAAGCGCGAAGTCGCGAACGCATTGGCTCAGACCGGGCTATCGCACCTGACCGAGGGACATCGCTTCCCCGGCACGGACCCGCAAAATATCTGCAACCGAGGCCGGTCCGGCGCCGGGCTTCAGCTCGAGCTGAGCGAGGGTTTGCGAAGGTCGAGAGACTGGACCGCGCTCGCGGGCGCGGTGCGCTTAGGTATCGCCGGCGCTCAAGCGCGTTTCGGCAGAAAGACGAGAAGCAACACCGCGCCGATTGCGAGCGGCGCAACGTAGCGCAGCAGCACGCGGCAGGCCCGCTGCACGAGCGGCTGCGTGCCGCGAAGCTCCGCATCGAACATCGCGCGGTCGAGCCGCCAACCCGTGAGTACGCACGTCAGCAGCGCGCCCACCGGCGCGAGCACGTTGCCGGCAAGGAAGTCGATCACTTCGAATAGCGTCTTGCCGGCGAGCAGCGGCACCGCGTCGAGCGGGTGCCAGTTCGCGAGAACGTTGAATGACAGCAGCGAGCCCAAGCCCGCCGCCCACACGGCCACGGCCGATGCGGTGGCCGCCCATGGACGCGACCAACCGCGCGCCGCGAGCCACCCAACGATGGGTTCGAAGCAGGCAAGCATCGGCGTCAGCGCCGCCAAGATCAGCAGCAGGAAGAACACGGTGCCGACGAGACGGCCGGCCGGCATGACGGCGAACATGGTCGGCAGAACGTCAAATACGAGCGCCGGCCCGGCCGCCGGGTCCATGTGGAAGCGAAACACGAGTGGGAACACCAGCAATGTCGCGAGCAGCGACGCCAGCAGAATGGAGCCGGAGATCGCGAGCGCCGGCCGCACGAGGGAAGCCTCACGCGACATGTACGATCCGTAGGAGAGCATCATGGCGAGGCCGACACCCGTTGCGAAAAAAGCCTGGCCGATTGCGGCCAGCACGACGCCGATGGATAGGGCTTCCCAATGGGGCGCGAACGCAAAGCGCATCGCCGCCGCCACGTCGCCCGTGCATACGGCGTAGGCGTCCAGCAGCAGCAGCAGTAGCAGAAGCGCCGGCGCCCGCAGCCGGCTCGCGACCTCGATGCCGCGGCCGACCCCGCGGCCTGAGATGAGCGCGACCGACACCAGAAACAGCAGCTGCCATCCCATCAACTGCCAGGGATCGGAAAGAAATGCACGCCACTGTGCTTGTACGGCCGGGCGCGCCAATCCGACCAGGTCTCCACGCGCGCACTTCACGGTGTAGGCGACGACCCAGCCGGCGATCACCGTGTAGTAGGAACCGATTAGGAACACGGCGAGGGTGCCCAGCTGCCCGATAATGTTCCAGCGCCGCGACGCGCCAATGTCGGCGGCGAGCGCGCCCGGCGACAATGTCGGCGGCAGTCGGGAGTGACGCCCGATCATGAATTCGGCCGTGAGCAGCGGCGTCGCAATGAACAGGCACACGAGCACGAACACAACGATGAAGGTGCCCCCGCCCAATGTGCCGGCGAGGTACGGAAACCGCCAGATGCTGCCGAGGCCGACGGCTGCTCCGATGGTGGCGAGGTAGGCCGCGAGCTGCGAGCTCCAAGCCGGGGTACTGTCGGTCGCCATGCCACTCCTTTCATGAACCTGCAGCTCGAGCTGGTTGTTCGGACTATACGCTGCCGGCGGAGTTCATGAACGCGGGCACCGGCTGGGTGGCTGCGGTAAGCTGGCGCCGAAGGCTCGACGATGACACGGAGGCGAATGTCGCCGGTGAGAAGCGGATTCTACCTTCCGAGTTGCGCGGCAGCAGGGCTCGCTCTTCTGCTCCTGTCCGGGTCGTCGTGGCCGGCATCCGGCGCCGATACGAAACCTCTCAGCGCAATCCTGATCGTCGCTCGAGACGACCTGCCCGATTCCCTTTTCGCCCACTCGATTGTGCTCGTCATGAACAATCTAGGTCCGGCCCCGGTCGGCATCGTCATCAACAGACCGATGCCGATTCCTGTCTCGCGTCTGTTCCCCGATATCGAGCGCCTCGCGCAAGTGCGCGACAAGGTGTACTTCGGCGGACCTGTCGACTTCGAGTCCGTGTGGTTTCTATTTCGCGCCGTCACGCCGCCCGAGCACGCGATCCAAGCTTGTGATGGCGTCTACCTGAGCGCGGACCGTGAGTTGCTGCTCCGGCTGCTTGGCCGCAGCAAGCCCATGGATGGACTGCGGATTTTCGTCGGCCATGCCGGCTGGGCGCCGGGTCAGCTTGAAGCCGAGATCGAACGGCACGATTGGACGTCCAAGCCCGCCGAGGCGGAAGCGATCTTCAGCGGCAAGTCCGAGTACCCATGGCCCTCGCCAGAGGATCCAACGCACAGCATCTAGCGATCGGCCGGCAAACCTAGCGAGACGGGCGGGTCAAGGGAAATTGTAAATGCCAACTCCATCGTCTAACAAACAGCTCCTTCTCATTGGTGCGTCCCGCGGCCTAGGATTCGCCTTGGCCGAGGAATACCTCGAGCGCGGCTGGCGCGTCGTGGCCACCGAGCGGGCCCGAACCACCTCAAAGCTACACGGTCTTTTGGAGATTTACGACGGCCGACTTGAAATCGAGACCGTCGACATCGTCCATCCCGATCAAGTGGCCGCGCTGCGAGCACGCCTGGGATCGAGAAAGTTCGACCTGCTGTTCGTCAACGCCGGCGTCAAGAACGACGATCGTGAAACCATTGCCGACGTTTCGACCGACGAATTCATACGTGTGATGATAACCAACGCACTGAGTCCCATGCGCGTAATCGAGACGTTGCAGGATCTGGTACGGCCGAGCGGCACAATCGCGATCATGTCCTCCGGACAGGGCAGCATCACGAACAATGAGCGCGGAAACTATGAGGTCTATCGTGGGAGCAAGGCGGCGCTCAACATGTTCATGCGCAGCTTCGCCGCCCGCCACGCCGATGATCCGCGAACGCTGCTACTCATGGCGCCGGGCTGGGTGCGAACGGATATGGGCGGCCCCCAAGGGCGTCTGAGCATCGAGGAGAGCATACCGAACCTCGTGAATACCATGGACGCACAGACCGGAAAGGGGGGTCTTCAGTATCTGGATTACCTGGGCCGCAAGGTTCCGTGGTGAGTGCGAAGATGCGTCAATATCCGATCAACGGGGGGCGCTTCTTGTGAACCCACTGCTCAACCGATGGGCGCCGCCATTGGTGAGCGGCGTAGTCGACGAGTCGCTGTGGTACCGAGTCTCCCAGCACGATCAGGCGCTGCAGCATCATCGCGAGGTCCACATCAGCGATCGACCAGGCGCCGAAAAGGTTGTCAGTGCGGCCGTCGAGCAAGGTCAGTGCCGCCGAGAATAGTTGTGCGGCGGCGTCGCGGGCGGCTTCCGAGAGCGCCGGCCGCTTGTCGCCATTGAAAACGACAAAAGTCGGCCGCTCGTCGCGAATGGGCATGAGGTCGCTGCGCACCCAGGCTTGAATTTGGCGAGCTCGCGCGCGGTCGCGCGGGTCGGTGGGGTAGAGACGCGTGCCCTCAAAGGTCTCATCGATGTATTCGCAGATTGCCGACGATTCCGAAAGGGCGAAGCCGTCGTGGATGAGCGTCGGGATTCGTCGGGTGATCGACGTGCGGGTGAAGTCCGGAACGCGATTGGCGCGAGCAGCCAGGTCCAGAGACTCGACCTCGAAATCCAAGCCCTTCTCGATCAGGCTTACGAACACAACCAGGGCGTAGGGACTTGCGAAATTGGCATCGACGTAAAGAAGCATGGGATTTCCTCACTCGTCCAGGTGACGGAAATTCAATTCTATCGAACATTACCTCAAGGTCGATCGGCAGCTATGCGCAAGATCGCCGCATTCCGATCGTCGGCCACCCATATTGCACCGTCCTTGGCAATCGTGAGCCCTACCGGTGCGCCTGCCGGGCGCACGCCCGGCTTCAAATCCCATCCCGGGGTCAATATGAGGGGCTCGGCTGCAGGTCCTGACCGATAGGCGGTTAGTGTCGTTTGGCCGTCGTGGTATTCCGGGTAGCGTGCATGAGGGGTGTTGATTGGAACACCGGCGGCGTCCACATCAAAGGCCACTATTCTGGATCCGGTCGGCCGATAGCCATGCCAACTCATGAGAAGCTTCCCGCTGAGGTTGGGAAACATCGATCCAGAGTAGTAGACTGCCCCTAGCGGTGCGGCATGCGGAGGCAATAGGGTCACCGGTTTTTCATGAGCGGCGGAGCGACAATCCATGGCCTTGGCGGCGCTCCAAGCCGGTGTCGGCTGATTCATGTCGTAGCAGTAGGGCCAACCAAAATTGGCGCCCTGCTTGATGATGTTGACCTCATCGTACGGTCGGTCGGCCATCGGCGCGAAATCATAGCTGTTCTCGCCCTGAATCAGTGTCCCGGAGGCGTGCCGTAGCAAGACGAGAGAATTGCGCAGTCCTCGAGCGACGATGGTTGGGATCTGATTCCAATAGCCGCTGCCAAGATAAGCGTAGCGACGAATCACTGCGCGCGCGCCATCGCCCTCGGCCTCGGGGCACGTGGCGCCCAGCGGCGCGCCGCCGGCATCAGCACACTGATCTGTATCCGCACCGACATTCACAAGCATGTCGCCATTGCCGTCGAACGTGAAATGGGATAGTGGATGCCGGCCGATGTGTAGACGGTTGCCCGGGAGGCCGTCGACGACGGTCGTCGCTTTCCACGTCTTTACGTCGAGGCGAAAAATGCGGTTCATCTCGGCCACGTAAACGCCGCCGTCGGGACCATAAGAGACAGTATGGGGTAGAGTTAACCCGCCGAGAATTTCGCGCAGATGGACATTGGCGGAATTGTCCACGCTCATCAGCCAAATCTTCCCGCGCTTATCGGTCCATCCTCCGAGGTCGGTTATCAGCCAGGCCTTGTCGTCGGCCAATTGCAGCAGCATTCGCGGCGTGCGGAGCGAGCGATGATGGAAACCTTCAACGGGAGGGACGGCGACGAGGCCCATGCAGTATCCCGGCGCCATATCGACTGCGGCGCGCGGAAAGCCGTCGCAGGTAGCCGATTGAATGACGTAGGGTTGCGGTGAAGCGGCTGCAATAACGCTTGAGTTCGCGAAGACACAGACAGTTAATACTATCCAAGACCGTGGCGATGCTTGATCGAGGTACGATTTCATGTCATTTCCTTGTAGGCCTGATGACTGATCGTGGGATGTACGATTGGTGCCGAGCGCCGTCGACGGCCCGATCAGTGCGCGCCGCGGTCGCGCATTCGCTGCACGGCATTGTCGTAGGTCGGGTTGCTTTTCTCGGTCTGAGCTGCCTGATATTCGCGTAACGCGTCAGCCCACTGCCGGGCATCCTCGTAGATCTTGCCGTTGTTGAAGTGGGCGTTCGCCCGCGTGTTGGCGGCTTGCGGCCCACTCGCCAACGCAATCGCCTTTCGATTCGCCCAAAGCGCCTCAGCCACCTGGCCGGACTTCTGAAAGACCAAACCCAGGTTGCTGTACGCCTGTCCATAGCTGCCGTCCAAGTCGATCGCCATTTGAAACAGTCGAATCGCGGTTGCGTAATCGCCGGAGCGATATGCCGTCTCGCCCAGCGTATTCTGGCGCTTCGCGGTCGCTGAGACCGGTACGGGCGGCGACGGACTATAGCCCGCAGTGCGATCCGCCGTTGCGAATTTCGCTCCGAATAGCGAATCCGCCAAGAGATCGGACCACTCGACCGCGGAGATTCCGGAGAACTTATTGATGTCTTGCAATTCACCGTCCTCGGAGACCGCAAACACCGTCCATACATTTCCGGTCTGATCCTTCGGCACGTAGTAGGCCCGAATCAGCGTTTGACCGATATAGACGAAGACTTTGGCGCTGCTATGCGACAGACGCTGCGACATGGGGTCAGTTTTGTCGGAATAGTTCTGCACCGCGTAGACATACCGCTCACCGGCATGTTTGCGCGAGATGGTGATCGTCTCGGGCCCGAAACCATGGGTCTGGTCGACATCGAGTTGGGCATCGTCCCCTTGTTGTCGGCCAAACCACACGTGGTTTCCCCTGTAGGCCAGATGACCGTCAAGGTCGGCCGGCGTGGCGCCCCAGTTCAAGACGATCCGCATGCCATCGAGAGATCGCATGGTCGGGCTGAGTGCGTAAGTCATCGCACCGCAGGGGCATTTGGCCACCAGGTCCGAATAGCCTTCATTGCGCACGATCAACAGCGCCGACGGATCGTTCGCCAGAGACTCCCGGATTTGAGCGCGACCCAGAGAGTCCGTCGTGGTCGCAGATGATCGCTCGCCATTTTTCTGCACGATCACCGTGGCACCGGCAATACTTTGGTCCCGAACGGTAGCGCTGAGTATTTGAATGTCGGCTGATTCTGCGGCGTCCAGCATCGATGCGAAGGTCGTCAGAACCAGGAACCAGGGGGCTGGGCGCAGGATATTATGTGATTTCATTGGAGTCTTCCTTGAAGTGGCCAGTGTTGCTTTCGATGGCTTGAGACTAGTGCTCGATACTGGCGCCCCAACGGCGCAATTGTGGCAAGTTGTGGCAACCCTGGAGGACCCGAGGATGCAACCATGAAAATTGACCTGTCTGCCCGACTCCTCCTGCACCTCTTACTTGCAGCATCGACGCTGTTTGGCTCATTCGGGATGCGTGCAACGGCGGAGAAAGCCGAGCCGTTCATCATCGGCGAGAAATTCCAGATCGAATCCAAGGTGCTGGGCGAGACCCGGACCTACATCGTTCATACCCCGCCTTCTTATAAGAGCGGGAAAGAAGCCTATCCCGTGCTCGTACTACAGGACGCGGAGGGTCACTTCGCGTACACAACCGCGGCGGTCGATATGCTCTCGGGGAACGGCCGCATCCCATCGATGATCGTCGTCGGCATCACTAATACCGACCGCACGCGCGACATGACGCCCACCAAACCCGCCACGGTCATCGACGGCGTGCCTGGGGCACAGTCGGCAGGGGGAGCGGACAAGTTCCTTTCCTTCATTGCCGACGAGCTGCTGCCGACTATCGATCGCAACTATCGAACCCGTCCGTACCGCGTGCTGATCGGCCATTCGCTTGGAGGTCTGTTCGCGGTCTACGCGCTCATGAACCGCCCGGAAGTCTTCAATGGCTATCTCATCATTAGTCCGTCGCTATGGTGGGACGACCAAGCCTTGGTCAAGACGGCGCAGCCCTTTTTCTCCGCTCACAAGGATCTGCGCGCCGATATTTACATGACCATGGGAAGCGAAGGCCAGCAGATGCTGGGCGGCGCGTGGAAACTCGCGGCGGTGCTCGAAGAGAGCAAGCTCCCAGACGTGCGCTGGCAATTCAAGCGCTCCCCGGAAGAAGACCACGGCACCATTCCCTTCATGAGCACCTACGAAGGGTTACAGGCGATCTTCGCGGGCTATAGGATCGCGAATCCCATCGCGTTATTCGACGAGGGAGGGTTTGCCGCCTTCGAACGGCACTACGCCGATGTGTCCAAGCGTCTGGGGTATACCGTTGAGGTGCCTGCGGCAGTGTATCGCGGAATGGTCTGGGAACTCGCGAACCGCGGGCGTTTTGCCGAGGCCGAGGAAATCGGCAAGAAAATGCTGGAACTAGGCCCGAAGGACACCACAGCGCTTGCCGCGCTTGCGCAGGTCGCGGCCATGCAGAAAGACGATGCGCGCGCAATCGGGTATCTCACTCAGGTGCTGCAACTGTATCCGGGCAATACCCAAGCACGTGCAACGCTCGTGCATTACAAAGTCGATGTCGACAAGATCGTGCCCACGCTTGAATTACCCGCCAAGGGAGTGGCGCCGTACTTGGGCGAGTACCGTTTCAAGGATGAGCTAGTGAAGGTCACCTACGAGAAAGGCAAACTCACGGGTACCAGCCCCGTCGGAAAAAAATGCGAGTTGCGCGCCCTGACGCAAACCAAGTTTTATTGCATCGATGCCGAAGTGGAACTCCAGTTCAGAAAGGACAAGCGCGGGCGCGTTGTCGGTGTCACGGCTGAGTACCCGGACTACACTGACGAGTATAGGAAGGCGAAGTGACCTCAATTACACCTGGCGGGCGGGTATTGATGACATAACGTTTTTTAGGCTGCGACAGGCAGCGTGATTTGGCAGCAGCGGCGTTGCCACCCATTGAAGATCGCACCAGGATGACTAGGACAAGCCGGTGGAGGTGATCGTATGAAGTCCATGGTGTTCATTCTGGTGGCTCAGCTGCACTCGGGTGGGGCTCAGACCGTAGCCGCGTATTCGACCCTGGAGCAGTGCAGGGATGCACTCAAGGTGGCAACAACGAACATCGCGGCGGACTACTCGTGCGCGGCGACACCCGTGGAGGGAAGGTGGTCGCAAAAGGATTCGCGCTACTTAATGGTGCGGGATTGAGCCGCGCGTAGAGCAGAGTTCGGTACACGCCTGCCCGGCGGGAGTGGCCATCGCTTAGCCAATCCAATTCTCCCGTTGCGGAGAGTCGTGGTCAAATAGCCGCGGATGCGACAAAATGTCGTGCATAGGCTAGGCCATCCTCCGGTGAAATCCCGCTTACGATGATTCGCAAACAGCTAATCTCAGGTCAAACGAGCGGCGAACCCGGGTTCCGTTGGCGGGGCGCCGAGGTCACGCGGCTCGAAGGTTTTACCGACGCCGTTTTCGCGTTCGCCGTCACGCTACTGGTCGTATCGCTCGAGGTCCCGAAGACTTTTCCAGAACTATTTGTCGCGATGCATGGCTTCTTGGCCTTTGGAGTCTGTTTCGCCCTGTTGGCGAACGTCTGGTACCAGCACTATCGCTTCTTCCGCCGCTACGCACTGGAGAACCCTTGGGTGGTGTTCCTCAATTGCGTGCTGCTGTTCTTCGTCCTGTTTTACGTCTACCCCCTCAAATTCCTATTCACGGCCACGTTCGACAGCTCCGAGATGTCAGCCTCTGAGATGCGGACGCTTTTCACGATCTGGAGTCTTGGCTACGCGGCCGTATTCACCGTTTTCACTCTGCTGTATCTGCATGCCTGGCGCATTCGTGCACAACTGGAGTTGACGCCATTGGAAGCGATGCGCACTCGAGTGAGCCTGTTGGACCACCTTGCAATGGTCATCATTGCCCTGCTTTCGACGGCGCTGGCGCGCACAATGCCCGATCGTTACGTCGGAATCGCGGGCTCTATTTACTTTATCGTTCCCTTCTATTTCACGCTTGCGCATTCGATCGCCGGCCGTCGGGAACGACAGCTTCAATGACAGCCATCGAGGGGCCTGCAAGCTGCCGGTCGCGACCGCCCCTTTAGGATTGTGCGCAACGCGGCCTCACTTCGATAATTCCTGAATCATCGTGTCCCGATCCGCCGCCGCCGACGGCATCTTGAAATCCTTATCGCCTTGCATCGTCTTCAAGAAAAATAAGGCGTAGTCGCACAGTCGGTATTTATAAAGCAGGTATTCCATGTGTTCCTGGCTCCCATACACGGGTGCCGCTCGCGTCTCGGACAGCATCCGCTTCAGGGCCGGGTATGCGCTTGGACCACATTCGATAAGTGCCTTCGATGCATCCTCCAAGTACAGGTGGGGTAGTCCCCAGGTATTGAAGGTCGCGGACTGTTCCAGCGCGCTGGTAAGAATCTCGGCTCTCAATTCGACCGGGAGCTGCGAATAGGTCTTTGCATCCAAATGCCGCAGCAATAGCAACGGCAACAGCGCATCGCCGCCTTTGAGTTCATGGATGAGCGCGACGATGGAATCGCTGCTGACGTCCTTTCTATCCTTCAACTCGCGATACGCCAAGGAATTGAACGGTTCCTTCTTGCGGGCGCTTTGCTCCGCCAGCTTCTTCAGCAGCGCCGCGTTGTCCATGGCTTTGTAGGTCTGCGCTGTTTGGGCCGCGGTCCTTTGCTGCTCGGCAATTTGATTTTTCTGCTGTGATTGGTTCGCAGTGAGCGCGTCGTGACTGCCGTTGCACCCTGCGGCGAACAAGCACGCCAGCATCAAGGCCAGGGGCACTAGAGTTCGTGTGTTCATAGCATCGCTTCCGTGTGGATCGGGTTATAGGTCCGTCATCGTCGGCAACAGAGCGGCGTTGGGCAGCGTGGTAGGATCGCCCGGATAGCTTTGTGTGCCCGAAGTCGGAGCCCAGGTGTTCCAAGCGGCGACAGCACTCTGGAACTCCGTGTCCAGCCCCTGCCAGGCGGGAGCGGTGATGAAGCTGGTCCCATTGCTGCTGTTGTCGATGTACCAGCTCCACACGTAGTAGCCCAGGATGCGATTTTGGCAGGAGTCTGATTTGAAACAGACCGCCACGTCGACCGCAAAGAACCAGGTGTTCGGGGGCCATCCGCCGGGCGTGTCGTAGAGAATGTCGGGCTGACCGTTGCTGCCCGTGGTGTTCCATCCGGTCACAAAGGTCTTTCCGTCATTCTGCAGGCCGTACCAACCTTCACCTTCCCCGCCGACGCGGTCTATCATCCAGCCGTTGGCGGTCTGACGAGCCGCCGGTTGGCCGGAGGCAACCAGATAGGTTTTGTCCGTCGCGTCATAGACCCACGTCATTTGAATCATGGCGTCGATGTCGGCTCGGCAGTTCTTTCCGCAGGTTGCCGGTGTGAAGAGAAATGAGCTCGTCAGCGGGAATGAATCCCCGCTCGGCGCACCGCTGAAGGTCCAGGTGCCGCACTCCAAAGTCGGCGAACAACCGCCCAGAAAGGCGAGCGACAAGGCAAGAATCAGCCATTGCGAGTTCAGACTGGAATGGTGGGTCATGGTTGCCTTCCTTGAGAAACTCTATTTCAATTCGCTTGCTGCTTTTAATAGTGTCCAAAAGTCGCGGGGCGTTACAGGAAGTGTGGGACAGGTAACCGCAGGAATTGCCCGGTACACTCTGAAAGAGCGCGACCATCTGCCAACATTTCTGGAGGGACATCGACGTGACCGGAGGCGACGGCGAAATATCGGGTAGGCAGCGATCGGCGAGTATTGGGCATCCCCTTGATGGCCCTGGGGATCGATGTCCGAGTTGCGCTGAGCCCGGGCGCGGGCGGTACTGCTCAGCCTGTGGCGAGCGCTTCCTCGTGGATCATGATTTTAGCTTACGGCACTTCTTCCTCGAGACCCTGCCGCACGAGGTGCTCGACATTGATGGAAGGTTCCCGCGCACGCTAAGACTGCTGCTCCTCAGGCCCGGAATGATGGCATCGGAATACGTGGTCGGGCGGAGGCGGCGATACGTCGGACCCTTGCGATTCTATGTGATCGCTTTCCTCCTGCACGCGACTCTTGCCGCGTTACTGGCAGGCCATGGGCCCTCCCTCTCGGAGCACATCCGCGAGAGCGATCCCACGCAGCTATTGGCGCGACTCGCCGCCTCTCGACACGGCGTCAACTGGAACGACCCTGAGCTTCGAGCATCACTTAACGAGCGCGGGCGCTGGTTCGCCGAAATCGGCACCATGCTCATTTTCCTGGGCCTTGCCGCCCTCCAAAAGCTGGTTTTCTACCGCAGTGGTCGGCGCTATCTAGAGCACGTCGCTCTCTCGCTCAACATCGTATCTTTCTTCATCGTCATTTTGCTGTTCGTCGAGGTCGGTCTGGGCATTTTCGGCCGAAGTCACTTTGCAGACTACGATGTCAATGCCCAGCAATGGGTTGCCATCACCCTGCTGCCGGTCTACTGGTTCCTTGCGATCCGTAGATTCTACGGACTGCGCGTATTGCCGTCCCTATTTGGAGCGCTAATGATGTGGGTCGGCCAGGTGCTGATCGCCCTGTGCATGAACTTACTGGTCCTTGCGCTGCTCATCGAGAGCGCTTGAGGACGTGACGATGGCAGCAGCAGAGGCGAAGACACAGTACTCGGCGATGGTGCTGGGCGCGACGGGGAACGTAGGCGGCCGTATCGTGCAGCTTCTGATCATGAGCCCACCGTGCAAGAAGGTGATCGTGGTGACGCGCCGCAAGACGAACGCGTTCGCTGACCCCAAGGTCTCCGAGCTGGTTGTCAACATGGATCGACTCGAGGAGGAGGTTGCGCCGCACGCCCTCGGAGTCGACGTCGCGCTTGCCGCGTTCGGCGTCGGCAAGGGCAGCGCGAAGATGTCCGATGAGGAGGTGCGCAAGATCGAAATCGCCTATCCGCAAGCCTTTTGCCGCGCCGCCAAGGCTGGAGGTGCTCGTGTGTGCGGCGTCATGACAGCAGCGGGCGCGGACCCCAAGGCCGGGATGAAGTACGCGAAGATCATCGGCGAGAAGGAGAAGGCTGTCGAGTCCGTCAAGTTTGACTTCCTTGGACTGTACCGTCCCGCCGTCATTCTCGGCAATTCCAATACGCCGGGCGTCCTTGGCTACGTCATGCCACTGTTGCACTGGGTCATGCCGTCCAAGTACCACTCGATCCACAAGAACGACCTCGCACGCGCGATGGTGGCGCAGTCGCAGCAGGCGTTCCTTGCGATCGCGCAAGGCAACTCTCCCAAGGAGGCGACCGTGAAGATTCTGGAGTACAACGAGATGGAGCCCTTCTTCGTCAAGGGCGAGAGCGACGAGCCTTGAGAGCCCCCGCACTGCAGTAATCGCGCCTACTTCAGCGTCTATGCCTACCTCATCTGGTGGAGTTGTCCTACGCGTGCGTTAGGCTTCACGCGACATACTGCTTCTTCGGCTCCCAATTTCCGCAGTCGCGCATCGACCGGGCTTTACCGCTTAGCAAGACCTCGGCGTATACGTCAATTGTGGCTTGAGAATGAATAGCGGTATTTGTCTAATCAGGAGATTGATATGCAGAAGCTTTTATTGCCGATGATTGGAATATTAACCGCGGCATTGGCGTGTGGTTGCAACGGTGCGAAGTCCTCGGCGGCAGTCGCCATCGATGTCGCTGCGGCGCGGCAGCAAGCCTCTACCGAAGTGACGGATGCCCGGAAGGATGCGGCGAAAAATGTCGACAGTGCTGCCGCAAACGTTGACGGCTCGTCCAAGGATCTCATCGTCGCGAGCGCCAGAGCCGAATATGATGTGGCGGTGGCGCAGGCCGATGGTGAACATAGCGTCGCAATCCAACAGTGCTCTGCGCTAACTGGGGACGCGCAAAAGTCGTGCAAGGATCGAGCGGACGCCCGTGATGACCAGGCGAAGACTCACGCCAATGTGATTCGCCTTTCGAAGCTTCAATAGTCATTGTGGCGGTTCAAGGGCAGCACCCGGGAGCTGCGCCGCCGCTATTCCTCGATCGGAACCGGCACGGACACGTCAACGGCCGCAACAATCTGCCAAATCCCGCCGCGTCGAACCCAAGTGTCGATAAAGACGAAGTTGCCCGAACGGCCGCCCTTTCGCGTCCACGTCTCGCCGCCTTGGACGACAGCAGTGTCGCCAAAGAAACGCACGTTGGCGTAATCCAAGTGATTTGAAACGAAATCGCCTGGGCCCTGCTGCGCTACGGTCACCGCGCGAGACTTGTCCAGCACCTTGCCTTCCCGCACCCAAACGAAATCGTCGGCCAGAATCCGCTTCACGACGGACGCGTCGTTCGTGGCAACGCTTTCGGCCCACGCCGACGAACTATCCTTGATGTATTTTTCCGCCTCGGAGCGCGAGTAGGTTTCCACTGCCTGACTCTCCCTCTATCTCACTTAACGTTGGACTGCGTAGCCTAACGAAATTTGCGATTGGCCGCTTGGCGGCGGCCATTCCTCACCTGCGCTAAGCTCTCTGCCGATGGATTAGGAGAATCGGATCATGACCCAAACTCAAGCTGTTGCGCCGATCATTTCAGGCCCTAGTCAGGCCGATGGCATCGCACGGTTCGCGTTGCGGACGAAGTACGAAGATCTTACTGTCGAGCGGCGCGAGCGACTCAAGGTCAGCATCCTCGATGCCGTGGCGTGCGCCATCAATGCCCTCGGCGCGCCACCGATCGAGGCTTGCCGCGCACAAACTGAGGAGCTCGGTAGTCCCGGCGGGCGTTGCACGCTGATCGGCGGTGGCCGCGCCAATCCCGTCTACGCGACGTTCTACAACACGGCTCTCATCCGCTATGTCGATTTCATGGACAGCTACCTCGCGCCCGGCGGGTTGTGCCACCCCTCGGACAATACCGGCGCGATCCTCGCCGCCGGCGAGCACGCGGATCTTTCAGGCAAGGACTTTCTGACCGCACTCGCGGTGGCCTATCAGGTCGAGGCACAACTCACCGCATCGGTACCGTTCATGTCGCTCGGGGTCGATTTGACGACGCAGCTTTCCTATTCGCTCGCAGCCGGATTGTCCAAAGCGCTCGGCCTCGACGATGAAAAGACAGTGGCAGCCGTCGGGATCTGTGGCGATTTCATTCCGCTGCTTGTCGCGCGAACCACGCCGATCTCGCAATGGAAGGGGCTCTCGTCTTCTCACTTGGCATTAGGATGTTTCCACGCGGTCCTGTTGGCGTCGCGCGGCGTCACGGGTCCGAGATACGTTGTTGAAGGAGCGCATGGTTTGGCTCAGGTACTCAGGGAGCCGATCCGGATCGATTGGGAGCGTGTGAATCTGGACGCTTTCGACCGGCTCGCCTTGAAGAGCTACAACACCGCGGTTCCGGGTCAGGCGTCGATCCATTGCATGCTCGAGCTGCGCAAGGCACACGCCATCGATCCGGGACATATCGACAGCATCGAGAATGACGCCTTCCAGGAGGCCTACGATTTCATGGGTGGTGGAAGCTTCGGTCCGAAGACGGACGTTCACACGAAAGAACAGGCCGACCACAGCCTGCCGTACCTTCTCGCCGTGGCGTTGATCGACGGGAGCGTCCAGCCGGCGCAGCTCGCCCCCGAGCGCATAGAGAAGCCGGACGTTCAGCGGCTGCTGCGAAAGGTCAAGGTGAGACCAGACGAAGGTTTCACCGCTCGTTATCCGAGTGAGACCCCGAGTCGCGTGACCGTCCGACTCACGACCGGCGCGTCTTACACGCATGAAGTGAAGGACTACCCGGGGTTCGCGACGCGGCCGTTCAGCTGGAGCGAAATCGTGGCGAAGCTCGGTGATCTCGCGACCGACCACGCGGACGAAGGGCTGTGCGAGGAAATCGCGGGGGCGGTGCGCTCGCTGGAGAGCATTCGGGTGAAGGACCTGATGAACCTGCTCGCGCGCGTCGACGCACGCCCGCGCCAAGGGCGGTGAGAGGGTGCGTCAGCAGTCGTTCCTATGACATTTGACGAGCCATCCTGCAAATGATCTATTGCGGGAGCCAAGACAAATCCAACATGGGCCAATTCTGTGACAGCAATTAAGGATGGGTCCTAAACTAAGAGGGTACGAATGCGTGACTGGCCGTCGTTGATTTTACAGTGGGGTTCGCCGATCACGCAGGTCGTCTTGCTCTGTATGCAGATCTACACCTATCGACGCACGCGTCATTACAGTCTCTCGCTGATAGTGGTGGCGTCTGTCCTGGGTCTACTGGCAACTGCCTTGATCAGGATTCTCAATTCAGAAGTGCTGGTTCCGCGCCTGCGCACCGGCGTATTTGACGCGATGATCCTTTCGTACGCCGCATATATCTCGTTTGGTATTTGGGGAGCAGCTGCACTGTTCCGCTCCTACATTCGATTGGCCGACGCCGGCAAAGCATCGACCCAACCCAAGGCAGAGTAGGCATTTGCCCACACGATCGCCAGGTTCCTACTCGGCGCGCCCTGAAGCGTACAGTAAGCTATTTGCGCCCGTTGCCGACCAAGGCGGCGGTCAGACCGAGGCCGATGAACACGCCACCGGTGACGTAACGTTCCCAGCGCAAGTAGTGACCATTGCGCTTGACCCATCGCCCGGCCGTGCCGGCAACCAAAGCATAAATAGCGTCACTCGTCAGACCCATCAATGTGAACAGCAGACCGAGGAAGGCGATCTGGAACGCTACCGCGCCGCGCGAAGGATCGACGAATTGCGGCAAGAATGCCAGAAAGAACAGTGCCGTCTTCGGATTCAGGAGATTGACGACGAAACCGTCGCGATAGAGCCTTCCTAAGCTACGCCTCGGCAGCTCAATCTGCGCGGCCGGCGTGTCGGTCCGGCTAAGAATCCGCCGCGCCCCTATGTAGATTAAATAGCCCGCCCCCGCATATTTGACGAGTGCGAAGGCCAGCGCTGAGGAAGCCAGCAGCGCTGACAGCCCCAGTGCCGCCGCCAACACATGTACCAGCGTTCCCGTTGTGATACCGCAGACCGAGGCCAGCCCGGCGATGCGGCCCTGCTCTACGCTGCGCGCAACGATGTAGAGAACGGCCGGCCCCGGTGTCAACAGCAGCAGGATTGCCGCGACAGAAAAAACTCCGATCGATGTCGCGTTTGGAATGACGATGTCCATGCAAGGAGCTCCGTCGGTAGGGATATAGTCCTACCTTAGCCGATGCCTAACAAATCTGCCAAAGGGGCGGGAGAGTCGCTGCTATTCTACCCGGCGATTCTCGTCGGGTCAGTTTCCGCGGAGATGCATGATGGTCACCACAGTTCAATGCTCGTGCGGTGCGGTGGAGATGCGGATTACCGGCAAGGCAATGGTGCAGTACCTCTGTCATTGCGACGACTGCCAGGCCGTACATGGCAAGGCTTTTCCATGCAGCTTGTACCCGGCGCCGGCTGTTTCCGTTGTACGTGGTGAAACCGATGTCTTCACTCTGAGAACAAGTCCTCGCACCAAGTGCACACGGTGCGGGACATATCTCTTCGCTGAGGTACCAGGTTACGGCGTGCGTGGCGTAAACGCTGATCTGTTACCCAAGGGAATGTTCAAATGACCTACCGCACTACAAGAGCACCCCCGCCCGTTTCCGTGGCTCGGATGAACTCATGCAGTGGTGAGGCGACCGGTCGGCTTTCAATGCTTGGCATGAAGTAGACGGGCCCTCATTTCGCGCCTGGAATGGGTAGCACGGGCATGATCTCGACGGAGTCGCCCGGGAAAATCGAAAAGTGCGGATGCTTGTCGAAGAGTTTGGCGGCCGCTTCGTGCGAGTCCGCGCGCACAATCGTGAAAGCGCCCAAGTCGTTGCTCGTGTCGTCGATCCCACGTTGCGTGACTTTCTTGGTTTTCCCCAAGGGTCCGCCCATGCTGACAATGACGGCGTGATGTTTTTCGACCCACGCCTGCCAGGCCGCCATGCCCTCTCGTTCCTTCGCACGGCGATCGCCCTCGGGAAGGGCTTCCCAAGCCGCTCGTCGCGGACTGGATTTGCTGCTAAGAAACACTGCGAGATAGGTGTTGTTCGCGCTCATAAGGTCTCCGCTCTATGTTAAATCAGCAACTTACGCATCCGCGCGCTCTGCAGCCGCGGATTCCATGCTCTGTCACTCACTACGACGAAGCAAGCGCCCCGAAATCGACAGTCCTGGCTCTCTGACTCGCATCTTTTGAAGGCAGGGCGCCATTCGCTACCACACACATCCTGTCGGCAGTCATTACATCGGAGTAAGGATTTCCGACGATTGCCCCTGGATGGAGCGCATGTGAAGTCTCGGCAATCTGGAGCGTGTGCATTTACTCGCGGGCTAGTATCGACTCCACGCTGAATTTGTTCAGCCAAAGTTCGCGATCCAAAACAGAATTAACTTCATAGGTGAACAATGTCCAAACTCGCAAAATACTTCATACCTCTGGCTTTGTTGGGGCTTGGCTCGTTGGCCGCCAATGCTCAAACGCTGCCGGGCAAGCACCCCGGTTACCTGCACTCATTGAGCGACCTGCGCGCTGCGCGCTGGTTCCTATATCACCAGCCGGGCGACCCGGGCGTCACCGGGGACGAAGACGTCGCCATCAGTGAGATCGATGCCGCGATTGGGGAGATCAAGCGGGCTTCCATCGATGACGCCAAGGATCTCAATGATCATCCCGCGGTCGATGTCAAAGAACACGGCAGCCGGCTGCTGAAGTCGATTGAGACCTTGAAGAAGGCGCATGCAGATATCGACAAGGAAGAAGACAATCCGGATGTCCGGGAGCTGCGTCATCGCGCGCTCGAGCATATTGACCGTGCGATCCACGCGGCAGAGAGCGCTCACGCCAAGTGGCTGGCCAGCAAGAGATAGGTAGAACTGGGCTGACAGGTTGGCGGGTGGCCGCGGGGATTGTTCCCCGGGGTCATCCGCCGCCCGATAGACGCCGTAACATAATGCATTCAGGCCTGCGACAGATCCCGTAAATTTGCGGCGGCGGCGTTGCCAGGAATCGACGATCTCACCAATATTGTTTCAGCCTCATTCATTGGATTACTCGCTAAGGGTGCCTCATGCAACGTAGCGCAAGCAGTGGATCGAACGGATCGTGGCAGGGGTCCATTCAGTTTCAGACACAGCCCACCAACGCGTGGCGCCGGCATATCGCGGCAATTGCGAAATACATCCCCGTTACATCGTTCGGGGGATCCGAGAGGCGGTCTCAAAATCGATCCGGCGTAGGGGCGCCCTGACCCTCCGGGAGCGCTGATTCTCCCCTTGATCCTTGGTCGGCACCTCCCTGAGAATGCGGCAACGCCATATTCCTCGAGGAGAGTGCTGTGACTGAGGTATTTATCCGATTCCCGGTGCACTGCCCGGTCTGCAAGCAGGAATCGATGTCCTCGCGGACCAAGAGCGAGATACTGGACGCACTCGACAACAACAAACCAATTCGCGCCTACGCTGAGTGCCATGACTGGCACTGGGACTTGAGCGAGAGCGAGCGCGCAGAGCTTTCGCGAAGGACCCGCGCCTAGCAAGCCCGAATCTGCGGTCAATAGGGGAGAAGGGGATGAGTTCGAAATCGAATGCGTTTGCCGCGTTGCTGCTGGCGATGAGCTGTACGGTCCTGGCGGACGACACACCCAAGGCCATGTACCCAAACTATCCCAGCGAGACGCCGGCGTCATTCGTGCCGCGCACGGACAGTTACGACTTCACGCCGCGCGACGTCATGATTCCGATGCGCGACGGGGTGAAGCTGCACACCATCATCCTTATCCCTGCGGGCGCGGCGCACGCCGGCATGCTGCTCACCCGCACTCCCTACGACGCGAAGGCGTTGACCGGCCACACCAAGAGCGGCCATCTGGGGCCCATGCTGCAAGGCTATGACAATGCCACCGACGTGATCGTCGAAGACGGCTACATCCGCGTGATGCAGGACGTGCGCGGCAAGTACGGCTCGGAAGGCGACTACGTAATGAATCGCCCCGTGCACGGCCCGCAGAATCCGACCCCGGTCGACGATGCCACGGACACCTACGACACCATCGACTGGCTGGTGAAAAACGTTCCCGAAAGCAACGGCAGGGTCGGCACGCTGGGGATTTCATACGACGGCTTTGAGCCGTTGATGGCGCTGGTGAACCCGCACCCGGCTCTCAAAGTATCGGTGCCGATGAATCCGATGGTGGACGGCTGGATGGGCGACGACTGGTATCACAACGGCGCCTTTCGGCAGCAGAACCTACCCTATGTTTACGAGCAGGTGGCGAGCCGCGACAACAGCATCAAGTGGTGGAACAGCTACCACGATGACTACGACTTGTACATGCAGGCGGGCAGCGCCGGTGAACTGGGCCGCCGTTACGGCATGGAGCAGCTGGGTTTCTGGAACAAACTGCTCGCGCATCCCGCATATGACGCGTTCTGGAGCGATCAGGCGGTGGACAAGCTGCTTGCCGCGCAGCCGCTCAAGGTGCCGGTGATGCTGGTGCACAGCCTCTGGGACCAGGAAGACAGTTACGGTGCACTGGCGGTGTATGCGGCCATCAAACCGAAGGATACGCACGGCGACATGGTGAAGCTGGTCATGGGTCCCTGGTTTCACGGTCAGGAGATCGGGGAGGGCAGCGCCTTGGGCGCGATTCGCTTCGGCAGCGATACGGCCAAGTATTTTCGCGAACAGGTGCTGCGTCCTTATCTCGCGCAGTATCTCAAGGACGGCGCACCCAAGGCCGAGATCGCTCCGGTCATGGCTTTCGAGACGGGCACCAATCAGTGGCGAAGACTCGACCGCTGGCCTCTGGCTTGCGAGAGCGGGTGTGCCGCGTCCAGCCGCCCGCTGTATCTGCAACCCGGTCAGAAAATCGGGTTCGGCATGCCCGCGGCGGGCGAGGCCTATTCCGAGTATGTGTCCGATCCGGCGCGCCCGGTGCCGTTTCGCGCACGGCCGATCCAGCCCGTGGGATACGATCCCGGGCAGACCTGGGAGCAATGGCTGGTGGATGACCAGCGCGAAGCCTCGGGGCGTACCGATGTGCTGACGTTCACCTCCGATGTGCTCACGGCTCCGCTGCGAATCAGCGGCAAACCGGTGGTACATCTGATCGCCTCGACCAGCGGCACGGACAGCGACTGGGTGGTGAAGCTGATCGATGTCTATCCGGACCAGGTTGCAGCCCAGCCGGAAATGGGCGGCTACCAGCTCGCCGTGGGCATGGACGTCATCCGCGGCCGCTACCGCCAAAGCTTCGCCGAGGCGAAACCCATCGAGGCGAACCGGCCTTTGGCGTACCACTTCAGTCTGCCGGGGAACAATCACGTGTTTCTGCCCGGCCATCGCATCATGGTGCAGGTGCAATCGAGCTGGTTTCCGCTATACGACCGCAATCCGCAGACCTTCGTACCCAACATCCTGTTGGCGGCTCCCGGCGACTACCGCAAGGCGACGCAACGCATCTACCACTCGCCCGCGGCGGCGACTTACATTGCGCTGCCGGTTGTGGAGAACTGATACCCATCGGGAGATCCCCAGCAGATGGTGGAGCCATCGATCACCTTCTACGATCGGCGCGGCAATGTCGTGACACCGGACGAACGATCCTTCATCAAGCCGCGCCGTGGAGTGTTTGCGTTGGCCGCCGCCATCGCCGACCGCGCGATCATGCTGGCGGCCGAGGCCTGCGCGCCCGACGTACCGGAACTTCCGGGCGGCGGCATCGAGGACGGCGAGACGCTGGATGAGGCCACCAGGCGCGAATGGGCCGAGGAAGTCGGTATTCCCTTCAACGTCGAGGGTCCCTTTCAGAGTTTCCGGCATGTGCGCGGCTTCTACGCCGACGATCGCAACGAGTTCTGGATCTATGAGCAGACTTTTCGGCTCTACCATTTTCTGGACCGCGTGCAAATCGGAAAGAAATGGCGCAGTCCGGAGGGTGGCACGGCCGGATGGGAGGCGATGGCCTCGCTGCCGCAATTGTCGATCAACCGCGCACATTGGTGCGCGATCCCTACGCTCCTCGCCGGCCTGGAATGACCGCCGACGGCCGTAATCTGTGCATTTGCGGTAACCTACCGGCGTCTCGAGACGAATAAGAATCAAAGCGGGGTGGCACATGGCTACTGTTTTCTCCCGGCCGCGCGCATCGTGGATCAACGGCAAGTATCTCCTCTTCGCCGGCATCTGCTTGATGATGGGTTACGTCCTCCAGCACAACGAAACCTTCGTAATCGACGGCAGCGACCCGAACTGGGATCACATCCGGACGTTCAAGTGGTGGCTGCTTCCGCACGGTGTCGCAGGGGCCTGTGCGCTGATCCTCGCGCCTTTGCAGTTCTCCGACCGGCTGCGGCGGCGCTTCACGAAGATGCACCGCGTCGTGGGGCGCATTTACATCACCGCAGTCTTCGTTCTGGCGCCGCTCGGTGTCTATATTCAGCACTTGGAGGAGCACATCGGATATCCCCGCTCCTACACCATTGCTACGGCGGTATTCGCGGTTTTGCTGTCATCGACCACCGCCATCGCGCTGTATTTCATCCTCAACCGCAAGATCCAACAGCACCGCCAGTGGATGACGCGCAGCTATGCCGTTGCCCTGGTGTTCTTCGAGGTGCGCCTGATTTCGGGGCTGCTGCGATTCGACGACAGTATCGCCGCCAACGAGACCATCGTTTGGATCTGTGTGGCTCTCTCCGTACCCTTGGCCGACCTGGTGCTTCAATTGCAGGGGGCGCACGCCGCACCCGAGAGGGCTACGCGATGAGTAAAGTAGTTCGCTTTCACGAGTTCGGCGGCCCGGAGCAACTGCGGATCGAAGAGCTCGCAGTCGGTGCGCCCGGACCGGGAGAGGTCAGAATCCGGGTCGAAGCCATCGGTCTGAATCGCTCGGAGGCAATGTTTCGCGCCGGCGCCTACGGTCAGGCGCCGAAGCTGCCGTCCATGATCGGCTACGAAGGCGTCGGCATCGTGGAAGCGCTGGGGAGCGGCGTGCGCGGCTTCTCGCCGGGTGACAGGGTGTGCGTGATGCCGAATTACCGGCTCGGCGAATACGGTCTGTACGGCGAGCAGGCCATCGTTCCGGTGCGCTGTCTCATTGCGCCGCCGCCGGGCTTGAGCGTCGTCGAAGCAGCGTCGATCTGGATGCAGTACTTCACCGCGCTGGCAATATACGAAATAGGGCATGCGGTACTCGGCGATGCCGTCCTCATTCGTGCCGCATCGAGCAGCGTCGGCCTCGCCGCCATTCAGCTCGCCAACTGGGCCGGTGCGGTCCCGATTGCGGCCACGCGCACCGGTGCCAAGGCGGCGGCACTCAAAGCGCAAGGCGCAAAGCACGTGATCGCAACGGAGGAGTCCGATCTGGTCGCCGAGGTCCACCGCATCACCGGCGGGAAGGGGGTGCGCATCGTATTCGATCCCGTGGGCGGCCCCGACGTCGAATCCCTGGCGCAGGCGGCCGCGGAGGAGGGAATCATCATCATCTACGGGGGCTTGAGCGGCCGGCCGACTCCCTACCCGCACTGGCCCGCGGCATTGAAGGGACTGTCCTTGCGCGGCTGGGTCGCCTCGTCGATCTGGAACAAGCCCGAGAAGTTTGCACGCAACCGGGATTTGATTCTCAAGGGCCTCGCGCAAGGGCGCTTGACGCCGGTGATCGCGAAGACCTTCCCACTGGAGCAGATCGTGGACGCTCACCGCTACCTCGAATCGAACCAGCAGCTCGGCAAGATCGTCGTCACCGTCTAGGCGAGCTGTGTCTGGGCGAGCTGTCACGGGCATGCGCGGCCGCCCGCGCGCGGCTCATTGCGCGGTCTTGAACTTCTGCCAGATGCGCGTGATGGTGCGCAATTGCTCGGGCGGATCCTCGGTCTGCACGAACAGGCGCTGCTGATCGGCGGACGGCGGATAGACGGCCGGGTCCGAGACCGTCGACTGATCGAGCAGCGGCGTTGCGGCGGAATTCGCGTTGGCGTTCCCGATGTAGTTGGAGATGTGCGCGATGACCCGCGGATCCAGAATATAGTTGATGAAACGATGAGCGTTGTCGGGGTGTGGCGCGTCCGCCGGTATGGCCAGCATGTCGAACCACAACAGAGAGCCTTCCGTGGGAAGCATGTATTTCAGGGTGATTCCGTTCTTCGCTTCCCTGGCGCGATTGCGTGCCTGGACGAAAGTACCGTTGTAGGTGAGCGCCACGCAGATGTCGCCGTTGGCGAGCGCTTCGATGTCGACCGCCGAATCGATGTTCCTGATGTAGGGGCGGATGCCGTTCAAGACGGCTTCGACGTCGGCAAAATCCTGCGCGCTCGGTGCGTTGGGAATCCTGCCCAGGTACTTGAGCACCAGGCGCTCCACTCCGGCGGGCGCATCGAGGAAGTTGATCCCGCAGGGCGCGAGTTTCGCGGCAAACTTCGGATCGAACACCAGCCGCCAGCTGTCGAGGGGATCGTTCGGCAGCAATTGCGCGATCTTCTCGTTATAGGCAATTCCGTAGGTGCCCCAGGCATACACGACTCCATGAGCGTTGCCCGGGTCGTTGAGTGCGACCCGAGACATGATGGCGGGATCGAGATTGACCAGATTGGGGAGCTTCTTCTTGTCTAGAGGCAGGTAGGCGCCGCTGCGAATCTGGCGTTGAAAGTAAGGAGCCGTGGGAACCACGACGTCGAATCCGCTGTGTCCCGTCAACATCCGCGATTCCAGCGTCTCGTTGGTATCGAAAAACGAGGCGTTGACCTTGATGCCCGTTTGCTTCTCGAACGACGCGACGGTGTCCGGCGCCAAGTAATCCGACCAGGTGTAGAAGTTGAGGACCCTGCCGTCCGCGCCCGCGCCGCCGGATTGAGCGTTGCCCGCGCCCGAATCGGGGCTGCCGCAACTCAACGTCAAAGATGCCGCGCAGAGCATCGCAATCGTCGCCAACTTACCGGCAAACATCGTTCCCTCCTGATCGAATCGAAGCTCGTTATCGGTAGAGCCCGAGCCTCGGCGTGTGGCGCCTGATACTCGCATGAAAAGCCGGATCATCGCACTCGCGGCACTCGGAATTGCGATCGCAGGCTGCGGTAAAACGGCGGCCCCGCCTGCCGCAGTAGCGCCGCCCGCGAAACCGGCCGCAGCCGTCGATGGAGCGCGGCTGATGGCGGCCGACACGGAGCCCGGCAACTGGATGGCACCGGGAAGGACCTACGGCGAGCAGCACTTCAGCCCCTTGAACATGATCGACGCCGGCAATGTGAAGCGGCTTGGGCTGGCTTGGTTCTACGATCTGGACGCGGCGCATCGCGGCCAGGAATCGACGCCCTTGGTCATCGACGGGGTGATGTATGTCACCAGCGCGTGGAGCAAGGTATTCGCGCTGGATGCCAAGACCGGGGCGCCGCTGTGGACCTATGATCCGAAGGTTCCCGGTCAGGCGGGAGTCAACGCCTGTTGTGATGCGGTGAATCGCGGCGTGGCGGCATGGAAGGGTCGATTGTACTTGGGCACGCTCGATGGGCGGCTGATTGCCCTGGACGCGGCCAGCGGCAAACCCATTTGGGAAGCGGCGACTGTTCCTACGGGCGGGCGCTACACCATCACCGGCGCACCGCGCGTGGTGAAGGGCATGGTGCTGATCGGCAACGGCGGCGCCGAGATGGGAATGCGCGGCTATGTCACGGCGTACGACGCCGACAGCGGCCGGCAAATCTGGCGCTTCTACACCGTGCCCGGCGATCCCGCGCAGCCCTTCGAAAGCGCTGCGCTCGAGAAGGCGGTGAAGACCTGGAGCGGCGAGTGGTGGAAATTGGGCGGCGGCGGACCGGTGTGGGACTCGATGGTGTACGACCCGGCTCTGGATTTGATCTACATCGGCGTCGGCAACGGCACCCCGTGGAATCGATCCAAGATTCACGGCGATGCGCTGTATCTGACGTCGATCGTGGCACTGAAGGCGGACACCGGCGAGTATGTCTGGCACTACCAGACCACTCCCGGCGATGAGTGGGACTACGACGCCTGTTCGCCGTTGATCTTGGCGGATCTCGAGATGGGCGGAGCCAAGCGCAGCGTCATCATGCAGGCCCCCAAGAACGGCTTCTTCTATGTGCTCGATCGCGCGACCGGCGAGCTTCTGTCAGCCGATCCTTTTACAGCTACGAACTGGGCGAAGCGCGTCGACCTCAAGTCGGGCCGCCCGGTCATCGAGAGCGCCGCGCGCTACAGCGAGAGCGGCAAGCCCTTCGTCGCCATGCCGGGACCGGGCGGCGGGCACAGCTGGCAGCCCATGTCGTTCAATCCGGTGACGAAGTGGGTGTACATTCCGGTGACCGAGCTGAGCTTCCCGTTTTTTCCGGACAAGAGCGCCACGCTGCATGAACTGGCTTGGAACACCGGGGTTGATTTCAACTCCGGAAGTCTGCCCCAGGATCCAAAGATCAAGGCGCTGATCAAGAGTGGATTGAAGGGACATCTCGCAGCCTGGGATCCGGTCGCGCGCAAGGAGGTGTGGCGCGTCGAACTGGGACGTCCTTGGAATGGCGGCGTGGTGTCGACGGCAGGGAATCTCGTGTTCCAGGGCAATGGCATGGGCGAGTTCGTTGCCTATCGCGCCGATACGGGCGAGCGCCTATGGTCCGCCGAGACTCAGGCCGGGGTCCTGGCGGCGCCCGTCAGTTACGCGGTGGACGGCGAGCAGTATGTGGCGATCGAAGTGGGTTGGGGAGGAGCCTTCGGCCTCGCCGCCGGCGAACTCGCGCGCGATTCGCACGTGGCCTCGAACTTGCCGCGCGTGTTGGTCTACAAGCTCGGCGGCAGCGCCGCGCTCCCGCCCTTGCCGGCCGCAACCCATGCCGTTCTCGATCCACCGCCGGACACCGCCCCTGCCGCGGCCGTGACCGCGGGCAAGGCCCTGTACCACCTGTACTGTTCCAGCTGCCATGGCGACAGCGCAACCGGGTCGGGCGTGCTGCCGGACCTGCGATACTCAGGCTTGATCAAGAATCCCGAGGCCTTCGACATGACGGTGCGCCAGGGAGCGCGGACCGATCAAGGCATGGTCGCGTTCAAGGATGAAGTCTCGCCGCCGGATCTGGAGAAGATCCGCGCCTATGTGATTCACCGCGCCACCGAGGACAAGAAGGCCGAAGCTGCCGCTGCGACGGCGAGTTCTGCCGCAGCCGCGGGGTCCCACCCGTAGATCGCGATGGCTGATCGCCGCGCGTGTGCCCGGCTCACACCAGAATCTTGCGCCCCGTATCGACCGTGGTCTTGTCTTTATCTCCGACGTCGCCCGGCGGTGGAACCGCGCGGCCGCGTTGAACCGCCGGACGCTCGCCCACGGTTTTCACCCAGCGGGAAAGATTCGGCAGGCCGTCGAGGTTGACGCCGGACCACTCATGCCCATGGATCCACGACCAGTGCGCGATGTCCGCTATGGAGTACTCGCCGCCGGCGACATACTCATGATCGGCGAGCTGGCGTTCGAGCACCTCGAACAGGCGGCGCACTTCGCGCTGATACCGGTCGATGGCGTAAGGGATCTTTTCCGGCGCGTAGCGCAGGAAAACATTGGCCTGGCCCATCATCGGGCCGATTCCCGCCATCTGGAACATCAACCATTGAATGACCCGCGAACGTCCCTTGGGATCCTCGGGTATCAGGCGCCCGGTTTTTTCCGCCAGATAAATGAGGATGGCGCCGGATTCGAATACGGCGAAATCACCGTTGCCGCGGTCGACGATGGTGGGAATGCGGCCGTTGGGATTGATCTTCAGGTACGCCTCGGTTTTCTGTTCCTGCTTCGAGAAAGACAGGGCGCGCACGGTGTAGGCAAGACCCAGTTCCTCGAGCGCGATGGAGATCTTCCAGCCATTCGGCGTGGCGGCGGTGTACAGATCGATCATTGCAAATTCCTCGGTTGGCCGGCACCCGATTGTCAGGACGAAATACACGCGACGCAATCAGGTAATCTCCTGCGGGTATCGAGGCGCTCCAAAGCTTCGCTCCCCGTCTATTTCTACTTCTGGGAGAGTGGAGCGGCTGCGCCGGCCAGCCTCAACAGTCGCAGGAACGCATCGAGGGCGCGGCATGCAAGTTCTCTCTTTCAAGAACACGCCCTTGTTCAAGCGTGGAATTCGGCTGAGCGCCGCGGCCTTGACCGCGTGTGTGGCCGTTCCATTCCTGCTGGATTCAGATCTTCGGCGTGATCCGCTGCCGAACCTGTTCGGTGTGTGCGTACTTGGCGCGTTTTTCGGCTATTTCTTGTGGAAGGCGCGGCTGCATCGTCTGGCCGACGAGGTCATCGATTGCGACGACCACCTGAAGGTACGCCGTGGCCGCACCGAAGAAATCATTCACTGGTCGAAAATTGCCGGCGTCGAGGTGTCGACCGGCGGAGGCATCCATCGCTTCACCGTGCGCTTGCGCGAATCCACCCGGCTCGGGTTGCAGATAGAATTTCTCCCGCAGGCGAGCCTGTGGGCCAATCCCTCAGGCTTGCAGCAAGTAGCGGCGAGTCTGACCGAGCGGGCGAATCAAGCGAAGAGCGTGGCCGGATCCCGTCGTTGAAGACGGGTTCCGGCCCCGCTAGGGTTCGATCAGCGAGCCCAGTGTCCTTCGCGCAACCGCCAGCCGCCGCCGGCGTGTACCCACGTATGCGGAACCCAGTGATAACCGGGGTGAGGAGCATCCCAATGGCCTCCGACCCACACGTGTCGTCCGCCAACCCAATTCCAGTAGCCGCCGAGCCATACGTAGCCGACCGCAGGAGGCGCGCCGTAGACTTCGACTTGAGGAGGCGGGGGAGCCACGTTGACGGTGCCGCCGACATAGACCACGGGGGGGGCGGGAACTGCAACGGAGCCGCGAACGACGCAGCCGCCGAGCAGAGTCGCTGAGGCCAGGGCTGCGAGCAATAATGGTTGAGCCAATCGATGACGATTCATTGGTTTAGGTATCCTTTCAGTCTATTCCGACTATCCCGTTAGACAACGGACCAAAGCGTCCGTGGTTGACCGGCAAACATCATAAGACTCGGCGCGCAGAGGTGCGATGCCATTGTGGTCGCACCGCGACTTGGCTCACAATTTGGCCGCCCAACCACAAGGAAGGAACGATGACCATGAAGCACGTATTACCCGGCAGGGCGCGCAGCATCCTGCTTGCATGCGCTCTGGCGGCGGGAGTCATGATCTGCGCGGCGCAGGCGCAGACCACCGGAACGTTCACGCTCACCAGCTCCGATATCGCCGACGGCAAGAAAATTCCCGAGGCGCAAGTGTTCAACTCCTTCGGGTGCACCGGCCGCAACGTCTCTCCCGCGCTGTCCTGGAGCAATGTTCCGGCGGGCACGAAGAGCTTCGCGCTCCTCGTGTACGATCCCGATGCGCCCACCGGCAGCGGCTGGTGGCATTGGGTGGCTTACAACATCCCGGCGGATGCAACCTCGCTTCCCGCGAACGCGGGAGACCCGAAGAAGAGCCTGATGCCCGGCGCGGCAGTGCAGGGCCGCACCGACTTCGGCACCCCGGGTTATGGCGGACCGTGCCCGCCCCCGGGCAAGCCTCATCATTATTATTTTCGCCTGTACGCGCTGAAGGTGGCGAAGCTCGAGGTGCCGGCCGACGCCACCGCGGCGCTGATCGGTTACAACGTGAACGCGAACTCGCTCGGCATGGCGCAGATCATGGGACTGTACGGGCGCTAAGGTCGCCGTCTGCGCGAGTCGCGCGCTAAATTTTCGCGCGCCGATAGCGCGCGTCCAAGTCGGTACGCAATGTGCGGGCGGCCAGAAAATAGTGCAGGCTTCCCCACAGCAGCAGGAACACCACCGCCACCATGGCGAAGCGAATGCCCTGCGCCGATGCGGCGGCACAGGCATGCGACAGCGCGGCGTCCGCGCCGGGCCGGGCCGCACCGCCGGGGCATTGCAGGGCGAAGCCGGCCGCCGCGAAGCCGCCGGGCGCGAAGCTGCGGCTCGCCGCCACGTCGCTGATGATGCCCACGAGAGTGGGTCCCAAGCCCGTTCCCACGAGACCGAAGACGACGGCGACGGTGAATGCCGAGGAGGCGCGCATGCTGGCGTCCACCATGTTCTGCGCAATGGCCAGAGTCGGGGTGTAGAAGATGAACAGGGCGACATGCGCGGGAAGCAGCACCGCGACCGCCCTGCCGAGCGAGGGCTGCAGCAGTCCGATCACGAACAACGGCATCGCAATCAGCAGCGATAGGCTGGGCGCCCACACATACCAGCGCCGGTCGCGGCGAACCGCACGGTCGACTCCGAAGCCGCCGATGACGAAACCGGAACTCATGGCGACCACCACCAGCAATCCCAAGAGGCGGCCGGCCTGTGCGGGACCGATCTCGAAGACCGCGACGAAGTAGCGCGCGAAGAACTGGCCCATGCCGTTCAGCGCGATGGCGGAGAATGCGGCGCCGAGCAAGACATGCCGCATCGAGGGCTTGCCGAACAGGAATCTCATGACCTCCTTTACGGATGGAGCGGGTCCGCGGACCGGACCACCCTCATCGAAGGCCCCGCGCCGCGGTTCGCGCAGAGTGAAGATCGCCAGCGCGGCCGCCACGAAACCGGGAATCGCGAGCCCCAAGAACCAGGTGCGCCAATCCGCATGCTGTGCCGTCCAGCCGCCGAGCGCTGCGCCCGCGAGCGCGCCGATGGGCGCCCCCAACCAAACCACGGTGATGGCCGAGGCACGCTTGCCGGCGGGATAGTGATCTCCCAGCAGGGAGGAGACCGGCGGACCGATGGCGCCCGCATCGCCGATGCCGACGCCGATCCGGCACAGCAGCAGCAGGGTGAAGGATTGCGCGCGCGACGTAAGTGCGCCGAAGGCCGAGAATATCGCGATGGAGACCGCAATGATGCGCGCCCGGCTGCTGCGCTCCGCAAACCGGGCGATGGGCAGCCCCAGGAGCGTGTAGAAGATGGCGAAGCCCAAGCCCTGGATGACCCCGAGTTCCGTATCGCTCAGATGCAAGTCACGCTTCAGCGTAGGCGCAACCGCCGCGAGACCCTGACGGTCGGCCAGGTTCAAGGCATTCATCAGCATCAGCATGAACAGCATCCACGCGCGATAGCCGGGCGTGAACTCATCCGACGGGGCGACCAGGGAATCGTCTGCCTTCGCCGCGGCGCTCACAGCCCGAACACGGTCTCGGCATTCGTCTGGAAGAACGCCTTCTTGTCCTGCGCGCTCATGGCCATGGCATCCTGCGCCGCCACTTCCTCGGGCTGGTATTGATAGGGATAATCCATGGCATACAGGATGCGATCCGCTCCCAGCGTCGATTTGCAGAACTGGATCGCCGGCTCCCACGCCATGCCCGAAAAGGTGACGTAGATATTGCGCTTGAAATAGCCCGATATCGGCAGCTGCAAGGGCTTCAGAAAGTCGTAGCGGCCGGCGCGGATGCCCGCGGCATGCATGTAGTCCAAGCGATAGGCCCAGTACGGCAACGCCTCTCCGCCGTGTCCGACGACGAATTTGAGCTTGGGGTAGCGGTCGAACACACCCATGACGATGAGGCGCAGCAAGTGCAGTCCCGTATCGACTCCGAACCCAAACACCGCGCCGTCCAAGCCGCGCTCGAGCAGCGGTCCGATGAGCCCCTTGGACGGTCCCTGCGGATGAAGGTAGACCGGAGTGCCGAGCGCTTCCGCCGCCTCGAAGATCGGCCAGTATTTCTGATCGTCGGTGTATTCGCCGCGGACGTGACCGTTCAGGATCACGGCCTTGAATCCTTGTGCATGGCCGCGTTGTACTTCCTTGGCCGACCAAGCCGGATCCTGCGGCGCGATTGCGGTCATGCCGATGAAGCGATCCGGGTGGCGCCGGCACGCTTCCTCAAGCTGATCGTTGGCATCGGTGGTCAAGTGCCTGGCTTCGTCGGCGGCAAAGACGTGAGTGCCGGGCGCGGTGAGCGCGATGATGGCCTTGTCGATGCCGGTCGCATCCATGTCGGCGAGCCGGCGCGCTCCCAAATCGAGCAATTTCTCGCGGATGGCGCTGGCGCGAACCGACGGCGAGCCGGAATAAAAACCCCACAAGCTGACGAATCCCGGATCATCGATGCCGGCTGCGATCAAGCGCTTGTAGGCCGAGAGCACTTCGGCGGTGATGAAGGCTTCTTCGGTGGCGATGCGCAAGTAGCCTTGAGCGCCGCCGGTTTTAAGTTCGGTCATCCGTTCACCCATTGCAAGAGACAACGCCGCCGCGCGCAGCCGCTCAAGCCTGGTGAATGGCCTTGGTCACCAGGCACGCTTCCAGGCCCTCGGGCCCGTCCTCCGAGCCGTGCCCGGAGTCCTTCACTCCGCCGAACGGCGAGTCCGCGCCGCCGACCATGGTGGTGTTGATGCCGACCATGCCGCTCTCGATGGCGTCTCCCAGCAGCAGCGCGCGCCGTCCGTTCTCCGTGAAGCAATACGCCGCCAGCCCATAGGGGAGCCGATTGGCCTGTTCGATCGCCTCGTCAAAGGTCTTGAACGGGCGCATCAGAGCAATCGGTCCGAACGGCTCCTCGTTCATGACGCGCGCTTCGAGCGGTACATCGGCGAGCACCGTGGGCCGGAAAAAGAAGCCATTGTCATGGGTGCCTCCGCCGCGTTCTCCACCGATGGCGATACGCGCACCGACTTTCAGTGCATTGTCGACGAATCCCGCGATGGCGTCGGGGCGGCGCGGATTGGCCATCGGCCCCATATGATGGCGGGCGTCGAGCCCGTCGCCGACCGCGACTTGGGCCGCGCGGGCGCTGAACTCCTTGACGAAGCGCTCGTAGATTCCTTCCTGCACGTGAAAGCGAGTGGGGGAGATGCATACCTGGCCGGCATTGCGAAATTTGTGCGCCACCAACAGAGTGAGGGCGCGCTCCACATCGGCGTCGTCGAACACCAATACCGGACCGTGCCCGCCCAGTTCCATGGTGGTGCGCTTGGCGCCGTCGGCGGCCAGCTTCATCAAGTGCTTGCCGACGGCGACCGAGCCGGTAAAGCTGAGCTTGCGGATGATGGGAGAGGCGAGAAGATGCCGCGACACCTGATCCGGCACGCCGAACACGCAGCTCGCGACCTCCTTCGGCAGGCCCGCGTCGAGCAGGCAGTTCAGCACCTCGAGGGCCGACGCCGGCGCTTCCTCGGCCGGCTTGATGATGATGGAGCAGCCGGCGCCGATGGCGGCGCCCAATTTACGCGCCGGGTTGCCGATCGGAAAATTCCAGGGACAGAAAGCGGCCACGGGACCCACCGGCTCCTTCATGACCCGCGATAGAGTACCCGCCGGACGCACCAGCACCCGGCCGTACACGCGCTGCACTTCGCCCGCATAGAAGTCGAACAGGTTGGCGGCCATCATCACTTCGGCCTTCGATTCGACCAGCGGCTTGCCCTGTTCCGTGGTGGCGATGGCGGCGATCGTGTCGATGCGTTCGCGCAGCAGTTGCGCGGCTTTGGCAAGCACGCGGCTGCGATCGGGGGCGCCGCGTCCGCGCCATAGCCGGTAGCCGCGCGCCGCCGTATCGAGCGCCCGATCCAAGTCCGCGGCGGTGGCGAGGGGCAGCTCGCGTAAAACGGCGCCGGTCGCAGGATTCACGACCCGGTGAACGGCACGGCCCGCGGCGCCGAGGCGCTCGCCGTCGATGTACAGAGTCAATTCAGCGGGGTATGCCTGGGCCACTTCGGTTAAACGATACCGGTCTTCTCGCGGCGATACTCGCGCGGAGTCACATTGTACTTGGCGCGAAACACCCGCCCGAAGTGGGTCGGGCTGTTGAAGCCGTAGTCGAAGGCGATCGCCGTGACGGTGCGGCCCCGCTGAGCGCCGGACTGCAGTGCGCGCGAGCAGGCTTCGAGGCGGCGGCGCAGGATGTAGCGCGCCACGGTCTCATCCTGATCCGAGAACAGATGATGCAGATAGCGGGCGGTCATCTTGCAGGCCTCGGCGATGCGCGTCGGCGTCAGATCCGGATCGTTCAGGTGTGCTTCGATGTAATTGATGATGCGGATGCGGTGCGCCGTGCCCAGCGAGGAGCGGTCGGCCAGCGCTTGCGGCATGTCGGCGTAGGCCGCGCCGATGAGATCGAGGATGGCCACCGCGACCCGGCCGCCGGTCTGTTCGTCGAGCCCTTGGTGATACTCGCTCCAATACTTGCGCAGCAGCTGCGACAGAAGGCCGCTGGCTCCGCGGCCGCCCGACATCGGAATCGCGGCCAGACACTCGGGGCACCCGATCTGGCGGCGCAGCGTGGTGTTCGGGATGCCGAGCACCAGCATGCGGTTCGCGCCGGTGAATATCATTTCATAGCGGCGCGTGCTGTCGCACAGCGTGAAATCCCCCTCGCAAAGCAGAGACTCGCGTCCGTCCTGGCGGCTGACGCTCTCGCCTTCGAGCTGCAGATGCAAAAAGAACATGGAGTCCTTGGTGCGCGCAACGTGCGAGCGGGTGTGGTGAACGACCTGGGCGTCGGAATAGACCTCGGCCAGCGTCATGTCGCCGATGGAGCCACGCACGATGGAACCGTTGAAGACGCGGATGTCCTGGGGTTCCGACACCAGCGGCGAGAAGCTCTCGCTCGCGAGGTCATTCCAGAAGGCGAGCTTGCGGCGCGGATCGAGGCCAATCGTAGAGAACGACTCAATGTGTGCCATATAACTCCCCCGTTTATTAGCGGGACCGATCTTGTTGTGCATCAAAGCCTACACTTCTTATGGAGTTAGTTATACGTAACAATCAATTCGTGAAACCAATTCTTTCGGCTTATACGTGCTATAACGCAAACGACGAGTCCGCCCTCGAGCGGAGCGTAAAACCCGCTTATTAATCAATATCTTGGGAGTTTCGATTGGGCATGCCCGAAGCGCGCCCGCTGCTCGAAGCGGCCATTCCGATGTCACTCTGCGTCGAGTTTTCCGCACGTCGGCGCGGCACCATGCGCGCAGGGGAAAAGAGACATGACGCCACTCAGCGGCTACGTGGGCTACGCATTGCGGCGGGCGCAGGGGGTGATCTTTGCCGACTTCAATCATGCGCTGGCCGAACTCGGCCTGCGGCCCGGTCAATTCGCCGTCCTGCTGATGATCGATCAAAACCCGGGCGCCAGCCAGTCGAGCGTCTCGGCCGCCCTCGGCATACAGAAGGCGAATTTCGTCGCGACCATCGCCGACCTGGAGAAGCGCGGCCTGGTGCGGCGCCGCAGATCCCACACCGACGGCCGTACCTACTCGCTCGGCCTCACACCGCGCGGCCGCGCGCAGCTGCAGCGCGCCGCCGAACTGCAATCCATCCACGAGGCGCGAGTCACCGCGCAAATCGGCAACGAGGGGCGTCAACAACTGCTCGCGTTGCTCGACCGGCTATCTGCGCTGCCGAGTGCTTGACGGTTGAATTGACTTAAGGTCCGCGCGACGCCGGCGTTCAACCCCAGCGCGATGCTTCGAGGCCTGGGACGAACTGCCTCTCCGGGTGCGGCGTGCGCGCGCAACGCAGCGCCGCGCGCACCGATTCGCGCGCCGCGATTCGGCCGAGATACTCGGAGATGCACGGAGTGGCGTCGGCATTGACGGTGTCCGGTGCCAAATCGGGCAGCACGCACAGCATCGGGTAGGCGTCGATGTCGGCCACGGAGAAGGCCGGGCCCGCGAGCCACGCGCCCTGCTGCAGCGCCTTTTCGACCCGCGACACCGGCGCCGCCAGCCTGGCCGTAACCGCTTGCAAATAGCCCTCGGTGTACGTTCCGTCGCGCAAGCGCAGCCAGCCCACGCGCCGCTCGATCGGTTCGATCGCCGCGATGCGCCCATCCACCCAGGCGGAGTCGAGCGCCGCGAGATGCGGCCGCAGATATTTGGCCGCGCCCAACACCGGAACGGCCGAGCCCAAGTGCGCGCCGAGGAATTGCCCCCACGCACGCGCACGGTACGCGTCGTACGGGTCGGCCGGCATCAACGAAGGTCCGGGCAGAGCATCGGAAATGTACTCGAGCATGAAGAACGAATTGCAGATGATGGTTCCGTCGTGCGCCAGCAGCGGCCCTTCGCGCTCCAAGTGCAGGCTGGATTCCAGGTCGGTGGGGAAGTTGCCGGCAAATTGCTCGAGGCCGGTTGCGTCGAAATAATGCGTGGTGAACGCGGCACGCTTCTCGGACAACGCGATCAGCGGCTTGAGGAAGAAGGTGTTCGGCTCGGATGTGTAGAGTTCAAGCATGAGGAGCACCGGGGCTGCGCTCCAGCATCTTGATCCGCGCGGCCATTGCCGTGCGGCCCTTGGCCCAGGTCTCGCGGGCCGCAGGGCGCTCATAGATTCGGCGCAGCCACTCCATGATGTGCGGCGTCTTCGCGTCGTTGCAGTGATCCGGCTGGGATAGGGGCAGTGCGTAGCCCAGATTGAAGCCGTTGATGTCGCCGAGCGAATAAACGTCGCCGGCTATCCAGGGGAAGCGGGCGAGATGCCGCTCCAGCGCCAGCGTCGCGAACAGCACGCGGCGTTTCGATTCGGCGAGCTCCTCGGCGGAGAACTCGTTGAACATCGCCTTGCGCCAGGCGATGCGGCGCGACTCGAGCGGGATCTTGTCGATGGCGGCGCGCAATTCCTCGGGCGGACGGCTCCTGACGGCGGGGCCGACGAAAATGCTCCAGCCGATCATACTGAGCGACGGGGCGAAGTAGGCGTCGAAGAAGCGCATCCACCAGCGCATGCGCCAGCGCGCTTTCGGGTCGCGGGGCTTGAGCGGCGGCCCCGGAAACTCATCGTCGACGTACTCCATCATCGGCGTCGATTCCGTCAATACCCGCGAGCCGTGCACCATGGCCGGTATGGTGCCGTCCGGGTTGACGGCGAGATACGCGGGTTGGTGCTGGTCGAACTTGAGCAGATCGAGGTAGCGGCTCTCGTACGCCACCCCCTTCTCGGCCAGCGTGAGCATGGGCTTGCCGGAATTGGCGTTCGGCTCCCAGTGATAGAGGATGACTGACATGGGACGCAAGGCTGCCCGTGATGGCGCATTGCAACTCTACGGACGGGGAAACGCAACACGATGCGCGGCGAACGGCGTGGCACCGTCCGCGGAAATAATGTTATGCTTCATAACAGTTTTCTCGAGGACCCCGTGAGCGAAAACAAAATCAGTCCGCAGACCGATCTCGCCGGCCTCGACAGCCACGTCGGCTACATGCTGCGCCGGGCGCAATTGGTCGTGTTCGGCGACTTCATCGCCTGCCAGCGCGGTGCGGTGACGCGCCCCGGCCAGTTCTCCATTTTGGCCCTCATCGACCGCAATCCCGGCCTCAGTCAGTCGCGGGTCTGCGGTGCGCTCGGAATCAAGCGGGCCAATCTGGTCGCGGTCATCGACGAACTCGAAGCCTTAGGTCTGGTGCGCCGCGACGCCTCGGCCAAGGACCGGCGATCCAACCACCTGCACCTGACGCCGGCGGGGCAGCGCGCATTGCGCAGTGCACTCGACGGCCAGGACGAGCATGAGGCGCGCATCGCGCGATTGCTCGGCGCGGCCGGCCGGCGATCCCTGCTCAAGCAGCTCGCCAAACTCAGTGAACTGCGTACCTTCGAGAGGAGTGCTTAATGAGCGCCAATCCCGTCACCCTTACTCAAGACGGCGACGTAGCCGTCATCAGCGTCAATAGCCCGCCGGTCAACACCATTTCCGCGGCGGTGCGCCAAGGCCTGTTCGCCGCGATCGCGGACATCCGCGCACGGCCGGGCGTCGCAGCCGTGGTGCTGGTCTGCGAAGGCAGCACGTTTTTCTCCGGCGCCGACATCGGCGAATTCGCAGGTCCCCCCAAGGAGTCCGAATACCGCGACTTGTTCCGGCTGCTGGAGCAGTTGCCGGTACCGGTGGTCGCGGGAATGCACGGAGTCGCCATGGGCGGCGGTCTCGAGATTGCGCTCGCCTGCCACTATCGAGTCGCCATAGGCCAAGCTCGATTCGGATTTCCCGAGGTCACCCTGGGCATCATTCCCGGTGCCGGCGGCACGCAGCGCATGCCGCGGCTCATCGGAGTCGAGCGCACACTGGAGATGATACTGGCGGGCAGGCCGGTGGATGTGGCGACCGCGATCGCGCAGGGCTTCATCGATGCCGAAGTCCAGGGCGATCTGCGCGCGGCCACGATAGCCTACGCCCGCGAGCTGGTGCGCAGCGGTGCCGGGGTGCGGCGAACCTCGGATCGCGGCGTCGATCCGGCGACCGCAACGCCGGCCATCATTGAGCGCTTGGTGGGCCAGGCGAAGAGCCAGTATCCGAATCGCGAGGCGGCCCTGACCGCGATCCAAGCGGTATCCGCGTCTTCGTCCATGCCCTTCGAGGCCGGTCTGTTGTACGAGGAGGAGCTCGCCAACCGCTCGAAGGCCACGATCGAGGCGAAGGCGCTGATCCACGTCTTCTTCGCCGAAAGAGACACGCGCAAGGTGCCCGGATTGCCGGGAGATACCAAGGGACGCAACATCGCGAGCGCCGGCGTGATCGGCGCGGGCACCATGGGCGGCGGTATCGCGATCTGCTTTGCGAACGCCGGTTTGCCGGTGACCGTGATCGACGGCAGCCAGGAGGCGCTGGACCGCGGTTTGGCCGTCGTCGGCAAGACTTACGACAGCATGGTGAAGCGGGGCCGGCTGACGGCGGAGGAGAAGGACAAGCGGCTGGCGCTGATTCGCGGCAGCTTGAACTACGCCGACCTCGCCGGCGCCGACGTGGTGATCGAGGCGGTCTATGAGAGCCTCGACCTCAAGAGAAAGATTTTCGGCGCCGTCGACAAGGCGGCGAAGCCGGGCGCCGTGCTCGCCACCAACACCTCGACCCTCGATATCGCGGACATCGCGGCGGCCACGGGGCGGCCCGAAGACGTCATCGGACTGCATTTCTTCGCGCCGGCCAATGTCATGCCGCTGCTCGAGGTGGTGCGCACCGACGCCACCGCGCCGGCGGTCATCCGCACCGCGCTGGATCTGGCGAAAAGCCTGCGCAAGACCCCGGTGCTGGCGCGGGTGTGTTACGGCTTCATCGGCAATCGCATGATGGAAGGATATGCCCGCGAGGCCGAGCGCATGGTGCTCGAAGGAGCGACCCCGCGCCAGGTCGACGGTGCGCTCGAGGCCTGGGGCATGGCGATGGGAATCCTCGCGGTTTTCGACATGGCGGGAGTCGATGTGGGAGTCAACGTGCATCGAGCCAACGCCGATCGCTATCCGCCGGATCCGGCCTACTATCAGGCGGACTTCGCGCTGCACGCGGCCGGAAGACTCGGCCAAAAGAGCGGCAAGGGCTACTACAAGTACCTGCCCGGCGACCGGGCGCGCCACGACGACCCGGAGGCCGTGGAAATACTCAAGGCGACGGCGCGGCGGCTCGATATTCCGCAACGCACTCACAGCGCCGATGAAATCCTGGAGCGCTGCCTGTACCCTCTGATCAACGAAGGCATTCGCATTCTGGAGGAAGGCGTGGCGCTGCGCGCGAGCGATGTGGACGTGGTCTGGTGCGCGGGTTATGGATTCCCGCGCTATCGGGGCGGACCGTTGTTCTACGCCGACACCATCGGCCTCAAGACCGTCCTCGACGGCATGCTCAAGTATCGGGATCTGTTCGGGCCCATGCACTGGCAGCCGGCGCCGCTGCTCACGCGTCTGGTGAGCGAGGGACGTACGCTCAAGGAGTGGGATGCGGCGCGACTTTCCGCGGGAGGAAAATCATGAACGTGAAGGATCTCGTGGCGATCGACGTGCACACGCACGCCGAGGTGTCCTGCCGGCAGCCGGTGGACGAAGTCTGGAAGGAGTACGAAGACGCGGCGTCGAAGTACTTCAAGGCCGGCAAGCGCCCGACCATAGCCGAGACGATCGCCTACTATCGTGAGCGCAAGATCGGCCTCGTCATGTTCACCGTCGATTCCGAGCACGAGTTGGGGTCGAAGCGCATTCCCAACGAGGAAGTTCGCGACGCCGCGCGCGAAAACTCCGACATCATGCTTGCCTTCGCCAGCATCGATCCGCACAAGGGGAAGATGGGCGTGCGCGAGGCACGCCGCCTGCTCAAAGAGGGCGGCATCAGCGGATTCAAGTTTCATCCCACGGTGCAGGGCTTCTTCCCCAACGACCGCATGGCCTACGGACTATATGAGGTTATCGCGGAGCACAAGCTGCCGGCGATCTTCCACAGCGGCCACTCAGGCATCGGCACGGGGATGCCGGGCGGCGGCGGAGTGCGACTCAAGTACTCGAATCCCATTCACCTCGACGATGTCGCCGCCGATTTCCCCGACATGAAGGTCATCATTGCGCACCCGTCCTGGCCCTGGCAGGACGAGGCCTTGTCGGTGTGCTTGCATAAACCCAACGTGTACATCGATCTGTCCGGATGGTCGCCGAAGTACTTTCCCCCGCAGCTCGTGCAGTACGCGAATACTCAACTGAAGCGCAAGATGCTGTTCGGCTCCGATTACCCCCTGATCGCGCCGGACCGCTGGATCAAGGACTTTCGCGAAGCGGGCTTCAAGCCCGAGGTTCACGAGTTGATTCTGAAAGAGAACGCAATCGCCGTGCTGGGGCTCGCTTAAGCCCTACGCGTTCCCGGCCGGGGTATCCCCAACCCGCGAGCCCAGGCTTGTCGCCGTGGCTCGACTTTTTGTTCACGATTGGAAGAGTTTGACTGCCGGTAGCGCGCCTAGGCTTGCATAACCGTAAAACGCCGCGGGATCGCCGGCATCGACGTTGTAGAAACGCATCATTCCGGTACCGACGGCGTACGAAGAATAGGCATGTCAGGGCCACTGGGGGGGCGATTCTCATGAAATCGACAGTTCAAGCTTCTGTGCGTCGGATATTAAGGCCCTGGGTTTTGTCGACCTTGGCGGCGGCGGCGGTCGCAGGGCAGGCCGTGGCCGATCAGGCGGCGACACCCAATGACACTCTAGAGGAGATCGTCGTCACTGCGCAGTTCCGGCAGCAGAACTTGCAGGACACGCCCTTGGCCATTACCGCGGTCAATGCGGAGATGATGGAACAGCGCGGCCAAACTTCGCTGCATGATCTCGGCCAGCAGGCGCCCAATGTGCAGCTGATAGAAACCGGCGGTGCCTTCGGTCCCGGCATGACCGCCTCGATCCGCGGCATCGGGCAAGCCGACTTCGACCCGGCCTTCGCGCCGGGTGTCGGCGTCTATATCGACGATGTCTACTACACCAGCCTCACGGGTTCGAACTTCGCCCTGCTGGACCTAGACCGCGTCGAGATTCTGCGTGGCCCGCAGGGGACGCTGTCGGGGGCGAACTCCGAGGGCGGCTCCATCAAGGTCTACTCGGTCAAGCCGCAAGGCGATGACACCGGCTCCGTCAAGGTCAGCTACGGCCAACGCAACCTGATCGACGTGCAGGCGATGGCCGATGTATCGCTGATCAGTGACACGCTGTTCATGCGCGTTTCCGGCATCGACCACCAGCAGGACGGCTACGTGACCCGCATCGACTATGGATGCGCGTTTCCCAATTCCGGCATCCCGGCGGTCGGCGGCCTGCAGCAGGATTGCGTGGCGGGCAAGGAGGGCGGCAAGGACTACCAGGGTGGGCGCGTTGCGTTGCGTTGGGTGCCCGCCGACAATTTCGAAGCGAACCTGACGGCTGATGTAACCATCGACAACTCAGAGACGGCCGCCGTCACGCTGATAGCGGTCAATCCCCTGGCTGCCGGGGTCGTTCCGACAGAAATCAATTCGGGTTACCCGCCATGTCCCGGCGGAGCCGTGACTTGCCCGGCCAACCCGCATGGCGTGGCGTACGACAGCCGCTTCGTTCCGAGCAACCCCTACATCAGCTATGCGAGCTTCTGCGGTGTCGGTCTGGCCGGCAATACCTATTGCTTCTCTCCGGATACGTACAACAAACAATGGGGTACGAACCTGAACCTGGACTGGAAGATCGCTCCGGATCTCGCCTTCAAGTCGATCACCGGTTACCGCGAATTCAATACCATGTGGACCGAGGACAATGACGTCTCGCCGCTGGACGGATCCTTGGGCGCGGAACACTTGGAGAACCATACGTTGACGCAGGAACTGCGCCTCAACGGCAAGGCCGGCAGCGTGCTCGACTACACGGTGGGCGGCTTCTACCTCGATCAAGTCACGACGTACCCCACGCATCAGATCTTGGACTACGTGATCCCGGGCCTGGGTTTCGAGTTCCTGGGTAACGACCCGATCCAGGAGACCGACTACGCGGGCTTTGCGAACGCCGACTGGCACATCGTCGATGCGCTGGATCTCAACGCCGGCGTGCGCTACACACACCAGGAGAAGGACTACACCTACAACCGATACAATCCTCCCACCATTACTCCTGGGAGCCCCTTTTACGTTCCCGGTGGGGGCAGCTTTTTCTTTCCGCCGGGCTTCTCCGGAACCCAGGGTAAATACTCGGGCGACAAGGTCGACTATCGCGCGGACTTGGACTATCGCTGGAGCCCCGAGCTCATGACCTACGTCAGCGTATCGACGGGTTTCAAAGGCGGCGGCACCAACCCGCGTCCGTTCATCGCCTCGCAGATCGTACCCTTCGGTCCTGAAACGCTGACCAACTACGAGGTCGGTGCCAAGAGCGACTGGTTCGATCACCGCCTGCGGATCAACCTGGCGGGGTACTACAGCAAGTACAAGGATATTCAGCTCGTTCTCTTGAGCTGTCCGCAGTTCTCGGGCGGCAATGCAGCCGAGCCCTGCGCGGCGCCGGTCAATGGCGGCGACGCGAATATCTACGGCGTCGAGTTGGAAAGCGAGTTTCGCTATGGCGGGTTGTCGATCCAGGCCAGCGGCAGCTGGCAGAAATTCGAGTACACCTACGTCGCTCCGGAAACCGTCCCGCTCGATTCCACGGAGCCGGGCTTCCAACCGAAGAAGTGGGCTCTCGGTGCGCAGTATGAATTCCTTGCACCGAGCGGCGGCTCAGTCACCCCGCGGCTGGATTGGATATACGCGAGCGGCTACCAGACCGTTGCCGTCCCCGATCCGAACAGCTATCTCCCGGGCTATCACGAGCTCAATGGGCGCATCACCTTCCGGCCGCAATCGAACAGGTGGGAGATCTCCGCGGTCGGTACCAACCTGACCGGCAAGCTCTACTATACGCAGATCTTCGATCTGTCCGGCCCATCCCAGTCCGGTGCCGATTACGGCATACCGGCGGCGCCGCGCACGGTCTGGGCCGAATTCAAGATGAAGTTCGGGCCGCCGCCTCCGGCTCCGCCGCCCGTCGTCAAGGAAGTGGTGAGAGAGGTCGTGCGAGAGGTGGTGAGAGAGGTGCAGGTCCCGGCGCCCGTGCCGCCGCCCGCACCGAGAGGCGACATCGTTCTGCAAGGCGTGAATTTCGCCACCAACTCGGCGGATTTGATACCGGAATCCACCAGCGTGTTGGATAGACAAGCCAGCCAGCTCAAGTCGTATCCGAACCTCGCAATCGAGGTGCGCGGCTACACCGATAACCGAGGATCGGCGGCCTACAACTTGAACTTGTCGCAGCACCGCGCCGAGTCCGTGATGCATTATCTGCAGCAGCACGGCGTAACCAACCAAATGACCGCAAAGGGTTTCGGCAAAGAGGACCCCATTGCGGACAACGCCACCAAGGACGGACAGCTGACCAACCGCCGGGTGACCTTGCACATCGTAGGAGGTGCACCCTGATCGGTTAGAACATGCCGTTGGAATTCGCGGACTTTTCCGGCACCGGCTGAGCCACGTCCCAGTGCTCCGCGACCTTGCAGTGCTCGACGCGCAGGATGTCGATCACCGCAAGGCCGCGGTCACCCTCCGCGAACTTGGCATGCGAGTGCACGGCGACCAGATTGCCTTCCGCGATGATGTGCTTGATGGAATAGACGGCGTCGGGATGCCCCTGGAAAAACGGCTCGAGGAAGGCGACCGCCGCGTCGCGGCCGGTCGCCGCCAACGGGTTGTGCTGGATGTAGCCGGGCTCCACCCAGGTCTCGAACGCCTCGCGCGCCCGTTTCTCGATATAGAGCTCGGTGACGAATTTCGTGACCACCTCCTTGGGGGTCAGGCGGCACTCAGCGGTGTGGGCGGGCCCCGCCGCAATCGTCAGGGTCGCCGCGGCAATCATCAGTGCAAGTGGACGCATGAGAGTCTCCTTGTAGGTAACGCATACAAATATCCCGCGAGGGGAAGGAGACTTCAACATGAATGACATTGCCGCGCTGACCGCCCGCATCGACAAGCTCGAGCACGAGCTTGCGATCCAGCAGGATATTCACCAGATCCGCCGGGTTCAGTACACGTATGGCTACTTTATCGACAAATCGCAATACAACGAGGTGGTCGACCTGTTCGCCGACGACGGCGACGTGTGGTTTCTCGGCGGAATCTACCGCGGCAAAGCCGGTGTGCGCCGCCTGTACATCGAGCGCTTCCAGAAGCAATTCACCCAGGGCCACAACGGCCCGCGCTACGGTTGGCTGCTGGATCACCCCCAGCTGCAGATGGTCATCGACGTCTCGCCCGACCGGCGCACGGCGCAGGTGCGCGGCCGCTCGACGATGCAGGCCGGCCTGCATCACACGGCCGAGGGCATTCAGCGCGCCTGGTGGGAGGGCGGCATCTACGAGAACGACTACGTGCGCGAAAACGATCGATGGAAGATCAAGGCGCTGCGCTATTTCCCCTTTTGGCACGGCAGCTTTGCAGAAGGTTGGCAGAAGACCCCGATCGATTTCATCCCCATGGCCAAGGTGTGTTACCCGCAGGACCCGCTCGGACCGGATGCACTCATCGATCCGCCGCCGAGGCTGTGGCCGGCGACCGATACGGTGGCGTTCCACTACCCGCACCCGGTTACGGCTAAGCCCATCGTGCTCGACAACAGCCGCGCACGCGAGGGGTTCAAGTAGCGGCGCTTCTCCAGCCAGTGCGGCGCGCGGGCTTAGCCGGTGCGGCGCGTTATTCGTGAATTCGGGTGAGCAGCTCGATCAGCTTGGCGACTTCCTTTGCGCTGAAGCGCGCCTTCAGCCAGCGCTCGTGCCGGCGGATGGCATCCTTCGCCGTCGACAGCGCCTTGCGCCCACCGGGCGTGAGGTTCAATGCCTGCTTGCGTCCGTCGCTACGGGATTTCTTGCGCACGAGATAGCCCTTCGCCGCGAGCCGGTTCACGATGGCCATGGTCGTGGCCCGATCCATGCGCATGCGCTGGCAGAGACCGGTCTGCGCGATGTCCGGGTGGTCGCCGACCAGCCAGAGCGCGGAGACCTGCTTCTGCGTGAGGTCGAGTTGCGCGAAGGTTTCGGTGAAGTGCCGATAGACGGCGCCGTGGGCCAGCCGGATGTGAAAGCCCACGATATTGCGGATCTCGCCGATGTCTTCGTCGCCCACGACGTGCGGCGTGGTGATGGCGAGAATCTCTTTTTGCCGCGGCATCGGCCTCAGCCCGGAGGGGAAGTCACGGCGCCGCGCGCCGCCTCGAGTTTCTCGAGCCGCTCGACCTCGCGGCCATAGGGCTTGACGCCGCGCGAGATGGTGAAGGCGGCAAGCGGCAGCAGGATCGAGGCCGTCAGCAGGATGCTCTTCCACAAATCTGCATCGGCGTGGAAGACGCGCTGCGTGATGCTGCCGATCATCTGCCCCCCGAACGCGCCGAAGAAGATGAACATGAAGAGGTAGATGGCGGTCACGCGGCCGCGCATCTCATTCGGCGTGATGAGCTGGATGGCGGAGTTCTGCGGCACCGACGAGGCCAGGGCGCACACCCCGCCCGCGCCCACGCACAGCAGCGCCAGCTCCCCCGAGGGCATGAGCGGTGCGGCGATCTCGAACGGTGCGGCAAGGGTGAAGAGTATGGTTGCGGCGCGTACGTGGGCGTCCTTGTAGCGCTTGGCCAGCCACTCGGTGAATACGGTGCCGACCAAGGCTCCAAGCAGGTAGGACACCAGGATCACGATGCTCAACCATTGGCCGATACGCGCCGGCGTCCAGCCGTAGGTGCGCGCCAGGAACGCCGGGCGCCACACGCCGAGGCCGAGAAACTCCGTGGCGCTGAAGGCGAGGCCGATGAACAGCGGTAGGTAGACCCCCCTGCGCGCCCAGATCTCACGCAACACGGCTTTCATCGGCACGGCCTGCGTCGACGCCGTCACCCCGCGCCGCGGCGGCTCCTTCGCGAGCATCAGCAGGCCGGCTACACCCAAGCCCGGTGCGCCAACCATCATGAGCACCCACTGCCAACCGTGAATCGACAGGCCCATCCAGTGGCTGACCGGCCACTGCGCCACCAGCGTGAGCAGTACCCCGCCGAGGTAGATGCCGAGCACATTGCCGCCGATGAAGCCGAGCTGCAGGAAGCCGATGGCCCGCGGCAGTCTCGCCGGCGGGAAATAATCCGACAGCATCGAGTACGAGCCCGGGGCGTGCGCCGAGCCGCCCGCGCCGACCAGCATGCGGCTCATGAACAGCTGCACGAAGCTCTGCGCGAGTCCGCCCAGGGCGGTGATGCCGCCGATGAAGGTGATGCCCCCGGCGAGCACGTACTTGCGCGGGTAAAGGTCCACGAGGCGCGCCAGGGGGATCCCGACCAGCACGTAGAAGATGATGTTGGCGGGCCCCAGCAGAAAGCCAAGCTGCTCGTCCGTCAGGTGAAAATCGGCCTTGATGTGCTGGGCCAGCATGCTGAAGATCTGCGCGTCCATGAAATTCAGCGCCGTCGCGAGAATGATCACGGCGAGGCCGTAATATCCCGCGGACGGTGCCGGCCACCCCTGCACAGCCGCACCCGGATGCTCCGATACTTCCGCAGCCATCGTCCCCCCTTTCTCGTTGCACTTTGCCAGCGCCGGACTGTATGTGTTAGATACAATATGACTCGCGGCGGTTTGTCCAGCGCTTTGTTGGACCGCGCCGGCGCAACATCAGTCGAGGGGGGGAACCACGATGCAGGACCTGCCAGGCAAAACCGCATTCGTGACCGGGGGCGCCAGCGGAATCGGACTCGGCATCGCCAAAGCGCTGCTCGGCGCGGGTATGAATGTGGTCATCGCGGATATTCGCGACGATCATCTCGCCGCCGCGACGGCGGAGCTCGGTAATCTCGAGCGCGTGCTGGCGCTCAAACTCGACGTCACCGATCGCGCCGCCTACGCGCGCGCCGCGGATGCCGCCGAGGCGCGCTTCGGCAAGATTCATGTTCTATGCAACAACGCCGGCGTCGCGGTCGTGGGTCCCACGGAGCTCGCGACCTTCGCCGACTGGGACTGGGTGCTGGGTGTCAATCTCGGCGGAACCGTCAACGGCATCGTGACCCTCCTGCCGCGCATCAAGCGTCATGGCGAGGGCGGGCACATCGTCAACACCGCCTCGATGTCCGGGCTGATGCCGCATCCGGGCGCCACGCTCTACGGCACCTCCAAGGGCGCCGTGGTGCACATGATCGAATGCATGCGCGCCGAGCTCGAGCCGCAGGGGATCATCTGCTCGGCCTTCTGCCCGGGGGCCGTGCAATCGAACATCGCCGACGCGGCCAAAACTCGCCCTGCGGAGCTTTCAGACACCGGCTATGCGGAGGCGGACAAGCGTCGCCAGCAAGGGGGCAACTTCTTCCACTTGTATATGACCAAGGAGGATGTCGGCGCAAGGGTGCTGCAAGGCATACTCAACGATGAGCTGTACATAATGACGCACAGCGAATTTCGCGCAGGGGTCGAGGATCGCGCGCGAGCCATGTGCGCGGCCGTGCCCGACCTTCCGGAAAACGACGAGTACAAGCGCACCTTCAGCGTGCTGTTCCGTAATCCCATCCACGCCGCCGAGACGGCGCGCCAAAAAAGGGGCCAGAAATGAAAGACTTTGCAGGACGCACGGCGTTCGTGACCGGCGGCGCGCACGGTGTGGGCATTGGGCTGGTGCGCGCGCTGCTCGCCCAAGGTTGCAATGTCGCCATCGCCGACATCCGCGCCGAATCCATCGACGCGGCGCTCAAGGCGCTCGACAACCCACGGGCGATGGGCGTGCCGGTGGACGTGTCCTCGCGCGAGGCAATGGCGCGCGCCGCGGATGCGGTGGAGGCGAAGTTCGGCGCCGTGAGCCTGTTGTTCAACAACGCCGGCGTCAATCTGTTTCAAACCATCGAGCAGTCGAGCTACGACGACTGGGATTGGATCATGGGGGTCAACCTGCAGGGCCCGATCAACGGCGTCATGACTTTCGTGCCGCGCATGATCCGCGCGGGTAAGGGGGGCTACGTGGTCAATACCGCCTCGATGGCGGGTCTGCTTGCCGCCGGCGCCTGCGGCATCTACAACACCACCAAGTTCGCGGTGCGCGGAATGTCCGAATCGCTGCGGGCGAGCCTGGCGCAGCACGGCATCGGTGTGTCGGTGCTGTGCCCCGGTCTGGTCAAGTCCTACATCTACGCGAGCGACGAGATTCGGCCGGCAGCTCTCAAGGCGGGGGCCAAGCCTGTGGATGCAGAAGCGGTGAAGCGTCTGGCGGCCGTGCATGAGTTCGGCATGGAGCCGGACGTGATCGCCGCGCGCGTGCTCGAGGCCATGCACGAAGATCGTTTCCACATCTTCTCGCACCCGGAATTCAAGGACGAGCTCGGCGAGGTGTTCGGGGAGATTCTCGGGGATTTCCGCGACTATCCGGTGGATCCCGGCCACGGCCAACGAGTCGATTTCGAGAAAACGCGCCGTGCCAGCTACCGCCAGCAGCGCAAGGGCTTGAAAGCAACATGACGGTGCGGGTCAACTCGCTCGATCATGTGAACATCATCACCTCCGACCTGGAGGGCAGCGCGCGCTTCTACGCCGAGCTGCTCGGACTCGAGCCCCGCGATGCCCCGCCGCCGCTCACGCACCAGAATGCGCGCTGGATGTACGATGAGGCCGGTCGTGCCGTCCTGCACATCAACAGCCTCGACTGCCCGCGCCACTATGACCGCGACGTGCGCCCGGGGCCGACCGGGGCGCTGCATCACGTGGCGCTCAGGTGTTCGAACTACGAGGACCTGCTGGCGCGGCTCAAAAGCCGCGGCCTCGAGTACAAGCTCAACGAAGTGCCCGCGGTGGCGCTGCGGCAGATCTTCGTCCTCGACCCGAATTCCGTGCTGCTCGAGCTGAATTTCTTCGGCGCGTGAGGGGCGCTGTGCGCCGCGGGCGCGCCCGGTCGTTCTCCTTCAGCGCGCGTGCCCGGTCCAGGTGCGCAGGCCCGGGGCCGTGCGGTCTTCCGCGGCCAGCGCCCGTGCCACCGCCGGGCGCGCCGTCATTTTCTCCCGCCACGCGACCAGGCGCGGGCAGCGCTTGCCTATTTCCATGTCCGGGAACATGCGCTCCACCATCATGCCGCAATACGAATAGAAATTGATGTCGGCGAGCGTGTAGTCATCGCCGGCGAGCCAGGCGGTCTGCCACAGCTGCTTCTCCACCTTGTCCACCGCGTAGAGAATCTTTTCCGTCGCGTGGGCGAGGTCGGTCTCGCTGAATCCGGAGCGCGCCGTGCGCCACTTCTTGCGCTGGTCGGGCAGCGGGATGTGCTCCATCAGCCGGTCGAACTCGCCGCTGTCGAGTTTGCGCGCAATGATGCCCACCATGCGGTGCCAGCCGTGCATCGAGACATAGTTCATCACCTGCTCGTCGCAGAACTTGTTCCAGTAGCGCATTTGCGCCCGGCCGGCCGGGTCCCGCGGCCGCAGCGGAATGTCGGGAAAAACGTCTTCCAGGTACTCGTTGATGACGCTGGTATGAGTGACGATCACGCCGTCGTGATCGAGCACCGGCACCTGCCCCTCCGGATTGATCGCCACGAACCAGTCCGCGTGCTGCTCGAACTTGTGCAGATCGACGTAGATGCTCTGGTACGGCAGCCCCTTCTCGATGAGCGGAATCATGGATTTCAGCGAGTTCGCCGCCGGTTCCGCATGATAGTACTTGATGTTCATGAGGCCCTTTCCAGCCGACTTGGCGTTGCCGCAGTATAGTCGGCGGCCGCTGTCGACGCAGCCCGCATCTCTCCGGTAAGCTAGCGGCCGGATCTGCAAGACCCACGGCGCCGGCCAAGAGCATGCCCCCGACATATCGATTGGCCGAGGCGGATACCCCCGCACAATTCGAAGCCGCCCGTGCCCTGATCGAGGAATACGCCGCCCAGATTCGTTCTTCGATGGGAGTCGATCTCTGCTTTCAAAATCTCAACTCTGAACTTGCGCATCTGCCGGACATGTATGGACCGCCGACGGGATGTCTGCTGCTCGCCGGTAGCGACGGCGAATGGCTGGGATGCTGCGCCCTGCGCCGATTCGCCGACGGGGTGTGCGAGATGAAGCGGCTCTACATCAGGCCCGCCGCCCGCGGCGCGCAACTGGGGCGACGTCTCGTGGAGCACCTCTTGCCCAAGGCGTGCGCGCTCGGTTACCGGCGGATGGTGTTGGATACATTGAAAGAGATGACGGCCGCCCGGACGCTGTACGCATCGCTCGGGTTTCGGCAGATCGAGCCCTACTACCTCAATCCGACGGCAGGAGTGACTTATATGGAATTGGATTTGGGAACCGCGCGGCACACCGCCCCCTCTTTATGAATAAGCTCGCACTGCCGATGTTCACGGCGGCTTGCGCCGCGGCGTGGGCTGTCGCCGGGGCGGCCGCACCGCCGGCAACGCCCAAGCCGTCCGAGGGCCAAGGCCTCACGCTCGAGAAAATCATGGCGGATCCCGATTGGATGGGGCCGCCCGTGAAGGACGCCTATTGGTCCGCGGACGGCCGTGCGGTCTACTACTCGGTGAAACGCGCAGGATCGACGATCGTCGACTTGCATCACGTCGATCTCGCCGGTCAAAACGATCGCGTCGTCGATGCCAAGGGCATGGCCGACGCCGACGCTGCCGCGGTGTTCGACCGCTCGCTCAAGCGCGCGGCATTTGTCCGAAACGGCGACATCTTCGTTCGCGACTTGAGCAGCGGCCGATTGCGGCAGATCACGCGCTCGCCGCAAATCGCGGCGGCTCCGCAGTTCTCCGCCGACGGCAAGCGCTTGAGCTTCCGTGTCGGCAATGACTGGTTCATCAACGATTTCGACACCGGCGTCACGGCACCCGCCGCCATCGTCAAGGCGGAGAAGGATCCCGACGCGCCGCCCAAGGCCGACGATTTGCGCGACATGCAATTGCGTACCTTCTCGACGCTGAAGAGGCTGCACGAGGAATCCGAGGCCGGCAAGAAACACGCCGAAGAAATGCGCAAGGGGGATGCGACGCGATCCGCGGCGCCGTTCTATCTGGGAGAGGACGTCGCCATTCGCGATACCGAACTGTCGCCCGATGCGCGCTGGCTGCTGGTGGTAACCACCCCCAAGTCCGCGGCCAAGGGATTCGAGGGCAAGCTCACCCGCTATGTCACTGAATCGGGATACGAGGAGTTCGAGACCGAGCGGGTGCGCGTCGGACGCAACCCCCCGGCGCCGCAGTCTCTGGTGCTGCTGAACCTCGTCGATCACACGGCACATGCGCTGAAAGTCGACAATCTTCCCGGCATCGGCGACGATCCTCTGAAAGCGGTGCGCGCAGACAACGGCACGAGCGCCGTGCCCAAGCAGCGCGATGTGGTGATGGTGGGCGAGGAGCCGGATCCGGGCGCCGGCGGAATCGTGTGGAGCGGCGACGGCGAGGCCCTCGCCATTCAAATCCTCTCCATAGACAACAAGGATCGGTGGATCGCCAGCGTCGATTTCGCCAAGTACGCGCTGGTTCCGCAGCACCGATTGAGCGATCCCGCCTGGGTCGGCTGGACCTTCAACGAATTCGGCTGGCTCAACGACAACCGCACGCTGTGGTACGAGTCCGAGGAAAGCGGCTTCGCTCATCTGTACACCAAGGCGCCGAACGCCCCGGCGCACTCCCTGACGCAGGGCCGGTTTGAGGTGTCCGATCCCCTGTTGTCGGCGGACGGCCGGTGGTTCTATGTGTTGAGCAACCAGACCGCGCCTTATTCATTCGACGTCTACCGCGTTCCGAGCGGCGGTGGGACCCCGCAGCGGGTCACGCGGCTGGAAGGAGTCGAGCGGTTCACGCTGGACCACGCGGGCAGGGAGTTGCTCGTGACGCACTCATCGCCCTACATCGCCTCGCAGATCGCCCTCGTCAAAGCAGACGGATCGGGCGCCGCCCGCGAACTCACGGACACGCGGACGGCCGAGTACAAATCCATGGCCTGGATCGCGCCGGAGATCGTCAAGATTCCCTCGACGCATTTCGACGGCGTGATCTACGCCAAGCTCTACCGGGCTTCAGGAGCACCGGCGTCGCCCGGCCACCCGGGCGTTCTGTTCATTCACGGAGCCGGCTATACGCAGAACGTGCATCTCAAGCATCCGTACTACTTTCGCGAACAGATGTTCCACAATTTACTGGTGCAAAACGGCTATGTGGTGCTCGATATGGACTATCGCGCATCGGCGGGTTACGGGCGCGATTGGCGCACCGCCATCTATCGGCAGATGGGACATCCCGAACTCGAGGATTTACTGGATGGCAAGAAATGGCTGGCCGAGCATGCCTCGGTGGACCCGAAGCGGGTAGGGCTGTACGGCGGCTCCTACGGCGGCTTCATGACATTGATGGCGCTGTTCCGGGCGCCCGGGGAGTTTGCCGCCGGTGCGGCCTTGAGGCCGGTGACGGACTGGATGCAGTACGACCACAACTACACCTCGGCCATTCTGAACGATCCGCAGATCGACCCGATCGCCTATGCACGCTCCTCGCCCATCGAATTCGCGGACGGTTTGCGCGATCCGCTGCTCATCTGCCACGGCGTCATCGACGACAATGTGCTGTTCGAGGATTCGATGCGCCTGTACCAGCGCCTGATCGAACTGCACAAGGACGATTTCACCCTCTCACCGTATCCGCTCGATCGTCACGGCTTCTCCAACGCCGACTCATGGCTCGATGAGTACAAGAGGATTTACCGGTTGTTCGAGGCGCACTTGAAGTAGATGGGTACCGACTAATGCGCTCGTCGCAGGATCGTAATGGGGACCGAGCCATCCGGCCGGGGAGGCACCTTCCAAGAAAGCTCCTCGCCCTTCATCTCGTAGGTACGCACCTGAGTCGTGTCATCCTGGTTCGGGAAGGAAGATCGATCAATGTGAAAGGTGATGGTGTGCTTGGCTGAATCGACGCTGTAACGGCCGAAGTGAACGCTCGTGCTGAGGGATGCTTCCTTGTAGTCTTCGGGAGTCCCTTTGAGTTTGTCACCAGAGGAGAATGGCTGCCGCTCGGCACGGTAGATCTGCACCGAGTAGTAGCCATCAGCCGTGAAAATGGCCAATCCATGCGGGTTGGGGCCGTAATCCGAAACGCGGCTCCCGTCGGGGAGCAACTTTTCAGCTCCAGCCAGTACCCATGTGCCGACGACGGAGGACACCTGTGCGGTCGCGCAAAGAGGGGCTGCGAGTACGACTGCAAGCAACCAAAGACGCTTGATCATCATGAAGTCTCTCCGGCTCAGAGTAACCTGTTAAAGCGGTAACATCTTGCCGTCTGCGCCGAAACCTGTCAAATAGGTTACGTGAGTCTCAAACAGCGACCAGAAGATCGAGATGGTTTCCGTTTTCGAGGCGGTTACAACGCCATCGATTTTCCCGCCACCTTGCAGGCAAGGCTTGGCTCCGCGCCTCGTGAGCTGCTTGCGACACCCGCTGATCTGGCCCGGTGGTTGGTGTCTGCGGGCTTGGCGACTTCGGCGCCGGAAGTAACCGCCGACAATCTTGCAACCGCGAGAGCTCTCAGGGAGGCCATCTACGTTCTGGCGGGCCGGCGTGGCAGGGATCAAGTCAAGGCGGCGCGCGAGACACTCAACAGAATCGCGGCGGGCTCTGCGGCGACACCCCAACTTCAAGCCGACGGGAGCCTCAAGCTGGCGGGATCGGCTGCTGCTCTGCTGGTTACGGTCGCGCAAGAAGCGGTTCATCTTTTGGGCAGTGACGCAGCCAAGCTGATTCGCCAGTGTCAATCTCCCACGTGCACCCTCTATTTTGTGGACACTTCCCGCAGAGGGGATCGGCGATGGTGCTCCATGTTAGCCTGCGGCAATAAGGCCAAAGTCAAGGAATTCCGGCGTCGTAAACGTCAGGCGTAAGACGACCTGACGCATTCGGGATACCAGGACCTAAGGCGATGTACCGACGACTACCGTCCCAAAATCTCTGTAGTGGCGCGCTTGAGAATTTCGGCGATGCGCTGCTGTTCCTCGCGCGGGCTGTCCCATTTGTCGGCTAGCGCGGCTTTGAGATCGTGCCGGGCACGCATCAGCTCGCGGGATCCCCGCCGCTCATGGCCCCGGCGGTCCTCGGGATCGCCCTCGCCGGTCTCTTCGGCATGCATTGCCCGGCGCAGGCGGTCCATGCGTTCACCCACCCGCTCGAATTGCCCGAACATGGCCTCCGCCCGCTCGCGATGCTCTTCGAGATACTGCTTTCCCGCCTCGGTGATTTGGTAGAGCTTGCGGGTGCCCTCCGTCTCGACCGTGGCATGCCCGATCTCTTCCAAGTAAGTAAGCGCCGGATAGACCATGCCCGGACTCGGGATATAGAAGCCCTTGGAGCGTTCGTCCAAGGCCTTGATGATTTCGTAGCCATGGCGTGGCTTCTCGGCGAGCAGCCCTAAGATGAGGAGCTGCAGGTCGACGGAGGCCAATTTCCGGCCCATGCCGAAGGCGCGCCCGCCCATGTCGCCTCCCATGAAGCCCCTGCCGAAGTGGCCAAAGCCGTGTCCGCCATGATGCCGACCGAAGAAATGATGTAAACGATGATGCATTGTATTGCTCGATATATTTAAAAACCTATCGTACGATATCTGTATCTTACGATAATGTCAAGCTCAAGGATGACGAGCGGACATTCCTGCTCTAAGCGATGCGAAACTGATGGGGGCAGGTCACCCCAATCACCGCAATAGTTGTGCCAAGGGCCCCCGAACTCATTGACACTACGTGCCTGCCACCGCAAAATACGCGGCTCATTTTGAGGAGGGGTACCCAAGCGGCCAACGGGGGCAGACTGTAAATCTGCTGGCTTATGCCTTCGTAGGTTCGAATCCTACCCCCTCCACCAGCTGCGGATGTGGGGTTCGGTGCCATTGGCTTTGGCTTATAGCGGAGTGCGGGTGTAGTTCAATGGTAGAACGTCAGCCTTCCAAGCTGATCACGTGGGTTCGATTCCCATCACCCGCTCCAAATGGATGCGGCCCACGTAGCTCAGTTGGTAGAGCACGTCCTTGGTAAGGACGAGGTCAGCGGTTCAATCCCGCTCGTGGGCTCCAGTTATCATTATTTAAGAGGTGCTTGCCGTGTCGAAGGGGAAGTTTGAGCGAACGAAGCCGCACGTGAACGTGGGCACGATAGGACATGTCGATCATGGCAAGACGACCTTGACGGCGGCCTTGACGAAGGTGATGGCGGAGAAGTTTGGCGGGGAATTCAAGGCCTACGACCAGATTGACAAGGCGCCGGAGGAGCGCGCGCGCGGGATCACGATTGCGACCGCGCACGTGGAGTACCAGAGCGAGGCGCGTCACTACGCGCACGTGGATTGCCCGGGGCACGCGGACTACGTGAAGAACATGATCACGGGAGCGGCGCAGATGGATGGGGCGATTTTGGTGGTCTCGGCGGCCGATGGGCCGATGCCGCAGACGCGCGAGCACATTTTGCTCGCCCGCCAGGTCGGGGTGCCGTACATCGTGGTGTTTTTGAACAAGGCGGACATGGTGGATGATGCGGAGCTTCTGGAGCTGGTGGAGCTCGAGGTGCGGGATTTGCTGACGCTGTACAAATTCCCCGGGGAGAAGACCCCGATCATCACCGGATCTGCGCTCAAAGCGCTGGAAGGGGATGCGGGGGAGATTGGGGTGCCCTCGGTGATCAAGCTGGTGAAGGCGCTCGATGAGTACATACCGGTGCCGAAGCGGGCGGTGGAGGGGGCGTTTTTGATGCCGGTGGAGGATGTGTTCTCGATAGCGGGCCGCGGCACGGTGGTGACGGGGCGCATTGAGCGCGGGATTGTGAAGGTGAACGATGAGGTAGAGATCGTGGGGATCCGCCCGACGCAGAAGACCACCTGCACGGGGGTGGAGATGTTCCGCAAGCTGTTGGATGAGGGTCAGGCGGGGGACAACGTGGGGGTGCTGCTGCGCGGCACGAAGCGGGAGGAGGTGGAGCGGGGCCAGGTGCTGTGCAAGCCCGGTTCGATCAATCCGCACACGAAGTTTGAGGCCGAGGTGTACGTGCTGACGAAGGAAGAGGGCGGGCGGCACACGCCGTTCTTCAAGGGCTATCGGCCGCAGTTCTACTTTCGCACCACGGACGTGACGGGGGCGGTGGAGTTGCCGGAGGGCACCGAGATGGTGATGCCCGGGGACAACATCAAGATCGTGGTGGAGCTGATTGCCCCGATTGCGATGGAGCAGGGGCTGCGCTTTGCGATCCGTGAGGGAGGAAAAACCGTGGGCGCAGGGGTAGTTGCCAAGGTGATCGCTTGATCCGTGCGACCAAGACCGTCGGCGCCGGCGTCGTCGCCAAGGTGATTGCGTAATAGAAGTCGGGGGGGTTTTAGCGTACTATTCGCCCCCTTTTACGGACGGGGCCCCTGGGGCCCCGTTGAATTCGGCGCGTAGCGCCTGGGAATATTTATGGCTAATCAGAACATTAGGATCCGCCTCAAGGCTTTCGATCATCGCTTGATCGACAAGTCGGCGCGCGAAATCGTCGATACCGCGAAGCGCACCGGCGCGACCGTCAAAGGTCCCGTGCCGCTGCCCATCAAAATGGAGCGTTTTACGGTTCTGACAGCGCCGCATGGCGACAAGGACGCGCGGGATCAATTCGAGATCCGCACCCACAAGCGTCTGATGGACATCTTGAATCCCACGGACAAGACGGTGGACGCGCTGATGAAGCTGGAGCTGCCGGCCGGCGTCGACGTCCAGATCAAGCTGAACTGAGATTTCCCTGGGGGCCCCATGGCCCCCGCAACCAACATCCTCCGGCGCATTCACGCCGCATTCATAATCCCACCCTAAGCTGCGCGGTCTCTCGTGCTGCAAGGTGGAGCAATGCTGGTGGAACCGAGTGGGTTCGCGCTCGGGATTCTAGTCGCGGGCGCCATGACATTGGCGGGAGCTGCTTCGCGTTCCGATGCCGTGCCGGCGGCAGGCGTCTCCGCCGAGCAGCGCGCCCAGGGTCCGCCGGCGGCCGTGCTTGCACAGATCGGCCGGTTGATGTTTTTCGATCCTTCGCTGTCGGCTTCGGGCAAGCTTGCATGCAGCACCTGCCACGATCCGAAGTATGCCTACGGGCCGCCGCCGGGCAAGGCCCTGGCCCTGGGCGGCCCAGATATGCTGCAGCCAGGTACTCGCGCGGTGCCGTCGCTTCGTTATTTGCATAGCGCTCCTCAGTTCAAGGAGCAATACCGCTTTGGCGACGGCGACATCGGGCCCGTGGGCGGACTCACCTGGGATGGGCGCGCCGCCAGCTTGCACGAGCAGGCGACGATTCCCCTGCTCGCCGCCAACGAGATGGCCAACGCCGGGCCGGCCGACGTTGTAGCGAGACTGGGCAAAACGGCCTATGCGGCGCAATTTCGCGCCGCGTTCGGCGCGGACATTTTCAAGGATTCGCAGCGCGCGTTCGAAGCGGGCTTGCAGGCGCTCGAGGCGTTTCAGCAAGTTCCTGAGGAGTTCTATCCCTATAGCAGCCGATACGATGCGTTCCTGCGGGGCGACATTGAGCTGACCGAGCAGGAGGAGCGTGGCGTCAAACTGTTCAAGGATCCCGCCAAGGGCAACTGCGCGAGCTGCCATCTCGGCGTCAGCCGCGCCGGCACGCCGCCGCCCTTTACGGATTTCGATTTCGTCAATGTCGGAGTACCGCGTAATCCACGCATTGCCGCGAACGCAGATCCTGCCTATTACGATTTGGGGCTCTGCGGTCCGGCACGCCGGGACTTCTTGGGCAAGCGGGAATATTGCGGGTTCTTTCGCTCACCGACGGTGCGCAATACCGCGACGCGCGAAGCGTTCTTTCACAACGGCGCTTTCACATCGCTGCGCGACGTGCTGCACTTCTACAATGAGCGCGACTTGTACCCCGAAAAGTACTACCCGCGAAATCCGGACGGCAGCGTTCACCGGTTCGACGATCTGCCGCCGGGGTATCCCGACAATATCGACCACGACCCGCCGCTCGACCGCAAGCCGGGTGCCGATCCGGCGCTGTCGGAGGCGGAAATCGACGATCTCATCGCGTTCCTGAAGACGCTGAACGACGGATACATCGTGCCGTGACTGTCATGCGCGGCACCCGCAGCGCAACCGTTCGGCATCGCAAGCCACGGGCCACGATGCCGATGCTGGCGGCGCTGGCGGTGCTGGCAGCGAATCCCGCGGTCGCGCTCGATTGGCGGGCACCCTGGAGCGAGCCGCAGGACGCGGCAGCAGCGGCAAACCACAGCGACGAATACGCCTGGCGCCTGTTCGTCGCGCTCAATTGGCCCGCCTCGCCCGTGACGCGCACGGCGGATCGTACGACGCGATTCGGCGCGGATCGGCCCGGAGTTTGGGAGTCCTGGCAGAGCGCGGGAGATGTCTATTTGGAGGACGGCAGGGATCCCGGGCCTTGGGCGCCCGGCGACCCCGCGCATCCAGCCGCGCCCGAGCGCCGCTTCGAGACGCTATCCCTGCAAGATTTGCTGAAGGCGAGGCATATCGTCGACGGCATCATGGTGCCGCTCGCCGATCCCATCGCCGCGGCCAAGCGACTGACTGAAATTCGCATGAATCGCCAGACCTACGAGTTCATCCGCGCTCGGGAACTCTACAATCTCGACGGACAAATTCGCGCCCTTACCGAAAATCGCACCGTGTCCTTTCCGTATGGCGCCAAGGAGGTCAAGGCAAAATGGCGACGCATCAGCCAAAGCGAAAGCTCGCGCTATCACACCACGCTGGTGACGCTTGCCGACGGCACCCAACGGCTCTACGGGCTCACGGGTTTGCACATCGTCTCGAAGGATCTGCCCCACTGGTTCTGGGCCACCTTCGAGCAGGTCGACAATCCGCTACTGCCGGACAGCGAGGGATGGCAGTTGCCGTCCAAAGATCGGTTTTCGTGTCCCGCGGCGGCGGCCGATTGCAATCGTGCACCGCGCAACATCGGTCTCGAAGGCACCGTGTGGCAATACTATCGGTTGCGCGGCACCCTTACGGGCTACGTGGATTCGAAGGGCAGGCCCGAACTGCTGGCGAACTCGGAACTCGAGACCGGCCTGCAGAAAACGGCGTCGTGCATCACCTGCCATTCGCGCGCGTCGATCGGCGTGATTGCAGGCGCACCCGCGCGGCTGCCGATCTTCGACTCGAGCCCGAGCGGCGCGCCGGCCGATGCGCGTGAGCGCCGAGGCTTTTCGGGATTACCGCTGGCCGAGTGGTACGAGGGGGTCGGGGCCGATGGGCAGATGCGGCGATTTTTTCGGCCGTTGGATTTCGTTTGGTCCTTGTCACAAGCCAAATCGCTGAAGGGGTCGGCACACATCGATCGTGACACCGTGGGGAGATTGCAATGAAAAATCCGCTATTGATCTCGATTCTCTGCCTCGCCGCCGCCGGTAGCGCGGCCGACGATGTCACGGCGACGCCGTCGCCGTCGGCGTCGGTGCCGGCGCCACCAGCGCCGGCGAGGGCCGCCCGGCCGAGGCAGGCGCTGCCCGCGGCGCCGGCCGCCACAGCCGACAGCGCGGCCGCCGACAAAGCGGGGCCCGCGGCGGATACGCCGAATTTCGCGAGCGAGGCGAAGTGGGGACTCGCCGGCTACAACAACAACGAGGTCTACTACACGGTATTCGTGACGAACCAAGAGAAGCGCACGATTCGCTGTACGACACAGATCCAAGGCATGTACGTGAGCAACGGCGAAAAGGCCAGCATTACGGATCGCCAGATCACCACTGTGTTTCCGGATCAACCGACGCAGGTCGGCATTTGGATGGACATGGATGAGAGTTCCGGGGCGACCTACTCCGTCAAGTGCCACCGGATCTGAGAACCCGCTGCCGTGAGATCGAAGTGAATCTGTCATCTGGGTGAGACCTCTCGCCGGTATTGTGCGACGCAACCGTCAGTCCGCAGGGATTGCGGGAGCGGGTTTTTCAATAACGACAACGCCGGTAGGGATCTTCATGAACAGTAAGAATTTGCGGCGCACCTTGAGAGCGTCCATCGTCGCTATTGCGTCGCTTGCCGGAGCCGGAATCGCCGGCGCACAAGCCTCGGATCCCGTGATATTCAGCTTCGCCACCGTCGGCGACAGCCGCACTGATCCCGGCAAACCGGACGCGACCACACTGCTCGCGAATCCCTTTCCGACCACCCAGGGCGGCGTACCCAGTCTGACGGGAAGCATCCTGCCGCAAGACAACGAGTGGGTGACCAACACCGCGGCGTTCGCAACCATCCTCTCCGGCATCCAGTCGCAGAATCCAAACCTGCTGTTCTTCAACGGTGACATGATTTTCGGCTACGGCCGGCCGACCCTGCCGACGGCTTGGGCGAACGGCAAGCCCAATAGCTGGACCACGGCGCAGTCAGTGAGCCCGGATGCCGTCTTCGAAATTGCGCAATATGCCTACTGGCGCGGCATGGTGGCGAACCTGTTTCAGACCGGTACCTACGTGATTCCCGTGCCCGGCAACCACGAAACTCAATGCTCCTACAGCGCGGAGCCGTATACGGCGACCAACCCCAATCCGAATTGCAACACGGCGTTGCAAGGCAACCTGACCGGCAAGACGGCGTATGCCGACAACGAAAACATGTTCCGCTTCAACATGGGCGACTTGATCCAGGACTTGGTGTCGAACATTCGTTTCTCGAATGTCAGCGGCTACTTCGCCATGAATGTGGGCGGCGTTACCGGTGCCACCGAGGCCCCGCCCGCGGCGAGCACGAATAACGGACCGATTAGCAGCGATCAGACCAACTTGAGTTATTCGTTCGACATTCAAGCTCAGCCCGGACTGCTGCTGCACTTCGTGGTGATCAATACCGACCCGGCCGGTGCCGATTCCACCGCGCCCGCCGATTGGCTGGCAAGCGATTTGGCCGCCGCCAAAGCGCGCGGCGCCGCCAAGTACTTCGTGTTCGGCCACAAGCCGGCGTTCACCTACAACTATGCGGCCGCGACCGGCGGCAACGTCAATCCGCCGAGCACCAATAGCCCGGGTCCGGGCGGCCTGGATGCGAACTACGTGACGGTAGGCACCTGCCCCACCTGTACCTATACCGAGCCCTACCGGAACGCGTTCTGGAGCGTCATCGCTCAGTACGGAGCCACCTATTTCTCGGGACACGAGCATACGGTGAACGTGTCGCAGAATGCGGACCCCACGGGCACCTATCCCGGTACTCCTTATCAAGTCATCGTCGGCTCCGGCGGCTCGCCTTTCGACGACAAGTTGGTCGGCACCTGCTCAGCGACGCACCCGCCCGGCTGCACTGAACCCACGCTCACACATCCCTACGATCGCTACTACGCCTGGGCGCTGGTGCAGGTGCATGCCAGCGGCAATGTATCGCTGCAGATGAGCGGCTTCAGCGACGGCTACGGCAACACGACGACCGGGTTTGGCCCAGTGATCGATCTCAGCATTTACGACGTCGCGACCCTGCAATAAGCCGATAACGCCGAAGAGAACACGAATGAAAATCAAGACATTGGCAATCGCCGCCGCAGCCACGGCCCTGCTTTTACCCGCTATCGCGAGCGCGAGCTTCATTTTCGACACCGGGACGCCGACGGGCAGCGGCGGTCCCCAGACTCTCAGCACAACGCAATTTCTCGCCGGAGAATTCGCGGTCACGGCGGGCGAAATAGACCAGTCCTACGTACTGTCTGCCTTTCTGACCGAGGGTGCAGGCCAGCCCGGGGATACGTTCACGTTCGATGTGTATGCGGCGGGATCAGGCTTTACTGCGCGCGCCAGTTCGCGCGAGCAACCGGTATTCAGCGCGACGGGCAAGTTCACGGGAAATGGCTGGAACTTCTCCGAGACCGACTGGACACCGACGGCCGCGGGCAGCTATTGGTTGGCCCTGCAGGTGGGCTCGACCAGCGACACGAAGGGATTGGATGCGCCGGTTGAGGCTTCGGCGACCACCGGTACGGTGCCGGCGCTCGGCTTTGCGTTTGCTCCTTCCAGCGGTCAGTACACGACAAGCGGCGCATCGCCCATCGGCCTGGAAATCACTCCGGTTCCGCTGCCGCCGGCCCTGTGGCTGCTCGGCAGCGGCTTGCTGGCCGGGCTGCAGGTAGCGCGCCGCCGCCGGGCAGGCTCCACGCCGTTCGTTTGACCCTGCCGGAACGGTAAATCGCTGAGGGTTTCCCTGGTTTTCCGGCTCGCCCAGCGAGCAGCTAACGGCCGGGGTCGCTTTCGCCCCCGTCAGGAGTTGCGCGAAGCGCATGACATCCATATAATCCGCCGTCCATTTTAGAGGTCGGAGCGCGTGGGCGCTGACGCCATCTCCTACGGGTACATGGGGTCGGGGCGCCCAAACCGCCGGTCTGTTGCAACGAATGCGGTGTTATCCCTTTTTTAAGGGTCCCGCTTTAGAGGATTGACTAATGACCATTGGTCTGGTTGGCCGCAAATGCGGCATGACCCGTGTATTCACCGACGCCGGCGTAACCGTCCCCGTGACAGTCGTCGAGGCGTTGCCGAACCGCATCTCGCAAGTCAAAAGTGACAAAACCGACGGTTATCGTGCGGTGCAAATCACTATTGGCCAGCGCCGCGCATCGCGGGTCACCAAGGCGATGGCCGGCCATTTTGCCAAGGCCAACGTCGCCGCGGGCTATGCCTCCAGCGAATTCCGCCTGGGTAAGGCCGAAGGTGAGGCTCTCGCCGCGGGTTCCGAGCTGAAGGTCGACATGTTCACTGCGGGCCAGATCGTCGATGTGACCGGCACCACGGTGGGCAAGGGCTTCGCCGGCACCATGAAGCGCCACAACTTTGCCGGCGGCATGAAGAGCCACGGCAACTCCGTATCGCACCGCGCGCCGGGCTCCATCGGCCAGCGCCAGACCCCGGGACGCGTATTCAAGGGCAAGCGCATGTCGGGTCATATGGGCGTCAAGAACCGCACCATCGAGAATCTGCGCATCGTCGAAGTCGACGTGCCCCGAAATCTGCTGCTGATCAGCGGCGCGGTTCCGGGCGCCGAAGGCGGCCGCGTCATCGTCAGGCCGTCGGTCAAGGCGGCGGGCCGGGCCCGACGCCAGAAACTGATGCCGAACAAGGCCCCTGTGGCCGCCAAGGGCGCCCAGCCCAAGGGCGCTCCTGCGGCCGCCGGCAAGGCCCAACCGAAGGCTGAGAAGAAGTAACCCTCATGAAGCTGCAGCTACAGAACGCAACTCCCGCCGGCGACATCCAATTGTCGGATGTGGCTTTCGGTCGCGCCTACAATGAAGCGCTGATTCACCAGGTCGTCACCGCCTATCAGGCCGCCGGCCGCGCCGGCACCAAGGCGCAGAAGAGCCGCGCCGAAGTGCGCGGCGGCGGCAAGAAGCCCTGGAGCCAGAAGGGCACGGGCCAGGCCCGCGCCGGCTCGATTCGCAGCCCCATCTGGGTGGGCGGCGGACGCGCCTTCGCGGCCAAGCCCCGCGATTTCACGCAGAAAGTGAACCGCAAGATGTATCGCGCCGCCATGCAATCCATGGTGTCGCAGCTGGTGCGTGAAGAGCGCCTGCTGGCCGTCGAATCGCTGGAGCTCGCCGCGCCCAGAACCAAGCTGCTGATCGCGAAGCTGGCCGAGTTCGGTTTGACTCGCGCCTTGATTCTGGTCGAGGCCTACGAAGAGAAATTGTTCCTGGCGGCGCGCAACGTTCCCTATGTGGACGTGATACCGGTGGCGTCGCTCGATCCTGTGAGCTTGATCAAGCACGACAAGGTGATCGCCACGGTCGGCGCCTTGAAGTTGCTCGAACAGCGTCTCGGAGGCGCGAATGAATAAAGAACGCTTGATGACGGTGCTGATTCAGCCGCACGTGTCGGAAAAGGCCGCGACCGTTACCGAGAAAGCGAACCAGTATGTGTTTCGCGTGCGTGACGATGCCTCGAAGGCCGAGGTCAAACAGGCCGTCGAATTGATGTTCGAGGTCAAGGTCGAAGGCGTCAATCTGCTGAACAAGCCGGGCAAGACCCGCCGCTTCAAGAATGTGGCCGGCAAGCGCAACGGCTACAAGAAAGCGTACGTGCGTTTGGAAACCGGGCAGTCGATCGACTTCACCGGCGGCTCGGTTCGTTAAGGATATAGGCCATGGCACTCATTAAAATGAAGCCGACCTCTCCGGGTACGCGCTTCGTCGTCAAAGTCGACCGTTCGCACCTGCACAAGGGCGGACCGATCGAGTCGTTGACCACCAAGAAGAACCGCACCGGGGCACGCAACCATTCCGGCCGGCAGACCACGCGCCACATCGGCGGCGGGCACAAGCAGCGCTATCGCCTGGTCGATTTCAAGCGGGACAAGGATGGGATTCCCGGCGTGGTCGAGCGCTTGGAATACGATCCGAATCGCACGTCGCATCTGGCGCTGGTGCTCTACAAGGACGGCGAGCGCCGCTACATCCTGGCGCCCAAGGGCGTGCAGGCCGGCGATGAGATCCGCTCCGGCGCGGACGCCCCGATCAAGCCGGGCAATGCGCTGCCGCTGCGGCACATCCCGGTGGGCAGCACCGTGCACAACATCGAACTCAAAGTCGGCAAGGGCGGCCAGTTGGCACGCAGCGCCGGCGGCTCCGCCCAGTTCGCCGCGCGCGAAGGGGTGTATGCCAGCGTGCGCCTGAAATCGGGCGAAATGCGCAAAATTCACGTCGACTGCCGCGCCACCATCGGCGAGGTGGGCAACGACGAACACAACCTGCGCGTGTTCGGTAAGGCCGGCGCGGTGCGCTGGCTCGGCGTGCGCCCGACCGTTCGCGGCGTCGTGATGAACCCGGTCGATCACCCGCACGGCGGCGGTGAGGGCAAGTCGGGCCAGGGCAACCCGCATCCGGTGAGCCCGTGGGGTCTGCAGACCAAGGGCAAGAAGACCCGTCGCAACAAGCGCACCGACGGCATGATCGTTCAGCGGCGCAAGAACAAACGACTGTAAGAGACTGGAGAGTATCAGTGCCCCGTTCGCTTAAAAAAGGTCCGTTCGTGGATTTGCACCTCGCCAAGAAGGTGCAGACGGCCGGCCAGAAGAATGATCGCCGGCCGATCAAGACCTGGTCGCGGCGTTCCATGGTCATCCCCGACATGGTCGGTTTGACCATCGCCGTGCACAACGGGCGTTTGCACGTGCCGGTGCTGGTGTCCGAGAACATGGTCGGGCACAAGCTCGGCGAGTTCGCCCCCACGCGCACGTTCAAGGCGCATTCCGGCGACAAGAAAGTCACGGCGGCGGAGTAGCGCATGGAAACCAAAGCAATCCTGCGGTACGCGCGCATTTCTCCGCAGAAATGCCGGCTGGTGGTGGACACGATTCGCGGCAAGTCCGCGACTCTGGCGGTCAATACCTTGAAGTTCATGCCGAAGAAGGGCGCCAAGATCGTCCTCAAGGTGCTGGATTCCGCCATCGCCAACGCCTACAACAATTTCAATGCCGATGTCGACGATCTGAAGGTAACGCGGATCGAAGTCGACCCGGCGCCGATGCTCAAGCGCTTTCATGCGCGCGCCAAGGGGCGCGGCGTGCGAATCGCCAAGCGCAACAGCCACATCCTGGTTCAAGTGTCCGACGGTAAGCGAGAGGCCTAATGGGTCAGAAAGTAAATCCGATTGGTATTCGTCTCGGCATCACGCGCGACTGGACGTCGAAGTGGTATGCCGGATCGAAGACGTTTGCCTCGAACATCCACACCGATTTCCTGGTGCGGAAGTATCTGAACAAGAAGCTCGCCGATGCCTCGGTGAGCCGAATTCACATCGAGCGCGCCGCGCGCCGGGCCAACATCACCATTCATACGGCGCGTCCGGGAATCGTGATCGGCAAGAAGGGCGAGGACATCGAGAAACTGCGCGCCGCGGTGGCCAAGGTTCTCGGCATGACCACCAACGACGTGCGGCTCAATATCGCGGAAATCCGCAAGCCCGAACTCGACGCCAAGCTGGTCGCCGAAGGGATCTCGCAGCAGCTGGAAAAGCGCGTGATGTTCCGCCGGGCCATGAAGCGCGCGGTGACCAACACCATGCGGTCCGGGGCGTTGGGGATCAAGGTGCGCATTTCCGGACGCCTGAACGGCTCGGAGATCGCCCGTACCGAAACCAATCGCGAGGGGCGCGTTCCGTTGCACACGTTCCGCGCCGACATCGACTACGGCACGGCCGAGGCGCAGACGACGTACGGCGTCATCGGCATCAAGGTCTGGATATTCAAGGGCGAAGTGTTCGATGCGCCGGAAGCCGAAGCCGTCGAGGCCGAGGCCGATGCTGCGGCAGCTGCGCCCAAGTCCGCCGAGGCCCCGGCCCCGGCCGCAGGTTGAACGGGTAACACAGCATGATGCAGCCGAAGCGGACCAAGTTCCGCAAACAGTTCAAGGGCAAGATTTCGGGCAGCGCGCAGCGCGGCAACTCCGTCGCGTTCGGCGAATACGGCCTGAAGGCGACCAATCGCTGCCGCATGACGGCGCGCGAGATCGAGGCGGCCCGGCGTGCGATCTCCCGCCATGTGAAGCGCGGCGGGCGCATCTGGATCCGGGTGTTCCCGGACGTGCCGATCACGCAGAAGCCGCTCGAAGTGCGCATGGGCTCGGGCAAGGGCAACGTCGAGTACTGGGTCGCCAGAGTGCTGCCGGGCAAGGTGTTGTTCGAAATCGAAGGCATGAGCGAGGAGATCGCGCGCGAGGCGTTCCGCCTGGCCTCGGCCAAGCTGTCCGTGTCGACGACGTTCGTCAAGCGCCAGGTTCGGACATGAAGGTGCGTATATGAAGGCTAAAGATTTGCGCGCGAAGCAACCCAAGGATCTCGGCGAAGAGCTGCTGAAGCTGCGCCGCGAGCAGTTCAATTTGCGCATGGCCCGCGCGACCGGACAGGCGGCGAAGCCCGATCAATTTCTAAAGGTGCGACGGAATATCGCGCGAGTAAAGACGGTGCTTGCCCAATCCAAGGCGAGCGGAGGTAAGGCGTGATGTCGACCGAAGTACAAGCCAGCGAAGCGGCGCCGGCGGGCGCGGCCCCGATTCCGGGGCAACGGCTCCTGACCGGCAAGGTGGTCAGCAACAAGATGGACAAGACCATTGCGGTGTCGGTCGAGCGTCTGGTGAAACATCCGACCTACGGCAAGTACATCCGCCGCACCACCAAGCTGCTCGCGCATGACGAGAGCAACGAGTGCAAGGAAGGCGACACGGTGTCCATCAAACCGTGCCGGCCGATGTCGCGTCGCAAATCATGGGTGCTGGTGCGCGTCGTCGAACGCGCCCGCGCCGAATAGGGGACCGACATGATCCAGCTTCGAACCATGTTGAACGTGGCCGATAACAGCGGCGCCAAGCGGCTGATGTGCATCAAGGTGCTCGGCGGCTCCAAGCGCCGCTACGCCGCCGTGGGCGATGTCATCAAGGTCAGCGTGAAGGACGCGATTCCGCGCGGCAAGGTAAAGAAAGGCGAGGTCTACGACGCCGTGGTGGTGCGCACCAAGAGCGGCGTGCGCCGGGCCGACGGATCGCTGATCCGTTTCGACACCAATGCGGCGGTGCTCCTGACCAACAAACTGGAGCCCATCGGCACCCGTATCTTCGGGCCGGTGACGCGCGAGCTGCGCAACGTGCAGTTCATGAAGATCATCTCACTCGCACCCGAGGTGCTGTGATGCAAAAGATTCGCAAGGGCGACATGGTGGTGCTGATCTCCGGTCGCGACAAGGGGCGCAAAGGCGCCGTCATCGAAGTGCTGGCGGACGACCGCGTGCGCGTCGAGGGCCTCAACATGTCCAAGAAGCATCAGCGGCCGAACCCGCAAGCGGGCGTGCAAGGCGGCATCATCGAGCGCGAGGCTCCTTTGCACGTATCGAACGTGCTGGTTTTCAACCCGGCGACCCAGAAAGGCGATCGCGTGGGCTTCAAGGCGCTCGAGAACGGCCGCAAGGTCCGGATTTTCAAGTCCAACAAAGAAATGGTCGATGCCAAATGACGAACCAACGTAAAGCACGTTTGGCATTGAGTTGTTCTTCCCGCTCGCTCTGCGAGCGCTATCAAGCGGGGGTGTCTTTCACCCCCGTTGAAAGGGTGCGTTAGCACTTAAAACACATGGCAGCAAGACTGAAACAGATTTACCACGACAAGCTCGTGCCGGAGCTCAAGACGAAGCTCGGGCTCAAGAACACCATGCAGGTGCCGCGCATCCTCAAGATCACGGTCAACATGGGCGTGGGCGAAGCCGTGGCCGACAAGAAGGTCATGGACGCGGCGACCGCCGACATGGCGAAGATCACGGGCCAGAAGCCGGCGGTGACCAAGGCCAAGAAATCCGTGGCGACGTTCAAGGTTCGCGACGGCCAGGCGATCGGCTGCAAGGTGACTTTGCGCGGCGACCGGATGTACGAGTTCCTGGATCGTCTGGTCAGCATCGCCATTCCGCGCATCAGGGACTTCCGCGGCATCAGCACACGTTCCTTCGACGGCCGGGGCAACTACAGCCTGGGGGTCAAGGAGCAGATCATTTTCCCCGAGATCCAGTACGACCAGATCGATCAAATTCGTGGAATGGACATCACCATCTCCACGTCCGCGCGCGACGACAAGCACGGGCGCGCGTTGTTAGAAGCCTTCAACTTTCCGTTCCGCAAGTAGGGTAATAGCCCATGGCCAAGACGAACATGCTCATGCGCGAGAAGAAACGCCTCAAGGTAGCGAAGAAATACGCTACGCGCCGCGCCGAGCTCAAAGAGCTGATCCGCGATCCGAAGACCGGAGCGGAAGCTCGCGAGGCCGCGCAAGCGGAGCTGCAGAAGCAGCCGCGCGATGCGGCGGCGACGCGGCAGCGCAACCGTTGCTCGATTACCGGGCGTTCACGCGGCGTGTACCGCAAGTTCGGGCTGGCGCGTACCAAGCTGCGCGAGGCCGCCAATCGCGGCGAAATCCCCGGCCTTTCGAAGGCGAGCTGGTGAGGCGCGCACTATGAGCATGACTGATCCCATTGCCGATCTTCTGACGCGTATCCGCAATGCCCAATCCGCGGGCAAGCCCACGGTGGGTGTGGGCGCCTCGAAGCTGAAGCTCGCCATCCTCAAGGTTCTGAAGGACGAGGGCTACATCGGCGGCTACGGCGTCGATACCGCCGGCGCAAAGAGCACGCTGTCGATCGAACTCAAGTATCACGACGGCCGTCCGGTCATCGACCGCATCGAGCGCATCAGCCGCCCGGGATTGCGAATCTATCGCGGCAAGGATGAATTGCCCAAGGTTTTGGGCGGCTTGGGGGTGGCGGTCATATCCACGCCCAAGGGCATCATGTCCGACGCACAAGCGCGCGCAGCCGGCACCGGCGGCGAAGTGCTGTTCGTCGTTCAATAGGCGTAGAGGTAGGGTACATGTCACGAGTCGCAAAAATGCCGGTCGATTTGCCGCAGGGTGTCAGCGCCACGATCGGCGCCGACGCCGTCACGGTGAAGGGCGCCAAGGGCACGCTCACGCTCGCGATCAAGAGCGGCATCAAGGTCGTCCAGCAGGACAAGCACCTGCAGGTGCAGACCGATGCGGCGGCAACGGCGGACGCCGAAGGCTTGAACGCCATCGCGGGCGCCACGCGCGCGCACCTCGCGAACATGGTCACGGGCGTCACCAAGGGCTATGAGAAGAAACTGGAATTGGTCGGCGTCGGCTATCGCGCCGCGGTTCAGGCCAAGAGCCTGACCCTGACCCTGGGTTATTCGCACTTGATCAACTATGCGATTCCGGACGGCATCACCATCGAGGCGCCGAGCCAGACCGAGATCGTGGTCAAGGGTATCGATCGCCAGCGCGTGGGCCAGACCGCGGCGGAGATTCGCGGCTTCAGACCGCCGGAGCCCTACAAGGGCAAGGGCGTGAAGTACACCGACGAGAAGATTTCGCTGAAAGAGGCGAAGAAGAAGTAATCATGAAACTGACCAAACAAGACACCCGCCTGCGCCGCGCGCGCCGGAGCCGAGTAAAGATCAAGGAGCTTGCCGCGCTGCGCCTGTCGGTGCACCGCACGCCCCAGCACATCTATGCGCAGATCTTCGCTCCCGAGGGCGACAAGGTTCTGGTCGCCGCGTCCACCCTGCAGAAGGATGTGCGCGGCTCGTTGAAAACCACCGGCAACATCGAAGCTGCCAAAGCCGTGGGCCGCGCTATCGCGGAGCGCGCCAAGGCCAAAGGGATCGCCAAGGTCGCCTTCGACCGCTCCGGTTTCATGTATCACGGGCGCGTCAAAGCGCTGGCAGAGGCCGCTCGCGAAGCGGGTCTCGAGTTCTAACCAAAAGGTCATGAGGCTATGGCGAGAGTAGAAAAACCAATGTCCGGCGATGACCTGCTCGAAAAGCTGGTCGCGGTCAACCGTGTGGCCAAGGTGGTCAAGGGCGGCAAGCAATTCGGGTTCACCGCGCTGACCGTGGTGGGCGACGGCGCCGGGCGCGTCGGCTTCGGTTACGGCAAGGCGCGTGAAGTGCCGGTCGCGATTTCCAAGGCGATGATGCAGGCGCGCAAGAGCCTGGTCACGGTCTCGTTGAAGAACGACACCCTGTTCTATGCGGTCAAAGGCCGGCATGGAACCACCCGCGTGTACATGCAGCCGGCCGCCGACGGTACGGGCGTGATCGCCGGCGGCGGAATGCGCGCGGTGTTCGAGTGCGCGGGCGTGAGAAACGTGCTCGCCAAGAGCTACGGCTCGCGCAATCCCATCAACGTGGTGCGGGCGACCATGGACGCCCTGGCCAAGCTGCGGACGCCGGATGACATCGCGGCCAAGCGCGGCAAGAGCGTCGCGGAACTGGTGGGCTAGGATCATGTCCGATAAGACAGTCAAGGTCACTTTGATCAAGAGCCTGTACGGCCAGCTGGCCGGCATCCGCAATTCGGCCAAGGGCTTGGGGCTCCGGCGCATCGGTCACACGGTCACGGTTGCGGACACGCCGTCGAATCGCGGCATGATCAACGCCGCCAGCCACATGCTCAAAGTAGAGAGAGCGTAATGCGATTAAATACCATCAAGCCGGGCGCCGGCTCCAAGCGCACCCGCCTGCGGGTCGGGCGCGGCGCCTCCGCCGGCCAGGGCAAGACCTGCGGCCGCGGCGTCAAGGGACAGCGCGCGCGCAAGGGCGGCTACCACAAGGTCGGGTTCGAAGGCGGACAGATGCCTCTGCAGCGGCGTTTGCCGAAGATCGGCTTCCGTTCGGCCATGCAGGCCTCGCGCGCCGAATTGACCTTGAGCGATTTGATGCGCGTCGACGGCGTCGAAGTGACCCTGGCCGGATTGATCGAGGCGAACCTGGTTCCGGAAAGCACGAAACTCGTGAAGATCATTCTGTCGGGCAAGGTCACCAAGGCCTACACCGTCAAGGACAAGACGATCACGGCGACCAAGGGCGCCAAGAGCGCGGTCGAATCGGCCGGCGGGCGTTTCGAGGTCTAAGACAGTGGCCGCCAGCAACCCTACTGCAGCTTTAGGAGACATGACGCGCTTTGCGGAAATGCGCAAGCGTCTGTGGTTCCTGCTGGGTGCGTTGGTGGTGTATCGGATGGGCACGTTCATCCCGGTTCCGGGGATCGACGCGGCCCGGTTTGCCGCGTTCTTTTCGAGTCAGAACGGCACCCTGCTCGGCATGTTCAACATGTTCTCGGGCGGCGCCCTGCAGCGTTTCAGCATTTTTGCCCTGAATGTAATGCCCTACATCACCGCATCCATCATCGTGCAGATGGCGTCGATGGTGTATCCGCCCTGGAATCAGATCCGCAAGGACGGCGAGTCGGGGCGGCGCAAGCTCATGCAGTACACGCGCTACGGCACGGTGTTTCTCGCGGCATTCCAAGGCTTCGGCGCGGCCCTGGCGATCCAGAATTCGAGCGGCAATCTGGTGACCAACCCCGGACCGCAGTTTCTGATGGTGGCCACGATCTCGATCACCACCGGCACTCTGTTCGTGATGTGGCTGGGCGAGCAGATCACCGAGCGCGGCATCGGCAACGGGATCACCATGATCATCGTCGCCGGCATCATCGCCGGGTTGCCGCGCGCCATCGGCAACACGCTGGAGATGGTGCGCTCCGGGGAAATGAATCCGCTGATCGTGCTCCTCATCCTGGTCGTGGTGATTCTGGTGACCCTGTTCTGCGTGTTCGTGGAGCGGGCGCAGCGCAAGATCCAGGTGAACTACGCCAAGCGCCAGGTCGGCCGGCGCATGATGCAGGGGCAGAGCACGCATCTGCCGTTCAAACTCAACATGGCCGGCGTCATTCCGCCGATTTTCGCCTCGAGCCTTTTGGTATTCCCGGCGACGATCGCGCAATTCTTCGGCAACAGCCCGAACCCCAACGCCATCCAGAGAACCCTGCAGAAAATCGCCGTCGTTCTGGGCTACGGCCAGCCGCTGCACGTGCTGTTGTTCGCGCTGCTGATCATCGGCTTTGCGTTCTTCTATGTGGCCCTGGTGTACGACGCGCGCGATACGGCGGAGAACCTCAAGAAGGCCGGGGCCTTCATCCCCGGGATCCGTCCCGGCCAGCAGACCGGCGATTACCTGGACAAGGTGCTGACGCGCCTGACGCTGTGGGGCGGCCTCTACATCATGGCGGTGTGCTTGCTGCCTGAAATCATTCGCATGGTGAATCCGAGCGTGCCCTTCCAGTTCGGCGGCACCTCGTTGTTGATCATCGTCGTCGGAGTCATGGATTTCGTCGCTCAGACTCAATCGCATTTGATGTCGCACCAGTATGAGGGCCTGATGAAGAAGGCCAGCCTGCGGGGCATCGGGAGTAAGAAATGAAAGTTCGTCCTTCGGTCAAGAAGATCTGCAAGAACTGCAAAGTCGTGCGGCGACGCGGCATCGTTTACATCATTTGTTCGTCGGACGCCCGCCACAAGCAGCGTCAGGGCTAGCAAATTGATATATAGAGGTTTTTCTAATATACTACCGCGCTTTTTTTCGTGGGCGCGGGTGGAGATCTAGATGGCGCGTATCGCCGGCATCAACATACCGATGAACAAGCATGTCGTCATCGGATTGACCCATATTTTCGGCATCGGCAACAGCCGCGCGGCGCGCATTTGCGACGCTGCCGGCGTGAAGTACCACGTCAAGGTGAAGGATCTCACCGATGCCGAGGTGGCGTCGCTCAGGTCCCAGGTGGCGAAGTTCGCGGTCGAAGGCGATCTGCGGCGCGAAGTGTCGATGAACATCAAGCGCCTGATGGATCTGGGCTGCTACCGGGGTATCCGGCACCGCAAGGGGCTGCCGATGCGCGGGCAGCGCACGCGCACCAATGCCCGCACCCGCAAGGGCCCGCGCAAGCAGGCCGTGAAGATGAACGCGCCGCCGGGCAAGGTTTAATGAGGTGATTTCGGGCGGGGTCGCCTCGACCCCGTAGATTCGGCGCGTAGCGCCTGGATAATTAGGACCGGGTTAAATATGGCAGAGCAGAAACAAAACGCGAATCAGGCCGCCGCTGGTGGTGCTGTCAAACCGGCCCGGAAAAAGGTCCGAAAGAACGTGTTGGACGCGATTGCGCACGTCCATGCGTCGTTCAACAACACCATCATCACCATCACCGATCGGCAGGGCAATACGCTGTCCTGGGCGACGTCGGGCGGCTGCGGGTTCCGCGGTTCGCGCAAATCGACGCCGTTCGCGGCCCAGGTTGCCGCGGAACGTGCGGGCACGGCGGCGCAGGAGCACGGCGTCAAGAACGTCGAAGTGCGCGTGATGGGCCCCGGCCCGGGCCGCGAATCGGCCGTTCGGGCATTGAACGGGTGCGGACTGAAGATCACGAACATTGAAGACGTGACTCCGATCCCCCATAACGGTTGTCGTCCGCCGAAGAAGCGTCGCGTCTAGTCTTTCAAGGCTCAAGGGTTTGTAATGGCAAAATATACCGGTCCGAAGTGCAAGCTGTCTCGTCGCGAGGGAACCGACCTGTTCCTGAAGAGCGGCGTCAAGCCTCTGGAGTCGAAGTGCAAGCTCGAAGTGCCGCCGGGCGGCGTGAAGAGCGAGCGCAAGCAGCGCCTGTCGGAATATGGTTTGCAGCTGCGCGAGAAGCAGAAGCTGCGCCGCATGTACGGAGTGCTGGAGCGCCAGTTCCGCAACTACTATCAGAAGGCCGCCGGCCGCCCCGGGGCTACGGGCGAGACGCTGCTGCAATTCTTGGAGTGCCGGCTGGACAACGTGGTCTACCGGATGGGATTTGCCGCCACCCGCGCCGAGGCGCGCCAGCTGGTGAGCCACAAGGCGGTCGCGGTGAACGAGAAGCTGGTCAACATCGCCTCGTATCAGTGCAAGGCCGGCGATGTGATCAGCCTGCGCGAAAGGGCCAAGAAGCAGACACGCATTCAAGCCGCCCTCACGATCGCGAGCCAGGTCGGCTTTCCCGACTGGGTGGAAGTGGACGACAAGAAGTTCTCCGGAATTCTGAAGTCGGTTCCCGATCGGCAGGAGATTCTGCCGGACATCAATGAGAGCCTGGTCGTCGAGTTGTATTCGAAGTAGAGATTTTGGGTTTTACCCAACCGCGGCCCGTTAGGTGCCGCGTTGTCCCCGGTTAGTTAGCGAGGGTATTCCATGCAGGGATCGATCAATGAGTTTTTGAAGCCGCGGGTCGTCAAGGTTCAGCCCGTGTCACCGCGTCATGCGCGTATCGTGATCGAACCGTTCGAACGCGGCTTCGGTCACACGCTGGGCAATGCCCTGCGCCGAGTGCTGCTGTCCTCGCTGCCCGGCGCCGCCATCACCGAGATCGAGATCGAAGGCGTGCTGCACGAGTACACCGCGATCGAAGGGGTCCAAGAGGATGTCGTCGACATTCTGCTGAACTTGAAGGCGGTGGCCATCCGCATGCACACCCGCGACGTCGCCGAGGTGCGCCTGCACAAGAAAGGCCCAGGACCGGTCACGGCGGGCGACATTGCCGGCGACCACGATATCGAGATCCTGAATCCGGATCTCGTGATCGCGAATCTGACCAAGGCCGGCGAATTGTCGATGTCGTTGAAGGTCGAGCGCGGACGGGGCTATCGCCCGGCGGCGCAGCGCATGGCATTCGAGGAGCAGACTCGCGCCATCGGCCGTTTGCAGCTGGATGCCTCGTTCAGCCCGGTGCGCAAGGTCACCTACAACGTCGAAAGCGCACGCGTCGAGCAGCGCACCGACCTGGACAAGCTGATTCTCGACATCGAGACCAACGGTACCATCGACCCGGAAGAGGCGATTCGGCGCGCCGGCGGCATTCTCAAGGACCAGCTGTCGGTATTCGTCGATCTGCAGGGGCAGGATGAGTCGACCACCAAGGCCACCGAAACGCAGTTCGATCCCATCCTGCTGCGCCCGGTCGATGAGCTGGAGCTCACGGTGCGCAGCGCGAACTGCCTGAAGGCGGAGAACATCCACTACATCGGCGACCTCGTGCAGCGCACGGAAGTCGAGCTGCTGCGCACGCCCAATTTGGGCAAGAAGTCCCTGACCGAGATCAAGGAAGTGCTGGAGAGCCACGGCCTCACCCTCGGCATGCGGATTGACAACTGGCCGCCCCCGGGATTGAAGCGCGACGACGAGCGCGACGGCATTTAATCAAGCAGGACTAATCGAACATGCGGCATAGAAACAGCGGGCGCCAGCTATCGCGCAACTCATCCCACCGCCATGCGTTGCTGCGCAACATGGCGACCTCCCTGCTGCGTCATGAGACCATCCGCACCACCGTGCCGAAGGCCAAGGAACTGCGCCGCGTGGTCGAGCCCCTGATCACGCTGGCCAAGATCGATTCCCTGGCGAAACGGCGTCTCGCGTACTCGCGCCTGCGCGACGTCACCGTGGTCGAGAAGCTGTTCGACGATCTGGGACCGCGCTTCAAGGCTCGGGCCGGCGGCTACACGCGAATTCTCAAAATGGAACCGCGTCCCGGCGATTCGGCCGATATGGCGTTGATGCAGCTGGTCGACGCACCGGCGGCGCCCGTGGAGAAGACCGAGGAACCGAAGGCCGCCAAGGCGCCCAAGGCACCCCGGAAATCGAAGAAGGCTGCGTCGGACGACGCTGAAGCCGCTCCTGCGGCGGCGGCGCCCAAGCGCCGCAAGGCCAAGAAAGCGGCAGCCTAAATCTCCTCTGGCCTCCTAACGCGTTCCCTGGCCGCCGGAAGGGGCCGCCAGACTGGCATACAGTGCGGACAGCCGCCGCGCCATGTTGATGGACGCCCAGCTACGGGCATATTCGCGCGCCTCGACGCCTAAGGCCCGCAGGGCGCCGCGATCGGCCAGTACGTCGCGCACCACCTGGGCGAAGCCTTTGAGGTCCAAAGGCGCATGGCGGCAGCCCTTGCCCGGTCCGAGAATGTCGATCGTTCCCATGCGGGGGATGGCCACCACCGGGACTCCCTGCGCCATGGCCTCGAGCAGCACCAACCCCTGGGTTTCGGTCAATGAAGAAAATACAAACACGTCCGCAGCGCTGTAGCAATCCTGCAATTCGCCGCCACGATCGAAGTAGCCGAGGAAGCGCACCCTGTCCTTGAGCCCAAGGCGCGCCGCCTGCGCACGCAGGCTGTCGTCGGCCGGGCCCTCACCGGCAATCAGCAGCATGGCGTCGGGACGCATCTCGCGCAGCTCCATCATCATCTCGATCAGGAATCCGATGTTCTTTTCGTGCGCGGCGCGGCCCACGAACAGCAGCAGCGGCTGCTCACCGTTGAGGTTATGCCGGCGGCGAAATGCCGCTCCGTCGCCCGCTTGGAAACGTTCGGCAGGAAGACCCGTGGGCAGAACTTCGATGTGCGTGTCGATGCCGTAATCGAGCAAGGCCGCCTTCATCGCCTGCGAGGGAGCGATGACGGCATCCAAGTCGTTGCACTGGGAACGGCTGAAACGGCGCGCCATGGCGCCCGTGATTGCGCGCGGCAGCAGCGGTACGTAGTGATGCAGATATTCCTCGAACAGCGTGTGATAGGTCGCAACCACCGGGATCCCGTGCGCACGCGCAAATTTGAGGCCCGCGTAGTGCGCAAGAAAGGGAGTGTGGATGTGCACCACGTCGAATCGCGCTTCAGCCAGCGAGTCGAGCGCCCGGCGCAATCCGCGGCGAGACATGATGCGATCCTCCGGGTCCCGCGGCACGGCGCGCGCCGGTACTCGGAGTATCGAGGGATCGGCGGCCGCAACGCCCGCGGCCGCCGCCGGCGGATAGTCGGGGGCCACCAGCACCACCTCGTGCCCGAGCGCGGTCAGGTCGCGGCGGAAAGTCTCGATGGACGTGGAAACGCCGTTGACGCGCGGAAAGAACACATCCGAGATTTTCAGGATGCGCATGCGGATAACTTAAGCCACTTTCGCGAACGCGTCCCGCGTCATATTTTCCGGCTTTGCCGCGGTGGCGACCACGTTATCTTCGATCCGAACGCCGCCGAAGGGTTTGAGCTCCTCGACCACCGCCCAGTCGATGTGGGCGCGCCGCGCATCGGCATGCGCCGCGGCCAGCAACGAATCGATCATGTAGATGCCCGGCTCCACCGTGACCACGACCCCGGGTTCGAGCATGCGGGTGAGGCGCAGGTAGGGATGGCCGGGCGGGCGCTGCCGCTCGTGGCCGTCCGGGTCGCCCATGACGCCGCCCACGTCGTGCACCTGCAGCCCCAACAGGTGTCCGATTCCATGCGGGAAGAACGCGCTGGTCACGCCCAATTCCAGTGCAGCCTCACCCGGCACCTTGGTCAATCCGATCCGCTGCATGACATCGCCCAAACGGCGGTGCGCCGAAAGATGCACGTCGCGGTAGTCGCGGCCGGAGACGATTTCACCGCAAAGTGCCTGCTGGGCCTCGTCCACGGCCGTCACCAGATCCGCATAGCGTCCCGGGGCGGCCGCGTGGGTACGCGTGATATCCGAGGCATAGCCCCGATACTGCGCGCCGGCGTCGATCAGGAAGGAGCGCACGGCGGGGGGAGCGGAGCGCTCGAGGTGCTGGTAATGCAACACCGCGGAATTCTCGTTGTACGCCACGATGTTGTTGTACGGCATCTCCTCTTCGCGCTGGGCGCAGGCCTCCAAATAGCGCATGTGAGCCTCGTATTCGGAGCCTCCGCGGCGAAACTCCTCGAGTGCGGCCCGGTGCCCGCGGGCGCCGAGCAGGCTGGCGCGGCGCATACATTCGAGCTCGTAGGCCGTTTTGACGGCGCGATCGTAGTGAAGATGTGTCAAGAGATCGGGGGGATTGATGCTCGCCGCATCGGCTCCGCCCGCGCCCTCCGGACCCAGATGGGCCACGCGGCCGAGGCCGGCCCAATGGCCGCTCGCCTTGGACGGCTCGACCATGGGTATCAAATCGACCTCGGCCGTCCAGGGTGCCTGCGGCAGCTGCGCGGGCTTATGCCAATAGTCATTGGGCTGGTAGAACAGCAGCTTGGGCCGCGCGCCCGGTGAGACCACCAGAATGCAGCGGGGATTGTCCACAATCGGCACCCAGGCCTTGAAGTGCGGATTGACCTTGAACGGGTAGTCCTGATCGTCCAGGAATTGGACGGGCGGACAGCCCGCGTGGACCACCAATGCGTCGAAGCCGGATCGCGAAAGCGACCGCTCCGTACGCCGCATCAACGTCTGCAAATGCGCCTTGTAAAGCTCGTCGAGACCGTACTCGCTCACGACTTCTCCCTCGCCCTGACAAGCCTCAAGTATGCACCTGACCCCCAATTCCGCTATAGCCCCTTAACCCCTCCAGTGTTAACAAAGCGTTAAAGGCGCTGTCCGGCGGCGAAAGAGATATGAAAGTCAGGCGAAACACTCTAAAATCGCGGCGGAGAATTGGGTGAACACCCAACAACAAGCTCGGCCTTAAAATTTTGTTCTCTTAATAATTTCTGGGGTATCGATAGATGAAGACCAAACTTGCTCTAAGCGCTTTTGTCGCGGCGTTCGTGTTGAGTGCCTGCGGCAGCAAGACCGAGGCTCCCGCCCCGGCTACTGATGCGACTCCTCCTCCGGCCGCCGCGCCGGCTCCTGACGCTGCCGCCTCTGCCGCTTCCGATGCCGGTGCAGCTGCGAGTGCAGCCACGGATGCCGCGAGCGCAGCTTCCTCCGCGAAGCCGTAATACGGTAGGGTAGTTGATCTCACATGCCCGGGCGGGCTGCCAGACGGCACGTTCGCCCGGGCTGTGTCTTTTTGACGTTGTGGAAGCGGGTTAGTTGTTAGTCAGTATTCGCGACTGTCGACACTCGAAGAAGGATCGCCAGTGGATCCAGAGCGTCTACGCCGAATACATGGATTCGTTGGTTGATCTGAATACGGGCCTGTTCTCGGTCATCGGCGTCGACAACCCGCATGAAGATGAAATCTTCGCCAACTGGTTCTCCAACGATCACTCGCACCCGCTGCTGATTCTCAAGGGCTCGGAGCCCGTGGGATTCGCGCTGGTGACCCGGCCGCGGATTCCGGCCGCGGGCGAACCCGCCGCCGACTATCGAATGTCGGAATTCTTTGTCCGAAAACAGTACCGCAAAGCCGGCATGGGCCGGGACGCGGCGACGTTGATCTTCGACCGATTCGCCGGCGACTGGGTCATCGTCGAATACATGCGCAATCCGGGCGCCGTGGCCTTTTGGCGGCGGGTGATCGCCGGCTACAGCCGCGGTCAATACACCGAGCGCTCGCGCCACGGCGAAGTTCAGCAGAGATTCACGAGCCGCCCACAGGCGCAGCGCTGAGGCTCCCCGTGACCGACACATCTCAGGACCAGTCCAACGTCGCATTCGATTTTGTCCGCACGCTGGCGGCGGAGTTGTCGCGCGGCAATGTGGATCTGCCCGCGTTTCCAGAAATCGCGGTCCGGGTGAGGCGGGTGCTCTCCGACCCCAAATCCTCCGTGGAGCAGGTGGTTCGAGTCGTGGGGTCCGAGCCCTCATTGGCGGCGCGGCTGCTGCGGATTGCAAATTCCGCATCGCTCAACCGCAGCGGCAAGACGGTCACCGATCTGCGCACGGCGGTCAACCGCATCGGCTACAACATGGTGCGCAGCGCCGCCATGTCGTTCTCGATGGCGCAGATACGCAAGAGCAGCAAGCTGGCCGGATTAGAGGACCACCTGACCAAGCTCTGGCAACGCAGCACCGTGGTCGCCGCCTTCGCCTTCGTGCTCGCCCGCACGTGCACCAAGGTCAATGCCGACGAGGCCATGCTGACGGGCATGATGCACGGCATGGGCAAATTGTACGTGTTGACCCGGGCGATCGATCACCCGGAACTGTTCCTCACCGGCAGAACGCTGGATGACATCATCGGCGAGTGGCATGCGTCCATCGGCAAGGCGATTCTCGAGAATTGGGAATTTTCCGAATCGATGGCGCAGGCGGTCGGCGATCAGGCCGACTTCACGCGTGTGCACGACGGGCCGCCCGATCTCAGCGATGTGATCGTCGTGGCCATACTCATGGCCGAGCATGCCGGGGACCTTCCCGGTCTCGAAGCCGCCCTGGAGGGCCTGCCGGCCGCCAAGCGCATCGGCTTGAACGAGGAGAGGACGCAGGCTGTGATGCGCGAAACCTCCGCCGAGGTCGCGGCACTCAGCCAGGCCCTCGGCAATTAGTCCAGGCGCTACGCGCCGAATCTACGGGTGCGACGCATGCGTCGCACGGGTGACCGGGGATGGTCACCCAGGGCTTGCGCGCAGCAGGGACCGCGCAGCGCAATGCGAAGCGACTCCATCCGCTAGCTCGCTGCGCGAGCGGAAGACTGAGATCTCGGAAGTTCGGCGGCGATGGCCTGGGCTACGTAACTCGCGTTGTGCGGCATAATCCCGGCCAGGTTCATGCGGCTGTCGGAAATCATGTAGATGTGGTGCCTGTCGCGCAGGCGCTCCACGACCTCGGGGGAGACGCCGAGCAGAGAGAACATGCCGCGCTGAGCTCGAATGAAATCGAACCTCCCGGCCCCCGTCGCCCGGCCGAGCTCGCGGGCGAGCAGCGTGCGCATATCGGAGATCCGCGTCCGCATCCGGTCGAGCTCCTCGATCCATTCCTTCTTGAGCGCCGCGTCGCCAAAAATATATGCGGCCACTGCGGCGCCGTGGTCGGGCGGCATGGAGTACATGCCGCGCGCGATTTGCAGCACATGACTCATCATGGCGTCGGCGCGGGCCGGGCTCTCCCCGATCGCGATCAACGCCCCCACGCGTTCGCGGTACAGGCCCAGATTCTTGGAATATGAAATGGCGACCAGCGATTCGGGAACCTGCTCGGTGACCAGGCGCACGCCGGCCGCGTCGGCATCCAGATCGACGGCGAAGCCCTGGTAGGCGAGATCCAGCAAAGGAACGAGGTGCCGGCGCTTCAAGAGCTCAACCAGCGTCTGCCACTGCCCCGGATCGAGATCCGCGCCGGTGGGGTTGTGGCAGCAGGCGTGGATCAAGACCACATCGCCCTCCGCCGCGCGATCCAGCCGCTCGAGCATGGCCCCGAAGCGCAGACCGTTCGCGGCGGTATCGTAGTAGGGGTAGCGCTCGAGCCGCAGACCCGAACTGCCGAGCAGGGGTGTGTGATTGCCCCAGGTCGGATCGCTGACGTGCACGGTCACGGCGGGGGCGGCGGCGCGAATCAATTCCGCGCCCAGGCGCAGGGCGCCGCAGCCGCCGACGGCCTGTACCGTGCGCACACGCCGCTCGCGGCGAGCGGCATGTGCAGACCCAAGGACCAGCTCCTCTACGCCTAAGTTGAATTCCTCGCGGCCCGCGGCGGCCACGTAGGACTTCGTGGTTTGCGCCGCCAAGATCTCCTCCTCGGCCCGGCGCACACAGGCGAGCACCGGAGTGTTGCCGGAGAGGTCGCGGTACACGCCCACACCAAGGTCGACTTTGGTGGGCGAGGGATCGGCTCGAAACTTCGCCATGAGCCCCAGGATGGAATCGGGGCTCAGTTGCTTGAGTTCTTGAAACAAGGGTTCGCCCCATTGGGTGCCAAGCCGCATTATAGTCGATGCCAACATGGCGATTCGGCACACCTGCCCCTGGAGTTTGGCGCTCGCGCTCGTCGCGGGTCTGATGCTCGCTGGGGGACACCGCTCCGTGGCAACCGAAAAGGAGCCGAGGATCGTCAGTCTGAGCCCCCACATCACGGAATTGCTGTTCGCCGCCGGCGCCGGCGGCCGCGTCGTCGGCGTCGACGATCTGAGCGATTACCCGCCGTCGGTCGCCGGGATCGCCCGTGTGGGCGAGCCCGCGGCACTCGACGTCGAAGCGCTGCTCAAGCTCAAGCCCACGCTCGTCGTGCTGTGGGCCTCGGGCACCCCCCCGAGCCGCAAGGCGGAGCTCGAACGGCTGAATCTAAAGCTGTATGTCACGGAGCAGCGCCGTCTGGACGATATCGGCGCAACGCTGCTCGAATTCGGCCGTCTCGCCGGCACCGAGCCGACGGCGGCGGCGGCCGCTGCCCGCTACCGCTCGGAACTCGCGCAGCTGCGTTCGCAGTACGCGGCGCGCCCGCGGCTCAAAGTGTTCTTTCAGGTGTGGGATCGGCCCTTGTACACCTTGTCGGGTGAGCACGTGGTGACCGAAGTGCTGTCCATGTGCGGCGGCGACAATGTGTTCGCCGATCTGACCACACTGGCGCCCGCCATCGACAAGGAGGCCGTGCTCGCCCGCGAGCCCGATGTGATCCTCATCGGAGCCACCGGCGCCGAGGGTGCCAGGCAAACGGCCGATTGGGGCGCTTTCGGCGACCTCAGCGCCGTACGCCTGCACCATGTGTACACTGTGGATCCCTCGCTCATCGGCCGGATGTCGCCGCGCATCTTGCAGGGAGTACGCGAGGTGTGCGGCCTGCTCGATGCGGCCCGCGCAAATTCCGATGTGCACCGCCGCGTAACGGACGGCCCGCAGGGCGCGCGCCGGTAGGGGAAACGCCCAGTGCCCAGGGCGTCTCCAATAAAAGACAGTGGTCCGATGACATTTTTCGGCGTTAGTGTGTAGGATTTAGTCACCTTGTCAGCGGGAGATTTAACTCATGGCGCTTTGGAACGAAAAACCCACGCCCGCCACTGCGGGCCAAGCAGTCCCCCCAACGGCGCCGCCGCCGGAGCGAAGTTCGCCGGAACGGAATTCTGCCGAACGCGCCGCGAGTGATCCGGCGTTGGCCGTTTCGCCGCGCCGCCCCACTCCGAAGACCTCATCGGAGGGCGGAGAATCGGTCATTGCCGCGAATCTGAACATCGAAGGCAAAATCGAAGGTTCGGGAAATGTGCGTATGGCCGGACGCTTCAAAGGCGACGTGCGCATCGACGGCAACTTCAGCATCGAGTCGGGAGCCCATCTGACCGGCCAAGTGTTGGCCGCAATCGTCGTGGTCGGCGGCGAGCTTCAGGGCAACATCGAAAACGCCAAGCGGGTCGATGTTCAAGAGGGCGGCGTCATCGTGGGCGACGTCAAGGCCGGATCGATCACGGTTGCCGCGGGTTCGCGCATGCGCGGGCACGTCGAATTCGGTTGGGAAGACGAGAAAGTGAAGATCAAGCCGGGCTTGGTGGGCAGCGGCAGCTAGTAGCACGAGTTCCCTCATGAGTGTCGTTCGGGCCGGACCCTTGGGTGCGACCAGGATATGTCCGCACTGCAAGGCGGTCGTCCTGCAAAGCGCCAATATCTGTCCCGGCTGCCAGCATCACCTGCGCTTCAACTCCGCCAACGCGGAGCCGCAGACCGGAGGGGTGTCGGCCATGCGGATCGAGGGTTCGATCCGTCATGCGGTGCGCGACGAGAGTTGCGAATACTGCGTCGTGGTCTCGATCACCAACGAGCGAGGCGAGAAGATCGCGCGTCAAGTGGTCGGCGTCGGCGCGCTGCAGCCCGGCGAGAAGCACAAGTACAGCTTCTCGGTCGAACTGATGCCCGTACGCAGCGTCGTCGAGCGCAAACGCAGCTGATCAGCGCTGAGCGCGGCCCTCGATGTCGATGAACCGCAGGAACTCGGCGCGGGTGCTGGGATTCGCCCGGAAGGTGCCGAGCATCTTGCTGGTGATCATCGAGACGCCGCGCTTGTGGACACCGCGCGTCGTCATGCATTGATGGACCGCATCGATGACGACCCCGACACCGCGGGGCTTGAGAACCTCGTCGATGCATGCGGCGATCTGCGCGGTGAGCTTTTCCTGCACCTGAAAGCGGCGCGCATACCCATCGACCACCCGCGCGAGCTTGCTGATGCCGACCACCCGTTCGGTGGGCAGGTAGCCCACGTGCGCGCGCCCGATGATGGGCGCCATGTGATGCTCGCAGAAGGATTCGAAGCCGATATCGCGCAACACCACCATTTCATCGTAGCCCTCGACTTCCTCGAAAGTACGGCGCAAATACGCCCCCGGATCGATCGAATAACCTGAAAACCAGTCGCTGTAGGCGTTGACGACGCGCTTTGGAGTCTCCTTCAGGCCTTCGCGCGCAGGATCATCACCGGCCCAGCGCAGCAACGTGCGCACGGCGGCTTCCGCGTCGTCGCGGGTCACTGTGTGCTTTTTTTTCTTGGGCATGTCGAAACTCTCCGAGGCGCGTGATGAGGGCGCGACGCTGCGCAGAATAGCATCGTTACGGGCGTTTCGAGTCGTACACCACCTGGCCCTTGAACAGAGTCATGGTGCATTTCAAATCGCGCAGTTGCGCCGCCGGCATCGTGTACATGTCGCGATCCCAGACCGCGATATCGGCGTCTTTTCCGATCTCCAGCGACCCGATGCGGTCCTCAAGAAACAGCTGACGCGCCCCCCATACAGTGTAGGAGCGCAGGGCTGAGTGGATGTCGACGGATTCGGCCGTGCCGAAGGGATGCGCCCCGTACGTGCCCTTCAGCGTTTCGCGCTGCACCGACGCCCAGAGTCCATAGCGCGCGGCGAGCGGCGTGACGGGGTAGTCGGAGCCGCCGCCCCAGCGGATGCCCATTTTCAGATAGGTGTTGAGCGGCACCAGGCGCAGCGCCCGTTCGGGTCCGAAGTTGCCGGCGTAGGTATCGCCGATCCACCACATGAAGGGTGCCTGCGCTTCCGGATATCCGGCGTCGAAGCGCGTTTGCAGCTCGGCCATGGTTTTGAGGGCGTGGTCGCTGGGAATATTGGCGTGGATGATGCTGTGCCTAAGACCGGTGGTCGGCGTTTCGCCCAGCACTTGCGCATAGGTGTCCACCACCCAATCGATGGCGCGGTCGCCGACCGCGTGAGTTCCGACGTGCACGCCCGCCCGGTGGAAGAGTTCGACCATCTGACGATAGACCTCGGGATCCGTCGACGGGTAGCCGAAATTACCCCGGTCGATATCGGTGGAATTCTTGTGCCAAACCTCCGTCACCCACGCCGTGCGCGCGCCGCCGCTGCCGTCCATGAATATCTTCGCACCGCAGGACAGCAGGCGGCCCTCGCCGAGCGATTGCGGCGGCCGGGGTGCCCTCTGTATCGAGGCAAGCGCGGCCTGCGCCGAGGCCAGCGTGGTGCCCGCGTACCACAGCACGCACACATGCTCCGACAACTTGCCCTCGCGCAGCAGTTCGCGATACGCATCCCACACCGGTTGACCGATGGCCGGATCCTTGACCGCGGTGACGCCTTCGCGATGCAGGTCTTCGATGCTCCTCAGTATGCCGTCGCGCTGTTGCCGCGCCGTCGGCGGCGGAATGAGATTGACCACCGCGTCCTGCGCCGATTCCTTCAACACCCCGGTGGGCGCGCGGGCGGCGTCGCGGTCGATGGTGCCGGCGGGCGGATCCGCGGAGGACGCGGAAATCTTTGCGAGCTTTAGCGCCGCCGAATTGGCCGTGCCGTAGTGCCCGGTGGTGTGGGTCAACCACACCGGATTGTGCGCGGAGACCGGATCGAGATCGGCGGCGGTGACATAGCGCCGTTCGGCGAGCTTACCCTCGTCCCAACCGTCGCCCAACAGCCATTCGCCGGGCTTCAGTGCCGCGATTCCCGTTTGTACGCGCCGCACTACCTCGGCGACGCTCGAGGCGTTGCTGAGATCCACGTGATAGAGCTCCCCGACTCCGCCGTCGGCGATGTGCGCATGGCTGTCGATGAGACCCGGTGTCGCGGTCCGGCCGTGCAAGTCGATACGGCGGGTGGTGGGGCCGGCGAGGCGCAGAATCTCGCGGTCCGTGCCGAGTGCGACAATCTTCCCATCACGAATCGCCACGCCTTCGGCGATCGAATCCTGCGCATCTACCGTGAGTATCCTGCCGTGAAATAGAATCAGCTCGGGCGGCGGCGCGGCGCGGGCGGCGCCGGCCATGATGAAGGCGGCGGCGGCGAGGGAGGACGCCACGCGACGAAAGCGCGTGCAACCGTCGATTTCTGCGGGCATTAGCCACATCCTGTTTGTAGTTTCTTTTGCGAGGGATGAATTCTATCATTGCGCATCTCTATCATTGTGCGCATCGGAGCCCCATCATGCATTCCAGAATGCTGCATTTCGCCGCCGCCGTTGCCGTCGCGCTCATCGCCGCCGTGCCCGCGTGGGCCGACGACTCCGATAGACGTCCCCAGTATCTGCACGTGCTCGGCGATCTGCGCGACGCGCGCGAGCATCTCGAACATTTCGGCAGCGATCCGGTGGACGCCCGAGCCGAGCGCGCCATCTTCGAAATCGACAGGGCGATCAACGAGATCAGGCGCGAAGCCGTCATGAACGGCGACGACATGGAGAATCACGTGCCGGTCGATACGCACATGGTGCGCAACGGCCGCTTTCACAAGGCGATGGATCTGCTCGACAAGGCCAAACGCGACGTCGCGGGCGAGGAAGATCAGCCCGACGCCCAAGCCCTGCAACTGCGCGTGATGCGCCACATCGAGGAGGCCCGGCACGAGGTGGCGCGGGCGATAGCGATCATCCACGAGGAAAGCTGACATGACCATCCCACGAGTGATCGGAGCGCGGGAACGTGATTTGGGCGGCTTTGTCGTGCGCCGAGTGCTCCCTTACGAGGGCGGGCAGATGGTCGGGCCGTTCATCTTTTTCGATCACCTGGGGCCGACGCAATTCGCGCCCGGGTTCGGGATCGACGTGAGGCCGCATCCGCACATTGCGCTCGCCACGGTCACCTACCTGTTCGCCGGCTCCCTGGAACACCGCGACAGTTTGGGCACGGTGCGCGAAATCCTGCCGGGCGACGTCAATTGGATGTCGGCGGGGCGCGGGATCGCGCATTCCGAGAGAACTCCGCGCGCGGCGCGAGCGACGGGCGAGTACGTGCATGGCATTCAGAGCTGGGTGGCGTTGCCCGACGGCAAG
>Ga0209274_10000046_pt1 | contig 125798 bp, 114 predicted proteins | sample HubBroMetageREF1_FD_188343 | JGI IMG/M metagenome (GOLD analysis project Ga0209274, IMG submission 188343) | Reference soil microbial communities from the Hubbard Brook experimental Forest, New Hampshire, USA - Hubbard Brook CCASE Soil... | ecosystem: Environmental > Terrestrial > Soil >...
AGCGCGACGATTTCCCCGTCGATCATGCAGTCGGGCAGCGCCTCGGCATCCTTGGCGATGGCGGCGAAACGCTCGGTCCAGTCGAGACCCGCGCGGGTGCGGACGCGGCTCTCGCCGCCGGACACTCGCAGCTGCGCGCGATAGCCGTCGAGCTTGACCTCGTGCACCCAATCGGAGCCCTCGGGCGGACTGTCGGTGAGCTTGGCGAGCTGCGGCTCCACGAAGCTCGGCATTTTCGCGACCATCACGGGCTGGACGCGCCGGGTGGACTGGACCTGCCGAGTGGACTGGCGGTGCCGGGAGGGCTTGGCGGCCGGCTGCGTGGTCCATACGGCATTTGCCGGTGCCGCCTGGGTGGTAGCCAGCATGAACGGCTTGGGGCGCTTACCCGTCCCGTCCGAGATTTGCTGCATGGTGCGGCCCGATGCGACGGAACGATCCTCTTTGAGCAATTCGTCGGCATCGCCGGGCCTTGCGCCTGCATCTCGATGCTTGATCAACAGCCAATTGGTTCTCTTTCCGCCGTAGCGGTCCGCGCGCATTCGCACCAGCACCCAACTGCCGTGCAAGCGCTCACCGTCCAAGGTGAATTTCAGATCGCCGCTGTCGAAGGCTTCCTGCGGCGTCCTACCGCCTTCCGGAGCCCAGTAGCCGCGGTCCCATAGCTGCACCGTGCCGCCTCCATACTCTCCTTTGGGAATGGTCCCTTCGAAATCTCCATAGTCCAGCGGATGGTCTTCGACTTCCACGGCCAGGCGTTTGTCCTTCGGATCGAGGGACGGGCCGCGGGCGACGGCCCAGGACTTGAACACGCCGCCCCATTCCAGCCGAAGGTCGTAGTGCAGTTGCCGCGCGGCGTGTTTCTGCACGACGAATCTGAGTTGAGGCGAGGACGCCACGCGCGTTTGGCCGGATGGCTCCTCGGTCTTCGAGAAATCCCGCTTGGCTCGGTAGGCAGAGAGTGCCGGCTTCGCCAAGTTCAGGTGCCTTGACGGTCGATCATGCGCCGGTAGGCGAGCAGGTGCCGCAGCGATGCCTTGGGATCACGAGCACGCTCGTAGAGCCGCGCCAGATTGAAATGCGCATCGGCCAATTCCGGATCGAGGGTAAGGGCCTCGCGATAGCTCTGAATGGCCTCGGGCTCTCGATTCAAGTCCTCCAGTAGCACCGCGAGGTTGAAAGCCAGCAAGGCATCCGCCTGGTCAGCGGAGCGGTAGACTCGCTCTGCATCGGCCAGACGGCCGGCGATGTGCAGCAAGCGGCCCAGGTTGGTTCTGGCCTCCAGATGCTGAGGGTCGGCCTTGAGACAGGCTTCGTACGCCGCCATCGCGCCCTGCGGATTCTCTTCTTCGACCGCGAAAGCCTTCGCGAAGTGTTCGTCGGCGGATTCGGCCGATGGCGGCGCGGCGACCTGACGGGAGATGACGTGCAAGCCGCCTTTCTCCTCACCGATATCGAGTGCCAGAGCGTACTGGCCGGATTCGGACTCCCACAGCATTTTGCCTTCGCGAATGGCAATCTGGTTGCCGAGCGCGGTGAGCGAGCGTTGATTCAATGCGGCGCCCGAGGGCAGGGTGGCGCGCAGCGTTTGCAGCGTGCGGTTGATTTTGTTCGCCGAGATATTCGCCGATCGCAGCGCGCTCGCCGTGCGCAGCATCAGCAGGTCTTGAAACGAATAGTGGAGCCGCCCGCCGCGTTTGATCGGGCTGATGTGTCCGGCGCGCGTCAGGGAGCGAACGGCGGAGGCGGGCAGTCCAAAAAGCCGCTCGAGATCTTTCGTGTTATAGGCATGCATCTCATCGGCGGGCGGTTTTGCGCGAGGATGCTTGGGCTGCTGCACGTTTGGGCGCCTTCCGTTCCTTGAGATCAGCGGCCTTCGATCCTCGGGCATCGATGCTCGCGCGTAAAGCCTCCATCAGGTCGATGACATTGCCGCCCTTGGCCGATACGGGGCCCTCGGCCAATGAGACCTCCTTGCCGTCGACCTTTCGCTGAATCGCCGCCTCGATCCGCACCTTGTGCTCGTCCGAGTACTCGTTCGGATCGAAGCGCTTTGCCCCCAACTGATCGATGAGCTGCCGCGCGAGCTTGAGTTCAGCCTCCGACACCGGCGCTGCCTCGACCCCCAAGTCCTTGAGGTCGCGAACCTCCGCCTTGAAGTGCAGCTGGTGCATCGCCAGGCCGTCTTCCAGGGCGCGAATGATGACGATATGTTCCTTGCCGCGGGAAATCCACCGGCCGACCGCACACTGCCCGGCCTTGCGAAGCGCTGTCGCGAGCAAGGTATAGGGCTTTGCCCCGCCCTTATCGGGCGCCAAGTAATAGGTGCCGTCAAAATAAACTGGATCCACGGAGTCGAGCGGCACGAACTGCCCGATGTCGATCGAATGGGTCGTCGCATCCTCGAGGGCCTTCAACTCCTCGGGACTGAACATGACGTACTGGTCCTTGGCGAATTCGTAGCCCTTGACCATCTCGGAGCGTTCGACGGGTTTTCCATCATTGACGGCGATGTACTGTTGCTTCACCCGGGAGCCGTCTTTCTGGCGCAGCAGGTTGAAGGATATTCGCTCGGAGGAAACTGTCGCCGAGTACAGCTTGACCGGAATGGCCACCAAGCCAAAGGAAATGGTGAGCGAGGCGATCGATCGTGCTTGCGTGGCCATCGGCAACTTCCCCAGAAACGGATCGTGGTCAAACTCTAATTCATATAATGAAAAGAGGGCAAGACATTATTTTGCCAAGACTTAGCGGCTTGACGCAGGATGCACCTCTCGAAAACTCCAGCGGCAAACTCACACGACAATCAAGAAGTTAGGGTTCATTCCTTGTTAATTCGTCAATTATCGCCATAAAACATGTGCATATATAATGAGTTATATAATATTCGAATAATTAACTTCATGTAGATTCGCGCGAGAACCCCAAAAACGCGAGCCACCCAGACAGTGGCAACGCCATAATCCGCGGTCGCCGAGAATTTTCAACTGGGGGATGCATGCGTAAGTTTCGAACTCCGCTGTGGGTGTTAGCCGCGTTCTCTCTCGCGCCTTTCGCAGCACGCTCCGCTCAGCATTCCGAGTTCACCTTATCGCAGGTGCTCCATTACCCCTACGCCAATGAACTCGCGGCGGCGGAGCAGGGCGACGTGATTGCTTGGGTCGGCACCGTCGGCGGTGTTCGCAATATCTGGGTGGCGCACGGACCCGCATTCGCGCCGCGGCAGATTACGCAGTACACGGAGGACGACGGCCAAGAGATCACTCAGCTCACCTTCTCGCCCGACGGCACCCGCCTGGTGTATGTGCGGGGCGGCGATCACGACGCCAACTGGCCGGCCGAGGGCAATCTCGCGCCCGATCCGAGTTCCTCGCCGCAGCAGCCGGAGACGGCGATTTGGACCGTACCGTTGATGGGAGGCACGCCCCAGAAAGTCGACGAAGGCGATGAGCCCGCGATATCCGTGCGTGGCCAGCTGGCGTATACCAAGGACCACCATGTGTGGACTGCGCCTTTCGAGGGCGGCAAGCCGGAGCGCCTGTTTTTCGATCGGGGCAAGAACGGCGAGCTGCACTGGTCGCCGGACGGATCTCGTCTCGCCTTCGTCTCGAACCGCGGCGACCATTCTTTTATCGGGATTTTCACATCCAAGAATTCTCCGCTCATTTATCTGGCTCCCTCGACCGATCAGGATGGCTCGCCGCGTTGGTCGCCCGACGGCACCCAAGTCGCCTTCGTGCGGCAGGCCGGGCAGGGTGGAGCGCCCGATCCGATTCTCACGCAGGTACCGCACCGCTGGTCGATCTGGGTGGCGGCTGCGGGCGGCGGCCCGGCACATGCGGCTTGGGCTAGCCCTGACACACTCGCCGGGTCCTATCCGGATGTGGAGGGAGAGGCGAATCTGCACTGGGTCGCAGGCGATCGCCTGGTCTTTTTGGCCTATCTCGATGACTGGCCTCATCTCTATTCTGTGCCTGCGGCGGGCGGCACGCCGGTGTTGCTCACTCCGGGTGCATTCATGGTTGAACACGTCGCCGAAAGCCGCGACCGCCATTTCATGATTTATGACGCGAACACCGGCAACGCCCCCGGAGACGATGATCGCCGGCATCTGTTCCGCGTCCCCGTGGACCGCCCGGCATCGCTTGCACTCACATCGGGTGAGACTCTCGAATGGACCCCGGTAGCGGCCGCGGCGAACCGGATCGCATTCGTCTCGTCGGGCGCACGTCAGCCCCCGTCAATCGGAATGGTCGACCTGAACGGTTCGGGCCGCGTCAGTCTTGATGCGCCATTGCCCGCGGACTTTCCGCTGGCGCAGCTGGCCGCGCCGAAGCGCGTCGTCTTCCAAGCCGCCGATGGAACTTCCATACACGGCCAGCTTTTTGACAGCGGCGCGAAGTCCACGGCGCGAAAGCCCGCGGTCATCTTCGTGCACGGCGGACCGCCGCGGCAGATGCTGCTCGGTTGGCATTATATGGAGTACTACAGCAACGCCTACGCCGTGAATCAGTACCTCGCGGCGCACGGCTTCGTCGTACTCTCCGTGAACTACCGGTTGGGCATCGGCTACGGCCGCGCCTTTCACCAGCCCGAACACGCGGGCTATGCGGGTGCCGCTGAATATCAGGACGTGGTCGCCGGGGCGCATTTCCTGCAATCGCTCCCGAGCGTCGATGGCAAGCGCATCGGTATCTGGGGCGGCTCGTACGGCGGCTACCTGACGGCGCTTGCACTCGCCCGCAACTCCGAGATCTTCAAGGCCGGCGTCGATCTGCACGGCGTACACGACTGGTCGCGGCTGATGGACGAAATATCCGGTAAGCCGGTGACGCGCTATGAGAAGGGCGATCGCGAGAAGGCGATGGAAGTCGCCTGGAATTCCTCACCGGACTCCGCCGTCGACGGTTGGAAGTCGCCGGTGCTTCTCATTCAGGGAGATGACGACCGCAACGTGCCGTTCCAACAAACCATCGATCTTGCGCGCCGGCTCGAGGCGCGGAGTGTGCCCTTCGAAGAAATCGTGGTCCCCAACGAGATCCACGGCTTTCTGCGGCACGCCTCATGGCTGAGCGTCGATGAAGCCACGGCGGAATTCCTCACGCGCAAGCTACGCGATTCGCAGAATTGACGAGGGAGCGCTGAAGCGGGTCCCAGTACCTGCGAGTTCGCCCACTCCTCGGTTGCTTCGGCGACCCGGTTGTCCGCCGGCACAGCTTCGTCTTGCGGCCCAGCCCCGCATGAGCGCAATATCGCGATCTCCCGAAAATCTGAAAGGAAGCTAGCATGTGCGAGCATGACGATCTGGATGAATTTGCCCTGCGCTCCAACGAGTTGACTCGGCGGCAATTCGGCGCAATGACGCTGGGTGCCGGATTGGCTGCGGCATTGCCGAGGCTTGCGAATGCAGCCGAGACCACCGGAGCAGACGTTGAAATTAAGACTCCGGACGGCACGGCGGATGCCTACTTCGTGCATCCGGCGAAGGGAAAACACCCCGGTGTGCTCATCTGGCCGGACATTTTCGGACTGCGCCCGGCCTTCAAGCAGATGGCCACCCGGCTCGCCGAGTCGGGCTATTCAGTCCTCGTCATCAATCCCTTCTATCGCACTCAGAAGGCGCCGACGGCACCGGAACATCCCGATTTCAATGATCCCGCGACCCGCCAGGCGCTGATGACCCTGGCCGGTTCGCTGAGTGCCACCACCGCCGTGACCGACGCCAAGGCGTTCGTTGCGTACCTGGACGCCCAGCCGTCGGTCGACAAGAAGCGCAAGATCGGCACCACGGGATACTGCATGGGTGGTCCCTTCGTATTTCGTACGGCGGCAACCTTTCCGGACCGCATCGGGGCAGGTGCCACATTTCACGGCGGGGGACTCGTCACCGACAAACCCGATAGTCCGTATCTGTTGATTCCGCAGATGAAGGCGCACTTTCTTATCGCCATCGCCGAGAACGACGATCAGAAACAACCCGATGCCAAGACCGTACTGCATGATGCCTTCGCCAAAGCCAAATTGCCGGCGGAGATCGAAGTGTACGCAGGCACCATGCACGGCTGGTGCCCGCCCGACGCGGCTGTGTACAACCACGACCAGGCTGAGAAGGCCTGGAGCCGCATGCTCGCGTTGTTCAGCAGCTCGCTGGCCTAAGCGTCGCAACGGCTACCTTGCGTATCCCGCCGCACAGACGTGCGGCGGGCAGGGGGGCACACTAGTACCAACGCTGTTGGATCGCCGACGGCGTATCGCTCCCCTCCGGCCGTCTGCAAAGCGCCCTTGAGGGGAGTTTCTCTATCTTGTTTTGTGTATGGAGGAAACTTGTGCCGCGGCCCAGTACGAATCAGATGCGGGAAGCATTGATGTTCAGTCAATTTCGCTTCAAGTTGATTGAGTTCTTGAAACTGCCATTGGATATCGGCGAAACCGCGTTACGCGAAGTGCTCGAGCGAATTAGTTGCGGTGTGTGTAGAAATTATCTTGCGCGCGCGGAGCGCGTTGACGAGATTCTAAAGTCCGAAGATACGCTTGAGATGAGCGCGGCCGCGTTTCGCTAGTTATGGATCATTGCCGAAGCGACTCGGCTGATTCACGCGTGTGAGCGCGAGCGGAAGCCCCAGGGGCCGTTTCTCAAAGAAATCGCGACAATGCACGCGGAGGCGGCCAACACCAGGTTCACGACGAGTTCCGACCATTGATTTTGGGGCGGCGTCGCCCATTGGGGTCGCGGCTGCGCAAAAAAACTCGGTACCCAGACCAGAAGGCCAAACAAGCTCATCATGATCGCTTCGAGGGTGGCCGCGAGACGGGGGAGAATGCCGACAATGATGCCGACTCCAGCAGCAAGGTGACCAAGCCCGGTAAGGTAGGCCAACGCCAACCGATTGGGTAACCAGGCAGGCACCATACCGGCGGTATAGTCGGCGTAGCCAAAATGCGACGACCCGTAGAAAACACAGGTGAGGCCGAACAAAACCTGTGCCACGCGCACGGCGCGCTCGCCGGCGATTGAAGTCTCCGATCCTCGCGACTGCCGCCGCAACATGGCGTAAAGGATCCATGCGCCGACAAGCGACGTCAGCGCTTCGCAAAATCCGTACCACGCGCCAATGCTCAGCGGTTGCGCGAAGATTGGGGGTATACCCAGTACGGCCCAGACCACTTGGTACGCACCGATCGTCAACGCGCCCGGCAATGCTGTGCGTGAGAAGCAAAGGCCGGCGCTGGCGGCCAAGAGAAGTAGCGCGGATAAATGCACCCATGTTTCGCGCCAGGGAATCCAGCCGGGTAGGGAGCGCCCCGACGGCGCGAAGTCGCCGTAAGTGAGGCTCAAAATTGCGAGGCTCGCCGCCGCGATAGCAAAAAAGCCACGTCCGAGTCCAATGCGCATGGGTACTTACCTGATGGCGGGGCCGCCGGGCGTTAGTTGATCACCACTTTATGCATTCTGCAGATAATACTCGACTTGCGATCGTGTACCATTTTTACGGACGAAGCTGGACGGCCCCAATGAACATCAATATCAGAGCTGAGACCGCAGCCGATGTTCCGGCAATTGAGGCCGTAACGATCTCCGCGTTTCTGAACGCGCCCCACACAAGTCACACTGAGCAGTTCATCGTCAGCGAATTGCGTAAGGCCGGGCTCCTCACGATCTCACTCGTCGCGGATGCCGAAGGCACGGTGATCGGCCACGTGGCAGTGTCCCCGGTATCCATATCGGACGGTGCCTCCGGCTGGTTCGGGCTCGGCCCCATCTCAGTGGTGCCTGAGCATCAATCTCGTGGCGTGGGCTCCCGTCTTATGCGTGAAGCACTGCGTATCCTTCGCGAGCACGGCGCGGCTGGCTGTGTATTGCTCGGGGAGCCCGAATACTACAGTCGCTTTGGCTTCCAAGCCGATCCAAACCTCATTCTTCCGGATGTTCCGCCTGAATACTTCCAAGCGATCTCGCTCGACTCATCCCGGCCACACGGTACAGTCTCGTACCATGAGGCATTCAATGCGCGGGAATGAGTCCAGAACGGTGCTCCCGGTCTACGATTGCACTACGGGCCTGATTTCTACGCAGCCTACGTGCGTGATGTGGATGGGAATAAGCTAGCCGCGGTGTGCCGCGGCTTTACCAAGAGACAATGAAGGGGAAAAACCATGCAATCAATACCGGTCGGGGCCAAGGGTTCGTTCAGTCTTGTCGTCATGCCCGACCATCTCGCCAGCCGTTTCAAAGATACGACATTGCCTCCGGTCTTGGCGACACCTGTCATGATCATGGTCATGGAGAACGCGGCGCTCAACGCGATCAAACCCTATCTCGACGCCGGAGAAAGCGCGCTCGGCACGCACGTCGACGTGCGCCACCTAGCGGCGACACCGGTTGGTCGACGCATCATCGGGGAAGCACAAGTTACCAAAGTTGATGGGAGGCGCATCGAGTTTTCGATTCGTGCGGCCGACGGGAATGAGGAGATAGGAGTGGGCACACATGAACGGGTGGTGGTACAGCTGTCGAAGTTGTCAGAACGAATGAAGGCCAAATTCGGCGATGCACCAAAATAGTATCCCATGCTCGCCAATGCCATCGTAGTCGTTCATCTCCTGATTGTGCTGTTCGTACTCGCGGGCGTGCCGCTGGTCTACGTGGGAGTCGCGCTGCACTGGGCCTGGGTCAGACGCCGGCTCTGGCGACTCCTACACCTCGGCGCCATTTTGTTCATAGCTGCCGAATCACTCCTGGGGATCGCTTGTCCCTTGACAGTATGGGAGTACGACCTGCGCGGCCGGCAATCTACTCAGGGCTTCATCGAGCGTTGGGTCGATGGGATCTTGTTCTACGACGCACCGCCGTGGGTGTTTACCGTCTCTTATGTGGCATTCGCCGGGCTGGTTCTCGCCACCTGGATCCTAGTTCCACCGACGGTGTCCGAGCGCGCAACTGCAACTCAGCTCAAAGACCGCTGGTAACGCACATGGCCGGCGCGCGAATCGTTCATCGAACGTCGCCTGGAATGAAGTAGATAAGCGGCTCCTGGAGGAGTCCTGACGGTGGAGGGCGTGGCTATATAATTTCTTGGGGGGCGGCACATCCCCAGGGGAATCTTGCTCCGTCTCTCGACGTCAACGCGCCATTGGCACAATTGCTGGAGTTCGGCATCCGCAATGAGCAATTGCACGGAGCGATAGTAGTCGGAGTCTTTCCGCCGCAAAAGTTCCTTCATAGGCGCCACGGTCGTGACTGTTGCGCCGCGTTGTCTGTTCGTTAGCGCACCGATGTCGTCACAATCATGATTTAACATAATATACATTATGCGAAGTGCAGACACTGGGCCGGTGCCAGGCCTCTATTGGGCGATTGGTCCCCGCATTGCCGTGAATCGCACAAGTTGAGCCACAGGAAACTGCTCATGAACGATCTGCATGACTTGCTGCGCGAACTGTTGTGTGCTCGGTGACGGCACTGTCGGGCTCCCGGAACGCAATTCGTTAATCTCCACGAGGACGCGTCGCTGACGAAAGTGCGCAAAAATAACCACATTTCGTGAAGTGTTGAGCCCGTCATTGTCGAGCGTCGCGACGCATTGATACGGACTCGGCTGTAACCGTAGGTTTAGCTTTGCCGTCAGCGCGTCTGTTAGGTTGACGCAATCGCTCTCGGACGGCCGCTCATTAAACAACACGTTGTAATAGATGCCAGGGAGCTCTACGCACCCACCGATGAGGCCTGCGCTTAAACCAATTGCCAGACGCAAACTATAAAGACCCCAGAGAGCGCGCACCAAAGACGCGATCCCGCGATCGCTCCAACCGACTGTTAGGCGCGTCATTTCAAATAAACCAGATCATAGACATATGATTTGGCGGCCTTGCAACTTACCCATACTCCGGGCGGAGGCGCCGAACCCTGCTTGCTGACAGGCATCGCCCAAGGAATACAATAAACTTCTCCTTCGGCATTGACTCCGACCCAGCCTAAAGCATCATTTCTGACGAGCCAGAGATCCGAATCTTCGCGCTTCCAAGAAGCGAAGTGAGTTTTCGAATCGCACGGATGATAGCGATACGTGATCCCATCGATGCGGCGACGAAACTCCAGAATGCATTGCGATACGGGTGTGGGCAAATGGGCGCCTAAAGATGAGCGATTATCGTCCCGGTTCCAGTGGTAGGTCTCCTGCTGCCATGCCGATGCCAATGACCTTGTTGTTCAGCGTCATCTCGTTGGCTTCCGCGACATGCTGCAGCAATGCTTTAACTTGACGGAGGAACTGAGCATACTCGTTGAGCGCCAGCCGAATGGTCAGCACGTCCGTTGAATTTAGCGCTGACTGTCCCGCGTAGACATCGAGCAGCGCGTTCAACTTGACCCGGCTGCGGCGTGCGTCAAAGTATACGGCGTCCGTGTGTTCGCGCGTGACTTCTATCTTCCAGTAATTCGCAACCAGCGCCGCGGGCAAAAATTGCAGAAGCGCGCCGTCGCGCGCGATGAGCCACTGCGCGTTCGATGGCTTGTAGATACGAGCTTCTGGAAGTGCCGGCGCCAGCACTACCACGGCCACCTGGAAGGCAATGCGGAAACCCTGGCCGATGCGTTGCCCGCGCAGCAGCTTCGACTGATGGCCGAGCTGCGTCATCCGCAGCGCGTGCTCATCGTCCAGGTGCCGGCGCTGCGTCTGCAGCAGCCGCGTCTGCTCCTTGAGGAAGGCCGAGGTGTCGCGCGCCACTTCAGGATCTTGGCGAGATGCTATGGCCGCAACCGCGGTCGCGAATGCTTCGGCACCAGCTAGGGCACCGGGCGCCTCGACCTCAGGTTTTTCTTCTTCGTCCCCGAGCGCACCGCCGACCAAGCCTTCCGCCATGTTCTGCTCCCCGCTTGACTTGGACGATCTTCGGCGATGCTCTCGCCGTTGGCAATAAGCGTACTGCTAGCCGGCGTAACGGCCGCTTTGTGAAAGGCATGGCAAATTGATGGGAGCGCGATGCTCCATCGACCGATCTCACAGCGTAAAAGAAACGACCGCGCTTGTCGGCCGCGGTCGTTGTTAGCTCAAACCTAACTATTAGCGTCTATCGAACGGCAACTCCCCGCCGCCGATGCGCAGCCACACCTAGCGCCGACAGGGCCAGCAGCTCCCAAAGCCCCATCGCACCGCCGCCACTCTTAGTGGGCGGGGTGGGCGGCGTGGGCGCCGCGCTCACCGTCAACGCAGCAGTGCCGTTGGCAGTTCCACCCGTACCCGAGCAGGCCAGCGCATAGCTCGCGGTGCCGCCGGCGGTTGGGGTCACGCTCAACGTACCGCTGGTCGCCTCCGCGCCGCTCCACGAACCACTCGCGCTGCAAGACGTTGCATTGGTCGAAGACCAAGTCAGCGTTGCGCTTTGGCCCACGGTGATCGAGGTTGGCGCCACGGCAATGGTCACCGTCGGAACGGGCGCAGTTACCGTCAATGCGGCCGTAGCGTGCGCAGTGCCACCCGCGCCGGTGCAGGTGAGCACGTAGCTCAGACTACCCGCCGCTATGGGCGTTTCGCTCATCGTGCCGCTCACCGCCTCACTGCCGGTCCATGAGCCACTGGCCGTGCAGGAGGTTGCATTGGTGGAAGACCAGGTCAGAGTCGCCGACTTGCCGAGTACGATGGAGGCCGGGGCCGCGGCGATCATGACGGTAGGCGCGGCCGCCGCCGTGACGGTTACGCTGACCGGGGACGAGGTGGAGCCCGTATTGGCGGCATCGCCGCTGTAGACTGCGGTGACCGAATCCGAGCCCACCGCCAGCGTACTGTTGGTGTACACAGCCACTCCCGTGCCGTTCAAGGTCATCGAGCCCAAGCTCGTCGTGCCGTTCTTGAACATCACCGTTCCAGTCGGGACACTGGTACCGCCGACTTCGGCTACCGTGGCCGTGAAGTTGATGGCGGTGCCGCTCGTCGCCGAGGTCGGCGCTGCGGTCAGGGTGGTCGTGGTGGGTGTTTGCACCACGATCTTTGCCACGAAGGCATCAGAAACGCCGCCGCCGTAGGCCGACTGGAACGCTCCCGAGGTTGCGGCAGAGCTCGGTGGGGAGCCGACGCCGCCTGCCACATAGATATTGCCGGTGGTGTCGACCGCGAGACCGTCGAGGTCGACCTGGGATTGGCCGCCGGTGCTGAACAGCGTCGAGAACACCAGCGTCGTCAAGCTCGAATTGAACTTCGCCACGAAGGGCGAAGACGCACCCCCGGTGCCATCATTGGTACCCAGCGAATTGACCTGCGGCAGCCCGTTCGCGGCGACACCGTCGATGTACACATTGCCGGCGGCATCCAGCACGATCGGACCCATCGAACTGACGTTATCGGGGATACCGTTAGCCCCGGCGTAATAGCCCCCGAAATAGGTGCTCGCCAGCAGCGCAGTACCGCTCGGGTTCAGCTTGGCGATGAAGGCAGAACCACAGTCGGTATCGGTGTTGCCATTGACCCCGTACTGATCGCAGGTTGTCTGATAGGCACCCGCGGTGGTGGGAAACGTGGCTTGGTTGGTATAGCCGGCGATATAGGCGTCCCCCGCCGCATCGACCGCGATACCGGTCATCAAATCCCCATAGGCGCCGCCCACCGTATGGCCAAGGTAGGTGCCGTAGATCAGGCTCGGCGTGCCGCTGCCCACGGGGGAGAACTTGGCCACGAAAGCGCAGTTGAGCAGCGTGTTGTTCGTCACCGTGCCGCAGCTCGATGCGTTGGCCTCATAGGCGCCGGCGGTGGTCTCGAGCGAGGCGTCCTCCGAAGTCCCCGCCAGGTAGAAATTGCCCGACGCATCCACTATCACCGCCTGACCCACCGTGAAACTGGCGCCCTCGAACCCCAGGCCGGCGTTGGAAACTTGGGGTTCTCCGAACAATGAAGAGTAGATCAGGGTGCTCAAGGTTGGATCGAACACGCTGATAAAGGCATCCTCCTGCGCGCTCAGAACGTTCTGATACCCACCGCCGCCGGTCGAATAAGGCGGCGTGGTCAACACCGCGCCGGCCGTGGTCGGAAAGGGTATTGCCTGAGGCTCGCCCCCGGTACCGGCCGGAACGATGGAACCGGGAAAAGTCACTCCCGCCACGTAGGCCCGTCCGGTCGTGTCCACCGCTACGGCGTAAGCAGTAGTGTCGGTGTTGGAACCGCTCAAAAATGTGGAATACAGCAATGCGCCGCTCGGACTGAGTTTGCTCACAAACGCAGCGATCCCCGAGCCGCCGGGGCAGTTCGACGCTTCCACATTGGGGCTCGAGAACCGGGGGTTGCACACGGTCTGATAGGCACCGGAGGTGACCGGAAAATCACTGGATCCCGTGGTACCCACCACGATGGCGTTGCCGCTCGAGTCCACGGCAATACTCGTTGCCTGATCCGACCCCACCGTGCCGCCCAGATAGGTCGAGAAGATCACCGACTTGCCATCGGGGGCAAACTTGGTGACGAACGCCGATGCCGGTGTGCCGCCCTGAACTTTCGCCGGCGCCGTTTCATAGGCCGCTTTGACGGGGAAATTTGTCGACTCTGTGTATCCCGTGACATACAGATCACCGGCACTATCGATCGCCGCCGCCTGCCCGGAGGTGTTGAAGGGACTGCCCGTCGGAGTCGCGATGCCCGCGCCGTCGTAACCGCTGCCGCCCAAATAGCTGAAGTATGAGAGCACGGGATCGATGATCAGCTGCTTGCTGTGATCGTAGGAGCCGACCTCGAAGCGCACCGCTGTGCCTTTGAGGCGATAGTGCGCGCTTACCGGCAACTGCTCGCCCCTATCACCGATTTGATACGCCACAGGCGCTTGAAAGGTGATTTGGCGATCCTGGGTTCGGATCTTGAGGTTCCCGTCGGCGTCGAGGCGCAGACGTCGCGCACCGTCGAAGTCGAGCGCAATCGTTTTGGCGTCGGACCCGGGCGATACCGCGAAGTCGTACTCCAGCTTGCCTGCAGTGCCGTAGTACACAACATCGATGCCCGGATAGACATTGGCGTATCGGACTTTGTTATAGGTCGCGACATTGGTTTGCCATTTCGACGGATCGTTGCCGATGAAGTAATTCACTCGCCCCGGCAGAGGGTCCTCGGCTGTAGGGATTGCTGCCTGACCTGCGCCTTGCACGCGCAGGTGGATCACCTTTGCAGCCTTGGAGGTCGGATTGGCAAACACCAGTGCCGCACCCTGCTCCGTCAGTTCAATCGCATAGGCAGGTCCGTGTGCGAGGTACTGCACTTCCGTCGGGGCCTGGCCCAGATTGCGTTCGAAGTTGAGCGGCAACCCGGCGATGCTCGCGCGCTGCGCCACTGAGGGTGTTGATTCTGCGGCCAGCGCATTGCCGCTCGTGCCGTTCGCCAGCGCACCGACCAACAAGGCTAGAAGCGCCTTGCCACCGTGCGATCGGATAGTGCCTTGCGGCCCCAAGATGCGTTTCATTTGCATATCTCCCTAGCCTTTAAGTTGCGGAGCCGCGAATGCGGTCCCTAGGGAGAGAGGCGTATTGAGGGGAGATTTCGTATCAGGCTCGCGAAAGAATCGCGACCGGCCTCAGCAACTAATGCGGAAGCTTGGCGTTCCAGCGGGCGGCATCATCGGCTTTGCCCATCGTCGAGTACAGATCGCGCAGCGCGCGATAGCCATCCTGAGTTCTATTGAAATTGGGTCCACGCGCGGCCTCGAGTCCCGCAACGGCGGCCAACAGGGTGGATTCGGCCTCGCCGTACTGATGCGTGTGGTACAGGCACATGCCAATCCCCAGTTGCGAGCTGTAGATGACCCAGGTTCCCGGCGGATACAGCCGCTGCCGGGCGGCAGCCACGCGTCGCAAGGCGGCGAGACCCTGGTCCTCTTGGTGGCTGCCGCAGGCGGCGCTGCCGTAAAAGTTCCACGCGCTCAGGGCATAGAGATTGTCGGCGCCCAGCAGCGCTTCCAGCGAGCGCGCTACCGGCAATCCTACGGCGGCCGCCTCCTCGTCCCGATGTTGATCCTCGAGGTCTGCGACCAGTGCAAGTCTCGTGAGTAATGTGTGCTTGTGATCCGGCCCGAGCACTTTCGTCTGTGCGGCAATGATGTGGCGAAGCAGCGGCTCGGCCTCCGCACTCTGATGCAGGGTGGTCAATGTGTTGGCATACGCCGTTTCTATGTTGAGCACGGCCGGGTTATCCGCCGGCAAGGTTTCGCGCGCCGCAGCCAAGGCTTGGCGGCCGTAGTCCGCGCTTTCCTGATACCGCCCCAGATTGCCGAGCAAAACAGCCAGCCCAAACAGCGGATTCATCCGTTGCGCGCGCAGCTGCCCGTTACCGGCAGTCTCGATGCCTATCTCTTCGTGATACATCGCCTCGGCTGCTTTCTCTTGATTGGTGTTCGCCAGCACAGCGCCGAGCGTGTCCATTACAGCGCATAGATCCAAAGGCGCGTGCAGTGGCCGCAGCAGCGCCACGGCCTGGCGCAGCGGCGGCAAGGCGTCGGACCACTTGCCGAGTTCCCGGAGCAGTTGGCCACGGATCCCGAGTGCGCGCCCCAGTTCCAATGCGCCGGCGCCATGCGCGCGAAGAATGGCGAGTTCACGATCGCTCGCCGCCAGTCCTTGCGGATACCGGCCGATCGCGCCGTCGGTGTTGGCAATCATGCCCAGAATCGAGGCCTCCACCAGGGGCTCACCGCCGAGCTTCTGATCCAATTCCTGCGCCGCCGAGTCGAGCAGTGCTGCCACGGTCACATTGGGTTTGTCGCTGGTGGGATCGGCGGAAGCCAACAAGTTCTCGATGAATTCCGCGCGGCGCGCGGCCAGTTCGCGCGCCTGTTCCGCGCGATGGCGTTGCAGCTCCACGAAGATCGCACCGACTACGACACCCACCACCAACAGACCCACCAGGCTGACGGCAAGCGTATTGCGGCGGACGAATTTCCCAAACCGGTAGAAAACGGTCGCGGCGCGAGCCTTTACCGGACGGTTCGTCAGGTAACTTTGCAAATCCTCTTGCATATCGATGGCGGAGACATAGCGGCGCTTGGGATCTCGCTCCAATGCCTTACACAGGATGGCATCCAAGTCCCCCCGCAATTGGCGCGCGTCGATCGCGCGCCCCGCTTTCTGCGCGGCTCTACTCGGCAGTTCCACGTCGCGTTGCGAGATGGCCAACATGTAATCGAGGGGTTCAACCGCGTCCGGAAAGGTCGAGCGTCCGGTGAGCAGCCGGTAGGCCAGCGCGCCCAACCCGAACACATCGGTGGCAACCGTGACCGGGCCGCCATTGATTTGCTCAGGCGCTGCGAATCCGGGCGAGAACAATCGGCCCACGCCGACGGTCGCAGGCCCTCCCGGCAGCGCGGCACCCGCTTCTTGCAATGCTCTCGAGATGCCGAAGTCGATCAGCTTCGGCACTCCCTCTGCCGTCACCAGCACATTGGCGGGCTTGATGTCGTTGTGGACCACCAACATGCGATGCGCCGCCGCGACCGCCCCGGCAAGCTGCGCCAGCAATCCAACGATGCCGCGTGAGCTTAAGTTCTTGGCACGGCAGTAGTCATCGATGCGCAGACCGTTTACGAACTCCATGGCAATCCAGGCACGGCCGTTTTCCACACCGGCATCCACCAACCGCGCCACGGCGGCATGTTCGATTTGGGCCAACAACTGCGCTTCGCGCTCAAATCGAACTTGACCGGCATGACCCACGGTGGTGGCGATGAGCTTGATGGCCACCGACTGCTGCACTCCATCGATGCGCTCGGCCCGGTAGACGACACCCATGCCGCCCTCGCCGATCCGCGTCGTCAAGCGAAAATGCCCGTACGTTTGGCCGGCCAGATCTTCCGTGTAGCGATCAGGCGAGGCCAGCAGAGTGCCGGTGAGGGCGGTATCGCGGGTCGCGATCAGGAGTAAGGCATCGACTTCGGCACGAAACCTAAGATCGGCGCCGCACTCGCGCGTCAAGAACTGCTCCCGCAGCTCTTCAGAGTAATCCAGTGCCTCGGCAAACAGCTGGTACGCGCGCGCCCGATCGCCGCCGCCGTTCAAGCCTCCCGGGTCAGTTCTCGAGCCAGCCATGCTTTGCCCGTCACCCAGCGCCGATTCACCGTCGCCACGGAAAGTTTCAACACTTCGGCCGCTTCCTCGATCGACAAGCCGCCGAATACCCGCAGCGAGACAATGTCGGCGGCCACCGCATCGAACTGCTGCAGCTCGGACAACAGCGTATCGACATCCAGCGCGTCGTAAGCCGTCTCGGCTACCCCCAGATTGGTGTCGCTCAAGGTCACCGCCCTGCCGCCGTCGCGCTTCTCGGCGCGCCGCCGCCGCGCCTCATCGACCAACGCCTGGCGGGTGACCCGGGCCGCCATCGACAAGAAATGGGCGCGATCCTGCCATTGCATCTGATGCAATTCGGAGAGGCGCAAGTACACTTCATGCACGAGCGCCGTGGGCCTGATGGTGAGGTAGCGTTCACCATGCAGTTGCCGCACGGCAATGGCATGAATATCGCCATACAATTGGGTCAGCAGCTGGTCGTAGGCCTGGCGTTCGCCCTTCGACCATCGTTCCAGCAAGGCTGCAATCCCCAACGAATCCGATTCGGTTGAGCCAGTCATTGACCGAAAACTGTACCATGCGGACCACCTCCATTGGCCGATGCGACAAAACTCATCCCGGAACGGGAACGGGTCCGCATTGCGGGGGCCTATGGATAAAGGCGTAGTCGGCGGCAAATTCGTATCGCTGGAGACCACCGGAAACGATAACTGCTCCGGACAGACGGTATTTTGGCTATGGCTTCGTCCGGAGTGACTAGTGCATCGCGCTATGCCGGGCTTGCCTGCTCCCATAGCTCGATCGGATTACCTTCCGGATCGTGCAGTCTGGCGAATCGGCCGTAGGGAGATTTTTCAGGATCCACCTTCACTTCAATGTTGGACTTCTGCAGCTGCGCGACCATGGCGTCTAGATTTCGAACTCGAAAGTTCACCATCCACCCTTGCTGCTTCGATCCGAAATAGTTCGTATCCATCGCAAACGGAGTGAATGCGGTCGGGCCGGCGGCTTGTTGCCACACTCGATGGTCAATCCCCAGATTGAGTTCATACCACTGCGCCAATTTCTTTGGGTCGCGGCTCCGGAAGAATAATCCGCCGATGCCCAGTACGCGTTCAGTTGGCAAATCCATCCGCACCTCCACTGTGTCTGACGTGGCACTTTCAGCTGTCCCGACGGCGGCGATCGCAGCCGCGCCGATTATCACGGTTCTACGGTCGATCATCATGACAATATACGAAGTGGGCTTGTAACAGCCAAGTTCAAATGTCCTCTTCTGAAATGCCCGGTTAGCTGCCGCCGCCTGCCACCGCGCAGCCCGAATCCAGGAGCAGATCGCCGCTCGGACCGGTCCCGGTCAAGACGATGAATCCGGGGCCGCTCTGATATTGCGCACCGGCAATCACCACAGTGTAGTTACCCACGTGATGCCGCGCGTCCGGGCTCAGGTTCGCCGCCAGCTCGAAGGGGCTCGACACTTCGAGTCCCTGGATGGAAAGCCGCATGGCTTGAAAGGGAAACCCGGCCACGGTTACCAGCGACCAGTGGTCGGTTACCTTGTCGGCCGTCGCCTTCAGCGAGTCCACCACGTCCTGCCGCAGGCATTCGATGTGGATGTGAAATTGGTTTTGCGTGCGGGCAGCCGGCGTGGTCACGACAAGGCCTACGTCGGTTCTCGGCACATCGTGGCCGATGAATTTCGACAGCAGGTCTCGGTTGTGCCAGGCCTCGGCAAAATAATTGGGCAGATTGGGGTCGAGCAGCTCGCCGCTGTCGGTGCTCGTCATTGTCTGCGTGGGGATCAACAGATAGTGGGCTCCGCCATCGGGATCGGCGAGCAATGCGTAGCCGATGCTGTCGGCCTTCGCGTCCGCGAGGAAGACTTTCTCACACGGGGATGGATTATTGTGCTGTAACCAATTGGTGACGCACTGGTTTTGAACGATCTGCTGATAAGCATCCCGGCCCGCGTTGGGTGCCAAGTCGGCGGACTTCTGGCCCGGAGTGTGCAGGGTTGCTCGGCCGATCGCGGAGAATGCAGCGGCCGCGGCGGCTAGAGCGAATAGAGTTTTTCGAATGTGGCTGAGCATCGGCTTCTTTTACCACAAACACAATTCCGCGTTGCTGCAAGCAAAACCAGCTCGCCGTGCGGCACCGCAGACTTCACGCCAGGTCAAGAATGTCAGCGTCCGGATCATCTTCTATGTCAAGGGCCACTATCAATGCGGTGCGCAGTTGCTTAAGTTTTGGCTGTGACAGTGCACCGATATAGTCGGTGAGCATGCCTTTCTCGAGGCGTGTGATTTGATCGCAGTTGATGACTGAATCGTGCTTCAAGCCTTCATCGACCCCGACTTGCACCTCAGTCGACAGGCCGACGCGGGCCGCATTGATCGGCGCGCACAGAACGCGATTGGCCTTTGAATCCAGCAGATCCTGGCGGCTCACCACGGCGAAGCAGCGCGACTCTTTTGGATCGCCGTGTTGCGGGTGACGGACACGGTAAATCTCGCCGCGGCGCAAGCCCGAGGACATGACCATTACTCCGCGGTCCAGTTCGCCTGGTAGGTCACGCTATCGTCGCCTTCGGAGTTCAACTCATCTGCATGTCTATTTAGTAGTGCCAGCTCCCGCTCTCGGCGCCGCTCCTTCAGTTGGCGAGTCGCGTAGCTTTGAACCGCGCGCTCAATCCATGCGGACCGTTGAGCCGCGCCCGCCAACGAATCGATGACCTTCAGAAGATTGCCCGAAAGTGTGATCGACGCTTTTGCCTTGGTGGCAGGCGTCGCAATGAGTGCTGAAAGAACGGCCAGCTGATTTGCAGATAGCGATCTTGTGCTCATGCGATAAATTATACTATCTTCTATCCTACCAGTCAGCCTCGGCCACACACCTAGCCGCTGGACACCCTCAACCTAACCGCCTGAATTGCCTGGTCATAAAGTACGGCGATCGATCCATTAGCGCAGCTGACTATCCTTACTCCCGCGCCGGTTATAGCCGGCAAATTTAGCCGCATCACGATCAAGGGTATCTTGGCAGGAAATACACAGGCGAACGCTGGGAATGGCCTCCCGCCGCGCCTGAGGAATCTCGGCCCCGCACTCGGCGCAATGGGTCAGGCCCGGGCCCTGGGGTATTTGGCTCTTCGCACGGCTGATCGCATCCTTGACCGTTGCGTCTATCTGATCCTGAACCGCGCCCTCCTTCGCCCAACCTGTTGCCATAAGTCACCTCGCAAACATCCGCACTGCGGCCGCCACTCTAGCATCAGGGGATATGACGGCCCAATTCGCAATTACAAGATTGCCGAGTCGCGCAGTTTCCTAGGTTAATGATCCTTCGCCTCCACGAACATCAGCCCCGAGGCGGGCCGGGAGGCGCGCAGCTTGACGGCCGTTTTCTCGGCGGCGGCCATCACCCGCAGCACGTTCTCGCCGGCTATCTTGGCAATGTCGGCATCGGTCCAGCCGCGGCGCATCAGCTCCTCGAGCAGCGCCGGGTATTTGTCCACGCCGTCGAGCCCGACCGGCGCGTCCCCGATGCCGTCGAAATCGGAGCCCAAACCCACGTGGTCGATGCCGGCCACCTGCCGGATGTGCTCGGCGTGATCGGCCACCTGTGCCAGCGTGGCCGAGGGTTGCGGATGCTTCTCCGTCCAGGCCGCAACCGCCGCCTTCGCGCGCTCCGGCTGGCCGATGTACAAGCCTATATACGGCGGATTGTTGACCCGCGCGCGCTCCGCGGCTTCGTCCGCGTCCCAGTGGTAGCGAGCATCGGACACATAACCGGGCGCAAAGTTGACCATGACCACGCCGCCGTTCACGGCCACCGCCCGCAGCACGTCATCCGGTACGTTGCGTGGATGGTCGACCACTGCGCGCGCCGAGGAGTGCGAAAAGATCACCGGCGCCTCGCTCGCGGCGAGGGCGGCCTTCATCGTTTCGGGAGACACATGGCTCAGGTCCACCAGCATGCCGAGGCGGTTCATTTCGTGCACCACTTCGATGCCGAAGGGGGTGAGGCCGTGGTGAGCCGGCGTGTCGGTGGCCGAATCCGCCCATGCCGTGTTGAGCGTGTGCGTCAGAGTCATGTAGCGCGCGCCGGCGTCGTACATCTGGCGAAGCGCGGCCAGCGAGTTGTTGATTTGATGTCCGCCCTCGATGCCGATCATCGCCGCAATTCGGTGCGATTGATGAATGCGGCGCACATCCGCGGCGGTGTACGCCATTTCGAAATCGTCGGGGTAGCGCGCGGCCATGCGCTTCACCAGATCCATTTGCTCGAGCGTGGTCTGAACCGCCTCCGGCCCCTTCATGCTGCTCGGGATCCACACCGACCAGAACTGACCTCCCATCAGTCCGGCGCGCATGCGCGGAATATCCGTCATGAGAGGTGCACCATCCGGGGGATACGGCAAATGCTTGGTGTCGGCCTTCAAATCGACCGCCGCGAGATCGCTCTTGAACCGGTCGCGGATCTCCCACGGCAGATCATTGTGGCCGTCGATCAGCGGGGTACGCAGCAGTATCTGCTCGACTCGGTGGTGGTAGTCATCCGCAGCCCAGCCGGCCGGGGGCGCGCTCAGCAGCAGCCCGAGCATGCAAGTTGCCAGCCGTCTCGTCGTTGATTGATGCATTTTTATTGTTCCGGGTGTTCAGGAAAGAGTTCGCTCATGGTAGCCGATTACCCCGGCGCGCCGGGAGATCCCTCACTCGAAGAGAACCTCGACCGGTTCGACCCCCGCCATGCTCCCCTGCACCTGCTCTCCGCGGCGAATCGGACCCACTCCGGCGGGAGTGCCGGTGAAGATCAAATCGCCCGCGGCAACGGCCACATAGGTCGACAGCACCCCGATGATGTCGGCGACGCCCCAAATCATATCCTTGAGATCGCCGGATTGGCGCACCTTGCCGTCGATGGTCAGCATGATGGCGCCGGCGGCCGGTGGAGTTCCCCTTCTCAACGGGCCGATGGGCGCGGAATAGTCGAATCCCTTCGACATGTCCCAGGGGCGGCCGGCTTTTTTCGCCTGAGCTTGCATATCGCGGCGGGTGAGATCGATCCCCACCGCGTATCCGAAAATCATCGAAAGCGCATCCGCCGGCTTCACCTCGACCCCGCCTGCGCTGAGCGCGATCACCAGTTCCACCTCGTGGTGCAATTCCACGGTCCTGGCGGGGAACGGCAGGCGCCGGCCGCTGTCCACCACTGCATCGGCGGGCTTGGTGAAGAAAAATGGCGGTTCACGCTCAGGATCGGACCCCATTTCTCGGGCGTGCTCGGCGTAGTTTCGACCGACGCAAAAAATCCGCCGCACGGGAAAGCGGGCATTGGTCCCTGAAATAGCGATTGTCGGGACCTCGAGTCGGGGTATGTCGCTCATGAGCACATATGGTACCAAAGGAGCCGCCGCTCCGGATCGGCCCCTTTCACCACGGCCGCGTTCATCGTATAATAGGGGCATATGCCCGTGAACAGACGTGTCAAGCCCGCGCAAGATCCGCCGCCCGTGCCGCGCAGCTCCTGCACCTGCGGAAGTCTGCGCAAGGCATCCCGGCGTATATCGCAGTTCTACGACGCGGCGCTCGCTCCGGTGGGAATCAAATCCACTCAGTACTCCATTCTTTCCGAAGTGGATCGCGGCAGCGCCCGGGGACCGGTCACGATGTGCGAACTGGCCACGGCCATGGTCATGGACAGATCCACCCTGGGACACAACCTCAGGCCGTTGGAACGGGACGATTTGGTGGTTTTGCGGCTGTCGATCGACGATCGGCGCAAACGTTACGTGGAATTGACCAGGAAAGGCCGATCGGTGCTCGCGAGAGCTCGCCGGCTGTGGCGCCAGGCAGAAGGACATTTTGAGGCGATTTTCGGCAAGGAACCTGCGGCCGAATTGCGGGCCGTGCTGTTGAGCATTGCCGCAAACAAGCAACTGAACTCATTGCCGATTCGCTAGTCGCGGCGGCAGCGGGCGCTGCCGTCGATTGACTTCACCATCGGGCAGGCATTCGACCGATCGCGATTTCCGCGATCTCATCGGAGTAGATCATGTGGATTGTCAAAGTAGCCCTGCAGCGGCCCTACACCTTCATCATGCTGGCGGTGCTGATCGTGTTGATGGGCGGCTACGCCATCAACAACACGGCGACGGATATCTTTCCGAACATCAAGATCCCCATCGCCGCGGTGATCTGGCGCTACAACGGCATCCTGCCCGAGGAAATCGCGAATCGCATCGTGCTGTTCTCGGAACGCGTCGCGCAAACCACGGTGAACGACGTCGAGCACACCGAATCGCAGTCGGTGAACGGCACGGCGGTCGTGAAGTACTTCTTCCAGCCCGACGTCGACCAGGATCTGTCCATGTCGCAGATCACGGCGGTCTCGCAGGTGCAGCTGGCGTATTCGCCGCCGGGCACGACACCCCCCTTCGTGCTGTCCTACAACGCCTCCAGCGTCCCCATCCTGCAACTGGCATTGTCTAGCGACACCCTGCCCGAGTCGCAGATCTACGATCTCGGCAATACGATCCTGCGCACCCAATTGGCGACGGTGGCGGGCGCTTCGATCCCGTTTCCCTTCGGCGGCAAGCAGCGCCAGGTGCAGGTGGATCTCGATCCGCAGGCGCTGCGCGCCAACGGCTTGTCCGGCAATGACGTGGTTGCGGCCATCGGCGCGCAGAACCTGATCCTGCCGGCCGGCACGCAGAAGATCGGGCCGCTGGAATACTTCATCAAGCTCAACGCCAGCCCGACGCAAATCGACGACTTGAACAATATGCCGATCCGCGCCCACAACGGCACCGTGACTTATGTCCGCGACGTCGCCCATGTCCGCGACGGCTACTCGCCGCAGACCAGCATGGTGCGGCTCGAAGGCCGGCGCGCGGTATTGATGAGCGTACTCAAGACCGGTAAGGCCTCGACCATCGACATCATCAACAGCATCAACGAGAAACTCCCGCAGATTCGCGCGACGCTGCCGCCCGAGCTCAAGATAGAGCCTTTGAGCGATCAGTCGATTTTCGTACGGGCCGCCATATCCGGCGTGATACGCGAAGCGCTGATCGCAGGAGCGCTCACCGGGCTGTTGATTCTTCTGTTCCTCGGAAGCTGGCGCAGCACACTGATCATCACCATTTCCATCCCCCTGTCGATCCTCGCGTCGATCTGCTGTCTGTCGGCGCTGGGCGAGACCATCAACATCATGACACTGGGAGGGCTCGCACTGGCGGTAGGTATTTTGGTGGACGATGCGACCGTCACCATCGAGAACATCAACTATCACCTCGAGCACGGCAAGGACGTGGAGACCGCAATTCTCGACGGCGCGCACCAGATCGCCCTGCCCGCGCTGGTGTCGACACTGTCGATTTGCATCGTGTTCGTCCCGATGTTCCTGCTCGCGGGAATTGCCAAATTCCTGTTCATTCCGCTGGCCGAAGCGGTCGTGTTCGCCATGCTCGCTTCCTACATTCTGTCCCGCACCCTGGTGCCGACACTCGCCAAATTCTGGCTGAAACAGCACGACATGCTCATCAAGAAAAGGAGCCGGAACGCGCTGGCGCGCTTTCAGGAGAAATTCGAGCGTGGCTTCGAGAAGATGCGCGAGCGCTACCACGTGCTGCTCGGAATGGCGGTCCACAGCGGACGGCCCTTCGCCGCGGTCTTCCTGGGCGCCATGGCCGCGACGGCCGTTCTGGCCTTTCCCTTAGGTCCGCTGCCCGGCCTCGGCCAGGATTTCTTTCCCTCCGTCGACGGCGGCCAGATCAAACTGCATGTGCGCGCGCGCACCGGCACGCGAATCGAGGAAACCGCCGCTCTCTGCGATGCCATCGAAGCGAGCATCCGCGAGGTGATTCCCAAGGATCAGCTGAGCACCATCGTCGACAACCTGGGATTACCCTACAGCGGCATCAACCTGGCCTACAGCACTTCTGCACCGGTGGGCCCCGGCGATGCCGACATCTTCGTCAATCTCAGCGAACACCACCGCCCCACCGCCGATTTCGTGCGCACCTTGCGCACCCGGCTTGCGGCCGAATACCCTTCGACGACGTTCGCCTTCCTGCCGGCGGACATGATCACTCAGATATTGAACTTCGGCCTGCCCTCGCCCATCGACGTGCAAATCGTCGGCTTCAATGTACCGGGCAACCGCGCGTTCGCGAACTCGTTGCTGCAGAAGCTGCGCTCTGTGCCGGGCGCAGTCGATCTGCACATCCATCAGTCCGGCGACTATCCGCAATTCAACGTCGATGTCGACCGCACCAAGGCGCAACTGGTCGGACTGACCGAGCAGTCCGTGGCCGGCAACCTGCTTGTTTCCCTCTCCGGCAGCTTTCAGACGGCGCCGTCCTTTTGGGTGGACCCCAAGAGCGGCACACAGTATCAAGTGGCCGCACAGACGCCGCAATTCCGCCTGGCGAGCCTCAACGATCTCGGCAACACGCCTTTGAGCGGCGGGATCGGCGGCTCCTCGCAGATCCTATCGAACCTCGCCAATATCCATCGCAGCGTCGGCCCCGCGGTCGTGAGTCACTACAATGCGACTCCGGCCATCGATATCTACGGGTCGGTACAGGACATGGACTTGGGCTACGTATCGGCACAGATGAACAAAATCATCGCCGAGGCGCAAAAGGACCTGCCCAAAGGCTCGCACGTCGTGGTGCGCGGCCAGACGCAAACCATGAAGGCCTCTTTCAACGGCCTGCTGTTCGGCCTGGTCGGCGCCATCGTGTTGGTGTACATGCTGCTGGTGGTGAACTTCCAGTCTCTGCTCGACCCGTTCATCATCATCACCGCCCTGCCCGCCGCGCTCGCCGGCATCGTCTGGATGTTGTTTCTGACGCACACCACCGTCAGCGTTCCCGCACTGACCGGCGCCATCATGTGCATGGGGGTGGCGACTGCGAACAGCGTGCTGGTCGTGAGTTTTGCGCGCGAGCGCATGAATGCCGGCGATGATGCGTTCGAGGCGGCCCTGCAAGCCGGATTTACGCGGCTGCGCCCCGTGCTCATGACGGCAATGGCCATGATCATCGGAATGATCCCGATGGCGCTTGGCCTCGGCGATGGCGGCGAGCAGAACGCCCCGTTGGGACGGGCGGTCATCGGCGGCCTGCTGTTCGCGACGGTCGCCACTTTGTTCTTCGTGCCCACCGTGTTCTCGATCATTCACGGGCGCGCGGCGTCGCACCCAATTCACTCCGCGGAGATTTCCCATGCCTGAGCAATCCATCGATGCTACGGACCGGCAGTTGCGGCACAAGGTGCGCCGTTATGCGCTCATATTGCTCATCGTCGCCCTCTGCTTAGGGACATGGGGAGAGGTCAGCCGAGTGCTGGCGCGCAGCGCGTTGCGCAAGGAAACCGAGGAGGCCGCGGTGCCGACGGTGATCACGACGACACCCTCGCGCACGTCGCTGGGGGAGGAACTCGTGCTGCCGGGCACCGTGCAGGCGTTCACCGAGGCGCCCATCTATGCGCGCACCAACGGTTACCTCAAGGAATGGCGCGTCGACATTGGATCCCTGGTGAACAAGGGCGATCTCATGGCCGAAATCGACTCGCCGGAAGTCGACCAGCAGTACGCCCAGGCGCAGGCCGACCTCGCCACCGCGCGCGCCAACGAAACGCTCGCCAGCAGCACCAATGTGCGTTGGCAGGGTTTGCTCGGCACTGATTCGGTCTCCAAACAGGACGCCGACGAGAAGGCGGGCGATGCCGCCGCCAAGAAGGCCGCGGCCGAATCGGCGGCCGCCAACGTGTCGCGACTGCGCGAACTCGAGTCCTTCAAGCGCGTGGTCGCCCCGTTCAGCGGCGTCATTACCGCGCGAAACACCGACATCGGTGCGTTGATCAATGCGGGCCAAAGCGCCGGAACCGAACTGTTCCGCATCGCCGATACGCACAAGCTGCGCATCTACGCTCAGGTTCCCGAGGCCTACGCTGCCGTCACGAGTCCGGGTCTCGAAGCGGAACTGCGTTTTGCGGAGCGGCCGCACCAGACCTTTGCCGCAAAGACCGTGCGCACCTCGAATGCCCTGGACCCCACCTTGAGAACCTTGCAGGTCGAGCTTGAGTTGGACAATGCCAATCACGCCGTCTTTCCCGGCGCCTATGCAGAGGTGCACTTCAAGCTGCCGGCCGGCAGTGAAAGCTTGCGCTTGCCGGCCAACACAGTGCTGTTTCGCGCCGAGGGCTTGCAGGTCGCGACCATCGACGGTGAGAAGCGCGTCAAGCTCAAGAGCATCGTTCAAGGCCGCGACTTCGGCAACACCATCGAGGTACTGTCGGGTCTCGAGCCGAACGACACGGTCATCCTCAACCCGCCCGACTCGCTGGTCGACGGCGTGATGGTGCGCATCGCTCCCACGAGAAAGAGCACATGAACGGCTCGATCAGGCGCGCAACGTTGCTGCTCGGTTCCGCCTTGACGGGGTGCTCGTTTGCGCCCGTGTATCAAACACCGGCCGGCGCGCCGGCCGCCGCCGCATACAAGGAATCCGGCGAATGGAAGACCGCGCAGCCCCAGGACAACCGCGACCGCGGCGCCTGGTGGACGGTGTTTCAGGATCCGCAGCTCGACGCGCTGGAAGCGAAGGCCGAGAGTGCCAACCAGGATTTGAAGGCGGCTTTCGCGCGGCTGGAGCAGGCACGTGACGTCACCCGGATCGCGCGGGCGGACCTGTTCCCGGCCCTGACGGCCGGAGCCTCCGCCACACGCAATCGCGCTTCCGTGAATTCACCGACGTTCCCGCCCGGCGCCCGGCCGGTCTACAACAATTTCGATGTGGAAGCCGACTTCTCCTATGAGCTCGATCTCTGGGGTCGGGTGCGCAACGCCGCGGCGTCGGCGAAAGCCAGCCAGCAAGCGAGCGCCGCCGATCTTGCGACTCTGCATCTGTCGATTGAAGCGGAACTCGCGATCGACTACTTCACGCTGCGTGCCCAGGACAGTGAGCAGGCCCTCCTGGACAAGACGGTGGCGGACTATACCGAGTCGCTGAAATTGACACAGAACCTCTATCGCGGCGGCGCAGCGGCGGTCGCGGATGTGGCGCAGGCGCAAGCGCAGCTGGAGACGGCGCGCACTCAGGCCGCCGATATTCGACTGCAGCGCGCACAGAGCGAACATGCCATCGCCGTGTTGGTCGGCGAGAACCCGTCGGTATTCCATTCGGATCCGAATCCCCTGCCGGCGGAGTTGGCTCCCCCTGCCATCGATCCCGGCTTACCGTCCGCGCTGCTGGAGCGCCGTCCCGACGTTGCCGCAGCGGAGCGCCGGGTCGCGGCCGCCAACGCCACGATCGGCGTGGCACGTGCCGCGTACTTTCCCGTATTCAGCCTGGCCGCGGCCACAGGCTTCGACAGTACGAATTCTGCGACCTGGCTGAATGCGCCGAGCCGGTTATGGTCCGTGGGTCCTTCGGGGCTGCTCACCGTTTTCGACGCCGGCCGGCATCGTGCGCAGACCGCGCAGGCAAGGGCTATTTACGATGAACAGGTCGCGGGTTATCGCAACACCGTGCTCGTCGCCTATCAGGAAGTGGAAGACAACCTGGCGGCACTTCGGCAATTGCAGCAGGAAACCGGCAGCGAAGCGGCGGCCGTGACGGCGACCGCCCAAGCGCTGCAGCAGGCACAGTTTCGTTACAAGGCGGGGTTGGTCACCTATCTCGAGGTCGCCACCACTGAAACCACGGCGTTGCAGGCGCAGCTATCGAATGTGACCATTCAACTGCGCCGCATGAGTGCCAGCATTCTCTTGGTCAAAGCCCTGGGCGGCGGTTGGCGCGACGCCGACATGGGGTCATGATGGGCAACATGAATCGTCTCGCCGTTTTTTCTCTCGCAACCGCCCTAGTTATCGCCGCTCCGGCGTTGGCCGAGGCGCCGCGCGTATCGGCTCCAGTCAAGGTCACCACCGTCGAGGGCATCACCGAATATCGCCTGGACAACGGTTTGCGCGTGCTGCTGGCGCCGGACGAATCGAAGCCGACCACTACGGTCAATGTCACCTATCAGGTCGGCAGCCGCATGGAGAAGTACGGCGAAACCGGTATGGCGCATCTGCTCGAACATCTGATGTTCAAGGGCACGCCCCACCATCCCGACAAGACCATCGTGCAGGAATTCGCCAAGCGCGGCATGCGCTATAACGGTTCCACCAACGTTGATCGCACCAACTACTTCGAGACCTTCACCGCGGGCGACGACAATCTCGATTGGGTGCTGAGGATGGAAGCCGACCGCATGGTCAATTCCAACGTCTGGCGCAAGGATCTCGATAGCGAAATGACGGTCGTGCGCAATGAGATGGAAATGGGGGAAAACAATCCCACCCGCATCCTGTTGGAGAAAATGACTGCCACCGCCTATCAATGGCACTCTTACGGCAAGAGTACGATCGGCGCGCGATCCGACGTCGAGAACGTCAATATCGAGCATCTGCAGGCCTTCTATCGCAACTTCTATCAGCCGGATAACGCGGTTCTGATCGTCACCGGCAAATTCGACGCCGCCAAGACCCTTGCGCGGATCGCTCAATATTTCGGCGGCATCGCGCGGCCGGCGCGCACGCTGGAGCCGTTGTGGACGGTGGAGCCGGTGCAGGACGGCGCCCGTGCGGTGACCCTCTCGCGCGTCGGCGATACCCCAGTCGTCGCCGCCCTGTACCATATCCCGCAAAGCGCCGGCGACGATTTTCCGGCTCTGCAGGTCCTGGGCGATATCCTCGGCGATACCCCCAACGGGCGGCTCTATAAGGCGCTGGTGCAACAGAAGCTGGCCGCGGACGTAGGCTCTGTCACCATGGGGCTGCATGATCCTGGCTATGCCCTGGTACTCGCCGTTTTGGAAAAGGAGCAGCCGCGCGACAAGGCGGTGCGCGCCCTGATCGACACCGTCGAGAGCATCAGGAAGATGCCGATCACGGAGGCCGAACTCAGACGCGCCCAGAGAAGCATTGCCAATGGCATTGAAAGAACCCTGAACGACCCGGCGCAATTCGGCGTGCGGCTGTCGGAGTCCGTCGCCGCCGGCGACTGGCGATTGCTGTTCCTCAACCGCGATCGCGTCGCCGCCTTAACGGTGGCCGACGTGCAGCGCGTCGCCGAGAGATACTTCAAGGAATCCAACCGTACGCTCGGCGAATTCATCCCGACCGCGGCCCCCGATCGCGCTGTCATGCCGCCGCCGGTCGATGTCGGAAAGCTGGTCGCCGATTATCGAGGCAAAGATGCGATGGCGGCGGGCGAAGCCTTCGATCCCAGCCCGGCCAATATCGAAAAGCGCACCAAGCGCTACGCCCTCGCCAATGGCATGCAGGTCGCGGAATTGCGGAAACAGACGCGCGGCAACACGGTGGCCGGCACCCTGCTGATCAATACCGGCGATCTCAACAGCCTGATGGGCAAGAAATGGGTGGCCGAGATTACCGGTCGCATGTTGCAGCGAGGAGCCGGCAAGCTGAGTCGCCGGCAGATCGCCGACCGTCTGGCGGAACTCGATGCCAACTTGAACGTGCAGTCCTTTGCCGACCATGTCGGCATCAGTTTCGAAACCAAGCGCGACCAGTTGGGCGAGCTGCTCGGTCTAATCGGCGAGTTGGTGCGCTACCCGACTTTCCCGGAGAGCGAACTGGCCGAGATCAAGACCGAATGGCTCACCGGCCTCGAAGCGCGGCGGCACCAGCCCGAGGCCGTCGCTCAGAATGCCTTGGCCCGCCATGACAACCCATACCCTAAGGGCGATGTGCGCTATAGCGAGACCTTTGACGAGCAATCCGACGCCATCAAGTCGGTGAATGTCGCGGATCTCAAGGCCCTGCATGGCGCCCTGTATGGCACGGATCATGGGCAGATCGCGCTGGTCGGCGATTTCGACCCCAGCGTGGTCGAGCCGCAACTCGCCAAGCTGTTCGGCGGCTGGAAGGCGCGCGTCGCCTATGTCCGCGTGCCGCGCCCCTATCTCGCCGGCAGCAGCGCCAGCCAGCAACTGGAGACACCGGACAAGGCCAACGCGTTTTATACCGCCCGCCTGGACATCCCCTTGAGGGATGATGATGCCGCCATCGAATCGCTGCTGCTGGGCGACCGTATCTTGGGATCCGGCGGATTAAAGAGCCGCATCGCCGACCGTCTGCGCCAGAAGGACGGCATCAGCTACGGCGCCGGATCGGGGCTGTCGCTCGATCCCTATGAAGCCAACAGCACCCTGGTTCTGTCCGCCATCTATGCGCCGCAAAATCTGCCCAAACTCAAGGCCGATATTGCCGATGTCCTGACGACCTTACTGCAGGACGGCGTGACCGAACAGGAATTGGCCGAGGCCAAGAGCGGCTTGCTGCAAAACTGGAGCGTCGGCCGCACACAGGACGCGCCATTGTCGACGCAATTGGCCAATCAGATGAAGATCGGGCGCACGATGAACTTCGTCGAAGCGCGCGAAACCAAGGTTCAGGCGGCCAGCATGGAAGACGTGAACAGGGCGCTGCGCAAATATATCGCGCTCGACCGGTTGGTTCAGATCTATGCCGGTGATTTCACCTATGCAGATAAGGCGTCGGGTCAATAAACGTACGGGAACCTCACGCGAATCAGCGGGGCTTGCGCCAGCAACACCGCCGGCGCCCGCACGGACAGCTGGGCATCCTTCATGCCCTTGACGCACAGGCGCACGTCACCGCTCTTGGTGTTGATCCGCACGCGGGCGTGGCCGTCCCCGACTTTGTACGCCAGCCGCGATCCCGGACCGTAGCGCGACTCCACCGGCTTGGGTCCGAAGCAGTTCTTGATGTCGCCGCTGAAGGATTGGACGTCGAATTCGGCGGAGGGTGTCGCGGCGAATTTCATATCGATGCTGCCGCTGACGGACTCGCTGTCGATCTGCCCCTCCGTTCCCAGCGCCAATGCGACCGTGAGATCGCCCGACACGCTCTTGAATCGGCCGCGGCTTACGTCGGCCAGATCGATGGTGGCGCCGCCGCTCACGGTGGTCACGTCCACCTCGCCGCCCCCGCCCGTCAGCCGGATATCGCCGCTGATGGTTTTCATCTCGATCATCTTGGCGGCGCGTGCCGTCAACCGGATATCGCCGCTGATAGCCGTCGCGTTGACGTCGCCGCCCGCATCGCCGGTCACATTTCCGCTCACCGTTTGCACCTTCAGCATGCCCTGAAGGCCGCTCACCTTGAAGTCGGAACTGACCAGAGAGGCCATGACGGCGCTCTTGGCCGGAACATGCACCACGAGATGCGCCTCGCCATCGTTGCCCCAGCTCATCCGGCCCCGTGGCACCACGCGGATGGACGTGCGGTTGCCTGAGCTCGTGACATCGACTCGCTCCACGCCGTCGCCGGCCGAACCGCTGACCTCGACCTCGCTCCGGTCCCAGCCGTCGACTTCGATCAGCCCGGAGACGTTGACAATCTCGACCTCGCCCTGCGGGTCGGCGGCGCGGTGCTCCTGAATCGTTTTCTCTGCCTGCACCATCGACCAGGGAACGATGAGGGCCGCTGCCCCGAACATTGCGATCCAGCCACGGGATCGCGCGTTGCATTGTGGTTTCGACATGATCAGGTCCTCGTCATCGCGGGTTGAGTAGCCTGTACGACGTGGTCGTACAGGTCGAGTTCATCGTGCCAAGTGCTCTCCCAGAGCTGTTCGAGCACCGGACTCGCAGGATCGCTCGCCAGTGCTTTGCGGATGTCTTCGTGCGCGCGGCGAATGACCTCGAGACTGGCCTCGATGCGGGCGCGCGTCGCCGGGTCGAGCAGTTTCAGGCGCTCGCGAAAATCGATCTCGAGATCGTCGCGCGCGGCGATGTAGCGGGGATTTCGCGATTCGTCGAAGTTCGCCGCGCGCGCCGCCAGTGCCGGTGCCGGCGATGTCGGGCGTCCATGGAGTACGGCCCATGTCAGCGCGCTCGCCACGCAGGCGCAGACCAGGCCCGCCGCCAGGGCATACACCAGCGGTCGCGCACGCCGCGGCGTCGTGTTCAACCGGCCGCTGATTCCGCGCCACAGATGCCGAGGCGGGACGATGTCGCGCGGCAGCTCCGCAAGCAGCTCGTCCAGAGACTTTTGAGTAGCGTCCTTCATCCTATTTCTCCAATCCCAGCGCCGCGGTCAGCAGACCGCGGGCGCGGTGTAATTGCGCCTTGCACGTGCCTTCGGCGACCCCGAGGGCGTGGGCCGCCTCCGCATGGCTGAAGCCGTACAGGCCCACCAGCACCAGCACGTGCCGAGCACCATCCGGAAGGCGCGCGATCGCACGCTCCAAGTCGAGCGGCGGCCCCTCGGCAGCAGGGTCGGGCCTGTCGGGCAGACCCGTGGCGGGCTCCGGAACCTCGTACTCGATTCGCAAGCCCCTGCGGCGCGCGAGCACGGAATGGACCGCTATTCGATGCAGCCAGGTTGAGAAGCGGCTGCGCTGTTCGAAGCCGCCCAATGCACGCCACGCAGCCACGAACGAATCCTGGGTACAGTCCTCTGCCGCTTCGCGTTGGCCGGTGAGCCGCAGGCACAGGCCGTAAACCCGCGGCGAGAATTGACGGTACAAGTGCTCGAAGGCGCGCATGTCTCCGCCGACGGCCGCCGCGATGAGCTCGGTCGGTTCAGCGGCGGCATCCATGGCCCCGGCACCTTGCAGCATCTGAACCGTCCCCACCCTATTCTCCCGTTCCTCGCTTACCCCATTAGAGGGCAGCGACCGTGAGAACGTTTAAATGCGTTTCACGATGCGTGCGCCTCAGGCACGGCTCCGGAACAGCTCGGCAATGGTGTTGACCGCAAGCTCCGCCTCGGCGCGGTCGGGCGCGATGGAATCGTCGTTGTAGCCGTAATAATCGTCCTCGCCGGTTACCTGAAATACCCAGCCGTCGCGGCGCGGAACGAAGGCCACGTTCCGGTAGTAGAGGCCGTAGCCCACCTCAGGTTCCGGAATCATGCGGGCCAATTGACCGCGCACCGGGACGATCGACTCATCGCCAAACAGGGCGCGCGCACCGTAGCCGGTGGCATTGATCAGCGTCTTCTCGCGCAATCCGGCCAATTCCGCCGGCGTATGGAATTCCGCGATCTCGATCTTTCCGCCGTTGGCGAGGAAATCCGACAAGAGCAGCCGCGCATAGGAAGAGATATTGAACATCATCGTTGAATTGCGCTCGAGATGGCGGTCGGCGAACTGATGCGTCCCGGGTCCGAACTGCTCGGACGCCGGTATCAGATCGGGAATCAACTCGCGCTGCAACTCCGCAAATCGCGGGCGAGTATCGGCCGGGGAACCGCCCCGCCCCGATCCGTCCGCCTTATCGGACACGAAATAGCTGTCGAAGTACTCCACCGGATTGCCGGGCAGACCGAGCAGAGTTTGATAGGTCTTGAACGACTGGCGGGCCATCGCCACCCACCGTTGCTTGAAGTCAGGCGTCGCGTACTCTTCGAGACAAATGCGCGAGTCCGGGCTCCATACGCCGGTTGCCAGCGACGAGCGCACATTGGGCGGCAAATCCTTGGCATAGATGGTGACTCGTGCGCCGGCTCGCTGCGCCAGAAGGCCGGAGGTCAGCCCCATCGCCCCGCAGCCGATGACCGCAATATCGCGCTCGCCGGTGGCCATGGCCTGCTGCACGGCAATGCCGCTCGACCCCCAGGACAGCGACCAGCCGCTGCCGCCATGGCCGTAGTTGTGAACGACCACCTTCTGTCCCACCCGCTCGACGTCGAGACGCGGCCCGCGGGCGCGAAATGGGCGGGTGCAGACGGTAATTTGCGTGATGCGGTCGGTGCTCGCTCGCAGCGGTGCCAATTGCAGGGCGGCGGCCGGCAAGGAACGGCGTTGCGGCTGCAGAGCGGCGACACCGCAGCCGCCGACGGCGGCGGCCAAGAGAGCCCCGCCCGCTCCGGCCAACAAGCGCCGGCGGCCGAGCGGATCTTGTGCACCCGTCGAACGGCGTCTCACTTGAGTTCTACTTCCACGAAGCGAAACTCAAAGTCATTGACGTTGATGACGTTGTGAGCGACGCCCGCCGGCCGTGCATATGAAACGCCGGCCTGCAGCGAAGCATCCCGCACACCCGCGGCGTCCTCCAGGCGCAGGGTGCCGCTGGTCAGCGGCACGACGACGTAGTCATGGGCGTGCACATGATGACCCGTGTCCGCCCCGGGGGCGAAACGCCATTCCGTCACGAGCACGCGTTCATTCTCGACCTGAACCGCAGAGGTGGCTTTCACGAAATTACAATCCCCGATCTATGCCGGTACTGCCGCATAGCCTAGCGTGTTTTAAACTAAAGAATAGTCCCTCGCCTCGTGCTAACGTTTCGCGATCAACCCACGGAAGTGATCCATGTCGTCGGTAATCCTCTGTCCCTCCTGTGACCTGGTGCATCGGGGTACCAGAGCCCCCGCACAAGGACGAACGCAATGCGCGCGGTGCCGTGCCCCGTTGCAACGTGCGGAAGGCGCCCAGTTGGACACCGCCATCGCCCTGGCCGCCTGCGCCCTGGTGCTCCTCTTCCTGAGCAATGCCTATCCCTTGGTCGAGATGCACGTCAACGGCAGCACCCGCGAAACCACGCTGATCGGCGCGGCGCTCGGCCTGTACGCGCAGAATTTCAATAGCCTGGCCGCGCTGGTATTGCTGACCACCGTGATCGCCCCGCTGCTGCAGATCACCGCACTGCTGTACCTATTAGTCCCCCTGCGCCGCCGACGGCATGCGCGCGGCCAAGAGACCGTGTTTCGCCTGCTGACGAAGATGCGGCGATGGAGTTTCACGGAGGTGTTCTTGTTGGGTACTCTGGCCGCGTTGGTGCGTCTGTCGACTTACACATATCTCGTGACGGGAATCTCCTTGTGGTCATGCGTCTTGCTGATGTTGTGCCTGTCAGAGCTCGCCAGCATCAGCTCACCCGAGCAGATATGGCGATGGATCGAGAGCAGCCGAGCATGAGCGCTCCCGTCACCGGCCGCAGCCTCGGTCTGCTCGTGTGCCTGGAATGCCGGGCGACGGTGCGCGCCGCGGCGGCACCCCACGCGCGCTGTCCCCGGTGCCGCGCAGCCCTGCACGCGCGCAAGCCGCACAGCCTCCTCATCACCACGCTGCTCATCGTCGCCGCCGCCATCCTCTACGTTCCGGCGAACCTGCTGCCGGTGATGGACTCGCGCACCCTCATCGACGATGAATACGATACCATCATGAGCGGAGTGCTGGTGTTGCTGCACTCCGGCTCCTGGCCGATCGCATTGCTGGTGTTCTTCGCCAGCATCGTCGTACCGCTGCTGAAGATTCTCGCATTGGCGGTATTGATCTATTCGGCCTGGGTGCGCTCGCCGGCCCGGCGCGCGCAGCGGAGCGAGCTGTTTCGGATGGTCGAATTCATCGGACGTTGGTCGATGCTCGATATATATGCCATTTCTCTGCTGGCCACCTTGGTGCAGGTCAAGTCATTCGCCTTGGTCATCGTCGGCTGGGGCGCATGGGCCTTCGGCGCCGTGGTGGTCCTGACGCTGCTGGCGGCGCGCACTTTCGACGAGCGGCTGCTGTGGGACGAATCCGAATGACCGAGCCCACGCCTCCGAGCTTGGACGATCTTCCCGAGGCGATACCCGCCCGCTCGCGATGGTCGGGCCTGCCGCTGATTTGGATCTTGCCCGTCGTGGTCGTGCTGGCGGGCACCTTCGTCGTCATTCACGAGAAGCTGGCGCAGGGGACCAGCATAGAAATCCGCTTTCACAACGCCGAGGATCTGGAGGCGAACAAGACCAAGATTCGCTACAAGGAGGTCGAGATCGGCGAAGTACGAGAGATTCACGTGTCCAAGGATCGCAAGGAGGTCATCGTCAACGCGATTATTCACCGCGACGCGAGCGAGTACCTGGTGGAGGATACCCGCTTCTGGGTGGTGCGCCCACGAATCTCGGCCGCCGGAATTACGGGCTTGGGCACGCTGGTGTCCGGGGCCTACATCAGCGTCGATGTGGGGCAAGCGGCCAATCGAAGCAAGACCTTCGTCGGCCTGGAGGTGCCCCCGATCGTGACCGCGGATTTGCCGGGCCGGGAATTCGTGCTCAATACGGACGATTTGGGTTCGTTGAACATCGGCTCTCTGGTGTTCTATCGGCACATCATCGCCGGCCAGGTCGTGGGCTACTCGATGAATCCGGGCGGCAGCGGCGTAACGCTCGCCATATTCATCAATGCTCCCTTTGATACCTATGTCACCGCAGCCACGCGCTTTTGGCAGGCAAGCGGCATCGACATGTCGATCAATTCCGACGGAGTGAAACTGCGCACCGAGTCGCTCACTTCCATCCTGCAGGGCGGCATCGCCTTTCAGGCGCTGCCCGGCGTCGAGCCGAGCACGGTGCCGGGCGACACGGCGTTCGTCCTGTATCCCGACCAAGACCGCGCGATGCGGCCGATCGACACCGAGACGAGCACCTTCGTCATGTACTTCAAAGGCTCCCTGCGCGGCCTGTCGGCGGGTGCGCCGGTCGAACTCCACGGCATTGCGGTGGGCGAAGTGCAGAGCGTGGATCTGGAATACGACAGCAAAGCCGGCGCGCTGCGCTTTCCGGTCATCGTGGATCTCTATCCGCAGCGAATCCGCGGACGCAAATCGGCCGCACCGGCCCGATCCGCCGCCAAGAAGGGCCCGGAATCGCCCAGCCATGCATTGTTCGACAGCTTGGTGGCGCACGGCATGCGCGCCGAATTGAAGGTGGGTAACCTCCTGACCGGGCAACAATACGTGGATCTGGACATGCATTCGGACGCACCCGCGGAGAAGGTCTGGTGGAATGAGCAACCCGCCATTTTCCCCACCGTAACGAACGGGCTCGATGAAATTCAAGATTCCATCGCAACGATCGCCCGCAAGCTCAGCAAGGTCCCGTTCGATCAGATCTCCTATCGTCTGCTCTCCACCATGGCGACCCTCGAGCAAACCCTGAAGAGCACCGACCAACTGATGCGGCACGTCGACGGCAGCCTCGCGCCGCAGGTCGAAGCCACATTGGCCGAGGCCCGCGAGGCGCTGAAGAATGCCAAGGACCTTATGTCGCAGGACGCGCCACTACAGAGCGATCTCTCCGCGACACTGCTGCAGCTGTCGCGGGCGGCGAAAGCGGTGACGGCCCTCGTCGACTATCTCGAGCGTCATCCGGAATCCCTGCTGCGCGGTAAACCTGGAGACTCCCCGTGAGAGCGTCATTGACGGCTGTCTGTTCGCTGATGCTGCTGAGCGCGTGCGTGAGCAGCCGGCCGGATCACTTTTACATCCTGAGCGCATTGCCGCAGGGAGCGGCCGAGGTGCGCCCGGCTTCGGACCTGCAGGCCATCGTCAAAGTGACCTTACCGTCGTGGGCGGACGGATCCGAGATGCTGCTCAATACGCCCGCCGGCGAAGTCATCGTTCTGGAGCACGAACGATGGGCCGCTCCTCTCGCCGACCTGATGCGGCAAACCTTAGGCGTAGATATCGAGCGTCGGCGCGCCGACCTGACGGTTGCCGATCGCTATGCCAATCTCTCGAAGGCACCCGCAATCGTCATCACGGTCGACGTGGTGCAGATGACCGTGCACCGAGGAGAGAGAGCGCGTATCGAAGTACGCTGGCGAATTCACGACCCGCGCAGCACCGGCTTAGGAAAGGTCGGCGGCGGCGAGTTCGCAGCGGCGCTGACCGGTGAGGGCTACGCCTCCATTGCCCAGGCGCTCAGCGAATGCTTGGGTGCGCTGGCGGATCGATTGGTGCAGCAGCTGCAATAGCCGGCGTTCCCGCCGGCGCCACGACCGCAGCCGCACGGCCGGACTGCGACGGCCCTGGGTTACGTCACGCGACAAGGGAGCGCCTTTGAAATATCGTCCACTGGGAAACAGCCGGCTCACCGTATCGGAGATCGCCTTCGGTTCCTGGCTCACCTTTTCGAACGGCCCCCGCAAGGACAGTGCCATCGCCTGCGTGCACCGCGCCCTTGATCGCGGCATCACCTTGATCGACACGGCCAATGTCTACGGCCGCGGCGCCGCCGAGCAAGTCCTGGGCGAGGCCCTCCACGGAATCAGCCGCGACAGCTATGTATTGGCGACCAAGCTCTTTTTTCCGATGAGCGGCACGGACCGGGGCCTGTCGCGCGCACAGATCTTCAAGCAGCTGGAGGCATCGCTGCAGCGGCTGCGAGTGACTCATGTCGATTTGTACCAATGCCACCGGTACGATCCCGATACACCGCTCGAGGAGACCATGCAGGCCTTGAGCGAGGTGGTGAAGGCCGGCAAGGTCAGATACATCGGTTTCTCCGAGTGGCCCGTCGATCGCGTGGAAGCGGCGCTCGCTCTCCCCGGGGTCGAGAAATTCGTCTCCAGCCAACCCCAGTACTCCCTGCTCCACCGCGGGCCGGAACAGGCGCTGATCCCCCTCTCGGCCCGCTCCGGCATCTCTCAGATCGTCTGGTCGCCGCTGGCGCAGGGAGTGCTCACCGGGAAGTACCTGCCGGGAGCGAAGATTCCCCCGGACAGCCGCGCTGCGGATGACTCGATCAACGGCTTCATCAATCAGGAATGGCTGGAGACGAGAGTTCTGCGGGCGGTGCAGGCCTTGCGGCCGCTGGCGGCGCAGGCAGGTCTGACCCTGCCGCAATTCGCCCTGGCCTGGGTGCTGCGGCAGCCGAATGTGGCCGCGGCGATCATCGGGGCATCGCGGCCTGAACAGGTGGATGAGAATGCCGCGGCTTCCGGGCAAAGGGTGGCGCCGGAACTCTTCGAGAGCGCGGAACGAATCATTGGCGATGCTATCCTGCGAAAATCGGCATAAAGCTACCGGAGCCAAATATGAAAGTCAGTGCGCGCAATGTACTTCCCGCGACGGTCAAGGCGGTCATCCCGGGAGCGGTCGACAGTGAGGTCATCATGGAGTTGGCGCCCGGGATCGAAATCGTATCCATCATCACCAAGGTGTCGGCGGATAGGCTGGGGCTCAAGCCGGGCTCCAAGGCCTACGCCATCATCAAGGCACCGAATGTGATGATCGGCGTCGACTGAGCGGGCCGCCATGAATTTGGACTGGCGCGTATTTGCGGTCGCCTCGGCGTTCTTCGCCGCGCTGACGGCGATATTCGGCAAGGTGGGCGTATCCGAGATCAATTCCGATCTCGCGACCTTCCTCCGAACGCTCGTGATCCTCATGATCACCGTGCTGCTGGTGACGGCGCGGCACGAATGGCAGCCTCCCGGCAATCTATCGACCAAGGGCGTCGTATTCCTGGTGCTATCGGGCGCCGCCACAGGTCTGTCGTGGCTGTGCTATTACCGTGCGCTGCAGACAGGCCCCGCCTCGCGGGTGGCTCCCATCGACAAGCTCAGCGTCGTCCTGGTGGTGCTGTTCGCCGCGCTGTTCCTGGGCGAGCGGCTCACCTGGAAGGTGGGACTGGGCGGCGTTCTGATCACCGCCGGGGCGGTACTCATGGCGCTGTGAGCGGGCGGCAGGCGCCGCTCCATATCTCGCGCGCCCAGCGCGCCAATTGGGCGGCCTCGAGCCAACGATCCGACAACTCCCGCCCCTGCGAATCGGTAATCGCATAATCCGGCGGACCCAATTCGCACAGAAAAACACACGAGGAATCCTCGCCCGCGTGCCGCGCCAGCCAAGCGGCAAAACCCTGCCGCCACCAGTCACGGAACAAGCTCACCCATTTGGCGTTCTGCGGAAAGTCGAGGGCCACCTGGATCTGCCCCCGAGCCGCCACCCGTCCCTGGAACGAGTCCGAGCGATCGAGCACCTTCGAGATCAGTCTCTGCAGGGCCGGCGTCGGCGGACAGGGCATCTCCCGATCCACGACGTAGTGCGACAAATCCGCGGCCAGGCGCATCTGCGGAATCGCATCGAGCAGCTGCACCGTGGTGAAGAGATCGTTGGTGATGCAATTGCGATGCGTCTCGAACTGGATCGGCATGGACTCCTGCTCGGCCACGCGCAGCCAGCCCTCGACCACCGGCACCATGTCGGCGAGACTCACCGGCATCTCCTGGCCGATGACGACCACGAAGGGCGCTCCGATCCGATGAGCCAGCCGCAATGCAGGGCGCAGCGCTTCGATCGACGACGGGAATGCGGTCAACCCGCCGGCCAACCCCGTGCGGGCAAAATGCGGTACCGTCGCCTCTGCCTGCTCGAGGGTGAGTGCGCCCAGATCGATCGCCACGCCGTCGTATCCGGCCGCGCGCACACGGTCGAATTTTTCCGCAACCGACGGTTCGGGCACGGCCAGCCGGTCCATGGCCCACAATGCCTGATAGACCAGAAGTCGATTACCCATGCGGCCGGTCGGCAATCCAAGCGCCATCGTCCGGATAATCGGCCTCAGTTCTGCCGTGCGCGAAGGCGCGCAGCACGGCGATCTGAAAACCCAGGTAGGTCATCGACGGAGGTGCCGCGCCGCGCGAGGTGAATATCGCTTCGTTGAGCTCGCGCAATCGGTGAAATGGGACTCCGGGAAAGGCGTGGTGCGCCGTGTGGTACTGCATCTGCCAGCCGAGCCAACGCATCACGGCGTTGGTACGCGTGCTGCGCGTGTTGACGAGCACGTTGTCCTCGTGCGGCCGGCCCAGGTGCTCGATCGTGTTCTGCAGCTGATGCACCGGCTTCATGACCACCATGGGCGCCAGCCAGAGAATCACCGCCGCCCAGCTCTGCGCCATCAGCGAGACGCCCACGATGATGGCGTAGCCGGCCACATGCAGGCGCGCTTCGCGAATCACCTCGGCGTGGCGCTTGAGCGGCACGTAGGGCTCGGTGACGACCCCGGCGGCGAAGCGCAGTATCCTGCGCCAGCGGGTATACCAATAGGTCACTCCGGACATCCACAGCAGATAGGACGCGAGGGTGTAGCGCGGGCGCGCAAGCTCGCCGTCCCGGGTCCAGTCCTGGGTAAAGCGGTGATGCGCCATGTGCTGTATTTGATCGAAGGTGCGCGGATAGAAGAGCGCGAAGCCGATGCAGCGGCCCACCCACTCATTCAGCCAACCCGTGCGAAACACCGTCCAATGGCTGAGCTCGTGCTGCCCGGCATATAGGAAGTTGAGCAGAATGCCGTGCACCGCGAATATCGGCAGCGCCCAGCCCGTGGCGCGCCAGCGCCAGAGCAGTGTCCCCGTGATCGCGACGGCGCCGAGATGCGACAGAGTCTGAATCGCGCCCTTCATGTTCGACGCGGCGCACAAGCTGCGCAGCTTGGCCGCATCGATGACGTCACGACGCACGAATACCTCGTCCACGCTCCCGGCTCCTATCTAAAGAACCATCGTACGACGGCATTCAACGGATGGCTATTGCGCATGGTCGGCCTCGACCTTCGCCACCGCCGGGCGTGCCGCCACGAGCTTCCCCTGCGCCCCAAGCTTCGGTAGCTGGGAATACAATTCTGATTTCTCGCCCGTATACCAGCTGCCGAGCATGTACAGATACACATCGGCGATCGAGTAGGCGGATCCCATCACATAGGGCGCCAACCCGGAGCTGATGAGCGCGAGATGGTCGCGAAAATCCGCCGTACCTTTCTGCCGGATCGCTTCGGCATCGGCCGCGCCGCGCGCCGAATAACGCTCCGAATAGTACATCCGCAGCGCCGCCTCGTAGACATTGGCCGACAAAAACACCATCCACTGCAAGAACGTTGCATGCCGGCTGCTGCCGGACGGCACCGCCGCGGCGGTTTCCGGATGCGCGGGTGCTAGGTGGATCAACATGGCGGCCGACTCGAACATGAGGGTTCCGTCCGGAAGCGACAGCGCCGGCACTCTGCCCGTCGGATTGATCGCACGAAACCGTGCCACGTCCGCCGCTTCGCGGCCCACCCAAATCCGCTCGTAGGGCGCGCCCATTTCCTCCAGCGCCACCTGCACCGCGAGCGACCCCGAACCCGGCCGTCCGTAAAGCTTGTACATCGCCGCCTCCCCGTAAAAGAACTTCGCCGCATACTACCGTCTCGCGAACTTGTTTGCCGATTGCAGTATCCTTGAACAACCATGCTATCGAGACGTGCTGTGCTCAAGGGCGCCGCCGGCGCTTCCCTCATTGCCGCTACCGCGGAGGCGTGGCTGTCTTCGGCGTCTGCCGCCGAGTTGAAGTCCATGACCGCGGACGCAAAGCCCATCTCCGCCGATGAACATCGTGCCCGCATCGCCAAGCTTCAAGACCTCATGGGCCGGCGCAAAGTGGCGGCTCTGCTGGTCGAACCCGGATCGTCGCTCGAGTACTTCACGGGAATACGCTGGCCCCGTTCCGAGAGGATTACGCTCGCCATCATAGCGGCGCAGGGAGAGGTGCTGGTGGTGACGCCGGCGTTCGAGGAGCCATCGGTCAGGGAGACTCTCGAGGTCGGCGGCGACGTGCGGCCGTGGAATGAACATGAGAGTCCCATCGAGCGAATCGTTCAGGGCCTGCGTGACCGGGGCATCGCATCGGGAGTACTGGCGGTGGAACCCACCGTTCGATTCTTCATCGTCGATGGCATACGGCAGCTATCCAACGCCTACGAAATGGTTTCGGCCGACACCCTGGTACGCGCCTGCCGGATGATCAAGTCGCCGGCCGAATTGGCGCTCATGCAAACGGCCAACAACGTCACCATCGAGGCGCTACGCATCCTGCATGCGAGAGTGGCGCGCGGTATGAGTTCAGAGGATATCGGCGCCCTCATGGATCGCGTCACCAGCGAACTCGGAGGCTCGCCGGAGTTCTCGCTGGTACTGCTGAACGAGGCCTCCGCCTACCCGCACGGGTCGCTGCAACCCCAGACGGTGCGCGAGGGCTCGACCATCCTGATGGACTGCGGCTGCGCAGTACACGGCTATCAATCGGACATCTCCCGCACCTGGGTCTTCGGTCAGGCGAGCGCACGGCAGCGCAAGGTCTGGAATACCGTCAAGCGCGGCCAGGAAATCGCGCTCGAAACCGCGAAAATCGGCGTCGCGGTCGGCCGTATCGATGACGCCGTGCGCAGCTACTATGAACGCGAGGGATGGGGTCCGGGCTACAAGCTGCCGGGATTGTCCCACCGCACCGGTCATGGGATCGGGTTGGACGGTCACGAACCTGCTTACCTGGTGCACGGCGACGCCACCCCGCTCGAAGCCGGGATGTGCTTCTCCGACGAGCCGGGAATCTACATCCCCGGCGAATTCGGAGTTCGCCTGGAGGACTGCTGGGTGATGACTGCCTTGGGACCCAAGGCGTTCACGCCGCTCGCCAAATCGCTGGACGACCCTATTTGATTGCGCTCGTATCGCTGCTGATCTGGCTCTACCTCTGGTTGCTGCATGGAAGGTTTTGGCAGTCCGCCCCGCAATTGCCTGCGGACCGGCCGCAGGCGCATCCGCCGGCCGATATCATCGTGCCCGCGCGCGACGAGGCAGTGACCATAGGCGCAGCCATCGGCTCACTGTTGGCGCAGGACTACACCGGCCCATTCCGGGTGATCCTGGTGGATGACAATTCCACCGACGGCACCGCCGCCTTAGGTCTGGCCGCAGCAGGCGCGGCAGCATCGCGGTTGACGGTGATCAGCCTGCAGTCGAAGCCCGCCGGCTGGTCGGGCAAACTCTGGGCGATGAGCCGCGGGATTGCCGCGAGCGAGGCTCCTATCATGCTATTGACCGATGCGGACATCGTGCACGATCCGCGGCACCTCTCGTCTCTCGTCGCCAAGCTCGAGCAAGACCGGATGGACATGGTGAGCGAGATGGTGCGCCTTAGTTGCGCGAGCGTGGCCGAACGCGCATTGGTGCCGGCGTTCGTCTATTTTTTCCAGATGCTGTATCCCTTCAGCCGGGTGAACGACCCACGCTCCCGGGTGGCCGCCGCGGCCGGCGGCACGGTGCTGATTCGGCGCGAGGCGCTCGAGCGTATCGGCGGCATCGATTCGATCAAGGGCTCGCTCATCGACGATGTGGCGCTGGCGAAATCGGTGAAGAAGGGGGGGCCAATTTTCCTCGGCCATTCAGGACTCGCCTCCTCCATTCGCGCCTATCCGAATTTCGGCGATATCTGGCACATGATCTCGCGCACGGCCTTCACGCAACTGCGCCATTCCGCCGTGCTGTTGGCGCTCACGCTGTTGGGTCTGTCGATGGTGTGGCTGGTCCCGGTGGCGGCCATTTTCCTAGGGTCCGGCTGGCAGCGCGTCTGTGGTCTCATCGCGTATGGACTCGCGGCCTCGAGCTACCTTCCCACCTTGGCCCGTTATGAGCGCAGCCGTCTTTGGGCGCTGCTGCTGCCGCTGATTGCGGTGTTCTACATGGCCGCGACCGTCGCCTCGGCGCTCGACTACTGGCTCGGCCGAGGCGCCCGCTGGAAGAGCCGGGCTTATGAGTAGGACAGCTTACAGGTAAGGCTTGCTAACCCTTGACCGCGACCGTAGCTACCGCACGCAACGCCTGCCCCTTGACCGCATAACTACCCATGTAGTTCTCGTTCGGAATACACCGGGCACGGTATTCGACGTCGCGCAGACTGAAGTTCTGGGTAATGAGGTCCTTCATCTGGTTAACGAGTTCGCAATCCCCGTCGCCCATGAACGACGGTCGCAGTGGCTCCACTAACAGCGCGGTCCACTGGGCTCGAACCGCATCGGGTCCCGCCGCATCGGGCGCCGGGGCCAGCGTGTAGAAGTCCGTGTTCACCCAGGCGCTGCGACTCGGGGCATTGTCCGGACCTGGGCAACCGACGGCCGATACGTGGAGGTCCTTGCGCGCACCCAGGTGCAGAAGGATCTGGCGCACATGATTTTCCAGACCGCTGCAGGTGTACAGACTGGTGAGGCCTGTGTAGTTGAAGGTCACCTTGTGATGCTGCCACGCACCAGTCACGACCTCGGTCGGCGGAGCCGCCGCAGTCTCAGCCGCAGCTGAACCCAAGGGCAAACCGGCTAGCGCGGCCAGCACTCCCCAAATCGACATCCATGCATGATTCGTATGTCGCATGACGGTCAACCTCCGTAAATGTCCCCTCTTTTGACCGGTCGTCCCCGCGCAAGTTCAGCCGGCGGGCTCAGACAGGCTCCTGGCCTCGACCACGGTGACCGCCGTCATATTGACGATTCTCCGCACCGTGGCTGCCGGAGTCAGGATGTGCGCGGGTGCGGCGCACCCCAGCAGTATCGGACCGACGGCGACGTTGTGGCCGGCCGCCGACTTGAGCAAATTATAGGCGATGTTGGCGCTGTCCAGATTCGGGCAGACCAAGAGGTTCGCGCTGCCATACAAGGTGGTGCTGGGAAGTATCCCCATGCGCGCGGCCTCATCCAGGGCACAATCGCCGTGCATCTCGCCATCTACTTCCAGTGCCGGCATGCGTTGGCGCAGCAGGGCCAACGCCTCGCGCATCTTCAGCGCCGAGGGCGCATCGCTGCTGCCGAAATTCGAGTGCGATAGCAAGGCGGCCTTGGGCGTGAGGCCGAACGCGCAGAGCTGGTCCGCCGCCAGCTGCGTGATCTCCGCCAGCTGCAGTGCCGTGGGATCGAGATTGACGTGCGTGTCGACGATGAACACCTGGCGCCCCGGCAGGATCAGCCCGCTCATCGCACCGTACACATTGGCTCCGGCGCGGCGGCCGATAACCTGGTCGATGTAGTGCAGGTGCCGCGCGGTGGTGCTGATGGTGCCGCAGATCATCCCGTCCGCCTCGCCCTTCTTCAGCAGCATGGCCGCAATCAGGGTGGTGCGCCGGCGCATCTCGAGCTTGGCGTATTGCGCCGTGACCCCCTGGCGCTCGGTGAGTTTGTGATAGTCCTGCCAGTACTCGCGGAATCGCTCGTCGTACTCGGGGTTGACCACGGAGACATGCTCTCCGACGCGGATGCGCAAGCCGTGGCGCTTGATGCCGCGCTCGATGACCGCCGGGCGGCCGACCAGGATCGGGACCGCGAGCTTCTCGTCCACCACGATTTGCACGGCCCGAAGCACCCGCTCGTCCTCGCCTTCCGCATAGACGATGCGGCTGCGCTCGGCGGGCACCTGACGTGCGGCCGCAAAGATGGGCTGCATCAGCGTGCCGCTGTGATACACGAACTGCAGCAGCCGCTGGCCATAGGCCTCGAGGTCGGCGATAGGCCGGGTGGCCACGCCCGACTCCATGGCGGCCTTCGCCACCGCCGGCGCGATCTTGACGATCAAGCGGGGGTCGAAGGGCTTGGGAATGAGGTACTCGGGGCCGAAGGCCAGATCCTCGATGCCTCCGTAGGCCGCGGCCACGACGTCGCTCTGCTCCTGGCGGGCGAGCTCCGCGATGGCGTGCACGGCAGAAATCTCCATCGGCCGCGTGATGGTGGTTGCGCCGACATCCAGCGCGCCGCGAAAGATGAAGGGGAAGCACAGGACGTTGTTGACCTGGTTGGGATAGTCGCTGCGGCCGGTGGCGATCACCGCATCGTCCCGCACGGCGCGGACCTCCTCCGGCAGGATTTCCGGGGTCGGGTTGGCCAGAGCAAGAATGAGGGGCCGCGCGGCCATTTTCCTGACCATGTCCTGCGTCAGCACGCCGCCGGCAGACAGGCCGAGAAACACATCCGCGCCGGCAATGACCTCATCCAGTGTGCGGGCGGCCGTGCGCTGCGCAAACCGGGCCTTTTCCGGATCCATCAGCTCCTGCCGGCCTTCGTAAACGACGCCCGCAAGATCGGTGAGCCAAACATTCTCGCGCTCGAGGCCCAGATCGAGCAGCAAGTCCACGCAGGCGAGCGCCGCGGCACCGGCTCCACTGACCGCAATCTTGATCTTCGCGATGTCCTTGCCGACCACCTGCAGCCCATTGATGCAGGCGGCGCCGACGATGATGGCGGTGCCGTGCTGATCGTCGTGAAATACGGGAATTTTCATGCGACGGCGCAGTTCCCGTTCCACGATGAAGCATTCCGGAGCCTTGATGTCCTCGAGGTTGATGGCGCCGAACGTGGGCTCGAGCGCGGCAATGACTTCGATGAGTTTCAGCGGATCCCGCTGCTCGACCTCGATGTCGAACACGTCGATGCCGGCGAATTTCTTGAACAGTACCGCCTTGCCCTCCATGACGGGCTTGGCCGCGAGCGGTCCGATGGCCCCCAACCCCAGCACCGCGGTGCCGTTGGTGATGACCCCAACGAGATTGCCGCGCGCGGTGAAGCGAAAGACGTTCAGAGGGTCCGCGACGATGGCCTCGCACGCGGCGGCGACGCCCGGCGAATACGCAAGCGCCAGGTCGCTCTGATTGAGAAGCTGCTTGGTCGCGGTAACCGACAGCTTTCCCGGCGTCGGATATTCGTGATAGTCGAGCGCGGCCTTGGTGAGCGCCTCTTTGAGGCCGTCGCTCTTCACCGTGCGTTTGTCAGTCAATGCGGATCCTCGATGACGCGGCCTGCGATCGGCCACGGAAGGTAACTGGTGTTGCGGTCGGCGCCCGGCCGAAAGCTGAGACTGCGGCCGCTTGACTGCCACTCGAGCGGCCCACCGGTGTAGGGGTCCCGGTACACGGCGGCGCTTTGGGTCACGAAGTCCGCTATCCGGTCGTCACGCACACGCTGTGCGCCCAGCGTCAATTGCAAGCCGACGATGCTGGTCATGCCCTGCAGATCGCACATGGACTTGAGGTATTCATCGCCGGTCGACGCAGCCAGCCCGCTGAGTATCTTCCCGAAGGGATTGTAAATGTAGCCGAGGATGGGCACCGGTGCCGCTTGCCGCATTCTCTTGCGGTTCGCCGCGAGGTCCACGCAGGAGCCCCGGGAGATGGCTTGATTCACTTCGACGTGCGACCAGAACGAGTTCATCGACGCATTGTACTTCAGGAACTTGGCGCCGATGTCGCCCGCAAGCCGGCGCGACCACCGCTCGCCGTTCGAATCCAGAAGATGCGGGGCATTCTTGGGATCGGCGAGCGGCGCGAGTATGTTGGCAAAGGCGGTGAATTCCCTCGCGAACACCGGCGCCAGCGACCGCTCGTCGGCGGTCAGTGGAGTCACCGAGAGCGCAAGCTCGGAATATTGCGAGTCGCTCAACCGGGCATTTCGAGCGAGGTCGGAAATGAACGCCAGATCCATGCGCATACTGTTGGCCAGCACCACCTTGTCGATGAGCAGCATGTCGGGTTCGGCCAGCACTTGGCGGGTGAACGCCAATTCCTGTCGGAATGCATCGATCGCATCCTCCAGATGGCCGCTGTCCGCCTCGAGCGCCAGGTCAGTGAGCCACAGGCGCTTTGCGGACAAGAATACCTGCCACTCGAGCATGGGCGAGTTGACGGTCAGCGGCACGGGATTTTGAAAATGAATGTATTTCTCGAGGCTGCGGTAGCGCTCCACCAGTCCCCGGTTCGATGCCACCGCAAGCCGCATTTCGTCGCGGTGAATCAGAATCGCTTCCACGCAGTCCTCTTGCTGCCGGGGGCGGCCGCACAGCAGATCGCGCCCGCCGACGAGCGGAATTCTCTTCTGAGAATCATCCTGGTACAGGGAGAGCGCCTTGCCCGGGTTCGCACGGGCGGCCTCGAGATACCTTGCATAATCTTGCCGGCCCAGCTCATTGGCGTCCGCGTCGCCCTGGAAGTCGAGTCCCAATACGGCAAAGAAGAGATTGTCCTCGGGCGCGGTCGAGTCATGCCGGGCCTCGAGGGCGGCGCGCGGCCCGGGACCCAAGGACTCGTCGAAGGCGTTGATGGCCAGCAGGGCCCCGAACGACGTCGCTGCCAATGCCAGCAGACCCCCGACGATCAAACCCAGGGTCTTAGCCCACGATCGAAGCGACTTCATGTGCGACTTAAGGATGAATCTGGATGCGCCGGAGGATGGAACAGATTGTGACCGGTGATTATAGAGGCGCGCCGCGGCATATGGGTCTAAACTCGGCCTGGGTGATTCGGTGGGTTAACCTCTTAAGGAGGACGTGACCATGGGCACTACACTCGTCAGCGGCGATGACCAGCCTTTGCATCTTGATATTGCACGAATTCCCATTTACCGGCCCTTCGTATGGTTGTATGCGGGATGGCTCGACATGCGCAGGCACTGGGGAGCGAGCCTGGGCTACGGCGCCCTGATCGTGGCGCTCGGCTGGACCCTTCTGGTGTTTTGCGGCACTCACCCCTACTTCGTCGCCGCGGCGATCACCGGCTTCTTGCTGGTAGGCCCGCTGATGTCGGCGGGCCTGTGCGAGATGTCGCGGCGTTATTCCCTGGGCCAGGCCGCCACCTTCGATGACTCCCTGGAGGGATTCGCGAGAAACGCGCCCGCCTTGTTCGAGTTCGGGGTCATTTTGGCGATCTGTGCCGCCGTGTGGTTCGGCGTCTCGGCGCTGCTTCTCGGCACCGTGTTTCACATCGTCACGCCGGACATCCGCGAGACCCTGTACCAGGGATTTCTAGATTCCACCAATCGCTCGCAGGTGCTGGCCTATGTCGTGGTCGGCGGAATACTGGCGACCGGGGTGTTCTGCGTTTCCGTGGTGGCGATTCCCCTCATCATCGACCGGCACGCCTCCGCCGGGCAGGCGATGCGCGCGAGCGTCAACGTGGTATTGCGAAATATTCCCGCGATGATCATCTGGAGCGGACTGATTCTGACACTGACCGTCGTCGGCTACCTGCCTCTGCTCGGCGGCCTGCTCATCATTGCGCCGCTCCTGGGTCACGCCACTTGGCATGCCTACAAGGACATGATTCACTAGGGTTCATGCAAGATCTCGTCGATGAACTCGAAGCGGACGGCTACGCCATCGTCCGCGGATTTCTCTCGCCTGCGGAAATCGCCGAAGTGGGCGCCGAGGCCGATCGCATGTATCGGGAGGGGCTGAAGCACCATGCCACCTACCGTGACGGGAACCTGCTGTTCGAAGTGCTGGACGACCCCAAAGCCAACCGACGCGTGGTTCTGCAGGCGCACTGGACGGCGTGGCTCAGTCCCTTGATGGAGCGGATGCGCCGCAGCGAGAAGTATTATTCCGTACTGCACCCGTTCCTGGGCGAGGACATCAAGCAGATTTCACACCAGGTCCATTGGAAGCCGCCCGGCGCGAAATACACCTTCTATCGGTTTCACCAGGATGCGCGCTTTCGCCAGGGCAGCGTCAAAGACTTCGCCTTTCTTCGCAGCTCGGTGACCACGGGGCTCGCGATCGACCGGCAAACCGTCGCCAACGGCGCGCTGCGGGTCATCCCGAGGAGCCACCGGCTCGGTTATCTGGGGCTCTCCGATGATGGGCCGATCATGGTCGGCCAAACTCAGGACGAGGAACTGCGGCGCGCAGGGCTCGATCCATCGAACATCGTCACCTGTGAAATGGAACCGGGCGATCTGCTGCTGTGGACCTTGTTCACGGTGCACGGCTCCGCGCCCAATGTCAGCGACTACGATCGGCGTTTCATGATCAACAGCTACGTGCGCGCGGCCGACAGCGAGCGCGGCGAATGGGCGTTCCGCGGCGGCGAATCCGTCGCACTCGGGCCCGAGCCGCAGATCTGCAAGTACGAACAGCTGCGCGAGCGCCCCGGGCCTTTCTATATCGAATCGGACTGGACCGAAGAGGCGAAGTCAGCGCGCGCCGGCGGCAATTCTCAATGATTTTGCGATGCCCCTCGCGGCGAGCAGGTAGTGCAGCGCCGCCCAGCCGAAGAACAACAGCGTCACCAGCAGTCCCCGGCGCGTAGCGTGCACCAGCGAGTTCTTGCAGGCGGATTTTAACGCGGCGCCGGCGGTTTCGGCGCCCGCACCTCCCGGACAGCTGATCGCGAATGAAGTTGGCCGCGCGCCGGGCAAAGCCGCCTGAACGTCCCGCGAGCCGAAGTCCGCTTCCGCGAATCGATCGGTGATCCAGCCCGTGAATAGAGGGCCGCCGCCGAGCGCCAACACACTCAAGCAGATGTACAGAAGCGCCGTTGCCGTGGCTCGCCGCCGCTTGTCGACCACATTTTGCACGGCCCCGAACGTCGGGCCCAGGGAGGCGTACTGGAAGAAGCCCGCGACTGCCAGCAGGCCGGTGGCGAGCCTCCAGTCCGGCTGCAGCAGCGAGCCAAGATAGAACGGGAGGGCGACGATCCCGCCGACCGCGGGAACCAGCGCGTACCAGCACGCGTCGCGCTTGGCCAGGGCGTCGGCGACGAATCCCCCGGCGACGATGCCGACGCCGACCGCGACTCCGCCCGTAAGACCGACGATGACTCCGACCGTCGTGTAATCCAGATCGAATGCGCGGCGAAAGTAGGGATGAACGAACGCATAGAACCCGTATGCGGCGAAGCCGCCAATGGTCACGCCGAGCACCATGTGCAAGATGGGCCGGTCCGTCAGCAATGCCTTGCCGACCGCCCAGAGCTCCCGCGCCTCGCCGCGAAGCGAGAAGGGAGGCAATACCGCTCGAACTCCTGGGCCCGCTGCCCCGTCCGAATGGCCTCGCGGCGGCTCTTTGATCAATATCTTGATCAACAGGCCGATGGCGATGCCCGGCAGCCCCACCGTCGCACAGGCGGCGCGCCACCCCCAATGCTGCACGACGTAACTGCCGCCGACGGCTGCCAGAAGGTAGCCGAGCGATATACCGCAGGAATAAATCGACAGCGCCGAGGTGCGGCGCGCCGGCTCGACATAGTCCGAAATCAGCGAATGCGCCGGCGGCGAGCAGCCGGCCTCCGCGACTCCGACCCCCGCCCTGATCAGCAACAGCTGCGGAAAGCTCGCCGCCGCGCCGCACAGTGCGCTCAACAGCGACCAGACAATGAGGGCGACGGTGATGATGTTGACGCGGCTCATCCGCTCCGCCATGCGCGCAATGGGAATGCCGCCGAAGGCGTACAACACCGCGAAGGCCGTGCCGCCGAGAAGCCCCAGCTGGGTGTCGCTCAGCTTCAGATCGAGCTTCATCGATTGGGCGATGATCGAGATGATGCTCCGGTCCATGGCATTGAAGGTGTACGCCGTCATCAGGAGCGCGATCACGGTCCGCGTATACGCCCGGGAATACCGATTCGGCTGGTTCTGCAAAGAGTGCGCCCGCCTCGTAAAACTTCTACTATCCCACAGCCGGCGCTGCCGCACCCGAGGACGTCGTGACGAATCAGATCGATCTATCGCAGTCAATGAACCCGGGGCCGGTCGTCTTTGCGTTGGGGATGTCCGGCCTCGGCGTCTTGGGCCTGGTCTACGGCGATTTCGCCCTGCAGTGGCAACCCGTTCCGGATTGGCTCCCTTGGCGGCATGGGGTTGCCTACGTCTCGGCCGCCCTGCTGCTTTTCGGTGGAATCGGGCTCTTCATCAAGCCCGTCGCGGGACGCAGTGCCTTGGTGCTGACCCTGGTCCTATTCTCGGCCTGGGTCCTTCCTCAGGCCCTCAAGGTGGCAGCGGCGGGCATCAGCGTGGGGTCGCTGCTCGGCCTGTGCGAGACGTTGGCGGCGATGAGCGGTGGTTGGCTGCTGTGGGCTTTGATCGCTCGTCGCGGGACCGAGGTTGCGCGCCGCTTGTTCGGCATTTGCTGCGTCCTATTCGGACTATCCCATTTCGCATACGCCGACTTCACTGCCACTATGATCCCGCACTGGATTCCGGCGCGATTGGCGTTTGCTTACGCGACCGGCGCCGGCCACATCGCTGCCGGGCTCGGCATCGCCCTCGCCATCCGGCCGCGATTGGCCGCGACTCTCGAGGCGCTGATGATGAGTTCGTTCGTGATCCTATTGCACATTCCCAGTCTCTGGGCGGATCCCCCGCCCGACTGGGCGCCGACGGTTCGGATCCAGGTGACGGCACTATTCTGGGCGTCGGCGCTCGCGGGATCGGCCTGGCTCGCGGCCGCATCGCTGCGATCTACGAGTCCAAGCCCTGGGCCTTAGTTTCGCGGCGCAGGAAGTCCAGCACCAGGGTTTCAGCCTTGCGGGGAGCAGCAAGGCTCAATCTGCCGTTGAACGTTCGGTGGATGAGCCCCGATCGCCAGTAATCGAATACCGCCGGATTGATATAGGACTTGCGGCAGACCGCGGGGGTGTTGCGCAGTTTCACCGCCACCTGCTTCACCACCTCGGCAATCTCGCTTCTCAACTTGCGCTCGCTCGGAATTTCCGGCAACGGGGTGCGCGCAAGCAAGATGATGGCGTGCAAGGTCGCGCCCCAGGTACGAAAATCCTTGGCGGTGAAATCATCGCCCATGGCTTCGCGCAGGTAGTCGTTGACCTGACCGGAGTCGATGGGACAGCGTTGTCCGTCGTCGCTCACGTATTGGAACAGGTGCTGCCCGCGCATCTCCTGGCAGCGCCTCATGATTTGCGCGATGCGCCGGTCGCCGATGTGCACCTCGTGCTGGATGCCGCCCTTGCCGCGGAAATTGAGCACGGCGCGCCCGTCCTGAATGAAGCTGACGTGCCGGTTGCGCAAGGTCGTGAGGCCGAAACTCTTGTTGTCGCGGGCATATTCGGAATTGCCGATACGGACCCGGGTTGCATCGAGAATGCTCACGACCACCGCCAAGACCTTCTCGCGCGGCAGGCCGGGCAACGCCAGGTCGCGCCTGAGTTTGCGCCGCAATTTCGGCAGTGCCTCGCCGAACGCCGCCATGCGGCCGAATTTCGCACTGTCGCGAACCTGGCGCCATTGCGGATGATAGCGATATTGTTTGCGCCCGCGTGCGTCCCGGCCGGTCGCCTGCAGATGGCCGCGAGCCTTCAGAGAAATCCACACGTCCCGGTATGCCGGCGGAATTGCGAGACTCGCGATGCGCTTCAGTTCCTTGGCCGCCGCAAGCCGGCGGTTCTCCGGAGTCAGGTATCGAAAGCCCTTGCCCGCGCGCAAGCGCCTGATGCCGGGTTCTGCGTCCGACACGTAAATCAAGCCCGCGTCGACGGCCATTTGCGCCGCTTCGGCGGCGACGCCGGTGAGGTTTGCACCCAGGTTGGAGGACTTCAGAGTCATGGCGTCCGATTGTTAGCCAATCGAAAGTCGGCGCGCTAGACGCTTTCGCCGCGAGCTGCGGATTTTGTGACGCAATTCTGTGACGCACTAGATGGAAGGCCCTGCGGCGCCGCCGCGTCATCGGCAGCTCCCGGCGTCTTCGAGATTACGTTACATCGCGCTCAGATCTCGAGAGCGACAGGTTTTTTCGAGCGCAGGGTCATCAGCAGGTAGTAGACAACTCCGATGGTAATCCAGCACGCGCCGAGAATTTTCGCGGCGCGGTCCATCTCGAACAGCACATAGACGATGATGGCCAACCCGGTCAGAGGAAAGATGAGGTGCCGCAACCAGTCGCCGCTGCGTTGACGATAGAAGTAATGGCTGATCACCGATAGATGCAGCAGAACGAATCCAGTCAGCGCGCCGAAATTGACCACACGGCTGAGATCATCGAGACGTTCGGTAAACAGCAATCCCACCAACAGGGACACCACAGCCACCGCAAGCGTGCTCACGTACGGAGTCTTGTAGCGCGGATGCACTTTAGCCAGGACCGCAGGCAGCTTTCCGTCGCGGGCCATGGCGAACAGGATGCGCGACACGGCGGCCTGGGCGGCCATGGCGTTGGCGATCGCGGAGGCAATGACGGTCGCCAGAATCGTGACCAGACGCAGCCAGGCGCCGCCTGCGCGCTGCGCGACTTCGTAGAAGGCCGTGTCCGCTGAAGTGAAGCGCATGCCGCGCGCCAAGTCGGTGGCAATCCAGGTTTGCAGCATGAACAGAACGCCCACGATCGCCAGCGAGAGCACAGTTGCACGGCCGACGGCGTATTGATTCCCCCGGCTCTCTTCCGCCAGCGTCGAGATGCCGTCGAAGCCGAGGAAGGATAGGACCGCAATCGAGGTGGCGGCGGCCACGGTCGAAGCGGAGAACATCTGCGGATCGTAGATCGGCTTGAGAGTGAGCCGGCCCGCGCCCACGCCGCCATACAGCGCAACCAGTCCCACGGCGACGAACAGGCCGAGCGTGAGCAGTTCCATCACCAGCATGTAGCGGTTGACGCGCGCCGTGAATTGGATCCCCAGCAGGTTGACGGTCGCATTGAAGGAAATGAAGCCGGCAAGCCACACCCAGGTGGGCACGGCCGGGAAAATAGGCCGCAGCGCCACCGCGCTGATCAGATAGAGCAGCGAGGGCACCAGCAGGTAGTCGAGCAGAATGAGCCAACCGGAAAAGAATCCCGCGATTTCGTGCAATCCCCGCTGCGCGTACGTGTAGACCGAGCCCGCCAGGGGAAAGGCCCGCGACATGGCGGCGTAGCTCAGCGCGGTGAAGAACATTCCGATGAGACCGAGGAGATACGCGAGCGGTACCATGCCCTTGGACTCATTCCATACGAAGCCGTACACCCCGAATGGCGCGATCGGTACCATGAAGACCATGCCGAAGACGATCAAGTCCCTGGTCGTCAGGGCACGGCGCAGTTCTTCCTTGTATCCGAAATCTTTCAGCGACATCGCCGCAGTCTAATCGAATATTGCGTGCACGGTGCGCCCGGTATTTCGTAGAATGAATCATGAGCGCGGCACATCGACATACCATCCACCGACACCATCACGGCTGGGATCGCAGTTTCGCTCCCGTGGTTCGAATCCCGCCGGGCGAGTCGTTGGAATTCGACGTGTCCGATTCGTCGGCCGGCCAGCTCGGCGCGACGTCGACAGTCGACGATGTGGCCCGGTTGGATTTCGGCAAAATCAATCCTGTCACGGGGCCGGTATTCGTTGAAGGCGCGGAGCCCGGCGATGTACTGAAGGTCACCTTGCTGTCCTTCGCTCCCTCCGGATGGGGCTGGACGGCGAATATACCGGGCTTTGGCTTGTTGGCCGACGAGTTCAAGCAACCCGCCCTGCACCTTTGGCGCTACGATCCGAAGACGCTGGCGCCTGCCCTGTTCGGCCGCTGGGGCAAGGTGCCTCTGAAACCGTTCACGGGGACCATCGGGGTGGCGCCCGGTGAGCCGGGTCTGCACAGCATCGTCCCGCCCCGCCGTGTGGGAGGAAACATGGACGTGCGCGACATCGCACTCGGAACCGAATTGTTTCTGCCCATCGAGTGCCCGGGCGCCTTGTTCTCCGTGGGAGATACGCATGCGGCGCAGGGCGACGGCGAGGTGTGCGGCACCGCCATCGAAAGTCCCATGCGAGTCGCTCTGCGGTTCGATTTACTGAAGCAGGAGCCGCTCGCCTTCCCGCGCTTCAGAACCGAGGGGCCCGTGACGCGTCACCTCGATGCGAAGGGATACGAGGTCACCACCGGCATCGGCCCGGATCTGATGCAGGCCGCGCGAGATTCGGTCAGATCGATGATCGATCTGCTGGGCCGCCAGCACGGCATGCCCGCCATCGATGCCTATCTCTTGTGCAGCGTCTGCGGCGATCTACGCATCAGCGAAATCGTCGACATTCCCAACTGGACCGTATCGTTCTACTTCCCGCGCGTCGTTTTCGACTGACGGTAGCGGAACCTAGACTATTTTCGCCAGCTGCACCAGCATCTTTCCGGTGTTGGCTCCGCTGAATAGGCCGATCAGCGCGGCGGGAGCTTGCTCGATTCCCTGCAGAATGGTGCTGCGGTAGCGGATGCGCCCTTGCGCGAGCCAGCGCTTCATGTCGGCAAGAAATTGTGCGCGCAGCGGCTCGAATTCATAGAAAACGAAGCCTCTCATCGTGAGGCGGTTGTAAATCATATTCGACAGCGTGGTCACCGGCTCGGATATGGCCCCGAAATTATTGTACGCGGAGATCATGCCGCAGACGGCGATGCGCCCGAGCGCATTCATTCGGGGCAGCGCCGCGTTCAGATGCTCGCCCCCCACGTTGTCGAAATACACATCGATTCCGCGCGGCGCCGCGGACTTGAGCGCGCTGCGCAGCTCGCCGTGCTTGTAGTTGACGACCGCGTCCAACCCAAGCTCCTGCTTGAGCCAGCGGCATTTCTCATCCGAACCGGCGCTGCCGATCACGTAACAGCCTTTGATCTTGGCGATCTGAGCCGCGACGCTGCCCACCGCGCCCGCGGCGGCCGACACGAATACGTTCTCCCCATCCTTGAGCGACGCGGTGACCAGCAACCCGCCGTACGCCGTCAGACCCGTCAATCCCAACACGCTCATATAGGCATCGAGGGGCATTCCGTCGGCGTCGAGCTTGGAGAGTCCCTTGGCGCCGGCGACGAAGTACTGGCGAAAGCCGAGCATCGACTGCACATAGTCGCCCGGCTCGAAGCCCGGCTGACGCGAGGCGAGAACACGTCCGATGGCCCCGCCGGGCATCGCTTCATTGAGCGGCGTCTGCCCACCCAAGCGCGGGCGCATGGCGGGATCCACCGACATGTAGATGTTCTCGACCAACACTTCGCCATCCGCCGGCTCCGCCACCTCGGTCTCGACGATGGCGAACTGAGTGAGGGAAGGCACGCCTTGCGGACGTTCGAGTAGATGGATTTCTTTGCTTCTCATTTCATTGCCCTCCCCGGCAAGCGCGGATTATATTGAGTGCGCCGCCGGTTTTCGCCTATTTCTCCACCCCGGGGTGCGCGAGGGACGGACATGACTTCGAAAGGCCCAGTATTCCGGATGGGTTCATGCACCGCCGCCGCGGCGCTCACCTTGGCGCTGGCGTCTCCGTCGATCGCACAGGTTGCGCCCGGAGAGGGCGCGCCGAAGCACTATTCTCTGCCGGCGACGGCCGACAACGTTCAATGGGGCTGGTACGACCCGGCTGAAAAACCCAAGCTCACCGTCCACTCGGGTGACACGGTTTCCATCGAGACGCTGTCGCACTCCCTGGGGCAGATCAAGCCGGGCGTGGGCATGGATGAGATCATGAAGCTGCGCCGGCAGAACGACGGCGGCGGGCCGCATTCGATCACCGGACCGATCTACGTCGCGGAGGCGGAACCGGGCGATACGCTGGAAATCCGCTTTCTCAAGATCGTCCCCAAACCCGACGCCTTCAACTTCAATCTTCCGGGCAAGGATTTTCCGAGCGTCGGCCTGCTGGCCTCGGAATTTCCGGAAGGATTCGTCCGCTACTACAAGCTCGACCTGGCCAAGATGGAGACCGAATTCAAGCCGGGAATCATCTTGGATATCAAGCCCTTTCCGGGAACCTTCGCCGTGGGAGTGGACCCGAACGAGCCGGACGCCAAGGCCGGGCCGCCCATACACGACGCGCAAGGCCGCACCAGCACGTTGCGGCCCTGGAAAAACGGCTCGAACATGGACCTGAACGAGCTGCAGGTGGGTTCGATTCTCTATCTGCATGTATTCCAGAAAGGCGGCTTGATCTGGACCGGCGATTCTCACTGCCGCCAGGGCAACGGTGAGGTCAATCTCACGGCTCTCGAGTGCGCATACAAGGAGATCGAGATTCAGCCGATCGTGCGCAAGGATTTGAAAACCGATTGGCCCTGGGCGGAGACGAAGACCCACTGGATATTCACGGGTTTCGACGAGGATCTAAATCAGGCGATGAAGATCGCGGTCGAGCAAACCGTGCATTGGCTGACGACGCAGACCATCGTCCCGATGAGCCACGAGGAAGCCTACGCACTCACCTCCATTGTGGGCGATTGTCGCGTCACCCAGGTCGTCGACATCCGTAAAGGTGTGCACTGCATGATTCCAAAGGCGGTGTTCCGCGACTACCATGTCTCCGTGCGCCGCGCCGCGGCCACTGCCCCGCCGGCCGGGCGCCAATGAAGATTTTCCATGCTGCGGTCGCTCGTGGAGTCAACCGATATGGCGTGTTCCTCGTTACTGCATCATCACTCAGGAGGAGCTCATTCATGAATACTCGCTGGAAATTGGCGGCGCTGGCCGGCATCGTCCTTTGCCCTGCTCTGCTCATCTCTCGGACGAGTTTTGCCGACGAGCCCGCGGCGGCCCCGGACGTGGGGGTATGGCAGAAGCATGAATATTCGTTCAGGTACATGGGCTTCACCGCGACCTATTCCTGCGACGGCCTGGCCGACAAGCTCAAGCTCTTGTTGATCGCCGCCGGCGCCCGGCAGGACGCGAAATCACAACCCGGCGCGTGCGCTTCCGGCTTCGGCCGCCCGGATAAGTTTGCAAACGCCACATTGACCTTTTACACGCTGGCGCCTGCGGGGGCTGACACCCCTGCCGATGCCAAGCCGGTGGATGGCGTTTGGCGGCCCGTGGCGCTGTCCGCCCGATCGCCGCGAGAATTGGCCTTGGGCGATTGCGAGGTCGTGGAGCAGTTTCGCAACAGCGTTCTACCGATGTTCACGACCCGCAATCTCGTGAATCACACGAGCTGTGTTCCGCACCAGCTTTCGGGGTCGAACATCGATCTTCGGTTCGAATCGCTTGCCGCTCCGAGCGCGGCGCATGCCGCACCGGCTCAGCCGGGCGGGACGTAGATCGCGCGACCCTTGCCCGTCTTCTTGTAGATTCCTATCGAGCCCCCGGCTCCCACGGAAATGGATGAATTGTGAGTATAGGTATCCGAGCCGAGCCCGGTCCCCAGAGAACTGGTTTGGGCGTCTGAGAAGTCCCCGAGGATGATGCCGTTGGCACCCACCTTTGCCGCCTCCCTCTTGAGGCGCGCGATGACCTTGTCCGTCGCCTGCGGTCCGCCGGGCCGAAACAGGCTGTGGCTCCAGGCGTTGAGAATGGCCACCTCCTCGAACGACGGCGGCGGCTGATCGTAGACCTTGACGTCAGCGGCGAAAATCGGCGGCCGGGCCGTGCCGACCAGCAGCATTGCGGAGGGGGCACACGCCGACAGCAACGCCAACGCGCACACGCCAGTGACGAAACGCCCGATCATGAGGCCGGATGTTAACCGCTATCGCGGAGCGCGTCTGAGGATTACTTGCCCGCTGCCGCGGGTCCGGCGTTGCGCCGCTCGCGGATGTAGCGTTCGCTCGTTATTTCGATGACCGCATGCCTGCCCGTGGCTTCCACGTCCTTGCGCGGCTCGATACATTGGTCGGCGAACCGCTCGCGTTCGGCGACGCTCACGCGTTTGATCGTCGGTTTTTCGTAGTATTCGGTCAGATAGCTTGCGACCGCCGCGGCGCCGATTTCCTCGCCGAAGAAGCCGAGCCGCAACGCGTGCATGATCCGACCCTGATCTATCCCCGCCACCGAGTACAAGCGGTACGCGCTGAAGATGTCCAGGTTGGGCACCGTCTCCGGATCGAACGCTTCCTCCGACACGGATAGCTGGATCACGAACCACCGTGATACCTGATCATCATCCAGCTCCAGCTGAGTCAGCGCGCGAACCGTTTGTGTGGTCTCGAGGCTGCTCAATCTCTCGTCGAGCTTCTCGACGTGATGCAACTGTGGCGCGCGAACTTCCGGCTGGCGCGTCGGCGGTTCCGCGGCAAGTACGCGCACCGGCGCGGCAGGAGTTGCGGTCGCGGCAGGGGTTGCGGTCGCGGCAGGGGTTGCGGTTCTCGCGGCAGAAGCCGCGGCCGCGGCAGGGGCTGTGATTCTCGCGGCAGGGACCGCGTTCCTCGCGGGCATGAAGCGGCGCGACATGCCGGCCACCGTGGACAGCAACGATTTCGGCGCAGGGAGAGGCACCGCCAAGGGCGCCGGAGAGGCGGTGGAATTCTGGGACTGCATTTCCGCGGACCATCGCTGCGCATCGGCCTTGGCACGAGCTTCCGCATCGGCTTTCGCTTGAGCTTCAGACCTGGCCAGCGCTTGAGCCTGTGCGTCGGCCCTCGCTTGTGCATCGGCTTTGGCCCGTGCTTCGGCTTCCGCTTTGGCTTGCGCTTCGGCGTCGGCTTTCGCCTGTGCTTCGGCTTTGGCCTGTGCTTCGGCTCTGGCTAGCGCTTCGGCCCGGGCTTGTGCTTCTGCTTTGGCCCGTGCTTCGGCCTCCGCCTTGGCTTGCGCTTCGGCCCTGGCCTGCGCTTCGGCCCTGGCTTGAGCTTCCGCGATGGCCCGCGCTTCGGCTTCCGCCTTGGCTTGCGCTTCGGCTCTCGCCTGCGCTTCGGCCCGGGCTTGTGCTTCTGCTTTGGCCCGTGCTTCGGCCTCAGCCTTGGCTTGCGCTTCGGCTCTCGCCTGCGCTTCGGCCCGGGCTTGTGCTTCTGCTTTGGCCCGTGCTTCGGCCTCCGCCTTGGCTTGCGCTTCGGCCCTGGCCTGCGCTTCGGCCCGGGCTTTTGCTTCCGCGATGGCCCGTGCTTCGGCTTCGGCTCTGGCTTGCGCTTCGGCTCGGGCTTGTGCTTCGGCTCTGGCCTGCGCCTCGGCTCGGGCTTGTGCTTCGGCTCTGGCCTGCGCTTCGGCTCTGGCCTGTGCTTCGGCCCGGGCTTTTGCTTCCGCGATGGCCCGTGCTTCGGCTTCCGCTTTGGCTTGCGCTTCAGCTCTCGCCTGCGCTTCGATCTTGGCCTGGGCTTCGGCTATGGCTCGTGCTTCGGCCCTGGCCTTTGCATCGATCTTCGCCTGAATAGCTGCCTTGGCCTTTGCTTCCGCCTTGGCCTTGGCGTCGATCTTCGCCTGGATGGGTGCCAGCGCCCGCAAGTCGTCCGCGTCCGCCGTTGCCGTCAATGCTCCCGGATAGACGTCTCGCACCTGCTCGAGAATCGTGTCCGCGTCGTCCTCGCTCGCGATGGGACCGAGCCGCAGACGATAACGAGTGCGATGATCCTCGGTACGTTGCATTTGATAAATGTGGACGGCGTATCCGTAGCCGACGAAGTCCTTCGCAGGCAGATCGATCGGCGCGGTCGAGGTGCTGAGATTGATAACGAACGGTCCGGGACCTCCGAGGCGGGTTTTCTCCGGCAACGGCGCAAACAGGTCATCGATGCTGAGGTGCCAGATATCCCCGGTTACGGGTGACTTCATCGGCCCTGCCATAAGTTCTTTTCCATGAGCGTTCGAGTGTTGTCAGGATAGTGGCTAAGCACGGCCGGTGAAACCGTGATCGGCGTCTCCACATGGCGACAAACTCGGTTTATGTAAAAGAGTATTCCGACTCTACCTGCCTTTCGCCGCGTATACCTCGCGCCCGTCCAGGTAGGTGGCCGTCACCTGTGTGTCATGCAGGTCATAGGGATCGATCGAGAAAATGTCCCGGTCGAGCACGATGAAATCGCCGCGTTTTCCCGCCTCGAGGCTCCCCGTCGTCCGCTCCTGCTTCAGGGCCAGCGCGGCGTTGATCGTATAGGCATCCACCATATCCTGCAGTGTGAGACTTTGCTCGGGCAACAATGCGGGCGCCCCTCGCCGCTCGGACCGCGTAATGGCATGTTCCATCGCGATGAACGCGTCGAAGCTGCTCACGCCCCAATCGCTGCCGCCGGCGATCTTGGCGCCGGCGTCGCGCAAGGAGCGCGCGGGATACAAGTATCGCGAGCGTTGCGGGCCGAGATACTTCACCGTGGCATTCTCCACGTAGTCGTCACGCTCCGCCCACAGCAGCTGAAAATTGGCGATGACATCCAATTCCTTGAAGCGCGGAAAATCCTCAGGTTCGATGAGCTCGAGGTGCGCAATCTGGCCGCGGTTGTCGAGCGCGCCGTTGCGGCGCCTGGCATCCGCAAACGCGTCCAGTGCCGAGCGTATCGCCCGATCGCCGATGGCATGAATGTGCACCGTCAGTCCCGCGGCGTCCGCCGCGGTTACGATTCGATTCAGATTGTCCTGCGTGAAGTAGGAAGGACCGCGATTGCGGGTCGGACGGCCATGGGCATCGAGATACGGCTCGAGCAGGGCCGCCGTCTGCGAGGGATACTCGATGACGCCGTCGGCGAAGATCTTCACCGCATCGGCGCGCAGAAAGTCGGGATCTATCGCCCATTTGGCCCGAAACTTCGTTGCCTTGGCGATGAGCGCCGCCGCCGGCTCGTGCAGGTTCTTGAGGTGATACGAGCCGCGCACCCGCATGTTCAAGCGGTGCGCATCGTACAGCCGTTTGTAGATCTGCATGATGTGGTCGTCGACGGCGGCATCCTGTACGGACGTGATGCCGACGGCGCGCATGGAATCGAAGGCTTTCTCGAGCTGCGCAGCCTCATGGTCGAGACTCGCTTTCGGTTTCGCCGTCTCCGGAATCTCGGCGGCGTTGTCCCGCAAAGTACCCGTCGGCTGCCCTGATGAGTCATGCTCGATACGGCCTCCCGCCGGGTCCGGCGTCGCCGCCGTGATCTTCGACAGCTTCAGGGCCGGCGAGTTGGCCCACTCCGTGTGCCCGTCCGACCCCGTGAGCAACAGCGGCCGGTCGGGGAGCATGGAGTCCAAGTCGGCCAAGGTCAGCGTGAGCCCCGACGGATTGACCATGGTCACTTCGAACCATTGCGTGCTGTCTCCGGGGTGCTCCTTGAGACAGGCCGCGACGCGCTTCTTGATCTCCGGCAGCGCCAGCGCCTTGTCGTCCAGACTGCACTTGCCGAGATCCTGGGCGCTTTCGGCGGGATGCGTGTGGGCGTCGATGATGCCCGGCAGCACCACCCGCCCGCCCAGGTCGACCTTGCGGGTATTGGGGCCGATGAGCGCACTCACGGCTTCATCGGAGCCCACAGCCACGATGCTGTTGCCGCGTACCGCCAGGGCCTGCGCGATGCTGCGGCTCGCATCCTCGGTGTGGATCTTGCCATGAAGCAGCACGAGATCGGCGGGCGCGGCCTCGGCGGTTGCGGTTGCGGTTGTGGCTGCGATTCCGAGGACGATGGACGCAACAATACCCAATGCACATTTTGCCTTCACGTTACTCCCCCCTTGCAGTGCGCGCGAAACTGATGACTTCGTCGGCGATCGCTTCGAGAATCTGCGCGACCCGCGGGACCAGGCAATTGCCCTCCTCGTCGAATACCCTTTCCGTCGAGTTGATGGCGGCTCCGAGCGGCGTCGGCCAGCCGCGCAGCGCATGCACGATGTCGCGCAGGGCGCCCAGTGTGTTCACCGCCCCGGGCCAGCCGCCAGCGGTCGCTACGCATCCGACGGCACGGCCGCTGAAGTAAGGCCGCCGATCCGAGCGCAGGTCTTCCGCATAATCCAGGGCGTTCTTGACGAGCCCCGAAATGCTGCCGTGGTAGCCGGGCGAGCCCAGTATGATTCCGTCGGCCAATGCGAGCTCGGCGACCAACTCCCTAGCCCCATCGCTGCGCTCCGGATTGCCGGGCTCGTACATCGGCAACTGCAGCGCGGTGCCGCTGATGAGCTTGGTTGCGGCTCCGGCGCGTTGCGCGGCGGAGAGTACGTGCCGCATGGCTCTCTCGGTCGTGGAGTTGGCGCGCAATGTGCCGCCGACGGCGACGATGTAGGGTGAACTCATAGACAAGATCCTACACGGTCTCGCCGCCGTTGATCAGTGCGCCGCGTCGGCTCCCCGTGCGGAGAACGGCGGCCTGGCAAGCCAGACGAATGGAATCAGCAGGAAGAAAACGGTACCCAGCACGTAGAACACGTCGTTGACGCCCAAGTTCATCGCCTGATTGGTGATGAGTTGATCGACGTATTGAAACGCTCCGACGCCCGTGATCCCGTGGTCGGCGAGCTGGGCCTGGTATCCGCTCCACGCGCCCGCGGAATTGCGCACATGCTCGGTAAGCACCGCATGGTGGTAGTCGGTGCGCCGGTTCCAGATGAACACCGTGGTCGCGGTCGACATGCTGCCCGCCATGGTGCGCATGAAATTGCTCAATCCCGAAGCCGAGGCCAATTCGCTGGGCGGAATTCCCGACAACAGGATTTGATTCAGCGGCAGGAAGAAAAACGCCACCCCCAAGCCTTGCACGAATCGCGGCGTGGCGAATTGCGCGAAGCTCGCGGTTTCGTTCAGCGTTGCGGTCCAAAATATCACGCAGCCGAAGACGAGAAACGCGAAACTCACCGCCAAGCGCAGGTTCATCCTGCTCATATTGCGGCCCACGATGGGGGCCGCCACGAGCGTCAGCAGCCCGACCGGCGCGACCGCCAGCCCGGACCACGTGGCGGTGTAGCCCACCGTAGTCTGCAGCCACAGCGGAAAGATGATGTTTACGCCGGAGAACGAGAAGTAGGCGACGGCGATGACAATGGAACCGATCCGGAAATTGCGCCGTGTGAACAGATGCAAATCGACCACCGGATGCCGGTCGGTCAGTTCCCAGGGAATCAGGAAGGTCAGGCTCACCAGCGATACCACCGCCGCGGCGATGATGATCTCGGAATTGAACCAATCCTTCTCGTTGCCGTTGTCCAGCATGAACTGCAGGCTGCCCACACCGACAATGAGCAGCACGAGCCCGACGCCATCGATCGGCAACTTCACCTTGTAAGACTCGCGGCGCCGCAGGATCGACCAGCTGACGGCGGCCGAAAACGCGCCCACCGGCAGGTTGATGTAGAACAGCCATGGCCAGGACAAATTGTCCGTGATCCAGCCGCCGATGATGGGGCCGGTGATCGGCGCGATGACGATGACCATTCCCCACAGCGCGATCGCCATGCCGCGCTTTTCGATCGGATAATTGCGCAGCAGAATGGCCTGCGCCACCGACATCATGGGCCCGGACACCAGACCCTGGATGAGCCGCGCGCCGACCAGCATCGGCAGACTGGTGGCAAGCCCGCACAGGGCGGAAAAGCACATGAACAGCAGGATGGAGGTGACCAAGGTGCGCACCTCGCCGAAGCGCCGGCCGATCCAGCCGGTGAGGGGCTGCATCACCGCCGCCGCCAACATGTAGGAACTGACGGTCCAGGTACCCTCCGAGGTGCTGACCCCGAGGCTGCCCGATATATGCGGCACCGAGACGTTCACGATCGTCATGTCGAGAATTTCCATGAACGACGCGGTGGCAATGCCGGCCGTCAGCAGCAGCAGCTTTGCGCCGCGCAGCGGAGGGTATTCGGGCGCTGCCGCGGAACGTGCGGGTTCAGCCATGGGAAGACGGGCCGCTAGCGAGCCTGGCTAAGATTGCGGCGGACGATGGCGTCGGCCTCGGCGTTGGCCTTGTCGAGGTCCTGAGCATAGACCTGGGTGTCGCCCACCGGCGTGTCCGCCGCATTCATCGCCAATACCGGCCCCTCGCGGTCCGTCGTATCCACCGTCACGGTGGCCGATAGTCCCACCCGCAGCGGCGACTTCACCAGATCCGCGTCGTCGATCTGAATTCGTACCGGCACGCGCTGCACGACCTTGATCCAATTGCCCGACGCGTTCTGCGCCGGCAGCAAGGAGAACGCGGCACCCGTGCCGGCGGACATGCCCTTGACGTGGCCGTGAAAAATGAAGGTTCCACCGTAAAGATCGCTGCGCACCGCCGCGGGTTGCCCGATTCTCAGGTGACGCAGCTGCACTTCCTTGAAGTTCGCATCCACCCACAATGAGTTCAGCGGGATCACGGTCATGAGGGCCTGCCCCGCCTGGATGTGTTGGCCGAGCTGCACGCTGCGCTCCGCCACATAACCGGTGACGGGGGCCACGACCGCATTGCGCTGCGCGGCGATCCACGCATCGCGAAACGCGGCCTTCGCCTGCAGCACCGCCGGATTGTCCTCCACCGGGGTCCCATCGACCAGGGAATGCGCGGATGCGGATTGCCGCACGGCTTGCGTCAATGCGGCACGGGCCAGGTCGACGCTCTCGCGCGCATGCCGCACCTCTTCGGGAGCGATCGCGCGCTCGGCGAGGAGCGGTTCGCGTTTGGCAAGGTCGGCCTCGGCTCGCGCCAATTCCAATTTTCTGGTATCGATGACCGCGTCGTATTGGTCGGCCGTCGATTTCTCCTGACGCACCTGGCGCACGGTCTGCGCCAGCGCGCTGGTCATCCTGCTCAAATTGGTATCCGCATCGATCGGATCGAGGCGCGCCAGCACCTGGCCCGCCTTGACCAATTGAGTGTCATCGGCAAGCACCGCGATCACCGTTCCGGACACCTGCGCCGAGATCACCACTTTGTTGCCGTTCACATAGGCATCGTCGGTGCGCTCGCGCTTCGACAGTACCAATACCCAGTAAGCTCCCCACAGCACGCCCAGCACGATGAATATCACCGCGATCAGAATCAGGATGTTGCGCCGCTTTCCGGAAGCGGGAGCGGGCGGGGATGCGGGATCTACGTTTGCGTTCATGGTGTCGTCGTCGTGGCAGTCGATGGGGTGTCTTTAAGTTCTTGTGGGCTTTCGTAGCCGCCGCCGAGAGCGCGCTGCAAGGCGATATCCGCCGAGAGCGCCGCCGCGTCGAGTTGCAGCAGCGCATCGCGCTGCTCTATCCAGGATTCGGTCGCGGCGAGTTCGGCGCGCGAGTCGGTGATTCCCTGGCGTACGCGCGCCGCAGCGCTTAAGCGGAGCCGCTGGGCCGCGTCGGCCTCGATCAAGCGTTGCGCGCGCTCGGCCTCGATCTGCGCCCGCGTGGTCGCCTGCAGCGCCACGTCGCGAGCGGCGCCGACCAACGTGTCCTGATAGGCCGCCACGGCCGAATCGATCGCGACCTGGCTCGCTCCGTAGCGCGCCTTGAGACGTCCCGCGTCGAAAATAGGCAGGTGGACGGCGCCTTCGGCGAGCGGCACGCGACTGCCGTACTCGATCAACTTACCCACATCGATGCTGGAAAGCCCGACGAGCGCATTGATCGACACATCCGGAAAGAACTGGGCGCGCGCCGCATCCAGATTCCGTTGCGCGGCTTCGATCCGCCAGCGGCTCGCCGTGATGTCCGCGCGCCGCGATATCAAGTCGATCTTCACATTGTCGGGCAAGTTGCCGGAAAGCGCCGGCAGAGGTTTCGGCTGCATCGGCGGTAGTTCCGAGATGGAACGGCCGACCAATGCGGCGAGCGCGACCACGCGCAATTTCGCCGATCCCTCCAGCGCCGCTATCTCTTCTCTGGCTGCGGCCACAGCGAGGTCGGAGCGATCGGTGTTCTCGGCCGGATCCAGGTCCGCCCTGACGCGGGCGGCACTGATCGCGCCCTCGCCTTCCACGGCGCCCGCGCGCTCGCGCGCGAGTTCGATGCGGCCTTGATCCGCCTGCCAGCCGAAATAAGTATCGGCAATCGAACTGGCCAGCATCAAGGCGGCGGCGCTGCGGTCTGCCTGCGCCGCGTGCGCCTCATCCACGGCCGCTTCAACCGCGTCGCGCTGCTTGCCCCACCAATCGAAGGTGTAGCTTATCTGCAGACCCAGATCCGCCTGGTTGTACCAAGTGAATCCGATCAGGCGGGGCGAGATCAGGCCGTTGTCGCTCAGCCGCTGGCGTTCGATATCGGCGTTGGCGTCGACTCGCACCCCGGATGCCGCGCCGGCGATTCGCACCGACTGGCGCGCAGAATCATAGCGCGCATGCGCCGCCGCCAAAGTCGGGGAGGATGCGAGGCTGAGCTCGATCAGCCGATCGAGAGTGGGATCCTGATAGCGCTTCCACCACTCTTTCGCGGGCCAATCCCCGCCGCCGCCGGCCTCGAGACTGTCCAACGGCGCCGCGCCCGGCAATTGCACGGGCTTCTGTTTTGCGGGCAACCCGGCACAGCCGCACACCAGGGCCGCGAGGATCGCCGCGCAATGCCAACGCCTCATGAAGCCGGCTCCTTGGCATCCTGTTTGAGCGCTTCTTCCAAATTGACGTACATGCGCTTGAGCTGCGAGATGATCTGTTGCTGCTCGGGCTCAGTGAAATCGGCCAGCATCCCGCGCAGTGAAACGAACATCATCGGCAGCAGACGGCGCACCAGTTCCTCGCCCTCCTCCGTGATGCGCAGAACCATGCGCCGCCGGTCCTGGGCGCTGAGAACGCGGGTTATCAGATTGCGGCTCACCAGGGCATCGCTGATTCGCGACATATTCGCGGGACTCTGCGCCACGCGGGCGCACAGATCGCCCGGGTGTGAGACTCCGTCCGGCTGGGAGAACAGGGTGGTCAGCACACGAAATTCAGCCTCGGCGAGCCCGAACGGTCGAATTTGCTGTTCGAACTTCGTCGTCATTTCACGACCCAGGTGAATCAGCAAACGGCACAACAAAATCTCAGTGAACGGCAAATCCGGCACGCGCGCGCTCAAGGCGCGCAGATTCGTCTCCAGCTTGTCGATGTGAGTATCGGTGTAATTCATTTGCATACTAACAATTTAATAGATTATATTTTAGCAAATGAATATCCATACTGTAAATAATTCTTGCAATGTAAAACGACCCATGTCATTTTTTGGCGCTGGGAAGCCTGACCAGCTACCCGCACCCCAGCAGAAATTTGTCCCCTAACCCTAAGGCCGGACCTAAGGATGGCGTCTCACCCTAACCGCTCCTTGTCGAGAGCCGCCGGCCCTGCGGCAATCGCCGGCGTGGTCGCCGTCCTGGCGAGCTGCGCGGTGGGACCCAATTTCAAGACCCCTGAGGCGCCGAAGGACGCGCGCTTCCTCCCGGCCGGTCAATTGCCTGCCGAGACCACTACCGCGGCGCTGCCCGGCGGCGAGGCGCAGCACTTCGTCGACGGCTTGGATATTCCCGGCGCGTGGTGGACGTTGTTCAAGTCGGCCGAGCTCAATGCACTCATCGAACGCGCGCTCAACAACAGCCCCACGCTCGAGTCCGCGCAAGCGGCGCTGCGTCAAGCGAACGAGAACCTCGCCGCGCAGCGGGGCGCCTACTATCCGAGCGTGTCGGGCACTGTCCAGAGCCAACGCCAGAAGGCGTCGGGCGCCTCATTCGGCATCCCCGGATTCCCGAGCTCCTATTTCTACAATCTCGACACCGCCACGGTGAACGTGTCCTATACGCTCGATGCGTTCGGCGGTGTTCGGCGTCAAGTGGAGGCGTCGCTGTCGCAGGCCGAGTATCAGCGCTTTGCGCTCGAAGCCAGCTACCTCACCCTGACTTCGAACATCGTGGCCGCCGCCGTGAACGAGGCCTCGTTGCGCGCGCAAATCGCGGCGACGGAGCAGATCGCCAAATCCCAGCAGACTCAGCTCGACATCGTGACGCGCCGGGTGAGCGCCGGCGCTGCCTCGCGCGCCGATGTGCTGCAGCAGCAAGCCACACTGCAAAGCACGCTCGCCACCTTGCCGCCGCTGCGCAGCCAGCTCGCGCAGCAGCGCAATCAGCTGGCCGCGTACACCGGCACCCTGCCCGCCGAGTACACCGGTGCCGACATCGATCTGGATTCGCTGACGATGCCCCAGGACCTGCCCGTGAGCCTGCCGTCCAAGTTCGTCGAGCAGCGTCCGGACATCCGCGAATACTCGGCCCTGCTGCATGAGGCCACCGCCCAAGTCGGGATTGCCACGGCCAACATGCTGCCGCAAATCACTCTCACCGGCAGCATCGGCCAGGACGCGGCGACCTGGTCCAACATATTCTCCGCGGGCGCCAACGTGTGGAGTCTCATCGGCTCGCTGACCCAGCCCATATTCAAGGGCGGCCAATTGAAGCATCAGCGCCGCGCCGCGGTTGCCGCCGCCCAGGAAGCCGCTGCCAACTACAAGGCGACGGTCATTACCGCATTTCAGAACGTCTCCGACACCTTGTACGCGCTGAGCGGCGATGCCGACACGCTCGCGGCCCAGGCACTGGCCGAGCGCACCGCCGCCGAGAGCCTCACGCTGGTGCAGGCGCAGTACAAGAGCGGAGCCGCCAGCTACGTCCAAGTGCTGACCGCCCAACAAAGCTATCAAACCGCCGACATCGCGCTCGTGAAGGCCCGCGCCCAGCGCTTCGCAGACACGGCGGCGCTGTTCCAGGCGCTCGGCGGTGGATGGTGGAACCGCAATGACGCGCTCGCAAACATCCAATACCCTCAGAAACCGCGAGAAGCTCCGTGACGAAACGCATGATCATCATGATTCTGGGGGTTCTCCTCCTGGTTGGCGCGATCGCCGCCGTGGTCGTCAGCAACATCATGAAACAGATTGCCCAGGGAAAGATTCCCCAGCCTGCGGTGGTGGTGACGGCGATGAAGGTCGGCCCCCAGGAATGGCAGCCGCAGCTGAACTCGGTGGGCAGCCTGCGCGCCTTGCGAGGCGTGGACGTGACCACCGAAATCGCGGGTTTGGTGCGTGAGATTCACTTCAAATCGGGCGACGAGGTCAAAGCGGGCGCGGTTCTGATCCAGCTGAACGCAGACTCCGATCTCGCGCAGCTTGCCTCGCTAGAGGCGGCCGCCGATTTGGCGCAGGTCACGCTGACGCGCGATCGGGTCCAACTGGCCGCTGAAGCAATCTCCCAGGCGCAGGTCGACGGCGACGAAGCGGACTTGAAGAGCAAACGCGCCCAGGCCGCCAGCCAGAAGGCAACCGTCGACAAGAAGACGATTCGCGCGCCGTTTTCCGGGCGGCTGGGCATAACGCTCGTCAATCCGGGCCAGTACCTGAACCCAGGCGACAAGGTGGTGACGCTGCAGACCATCGATCCGATCTACATCGACTTCAATCTGCCCCAACAACAGATCAGCGGCGTATCGGTGGGTCAGCCGGTGACGGTGTTGAGCGATGCCTATCTCGGACAGTCCTTCAGCGGGAAGGTGACGGCGATCGATTCGAAGGTCGATACCACCACCCGCAACGTGCAGGTCGAGGCCACGGTTGCGAATCCCAAAAAGCTCTTGCTGCCCGGCATGTTCGGCCGGGCCGCGGTCGACTCGGGCGAGAAGAAAACCTATTTGACTCTTCCCCAAACGGCCATCACCTACAACCCGTACGGGGCGACGGTGTTCATCACGGTCGACAAGAAGGATGCGAAAGGCAATCCGCAGCTCCAGGCGCAGCAGGTGTTCATCACGCCGGGACCGACGCGCGGCGATCAAGTCGCGATCTTGAAGGGCGTATCGGAGGGGGCAACGGTGGTCACCAGCGGGCAGCTCAAATTGAAGAACGGCACACCGCTGCGCATCGACAATAGCGTGCAGCCACTGAACGAACAGAACCCGACGCCTCAGGAACAATGAGGCTCGAGCCATGAACTTCACCGACCTTTTCATCCGGCGTCCGGTCCTCGCGATCGTGATCAGCCTGCTGATCCTGGTGCTGGGCCTGCGTTCGGTCGGCAGCTTGCCGGTCAACCAGTATCCGCACACCGAAAACGCCATCGTCACCGTCAGTACGGCCTACTACGGCGCGGACGCCGCGACTGTGGCGGGCTTCATCACGCAGCCGCTCGAGGCGGCGATCGCCCAGGCGCAGGGCATCGATTATCTGTCCTCGGCCAGCACGACTGGAACATCGACGATCACGGCGACGTTGCGGCTGAATTACGACTCGAATCGCGCGTTGACCGAAATCAACACGCAAGTCAATTCGGTCAGGAACCAGCTGCCTCCCCAGGCGCAGCAGCCGGTATTGAGCGTGCAGGTCGGCCAGACGGTCGACGCCTTGTACTTGGGGTTCTACAGCACCACCATACCGAGCAACAACGTCACCGACTATCTGGTGCGCGTGGTCAAACCGAAGCTCGATTCCCTGGAAGGTGTGCAGACCGCCGAGCTCCTGGGCGCCCGTCAATTCGCGCTGCGCGCCTGGCTCGATGCCGGGAAGCTCGCGGCGCACAATGTCACGGCGCAGGACGTGTTCGCGGCACTGGGCAACAACAACTACCTCGCGGCCGTGGGGAGCAGCAAGGGCCAGATGGTCACGGTCGACATGACCGCCGGCACCGACCTGCATTCCGTCGAGGAGTTTCGGCAGTTGGTGATCAAGCAGGTAGGCGACTCGATTGTGCGCCTCGAGGATGTCGCGAACGTGACGCTCGGCGCCGAGAACTACGACCTGAACGTCGCATTCAGCGGCAAGCGCTCGGTGTTCATCGGTATCAAGGTTGCGCCACAGGCGAATATCCTGACCGTCGCGAAAAGGGTACGCAGCGCCCTTCCGGAAATACAGGCGCAGCTGCCGACCGGCGTCACCGGCAACATCGTTTACGACTCGACGGCGTTCATCAACACATCGATCACCGAGGTCATCAAGACCTTGGCGGAATCGCTCGTGATCGTGACCATCGTCATCTTCATGTTTCTCGGAAGCTTGCGCGCGGTCATCATCCCCGTGATCGCCATGCCGCTGTCGCTGGTCGGCACGTTTTTCGTGATGCTCGCTTTGGGCTACTCGATCAATCTGTTGACGTTGCTGGCGCTGGTGCTGGCCATTGGGCTCGTGGTCGATGACGCCATCATCGTCGTCGAGAATGTCGATCGGCACATGAAGGAGGAGCACAAGACGCCGCTCGGTGCCGCGCTCATCGCGGCGCGCGAGCTCGGCAGCCCGATCCTGGCGATGACCGTGGTACTGATCGCGGTGTACGTGCCGATCGGTTTTCAGGGCGGCCTCACCGGCGCCCTGTTCACCGAGTTCGCATTCTCCCTGGCGGGGGCGGTGGCGATCTCCGGAATCGTCGCGTTAACGCTCTCGCCCATGATGTGCTCGGTATTTTTCCGCTCGAGCCAGGATTCCGGCCGTCTGGTCCAGGCCATCGACCGAAATTTCGAGTGGTTCCGCGAGCGCTACCGCCGCGCGCTGCACGCGCTGCTCGATACCTGGCCGGTGATAATCGTCATGGCCGTGCTGCTGTTGCTGGTGCTGGTGGCCTGCTTCAAATTCACCAAGTCGGAATTGGCGCCGGAAGAGGACCAGGGCGTCGTGGTCGCAAAGATCAACGGCCCGCCCAATGCGACGGCGGAGCAGATGCAGACCTACGCTGACCAGGTCTATCAGATTACCTCGCAGGAACCCGAGTACGCGGAATTGTTCCAGATCACCGGTGTGCCGACCGTCAACCAGGGCATCAGCGGCGCGCTGTTCAAGCCATGGAATCAGCGCAAACGCAGCGCACATGAGCTGCAGCTCGACCTGCAGAAGAAATGGGGCCAGATCGCCGGCGCCCAGGTGTTCGCGTTCCAGTTCCCGCCGCTGCCGGGATCGAGCGGCTTCCCGGTGCAGTTCGTGATCACAACCACTGAGCCGTTCCAGAATTTGAACGACGTCGCCCAGGCGGTGGTCGCCAAAGCCCTCGCCGCGCATGCCTTCTACTTCGCGGACGTCGACTTGAAGCTCGACAAGCCGCAGGCCACCATCGAGGTGGACCGCGACAAGGTTGCCGCGTTGGGCCTGAGCCAAACCGACGTGGGCAGCGCGTTGAGCGCCGCCTTGGGCGGCGGGTACGTCAACTACTTCTCGATCTCCGGGCGCTCCTACAAGGTGATCCCGCAAGTACTGCAGGTGGACCGTTTGAATCCCGAACAAGTCTTGGATTACTACATCCGCACACCCTCGGGCGCCACTCTGCCCGCGAGCACCGTGGCACACATCAAGTATTCGGTGGTCCCCGAGTCGATCAACCGCTTTCAACAGTTGAATTCGGTGACGATCTCGGGCGTCAGCGGCATGGCCCAGGGCGACATTCTCAAGTTCCTCAAGGACACGACCGCCCAGCTCGCGCCCAGCGGATATACCGTGGATTACTCGGGCGCGTCGCGCCAGTTCATCCAGGAATCAGGAGGCTTCTTCGTAACCCTCGGCTTCGCGATCATCATCGTGTTTCTGGCGCTCGCCGCACAGTTCGAAAGCTTCCGTGATCCGATTGTGATTCTCGTGTCGGTGCCGTTGGCGCTCCTCGGAGCGGTGATGTTCATGACCATGGGATTTGCCTCGCTCAACATCTACACCCAGGTCGGTTTGGTGACCCTGCTGGGGTTGATCAGCAAGCATGGCATTCTGATCGTGCAATTCGCCAACCAGCTGCAGCGGGCGGGACACTCCAAGCGCGAGGCGATCGAAGAGGCATCCTCGGTGCGCTTGAGGCCGATTCTCATGACGACTGCCGCCATGGTCCTGGGTGTCGTGCCGCTGGTCATCGCCTCGGGCGCCGGTGCCGCCGGCCGCCATGACATGGGACTGGTGATCTTTGCGGGATTGTCGATCGGCACGCTGTTCACCTTGTTCGTCGTTCCCGCGGTCTACATGATGATCGGCGCCGACCACTCGGCACATGCCATGGAAAGCGAGGCCATGACCAACCCGGCCGCCGGGGAATCGGCAACCGCCCCGCAGTAATTTCTCGAGTCGCGTTTGTCGGCGGCCGACGAGGTGTGCTGGTGATCGGTGTGACACGGTTGGCACGGGGCCTTGAGCACAAACGCGCCGTTCGGCCTTGCTGGAGGTGTGTATTAATTTAGAATTCAATTGCTTATGATATTTTCGTTACTGAATTTCTAGAAAAGCACCCATCAGCAGCGGCGCGATCGGCTTCGCCGGCCTTCGACCCGCGCCAGAACTCAATTAGTCGATTCCTTCAAAGAGTTGACAAAATCCGCGTTGCGTTCCTTGAATTGTCTTGTATATTCCGACTGCAGTGTCTTGATTTAAAAAGACCTCATCGGCGGTCGAATCCTCGAATTCACTTTAAGGTTCAGTCTTTGTTATGTAAATGAGGCGTCCATGATCAGTGCCTGGGAATGTTTCCATTTCGCCACACTTGAGCTCGTCCGTTCCACCCCGATCAAGCAGCGCTTGATCTGCGCCTACCGTCGTCATCTCGCATCGCTTCCAGAAGACCAATTGCCGGGAGATGTCCGCGAAACCTTCGGTCAAGTCCTGCGTTGCCTGCGCGGCGTGCAGCCCCTGCCGGGCGAAGATGCGGTGGCCGCGTCGGTGCGCAAGATGTCGAACCAGGAAGCCGACGAATGCGCGGCACTGATCGTCGAGCTCTTCGGGCTGATGTGCAGGGAACAGGTGCTATCGGGCCGGTCCGGCGCGGTGGTGCAGTTGCACAGCGTGGATTCCCCCGCATACGAAGCGGCCGCGCTGATCGCCAATAGCTGAGGCGCGCTTCGGCTCAGTCGAGCTTGAACTCGATGGTATCCCAGCGCGTCGTTTCCTGGTGCCGCGCCTGACGCCGCAAGGCGTCGATCAAGCTGCGCTCGTTCCACGCGCTGACTTCGTCGGCCAGATCCTTGATGGCCTTCGCCAACGGTTCGGTCGAGCCGAAATTCTCCATGCTGACGATGGGCTTGTCGGCCGCCTTGGCGAAATTCATTTGAAACAAGACCAGCTCCGGTGCGATCCGGTACACCGCGGGCAGCACGACGATCACCTCGCAGGGCGCAATCTGGCGCCTCAAGTCCTCGCGCTGCGATTCCTTGTCGATCGGCCGTTTCGCCTGCGGCTGGCTGGTGTTGACGTAGTAAAAAGTTCCCGACGCCTCGAGATACTCGAAAACCCGGGCGTAGTCGTCGTTTTCCTCCCAGGCGTGAGTCACGAACAGGCGAATGGGATTTACGCGTGTGGACATCCGCCTAGTGTAGCCCGACGATGGTCATGCGCGAAGCTTTGGGCGCCGATACAATGTCCCGGGTGCGATTGCTGATTTACAATATACGATATGCCACCGGGACCGGGCCCGCGTTCCACCTTCCCGTCCCGGGCGCCGGCTACCTTCGCTCCAGCCGGCAGGTGCTGTCGCGGATCACCGACTTCATCAAGCAGCAGGATCCGGACGTGGTCGGGCTGATCGAGGTCGATACGGGTTCCATCCGCACCGGAATGGTCAACCAGGCCGACTTCATCGCACGATCCCTGGGCCACTACTCCACGTTCGAGTGCAAGTACGGCGTGTCCTCGGTCAACCACATGGTCCCCATCGTGCGCAAGCAAGCCAACGCCTTCCTCGCGGCGCCGCGGGTTCGCGGCGAGCGCTTTCACTATTTCGATACCGGCATCAAGCGCCTGATCATCGAATTGGAACTGGACGACGTGGCGATCTTTCTGGTGCATCTGTCGCTGAAGTACCGCCACCGGCAATATCAGCTGCGTTATCTCTACGACCTGGTGCGCAAGACCCCCAAACCGGTCATCGTGGCCGGCGACTTCAATACCTACTGGGGCGACCACGAGCTGTACCTGTTCACGCAGGCCGCGGGATTGACCAGCGCCAACCTGCATCGCCTGCCGTCCTATCCGAGCCGCAGCCCGAGAAAGGAGCTCGATTTCATCCTGCACAGCGCGCGGATCGAGGTGAATCGTTTCGAAATGCCGGATGTGCAATTCTCCGATCACTTACCCCTGATCTGCGACTTCACCGTGCACGCGCAGGCGCGGCAGGCGGCCTGATGGCGGACACCCCGACCTGGACCCTGGAGGTGGACGCCGATCGGGTCGCCTGGCTGACGTGCGACACGCCGGGGACCTCGGCGAACGTCTTGTCCGCCGCGGTACTGCGGGATCTATCCCTGCAGCTCGAGGACGTCGCCGCGCAGCGCCCCGCCGGCGTCGTGATTCGATCCGCCAAGCGCAGCGGCTTCATCGCCGGCGCCGACATCAAGGAATTTCTGAAGATCAGCTCCCCCGAGGAGGGATATGCGCTGGTGCGCGCCGGACAGACCGTGCTGCAGACGCTCGCGGATCTGCCCTGCCCCAGCGTTGCCGCGCTGCACGGCTTCGCGCTGGGAGGCGGCTTGGAGCTCGCGCTCGCCTGCAGCTATCGAGTGGCCGCCGACGATGCCTCGCTGGCCTTGGGATTGCCCGAAGTGCTGCTCGGCATCCATCCGGGATTCGGCGGCACGGTGCGCAGCGTGCAACTCATCGGCGTGCGCCCCGCCCTCGATCTCATGCTGAAGGGCAAGCCCTACCGGGGCGCACGCGCTCTTCAGGTGGGATTGATCGATGAACTCGTGCCGCCGGCGTCGCTTGGCGAGCGGGCCAAGGCGCGCGTGCTCGCGGCGCCCCCGAAGGCGACGGCGCCCTTCGTCGACCGTGTGTTGAATTTGAGCGCGTTTCGCCCGTTCATCGCGCGGCAGACCGCCGGGACGCTGCGGCGGAGCGTGCGGCGCGAGCACTACCCGGCGCCCTACGCCATTCTCGATCTGTGGCAGCGCCACTGGGCCGCGGGCGCGGAGAGTTACGAGGCGGAGGCCAGATCCATCGCCGAGCTCATGTGCACGCCGACCTCACGCAATCTCGTGCGGGTGTTCCTGCTGCAGGATCGGCTGAAGGGCTTGGGCGGCAAATCCACGGCGGAATTTCGTCACGTGCATGTCGTCGGCGCCGGCGTCATGGGCGGCGACATCGCGTCATGGTCGGCGTTCCGCGGCATGACGGTCACTTTGCAGGATCGCTCCGCCGAACTGGTTCAACCGGCCATGGACCGCGCCAAGACCTTCTTCGACAAGCGGCTTAAAGACCCGCAAGCGGCGGCGGCGGCGTTCGGCCGCTTGAGGATGGACGTCAACGGCGACGGCGCGGCCGAGGCCGATGTCGTCATCGAGGCCATTTACGAGAACGCCGACGCCAAGCGGGCCTTGTATGCGGAGCTCGAGCCCAAGCTCAAACCGGACGCCGTTCTCGCCACCAATACCTCGAGCATCAAGATCGAAACCTTGAGCGAAAAGCTGCGCGACCCGAGCCGCCTGGTCGGCATCCATTTCTTCAATCCGGTGGCACAATTGCAACTGGTGGAAATCGTCCAAGGGACCGGCACTCAAGCAAAGGCCGTTCAAAGCGCGCTGCAGTTCACCCGCAAGCTCGATAAGCTGCCGCTGCCCTGCCGGAGCGCGCCCGGGTTCGTCGTGAATCGCATCCTGACCCCGTATGTCAACGAGGCCCTGTTCGCGCTCGAAGGCGGCATCCCCGCGGCGGTGATCGACCGCGTCGGGAAGGACTTCGGCATGCCCATGGGCCCGATCGAATTGACGGACGTGGTCGGCCTGGATGTGTCGCTCCATGTGGGCCGAGTTCTCGCGGAGGCCTTTAACCGCCGCGTGCCCGATATACTGGTCAAACTGGTGGAGCAGAAGAAATTGGGCCGCAAGAGCGGGGAAGGGTTCTACGTTTGGCGGGACGGCAAGCCCGTACGCGCCGAATCGCCGCAGGTTTCGGCGCCTTCGGATCTGGAGGATCGGTTGATATTGCCCATGCTGAATGAAGCCGTCGCCTGTCTACGGGAGGGAGTCATCGAAGATGCGGACCTGCTGGATGCAGGCGCCATATTTGCGACCGGCTTCGCGCCTTTTCGGGGCGGGCCGCTGCAATATGCAAGGTCGCGAGGCATCTCGAACGTCACCGCTCGCCTTACCGAACTGGCGGAGCGCTATGGCGAGCGCTTTCGCCCGGATCCGGGCTGGCAGCATTCATTGGCGTAAAGTGGTCACTCAGAGTGACCCCAAACGTGGCCGGATCCTCCGTCGCATATGGTAGGATTCGCAGCCAAAATCATAGGGTTGAAATAGTAGGCACGCAAATTCTTCGATGGATGAACGACCTCTCGAACTAGCAATACTAAGGACCTTCTCGCCCCTCGACGGCCTGAAGGCCGAAAACCTGCACGCGCTCGCCCGCAAGACTCAAATTCGCGAGTTGGCGGCCGGGCGCGTCCTATTCAAGGAAGGCGACACGGACAAGCGCACCTTCTATCTGGTGAGCGGCAGCGTCGAGCTGCGGGCCGAAGACAAACTGATCGGCACCATACGCTCCGGTACCCCCGAGGCGCGCGCGGCGCTCGCGCCGGGACTGCCGCGGAAATTCACTGCGCGGGCGGCGATCGATCTCGAATACATCATGATCGACAGCGATCTGCTCGACGTGCTTCTGACCTGGGACCAGACGGGCCAGTACGAGGTGGCCGAGCTGCGCGGCGACGGACTCGACGTCACCGGCGACTGGATGACCACGCTCCTGCAGACCAAGGCGTTTCACCGCATCCCGCCCGCGAACATTCAGGCCATCTTCATGCGCATGCAGCGCATCAACTATCGCGCGGGCGATGTCGTCATCAAGCAGGGCACCGAGGGCGACTACTTCTACGTCGTGGTGGCGGGAAAATGCGTCGTCACGCGCGAGACTCCCTTGAACAAGGAGGGCATCAAGCTCGCCGAGCTCGGTCCCGGCGACAGCTTCGGCGAGGAAGCGTTGATCGCCGAGGCGAAACGCAACGCAACGGTCACCATGTCCACCGACGGCACGTTGATGCGGCTCGGCAAGCAGGATTTTCAGACCCTGCTCAATGAACCTCTGTTGCAGTGGGTGGACCACGACAAGGCCAAGGAAATCGTCGCGCGCGGCGGCAAATGGCTGGACGTGCGGCTGCCCAGCGAATTCCAGAATTTCCGGATCGACGGTGCGGTGAATATTCCGCTGTACTTCATCCGGCTGAAATTGAATGCGCTGGACAAGAACACCCAGTACGTCGTCTGCTGCGACACGGGCCGCCGCAGCTCCGCGGCCGCGTACATCCTGAGCGAGCGGGGCTTCGAGGCGTACGTGCTGAAGGGCGGTCTCGCGGCCACCGAGGCCGGGCGCTCGCACGGGCGATAATTTCCGTGAAGAAGTTGAAGCCCGCGCCCCGATTGTTTCGCGGCGAGCTGCCCCCCGATTATCCCGAACCGCTGCCGCCCTACAAGGTTCCAACCTTGCTCGAAGAGTACCGGGGCCTCGCCATCGTGTTCGGGGTGGTGGCGCTGGCGTTAGCGGTGTATTTCATCAAGTCGATCCTCACGGCGCCGCCTGCCCCCCCACCCCCGCCGCCGCCCGCGCCGCAAGCGGTGTACATCGAGCCGGTTCAGCCGAGCGCGCCGACGAAGCCGTAGATCACGGCCGGCTTACATGGTGTGAGTGGGCTTGTCCCCGCCGAGAGCGCCGGCCAGATAGTTTTCGATTTTCTTCTGAGTGTTGCCGCGATCCTGGTCGCTGAATTGCACGCCGATGCCTGCGGTGCGCTTGCCCTGGGCGCCCTTGGGCGTCATCCAGATGACCCGGCCGGCCACGGGGAGCTTCTCTTCCTCGCCCATCAGGTTCAGCAGCATGAAGACTTCGTCGCCCAGCCGATAGTTGCTGTTCGTCGGAATGAACAGCCCGCCGTTCTTCACGAAAGGCATATAGGCGAGATACAGCGCGCTCTTATCCTTGATCGTAAGCGTCAGCAAACCCGGTTTGTTACTTGGACTTCGCAATTCCTACCATTCCCACGGGAAACCTTATTCCGCCAGCGCGGTTCGTCCACCGAGCAGCAGGGCCTCCAGCGCCAATTGATGGTTCATGCCGGTCGACGCAAGACGCCTCACGTCGCGGGCGGCGTCCAGCAGCTCGAATAGGGCTCTTATCTTGGGCTTAAGTAAAGCCGCAGGCAAGCGGACCGGTTCCGCACTTTGACGCGAAACAGCAGTGCCGAGGGCTGCATGTACGCGCTGTGTGATCCAGTTCTCAAGCCAGGCGAGGCGCAACTGCGGATCGGATTTCATCCAACGATCCGCCAGCAAGGTGACATCCACCGAATCCTGCTCGAGCTGCCTCAAGGACTCGAACATGTCCTTGTCCAGCGCGGCCAAGCCCAACGCGTCCAATTCCAACGCCCTCAGGGGCGCACCGCCGGCCAGTCTCAACGCGGCCTCCCATGAATGCGCGCCGGCAGGAGCGGCGGCTTCGAGCCACGCGACCGCGGCCTCGGCGGTGGGGGACCGCAGCGTCAATCGCAGGCACCGGCTGGCGATGGTGGCGGGCAACCGGTGGCTTGGTCGCGCGATCATGATCAACATCGTGTTCGCGGTCGGCTCCTCCAATGTCTTCAAGAACGCGTTGGCGCCGTTGGCGTTGAGCGCCTCGGCACCCTCGATCACCCCGACCTTGAAGCCTCCGCGATAGCTCTTGAGCGTGAGGGACTCGATCAAGCCGCGCACCTGATCGACTTTGATCTGCTGCGCGTCCTCCTCGAGACGCACGACGTAGTAATCCGGGTGATTGTCCGCGCGCAGCAGCAGGCACGATGCGCACGCGCCGCAGGGCTGCGCACTGCCTGAGTCGCACAGAGCAAGAGCGGCGACCCAATTCGCCAGCTGCTCGGCACCGAGGCCGGGAGCGGACAGCAGCAACAGGGAATGCGGCAATCGGCCGGCGGCGAGCGCCGTCCGCAGGCGCTGTTGCGCGCCGCCCAGCCATGGCAGGGAATCGGCGCTCAAGAAATCCATGATCGCGTCTTGAGCAGTTCGAGTATGCGGGCGGCGACCCGATCCGCCGATTCGCCGGCGTCGATCGACGCGATCCGGCCGGGCTCGGCCGCCGCGCGGGCGCGATAGGTTCCCCGCACCCGTTCGAAGAACTCGGCGCGTTCGCTTTCGAAGCGGTCGGTGGCGGCGCCGGCGTTGCGCTGCCGCGCCCGCTGCAGCGCCTGCTCCACCGGCGCGTCCAGCAGCACGGTCAGATCGGGTCGGCGCCTACCCTGTACCAAGGTTTCCAGCAAGCGAATGTCGTCGCCGCTCATGCCGCGGCCGCCTCCCTGGTAGGCGTAGGTTGCATCGGTGAAGCGGTCGCACAGCACCCATCGGCCGGCCTCGAGGTTCGGCTCCACCAGGTTCTGAAGGTGCACCGCGCGCGCGGCGAACATGAGCAGCAGTTCCGCCTTCGGCGGCAGCGTCTCATCCCGCGCATTCAAGACGATATCGCGAATTCTCTCCGCCAAGGGAGTGCCGCCCGGCTCGCGCGTCACCACATGCGGGATGCCGCGCTCATGCAGTGCCTGGGACAGGCGCGCCACCTGCGTCGTCTTGCCGACGCCCTCGATCCCCTCGATGGTCAGGAAGCGCCCCGGGATCACGCTCATCGCGCCGTATCCCCCGCGGCCTTGCGGCGTTGATGTGCCACATACGAGGCAACGGCCGCGTTGTGCTCCTGCAGAGTGGCTGAGAATACGTGGCTTCCGTCGCCCTTCGGCGAGGCGACGAAGTAGATGGCATCGGTTTTTTCCGGATGCGCGGTGGCTCGAATGACCGCGGCGCCGGCGAGGGCAATGGGCGTGGGCGGTAAACCGGCGCGGGTGTAGCTGTTGTAGGGCCCGTCGGTGCGCAGGTCCACGGTCCTGATATCGCCATCGTAGCGATCGCCCATTCCGTAGATCACCGTCGGGTCGGCTTGCAGCCGCATCCCCAAACTCAAACGATGCAGGTACAGGCCGGCGATGATCTTGAGCTCTTGGGCCAAGCCGCTCTCCTTCTCGACGATCGACGCCATGATGAGGAGCTCCCGCGAGTTCTGCAGGGGCAAGCCGGGATCGCGGTCCGTCCAGTCCGACTCCAATTCCTTGACCAACGCGGCGTGCGCCACACGCAGCAACTCGACGTCCGTCGTGCCCGCAATGAAACGATAGGTTTCGGGCAGGAATTGGCCTTCCGATTCGACGCCCGGGGCCCCCAGCTTCTCCATGAGATCGGGCGCCTTGTCCGCCAGGGTGACCGTGATGTCCGGATTGCGCCGCAGCGCCTCCAGCAGATCCCGCACCGTCCAGCCGTCGACGATGGTGAATGAATGCAGCAACACCTGGCCGTTCACCATTTTGGTCAAAAGCTCGCGCGGCGTAATTCCCGGTTGAATCTCATATTCTCCCGCTTTGACCGCCGGCGCGAGGTTGCGGAGACGCGCGTACACAACCCATGCCCGCGGGTGGGCAATGACTCCCCGAGCCGCCAACTCCGCGGCCACCCGTGCGAAGCTCGCGCCGGGCGCCACCTTGAAGCGCACCGGCGCGGTGAGGCGCGCGGGTTCATCGAGGCTGCGCGCGCCGACCCAGACGATGCGCGCGGCAACCGCACCCAGCAGCAGCAGGCACAGAACGAGATAGCGCCGCGGCCGTCTCACGACATCTCCAGGCGCGCGCGAAGACGATTTGCCGCATCGAAGGCGCCGGGGCGCAGCCGCTCCCTGCCCCGCTCGATCACCCCGACCGATTTCAATCCCACGACGGCATTGCTCACGAACACCTCGTCGGCTTCGCGCAGATCCTGCCAGCGCAAGCGGCGCTCGACCGGGCGAAGGGCGATGTCGCCGGCATTCTCCAGGATCCAGCGGCGCATCACCCCGGCCACCCCACAGCGATCGAGCACCGGTGTCATCAGAGTGGATCCACTTCGCACGAACAGGTTGGACATGGTACCGCAGACGATGTTCTCGTCCACATCCCGCATCAGGCCCTCCCAAATGCGCTCGCTTTTCCATTCCGCGCGAGCCAACACGGATTCCAAACGGTTGAGCGTTTTCAGGCCGGCCAGAGCGGGATTGATCCCGAGCGGGGTCGCGCACAGCCGTATTCGAACCGGTGACGCCGGATCGGCGAGCGCGGCCGGCGGCAGGGGATGCAGGGCGAGTATGCGAGTGCAGCGCTCGCGGCCCGTGGGCCGATAGCCGCGCGAGCCGGACACCCCGCGCGTGACAATCAGCTTCAACACACCGTCCTTGCGCCGGGCGGCGATGTGCTCGAGCTCCCGTCGCAATTCGCCGCTCGACGGGGCTGCGATTCGAAGCCGGCGGCATCCCCCGAACAGCCGCTCGAGGTGATGATCCAGGAACCGCACCTCACCGCGGCGAACCCGCATGGTTTCGAACAAGCCGTCGCCGTACTGGAGCCCGCGATCGCGAGAGTCGATCCGAGTGCTCCTGCGGCCGTTGATCCACGTACTCAACTTGGGCTGACCAGCGCGCGCAGCAGGCCTTCCGCCTTGGCGCGCGTCTCGGCCAATTCCTGCCTGGGGCTCGAATCCGCGACGATGCCGGCGCCGGCGCGAAACTTGAAGATTCCGCCCTGAGCGGTGATGGTGCGAATCAGGATATTGAGATCGCAGCTGCCGTCGCGATTCAAGTAGCCGATGGAACCGGTATACGCTCCGCGCCCCACGCCCTCGAGTTCGGCGATGATTTCCATGCAGCGGACTTTCGGACACCCGGTGATCGTGCCGCCGGGAAACAGTGCGCGGATCACATCGATGGGCGATGCGTCGTTGCGCAGGCGCCCGCTGACGTTCGAGACGATGTGATGCACGTGCGCATAGGTTTCCACGCTCATGTACTCATCCACCCGCACTGAGCCGCCCGCGCACACTCTCCCCAGGTCGTTGCGCTCCAAGTCGATCAGCATGACGTGCTCGGCGCGCTCCTTCTCGTTGTCCAACAGCGAGCGTATGAGAGCCGCATCGGCCTCCGGGGTCGCTCCGCGCGGCCGGGTACCGGCAATCGGGCGGGTCGAGACAGTGTTTCCTCGAATCGACACCAAGCGCTCGGGCGAGGAGCTCAAGGCTGCGAATTCGTCCACCAGCAGCAGCGCCGCGAACGGGCTGGGGTTGGTCGCGCGCAGGCGCTGGTACACCCGGACGGGATCCGCCGGCGGGGTCGCTTTGGCACGCCAACCGCGCGAGAGATTGGCCTGATACACATCGCCGGCGCCAATGTACTCGAGGGCCCGGCGAACGGATTCGAGAAAGATTTCCGGTTCGTCCTCTTCGACGACGAACACGGGTTCAGGCGGAGCCCTCGTCGGGCGCAACCCCGACGCTCGCTCCGTGAACTCATCGAGCAGCCCTTCGTATCCGGGTTCGGCGGTGAGCCAGGCACGCCCGGTCGCGCGATCCCGAATCCAGGCGGCGGGCGCGCGGATCGCAAGGGCGACCACGGGATCGGGGCTGTGCGGCAGCCGCAGGCGCGGCTCCACCTCGGATGCCAACTCGTAGCCCAGGTACAGCAGCCAGCCGCCGGTGAATGGAAGGAGAGACTCCGTCTCCGGCAAGCGCAGAGCGTTCCACCAATGCTCGAGGGCGCCAAGAAACCCCTTTGCGCCCGCGTGCGGCCCCGACAGGCGGCCATCGGAACCCAGGCGAAGGCATTCGCCGCCGGCCATGGGCAGAATGTCGAACCGGCTGCCGCTGCTGGCCGCCGCCATACCGGCCCCGCTCTCCAGGAGCCCTGGATACGACGCCGGAAACCTCTCGATGAGGCTCAGCGGTTCAAGATCGGCGGAAAATGAGCGAACCGTTGGTGCCACCGAATCCGAATGAATTGGAGAGGGCGTATTCGATCGACATTTGGCGCGCAGTGTTGGGAATGTAGTCGAGGTCGCAACCCTCGCCCGGGGTGTGCAGATTGATCGTCGGCGGCGCGACTTGATCGCGCAGCGCAAGCACGGAGAAGATCGCCTCGACGGCTCCGGCGGCGCCCAGCAAATGACCGGTCATCGACTTGGTCGAGCTGACCGCCAACTTATCGGCCGCGGCCCCGAAGGCGCGGCGAATGGCGGTGGTCTCGGCGCGATCACCCAATTCCGTGGAGGTGGCATGCGCGTTGATGTACTGCACCTGATCCGGATTCAGGCGCGCATCGCTAAGCGCTTTGGACATCGCTCTTCGGGCACCCTCGCCGTCTTCCGGCGGAGCGGTGACATGGAAGGCGTCGCCGCTCATCCCGAAGCCCACGATTTCAGCGTAGATCTTCGCGCCCCGCGCCTTCGCCATCTCGTATTCCTCGAGCATCATGGCGCCGGCACCGTCGCCCATGACGAAGCCGTCGCGGTCCTTGTCCCAGGGACGGCTCGCGCCTTGCGGATCGTCGTTGCGCTGTGACAAGGCCTTGGCCTGGGCGAAGCCGCTCATCCCGGTGACGCAGGTCGCCATCTCCGACCCGCCGGCCAGCATGGCATCGGCCTCGCCGTACTGAATCAAGCGCATCGCCAACCCTATGGAATGGGTCGAGGTGGTGCAGGCGGTGGCGACCGCGAGATTGGGACCCGTGATCTTGAAGGCGATCGACAAGTGACCGCTCACCAAATTGATGATGCTGGCGGGAATGAAGAACGGCGAGACTTTCTTGGGCGAGTGCGTTTCGAGGTACTTGTCGTAGGTCACCTCGATCGACTCGAGACCGCCCATCCCCGAACCCATCAGCACGCCTATCCGGTCGGCATTCTCCGGCGTCACCGTCAAACCCGAATCGCGCATGGCCTGCATGCCGGCCACCACGCCGTACTGCATGAAGGCATCCATGCGGCGCGCGTCCTTGACGCTCATGAAGGGTTCGAGATCCAGTTGGCGGATTTCACCGCCGAAATGCGTGGGGAAACTGCCGGCGTCGAATCTCGTCACCGCATCTATGCCGCTGCGCCCCGCCAGAATCGAGGCCCAAGCGGCGGGCACATCGTTGCCCACCGGCGAGACGATTCCAAGCCCGGTTATGACGACGCGTCGTTTACTCAACGGCGACTCACCCAATGGGGTTTAGGCCTTGCCCTTGTGCGAATTGATGTAGTCGATCGCCTGCTGAACCGTGGTGATCTTCTCTGCGTCCTCATCGGGAATTTCGGTCTCGAATTCTTCCTCGAGCGCCATCACCAGTTCAACCGTATCCAGCGAGTCTGCGCCTAGATCGTCCACGAACGAGGCGTCATTGGTGACTTCTTCTTCTTTCACGCCCAGCTGTTCGGCCACGATCTTCTTAACCTGCTGCTCAACAGTACTCATCGTTATGGTGTCCTCTCGGAATTGCTATTTACGCGCTAAACTGACAAAAGCCCGCGACCAGCCTTAGGGTATCGGGCGCGTATTTTATGTGAACACGGGGGCGGCGGCTACCTGAACGCATATTTGACATCTGACCTCCCACGTTCGTATTGACAAACCCGGCTGAGTTAGGGCCCAAAGACCACCCTCAGGGCATGTACATCCCGCCGTTCACATGCAAGGTTTCGCCGGTAATGTAAGCGCCGTCCGCGGAGCACAGAAATGCGACCGCCGCGGCAATGTCGGCCGGCTGACCCAGACGGCCCAAGGGTATCTGGGCACTCATGGAGGCGCGCTGCGGCTCGGCCAAAGCCTTGGTCATGTCGGTATCGATGAAGCCGGGCGCGATGGCGTTCACGGTAATGCCGCGCGAGCCGACCTCCCGGGCCAGCGATTTGGTGAACCCGATGATTCCCGCCTTGGCGGCGGCATAGTTGGCCTGGCCCGGATTTCCGGTCAGTCCGACGACCGAGGTGATGCTGACGATGCGCCCCTTGCGCGCCTTCATCATGCCGCGCAAGACCGCCTTGGACAATCGAAACACCGAGGCCAAGTTGGTATCGATCACGGCGTCCCAATCCTCTTCCTTCATGCGCAACAGCAAGGTGTCGCGCGTGATGCCGGCGTTGTTGCAGAGAATGCCGATGGCCCCTTCCTTGGCTTCGATGTCCGCGAGCAGCGCGGCGACCGACTCCGGATTCACCACATCGAGTACCGCACCCCGTCCGCCGAGCGCCGCCATACGTTCGCCGATCCGGGCGGCCCCTTCCGGCGTGGTCGCCGTGCCGACGACCCGGGCACCATCGCGGCACAATCTATCGGCAATGGCTGCGCCGATGCCTCGCGTAGCGCCGGTCACCAAGGCAATTTCTCCGTTCAGCATGCGTACCTCGCTTAAGCCTTTACCGCCGCCAGCGCGTCATCCAGGCTCTGCGGATCCTCCAGCGCCATCATTTTCAGATCCCGATTCTTGTCGACCCGCCGATTCAACCCCGTCAATACCTTGCCGGGCCCGCATTCCATGATGTGGGTGGCACCCGCGGAAATCATCGTGCGCACCGTCGCGGCCCAATACACGGGCGTATACAGCTGTTTGACGAGCCCGGCACGAATGCCCTGCGCGGTGGAATGCGTCTGGACGTCCACGCCGTAGACCGCGACGCCCGCAGCCGGCGTGAACGCCGTGCTCTCGAGGCGCACGCGCAGCTGCTCCGCCGCGGGCTGCATGAGCGAGCTGTGCGCCGGCACGCTGATGGGCAAAGCCAGGGCTCGACGCGCTCCCTTGGCGGTCGCGATCTCGACGGCGCGCGCGACGGCGGCGGCGGCGCCTGCAATGACGACCTGCCCGGGCGCGTTGAAATTGACCGCCTCCACCACTTCGCCGCCCTGGGAGGCCTCATCGCAAGCTTCCTCGATGTCGGCGTCCTCGAGCCCGAGAATCGCAGCCATGGCGCCCTGGCCCGGCGGAACCGCCGTCTGCATCAATTCGCCGCGATAGCGCACCAATTCGACCGCGGTCGCGAAATCCAGGGTACCGGCGGCGACCAGTGCCGTGAACTCGCCGAGGCTGTGGCCGGCCATCAGGACCGGCGGCGGGCCGCCGCGCTCGCGCCACAGGCGCATGGTCGCGAAGCCGGCAGTCAGCATGGCCGGCTGCGTGCACTCGGTCGAGTTCAGCGCTTCGACGGGACCTTCCTGGCAGCGCCGCCACAGATCGTAGCCCAACACCGCCGAGGCTTCGGCAAAGGTGGCTTCAATCAGCGGCGAAACTCGCGCCAAGGCGCTCATCATGCCGATGGACTGTGAACCTTGGCCGGGAAATACGAACGCAAGTGACATGTCGAAGGCCTCTAGGCGCGGGAGCGGTGGCGAATTATAGCGATCCGGAGGCAGAGTGCGGCGCCGACGATGAATCCGCAGGTGGCTCCGTAAAGATGCGCGTCGACGACGATCAAGGGTGCGGCAGCTCCGCCCCACTGCTCCCACGCAAGCTTGGCACCCAGGCCGACCGCGAGTATCCAGCGATCCCAGGAGCGCTCCGCCAGGTGCTTGGCGACACCCGCCCCCATCACCGAATGCAGAACACCCGAGGCACCGACATACCAGCCGACTCGAGGACTCAGCCACCAAAGACCGGAACTGATCGCCAGCGCTCCCGAGAGCACGATCACGCACCACTCCACCGCATCGTAATCCTGTGCGAACAAGGACCACACCAACACCAAGCCGAGCTCGTTCAGAATCAAATGATGCACATCGAGATGCACGATATGGGCCGTGAGCAACCGCCACCAGCCGCCGGCGGCAATCGCACCGCGATCGTAGCGCAAGAGCTGGTTGACGTTGTCGCCAAGCCCCAACACCGCGTCCATCGCCAGCACAATCGCGAGCAACCAAATCCAGCGGCCGCGATCCAACTGGAGTGCGGCAGCGATCTCTGCGAGGCGGTTTGCGGCGTCACGAAGCATCGATGCCCCCTATTTTGGTATCATTTGTCGAATTATCGAGGTCACTATGCACACTCGCCAGCGCGGTTTTACTCTCATCGAAATCATGGTCGTGGTGGTCATTCTCGCAGTGCTGGGCGCGCTTGTGGTGCCAAAAATTCTGGAGAATGTGGATAAGGCCCGCGTCACCCGCGCGCAAAGCGATATTCGGGCGATTCAAACCGCTTTGGACCTGTACCGGTTGGACAACTTCAAGTACCCCACCACCGAACAAGGACTGCAGGCCCTGGTCAAGCAACCCGTCGATCCTACGATCACGAACTACCGCTCGGGCGGCTACTTGGGATCGCTGCCGAAGGACCCGTGGAACAACCCGTATCAATACGTGAGTCCGGGGCCCGATGGCCGTGATTACGAAATCACCAGCTACGGCCGCGACGGCAAGCCCGGCGGCGAAGGCTACGACGCGGACATCAGTACCGCGACTCTCGAGAAATAAGCGCACCGCAGGGCGCTGCCGCAGCATGCGCAGCAAGGGCTTCACGCTGGTCGAGATTTTGGTGGTGGTCGTGATCATGGCCATCGTGATTTCGTTTGCCGTCCTGTCGATGGGCACCACCGGGCGCGACCCTCAACTCGATCAGGAGAGCCGGCGCATCGAGGGTCTTATCGGACTGTTGCACGAGCGCGCCCTGCTGGAGGGCCGGGATTTCGGACTGCGCATCGAGCCCACGGCCTATGAGTTCGTGGTCTACGACCCGCGACGCGATCGCTGGTCGTCGCTCAGCCAGGAATCGGAATTCCGCCGCCGCGAGCTGCCCAAGGGCGTGAGCTTTCAATTGGAACTCGACTCGCAGATCGTGGTGATCAAAGCCATAGACACCAGCTTCTCGAGCGATGAGGCCCCTCCGGGCCCTCAGGTGGCCATAGCGGCGAGCGGCGAAGGGACGCCCTTTCGCCTGACACTATTGCGCGATGGGACGGCGGCCAAGGCCTCGGTGGGCGGCGACGCCCTCGGCAAGGTCAGCCGCGTGGGTTCGGATCAGTCGGAGAAGCCCACGGAGAAACCCTCGTGAGCCGCGGCACCCGCCGCGGCGGCAGCTCCGACGGTGGTTTCACGCTGGTCGAGGTGCTGGTCGCTCTGATGATCGTCGCGATGGGCCTGGCCGCCCTGATGACCGCCGTGAGCGGTACCGCGCGCACCAGCGGCTATTTGCGGGACAAGACTCTAGCCCAGTGGATGGCGCTCAACCGGCTCACCGAGGTACGCCTGAACCTGAACAAGTTCGCGCAGAGCACCGACACCGGCGAGCTCAACTTCGCCAATAGGACCTGGCACTACGACACCCGCTATTTCGACACCAGTATCGCGAGCATGAAGCGCGTGGTGGTGCGGGTGTACGCCGGCGACGCCAAAACCAAGGGCAACCCCCTGGCCGAATCGACTGGGTTCCTGGGCACCGCGCTCGCCGTGCCCGGCGGCTCCAACGTGGACTGGACCACGGGCAGCACCGCCCCCACCGCCGGCACCACCGGCACCGGCACCACCGGGGCTCCCGGCACGGTCACGCCCCCGGCCGCCACGGGGCCGATCTCAGTCGCACCGACTCCTCCTGCCACGACCTTGCCGTCGAACCCATGAGCAAATCACGGCGCCCTCGGGTAAGCGAAGCCGTTGCCGGATTCACCCTGATCGAAATCTTGGTGGCGCTGTTGATTCTGGGAATCATGTCTGCCTTGGGTTACGGAACCTACCGGGCCGCGCGCATTTCCGCCGAACGCGCGGAAGAGTCCATGAAGCGGTCGCGCGAAATCGATTTTGGAATGCGCGTGATGATGCAGGATTTTGCCGAATCGGTGCCGCGCCCGGTGCGCGATATCATGGGTCAGACGCGCTTGCCGGCGCTGCAGGGCACGGGCGGGATCGGCACGCTCACCCCCCTGCCCAATTCCACGGGTTCCGGATCCGGCACCGGGATGAGTTTCGCCAGCCAGAGTTTTGCGAGCCAGAGCTTCAGTTCAGGTTCCACTTCCACTCTCGGCGGCGGCACCAGCGCGAGCGCGGCCTCGCTGTTCGATGTGACGCGGGCCGGATGGTCGAACACCGCCGGCCAGCAGCGCGGTACTTTACAGCGCGTGTCCTATTCACTGGTCAACGATGTGCTGAAGCGCAGCTACCAGGTCAACCTGGACACCGTGCAGGGCAATCAGCCGGTGGTGCAGGATCTGCTCACCGGCGTGAAGGCGATCCAGTTACGCTATCTCGACAACAACCAAACCTGGCAAAGCGTATGGCCGCCGCCGACGCTGCCGCTGCCCGAAGGGATCGTGACGCGGCCGGTGGCTGTGGAAATCATCGTCGAGTTCAAGGATTGGGGACGAATTCGTCGGCTCATCGAGGTCGCCGGATGATGATTTTTCCTCGTAGACAGCGCGGCGTGGCGCTCATCATCGCGCTCATCTTGGTGGCGCTGGCCACCATTCTGGCGACGAAGCTCACCTTCGACGGATTTCTCGAGCGGCGCCGCGCCATCGGCGTGCTGGCCGCCGAGCAAGCTCTGCATTTCGGCTTCGGTGCCGAGGCGCTCGCGGCCGATGCGCTCGCGAGCGACATGCAAACCAGCCCCCAGCTGACCACGCTGGCCGCGCCCTGGGCGCAGCCCACCCAACCCCTGCCCATCACGCCGCAGAATGATCCCGAGGGTGAACCCATCGGCACCTTGCAGGGCACGCTGGAAGACATGCAGGGGCGCTTCAATTTAAACAACTTGGGAAGGATCATTCAGGGCACCGCGCAGACGCCGGGTGTCGCTGCCCAGGGCCCCACGCAGGATCCGCAGCCTCTGGAGCAATTCCAACGCCTGCTGGCTGCCGTCGGCGTCGAGCCCAAGTGGGCGGCCATCGCGCGCGACTGGATCGACGCCGACGATATACCGGGCTCCCCCGACGGCGCCGAAGATCAGGTCTACACCTCGCAGACTCCGCCTTATCGAACCGGCAACTGGCCCATGATGTCGCCCAGCGAATTGATGAATTTGCCGGGATTCGGGGCCGACCGGTATCGCAAGATTGCGCCGTATGTCACCGCCCTGCCGACGGCGACCGCGATCATCAATATCTGCACGGCGCCTGCCGTGGTACTCGAGAGCCTGTCCGAGAATTTGAGCGGCGAGTGGTCGAGCAATCCGGAAGCGCTGGCCGCCGGCCGCAAGGCCGGCTGTTTTCCGGATATCAACAGTTTCAGGAATATCGTCGGGCCCAAGGCGCTCGCCGCGATCAACGGCCGCTACGGCACCACCAGCCAATATTTCAGGCTTACCACGCGCGTTACGCTTGGCACTACGGAGTTCACCTTGTACAGTCTTTTGCTGCGCGGGAACGGCGGCAAGATAACGCCGCTGTTGCGCTTTTTCGGAACACCTTAATGCCGCAAACACTGCTCCTGCGCCTTCCCTCAAACGACCAAGAAGAGGCCGAGTGGCTGACCCTCAGCGAGACCGGCGATTCGCAGTCGGTTCGGCAGCGGGGACCCCTCACGCTGGCGGCGGCGGTGTCGGGCTCCGGCAAGGTGGTGGTGCTTGCGCCCGCCACGCAGATTCTTCTGGCCGAGCCGGTGTTGCCCCCGGGCGGCAACGTGAAATTGGCTCGGGCCGTGCCCTTTGCCTTGGAGGAGCAGCTCACCGAAGACGTCGATCAAATGAGCTTTGCGACGGCTAAGCGCCGCAGCGGCGGCGGTACGCCCGTGGCCGCCGTTTCGCGCGCCGTGCTGCAAGAGTGGCTGTCGCGCTTGACCGCGGCCGGTCTTTCGCCCGTGGCCATGTACCCGGACATCTCCTTGATTCCGGACAACCCGGGGCAAACCGTATTGTGGCTGGAGAACTCGCGGCTCGCCGTGCGCCGCCCCGGGGCGCTGCCCTTTGCGGTCGAACTTTCGCCGGTGAGCGAGGCCTTGGTGGTGGCCGGTGTCATCGCGGATCCGCTCGACCCCGCCGCGGAACCCAAGGTGCCGGAAAACGCGATGCTCTACGTCACGAGTGAGGATTGGGCGCAATCCGAAAGCGAGTTCGCTCGGCTCGTCGGCAAATTCGAATCGCTGAAGGTGCAGCTTCTGCCCGACGGACCCCTGCCGTGGCTGGTGGGCTCCCTCGAGGACACCGATGCGGTCAATCTGCTGCAAGGCGAGTTTGCCCACACCACGGACTTTGCCGCGCGCTGGCTTCAGTGGCGCACGCCGGCATTTCTCGCGGCGGCATTGCTGGCCGTGCATGTTGCCGGGCAGTGGCTGCAAATTCGTCAGGCCAAGCACGAAACCGGCGCGCTCGACAGCGAGATCGCCAGTGTTTTCTCGGCTGCAATGCCCGCCGAAGCTATGCAGGAGCCGCGCCGGCAGATGCAGGCGCGGCTCGACCGCATTCGCAAGTCGGGAGCGAGTCCGGAATACTTTCTGCGCGCCTTGAAGGCAATGAGCGGCGCCCTCGCGATGACGCCGAAAACCGAGATCGACGCCTTGAGCTATCGTGAGCAGGCCCTCGACATGAAGGTGAGCGCACCAAGCCTCGCCGCGCTGTCAGATCTGTCGAAATACATCGGCACGCAGGGAATGACGGCGGAGATTCAATCGTCCACACCGGTCGCCGCCGGAGTCGAAGCACACATTCAACTGCACAGCGCATCCGCGGGGACCCGCCGATGAACAAGCTTCGCGCCTGGTATGCGGGTTTGCAGGAGCGCGAGCAGCGCACCGTCGCCATCGGCGGCGTAACCGTGGCCGTTCTCATCCTGGTGTTCGGAATACTGATGCCTCTGCATTCCGCCCTCTCGAGCGCGGTCCGCGGCAACGAGACCAAGCGCGAGGACCTGAAGTGGATGCAGGTGAACGCTCCGGAGGTCCGCACCGCCGGCGGCCAGCTACCCGCGGACACGGGCGAGGCTCCGGTGGTACTGGTGGACCGGGTGGCCCGCCAGAACGGTCTCGCCAGCGCCCTGCGCGGCACTCAGCCCAATGGAACCGGCGTACGCGTGCAATTGGAGGCCGCTCCATTCGATACCCTGGTCGCATGGCTGGCCGCGCTCGACGAGCGTTATGGGCTCGCCGTCGAATCGATCACCCTGGATCGCACGGCCAAGCCGGGATTGGTGAATGCCAGCATCACGTTCACCCCGCCGCGGCGCTGAACCGGCTGCGCGGTCGCGCTCGCATTGGCCGTTCATCCTCATCGGGATAGCGGCGATCGCCGTTGCAATCGTCGCCGTCCTGCCTGCGTCGATCGTTAAGCGTTTCCTGCCGCCCACGGTGGTCGCGGAGGACTTTTCGGGCAGCCTCTGGCACGGCTCCGCGGGAAGAATCACCGTGATCGGACGCGACGCGGGCGCACTCGAATGGCGGCTGCATCCCGCGGCACTGCTCGGCATGGCGTTGAGCGCGGACCTGCATTGGGTGAAGGTGGGGTTCGTGGTCGATGCCGCAGTGAAGATCGATCGACAAGGTTTCGCCGCGCGCGACATCAAGGGCGGCGGGCCCATCGAGGATCTGCGCGGACTTGGGGTCGCGGCCGGATGGCGCGGCTCCGCCGATATCCATCTCGACGCACTACAGGGCACTTTCACCCAACCGCTCGCCGCCGCGGCCGGTGACATCCAGGTGTCGAATCTCGCAGCGGCGCAGGTCGCCGATGGCCTCGATTTAGGAGGCTACGATCTTCGTTTCACGCAGGCCCCTGCGGGCGCCGACGGCACTGTGAGCGCGCAGCTCGCCGACACCGGAGGGCCCCTCGAGGTTCAGGCTACGATCCACTACTCCGCGAAGGAGCAAACCGCGAACTTGAGCGGAACCGTTCGGGAACGCCCCGACGCGCCCCCCGCCTTGGTAAGCCAGCTCCAAAACCTTTCGCAGCTGCGCGGGAGAGACGCCCAGGGACGAATTCCGGTGGACTTGGAGTTTCGGCTCTAAGTTTATCCAGCCGCGCGGGCGAGCAACTTCCTAACCTATATGGAAGAAATTCAGCTTGTTACCGTCGAGATCTCGAAAATACCCCGCGTAGAAGCCCTCGCCGCGAGGCCCGGCGGCTCCCTCATCCTTCGCTCCTAATTGCAGGGCCTTGCGGTGCAGGGCGTCCACCTTGGCTTTACTGTCGACCATCAGCGCCACCATCACGCCGTTGCCCACCGTCGCAGCCTTCTTGTCGAAGGGTTTTGTGATGCCGAGTCCGGGTTGGCTGTCGGTCACCGACCAGGCGATGAATTGCTCGTTTTCCATCATGCGTTTGGCGCCTATCTCGCCCAGAAGCGCATCGTAGAACGCCGCAGCCCGCGGCAGATCGTTGGTACCCAGTGTCACGTAGCCAATCATTGGAGTGCCCTCTCTCTTGACGTTGATGGTTTTTGGACGTTTCCGCGGAAACGTCCTGGGCCGCTTAGCGGGCTCTCGATCGTTTCCGGGGCACTGTTTATACATACAGTCCCCGCGCCCTGTCAACCGCCAGGCAACAATCCGGGCGACCCTAGGCCGCCCACTCGCGCCAGGCTCGCATCAGGGGGAAATACAGTCCCAGGCGAACCGGTTCCGGCCCTAGTTTCTGGGCCAGCTGCGCGTAGCGTTGCAGCTGCGGGCGGTAGCGCTCTACCTCGCGGTCGAGAAACTCTTCGAGACCGCCGCCGACATGCCGGCTGGTTTTGTAGTCGATCACCCAGCGCACGCCCTGGTCGTCGACGAAGCTCCTATCGAACACCACCCGCGTTATCTCGCGCTGTAGGCGGCCTGAGAGCGCGTGCTCACGCACCTCCTCGCGTGCCTTCTGCAGAATCCAGCGGCCGCGAGGATCTTGATCGACGGCGATGAGCGCCTCCACTACCCTCGATGCAGCCTCCGGCAAGCGCTCCGGCGGCACCCCGTGCAATGCCAGCCAGCGGCGATACTGGGATTCTCGCGCGCGAATGCTCGGGGCACCGCTGCCCGTCGGATTCATTGTCTGAAGCTCGGCGTGCACCAGGGTGCCGACGCGCCTCGCCGTCTCTCCCGCCCAGTCGAAAACCGGCGTCTCCTCGCGCAATGCCGGCGGCGCCGATATGGGCGGGGAAGAAAAAGCTCCGCCATCGATACGGGGCGCCCAACCGCCCGGCACTCGTGAGAGAGGTCCGCCGCGCGGCGCGCCCGAATCGCGCCCGGGCGCCTCCGATCCGGGGCCTGTCGCGTGTTCCGCCACGGCAAATTCCGCACTCAACACCGGCCAGATCACCGCAAGCAGGCTTCCCGCCCGCGGCGGCCGTGCCTCTCGCAGCTCGCCGACGGTCGCCGTCAGCCGCAACCGCCATTTCGCCCGGGTACAGGCCACGTACAGCAGGCGCTCCGCTTCGAGACCCGCCGCTTCGCGAAGCTGCCGGCGCAGAAACTCGAATAACCGATCGTTGTCCACACCGACTCCTGGGCGCGCCGCCATCACCATGCCGTCCCGGCCGGTGCGCGCGAATTGATGAGTGAGCAACAATCGATCGCGGCCGAGCGGCACGTGGCGATCCAGCGCAGGCAGCACCACCATGTCGAATTCCAGCCCCTTCGCCTTGTGTATGGTCATGATCTCAACGTGGCTTGCCGCGCCGTGATCGGCATACAAATCCGCGAAGCTTTCGGGTAGGTCCGCGGCGTCCGGCAGGCCGCGCTGCTCCAAGTCCCGCAGCCGGCCGAACGCGGCGCCCGCGAGTTCGAGGTCCTGCGGGGAAGCGGCACAGCTCGCTCCGCCCAATCCAAGCCAGGTTCTTTCCACCCAGCGCGCCAGTGGGCCGTCGTTGCGCACCCGGAAGGCGGCCTCCAATGTGGAGTACAACCGCCGGCAGCGCGCCTGACCGTCCTCACTGAGTCGCCGCAACACCGCCTCATCGCCCAATGCCTCCCACACCAGCGGCGCGGCGCGGGAGATCTGCAGAAGGTCGGCGAGCGATACTCCGGCCCATGGCGCGCGCAGCACCGCCAGCCACGCCGTGCGATCGCCGAGATGCAGCAGCGCGCAGGTCAGCATGATCACGTCCCTGACGACGGCGCGATCCTGCAGCGGCTCGATTTCCACCGCGCGAAAGGCGATGCCTCGCCCCCGGAGGCCTGCAGCGATTTCACGCGCATGGCTCCTGGCGCGCACCAGCACGGCGATTCGCCAATTCGGATGCTGCCCGGCCGCATCCGCGACCATATCGGCGATGGCCGCCGCCTCCTCGGCCCGCGTCGCGTAGCCGGAAAGCGCAACAGAGGCTGCCGGCGAGGTCGCCAGTTCCGATATGGCGGCTTCGCTCGGGCGGAAGGCGATGGCGCCTCGGTCGCGATCGTCGATGCGCGGCAGGACGCGCGCAAAACAGGCATTGACCCAGTCCACCAAGGCAGGGCTCGAGCGAAAATTATCCCGCAACCGCTGAACCTCGAAACGCACCTCGCCAATTCCGTCTTCGGCAAGTTCCAGGAAAGCGCGCACCTCCGCCTGGCGAAAACCGTAGATGGATTGCATCGGATCGCCGACGCAAAATACGCTGCGACCGTCCCCCTGCTGCCATCCGGCCGTGAGCAGCCGCACCAGCGCCAGCTGCGCGCTGGAGGTGTCTTGGAACTCATCCACCAGGATGTGCTGCAGGCGGTAATCGAGGCGCAACCCCAAATCGCTAGGCGCTTCCGCGGAGCCCAACGCGCGCAGCGCCGCCAACGATACCGCCGCAAAATCCGCCGCGCCTTGCTCGCGGAACACTTGATCCAATTGCGCCGCGGCCAGCACCAATACTTGCGCCACCTCGCCCACCCGCTCCCACTGCTCGTCGCTGTAGGCGGGCTCCGGCAAAGCGCGAATGTCTACCAGGACCTGCCGTGCGTTCGGATCGCGGCCGAATTCCTCCAAGAGATCCGCCATCGGCGCACTGTCGGCACATCGCGGGGGAAAGCCCTCGTTCTTGGTGAGTCGCCTGCGAAACTGGCCCTGCCCCGTCAGCAAGAGCCATGCGGCCCCGCGCCAGCGCGCAAGATCGGCGGCCTGCGCGCGCAGCGGGGCTGCGTCCCCGCTCCAGTCGGATAGCTGGCGCCGATCCGCGGGCATGCGTTGCGAGGCGCCGTGCGCCAGCGCCGCCAGGGCCGAAATTCTCTCTTCGCCCAGCGCTTCGAACGCGCGGCGCAGGACGCGCGAGACCAGCAGCTGCAAATCCTCGTCGAACTGCCGCCGCACGTGCTCGAGCTGGGTCTCGTCCAAGGCACTCGCGGCACGCAGACGGCCCGCCAGCAGCGGCAGCCAGCGGTCGCGCTCCCGCAGCATGCCGGCGATCAGCGATTGAAGCTTGCTCCAGCGCTGATCGTCGATTGACAGCACCCGATCCACCGCCGCACCGAAGCGATCCCCCGCTTCGTGCGCCAATGCTCGGCGAGCCGCCTCCTCATAGCTGGGTTCGGCATCGGTGAGCACTTGAAATGCGGCCCCGGCGCCCGCCGCTATGGGCAGCTGACCCGCCAACCACGCGTTGAATGCATCGATGGTTTCGATGCGCAGCCGCGACGGCTGGCGCCGCACGTCGAGCAGCGACGCGTCCAGATGCCTTTGCGCCGCCAGCGCCAACTCCCAGGTCTCGGGGTTCATGTCCGAAGGGCACGCCTCGAGGCGCGCGGCATCGAGCGCCAGCAGCACGCGCTCGCGCATCTCCTGGGCGGCGCGGCGCGTGAAGGTGAGCGCCAGGATCCGCTCCGGCGCATCGACCAATGCCAGCAGCTTGAGATAGCGCTGCACCAGCAGAGTCGTCTTACCCGAGCCCGCGGGCGCCTGCACCAGCACCGAGCCCCGCGTTTCAATGGCGCGCCGCCGAGCCGCCCGATCGGAGGCCTGCTCACTCATGCGGGTCCTCCTCCTCGAGCGCCGCCGGTACGCGGCACAACCCATGCAGACTGCAGTTTTTGCAGGCTTTCAGCGTCGGCGCCACCGCCGCCCGACCGGCCGCGAAGTCCGCGGCAAGACTCTCGATGCGCGCAGACCATATCGGGATGAGGTCCGCGAGACTGACCATGCCCTCGAGCGAAGATATCCGGCCCTGCGGCTTGAATACGGCGGCCCGGTCCGTCTCGGCGATGAAGACGCACTCCGCGGCGTTCACCCGGCCGTAGGCGACCGCGACGAGCGCGGCCGGACGCAGCAATGCATAAATCGGCAACTGAGGGTTGTCGGGCCGTTCGCCGCGCCAATCGGCGCTCGCGTGACCCGTCTTGTAGTCGATCACGACCCGCGCTCCATCGGCGAGCCGGTCGACTCGATCGATTCTCACCTGGAAGTCGAGACCCGCATGGCGCGCCACGTCGCTGCCGCGCTCGAGCTGCTCCACTTCGAAGGGCTCGCGCTGCTTTTCCTCATCCAGCCATTTGCCCAGCACCCCGTTCATGCGCTCGCGCTCCCGCCGCCGCCAGCGCGGGCCCGGATCGCGAATGCGGCAAAGCCTCGCGATCGCACGGGACGCGGCGTCGTTCACCAGCCGCGACCGCTCATCGGGTGAGATGGACAGCAATGCGTTCGAGTCGCGCAGCACCGACCATATGTGCTCGAGCGCGTCGTGGATCAGATCTCCGCGCTCCCGGTCGTTGAATCCCGGCAGCGGCCGCTCGAGCGGCTCGCAGCGCAACCGAGTCTCTGCGAAGCCGCGAAACGCGCAGCGAGACTGCGCCCTCAGCGTCGACACGCCGCGCGTGCGCTCGTCCGCGCCGAACGGCGGTGCGATTTCGTCCGTGAGCCGCTCGAGGGTCGGTCGCTCGCGAAAAAGTGCATGCCAGTGCGGTTGCGGGGGCGCCGTCGGCGCCGGGCTGTCCACGGCTTCGGGCAGCAGGGGACTGGGCACGGCCGCGCGGCCATCGCCGGGATTGGCATAGCTGAATACGCATTCACGGGCGCGCGCAATCCAGCGATTCTGCAATTCCAGCGCGAACTGCAACTGCGATTGCGCCCCGGCGGAAATCACGCCGAATTCACGCTGCAGGCTCACGGGGAGCAAGGCGATGGGCTCCACCGCCGGCGGCCAGCGTTCGTCGTCGCAACCGCTGACCCACAAGCCCTCGTAGTTCAGCCAGGGGTCGATGAGCTGTGCGCTGATCCAGATTGGAGGGACTCCGGTCTGCACCTGAAACTGCGTGTCGCGCGCCGCGCGCCGCAAAATGCGCTGCGCCGAGCGGCGGGAATGCGCGCCGAAGAACGCATCGGCCGCCGCGAGCGCGGCCAACAGCTCGCGAAACCTCTCGGCCGCCTGATATTCGGCACTCGACCAACGATGCCGCAACGCCCAGGGTCCCGCTTCGAATGCGGCTATCCACGCGCCCACCCAGCGGCTGATGGGGTGGTTGCCGCGCAAGTCCTCGAGCGCCCGAAATGCGGCGGCCAGCCGCTGCATGGCGGCGACAGGCCTCCGGCCTTGCGCGGCCGCGATGCGTTCCGCGGCGGCCAGCCAGCTCGCCGCATCCGCCTCATCCGGGCCTCGTTTGCGAAGCTGCACGTCCAGAAGCGCCGCGGCGCCGGCGTCCGCTGCCGTCGCCTGCAACTCCTGCGCCCGCAACAGCGCGCTGAAGCCGTGGAAGGGAACCGAATCGATGCTCGCGGCCAAGAGACCTAAGGCCGCGCGCACCGGGGCAAACTCGGCGAGCGGTGTCCCGCCGGCCACCGCATAGGGTGCGTTGTCCGCATTTTCGGTCAGCGCAAAGCGCTGCGGCGCCAGCGCCGCATCGAATGCGTCGACGACTTCGGCGCGGCGGCGATTCAAATCCGGAATGCAAACCCACGCGCGAAACTGCTGCGTCGAACGCAAGTTGACCAGCGCCCAATCGGCGATCGCGGCCAGCTCCGCCGCGGGCGAGGCGGCGCCCACCCGCCTTGCCGAGCGTGCCTGACTGCCGGCCGCAGCCAGCATTCGGCCATGGCGCTCGAGCCATCGGCGCGCCGCGGGCCGCCAAGCGGGACTTTCAATCCACGCAATGGGTTGCGCGGGCGCGGGAGCCAGCCCCAGCAATTCATCGGCGCTGATGCAATCCGACAGCCGGCACCGGGCGTCGAACTCGCGGTTCCACTCCAGAAATACCCGCGACTCCTCGGAACCCGAGGCGTAGGCCGCGACGGCCTGAAGGGGAATGCCGTGCTCGTAGATCGCGCGGCGGGCGCGCCGCGCCGCGCGTACGGCGCCTGCCGGTTCGAGCATGTCGCGGCCCACTTCGCTCGAGTCGATCACCGCCCGCCACAGCTCCCGCTCTTCGATCTCGCTCAAGGTTCGGGGCGATGCGGCGTCCTCGAGTTGCCGCGCGGCATGCCGCTCCCGCAGCCAGCCGCCGAAATCGCGCACCCTCGGGGTGGGCCAAACGTCCAGTCCTGAATTCAGGTACGCCCGTTCCACCGCATCGAACAGCGCAGCCGCAAGTTCGGTGTTGGGCGCGAGAATCGTGTGGCCGTCCGCGACGGCCGCCATCAGGCCGGACACGGTGGATTCGACGCTCAGCGCTGTCGATCCTTGGCGAGGGAACCGACGAGCTGCAGCTCCGGCCGCGCCGCGGCCTGCGCTTCGAGCAATTCTTCGATGCGCGCGAACACCGTGGCGAGAACTTGCGGCTCCGGTAGGTTGGTGATGCGGAAGCAATTTCGATAGGGCACGTTGAAGCTCACGCCGGGGGCGACCAGCACGTGCTTGTGCTCCAAGAGGTCGAGCGCGAAGGCTTGATCGTCGAAGTCCGGCAGGACTTCGTTGCGCACCTCGACGAAGGCATACAGCGCGCCCATGGGCCGTGCCAGCCGCAAATACTTGCTGCGTGCGACGCCGTCGAGGATGGTCTGCCGCGACTCGTACAGGCGGCCGCCGGGACGCGTCAGTTCCAGAATGCTTTGATATCCGCCGAGCGCGGTCTGCACCGCCCATTGGCCGGGCACGTTGCTGCACAGTCGCAGCGACGACAGCAATTCGAGGCCGGCCAAGTATTCGCTCGCGCCTTCGATGTCGCCCGAAAATGAGGCCCATCCGACTCGATAGCCGCACGCCCGATACACCTTGGACAGGCCGCTCATGGTGCAGCACAGCGTGTTGTGCACCAGAGTGGCCATGGGCACGAACTCGGCATCGTCGTACAGAATATGATCGTAGATCTCATCGCACAGCACGACCAGCCGATGCTTCTCGGCCATTGCCGCGATGGCCGACAAGGTCTCGCGCGGGTACACCGCTCCGGTGGGATTGTTGGGATTGACGATGACGATGGCGCGCGTACGCGGCGTCACCAGCGCTTCGATGTCGTGCGGATCGGGTATGAAGGAGCGCGCCGCGTGACAGGGATAGTGCACGGCGCGGCCCGTGTTGAGATTCACCGCCGCCGTCCACAGCGGATAGTCGGGGCTCGGCACCAGCACCTCGTCGCCGGGATTGAGCAGCGCGCGCAAGGTCAGGTCGATCAGCTCGCTGACGCCATTACCGATGAATACCTCCTCGGCCGTGACCCCGCGCACTCCGCGCTCCTGCTGCTGCATCACGACGGCTTCGCGCGCCGGGAAAATACCTTTCTGGTGAACGTACCCCTCGCTGTGGCGCAGATTCTCGATCATCGCCAATCTCATGGTCTCCGGAGTCCTGAATCCGAAGGCGTAGGGATTGCCGATATTCAGCGAGACGATGTCGTAGCCCAATCGCTCCAGGGCGAGCGCGCGCCGCGCGAGCTTGCCGCGGATCTCGTAGCGCACATTCGCGAGGCCCTCGCTCGGGCGCACGGGCTTTCGTTGTGTCATGGGCGGGAGGATAGCAGCTCCCGCGAGCGGTGGCAGGCGACCCAATGCCCCGCCGCTGCGGCCTCGAGCACCGGCGCCGTGGCCGCGCAGACCGCCACGGCGTAGGCGCAGCGATCCCGATATGCGCAGCCGGTCGGCGGCGGCTCGGCGGCGGGCGCCTCGGTCAGCACGGGCGGCGCACGGACGGAAGCCTCGGCGGGAGGCGGCGGCACCGCCGCCAGCAGCGCACGCGTGTAGGGATGGACGGGCGCTGCGAACAGCGCGTCGCGCGTTGCTATTTCCACGATCCGGCCCGCGTACATCACGAGAATTCGATGGCTCAAGTGCCTGACGACGGCAAGGTTGTGGCTGATGAACAGCATCGCGGCGCCGGTGTCGCGCTGCAGATCGAGCAGAAGATTGACGATCTGTCCCTGGATGGAGACATCGAGGGAACTCACCGGTTCATCGCATATCAAGAGTTTTGGAAGCAGGATCATGGCGCGTGCAATGCCGACCCGCTGGCACTGGCCGCCGCTGAACTCGTGGGGATAGCGGTCCATCATGTCGGCCGCAAGTCCCACTCGCTCCAGCATGGCGGCCACCTGCCCCTCGATCTGCCCTGCGGTCGATTCCTCGGCGAAGATGCGCAGCGGCTCGGCAATGCTCTCGCCGATGGTCATGCGCGGATTCAGGCTCGCCAGCGGGTCTTGGAATACGATTTGCAGGTCGCGGCGCAGCCGGCGCAGCGCCTTCGCGTCGCAGGTCGACAAATCCTGACCGCGCCAGAGCACCGCGCCTCGATCGGCGCGAACCAGGCGCAGGATGGCGCGGGCCAACGTCGACTTGCCCGATCCGGATTCGCCGACGAGCCCCAAGGTCTCTCCGGCGAAGAGGTCGAAACTCACATCGCACAGCACCGCGCGGGCATCGAACCGGACCCGCAGATCCGTGACCCGCAGCAAGGGTTCGTTCGTGCTGAGGGCGCTCATGCCGATAGGGGAAAATGACATGCCACTCGGCGGGCGGCGGCGTCCGGTCCGGCGCCTGCTCCCGAAACGTCCTGCAGCAGCGGCCGTTCGGTCCGGCAGCGCTGCGCGGCCCGCGGACAGCGCGGCGCAAATGCGCATCCCACGAACGCCTCTCCGGGCCGCGGCGGCTGCCCGGTCAGAGTGGGCAATCGCGCGAGCTGCGGCCCCGTTATGCTCGGAATGCACTTCAACAGCTCCGCCGTGTAAGGGTGCAACGCACCCCCGAAAAGGGCACCGGCGCCGCCGCTCTCGACGATCCTTCCTGCATACATGACGAGAATCCTGTCGGCGAGGCCCGCGACCACCGCGAGGTCGTGGCTGATCAGCACCAGCGCCATGGCGGCCTCGACGCGCAAGGAGCGCAGCAGATCGATGATCTGCGCCTGCACGGTCACATCGAGCGCCGTGGTCGGCTCGTCGGCGATCACGAGCGTGGGTTCGCACATCAGGCTCATGCCGATCATCACCCGCTGCCGCAGGCCGCCCGACAGTTCGTGCGGATATTGAGTCAGCCGGCGCGCGGCTTCGGGCACGCGCACGCGCTCCAGCATCCGCCGCGCGGCGGCGCGCGCCTCGCTCCACGACTTGCCCGCATGGCATACCAGGACTTCGGCGAGCTGCACTCCGATTTTCAAATGCGGGGTGAGCGAGGTCATCGGATCCTGGAAAATCATCGTGAGCTTCGAGCCGCGAACGCGATTCAACTCGGACGGGCCGACGCCGAGAATCTCCGCATCCTCGAAGCACACGCGGCCCTCGACCGCTGCTTGACCCGCATTCAACCCCATGGCCGCCATGAACACCTGCGTCTTGCCGGATCCGGACTCACCCACGATCCCGACGCACTCGCCGGCTGCCACCTCCATCGACACCTGGCGCACGGCGCAAATCCGCGCGCCGCGCTGCGTGAACTCGACGCTGAGATCCTCGATGCGAAGGGCCGGTACCACTTCAGCCTTCCTTGACGTCGAGGGCGTCCCGCAAGCCGTCGCCGAAGAGGTTGAGCGACAACAACAGCAACGCCAGAAATCCGCCGGGCACCAGCAATATCCAAGGCGCCGCTTCCATCTCGCCCGCGCCTTCGGCAATCAGCGTACCGAGGCTGGCATGCGGCTCCTGGATGCCGAGTCCCAGAAAGCTCAAGAAGCTTTCGAACATGATGATCTGCGGCACCGTCAGCGTGGCGTAGACGATCACCGGCCCGATGACGTTGGGAATCACATGTCGCGCGATGATGCGCGGGGTGCCCGCCCCCGAGGCGATCGCCGCCTCGATGAATTCGCGCCGCCGAATGCTCAGGGTCTGGCCCCGCACGATGCGGGCCATGGTCAGCCAGCCGACCGCGCCGATGGACAGAAACAGCAGATATTCGCTGCGGCCGAAAATGACGGTCAGCAGTATGACGAAGAATATCAGCGGCAGCCCGCTCAGGATTTCGATGATTCTCATCATCGCGTGATCGGTGCGCCCGCCGATGTAGCCGGCGATCGCGCCATAGCCGATGCCTACGGCCAGACTGACCGCACTGGCCACCAGTCCGACCACCATCGAAACGCGTGCGCCCTCGAGCGTGCGCGTGAACAGATCGCGGCCGAGCCGGTCCGTTCCGAACCAATGCGCACTCTGCAGCGCCGGGCTCGACGCCACGTGCGCCCAATCCAAGGCCTCGCTGCCGTTCGGACTCAAAGCTGGCCCGATGAGCGCCAGTGCCACCATGCAGAGTATCGCCGCCAGCGCGCAAACGGCGCCGGGATTCGATCGCAATCGGCGCGCGGCATCGCCCGCAAGCGCCCTCATCGTCCGAGCCTCACGCGCGGATCGAGCCAGGCATACATGAGATCCACGAGAAGACCCATGAGGATGAGCAAGGTGGAATAGATGATCACCATGCCCAAGACCAGCGTGTAGTCGCGATTGATCGCGCCTTGCACCATGTATCGTCCGATGCCCGGCAGACCTGCGATGGACTCGACGACCAGGGAACCGGTCATGATCGAAGCGACCGCCGGGACCAGAAAACTTGCCACGGGCAGCAAGGCCGGCCGCATGGCGTGCCGCAAGATCACGGTGCGAAGCGGCAGCCCTTTGGCGATTGCCGTGCGGATGAACGGGCTGCCGAGCAGCTCGAGCATGCTCGCCCGCACGAGCCGCGCGATCACGGCGAGCGGAGGCAGCGCCAATGCGGCCACCGGCAGCACCAGATGCCGTATGGAACCGGGTTCCCAGCCGGCGACCGGCAGCCAGTGCAAATAGATGCCGAACAGCAAACCCAAGAACGGCAGCACGACGAACGTGGGAATCGCGATGCCCACCACGGCCAGCGACATCGCGGCGTAGTCGGCGGCGGAGTTGCGGTGCAGGGCCGCGAAGGTGCCGATGGGAATGCCCAGCATCAATGCCAGAACGATCGCAATCGTTCCGAGCTCGAAGGTCACGGGAAACCCCTGGCCGATGAGCTCCGTCACCGAGAAATCCTTGTACTTGAACGAGGGCCCGAAATCCCCATGCGCCAGCGCCCGGAGGTAGCGTCCGTACTGGGTCAGGATGGGCTGATTGAGGCCATAGGCGCTCTCGAGGTTCGCCATGATCTCGGGCGGCAGCGTCTGCTCTTGATCGAAAGGTCCGCCCGGCGCCGCGCGAATCAGAAAAAAACTCAAGGTAACGATGATGAACAAAGTGGGAACCGCGCCGGCCAGGCGGATCAGGAAATAGCGCAGCATCCGCTGAAGTCTATCGATTGACCGCAAGGTGGACAAGCGATGCGGCGATCCCTAAAATACTCGGCCCGATCTGATCGAGGTTTCATGGAATCGACACGCCCCATCCGTGCGCTCATGCGCGGCCTCGATGCGCTGACCGTGCTGAATCTTCGCGACGGCGCGACCGTATCGGAAGTGGCGCATGATGTTCGTCTGCCGCGCACCACCGTCTACCGTATCTTGGAGACTCTGTGCGACGCCGGATTCGTGTTCCGGGATGCAGCCGACGAGCGTTACCGGTTGACCATTCAGGTACGCGCCTTGAGCGACGGCTTCGACGACGAGGCATGGGTGACTCAAATCGCCAAGCCCATCATTCAGGACCTTTGCCGCGAAATCGTCTGGCCGATCTGCGTCGCCACCTTGTCCGGGACCACCATGCTGATGCGCGAATGCACCGATCACCAGAGCCCGCTCGCGATCGAACGCTATTCCGCCGGTTTTCGAGTGCCGCTGCTGACGACGGCGAGCGGCCGCGTCTGTCTCGCGTATTCATCCGCGACGCAGCGCGAGTCGCTCATCGAGATCCTGGCGCGCTCGAACAAAGAAGAGGACAAGCCCGCCCGGGCACGCGCCGACCTCGTGCGCTCGCTCGCGGAGATCAAGTCATTGGGATACGCGACGGCGACGCGGACGCGCCGCCTGGTGGAGGAGGTCAGTTTGGGTGTGCCCATATCGGTCGACGATCGGGTGTTGGCGAGCCTGACCGTGCGCTTTGCGTCTTCGGCGGTGCCGCTCAAGACCGGGCTCGAGCGCTTCCTGCCCAAACTGCGGCAGTGCGCGCTGCGGATCGGCGGCTTGTTTTCGGAGCAACAGGCCGAGGCGCGCAAAAGCGGCGCCCCGCAAACTGCTTATTAGGCGCTTACGCGCCGAATTTAACGGGGCCGAGGCGGCCCCGCCCGTTAATTGTAAGATAGGTCCAGGAACATAAAAAATGCAGAAGATCATGGTTTGTATCAAGCGCGTCGTCGACTACAACGTGCGCATCCGCGTCAAGCCCGACGGCAGCGGCGTAATGCTCGATGGCGTGAAAATGAGCGTCAATCCGTTCGATGAGATTGCGCTCGAAGAGGCCCTGCGCATCAAGGAACGCGGCACGAACGCCGAAGTCGTCGCCGTGAGCATAGGCATCGCCGACACTCAGCAGCAGCTGCGCACCGCGCTCGCCATGGGTGCCGATCGGGCGATTCTGGTACAGACCGACTCCCCGGTGGAGCCGTTGACCGCCGCGCGGACCTTTCTGGCGCTGGCGAAGAAAGAGAATCCCGATTTGATCCTGTTGGGAAAGCAGGCGATCGACGACGACGCGAATCAGACCGGTCAAATGCTCGCCGCGCTCTGGGAGCGGCCGCAGGCGACCTACGCCTCGAAAGTGGAAATCTCCGCCGGGAAGGCGGCCGTCACCCGCGAGGTGGATGCCGGACTTGAAACCATCGAAGTCGATCTGCCGGCGGTGGTGACCGTGGACTTGCGCTTGAACGAGCCGCGCTACGTGAAGCTGCCGGACATCATGAAGGCCAAGAAGAAGCCGCTGGACGTGACCTCGCTCGACGCGCTGGGAGTGAGCGCCGGCGCGCTGCTCAAGACCGTCAAGACCGAGCCGCCCGCGCAGCGCCAGAAGGGTGTGATGGTGAAGGACGTGGCTGAATTGGTGGACGTACTCAAGAAGAAGGGCTTGATCTAATGCACAAGATACTCATTGTCGGCGAACACGACGGAAAGGCGCTGAATCCCGCCACCGCCAAGTGCGTCACCTGCGCGAGCCTCATTGCGGACGCTGAGATCACCATCGCCGTGCTGGGCTCGGACACCGCGGCCGTCGCCGCCCAAGCCGCGGCGGTGGCGGGCGTAAAATCGGTGCTGCGGGTGGATCGCCCCGAGAACGAACATCCGCTCGCTGCCGTTTTCGCGCCGCAACTGGTGGCGCTCGCGGCCGACTACTCCCATGTGTTCGGACCCTCGACGAGTTTCGGCAAGGATCTCATGCCGCGCGTTGCGGCATTGCTCGGGGTGCCGCAGGTGAGCGATTTGATGGCGGTGGAGGGAGCGTACCGTTTCAAGCGCCCGACCTACGCCGGCAACGCCATCGTCACGGTGGAAGCCGATCCTGCGCGAAAGCTCGTCGCCACGGTGCGCGTCGCATCCTTCGAGGCCGCGGCGAGCGGCGGCAGCGCCGCCGTATCATCCAAGACCGTGGACGTCGCCCTGCCCTCGCACACCCGCTATGTCGGAGCCAAGAGCGGCTCGACCGATCGCCCCGATCTGCAGACGGCGGCCCGCGTCGTATCGGGCGGACGCGCCCTCGGCAGCGCGGAGAACTTCAAGCTGCTGTTCAGCTTCGCGGACAAGATCGGTGCGGCCGTGGGCGCCTCGCGCGCCGCCGTCGACGCCGGTTATGCGCCGAATGAAATGCAGGTGGGCCAGACCGGCAAGATCATTTCCCCGGAGATCTACATCGCCATCGGCATCTCCGGCGCCATTCAACATCTGACGGGCATCAAGGACGCGCGCACCATCGTGGCCATCAACAAGGACGGCGAAGCGCCGATCTTCGAGGTCGCCGATGTTGGATTGGTGGGCGACCTGTTTCAAATAGTCCCGGAGTTCGAGCGCCTGCTGGGCTCTCGGTAGGAGAAGCTAATCCACGCCGCCGGCGTCCACCGTCGCGGCCGCGGCATCGACGGCGCTCACCAGGCGATCGGCGTGCTCGCGCCGGAACGGCATGGGGGGCCGCAGCTTGAGAATGGAGGCGTTCGGTCCCTCGTAGCCGATCAGGACGGACCACTCGGAAGCCAATGCGTTGATGATGCGCTTCGCCCGCCGTTTCTCGGACTTAAGGTCCGCACCGCGGACTTCCAGCCCCAACAGCAGTCCGGTGCCGCGCACCCCTCCCAGAGATTCGCGCCCGGCGGCCACCGACTCGAGCTGCTTGCGCAGATAGGCGCCGGTGGCGAGTGCGTTGGCCATGAGGTCCTCGCCGTCGAGCACCTCGAGGACCGCGAGCGCTGCCGCAGCCGCCACGGCATTGCCGCCGAAGGTGGAGAAGAATCCGAACTTCGCCTGAAAGGCTTCGATCAATTCACGATTGGCGACGACGACGCCCATCGGGTAGCCGTTGGCGACCGGTTTGCCCAGGGTGACGATGTCGGGCTCGAGGCCGCGCCGTTCGAATCCCCAGAGATGGGAACCGGAGCGGCCCAGCCCATATTGCACCTCGTCGGCGACGATGAGGCAGCCGGCAGCCTTGATTCGCGCGCGCAGCGCCGCCGCCCAGGCCGCCGGCGGGTCGAAGATTCCGCTGCTGGTGATGGCCGTATCGATGAAGAAAGCCGCCGGAGCAAGTCCTCGCTCGGCCAATAGCGCGATGGCAGCGTCGGTGTCGCTCACGGCTTGGGTCACTTGCGCAGGGCCATCCGCGGGCGGCGCAATCGTCACCACTCGCGGGTCGCGGGGCCGGCCGACGCCGGGCGTGAGCGCCGCGACCGCATCGGTAATGCCGTGATAGGCATTTTCCATGACCAATCCACCCCGGTGGCCGGTGGCCATCTGAGCGATTCGCCACGCCACGTCGTTGGCCTCGCTGCCGGAATTCACGAACATGCAGGCATTCAAGTGGGCGGGCATGCGCGCCGTGAGCTGCTCCGCGTAGTCCAGAATGTTTCCGTGCAAGTAGCGCGTGTGGGTGGCGAGAATGGCGGTCTGCGCTTGAATAGCCGCGACCACCGCAGGGTGCGCATGACCCACGTGCGGCACGTTGTTGTATACGTCGAGGTAGGCTCGCCCCCCCGCGTCGTACATCCACACGCCGGCGCCGCGCACGATATGCAGCGGCTTCTCGTAGAATAGTTCGGCACCGGCACCCATCAAGCGCCGGCGGCGTGCAAGATCCGCGACAGGCTTAGGCCGAGCGGCGGCCGGGCTCGGGACCACCGCACTCGGGGCTGCAGCGCTTCGCGATGCTGCGCTCGCGGTGCCGGCCGCTTCGTGCCAGGCGCCGGTCAAAGATCGGCGATCCTGGCCAAGCAGGCCGAGCAGAGATCGCTCCGCATTCGCGCTCGCAGCGTCCAGAACGCGGGCACCCTCGGGATCATGGTGGTGGCGCCAGGCATGCACCAGCACCGTCACGGCATGGCGCGCGGCGACGATGTCGTACAGCAGTTCCACCTCATCGGCTTGCAGAGCAACACTCCGCGCGTAGCCTTGCAGAACGGCAGCCGCCGCCGACAGCGGCGCCACCGCTTCGGTCAGCAGCTCCGACATCGCAACCGCCGGTTCGAAGATCAGCGGTGCGTGAATCATGTCGCCGAAATCCAGAATGCCGCGGATCGATTGCCCGCCCTCATCCACCACCAGGTTGGCGGCGTGACAGTCGCCATGGATGGCTTGGCTGCGCAAGCCGCGCAATCGAGGCAGGCAGGCCCGAAAATCCTCGGATACCGCGGCGATGGCTTCACGCAGCGCCGCGGATTCAATGTAGCGGCCGAAGGCCGCAAGTTCAGGCAGGTTTCTGACGTCCCACGCCAAGCGCCGCGACAGGGACGGATGGAAGAATCCGCGCAAGTTGAGATCGAGTCTGGCCAGAGTGGCGCCCATGTCCCGCAGCAGCTCAGGCGTAGGCGGCGTCTCGCTCAACAGGCGGCCGGAAAGGAAGCTCACCATGCAAACGGCGTAATCCAACCCCTCGCGGGTGAATCGGCCGATCGCCTCGCCCCTCAACGTGGGAATCAGCCGCGGCACCGGCAGGGTGGGATCTTGCTCGGCCAGGTGATCGAGCACGGACACCAGGCAGCCGGCGCTGCCGGGATCGGACACGACGTCCAGCACCTTGAGCACGAACTCGCGCGCATCGGCGGTGCGCAAGCGGAAGTTGCAGTCCCGCTCCCCCGGGAGCGCTCCAATCGAGCCTGCCAACCCGTACACCTCGCGAGCGATGCGCTCGCCGTCCGCCGGCCTCAAGGCCGGAGGCGACGACCGCAGGGCGTGCAAGGCGGGGGGCGCGCTAGAGCTGCTTGAGTACGTAGTCGGCCGCGGAGACTTTGAACTCGCCCGGTGCCTCGACGTTCACCTGAGTGGCAACGCCATTCTTGACGATGATGGCGAAGCGCTGGCCCCGGGTGCCCATTCCGAATTTGGTGCCGTCGAGCTCGAGTCCCAACGCCTTGGCGTAGGCGCCGTTGCCGTCGGCCAGCATCAGGATCTTGTCGCCGACGCCGCCGTGCTTGCCCCATGCGTTCATCACGAACACATCGTTCACGGCCGTGCATGCGATGGTATCCACACCCTTGGCCTTGATTTGGTCCGCCAGCTCGACGAAACCCGGCAAGTGCTTGGCGTCGCAGGTCGGGGTGAACGCTCCCGGAACCGAAAAGAACACGACGGTCTTGCCGGCGAACAATTGCTCCGTGGTCAATTTCTGCGGTCCATCCGAAGTCATGCGCGTGAACGCACCCTCGGGCATCTTGTCACCGGCTTTGATAGTCATTGATTCTCTCCTGCGATCCGATTATCGGCCCACGGTGTCGCCGTACAGCTCGTACAGCTTCAAGACGCGCGGGCTGATGTTGGGAACGGACTTGAGCCCGGCAAAGGCTTTCTTGGCGTCCGCGAAGTTCTTGAGCTGGACTTGCGCCCGGCCCAGATACACGTAGGCCTCGTCCGGATGCTTGATCTGGCCCTTCTGCAGGCCTCGATTGATGGCGGTCACGGCATTCTGATAGTCGCCGGAACCGTAATACACCTCGCCCAATTTGACGTCGAGTTCGCCGGCCGGATTCTTGGTGGCCTCGGCGTCGAACTGCGTCTGACTCTTCTTGTCGGCATCGGCTCGGGTCTTGAACGAGTTCAGAAGCCGGTTCGTGCGCTCCTTTTGCTGATCGCTGATCAGCCCGGCGCTAATGGCCTTCTCGAGCGTGGTCTGGGCCTCGCCCGGCAGCCCGGCATCGCCCAGCAACTGCGCCATCTCGATGTAGTCCGTACCGACGGTCATGGCCCCCGTGTCGAACATGATGCGGTAGATCATCAGGGTGTTGTGATCGTCGCGTTCATCTTGGCGCTCGATGCGCAGCAGCGTGTTCCAATACGAGGACTTGTTGTTCACGCGGATCAAATCGGCCAATACCGGCACCATCGCGGCGTTGTCCTGTGCGTCCGATGCGCATTGCAATTTGAACAGGTAGAGGTTTTCCTTGGGCTGCTCTCCCGCCTTGCGGCTGGCCGCGACGGCCTTGTCGACCCAAACCGCGGTATTCTTGCAGTCCTTCAGCTGAAAATAACTCTGCGCGACGATCAGGATGTCGTCGGGTTTCGCAGTCCCCGCATCCGACATCTCCTTGCCGTATTCGATGACCTTCGCATATTGCTGAGTCTGGGCGCTGATGCCGAACAGCGTGCGAGTGTAAGTGGCCTTCTCTTCGGGGGTCGCCGCGGTGCTCGCCAGGGCTTTCTCGAAAGCCGCCTGTGCCGCCTTGAAATTGTTGAGCTTGATGTTCGCGAAGCCCGTGAAATAGTAAATCGTCTTTTCGTCGAAGGGCGTCAACCCGGTCTTGGCCTGCGCCGCTTCCAGATTCTTGATCGCCTCGGCCCATTGACCCGCCTGCAGCGCCTTCTGCGCCGCGGTCATCTCCTTGGCGATGACCCGGCTGATCTGCTGGCCCTTGTCCTTGTCCGCCGAATGGGCGAACCGCGGATTCATCGCGAGGCACATCAGCGCGAGCATCGCAGCCGCGCCGAGAAAGCCTGCCCAAGACTTCGCCGAGCGGCGCCCTACTTCGTGTGTCGAATGAGTCATTACCAATCCTCGCTGCGTACAAGACTTAAATTTATATCGCACCCTTCGTCAAACAAACGGCGCGTCAAACCTCAGTTCGAGGCCCGACGCGCCGTAATACCACCTAAGGGATGCCCGATCAGAAATAGTCGTTGTTGACGAATCCTATCTTCTTCAAGCCGCGGTGCTGCAAATCAGCCAGGGTCTGCGCCACAATTTCGTACTTGGCGAACTTGTCCACAGTAATGTGCACTTCAGGCTGGGGCGATTTCACCGCCTCTTGCGAAATGTAACCCTGCAAGGTGGGCCGGTCCACCGGAGTCTTGTTCCACAGCAGCGTCCCGTCGAAATCGATGGTCAGATCGATCACCTCGGGCGGCGGCGGCGGCACGAAATTCGGCGGCGGCGGCAGCGGATTATCGATCTTCACCGCATGCGTCATGCTGGGAATCGTGATGATGAAAATGATCAGCAGCACCAGCATGACGTCGATCAACGGCGTCATATTGATGTCGGAGTACGACTGGCCCTCGCCCCCGCCTACACTCATGGCCATGCGAATTCTCTCCTTACGTTCCGGGTCCGAAATGATCGGGCGTGGTGATGAAGGCCACCTTGCGTATGCCGATCTGCTGCGTGGCTACGAGCACCTGGCCCACGAACTGGTACCGGACGTTGGCGTCGCCGCGAATGTGCACTTCCGGCTGAGGATCCACTCCTACGATCTGGCGCAACCTCTGCTTCAGTTCATCTTGTCCCGACAACTGCTTGGTATTCCAGTAAATATCCCCCTGCTTATCGATGGCAATGGTGATGTTCTCCGGCTTGGTCTGCGTGGGCAAATTGGTTGCCTTCGGCAGATCGAGCTGAACCTGCTGGATGATGACCCGAATCGTGATGATGAAGATGATCAGGAGCACCAACATCACGTCCACTAGGGGCGTGACGTTGATGTCCGCCATCGGCTCGCCTTCATCGCCGCTTCCGACAGTGATCGCCATGGAGCGTGTTTCCTAGCGAGCGGCCGCGGGAGCGGGCTTGGCGCCGACGGATGGACCCGGCTTTTCCATGCCCAGACCCATCTTCGCACCCGAGATCAGATAGGCATGCAGTTCGTGCGTGAAGTGGCTGACCATTTCCTGCACGCCCTTATTGCGACGCAACAGGATGTTGTAGCCCAGCACCGCCGGCACCGCGACCGCGAGACCGATGGCCGTCATGATCAAGGCTTCACCCACGGGGCCGGCCACCTTGTCGATGGAGGCCTGACCCGCCACACCGATGGCGATCAAGGCGTGGTAGATGCCGATGACCGTTCCCAGCAGGCCGACGAAGGGAGCCGTCGCGCCCACCGATGCCAGCACCGGCAGTCCCGATTGCATGCGGCTGATCACGGTGTCCGCGGTGCGCTGCAGCGATTCAGTGATCCATTCACTGGTGCCGATGGCGCCGGACAGGCGTGTCTTGTTGGTCTCGTGGTATTCGTAGGCCTGTTTGCCGGTCTCGGCAAGGGCGCGAAACGGATTCGAGGTGCCCTTCAACTTGTTGAGCGCATCGGTCAGGCTCGACGATGACCAGAACTCTCTCTCGGCCTCGATCGCCATTCGGCGCTGGCGGCGCTGGTCGAAGAACTTCGTGATCATGATGAACCACGTCAGCAGCGACATGATCAACAGGATCGCGAGGATTGACCTGGCAATGATGTCGCCGTTCTGGATCAGGGCCCCAAGGCCATATGGGTTTTCAATAGCTGTCTCTTGCATTGACCGATTCCCTCTACTTAGAAATGCTTAGATGTAATGTAATGTGTCGCAATTCGATATCAAATCGCCGGCGGCTACTTGCCCAACAGCTTCCACGCAATCGGCAGCGCTACCGTCTTCTCGACCGGCTTGCCATCTTCGGTTGCCGGCAGCATGCGCAGGCCATGCACTGCTTTCAAACAGGCCTCGTCCAGGCGTGGGAAGCCGGAACTCGACTGAAGCGATTCATTAGTAATGCGTCCGTCGGCGGAGACCGTGACCGTCACGACGCACCGCCCTTCCTCATTGGCGCGCCGGGAGGCGTCGGGGTACCACTCGTCGCCGATCTTCAGCGGATGCTTCGGGTCCACGCGCGGAGGCGTGCCGGGTCGCGGCGCAGCCACGACCGGCGCCGGCGGCGGTGCCACCGTGCGCGTGACCTGGGTGATGGCCGTGGTCTCTACCTGAGGCGCCTGGATGTCGACGAACTCGGGCGGAGGCACATAGGGTTTGATTTCTTCGAGCTTGGGCGGCGGGGGTGGGGGCTTGTCGATGTCTTTCGGCTTGTCGATCTGCGCGATTTCCACCGGCGGAATGATCGTTTGCACCAGCTTGCCGGCCAATCCGGTGTAGAACGCCCAAACGATCCCCACGTGGAGAATGAGAACGGCGATGAGGGCGGCACCGCGCCTGCCCGAGAACAATGACGGTTCTTCGTATTTATACATAAGTCTAAGCGACCCTACCCCTAATCAATTCGTCTATGTTTCGCCGCGCGCCCTTCGTACGCTCCGGACACGTCTCGAAGTTAACGCTCTTATTCCACAGCAGCGTCCCTTCATTCCCTTCGGCGAGTAAAGAGACTGACACACATCGCGCCCGAACTGCAAGCGCGACTTGCGGGGCAATGGGCGACGATCAAACGCTACGATCTCTTCGTTCTGCGCGAGGCCTCTTCTTCCAGGTCGGTGACCGCGCCCAGGGATGCGCTGCTGACCTGTCTCGCATACTTTGCCAACGCGCCGCGGCGCGCATAGGGTTTGGGTGCCACCCAGGACTTGCGCCGGCGCTTCAATTCCGCCGCCGCGACGTGCAAGCTGATTTCACGACGCTCCGCATCAATCGTGATGGCATCGCCCGTCTTGACCAGGGCCAGCGGGCCGCCCAGCGCCGCTTCCGGCGAGACATGTCCGACGACAAAGCCGTGACTGCCGCCCGAAAACCGCCCGTCGGTGATCAGCGCCACCTCCTGCCCCAGCCCCTTCCCCATGATGGCGGCGGTCGGACTTAACATTTCGCGCATGCCGGGTCCGCCCTTCGGGCCTTCGTAGCGTATGACCACGACGTCGCCGGACTTCACTTTCCCGCCTAGAATACCTTCCAACGCCTGTTCCTCGGAGTTGAACACCCGCGCCCTGCCGTCGAAGCGCAAGCCCTCCTTCCCGGTAATCTTCGCGACCGCGCCCTGCGGGGCCAGATTTCCGTACAGGACCACCAAGTGACTGTCTTTTTTTACCGGATCGTTCAAGGGCCGGACAATATGTTGACCCGGAGCATAGGGCGCGACGTCGCGCAAATTCTCCGCCAGGGTGGCGCCGGTGACGGTCAGGCAATCGCCATGCAGCAAATCCGCGTCCAGCAAGGTCTTCATCAGCGGTTGAATTCCGCCGATGGCGACGAGATCCGACATGGAGTGCCGGCCGCTCGGCCGCAGATCCGCCAATACCGGAACGCGCTTGCCGATGCGGGTGAAATCGTCGAGACCCAATTTGATCCCGGCGGACGATGCCATGGCGATTAGGTGCAGTACAGCATTGGTCGAGCCGCCGAGCGCGATCACCACCGTAATCGCATTCTCGAAGGAACGGCGGGTCAGGATCCGGCTCGGCACGATTCCCCGCTTGATCAAATTGACCACGGCGGCGCCGGCGCGCGCGCAGTCGTCGCGCTTCTGTCCGGACACCGCCTCTTGGGCCGAACTCCCCGGCAGACTCATGCCGAGCGCTTCAATGGCGGAAGCCATGGTGTTGGCGGTGTACATGCCGGAGCAGGACCCCGGCCCCGGGATCGAGGTGCGCTCCACGAAGTGCAGCTGCTGCTCCGATACCGTTCCCTGAGCGAGGCCTCCGACCGCCTCGAACACGGACACGATGTCGCGATTGTCGGTCCCGGGCCGGATGGTTCCGCCGTAGACGAACACCGAGGGCCGGTCGAGGCGCGCCAGCGCCATCAAGCAGCCGGGCATGTTCTTGTCGCAACCACCGATGGCCACCACTCCGTCGAAGCCCTGCGCGCCCACCACGGTCTCAATGGAGTCGGCGATGACTTCGCGCGACACCAGCGAATAGCGCATGCCCGGCGTACCCATCGAAATACCGTCGGAAACGGTGATGGTGCTGAAGGTGATCGCCTTGGCTCCCGCCGCCTCTGCACCGCCCGCGGCCAAGCGCGCGAGTTGATCGATGTGCATATTGCACGGCGTCAAGTTGCTCCAGGTCGAGGCGATGCCCACTTGCGGCTTGTCGAAATCGCCGTCGGCGAATCCGACCGCGCGCAGCATCGCCCGGCTGGGCGTCTGCTTCGCACCGTCGACCACGAGACGCGAATAGCGGCGGGTATCGGTGGAGTTTGATTTTTTCGGCATGAGTCGACAGTACCTATTTCCGAGGTTGGTGCAACGCCTGCGGTTCAGGCGACGCCGTAGCGTTTGACGAGATATCGAAAGACTGCGCGCAAACCCTGCGCCTCGGCACCCACGCCGCGGCCCGGACGATCCTTCGAATTCCAGGCATACAGATCGACGTGCAGCCAGGGCGTCGACTCGCTCACGAATCGCCTCAGGAACAACGCGCCGAATATGGCGCCGGCCATGGTCGATGAAGCGACGTTGTTCAGATCGGCGATTTTGCTCGCGAGTTCATCTTCATAGCCCAGCCACAGCGGCATGGGCCATAGAGGGTCGTGTTCGGCGGCGGAGATTCGCGCAAGCTCCGCAACGATGCCCTCGTCGTTGCCGAACAGGGCGGGCAATTCGGGTCCGAGCGCGACCCGCGCAGCGCCCGTGAGCGTCGCAAAGTCGACGATCAAATCCGGATGCTCCGCATCGGCGAATGCCAAGGCATCGCACAGCACCAGCCTGCCCTCCGCGTCGGTGTTGCCGACTTCGACGCTGAGGCCCTTGCGCGTGGCGAGCACGTCGCCCGGCCGGTATGCGTCGCCGCCGACGGCGTTTTCCACGGCCGGCACCAACACGCGGAGCTGCGCACGGATTCCCGCGCTCATGAGCATGTGCGCGAGCGCGAGCGCGACGGCCGCGCCGCCCATGTCCTTTTTCATCAACGCCATGCCCGATGCCGCCTTGAGATCCAGGCCGCCGCTGTCGAAGCAAACCCCCTTACCCACCAAGGTCAGGAGCGGATGGGCGCCGCGCCCGGAGGACCCGGCATCGCCGGTGTCGGGCGCCCAGCGCAGCTCGAGCAGCCGCGGTGCCCCGCTGCTGGCCCTTCCCACGGCATGAATGGCGGGAAAGTTCGCCGCGAGCAGCTCTTCACCCACCCACTCGCGGTACGCGGCCCGGTGGCGTTCGGCGAGCGCGCGGGCCGCGGCGCCAAGCTGGGCGGGACCAAAGTCCTGCGCCGGGGTATTGATCCAATCCCGCGCCATGCGCAATGACTCGGACGCCAGCGCAACGAATCGGACGTCCGCGTTCGGCGGCGCTTCGACGCTCGCGGGCTCGCACTTCGCCGGGCGATAGCGGTCGAAGCGGTAAGCGCCGTAGGCGAATCCCAGGCACAACTGCGTGGCATCCTCCGCGCTCCACTCCTGGGCGAGACGGAAGCGGCGCGCGGGCAGCCGCTCGATGAAGCCGGCCGCATGCCACAGCGACAACGGCCCCTGGCGGCGGCCGAGGCCGCCCACCGCGCCCTTGAGCGCGCCGTCGGAATCCGGCAGCAGCACCACGCGATGCTTTTCTCCCTTGAAATTCTGCAGGATTGTCCACTGCGCAACATTCGGCGGCTGGGCCGCGCGCCACGCGTCGATCTCGTGCTCGTACAGCAGCCACAGCGGAACCGAAACACTGCTCTCGAGATTCATTGAAGTTTTCGGCACGGAAACCTTGGGCCCAGGCCGAGGTTGAGGCGCCGCTCCTTACGTTGAATTACCATTGCAATCGTCCCATAATATCAACTTGCCAGGTTTCGAGATGACACGGACCCCGCCTAGGCTGCCGAAGCCTTAAACGCGGGGTCTTGCATTTTGCAGGTATGGATTTTGGGTCATAGGAGAATTTCATGCGTTTGTATTCGCACAAAGACGTCGACAAGAAAGCGCTGCGCGGTGCGCGCATCGCCATCTTGGGCTACGGCAGCCAGGGCCGCGCGCACGCGCTCAACCTGCATGACAGCGGCTATGACGTGGTGGTCGGGGTGCGCAAAGGCGATAGCTGGAACAAGGCCAAGAAGGACGGGTTGAAGGTGATGGAGCCGGCGGCCGCCGTCAAAGGCGCGCAGCTGGTGGCGATGCTGGTGCCCGATCTCACGCAGAAATCCCTGTATACCGAGCTGAAGGGCGTCATCGAAAAGGGCGCGACTCTGCTGTTCGCCCATGGCTTCAATATTCACTTCGGGCAAATCAAGCCGCGCAAGGATCTGGACGTGGTGTTGATCGCCCCCAAGGGTCCCGGCGATTTGGTGCGGCGGCAATACCAGCAGGGCCGCGGCGTGCCCTGCCTGATTGCGGTGGCGCAAAACGTTTCCAGGCATGCCAAGGCCAAGGCGCTGGCCTACGCGGACGGCATCGGCGGCACGCGCGGCGGCGTACTCGAAACCACCTTTGCCGAGGAGACCGAGACGGATCTGTTCGGCGAGCAGGCGGTGCTGTGCGGCGGTGCGACTGAACTGGTGGTCAAAGGCTACGAGACATTGGTCGAGGCCGGCTACCAGCCCGCCGTCGCCTACTACGAGTGCCTGCACGAATTGAAGTTGATCGTGGACCTGCTGCACGAAGGGGGCATCACGAAAATGCACCGATTCATCAGCGAGACCGCCAAGTACGGCGATCTGACCCGCGGGCCGCGCATCGTCAACAAGGCCACCAAGAAGGAAATGCGCAAGATTCTGTCGGAGATCCAGCAGGGAAAATTCGCGCGTCAATGGATCGCCGAGAACAAGGGCGGCCGCCGCAAATACTCCAAGCTGCTGAAGGCCGATCTCGCTCATTCCATTGAGAAGGTGGGCGCGCAACTGCGCTCGCGCATGCCCTGGCTGGAATCCGGGAGAGCCTGACGTACCGATGGGCACCCTCTTAGACAAGGTCTGGGCGGCACACGAGGTCGTCGCGGAAACGGCGGACACTCCGGCGGTGCTGTACATCGATTTGCACCTCATTCACGAGGTCACGTCGCCGCAGGCGTTCAGCCTGCTGAAGAGCCTGGGGCTGCCGGTGCGCCGTCCCGACCGCACCCTCGCCACCATGGATCATTCCATACCCACCAGCACGGACCAGGTGTTCGGCAAGGTGCCGATCAAGGTGGATGCGGCGGCGAGACAGGTGCAGAAGCTCGAACAGAACGCGGCCGAATTCGGCGTCGAGCTGTTCGGCATGCGCGACGCACGGCGCGGCATCGTGCACGTCATCAGTCCGGAGCTCGGCAGCACGCAGCCCGGTATGACCATCGTCTGCGGCGACAGCCACACCAGCACCCATGGGGCGTTCGGTGCTCTGGCCTTCGGCATCGGCACCACCGAGGTGGGGCATGTGTTCGCGACGCAGGCCCTGCTGCAGCGCAAGCCGAAATCCTTCGCCGTAAACGTCGAAGGCCGGCTGCACCCAGGAGTGACCGCCAAGGACTTGATCCTCGCCATCATCGACAGGATCGGCGTCTCCGGCGGCACCGGGCATGTGCTCGAGTATCGGGGATCGGCCGTTCGTGCGCTGTCCATGGACGAGCGCATGACGGTGTGCAACATGTCGATCGAAGCCGGTGCCCGCGCCGGCATGGTGGCGCCGGACGACACCACATTCGCCTATCTCGAGGACAAGCCGCGTGCGCCCCAAGGCGCTCGGTGGCATGAGGCGGTGGCGCGCTGGCGCAGCTTCGCAGGCGATCCGGATGCCCCATTCGACACCGCGGTGGATATCGACGCCTCGCTGCTCGAACCCATGATTACCTACGGCACGAACCCCGGCATGGTGCTGCCCATCGGCGGGGCCATTCCCGACCGGCCGGGCGATGAGGCCTTCGACAAGGCGCTCAAGTACATGGGATTTCACGGCGGAGAAGCCATGCTCGGCAAGCCGGTGAACGTCGTATTCATCGGCAGCTGCACCAACGGACGCCTGGAAGACTTGGCGAAGGCCGCGCAAATACTCAAGGGCCGGAAGGTCGCTCCCGGCGTGCGGCTGCTCATCGTCCCCGGCTCGCAAGAGGTCAAGCGTGCGGCCGAAGCGGCGGGCTATGCCGACACTTTCAAGGCCGCGGGCGCGGATTGGCGTGAATCCGGCTGCTCGATGTGTCTGGGGATGAACGGCGACACGGTTGCCCCCGGCGAATATTCGGTCAGCACCAGCAATCGAAATTTCGAAGGCCGCCAAGGCGTCGGCGCAAGAACCCTGCTGGCGAGCCCGTACACCGCGGCGGCGAGCGCGGTTCGCGGCCTGGTCACCGATCCGCGGGAGATGCTGTAGTGCAGCCCGTGACTCGCATTCATTCCAAGACCGTGGCGATCCCGTCGAGCAACATCGACACGGATCAGATCATTCCGGCGAGATTTCTCACCACCACCACCAAGATCGGCTTAGGGTCGCAGTTGTTCGCCGATTGGCGCTACCGCGCCGACGGCTCGCCCGATCCGGAATTCACTCTCAACAATGCCGAGGCGCACGGCGCGCAGGTGTTGGTCGCCGGCCGCAACTTCGGCTGCGGGTCCTCGCGTGAGCACGCACCCTGGGCGCTGCTCGACTTCGGCTTTCGCGCCGTCATCAGCACGGAAATCGCGGATATATTCCGCGGCAATTCCTTGAAGAACGGACTGCTCCCCATCGTCGTCGATGAGCAGGTCTCGCAGTGGCTGCTGGATCATCCGGGCGCGCTCGTCGACATCGACGTCGCATCGACTCGATTGACGCTGCCCACCGGAGTGTCCGTCGCCTTCCCCCTGGAGGCGTTCGCGCGGCATTGTCTGTTGAACGGCATCGACGAACTCGGCTACCTGCGCAGCCGCCTGGGCGATATCGAGCGCTACGAAGCCGCCGCCACGCGCAACGCACGGACCGCTTAAGTGAAGGCGCTGATCGCGGTTCTCGCCGGCGACGGCATCGGCGGCGAGGTCACCGACGAGGCAGTGCGCACGCTCGAGCGGGTGGCGGCGCGCTTCGGGCATGCCTTCGACTTCGAGACGGCGCTGATCGGCGGCGCCGCCATCGATGCGACGGGCCAGGCGCTGCCGGCCGCGACGCTGGCATTGACCCGGCGCGCCGACGCGATTCTGCTGGGCGCGGTCGGCGGCCCGAAATGGTCCTCGCCCGGCGCCGCGGTGCGGCCCGAGCAGGGTCTGCTGCAGCTGCGCAAGGCGCTCGGCCTGTTCGCCAATTTGCGCCCCGTGGTACCGCACCCGGCGGTGCTTCACGCCTCGCCGATCAAGGCCGAGTACCTGACGGCCGTGGACATCATGGTGGTGCGCGAGTTGACGGGCGGCATCTACTTCGGCGACAAGTCGCGCACGGCGACCGAGGCGGTCGACGTCTGCCGCTACTCGGTGGAGGAAATCGAGCGCGTCGTGCGTCTGTCGGCGCGCCTGGCCCTCGCGCGCCGCCGCAAGCTGACGTCCATCGACAAGGCCAATGTGCTCGAGACTTCGCGTCTATGGCGCACCGTCGTCGATAGGATCATGCCCACCGAGTTTCCGGACGTGAGCTTCGAGCACATGCTGGTGGATTCGGCCGCCATGCATCTCTTGAAGCGGCCGCGGGACTTCGACGTCATCGTGACGGAAAACATGTTCGGCGACATTCTCACCGACGAGGCCTCCATGCTCGCCGGCTCGATGGGGCTGCTGCCTTCGGCGTCGCTGGGCGCGCAGGCGCGCGGCGGGCTGTTCGAACCCATCCATGGGTCGGCGCCGGACATCGCCGGCCGCGGCATCGCCAACCCTTACGCCGCAATATTGAGCGCGGCGCTGCTGCTGCGCTATTCGCTGCAGCTGGAAAACGAAGCGCACACCATCGAAACCGCCGTTTCGCGCGCGGTCTACGCGGGGCACCTGCCGGCGGATCTCGCCGCCGCGGGTTCCGGAATTACGACGCGTGCCGCCGGAGATGCGGTGCTGGCTGGGCTCTAGCGGCGCGTTCGAGGCCGGCAGCAAGGTCCGCGACGAGATCCGCGGGGTCTTCTATTCCCACCGAAACGCGCAACAGGCCCGCGCCGATGCCTGCCCGTAATCGCGCCGCCTCCTCCATGCCGGCATGCGTCATGGTCGCCGGATGCGAGATCAGGCTCTCCACCCCGCCGAGCGACTCGGCCAGCGTGAAACACTGCAGCCCGGAGAGGAACGCCTCGACCGCGGGTTCGCCCCCCTTCAGTTCGAAGCTCAGCATGGCGCCGAATCCACTCTGCTGGCGCCGCGCGATCTCATGGCCGGGATGACCGGGCAGACCGGGGTAGTACACGCGCTCAACCCCGGGGTGCGCCGCCAGCAGTTCCACCACGGCGGCGGTGTTCTCGGCGTGAACGCGCATGCGGGAGTGCAGCGTGCGCACGCCGCGCAGCGTCAGAAAGCTGTCGAAGGGCGCGCCGGTGACGCCGATGGCATTCGCCCACCACGCCAGATTGTCGTGCAGCTCCGACGTTGCCGAGATGACCGCGCCGCCGACCACGTCGCTGTGGCCGTTCAGGTACTTGGTCGTGGAGTGCATGACCATGTCGGCGCCGAGTTCGAGCGGCCGCTGCCATATCGGCGAGAGAAAGGTATTGTCGGCCACCACCAGCGCGCCGGCCGCATGCGCGGCCTCGGAAATCGCGCGGATATCCACCACGCGCAGCAGCGGATTGCTCGGCGTCTCGATCCAAACCAGATGCGCTCCCTTCTCCAGAGCCGCCGCGAGCGCGGCGGGGTCGCCCTGGTCGATGAATTCGACGGCGAGATTTCCCTGC
>Ga0209274_10000047_pt1 | contig 123633 bp, 130 predicted proteins | sample HubBroMetageREF1_FD_188343 | JGI IMG/M metagenome (GOLD analysis project Ga0209274, IMG submission 188343) | Reference soil microbial communities from the Hubbard Brook experimental Forest, New Hampshire, USA - Hubbard Brook CCASE Soil... | ecosystem: Environmental > Terrestrial > Soil >...
AAATGCCCACCGGACCCCTAAGTGGACACCTACGATGTGCCCACTTAGCCCATCATGGGTACTCCACGCTCCGCCGGCCATGCGGCCTAAACCGGACGGTTACGATCTATCTTGGTTCTTGTTGATTAAAGGTAACTCGAACCCTCGACCTCGGCATTATGAGCTAAGACTTCAAGCAGAAGTCTCTTCTGATTCAATCACTTAGCAATTCGCTCTCCGGAAGTTTGCCCGTATTTGTCCGTATTTTTCCCGGTGATTTCGCATATGTGCGCACGAAAAGTGACACGGTGATGGCCCTCACCGCCGACGCGCTTCAACGGAATCGGCGAAGAAGCACGATCGTGGCAGACGAGTTTAGTCGGCCAAAACATTAAAGCTCACGCCACCAGACACCGCCTTGGGCTGTCCATGGAAAGTATTCAAAGCCGCGTTGATGAGCACTTGACCTTGACTCACAATCTTCACATGTGTAATGCCGGTCAAGTCACTGGGAGTGCCTCCAAGCCAAGTGATCTTTGTCGGGTGATTTCCCACGGATACAAAGCCATCGACACCTTGCCTTTTTGTCGGCGCCTCAGATTCGATTTCCACCGTCTGGTTGCTGAATAGCTTGTCCGGATTTCCGGCAGTGGACATTTCGATCAACGTGATGTCGCCCTTCATAGTCATGCATCTTCCTTGCTAGAGAAATCATTGTCTTGACGATCCGCCTCGCAGAGCACCCAAGTTCTGCACAGCCATCTAATATGATCATTGTCGCGTAACGTATACATTCGAGATGACTGTCGTGAATCAAGAGCGATGTTGCCAAGATAGTCGATGAAAATGCGGTGGCATTCTTCGTCCGGTTGACACTTTCGTTCTCGCACCAACGCTAATTTTGTTTCATATTCGCCCTCTGCAATCCTGAAGAGCCGAGACTGCAATACGTAAGGTTGACCGAGAACGGTGATCTGGATAGATGTCTTGTCGGCCTTGAGCATCTTTACGCCCAATTTTTCGCCCACACTCTCCAGATTTAACGTCTTCACCAAGTGTGCAATATGGCTCTCGGCGACAGCCGCTGCGTTGACCGCCTGTTGCGCGCTTTGCTCAATGTTCATTGTTGCTCCTATTCAAATATCGCCGATTCAATCGTCCGTGAAAACCTGCGTCCCTCTGAATGGCCTGCGAGCATCGACTACAGAAATTCTGGACATGAATTTGTGAAATCCACAGTAGTGAAGTCATCATCGCCACGTTGCTTTATACCCCGCCGCTACGAACTTACTGGAGCAGTTGCAGTTAGGGTCCTTCTCGCGGGCACGCACACTCGCCTGGGCGAACAGCGTCTTCACGCGCAGATGGTTACGAAGCGGAGGGGCGCCTATGATTTCTTTGAGGTACTCCACGCCTAGAAGAATCCCCGCCAAGACCGAGACAAACCCTATAGACGGGTCGATGGGCGCCTCAAATGCGTGCTGAGATCCATCTGAGGCTGTAGCGCATGCGGGCTCTGGATCCCTCGCCTGGTAGCAAAGGCCACACGCGAGTCCGTCATCGAGGATGTGACGGGATACGTTGAGGAGAAAGTCACCTGTGCCGCCCGTGAACAGGATCCTTGGCGGCTTGAGGTACTGAACTGCTCGCCGTGCCTCATACCGATCGACACAGGAGATGATCCGCTCGAAACTGCGTGGATCGGCATATTCGCTTCGTTTCGCGAACTCTTCCCAGTGCTCGTTCTGCGGATCGAGTCCCAACCGCACCGCATCGACGCGGGCTTTGACTATGTCTATCTTGAGCTGTGCAGGATTGAGGTCAGCGAGGACGGCGAGGATGCAGCGGTTGAGATTGGTGTCGTCCAGGTGATCGAAATCGATGGGTAGAAGGCCATTAGATGAGTGCACCGGCAGACTATGGAGCAGCAGGAGCACGGCCATGCCGATCGCACCCGCCCCAGGGATAAAAGTCCTCGGAAGATTGATTTCGCGCGGAAGCGATGGACCTCCCTCCGGCGCTACCGAGTAATCGTATGCCGAAAAGACGGTCGACTTCCTAAAGTCGGCGCTGCGCATGGCGTACAGGCGCTTGTATATCTCCGCTGCTCCAAGGCAGGCTGCCACTAGTGCGCCGATTGGATTGCCATCGTCTGGCAGCAACTTCCAGCCCTGATCGTTGATGAACGCTCCCCAGCCGCGGCCCGCGACGCTTAGGGCGTCATCGCCTGCCGCGCACGCACCGCCCACGTACACGCGAATCCACTGCGTACCCTCGGGCATACCGCGTTCCTCCAAAAACGAGGCGTCCGGATGAAGGGCCTTGATGAGATCGACGGATGCATCCCGGATCGTCGGCTTTGAATTTGGGAAGAACACTCGCGGAAGCCGCTCAATCTCCGGTTCTACTACGATGCACAGCCGATGAATGCCCTTGTAGAGGCGGGCGGTCAGGTTGGCTAGCACCGCCCACGTAACTTGGCCGGCGAAGGTTCTGAGATATTCGGTATCCGCGATGAGCGCGACGGAGTTGCGCTCCTGCGTGCCGAACATATCGGAGTGGCGCTGGTAGAGCCGCTCGTGACGGTCAGCGAGTTGGCCAAGCGAAGTCATGGCTTCGGCATGAGCACGTCTGGAACGATCTGCAGCCGCCGCCAATCGTTCTGCTGCCAAGGCTGCCACTCATCTCGGTTGTTCATCTCCACCATGCAGAAGCGGGCGGTATCCAGCCAGGGTGCGTTGCCATAGTCAGGTAGGATAAGGTTAAGGGCTCCCTGCCGCTTATTGAACGCGTGTTCCGCATCCCAATCGGAAAAAAACGCGAGCTGCGGATGAGTGTGGATCTGCAAAAGTAAAAGCAGACCGTGCGGCCTAACATTCTGCCGTACCGTCCGCATAGCCTCGGCTGGGATGTCGTAGGACCTTGCCCGGTTCACTTGTGGCGGGTAAACGCAGGTCGTCGCAAAACACGTCTCCTCATCGAGAACGTAGCCGAACCAGAGGAGGCAGCATTCAACTTGATTTGTCCGCGCCGGCTCGACAAGCTCTTGCGACGCATCGATCACCCGCTGCGAGATCGAGAGCCTGTTAATGCGGGCCGGCAGTTCGGTGATCATTTTTTGCGATAACCCTTGTAGTGACTGCTGTTAAGCGCGCGCTGAACCATACGCACCACCCCAACTACACTGTGTTTGTTAGGATCCCACTTCTTCGCATCCCCGTCCGCGAGTGCCGCGTGCGTCTCTTTAAATTCGTGCGTCCATTGAAAGCAGAGGTACGACTTTGCTGGATTGTCCTGGACTAGCTGCATATTTATGAACGGGTTGCCTTCGACATTCGGCCACCAGCGTTCAAATTCGTCCCGCTCACCAATGCGGCGATCCGCGGGACTCACGAACCGGACGCCGGGCTGCTCCATGTTGTAGTAGTCAAACGCCAGCTGGAGCATATACGTGTCCATCTCGCCCTGTTCTCCGCTTGGCGACGGGCACGTCAAACGGACATGACACAGGCCAGTCTCCCAGTTCATGTCCACCTGCCAGCCGTATTTTCGGGCGTAAGTCCCCTCGATCAGATCCGGCAAGTGTTCCTTCAGCGCAAGTTTGGCGATCTCGCTGAGGGCCATTCGCTAGGCACCTGATCCCGGCGGCGTGACTTCGAACGTGAGCTTCTCGCCGAACTCCTTCAGGAGATCCTCGACCGTCCTCGCAAAGTCGGCGCGGGGGAAGTTCTTGCCGTCGACCTCGAACGTGTCCTCGGGCGTGGGTTTCTGCTTGAAGCGGTCATACACCAGCTCGAAGACAGCGCCCGCCGTGTCGCTCGTTTTGACTTCGGTCTTCTTGCTCTCGCCGGTGCCACCCCAGATGAGCGTCACTTCGACCTGCTTCTTTTCCTTTTCGTCACTCATAGGCGTGGTCCTTCTTTGTACGCGGCAATGTAGGTAGGCAACTGGATCGTGGCGGCCGGTCTCTGCATGCTCATCCGCGTGTCCTCGCCCATATCAGTAAAGTATCTTTATGCATCAAGTTTCTGTGTGAGTCAAGTAACTTGATGTATAATCTCTGCTGATGAAGGCACACGACGAAGGCAAACCGCGCTGGGGAACGGCCCAACGTCTTGAATTTATTGAATTTCGCCTATTTTGGGATGGCGTTCTCAATCGCGCGGACATTGTTGATCGGTTCGGCGTCTCAGCCGTCCAAGCGTCCACCGACCTCGCTCTTTACAAGAAGCTAGCCGCCAACAATTTGGACTACGACCCGTCGCAAAAGCGCTTCGTCGCGACCAGCCTCTTCTCGCCGAAAATCTTTCAACCGAATGCCGATCGCTATTTAGTCCAACTCAAGGCGATCGGGGACAAGGTGATATCGATCTCCGATACCAATATCGGAGCGTTACCGGCGATAGACGCGATGCCAATTCCGCACCGCCGCGTCGACCCAAACATTCTGCGACGGCTTCTACTGGCCATTCGCGGCCAACGAGGACTCAACGCTTTCTATCATTCGATGAACTCAAAGCGGCCAATACCTCTATGGCGGGACATCACTCCCCACGCATTCGCCTTCGACGGCCTCAGGTGGCATGTCCGTGCGTATTGCCATCTCGAAGCTCGATTCAAGGATTTCGTCCTGTCGCGGATTCTCGATTTAGGCACCGAGATTGAATCTGGTAAATCGGCCAGCGACGATGTCCACTGGCATGAGTTTTTCGACGTCGTCCTCATACCAAATCCGAAACTCGCAAGAAGCCAGAGAGAAACGGTCGCGCGCGACTACGAAATGAGCGATGGCTGCCTGCACGTTCCCGTGCGTCGCGCCCTGCTTTATTACTTCAACAAACGTCTTCGGCTTGATGTTGCTGATGAAGCAGACGATCCGAAGGAAACGCCTGTCACTCTCGCTGACAAAGGCGAATTTCAACGGGCCCTGAAACTCGCTGATTTCTAAGGCGCTTAGGCACTGCCGCTACTGTGCTAGAGTATTCGCGCTATGTCGATTTCATCGACAAAACTCAGACCCTAGTTGAGAGCCACCGATGCCAGTCGATGAAAAACGCATAGACATCCTCATTCAATATGCGCTGCTTTTGGCAGGAGCTGAGGAGGAACGAACCCACCGGGACTTAGGCCCGATCCATTTGATCAAGTACGTGTACTTGGCGGATCTGGTATACGCGCAGCGCAACGATGGCCAAACGTTCACCGGGGTTGAGTGGAAATTCTATAAGTTTGGGCCTTGGTCCCAGACCGTGAACGCACGCGTAGCTCCGGCGCTTGCATCAATTGGGGCCGATCAATACAACTTCCCGAGTGACTACGGTGATCGTGATGACTGGGTACGGTGGTGCCTTCGTGACGAGATTCGACTGAAGGAATATGAGACGGCCATCCCGCCTGCGATAGCAATGGCACTGCCGACCTTAGTACATCGGTTCTTGAAGGACACGCCATCTTTGCTCGATCACGTCTATCGCACACCTCCGATGTTGAAGGCCGCGCCCGGCGAGTATCTTGACTTTAGCGCTGCTGAACGCGACGAGAAACCGAAAGCATACCTCGCGAAGCTGCGGATGGAGACGATCTCAGAAAAACAAAGGAAGCGCTACCGTGATCGTGTACGACAGGTGCAGCTAGAGTTGAACAAGCGAACAGAACAGCGTCCCAGCCTCGTCAACCCCATGGGTGACGCTCGTTACGACGACACTTTCGAGAAGGGAATTCAGTGGCTCGACAGCTTAGCCGGAGATCCGCTAGAGCAGCGCGAGTACGTAGCTGAATTCAGCGACGATGTTTGGAAGTCGGCGGCCAGGAAGGGCGGCGATGTATCCTGATGATTGCATTCAGGCGGTAGTGGGTGGAGATTGGTGGGTGAAGAACGACGATCGCATATTGTGTCGAGGTGCTTTGATCGTCGCTTTCCTCCCACATGTTGACCAGGTTCCGTACACATTTGAGCCAATTGGTCGTAAGGAGGCTGATCGTCACGAAAGCGCCTTGGTCAAGGTATCGCCGCTCAGGGTTGACCAGCCTCTGAAGCAAACGGATCTGCCGGTTGCCGCCATGACTCTGCATCATGGTGAGTTATGGGCTGCGTATCGGGCAAAAAAGCGGCCCTGTATCGTCGTCGGCACGCCGGGCGACAAAGTGGACAAAGCGCTTGTGCGAGGTACCGGGAATAGCGCGACAGCGCCAACGATGCTGGTTGCCCCGAGCTATGGAGTGAAACGAACCTTGAATCGAGCGGGTTACCCTCCCGAGTTTGTTGAGCGAGTGCGTCACCTCGAATATGCACAGTTCCTCTGGGATAAGTTGCCTGAGTCTGATGACACGCCGGAATCAATCGTGAGGCTCGATCACCTGCAGCCTGTCGGGACCCATTACACGTCATTCAAGATCACACCGTGGAGGTTGAGTCCCGGCGCTTTGAATGTTGTCGACGATCTCCTCTCAATCCTGATGCGCGGAGGCGTCCCGAAGGATTCGGTGGTAAATATTTACCGCGAGCTGATTAAAGAATACATCGTTACACCTTCGGAACAGCCGAAGGGTTGAAATAACGAATTGAGCCGGGACGCTTGAGTGGAGTGACGCTGGGCATTTGGCCGTCATCGAGCTTTCCGCCGCAGCTTTGATGCCCTCCTTGTCGACGCAAGTTTTTTAGACGGACTTGCAGCTGTCGCGACACCCCCTAGTGGCATCCCGGAATATAAGGGGACGTCAATATGCTGGAGACGACCGCGGTTTACCACATCGAACACGTGTTGCCGCCAGAACGGCCAAACATTGTGCACGGCATTAAAACTCGCGAATGCTCTAATCGCATCTTCAGTGATCGCCGTCTTAATTTCATAGTCGGCCACAAAATCAGCCTCGATTTCAAGATACACAGGAGGCGGACGGCCCGACGTTCCTACGATCCGAACCCCCAAGCCGACAAAAATGCGCAACGACTCTGGTACTCCTGCGCTGCCGGGTACTCGATTGAACGCGACCGCCCGTTTGACGGACTCGTGCGCACTAACTTCTTGATCCAACTCCGTTGGTCGACTGAAGCGAGCCGCGTGCAGCACTATATCCTTGAGCTTCAGTGCTCCGACCGCGGAATTCAATGCGGCGGTGGAACCTTTGTCCATCAAGCTGCGGACTCATACCTATCGGGATAGACGACGACAAGCTTCGCGCGTGACTTATGCGCGAGGCTCAATTGCGCAGTCGCCGTTACGCTGCTTGTTTCCACGTAGGCGCGGTCTTCCTGCTCAACCGCAACCTTCAGTGCCAGTCCACAATACGATGCAAGTATGGGAACGGCTCCCGGAACGTCGAGCACCAGTCTAAGCAAACGGTCCATTGGAACGCTCTGGATCACCTCGCCGCGCTCGTATTTCGAGAATGCGTTACCGCCGCCGCCGAAAACCGTCGCTGCTTCCGATTGTGAAAGACCGAAGTGCTCACGGATCTTGCGAATCTGGTCTCCACGCAGCAAGCCGTCATGAGCACGCTTTGCATCCGCAATTCGCAATTGGTTCGCCTTGATCTGGTCGGTCAATACCGGATCAGCGCCACATGTATCACAGCGATGCCGTTGCAATCCATCCACATGCAAAGCGCCGCCGTTGTATGGAATCGTGTCCTCGTAGCCCTCGGGTAAAAGATGTCCTTGCTCGCAAACCGGGCATTTAATGACGACTGTTTTCATGTGTCTCTTTCTCTGTGAAAAGAATGCAATACGACCGCCATGCAACTCGGACTAAGCTTCAGCTTTACATACAAACGATCAATGTATTTTTTATCGTACAACATAGCAGTCAGGTAGACGTCTAGCCAAAGTTGGCTATCTCCATAACGTTCACTATGAGAAAAATTGGCCGCTTCAAGTGCGCAAATGGTCGTGCACACATCGGACAGTTGGTAGCCCAGCGCATCCATGTCCCTTTGAATTTTGCTGCTTGCATAAATAACCGAGCCCTGTGCAGCCAGTTCTCTAACCCTGTCTAAACTGCACGAAGGGCCGTCTCGACGCTCCGTTTCAGGGGTAACCATTATGGTTAGAGTACCAGGTGAGAGTCAAATAAATCCTGGGAATTTGAGCGGCCCATCAGTTCTCTGAAAAAGCTCCAAACGGACCGCTTTCGCTCGAAATTCACCGGCTGACGCCCCGCCTGGACTGAGCATGCGGCTTCGTAGGGGTTTCCTTACGAGCATCTACGGGAAGTTTAGGGAGATTCGCGCGGCGAGTTGACATATGCCATCCTTGGGTGGTCTTCCCTCTCTTCTGCCGCTCTGCCGCACCGGTCTAGCGGATCTGCTAGCGACGAGGCGGGATTCCATCCGCCACGAATGCTCGACCATGGCGAATCCTACCCATGTTAAGACGGCAGTCAAGCCCGACGCGAGGAGCGGTTTCGCAACGTCTACTGCTGACGCGGCTTGTGCTGAAAATCTGGTAGAAGCTCTATCAACGCTCCGCTCTCCAAGTAACGGCCAATCGCCAAAAGTGGTGCCTGCCTGAATCAGGCCAAGGCCGGCGACACCAACGGCTTCGGCATTGTACATTCGATTCGAATTCCGCTTTTGCGCTTATAAGCGCAGCGTTCCGTTCACTCCAGCGACCTTCAACCGAGGAGAATTCGATATGCGAGCCATCATCGGTGCGACGCTACTGTCGAGCAACGCGGCGCGACCCGCGAAGAAGCCTTTTGAGATCTACGATTCCCGACTTCTCGGCTTCACGCTACGAGTGCAGCCGAGTGGCGTGCGCTCCTACTACGCCCGGTTTGGGAGGAACCGACGAATAGCCCTCGGCAAAGTGGGCGCCTTGCTCCCCGAGGAGGCGCGCGATAGATGTCAGAAAGTTCTCGGTAATTTCGCCCATGGTCGGCATCCGTTGCAGGGACTCAACGGCAAGGGACCGACACTCGGCCAGTTCATCGAGGACGTCTATGCGTCCTGGGTGAGAGCAAACCGGCCTCGGACCGGCGAGAACACGCTCGAGAAGCTCCGCCGCCATTTCGGCACGTGGTTTGACGAGCCACTCACGACAATCACCATTGAGCGCCTCGAGTCATGGAAGACCCGCCGGCTCAATGCCGGCCGCAAGGCGGTCACAGTGCTGCGCGATCTCTTCACGCTCTCGAGCGTTCTCTCACGCGCTACGAAGCTGGGGTTACTCCCCGAAAACCCCATTCGGCGAGTGGATAAGCCGCGATTCGACCGAAGACCCAATGTTCGCTTTCTCGACGATGGCGAGGAATTCCGGCTTCGCGAGGCCCTGAAGGTGCGCGATGCAAAGATGCGGATGGCTCGCGAGTCCGCCAATGTCTGGCGACGCGAGCGCAGCCGGGAAGTCTTTCCGCCGCTCCCGCACTTCGGGGACCATGTAACGCCCGCGGTTCTCCTTTCCATAAACACGGGACTTCGGCGAGGTGAACTCCTGAAACTCCGATGGAAATCCATCGATTTCGCCCATCGGCTCCTCACCGTCGAGGGCCCCGATTCCAAGACTCGTCAAACACGCCACGTGCCGCTCAATGACGAGGCAATGAGAGTCCTTGAGTCTTGGCGCGAACAATCAGGTGACGGGCCGCGAGTGTTTGAAATTTCCACAGGGCTCAAGACGGCGTGGGGACATATCCTGAAGCGCGCGAATATTGTGGGCTTTCGTTGGCATGATCTGCGCCACCACTTCGCCTCGCGCCTCGTGCAGCACGGTGTGCCGCTCAACACCGTGCGCGATCTTCTGGGCCACAGCTCGATCGCGATGTCGCTTCGCTATGCGCACCTCGCGCCTGATCAGAGACGCGAAGCCGTGGCGATGCTCAATCAAAGACCGATTCTTGCGCTTACGGTGCGCTTACCGTCGAATGCCAAGGTCGAGCGCCCGTTGGTAACATTTTGATTTCATTGGTGGTGAGAGAGGGACTCGAACCCTCGACCTCGGCATTATGAGTGCCACGCTCTAACCAGCTGAGCTACCTCACCATCTTTCTCTCTAACTCCACTAATCTCTTCGGCCTTGCGCCAAAGAGCGGCGGATTCTGCGCAGCCTCGCCCACCCTGTCAAGGCGGGTCGGGACACCCGGCCGACTCGCTAAACGTTGAACCTAAAGTGCATCACATCGCCTTCCTTGACAATGTATTCCTTGCCCTCCAACCGCAATTTCCCCGCTTCCTTGGCGCCGGCCTCGCCCTTGTAGGCGATGAAGTCATTGTAGGCGATCACTTCCGCCCGGATGAAGCCGCGCTCGAAATCGGTATGGATGACCCCGGCAGCCTGGGGGGCGGTGGCGCCGGCATGCACCGTCCAGGCCCGCACTTCTTTGGGCCCGGCCGTAAAATAAGTCTGCAACCCGAGCAGTGAATAGCCGCCCCGGATGACCCGGTTGAGCCCCGGCTCATCCAATTTGAGTTCCGCCAGGAATTCGGCCCGGTCGGCTTCGTCGAGTTGCGCGATCTCGGCCTCGATCGCCGCGCAGATGGGAACCACGATGGCACCCTCGCCCGCGGCGATTTCGCGCACCCGGTCGAGCCGCGGATTGTTGGTGAAGCCGGATTCATCCACATTGGCCACGTACATCACCGGCTTGTCCGTCAGCAAGTGCAGATCGCGCAGCAGCAGGTGATCGTGCGGATCGAGCTTGAGCAGCCGTACCGCCTTCGCTTCGTTCAATTGAGCGCGCACTTTTTCCAGCAGGTCCCTCAATTTGACCGCATCCTTGTCCGCGGCCTTCGCCGCCTTCAGCGCCTTCTGATAAGCCCGCTCCACGCTGTCGAGATCGGCCAGCGCGAGTTCGGTGTTGATGACTTCAATGTCGCCCGCCGGATCGATCTTGCCGGCCACGTGGATGATGTCGTCGTTCTCGAAGCAACGCACCACGTGGGCGATGGCGTCCACCTCGCGAATGTGCGCGAGGAATTTGTTGCCCAGACCCTCGCCCTTGGACGCGCCCGCCACGAGCCCCGCGATGTCCACGAATTCCACCGTGGTCGGCAGAATCTTCTCCGGGTGAACGATGGCGGCCAGCTTCTCCAGCCGCGGATCCGGCACCGGCACCACCCCCACGTTGGGGTCGATGGTGCAAAACGGATAATTCTCCGCCGCAATCTGCGCGCGCGTCAGCGCGTTGAACAGCGTGGACTTCCCAACATTCGGCAGGCCGACGATTCCGCAGCGAATGGGCATCAGGTCTTTCCCACCCTGCTGTGCAGCCGGGTCATGGCGCGTTCCGCGCCCTGTTCGAGCAACAGCGGCATGACGTCCGCCGCGGTGCCGACCGTCTCCAGAATCAGGTCCTCTTCGGCGCGAGGTGCGCGCGTCAGCACGTAGTCGATGACTTCCGCCTTGTTGCCGGGATGGCCGATCCCCAAGCGAAGACGCCAGAACGTCTCGCCGAGGTGCGCGATGGTGTCGCGCAGGCCGTTGTGACCGCCGTGGCCTCCGCCCTGCTTGAGGCGAACGCTGCCCACGGGGAGATCGAGCTCGTCGTGCGCCACCAGAATCTCTTCAGGCGCAATCTTGTAGAAATCGCTCAATTGTCGAACCGACAGCCCGCTGCGATTCATGTACGTCGTGGGCTTCAATAGGATGATTTCCCGCTCGCTCAGGGTAATGCGCGCGGTCTCACCGGAGAACTTGCGGTAATCGCGAAACTCTCCGCCATGCCGGCGCGCGAGCAAGTCCACGAACCAGAAACCCGCGTTGTGACGGGTGACCAGGTGTTCGGGACCCGGATTGCCCAGGCCGACGATAACGCGCAACGCTAAACCACTCATCCTGAACGCACTCACCGGACAAAAGATAAAAAAGTAAGGGCCGCCATTCAGACGGCCCCACTGATCCAAGGTATCGAGAGCTACTTCTTGGCGTCTTTCTTCGCCGGCTCTTTCTTGGCCTCTTCCTTCTTGGCCGGCTCCGCCTTCTTCGCCGCATCCGCACCGGCCGCAGGCGCCGCCGCCGCTGCCGCACCGGGTGCCGCTGCCGCACCGGGCGCCGCTGCTGCCGCACCCTCCGCCGCCACTGCCGCAGTCGGCTCCGGCTCTTCCGCACGCGGGCTGTGAATAGCTACGACCGCCACGTCATCCTTCGCGAGTTCGACCAGAGTCACGCCCGGGGGGATTTTCAGCTGCGAGAGGTGGACGCTCTCGTTGAGCGACAATCCGGAAATGTCGACCTCGATGAATTCCGGCAAATCCTTCGGCAGGCAGGAGACTTCCGTCTCGGTGCGCATATGCGACACGAGTCCGCCCTGGGACTTGACGCCCGGAGAGACCGCGGCGCCCGTGAAATGCAGCGGGATGCTGATGCGGATCTTTTCGTTTTCCTCGACGCGCTGAAAGTCGACGTGCACGACGGCGTTCTTGAACGGGTGCCGCTGCACGTCCTTCAAGATCGCCGGCTGCGTCTGATCGCCCACCTTCAAATTCAGGATGGTCGAATAGAAGCGCTCGTTATCGAGCATGATCAGGAGCTTCTGATGGCTCAATGTCAGGGCGCGCGCTTCGGCGTGCCCGCCGTACAGAATTGCCGGTACCTTTCCGTCGTGACGCAGGCGGCGGCTCGCACCTTTGCCTTGCGTCTCGCGGAACTCGGCGTCGAGTTCAAAAGAGGTCTTCATAATCTTCTCCAGTTACATCACAAACACGGCGCACGCGCATCGCGACCAATTGCGCGGGCGCCGACCATTCAATCTATATACAGCGAGCTAACGGACTCTTCGTCGTTGATGCGGCGGATCGTCTCCGCCAGCAATCCCGCCACGCTCAACTGGCGTATCCGCTTGCACGCCTTGCCGCTTTCCGACAGCGGTATCGTGTCCGTCACGACCAGTTCATCCAATACCGACTTCGAAATACGCTCGATCGCCGCGCCGGACAACACGGGATGCGTGATGTAGGCCACCACCTTGAGCGCCCCCTCGTCCTTCAGCGCCTGCGCCGCCTGGCACAACGTGCCGGCGGTATCCACCATGTCGTCGATCAGCACGCAGGTGCGGCCTTCGACCTCGCCGATGATGTTCATCACCTTCGACTCGTTCGGCCGCGGCCGCCGCTTGTCGATGATGGCCAACTCGGCGTCATCCAGGCGCTTCGCCAAGGCGCGCGCACGAACCACGCCCCCCACGTCCGGCGACACCACCACCATGTCCCGATACTTCTGCTTCCAGGCATCTCCCAGCAGCACCGGCGATGCGTAGACGTTGTCCACCGGTATGTCGAAGAATCCCTGGATCTGATCCGCGTGCAGATCGACGGTCAACAATCGGTCGACGCCCGCGCTCGCAATCATGTTCGCCACCAGCTTCGCCGTGATGGCGACGCGCGTCGCGCGCGGCCGGCGATCCTGACGGGCGTAGCCGAAGTACGGCACCACCGCGGTGACCCGCTTCGCCGATGCGCGCCGGCAGGCGTCCGTCATCATCAGAAGCTCCATCAAATTCTCCGCCGGCGGCGATGTCGGCTGCACGATGAACACGTCGCGTCCGCGCACGTTCTCCATCACCTCGACACTCACTTCGCCGTCGCTGAACCGGCCCACGTCCGCCCGTCCCAATTGCACGTGCAAATGCCGCGCGATCTCCTGCGCCAGCGCGGGATTCGCCTTGCCGGTGAACAGGGCGATGGTCAACGAATTGAACTCATTTCCTTGCGACATGGGGCTCAAGCTCTAAATGGCTGGGGTGGAAGGATTCGAACCTCCGTATGGCGGGATCAAAACCCGCTGCCTTACCGCTTGGCGACACCCCAATGGAATCAACTAACGTTAAATTCTAATCTTTCCAGCAAGGGCGAGTCGTTCAGTCCTCGGGCCAAAAATCCATCCAGCCCCGGCGGCAACTGGCCCTGTATCTCACGGCCGCGATCCATCGACTCGCAGGCCAGGAAGACACAGGCGCCGGTCCCGGTCAGGCGAGCGGAGCCGAAGGCCGACAGCCAATCGAGCGCGCGCGCGACCTCGGGATATCGGCGCCGCACCACGCCCACGCAGTCGTTCCGTCCACCAGACGCCAGGAAACCGTGAATTGTGATGGGCGCAGAATTTCTTGTCAATTCAGGATCTTGAAATACCTCCGCGGTGCTCACACCGATATTTGGCTTAACAATCAAATAGTTGGCCTCCGCCGGCGCCAGCGGCGGATACAGGGGGGTCAGGCGCTCCCCTACTCCCTCGGCCCAGGCGGCGCGGCCATGGACAAAGACGGGCACATCGGCCCCCAATTTGAGGCCCAAGGCCGCAAGGTCTTCCTTGGGTAAGTTCAGCCGCCACAATTGGTTGAGCGCCGCGAGGCAGGTGGCCGCATCGGAACTGCCGCCGCCCAAGCCTCCGCCCATGGGGATGCGCTTGCGCACGCCGATGTCCGCGCCGAGCGAGCAACCCGCCGCGGCCTGCAAGGCTCGCGCCGCGCGCACGCAAAGATCCGCCTCCTCGGGGACGCCCGGCATGTCGGCGACGCGCCGAATCCGCCCATCGCTGCGCACGTCGATCGTGATTTCATCGCTGAGATCGACGAACTGAAAACACGTCTGCAGTTCGTGATATCCGTCGGGCCTCTGCCTAAGGATATGCAGGAACAGATTGAGCTTGGCCGGTGCCGGCCACGGCGTACTCACTGCGGCCACTGCCAGTGATCGACGGCGATGCGGACTCGCACCCCCTCGCGGCTGAGTATCAAGTGCGCAGGCAGCAGGTCGCCGTCGACCGGCATGTAGCGATCGTAGTCGATGCTCCAGTCGGCCTGACGCAGCTGCGATGCACGGTCCTGTTCATTGCGCTTCACCTCAAAGGCCGTGCTCGGATCCGGTACTCCGAGCAGCCAGAAGCGCAAATGCTCGAGCGGCAGCTCGAACCCCAATTTCTCCTGGAGCTGGTCGGTGACGGCGTCGCTCGGCGGTGCACCGTTCAACGACAGGCCGGCGGGAGTGCTCTCGAGCACCAAAGCGCCGACTCCAAACGGTCCCGACAAGTGAACTTCCTCCGAATCGCCCCGCTGCCGCCAATTCAAGGTGGCCTGCCAACCCTGCGCGGCGATGGCGACGGCGGCACGGCCGTCGAGTTGCCACGATTTCTCTCGCTGCAAATCAGAGACCCTCTGCTCCCAGCCTTCCGCCGGGGCCGGCGGCGCTCGCCGCGTCGTCGCGCAGGCGGCGAGCAGCAGCGAACACAGCATAACGACGGTTGCGCGATGCACGAGGCTCAATACACGGTGGTCGACGGTTTCGGCGCCGGGAACAGCGGTGGCGGCGGGGGCGCCGTCTGCGGTGGCGCGGGCGTGGGCTGCGCCGGCACGGGGGGCGGCGGCAGGGCGTGAAATCGCTGCCGCGTCGACTTGAGCAATCGATTGTCGGCGTCGGTTGCAGCGGCTTCGGACCAGATGTGCTCGGCGTCCGCGGGCTTGCCGAGGCGCCACAGGACCTCGCCCAGATGCGCCGCGATATCGCCGCCGCGATCGTCTTCGTAGGCGGCTCTCAAGTAGGGTTCCGCTTCCGCGACGTGACCTTGCCGGAACAACACCCAGCCCAGGCTGTCGAGAATGGCCGCATTCTTTGGCGCGGCGGCATAGGCCCGTTCAATGAGTTTTCGCGCACGCGATAGCTCCTTGGAGTGATCGGCCAGGGTGTACCCGAGCGCGTTCATCGCCGCCGGATCGTCGGGTCTTGCATTCAAAAGCCCGGTCAATTCATGCAACGCCGAGGCAATTCGCCCCATGTCCTCGTAAGTCGATGCCATGGCATAGCGCAAATCGACACTGTCCGGATATTCCTTGATCCCGCGATCGAGCAGGGCGATGGCCCGAGGATAGTCGGCCAGGTCGACGTACATGCGCGCGCGCGCCGCCAGGATTTCCGGTGCGCGCTGCGGCTCGTCCTCGATGAGCCGGTCGAGCAATTCCTCGGCTGCCGCCGGCGCACCGTGCTTCTGCAGTATCACCGCCGCCCGCAGCAGCGCCGGCACCGCATTGTCCCCGCTCTGAACCTGCGCATAGAGGCGCAGCGCCTGTTCGGGATCGTCGTGCCGATCGGCGATCAGCCCTAAGTAGTAGAACGCATCGTCCAAGTACCGCTGCGCCCGCAACAGCTGCGCAAACCTCTCGGTTGCAGCTTCGAAATGTCCTTCTTGAAACTCGACCAGCCCGAGCAAGCGCACCGCCACGGGCGCGTAGTCGGAATTCTGCGTCAGAATTTCCAATTGTTGCGATGCCGCCGAGTCGCGCTGCGCCGTCATCAGCAACAGCGCATAGTCCAGGCGGTTGGCGGGCGTATCTTGGCGCTCGAGCGCTTCCTGCGCGCGCGTGAGCGGTCCTTCGGCGTCGCCTGCCATGATCTGCGCGCGCCCGAGGGATTGCAGCAACTCGCGATGCCCCTCATCGCCGTCATGACCGCCCGCGCCCGGAAGGGCCAACGCCGCCGTCAAACTGCGCACCGCGGCCGCCGGATCATCCGCGCGCAAGGCTGCGAACCCCTGCACCCGCAGCGCCCCCGGGGAGGACGGGAACGAGTCCGCCAGTCGATCGGCGACCTGACGCGCGCCGAAGATATTGTCGTTGCCGCCAAGCTCAGACTCGAGCGCCGTGAATTCCGCATCCGTGCCGATCGGAGAGTTCGCGAGCACCGTACGATAGTGGGCCGCGGCCTGATCGATCTTGTACAACGCCAAGGCCGCGCGCGCCGCCGCGCGCTGTGCCTCCACCGACTTGGGATCGACCTGCATCCAGCGCGCGGCCACCTTCAGCTCGAGCGAGGGCTGCAAGGTCTCCGCGGTGACTTGCGCCGCCCGCTCCAGCAGTTTCACGTCGGTTTCGTTGGCCGCGGCGGCCGCATACTGGAGCGCGGCGATGCGCGGCTGGTGCCGCGCGAGGGCTATCTCGGCCGTGACCGTATAAAATGACTGCGGAGTCGGCTCCACGGGCTTCGGATGAATGGCGGCACAGGCGGCGCTGGCGGCCAGCGCAAGCCCAATTGAAGCCCTTGCGAAGATTGGAATCGAGAACACGGCCGCACTATAGCGAAATGACCATCCCGGTGCCCTGGATTCCTGCTTGCTCTTGCGGTACGTCTTCCACCAGAATCAGAGGGTTACGGTTCAAAAGCGCTTCAATGGCATTCAACGTCCTCGGTATCAATCACAAGACCGCACCGGTCGCCCTGCGCGAGAAGGTGGCGTTCAGCGAGGAGCGATTGCTTGCCGCCTTGCGAACATTGCGTGAGGAAGTCGGCGTGGCGGAGGTGGTGATCCTCTCCACCTGCAACCGCACCGAGGTGTACTGGGCCGGATCTGCGAGCGGCGAGGAGCTGTCGCAATGGCTGGAACGGCACCACGGCCATGATCTCGATCTCGCCCAGAGCCTCTACGTTCACCAGGAACAGCGCGCAGTCGAGCACGCTTTCAGCGTGGCCTCAGGCCTCGATTCCATGGTGCTCGGCGAGGCCCAGATTTTGGGTCAACTGAAAGAGGCGTACCGGGTGGCGCAGGAAGTCGGCAGCACCGGCCCCACTCTCAACAAACTGTTCCAAGCCGCCTTTTCCGCGGCCAAGCGCGTGCGGTCCGAGACACGCATCGGCGAGAACGCCGTGTCGATCGCCTCGGCGATGGTGAGTCTGGCGCGGCGCGTGTATTCGGATTTGAGTGCACACACTGCGCTCATGGTGGGCGCCGGGGAGATGAACACCTTGGCGGCCCGCCACTTCGCGAGCGCCGGCGTCAAACGCATGGTCATCGCCAACCGCACGCTGTCGAGGGCGCAGGCGCTGGCCTCGGAGCTCAAGGCGCACGCGGTCGAGCTCGCGGACTTAGGTCAGGAATTGGCAGAGGCCGACATCGTCATCTCCTGCACGGCAAGTCTGGTCCCGCTCATCACCAAGGGCGCGGCCGAGGCGGCCATCCGCGCACGGCGCAGGCGGCCGATTCTCATGGTCGACTTGGGCGTGCCGCGCGATATCGACCCGGCCGTCGCCGACCTCGAGGACGTCTACCTGTTCTCCATCGACGATTTGCAGCAGCTGATCGACGAGAACCGCCAGCAGCGCGAAGTGGCGGCGGGAGGGGCCCGGCTGCTCATCGAGGAGGAGGTCGCGCGATTCTTGAGCGAGTCGCGGGCGCACGACGCGGGTCCCGCCATCCGCGCGCTGCGCGAGCAGGCCGATGGTATCCGGCTGCAAACCCTGGAGCAGGCGCGGCGCCTGCTGGCGGCGGGCAAATCCGCCGATGAAGTGATCGAGTATCTGGCCCACACCCTGACGAATCGGCTGCTGCACACACCCACGCAGGCCCTGCGCCGGGCGGCGGAATCGAAGGATTCCGCCCTCGCGGAGGCCGCGACCCAGGCTTTGATCGAAGAACGCGACCGTCATTGACGTCCAGGAACCTGCCTCGGTGTTCGCCGTCGCCGCTATAATCCGCCGCCTATGAAAGACTCCATCCGGCGCAAACTCGAGAAATTGGACGAGCGTTTCGAGGAAATCAGCCGCCTTTTGTCCGACGCGGGCGTGATCGCGCGTCAAAATCAATTCCGTGAATTGTCGATGGAGTATTCGCGGCTGGGTCCTCTCGTCGAGCGCTATCGGCGCTTCACCGCGCTCGAACGCGACTTGGGTGTTGCCCACGAGCTGGCCTCGGACGACGACCTCCCGACCCGGGGCATGGGCGAGGACGAACTCGCCGACCTCGCCCCGCGCATCGCGGCCGAGGAACTCGAGCTGCAGCGCCTGCTGATCCCGAAGGACCCGCAGGACGACAGCAACATATTCCTGGAGGTTCGCGCCGGCACCGGCGGCGATGAGGCCGCCATATTCGCTGGGGACCTGTTTCGCATGTACACCCGCTATGCCGAATCGAAGGGTTGGGAAGTAGAGACCTTGAGCGAAAGCCCGGGCGAGCATGGCGGCTACAAGGAAGTCATCAGCCGGGTGATCGGCCGCGGGGCCTATTCGCTGCTCAAATTCGAGTCCGGCACGCATCGCGTGCAGCGCGTGCCGGCCACCGAGGCCCAGGGACGCATTCATACCTCGGCCTGTACCGTGGCGATCCTGCCCGAACTGGAAGAAGTGGAAGCAGTCGACCTGAATCCGGCCGATCTGCGCATCGATACCTTTCGCGCCTCGGGCGCGGGCGGCCAGCATGTCAACAAGACCGATTCGGCCATTCGCATCACGCATATCCCCACCGGAGTGGTGGTGGAGTGCCAGGACGAGCGCTCACAACACAAGAATCGCTCGCGGGCCATGTCCTTGTTGAAAGCCCGGTTGCTCGCCGCCGAGCGCGAAAAGCAGCAAAGCCAGCAGGCTCAATCGCGTAAGTTGCAGGTGGGCTCGGGCGATCGTTCCGAACGCATTCGCACCTATAATTTTCCGCAAGGCCGGGTGACCGACCATCGCATCAATCTCACGCTCTACAAGCTCGACGACGTCATGAACGGCAACCTCGACGAGCTGATCCGTGCGTTGAACCAGGAATACCAGGCCGAAGAATTGGCGCAGCAAGTTGAGTAATCTCGCCCTCGACGTCACACCGCTGAGCACGGTCGCAGAGCTGTTGCGAAGCGGCGCGCGTGCGCTCGAGGGACAGAGCGATTCGCCGCGGCTCGATGCGGAACTACTGCTCGGGTTGTTGCTGGGGCTGTCGCGCTCGGGGTTGGTCGCGCATGACCATGATCGCGTCGCAGCGGACCGCGTACTGGCCTTCGTCGGCTTGATCGATCGGCGCCTAAGCGGCTCGCCGATCGCGTATCTCACGGGCATCCGGGAGTTCTGGTCGCTTGAGCTCGACGTCACGCCGGCGGTGCTGGTGCCGCGTCCGGAAACCGAACTTGCTGTCGAGCTCGCGCTCGAGCTTCTGCCCCCCCGCCGAGTCCCCGCAGGCGCCCCTTACTCCGTACTCGATCTGGGCACGGGCAGCGGCGCGATCGCCCTCGCACTCGCCGCCGACAGGCCCGAGTGGCGGCTCACCGGGGTCGACATCTCGCCGTCGGCGCTCAAGGTGGCGGCCGGTAATTCGCGGAAGCTTGGCCTCTCCCACATCGATTGGCGCTTAGGCTCCTGGTTCGAACCGGTCGCGGGCAGCCGCTTCGACCTGATCGTCGCCAATCCGCCTTATGTCGCCGCGGGCGATCCCGCCCTCGGGAAACTGGCCGCGGAACCCGACATTGCCCTCGCTGCGGGACCGACCGGGCTCGAGGCCTTATCCGCCATCGTGCGCGGAGCGGCGGCGCATTTGCAGCCCGAAAGCTGGTTGGTGCTGGAGCACGGCGCCGATCAAGCGCCGGATGTTGCACAATTGCTCGAACGGCATGGTTTCTCTAGGATTCGAGCCTATTCCGATTTCTCAGGCAAACCCCGCGTCACGCTGGGAGCCGTTCACTCAACTCATCAGGAACCTTTATGATCCGCTTCGAAACCTCTCTCGGCGATTTCACCGTCGAGCTATTTGAGAAGGACGCGCCCCTGTCGGTGGCCAACTTTCTGAGCTACATCGACGCCGGGTTCTTCGACGGCACGATCTTCCACCGCATCGTTCCGGGTTTCGTCATTCAAGGCGGCGGCTTCACCGAAGACATGACACAGAAGAAGACGCAGTCGCCCGTCAAGAACGAGGCGGACAACGGCCGGAAGAACAAGCGCGGCACGCTGTCCATGGCGCGCACCAGCGACATCAACAGCGCGACGTCGCAATTCTTCGTCAACTTGAAGGACAACGAGTTTCTCGACCACTCGCGCGGCAACTTCGGCTACGCCGTGTTTGCCCAGGTGACCGAGGGCATGGACGTCATCGACAAGATCGCCGCGGTCGAAACCGGCCGCAAGCGCGGCTTCGACGACGTCCCCGTCGAGGCGGTCATCATGAAGAGCGTACGGCGTCAGCCGGCCTGACACCAAGGCGTGGCGCAAAAGAGGTCATTCCTCGGCCGATTGTTCCGGGCGATTCTGGTGCTGCTCGCGGCCTTGTTTGTCGCGAGCATTCTTTCCGTGCTGTCGCTGCGCTGGATCGATCCGCCCTTCACGGCATTCATGGCCGAGGCGCAAGTCGGTGCGTGGGCGAGCCGCGACTCCAACTATGTGTTCCACCATCGATGGGTGGACTTGGACCGGATCTCGCCCAATCTGCCGCTCGCAGTCGTCGCCTCGGAGGATCAGAAGTTCCCCGAGCACTGGGGCTTCGATGTGGAGGCCATCGAAAAGGCCTATGCGCTCAACCAGCATAGCCACAAGGTCCGCGGCGCCAGCACCATCAGCCAGCAAGTGGCCAAGAACCTCTTCCTATGGTCGGGACGCAGTTATTTTCGCAAGGGTCTCGAGGCCTATTTCACCGTCCTCATCGAGACGCTGTGGCCGAAGCGGCGGATACTGGAAGTCTATTTGAACATCGCCGAGTTCGGCTACGGCACCTACGGCGCAGAAGCGGCCGCGCAGCATTACTTCCACAAGCCCGCCTCCCGGCTCACGCGCGGCGATGCCGCCGTGCTCGCCGCCGTATTGCCGAACCCGGAGCGGTTTTCGGCGGCAGCGCCGTCGAGGTACGTTCAGCAGCGGCGTGAATGGATACTGGATCAGATGCAGGCGCTGGGTGGCCCGGAAATGCTGGATGAAATCGACGCCTATCCGCGCCAGCATCACTGAGCCGCAGGATTTCGCCGAGGATGGCCGGAATTTCGAATATTGCGCGATTTTGAATGCGCGCGACGCCGGCGCGATACTCGTCCATGCGCGCCGTCAGCGCCGATACGCCCTCGCGCACGGCGCGGAAGGAGTCGAGCACGATGCCGGCACCGCGCTCCTGCACCCATTCGGTGTTGTAGCGCTCCTGCGGCATGGTCCACACATTGCGCACCACGATGACGGGCAGCCGTTGCTGTATGGCTTCGCTGATGCTGCCCGGCCCGGGCTTGCCGATGAAGAAATCGCTGAGCTGCATGAAATAGCGAATTTGCGCCGTGAATCCGATGACGGCGCGGGGCGCGGCGCAGTCCATTGCGCGCAGTTCATCCGCGAGAGCGGAGTTGTGGCCGCAGATCAGAATGAGCTGCGTGTCGTCCAGGCGCTTCGCGATGCTGCGCATCACCTTCGATCCATGACCGCCGAACATGACGATCCCCGTCGGTCGATCCGGATCGAGCCCCAGCTTGATTCTCTCGGCGCGCCGATCGACGTGCAAATCCCGGTAGAAATCCGGACGAATGATCATCCCGGACGTCTCGTGAATATGCGCACCGTCGAAGCCCGCCGCCCGGGCCTGCGCCGCCGCCGTCGCAGTCCCGCAAATCAGATGCTGCACCTGATGCGGTTCGATCCAGAAATGCGGCGGCATGTCGGCGAAGTCGGTGAGCACCGTCACATAGGGGGCATTCGGCCGCGCCGCAAGCAGCGCCTGATACATGGCGCGATTGAAATTCGGAACCAACGACACGACCAGGTCGGGCTTGGTTCTCTCCCAGTGACGCCGCAACTGCGTCGTCAAGGATCTGTGGCTCAGGCGGATCAGCGCCTGCAGCACCTTCAGTTCCTGACCCAGGCCCAAAGTCCAGCCGCGGGCCAGGCGCGCGTTGTAGTACTGTTCGGGTTTGAGACCGGTGGTCTTGCCGAAGATGTCCCTGGGATCGAGGACTTCGAAGAGGTTGACCAGCCGCACGCTCCACGGCAGGGCAAGTTCCCGGATGACGGATTCGAGCGCAAGGGCCGCGGAGCGATGGCCGCCGCCGGCGTTGAAATACACTAGATCGATCGACTTCGTCACTGGCGGTATTCTGCGGCCGAACTATGACCAATCCGTGAATGCGCCGAATCGAGGTAACCATGAGAGTTTTGCCGATATGTCATGCACTGTGGCTGGCTATGCTAAGCCTGCTGCCGGCGAGCGCCGCCCCTGGGTCCGACCCGGGCGCCCCCACGCATTTGAGTCACGGCCGCTTCAAGGATCTGCAGATCTACCAGCCCGCCGGGACGCCGGCGAGCTTCGTGCTTTTCTTGTCCGGCGACGAAGGCTGGAACGCCGCCGCGGACCGGGCGGCGCGGCAATTGGCGCAGCAAGGCGCGATGGTCGCCGGCGTCAATTGGGCAGAGTTCAGGGCAACGCTCGAGGCCGATCGAGATCAATGCGTGTTCCCCGACGGCGACCTGGAGAATTTGAGCCACTTTGTGCAGGCCTATTTCCACAGTCCCAACTACCGGTCGCCGATACTGGTCGGGATTTCCTCGGGCGCCACCTTCGCGTACGCGATGCTGGCGCAGGCGCCGCACAATACCTTTGCGGCGGCGGTCACCTTGGGGTTCTGTCCCCACCTCGATTTGGACAAGCCGCTGTGCAAGGGGTCGGGGCTCGAATCCGTGCGCAGTGCCGGACAGCGCGGCGTCGATCTCTTGCCCGTCAAGTCTCTCGCCAATCCCTGGCTCAATCTGCAAGGCGAAACCGACCGCACCTGCCCGGCGCGCACGGCGCAGCAATTCGTCTCAGAGATCAAGGGCGCAGCATCGGTGACGCTGCCGACCGTGGGGCATGATTTCACGCCGCCGGCCGCCTGGATGCCGCAGTTCACCGCCGGCTACGCCAAACTTGCGGCGCAGAATCCGACGCAAATGGCGCCGCCACCCGCGGGATTGAGCGATCTGCCCATCGTCGAGATCCCCGCACATCCCGCAGCGCAGGACGCTGCGGCGACACCGGGCGCAGCACCGTCCGATGTGTTCGCCATCATCATGTCCGGCGATGGCGGCTGGGCGGGACTCGATCAGGACGTCGCCGCCGCGCTCAGCGCCCGGGGGATCCCGGTGGTCGGCCTGGATTCATTGCGCTATTACTGGACGGCGCGAACACCCGACGGCCTGGCAGCGGATACCGACCGCATCATCCGCTACTACCTCGCGCACTTCGCCAAGCAGCGCGTGCTGCTGATCGGCTATTCACAGGGGGCGGATGTGCTGCCGTTCGCGGTCAATCGGCTGCCCGACGCGACCCGCTCCCGCGTCGCGCTCGCGGCCGTGATGGGCATGTCCGAGCACGCGTTGTTCGAGTTTCACTTGAGCGGCTGGATCTCCGACGACAACTCAGGTCCCGCGACGCTGCCGGAAATACAACGAATCGCCGGTGTGCCGGTGTTGTGCATCTACGGCGAGGATGAAAGCGATTCGCTATGCCCCAAGCTCGACCCGACGAGATTCAACATCGTCAAGCTCAAGGGCGGCCATCACTTCGACGGCGACTACGCCGGGCTCGCGCGCCACATCCTCGCCGCGGCCCATCCATAGGCGCTTGCTAGGCCGCGTCCGCCGTCGCGGGCGTCGACTGCGCTTCGGGGTCATATCCTAGATTCGGCGCGAGCCAGCGCTCCGCTTCGGCGAGGCTCCATCCCTTGCGCTGCGCGTAGCTTGCCGCTTGATCGCGGTCGATCTGTCCCACCGAGAAGTAGTGGGTGAGCGGATGCGCGAAATAGAATCCGCTGACCGCCGCGGTCGGAAACATCGCAAAGGACTCGGTCAGGCGAATGCCCGCGTTGCGCTCCGGATCGAGCAGCCGCCACAGATTCGCCTTCTCCGTGTGCTCGGGGCAGGCCGGATATCCCGGAGCCGGACGAATTCCACGGTACTCCTCCCGGATCAACTCGCCTGCACCGAGCTGCTCGTCGGGGGCATAGCCCCAGAGTTCCCGTCGGACACGCTCGTGCATGCGTTCGGCCAGCGCCTCCGCCAGTCGGTCGGCCAGCGCCTTGAGCATGATGCTGCTGTAATCGTCGTGCGCAGCCTCGAAGCGCGCCACGTGTTCATCGATGCCTATGCCTGCCGTGACGGCAAACGCTCCGAGATAGTCGGCGCGGCCGCAGTCGACCGGGGCCACGAAATCCGCCAGGCAGGATTGGGGCTGATTCTGCGGCTTGGATTTCTGCTGGCGTAGATGGTGCAGCCGCAGCTTGACGGTCTGCCGCGTCTCATCGTTGAACACCACAATGTCATCGTCGCCGCTGCTGTTGGCCGGGAAGAATCCCACCACCGCCCGAGCCCGGAGCCACTTCTGCTCGATCAATTGATCCAGCATGCGGGTGGCATCCGCATACAGCCCGCGGGCGGCTTCGCCCACCACCGGATCTTCAAGGATATCGGGGAACTTTCCCGCGAATTCCCAGGCGTTGAAAAAGGGCATCCAATCGATATACGGCCGCAGCTCTACGAGCGGATAGTCGTCGAAGGCGCGCACGCCCAGGAAGTGGGGAACCGGCGGCGTATACGCCGACCAGTCTATTTTCAGTTTCTTGGCCCGTGCCTGCGGCAGCGACAATTGCGGCGCCTTGGCGCTCTTTTTGCGATGCTGCTCGCGGCGCCGCTCGTGCTCCGCCTTGATGCCCGCCACGTAGGCTTCGCGGCTGGCCGGGGTCACCAGCTGCTGGCAGACGCCGACCGAGCGCGACGCATCCTTCACGTAGATGACCGGGCCCTGGTATTGCGGGTCGATTTTTACCGCCGTGTGGGCCGGGGACGTCGTGGCGCCGCCGATCAATAGGGGCTGCGTGTACCCCAGCCGCTGCATCTCCTTGGCGACGTGCACCATTTCGTCGAGCGAGGGAGTGATCAGGCCGGATAATCCGATGAGATTGGCGCCAATACGAGTCGCGGTCTCGAGAATCTTCTCACAGGAGACCATGACCCCTAGGTCCACCACCTCGAAGTTATTGCATTGCAGGACGACCCCGACGATGTTCTTGCCGATGTCGTGCACATCACCTTTCACCGTGGCCATCACCACCTTGCCGTTCGAACGGCTCGTGCCGTCCTTCTCCTGCTCGATGTACGGAATCAGCACCGAGACGGCCTTCTTCATGACGCGCGCCGATTTGACCACCTGCGGCAGGAACATCTTGCCCGCGCCGAAGAGATCGCCGACCACGTTCATGCCGTCCATGAGCGGCCCTTCGATCACATCCAGCGGCCGCTTGGACTGGAGCCGCGCCTCTTCGGTGTCTTCGAGAACGAATTCGTCGAGCCCCTTGACCAGCGCGTGCTTGAGGCGCTCCTCCACAGGGAGCTTGCGCCACTCGAGGTCGTCGGCGCGCCTTAGGACCCCGCCGCCCTTGAACCGTTCGGCAATTTCCAGCAACCGCTCCGTGGCGTCGGCGCGCCGCGCGAGCACGACATCCTCGCAGCGCTCGCGCAGATCCGCGGGTATGTCCTCGTAGATCGCGAGCTGGCCGGCGTTCACGATACCCATGCTCATGCCCGCCCTGATCGCATGGTACAAAAACACCGAGTGCATGGCTTCGCGCACCGGATCGTTGCCGCGGAACGAAAACGACACGTTGCTGACACCGCCGCTCACGTGCACCGCGGGCATGAGCTGCCTGATGGCGGCGGCGGCTTCGATGAAATCCAGGCTGTAGCGATTGTGCTCCTCGATACCAGTCGCCACCGCGAAGATATTCGGGTCGAAGATGATGTCTTCGGGTGCGAATCCGATGCGCTCCGTCAGCAGCGCGTAGGCACGCTCGCAGATCGATATTTTTCGATCGATCGTGTCAGCCTGGCCCCGCTCGTCGAAGGCCATCACAACCACGGCGGCGCCGTAGCGCATCACTAAGCGCGCGTGCGCGAGAAATGCCTCCTCGCCCTCTTTCAAACTGATCGAATTGACGATGGACTTGCCCTGCACGCACTTGAGGCCGGCCTCGATCACCGACCATTTGGAGGAATCGATCATCACCGGCACGCGCGCGATGTCCGGCTCGCCCGCGATCATGTTCAGGAACTTGGTCATGGCGGCCGGTGAATCGAGCATGCCCTCGTCCATGTTCACGTCGATCATCTGCGCGCCGTTCGCCACCTGCTGGCGGGCGATGTCGACCGCGGCGGCATAGTCGCCCGCTTCGATGAGCTTGCGAAACTTGGCCGACCCCGTCACGTTGGTGCGCTCGCCGACGTTGACGAACAGGCTGTCTGCCCGCAGGTTGAGCGGTTCGAGGCCGCTCAGGCGGCACTCTCGTTCGATCTCCGGCACGGCACGCGGCGCCAGCCCCGCGGCGTTATGCACCATGGCGCGGATATGATCCGGCGTCGTGCCGCAGCAGCCGCCCATCATGTTGAGGAAGCCGCTGGCCGCGAACTCGGCGAGGATCCCCGCCGTCTGCTCCGGCGTTTCGTCGTATCCGCCGAAGGCATTCGGCAATCCCGCGTTCGGATAGGCGCACACGTAGGTGTCGGCGACGCGTGCCAGCTCCTCGACGTAGGGACGCAACTGCTTTCCGCCGAGCGCACAGTTGAGCCCGACGACGGCGGGCCGCGCGTGACGGATGGAATTCCAGAAGGCTTCCGTGGTCTGGCCCGACAGGGTCCTGCCCGACGCATCGCTGATCGTGCCCGACACGATCAGGGGCAGATCCACGCCGCACTCCTCCAGCACTGCGCGCGCCGCGAACAGTGCCGCCTTGGCGTTCAAGGTATCGAACACCGTCTCGATGAGAATGATGTCGACCCCGCCTTCGATGAGCTCGCGCACGGCGAGGGCGTAGCCTGCCGCCAATTCGTCGAAGCTGATGTTGCGAAATCCCGGATCGTTGACATCGGGCGACAGCGAGGCGGTGCGGCTGGTCGGGCCGAGCGCGCCGGCCACGAAGCGCTGCGAGCCGGTCTCGGCGGTCACCTCATCCGCAACCCGGCGCGCGAGGCGCGCGGCCGCGAGGTTGAGTTCGCCGACCAACGATTCCAAAGCGTAATCCGCCTGCGAGACCGGACTGGAATTGAACGTGTTGGTGCAAACCACGTCCGCGCCGGCGAGTAGATATTCACGATGGATGCCCGCGATGATGTGCGGCTGCGTGATGGTGAGCAGGTCATTGTTGCCGCGCAGGTCGCGCCGCCAATCCGCGAATCGCTCGCCGCGAAACTGCGTCTCGGTCAAGGCGTGCATCTGGATCATGGTTCCCATGGCGCCGTCCAGAAACACCAGGCGCTGCTTCAGCAGCGCGGTGAACGCCCTGGCGCGCGCACTTTGATCCGGGTACCGCACTCACGCCACCTGCGCCTGGGCCAGGCGCGGCCGAAGGCCGAGCGCATGGCAGATGGCGTACGTGAGTTCGGCTCGATTCAGTGTATAGAAGTGAAACTCGTTGACGCCGTGCTCGCGCAGGCGCTGCACCTGCTCGATGGCCACATTCGCGGCGATCATGCGGCGCGTATCCGGATCGTCCTCCAATCCGTCGAAGCGTCGGCGCAGCCATGCGGGCACGGACGCGCCGCAGCGCTCGGCGAAGCGCAAGAGCTGCGGAAAGCGCGTGATCGGCAATATGCCGGGAACGATGTCGGCACGAATGCCGGCGCCTGCGCACCGATCGCGGTAGCGCAGAAAAATATCCGTCTCGAAGAAGAACTGGGTAATGGCGCGGCTCGCGCCCGCATCGACTTTGCGCCTCAGGTTCTCCAGATCGGCATCGACGCCGCCGGATTCCGGATGCCCTTCCGGGTACGCGGCCACCGACATCTCGAATGCGCCCACCGTCCCAAGCCCCTCGACCAGATCCGAGGCGTATGCGAACCCGGCAGGGTGCGGCCGATAGCGCCCGTCGGGAGTCAAGGTGGCCGCGGGCGGGTCGCCGCGCAGCGCGACCAGGTGCCGTACCCCCTGCTGCCAATAGTCCTGCGCGATTTTCAACACTTCGGGGCGCGATGCACCGACACAGGTTAGGTGCGGCGCAACCGTGAGGTTGGTCTCGCGCAGAATTCGCAGCACACACTCGTGCGTGCGGGTGCGGGTCGATCCGTCGGCGCCATAGGTCACCGACACGAAATTCGGCCCGAGGGGTGCGAGCCGCTGCACTGCTTCCCATAGTTGGCGGCCCATGGGCTCGTCGCTGGGAGGGAAGAACTCGAACGATACGGCCACACTATCCGACAAGGGGGATACTCCTGATCTCTCGACTGACAGCATGCAAGCGCCTGGGTTATGATTCAAACTCATTATCCTCATACAAGGGATGAATCCAGCTCATGTCGTCCACGGCACTGGAGGTTCGGCACTTGGAGACCCTGCTGGCGCTCGCCGAGTGCGGCAGCCTGTCGAAAGCGGCTGCCCGGCTGTTCCTGACCCAATCCGCGCTGTCGCATCAATTGAAGGCGCTCGAAAGCCATTACGGGGCGGCGCTGGTGGAAAAGAACGTTCGTCCGCTGCGCTTCACCGCCATCGGGCAGCGCCTGCTCGCCTTGGCTCGAGTCGTTCTACCCCTGGTGGCCGAAGCGGGACGGGACGTCGCGCGCCTTGCGCAGGGTCATGCCGGACCCTTGCGAGTGGCGGTGCAATGCCACAACTGCTTCGATTGGCTGATGCCGGCCATGGACGCCTATCGATCGCTCTGGCCGGAGGTCGAGCTGGACATCATTTCCGGTTTCGTCGTCGATCCCCTGCCGCTGCTCGATCGTGGCGAGGCTGAACTCGCCGTCATCCACGATCCCCGGGAGGCCCATCCCAACGTGGTCTTCAGCCCGCTGTTTCGCTATGAAAGCGTTGCCCTGATGAGCCCACGACACCGCTTGGCGGCCAAGCCTTGGCTCGCGGCGGGGGATTTTGCCGATGAAACACTCATCACCTATCCCGTGCCGGACGAAATGTTGGACGTGATGAAGCACTGCCTGACGCCGGCCGGGATCAACCCGAAGCGCCGGACGGCGGAATTGACGGTGGCCATTCTGCAGCTGGTGGCAAGCGGCCGCGGCATCGCGGCGCTGCCGTCCTGGACGGTGGGCAATTACATCGAGCGCGGCTACGTAGTTTCCCGGCCCATAGGACCTGAAGGGTTGCGCTGCGACCTGTACGCCGCCACCACCACTGCCGGCGCCGGCGCCTCCTATATAAGAGAATTCATCGCCCTGACCCGCGCCCAGAGCCTGACCGAATTGGCCGGGGTATCCGCCCTCTAGTGCGTCATGGCCGACCGCCAGGCACCCAATCGGGCTTGAACCCCGAGTCCGCCAGCCAACGAATGGGCGCGAGCATCGATTGGATGGACTCCGTCATGTGGCCAAAGTCGATGCGGGAGAGCTTGTCCGACGGTTGGTGGTAGTCCGAGTGCAGTCCGTAGCTCGACACTGTCTGCGCAATCACTCCGCGGCGTGCCAGGGTGATATTGTCGGATCGCATGAAGAACCTCTCCGCGGGATGCGGATCGGCAACCAGTCTCGCGCCCTGCGCGGCCAGCTTAGGTCCGAGGTTGGTTCGCTCCCAGCCCGTCAACCAAAGCGTGTGCGGCGCAATGCTCGCATCCGGCCGTCCGATCATCTCGAACTCCAGATTGGCGACGATCCTGTCCAGCGGTACGGCGGGCTTCTCGACGAAGTATCGCGCCCCATAGCCGCCGGCCTCCTCACTGCCGAACCATGCGAACACCATCGTGCGCTTCAAGGGATTGCCCTTGGCTAGCGCCTCCGCCAGAGCCAGCACTGCGGTTGATCCTGAGGCATCGTCGTCGGCGCCGTTGTAGATCCGGTCAGCCCCGGTGTCGCGCGCGCCCAGATGATCGAGGTGCGCACTGATCAGAATGATGTCGTCCTTCTGCCGTTTATCGCCGCCGGGCAGCGTTCCCACGGCATTCCACGTAAACCCAAGCGTCTCGCGGGTTGCGGCCGACAGAGCGGCAATCGAACCCTCCTTGAGTTCTGAGATTGCCGAGTAGGCATCGTCCGCAAGCATGATCTGCGAAGGGGGGAGCGGAGCGGCTCCCGGGGAAGCGGCGACCCCCGCGATCCTCGGTCGCCCGACAATGACGGTGCGCGACTTGAGCTCGGTCCAACGCGCCCGCCGCGCCGGAGTTTCGTGCCACAGCACCAGGCCCGCCGACTGCAGCCGCGCGGCGTCGTCCGGTAGCGCGTCTTTCGGCATGAGCAACGCGGCGCCCGGCCGTACTGGCATATCGGTGCGGTACTTCTGCAGCGGCCCGCGAAAGTCCGCGCCGCTCAAATGAATCACCAGCATTTGCTCGTCGCGAATGGCTGTATCCGGATCGAAGCGCAGCGTCGGCGCACCCACGGCTTCGACGCGGGCGATTTCCACCGCTTGAACAAAGTCATCTTTGCCCTCGAGGGGCTGCAAACCGCAGCGCCGAAGCTGCGCCGCAATATACGTTGCCGCAATCCACTCATCCCGGGTGCCGCTGCCGCGGCCGTTCATCGCATCGCTCGCCAAGAACTCCATGTGCGCGCGCACGGTCGACTCTGCGATCACGTCCGCTGAATCGCGCGCCCCCGTGGCCGGTGCCGCGGCCGCGACGAGTTCCAAGGCCGCGGCGCCGAGCAGCGCGGCAGCGAATTTCCAGGTTATTTTCATGCCATCCCCAGGGTTGTCGTTGGTACCAGTCTGCCAGAACTCTCGTCGGTACCGGCCCCAATAACAATGATTCGCATTGAAGCATCGGATCCCGACTGCCTGGCGGCCTGCCGCACTCTCTTGCATCGAGACTGCAGTATCATTCGCGGAGATAGGGATACGCCGAAGGAGCCATTGCATGCGAGGGACATTATTGACGATCGCCCTGTTGATCGCCGCCTGCGCCGAAACGCCCACCGCCAAGGCGCCGGTCGGCGCGGCATCGGACCACGATCTCGACGCCCAGCGAGTAGCCGAGGCTCTCAAACACGGCTACAAAGTTACGAACACCGACGGCGAGGTTCTGTACTGCCGATCTGATTTCGTCACCGGTTCGCACATTCAGAAGAACACTGTGTGCCTGACCGCCCAGCAGCTCGACGATCTGGACCAGCGCAATCAACAGACGCTCGACAATCCCAATCGGCCGAACATGACGCCCGGCGCCGTCTTCCCGGGCCGCAATTGACTACGCGCGATTCGGCGCCTGGGCTGACATGAGTGCGACTACAGAGCAATGCGACGTGGCGGTCATCGGCGGCGGCCCGGCGGGCAGCACGGCCGCGGCATTGCTGGCGCGCCGCGGCTACAAAGTGATCGCGCTCGAGAAGGCGCATCACCCGCGATTTCACATCGGTGAGTCGCTCCTGCCGATGAATCTTCCGGTGTTCGAACGGCTCGGCGTGCTCGACAAGGTGCGCGCCATGGGTGTGTACAAGCCGGGAGCGGATTTCGAGGCGGACAACGAGCGCGGCTACAGCACCTACGCGTTTTCCCGCGCCATCGGCTGCAGCCCACCCCACGCCTACCAGGTGTGGCGCCAGGATTTCGACCAGATGCTGTACGAGCATTCGCGCGAGTGCGGCGCGGATGCGCGCGAGGGCCACGAAGTGACGGCCGTGGAGCAACGGGGTCCGCGCGAATCGCGGCTCGAGGTGCGCACGGACGAAGGCCGCAGCTATTCCATTCAATCGCGGTTCGTGGTCGACGCCAGCGGCCGCGAAACTTTTCTAGCCGCGAAGAAGCGGCTGCGGCGCAAGAACCAGAAGCATCAGAGTGCGGCCATTTTCGGCCACTTTCGCGGCGGCGAGCGGCGCCCCGGGGAAGATGCCGGAAACATCAGCATATACGGCTTCGAGCACGGCTGGATGTGGATGATCCCGCTGCCTGACGGCGTGATGAGCGTCGGCGCCGTATGCCGGCCGGACTACCTCAAGCAGCGCAAGGCGCAAGCGCGCGGGGAATTCCTGTTCGACACGCTGAAGCTCAGCCCCGGTCTGTGGCGGCGGATCGAATCCGCCGAACTGATCGGCAACGAGGCACGCGTCACCGGCAACTACTCCTACGACTGCTCGCACATGGGCGGCCCGGGCTGGATCCTCGTCGGTGATGCCTTCGCCTTTCTCGATCCGGTGTTCTCCTCCGGCGTGTACCTCGCAATGACCGGCGCGGAGCAGGCGGTGGAGATGGTGGACGGCGCCTTGCGCGATCCGTCGCGCGAGGCGGGGCTGTTGCGCAAGCTGGAGAAGCGCCTGCGTACCGGCATCGGCCGCTTCTCGTTCTTTATCTACCGCTTCAATGGACCGGTGATGCGGCAGATGTTCCGCACGCCGCGCAATACCTGGCAGCTCGAGCAAGGCGTGATTTCGATGCTCGCCGGCGACCTGTTCGACACACCGAAGGTCCTGTGGCGCCTGCAGCTGTTCAAGCTGGTCTATGCGATCGCCGGCCTGCGGGACTTCCGGCGCTGGCGCACCGAGCACAAATACCGGCTCGCGCAGGCACACTCGCAATTCACCGGCGGCAACACGCCTCAGGATTAGAAGCCTTAAGGCGCGCCGCGGGCGACGAAGCCGTCGGTGAGCGTATTCAAAAACGCCACGATGTCCGCGATGTCCGCTTCGCTCAAACTGGCTCGATCGCCTGCGCGCCCTCCAAACGGCGGCTGTGTGTCGATGTTGCCCCGATACGCCGCCGGCAGATCGTCGAACTTCAGCGCCGCGCCGTCCTTCCCGCGCGAATACCACTTTTGCGGCTGCGTGTCCCGCTCGGCATAGAATCGCACCGCCTGGTCCAGGCGGTGAAACACGCCGTTGTGGAAGAACACGTGCCGGGTCGCCACATTGCGCAGCGAGGGCGTGCGAAACAGGCCGCAGTACTGCCCTTGGTCAATGAGGTCGGTGCGAAGCGGCCCGCACAACCCCAGATCGAAATAGCGCGGGTCCGAGTTGGCGGGAATGCTCATGTTGCGCGGCGCGCCGAGGGCTGCGTAGCCGAAGTCCGTGAATTGCGGAAACGCGCCCTTGCGCAATCCGCTCGGGTGGCAGCGCGCGCAATTGCCCCTGGCCGGATCGTTGAAGGCGGCGAGCCCTCTCGATTCGGCGGCGCTGAGCGAGGCCTCGTGCCGCAGCCAGGCATCATACTTGCTGCTGTAGGGATAGAACTCCGCGGGACTTTGCTGAAAGGTCTCCAGGGACAGCAGCACCGCCTTGAACGCCCGCGCCTTGTCGTCGAACACCCCGGCGCCGAAAGTTTCCCGCAACCGGCCGGCGTAGCCCGCGTGCGCCACCCGGGTCACGATGTCGTCGGCGCCGGCATTCGCCATCTCGAAGACCGAGAACAGCGGCAGCCGCGCTTGATCATGGGCCGACTGCGCCCGGCCGTCCCAAGTGCGGCCGCCGGCGGGTCCTTGATCGATGCCGTCGTCCTCCTCATCGTCGAAGAAATGTTCGGTAAACGGCGGGATGTTCTGCTCGTACCTGAGCGAGGGCACGGCGCGCACGCCCGGACGCCGCCCATCGACGCCACCCGACTGCACCGCTGCATCGTTGGCCGGCCCGAATGCATGTTTGGGGTCGTGACAGCCGGCGCAGGCCATCTTGCCGGACGCCGACAAGGATGCATCGAAGAACAGCGCACGGCCGACCTCCGTCATGGCCGCGACCGACGGAATCTTCTCGAAGGAATCGGCATAGAAGGGCGCGCCTCGGTCGGCGAATGCGGCGCAAGAAACCCCAACTAATCCAGCCCAGACTACCGCTGCGCCCACTCCCGCTCGGCCGCGCAAGTCACGCATCGTCGCTGGGTATTTGGCTCTCCCGGCGAAGATGGGCCGCAATCCTCCGCAGACGGGGATTTCTCGCCTCCGCCTCAGCGTTGAAATCCAGCATGTCTTGCAAATCCTGCAGGCGCTGCGCGTAAGTGGACTTGAGCGCCATGCGCAGCCGATGGAACTCCGCCGCCTCAAAGCTACCGGCAGCCGGTTCTAACTTGCTGTTCATTGAGACGAGTCCTTACTCATCGAGAAACTGTTTGATCTCGGCACGTTGGGCTTATACCCAATGGCTTCGAGCGCCTGAAGAGCCTTGAGCGCGCGATCCGGGGTCAGCTCAATCACGAGGTCTATGTCTTTGGTGAAGCGTTGGTAGCCGTGCAAATTCACGGCTACGCCCCCGACTACCACATAGCGCACACCGGTCGTCTGCAATGCCGCGAATATAGTGTCGAACTGGGTCACAGTTCAAATATACCACCCGAGCTCAGGGCCGACTGCAGGGGCGCCATCGGGCCACTCGCTCGGTCCTACGGTACGGTATCAGTGCACCGAGCCGCCGCGGTCGCTCGCCACCTGCGGATTGAACAATTGCGCGATGTCCACGGCGTCGAATACGTAGCCGCGATTGCAGAAGTCGCAATGCACCTCGACCTCCCCTCGTTCGGCGAGCACCGAGCGGCTCTCCGCCTCGCCCAGACTCTGCAGCATGCTGCCGACCCGCTCGCGCGAACATCGGCATCGAAAGAAGACCGGCGCGGGCTCGAACAGCCGCACATCGTCCTCGTTGAACAGCCGGCGAAGAATCTCCGCGTCGCGCAGCGTGCGCATCTCCAGGGCGGTGAGCGTCTCGCCGATGAGCTGCACCCGCCGCCATGCGTCTTCGACGGCGGCCGGGTCCGCGGCGGCCGTGCCTTGCGGCAGTTCCGGTTCGGGGAGCTTTTGCAGCAGCATCCCGGATGCACCCTCCGAGTCGGCGTGCAGCCAGAGGCGGGTCGGCAGCTGCTCGGAGTTCTCGAAATACACCTGCAGAGATTCGGCGAGGCGTTGACCCACGATGGGCACGATTCCCTGATAGCGCTGTGCGCCGCCGTCGGTTTCCAAGCTCACCGTAAGATTGCCCGCGCCGATCAGATCGGCGATCCGCGCGGCGCCCGATCCGATCACGTTCGCTTCCACTCCGGCACCTGCCTCGGCACCGTCTGCCGCTCCCGAGTCACCGGCCTGGCGGTATCTGGCGAGCCCGCGGACTCCGAGGCCGCCGGTGCATTGCGCGAGGATGAGATGTACCGGCCCGTCGCCGCGCATCTGCAGGGATAGAACACCTTCGAATTTGATGGTGGCCGCCAACAGCAGGGAGGCCGCCACCGCTTCGCCCAAGGCTTCGCGGATGCTGCCGGGGTAGTCCCTATGTTCGATCAATGCGCGCCACGCCGCGTCCAGATGTACCAAGTGTCCGCGAATCGGGTATCGCTCGAACATGAAGCGATGCAGACAGTCGCGGTCATGCATCTACGTGCCGGCCCCCAATTTGGATTTCAGCAATTCGTTGAGCTGCGCCGGATTCGCCTTGCCTTCGGTCGCCTTCATCACCTGGCCGACGAAGAAGCCGAACAATTTGTCCTTGCCGGAACGATATTCCGCAAGCTGCTTGGGGTTCGCGGCCATCACGGCGTCGATCACGCCTTCGATGGCGCCCGAGTCCGTGATTTGCTTGAGCCCGGACGCCTCGATGATGGCATCCGCGGATTTACCCTCGGACCACATCGTCTCGAATACCTCCTTGGCGATCTTGCCGGAGATGGTCCCATCGACGATCCTCGCCAACAGCCCGCTCAATTTCACAGGCGGCACACGCGAGCCGCCGACGTCCACGTTGTCGCGATTGAGCGCGCTCGACAATTCGCCCATGACCCAGTTGGCCGCGAGCTTGGCATGCGCCGCATTGCGCTCCGCAGTCCCTGCTCCGCGCAAGCCCTGGGTGGCCATCCCTGGCCCCCCGTGCGACGCATGCGTCGCACCCAATTCCGCAACCACCGACTCGAAGTACGCGCCGAGCTCGCGGCTCGCGCTCAACACCCCGGCATCGTACGGCGACAGGCCGAATTCGCGCGCAAAGCGCGCCGCCTTCTCGTCGGGCAACTCCGGCAGCGTCGCGCGCACGGCATCGATGAATGTCTCGTCAATCTCGACCGGCAAAAGATCCGGATCCGGAAAGTACCGATAATCGTTGGCTTCCTCCTTGGAGCGCATCGGACGAGTCTCGTCCTTGTCCGAGTCGTACAGCCGAGTCTCCTGCACCACGGTGCCGCCGCTCTCGAGCACGTCGATCTGGCGCGCGACTTCGTACTGAATGGCCTTCTCGACGAATCGAAACGAATTCAAATTCTTGATCTCGGCGCGCGTGCCGAACTTCTCGCGCCCGCGCGGGCGCACCGACACATTGGCGTCGCAGCGGAACGAGCCCTCCTGCATATTGCCGTCGCAGATCTCGAGGTAGCGCACCAGGGTATGAATCTTCTTCATGTACGCCACCGCCTCCTTGGCGGAGCGCATGTCGGGTTCGGAGACGATCTCGAGCAGAGGCGTTCCCGCGCGATTCAGGTCGATGCCGCTGGCGGCGCCCAGACCCTCGTGCAAGGACTTGCCCGCATCTTCCTCCAGGTGCGCGCGGGTGATGCCGACGATCTTCGCGGCGCCGTCGTCGAGCATGATGGCAAGCCTGCCCTGCTTGACCACCGGAAGCTCGTACTGGCTGATCTGATAGCCCTTCGGCAAATCCGGATAAAAGTAATTCTTGCGCGCGAACACCGAGCGGCGCGCCACCTCGGCGCCGATGCTCAGGCCGAATTTGACCGCCATGCGCACGGCTTCCGCGTTCAGCACCGGCAGCACGCCGGGATACGCCAGATCAACCAGGTTGGCCTGGCTGTTCGGAGGCGCGCCGTACGCCGTCGCGCTGCCTGAGAAGATCTTCGACTTCGTGGCGAGCTGCGCGTGAATCTCCAGCCCGATGACTACTTCCCAGTCGCTCATTGCTCGTACCCGCGGGGCGACTGCATGTGCCACTCGGTGGCTGTTTGGTATCGATGCGCCGCATTCAGAAGCTTGGCTTCCGAGAAATGCGGCCCGATCAGCTGCAAGCCCATCGGCAACCCGTCGACGAACCCGCAGGGCAGCGACAACCCCGGCAGCCCGGCGAGATTCGCGCCGATGGTGTAGATGTCGTTCAGATACATGGTGATCGGGTCGTCGACCTTGGCGCCGATGGCGAAGGCCGGAGTGGGAGTGGTGGGCCCGATCAGAAGATCGACCTGCGCGAAGGCGGCGCGAAAATCATCGGTGATCAGGCGGCGCACTTTCTGCGCCTTCAGATAGTAGGCATCGAAATATCCGGCCGACAATACGTAGGTACCCGTCATGATGCGCCGCTTGACCTCGGCGCCGAATCCCTCGCCGCGCGAGCGCTTGTACAGGTCGAGCAAGTCCTTTGGATTCTCGCAGCGATGGCCGAAACGCACGCCGTCGAAGCGCGACAGATTCGAGGAGCACTCGGCCGGCGCCACCACATAGTAGGTGGGTACCGACAATGGCAGGTGCGGCAGGCTCACCTCCACGGTCTGTGCCCCGAGGCTTCTGTAGACCTTCAACGCATCGTGAATCAGCGCCGCATTGCGGGCCTCCAGCCCGTCGAAGAACTCGCGCAAGAGGCCGATCTTGAGGCCCGCGAGGGGCTTCCCCAGGGCGGCGGAATAGTCCGGGACAGGGGTGTCGATACTGGTCGAGTCCTTCGGATCGAACCCGGCCATGACCGCGAGGACAATGGCCGCATCCTCGGCGGAGCGGGCGAGGACACCGGCCTGGTCGAGGCTGGATGCGAAGGCGATCATGCCGTAACGTGACACGCGCCCGTACGTCGGTTTGACGCCCGTCACACCGGTGAGCGCTGCCGGCTGGCGAATCGAACCACCGGTATCGGTGCCGGTGGTGAACGCTGCCAGGCGCGCCGCGGCGGCGGCCGCCGAGCCGCCGGACGACCCGCCGGGGACCTTGCCCGTATCCCAGGGGTTCTTGACGGGACCATAGAAACTGGTCTCGTTGGAGGAGCCCATGGCGAACTCGTCCATATTGGCCTTTGCCAGCATGACGGCACCGGCGTCCTTGAGCCGCGTCACCACCGTCGCGTCGTAGGGAGCGATGAAGTTGTCCAGCATGCGCGAACCGCAGCTGGTGCGCACCCCGTCGGTACAGAAAATGTCTTTATGAATGAGGGGGATGCCGAGTAACGGCCCTGCATCGCCCGCGGCTCGGCGGGCGTCGGCGGCCGCCGCCTCCGCGAGTGCCTGTTCGGCGGTGACGGTAATCAGTGCGTTTAAGGCAGGGTTCAAACGCTCGATCCGGCTCAAGAAATGCCGTGTGATCTCTACGCTGGAAGTCTTGCCGGTGCGCAAAGCACGGCCCAGCTCGCCTATGGAAAGGTTGTGAAGCATCGTCGCCTAAGAATAGCAGGCCCTTAAACTCGTGTGGCCGGCCCTACTCGATCACGCGAGGCACGATGTACAAGCCGGCTTGTACCGCGGGCGCGTTGGCCTGGTATTTCTCGTGATTGTCGCTCTCCGATACCGCATCGGCGCGCAGGCGCTGATGCTGACCATCGAGAGGGTGGGCCATGGGCAGTACCGCACCGGTTTCGGCGCGGGATAATTCGTCGACGAAATTCACGATGCTCGACAAGCTGGTCACGTACACCGGCATCTCTCGTTCGGTGATATTGAGGCGCGCGAGGTGCGCGATTTTCTCGACGTCTTGGCGGGTCAGGTTCATAGGATTGCCCAAAAGTGCGTGCCATCTCACGCAAAATAAGCGCCCCGAATGATACACGTTGCCTTGTGATATGTCGTGTCGGTTGTTACATTAGCCGATCTTTTTTTAACCCTATTTAGCCGCGAAAAATACCCCATGTTCAAACGCCTTAGAGGTTATTTCTCCAATGACCTCTCAATCGATCTTGGCACCGCCAACACGCTGATTTATGTCCGCGAGCGGGGCATCGTGCTCAACGAGCCCTCCGTCGTCGCAGTGCAAGACGAACCCACGCGGGGCGGCAAGATCATCGTCGCGGTCGGGGTGGAAGCGAAGAACATGCTGGGGCGCACCCCGGGCCACATCACGGCGGTGCGGCCGATGAAGGACGGGGTCATTGCGGATTTCACCTACACCGAAAAAATGCTGCAGTACTTCATCAAGAAGGTGCACGGCAACCGGTTCTTGAGTCCCAGCCCGCGGGTACTCGTGTGCGTGCCCTTCGGCTCGACCCAAGTGGAGCGGCGTGCCATCAAGGAATCGGCCGAGGGTGCCGGCGCGCGCAGCGTCGATATCGTCCCCGAGCCCATGGCCGCGGCGGTCGGCGCCGGACTTCCGGTGCAGGAGGCGCGCGGCTCGATGGTGCTCGACATCGGCGGCGGCACCTCCGAGGTCGCGGTCATTTCGCTGAACGGCATCGTCTATGCGGCCAGCGTGCGCATCGGCGGCGACAAATTCGACGAGGCGATCACCAACTATGTACGCCGCAACTACGGCATCCTGATCGGCGAAGCCACGGCCGAGCGCATCAAGCTGGAAATCGGCTCGGCCTATCCGGGCCAGACTGTGCGCGAGATCTCGGTCAAAGGCCGCAATTTGTCCGAAGGCGTACCGCGCAGCTTCACATTGAACTCCAATGAAATTCTGGAAGCTCTGCAAGAGCCGCTGCAGGGAATAGTGGGTGCGGTCAAGCAGGCGCTCGAACAAACGCCGCCCGAACTCGGCGCCGATGTCGCCGAGCGAGGCATCGTGCTCACCGGCGGTGGCGCTTTGCTGCGCGACGTCGATAAGTTGCTCATGGAAGAAACCGGCCTTCCGGTGGTGGTTGCGGATGATCCGCTGACCTGCGTCGCGCGTGGCGGCGGTCGGATCCTCGAACTCACCGAGGAGCATGGGCCGGGCATATTCGGACTGGAGTAATGCACGCGACCAGGACTTTCACCCATGGTCGCCTTTCGTAACACCGACACATCGGGTCGCACTTCGGGGCTGCTGCTCCGATGCGTGCTGTATTCCCTGCTGGCCTTAGGGCTCATCATCGTCGACAAACGCTACGATCAGCTCGGCAGGATTCGCCGGGTGCTTTCCGTCGTGGCCTACCCGGTGCAGATCGCCGTCGCCAGTCCCTTCGAGGGCTGGGACTGGTTTCGCGAAAGCATGTCGTCCCGCGAAACCCTCCGCGCCGACAAAACACGCCTCGAATCGGAGTTGCGGCTGGCGCAATTCCGCCTGCAACGCTATGAGGCGCTGGAGGCCGAGAGCCAGCGTTTGCGCGGGTTGCGCGACAGCACGGCGGGAGTCACCACTCGATTCGTCATCGGCAATGTCATGGATCTCGATTTGGACGCGTTTCGCGAGCGCGTGCTGGTCGACAAGGGCGCGCAGGACGGCGTGTTCGTCGGTCAAGCCGTGCTGGACTCCGGTGGGGTGTTCGGCCAGGTTGCCCGCGTGGGCCAGCTGACCAGCGAGGTGATTCTTCTCAGCGACGCGACACATGCCATACCGGTACAAGTGAATCGCAACGGACTGCGAACCGTTGCCGTGGGCACGGGCGATATGGGGCGGCTCAAGCTGCCCTACCTTCCGACCAGCGCCGACGTGGTCGTCGGCGATCTACTGGTGACATCGGGACTGGGCGGCGGGTTTCCCGCAGGCTACCCGGTCGGCAGTGTGGCCGAAGTTAAGCGCGATCCGGCCGCTTCGCTCGCGGACGTCGATGTAAAGCCGGCCGCCGCCCTCGATCGCTCGCGCGAACTCATGTTCGTGTGGTTGAAGCCCGCGGCGCCGGCGCCGGCACACGCCGCGCCTGCATCTTCACCCGCGCCCACGTCCGCACCCACGGCCACGGCCTCGGCCGTGCATTCAGCGAGCGAGCCGGCCAAACCGGCGAAGACGCCACCGCCGCCGCCACCGCCACCGCCTGCGGGAGCGAACGACGAATGATGCGAGAACCCCGCATCCGCCGATTACCCATGGCGCTGTCCTCGCTGGTGGCGTTGGCACTGGCGGTGCTGCCGCTGCCCACGGCTCTGGAAATGCTGCGCCCGGATTTTCTGGTGTTGGTGGTCCTTTACTGGTCCATCGAGTCGCCGCGGGCCGGTGGACTCACGCTCGCCTTCGTGGCGGGCCTCGCACTCGACGTGATCCAGGGCGTGGTGCTGGGGCAGCATGCACTCGCGCTCACCCTGATTGCCGGCTGGGCCACGCATCTTCGGCTGCGCCTGCGGGTATTCTCAATACTGTCCCAATCCCTGACCATCTTCGCCTTGTTGACCGGTTATCAGTTCGTGCTGTTCTGGGTCGATGGCGCCACCGGAAACCCGGTGACGACCTTTGGTCGCTGGCTGGCGCCCGTGATCGGCGCGCTGCTGTGGCCGGTGCTGGTCGGAACGTTGAGCCGCCTGCATGACCGCTGACGCCCGCCGGAGCAGGTAGATGGTCCGCCGCGTTCGGATCAAGGACCACTGGGGTGAGCAGCGGATCTTCACGATTCGCAGCGTCGTCGCCGCCGTCGTCGTGGGGGTGCTGCTCCTCACCGTCGCTTTCCGGCTGTTCTATCTGCAGGTACTCAAGCACGACTATTACGCGGAACTCTCGCAGGGCAACCGGGTGCGCACCGACCCGATTCCGCCCAGCCGCGGGCTGATCTTCGACCGGCACGGCGTGGTGCTTGCGGAGAACCTGCCGGCCTTTCAATTGGAGTTGGTTCGCGAGCAGGTCGGCGGCCTACCCGAGCTCGACGCCGCCTTGGGCAAGCTCGTGGCCATCGGATTGCTCGATGCCGAGGATGTGGGCAGCACCAAGCGAACCATCCTGTCGCACCATGTCTACGAAAGCGTTCCCATCAAGCTGCAGCTCGACGACGAGGAGATGGCGCGATTCGCCGTGCATCGCTACGAATTCACCGGAGTGGACATCCGCACGCGGTTGTCGCGCCACTATCCATTCGGACCGATCGCGGTGCACGCCTTGGGCTACGTCGCCGCCATCAGCGAACAAGACTTGAAGCACATCGATTCCGTGGCCTACGCGGGAACCACGCTGATCGGCAAGCTCGGGGTGGAAGGCGCCTACGAGAATCAATTGCACGGCACTCCGGGGTATCGCGAGGTGCTGGTGAACGCGGCCGGCCGGCCGGTCGAACGCCAGGGTGCCTTCACACCCAAGCTCAACGTACGTCAGCCCATCGCCGGCGCCGATTTGATTCTGAGTCTCGACATGCGCGTGCAGCGGGCGGCGGAGGATGCCTTGGCGGGCAAGCGCGGCGCGGCCATCGCCATCGATCCGCACACGGGCGATGTGATCGCGCTCGCCAGCACGCCGGGATTCGATCCGAACGCTTTTGCACGCGGGCTCACATCCAAGCAATTCGCCGTCCTGCAGAACGACATCGACAAGCCCTTGATCAACCGCGCGCTGCGCGGCGCTTACCCGCCCGGCTCGACCGTCAAGCCGTTCTATGCGATGGCGGCCTTGAAGTACGGCGTCATGACCCCGGAGCAGACGATTTTTTGCCCGGGCCACTTCAGTCTGCCCGGCAGCAGGAACGTCTTCCGCGATTGGAAACCCAAGGGCCACGGCGTGGTCGCGATGCGCCACGCCATCATGCAATCCTGCGACGTGTACTTCTACACCGTCGCGAACAAGCTCGGCATCGACCGCATGCACGATTTCATGAGCATTTTCGGGTTCGGGGAAGTCACTGGAATCGACATTCCCGGCGAGAAGCCCGGCTTGATGCCCTCCACCGACTGGAAACGGCATGCCTACAAGCGCGCCGCCGAGCAGGTGTGGTTCCCCGGCGAGACCATCAGCGTCGGCATCGGACAGGGCTACATGTTGGCGACACCCATGCAGCTCGCCCATGCGGTATCGGCCATCGCATCGCGCGGCGAGATCTACAAGCCCAGACTGGTGGCGGCGGTGCGCGCCGCGGGCTCGAACACCCTCACCCAGCGTCCGGTCGAGCCCGAGCCGACGCTCACCGCCGTCACCCGCGATCAATGGCAGGTGGTCGTGGACGGGATGGAATTGGCCACGGGACCCGGCGGCACCGCGGCCGCGGCCACGGCGGGCTCGCCCTACAAGATCGCCGGTAAGACCGGTTCGGCACAGGTCTTCACCATCGCCCAGGGCGAGAAATATCACGAGAAGGACTTGAACGAGCGCCTGCTGGATCATGCGCTGTTCATTTCGTTCGCCCCCGCCGAGGATCCGAAACTAGCGGTGGCGGTGTTTGTCGAAAACGGCAAGCACGGCGGCAGCACCGCGGCGCCGATTGCGCGCAAGATGTTCGACGCCTACCTGCTGCCGGACAAGGCCCCGGCCGTCGATAAACTGCCCCCCTTGGGGAAGCTACTATGATTTACGACGAATTCTCGCCCTCCCGAACCCGCCGCACGCTGAACTTAGGCGGCCGCACCCTGCGCGCGCTCGGGTTGGACGGCCCATTGACCGGGGTGCTCGCCATCGTGGTGTGCTTCGGCATTCTCGTGGTCTACAGCGCCTCCGGGCTCAACGTGAAAATGGTCGAGCATCATCTGGGAAACATCGTCATTGCGGTCGCCGCCATGATCGCCCTGGCGAAGTTCGCCACCCCGCACTACCTGCGCCTGTTCGCGCCCATCGCCTATGTCATCGGCATTCTGCTGCTGATCGTGGTGGACGTCACCGGTCATGTCGGCAAGGGCGCGCAGCGCTGGCTGGACGTCGGCTTCGTGCGCTTCCAGCCGTCGGAAATCATGAAGCTCGCGGTGCCGATGATATGCGCTTGGTACATGCATGAACGCCCGCTGCCGCCCACGTTCAAGGATCTTCTGGTGATGGGGCTGCTGATCGCCATTCCGACGGCGATGATCGCCAGGCAGCCGGACTTGGGCACCGCCTTGTTGATCGCGGCCTCCGGGCTCATCGTGATGCTGCTCGCCGGGATGCAGCTGCGCATCATCGTGATATCCATTCCCCTGTTGGCCACCGCGGCCGTGGCGGCCTGGCATTTCATCCACGACTACCAGCGCCAGCGCATCCTGACATTCTTGAAACCCGAAAACGATCCGCTCGGCACGGGCTACCACATCATCCAGTCGCAAATCGCAATCGGTTCGGGCGGCCTGTTCGGCAAGGGCTACATGATGGGCAGCCAGGCCCAGCTCGAATTCCTGCCGGAACGATCGACCGACTTCATCTTTGCCGTCATCGGCGAGGAGTTCGGGCTGCTGCCGTGTCTCGTGCTCCTGGTTCTGTACGGCGTCATCATCGGGCGCGCCTTGTACCTCGCGATGCAGGGACAGGACACTTTTTCGCGCTTGACGGGCGGCGCGATCGCGCTCAGTTTCTTCGTCTATGTCTTCGTCAACTCCGGCATGGTGAGCGGCATTCTGCCGGTGGTGGGCGTGCCGCTGCCGATGATCAGCTACGGCGGCACCTCGATGGTCACCCTGTTGGCGGGGTTCGGCATATTGATGTCGCTGCACTCGCATCGCAAACTCATCGGCTCCTGACGTGCGCGCACCCACGGGCTTCAAGCATCTGATCCTGGCCGCGGCGGTTCTGGCCGCAAGCGGCGAGACCGCGGCCGCGATCGACGTCAGGCGCCCCGAGGTCAAGGATTTCATTGCGCACGTCGCCGAGACCTCGTCCTTCAGCAAGCACCAATTGCGCAAAATACTGAAGGCGGCGCAGAGCCAGCCGGCCATCATCGAAGCGATGGATCGGCCCGCTGAGAAAGCCAAGCCGTGGTCCGAGTATCGGCCGATTTTCCTCACCGAAAGGCGCATCCGCGAGGGCACGGATTTCTGGCTGGCGCACCGCCAGGCGCTCGACCAAGCCAGCATCCGCAGCGGCGTCGCGCCGGAGTATCTGGCGGCGATTCTCGGCGTCGAGACCTACTATGGCCGCTTGACCGGCTCGTATCGGGTGCTCGATGCGCTGGCCACGTTGGCTTTCGACTACCCTGCGCGGGCGAAGTTTTTTCGCGATGAACTGGAGCAGTTCCTGCTGCTGACCCGCGATTCGGGCCTCGATCCCTTGAGCGTCAAGGGATCGTACGCCGGCGCGATGGGCGCGCCCCAGTTCATGCCTTCGAACTTCCGGCGCTATGCGGTCGACGCCGAGGCTGATGGGCACATCAATCTGTGGTCGGACTGGCCGGACGTGTGCGAGAGCGTCGGCAACTACCTCAAGCAACACGGATGGAATCCGGGCGAACCTGTATTGAGCGAAGCCAGCGTGACCCCGGACAAGGCATCCGATCTGGATGGCCGCACTCTGGCGCTGTCCGAAACCGTGGGCTCCCTGCGCACCAAGGGTGTGAACTTCGACAGCACACTGGCGGAGAATGCACCCGCGCTGCTGATCGCCCTCGATGACACGGACGGAACTCACTGGCGGGTCGGCTACAACAACTTCTATGTGATCACCCGGTACAACCACAGCGCCCTGTACGCCATGGCGGTGTTCGAACTCGCGGCGGCGGTCAAACAGCGAGTCTTGCTGAACGACGCGCCCGGGGCCGCGCCCGGCAGCGTGGCCGCACACGACGAAGCTCCGCCACAACCGGCCCTGCCGCGGTGAATGCAGGCCGCGCACTCGCCGCCCCGCTTGGATTGATCTTTGTGGTCGCGCTCGCCGCCTGCTCGAGCACGCCCCGGCAGCCCGAGGTTCCCGCCTCGCTTCCCAGGCCGGCGGTGCCGGCAGCACCGGCGCCCGCGCCGGATGGGGTGCCGGATGCCGTCCCGCGCGTCGAGCCTCGGGCGCGCAACGGCAATCCACCGTTCTACGATGTATTCGGCAAGCGCTACTACGTCCTGTCCTCCGGCGTCGGCTACTTGGAGCGAGGTGTCGCGTCCTGGTACGGGCCCGGCTTCCACAAGGTACGAACCTCGAGCGGCGAGCCCTACGATATGTACGGCATGACGGCGGCGCACAGAACGCTTCCGCTGCCCGCCTACGTCAAGGTCACGAATCTGCAGAACGGCCGCAGCGTCGTGGTACGGGTCAACGATCGCGGCCCGTTCGTGGGCAACCGCATCATCGATCTGTCCTACACCGCCGCGGCCAAGCTCGACATGCTGCGCAATGGCACGGCCATGGTCGAGATTCGCACCATCGACCCCATGGTTCCGCCGCCGGTGATCACGGCGAGCGCCTTGTCCACCGCGCCCACCGCACCCAGCGCACCCACCGCGCCCACGGTACCCATCGGGTCCACTGTGGTCGGCGCTGCGGTGTCGCCGCCGCCGGCCGCGCCCCTGACCATCGTGCCGGCTGCCGAGGCCGCTCCTGCGGCAAGCCCCGCCGTTGCCGCCACTGCTACCGCTATCGCGGCCCCTGCGCCCGCACTGTTCGTGCAAGCCGGCGCATTCGCCGATCCCGCCAATGCGGAACGCCTGGCGCAGAGACTGCGCGGCGGCAACTTGGGCAAGGTCTTCGTGCGCGACGATCAGATCGCGGGGCGCAGAATGTACCGCGTGCGCATCGGACCCGTGCCCGACGTCGCGGAGTTCGATCGCGTGGTCGCGGCGCTGGAGCAGGCCGGCATCAGCGACGCGCATCTCGCGCTCGACTGACCGCCTACGCTTTACGCACGGCACCTGAGGCTACTGTCCCGCGGCAATCCTCGGTAGACTTGAACTTCCACATCGAGGTATGCACTAACCATGTTCCGTTCCTTCGTCTTTTGCGTTGCACTTGCGGCGGCGTTCCCACTCCTTCCCTGCCTGGCTGAAACGCCCGCGCCGCCGGCCACGTCCGCGCCCGGCGCGCCGGCCGCATCGACGAGCATTCCGACGCCGCCGCAGCTCGATGCACGCGCCTACATCCTCGTCGACTATCGCACCGACAAGATTCTGGCCGCAAAGGACGCGGTGGCGCGGGTGGAACCGGCCAGCCTCACCAAGCTCATGACCGCCTACATCGTGTTTCAGGAGCTGGCGGCAGGTAAGCTCAAACTGGACGAGCAGGTCACTGTGAGCGAGCACGCCTGGCGCTCCGAAGGCTCGCGCACCTTCATCGAATTGGGCAAGCCGGTATCGGTTCAGGACCTGATCTTGGGAATGATCGTGCAATCGGGCAACGACGCCACGATCGCTCTGGCCGAACGCATCGCGGGCACCGAAGAGACCTTCGCGCAGATGATGAACGCGAACGCGGCGCGCCTGGGGATGGTGGGCACCCACTTCGAGAACGCCTCCGGCCTGCCTTCGCCCCAGCACTACACCACGGCGCGCGATCTGTCGCTGCTCGCCAATGCCATGATTCGCGAATATCCGCAGTACTACAAATGGTTCTCGGTGCGCGAGTTCGAGCACAACGGGATCAAGCAGCAGAACCGCAACGGCCTGCTCGAGAAGGATCCCACGGTCGATGGCTTGAAGACGGGTCATACCGATTCGGCAGGCTATTGCCTGGTCACTTCCTCGCTGCGCAACGGCATGCGGCTGGTGTCGGTGGTCATGGGCTCGACCAGCATGAAGGCCCGCGAGAATGCGAGCGCCGCTCTCCTGAACTACGGATTCACCTTTTACGAAACGAAACTCGTCGTCAAGGGCGGCACCGTGCTCGCGACTGCGACGGTGTGGAAGGGCCAGAGTCCCTCGGTGAATCTCGGCATCAAGGACGATCTCTATCTCACGCTGCCCCGCGGCGAGGCCGACGGCATCAAGACGGCCACCGACGTGCAGCCGCGGATCATCGCGCCCGCACCCGTGGATGCGACTCTCGGCACTTTGCGCGTGCTCTCCGGCAGCCAGACGGTGGCAACGAAACCCTTGCATCCGCTTCAGCCGGTGGCCGCCGGAGGCTGGTGGCGCCACCTGATCGATACCATTCGGCTCTGGTTTGCCTGATATGGCCGCGCCGCTTCCCATCTGCTACCTGAACGGCAGCTATGTGGCGCTCGCGGAGGCGCGGGTGTCGCCCCTCGATCGCGCGTTCCTGTTCGGCGATGCGGTGTACGAGGTGGTTCCCATCTATGCTTCGCGCCTGTTTCGCCTGCGCGAACATCTGGATCGGCTGAATCGGAGCCTCGCCGGCATCCGCATGCCGGCGCCGCTATCCCACCCCGAGTGGGCGCTCGTGGGGCAGGAGTTGATCACGCGCAATTCCGCCCGCGATGCCTATTGGTATCTACAGGTCACCCGCGGCGCCGAGCTCGGCCGCAATCACGCGTGGCCGGAGGGGCTGGAGCCGACTCTGTTCTCCTATGTGACGGCGCTGGAACCGGTACCCCCTTCCTTCCTCGACCAGGGCGTGCCGGCGGTGACGGCGGCGGACACGCGTTGGGCCCGGCGCGACATCAAATCCACGGCCCTGCTCGCGAATATCCTGCTCAAGAAACTCTCCGCCGATGCCGGCGCATTCGAGACCATCCTGTTGGAGAACGGCGAACTCACCGAGGGTTCCTCGACGACCGTGCACGTCGTGAAAGACGGCGCCATTCACACGCCGCCCAACGGACAGCACATTCTGCCGGGGACGACTCGGGATGTAGTGACCGAGCTCGCCGTCCGGCTGAATCTGCGCTGCGCGGCCGGCCGCGTCACGGAAACCGCGCTCCGGGCGGCGGACGAGATCTGGCTGGCCTTCTCCACGCGCGGCGTGTTGCCGGTGACCACGCTCGACGGCGCCGCCGTCGGCGCCGGCAAGCCCGGACCGCTCTTCAAGCGCATGCACGCAGCCTTCGTGGATTACACGCGAGAGCTCGCCGGTACTCCGCCGCTATGAGCGATACCACCCTGCAGAAATTTCCCAGCGATTTCCCGATCAAGGTGATGGGTCGTCACGGCAGCGACTTGCGCGCACTCACGCAAGCCATCATCGAACGCCATGCGGGCCCCCAGCCCGAGTCGAGCATCCGCACCCGCACCAGCACCGACGGCAATTTCCTGGCATTGACCTATCTGGTGCGCGCCACGAGCCGCGAGCAATTGGACGCCATCTATCGCGAGTTGACGGCCTGCAAATCGGTGTTGATGGCGCTGTAAGCGAGCGCGCTGTCGGAGGGCGCGAAGTTCACGCCCTCGGTCGCGAATTTCAGGTGCCGCAGCAAATGCGGCGTCAGTTCTTTCGCCGCCGCGCCGACGGCCGTAGTCCCCGCGGCGCCCGCAGTCCCTGGGCCGCCGAGATCCGCAAAGCGGGCCGCATGGTCGGCGAGCCGCGTGACGGTGAGCCCTCGATGTCCGCACACATTGATGCGCTCGAAGGGAGAAAGATCGAGCGATACATTGAGCGCCAAGCCGTGATAGCTCGCGCCGCGCCGAATCCGCAAACCGACGCTGGCCAGTTTGGCGCCGTCGACATACACGCCCGGTGCCTCGCGCGAGCCGTGCGCCGTCACCCCAAGCTCGGCGGCGTAGGCGATGACGGCGTTCTCGAGCGCCACCACCAGTTCGCGCACGTTCAGGCCGCGTCTCCGTAGTTCGATGAGCGGATACACCACGAGCTGCCCAGGACCGTGATAGGTCACCTGTCCGCCGCGGTCGATCTGCACCACCGGGATGTCGCCCGGCGACAATACATGCTCGCGGCTGGCGTTCAGCCCTAAAGTGAACACCGGCGGATGTTCGACGAACCATATTTCGTCGGGAGTCGAGCTCTGCCTTGCTGCAGTAAACGCCTGCATCGCCCGCCAGGTTGGCTCGTATGCGCTCAAACCCAGATGGCGGATCACCGGGATGTCGGTCATGAGACGCCGCCCGAGCCGGCCGGCGCCGGCGCGGATTTGCCGAGCCTGCTGTTGTCGAGGCCGGCGTTATTGCGCTTCAGGGCCTGTTCCGCGCGATAGCTCGATCTGACCAGCGGGCCGGATACGCATTCCAGAAATCCCAACTCCAGCGCCCACCGGCGGTACTCATCGAACTGCGCCGGGGTGACGAATCTCTCGACGCTCAAGTGATTCGGCGTCGGGCGCAGATACTGCCCAAGAGTAAGAATGTCGACCGAAGCGTCCCGCAGATCCCTGAGAGTGTCGCGGATTTCAGCATCGCTCTCACCCAAGCCCAGCATCAGACTGGTCTTAGTGAGCACGGCCGGCCGGTGTGCCTTGGCCCCCCGCAGCACGCCCAAGGTCTGCTCGTAACCCGCGCGGGGATCGCGCACCGGATGCGTCAAGCGCCTGACCGTCTCGACGTTTTGCGCAAACACGTCCACTCCCGAATCGAGCACCGTGTGCACATCGCGCATGACCCCTTGAAAGTCCGGCGTCAGCGCCTCGACGGCGGTGCCGGGATTGCGCCGCTTGATGGCGCGAACGGCCGCGGCATAGTGGCCGGAGCCCCCATCAGCGAGGTCATCCCGGTTCACCGAGGTGAGTACCACGTACTTCAGGCCCATCAATTCCACCGACCGAGCGACATTGTCGGGTTCCTCGGGGTCCAGCCAGCCCCGCGGATTGCCGGTGTCCACCGCGCAAAATCGACAGGCGCGAGTGCAGACCGCACCCATGAGCATGATGGTCGCGGTGCCCGCGTTCCAGCATTCGCCGATGTTGGGACATTTCGCTTCCTCGCACACCGTGCTGAGGCGATGCTCGCGGACGATTTGCTTGACCGCCGCGAATTCACGTCCGGAGGCCAACGGCGCACGCAGCCAGGGGGGTAGGCGCGGTGCGTGGCGCAAGGCGGGCGCGGCTGCGGCAGGCGTGGCCGCGCCCGGCGCGGCATCGGGTGCCGCCTCCTTGCGCTTCACGCCGTCCTTGATTGCCGTGAAACCCTGGGCGGTGGTGTACTTCTCGCCGCTGCGGGTGGGATTGTGCTCCGGCAGTATGGGTATGCCCTTGAAAACCGACATGTTTGTATTGTACGCCACCGGCCCGACTCAAGGTTCAGGTGTTCAAGGCCCGCAACCGCTCCGCAGTGCCGATGTCTTCCCACACGCCGGGGTACAGCTCGGCGGAGCAGCGGCCTGCGGCCATGGAACGTACCAGCAGGGGTTTTAAGGGAAATACTCCGTCCGTGCAGCCCTCGAAGAACGAGGATCGATACAGCGCGATTCCGGAAAAGGTGTAGCGGCTCGCCGCCTCCGCCAACGCGAGTCCGTGCTCCAAGCCGAAATCGCCTAGCGGGTGCTGCGGCGGATTGGGCACCAGCACCAGATGTGCGTCCCGATTCGTGGCGATCCGAAGTGTCTCGAAGGGGAAATCCGTGTACACATCGCCGTTGACCACGGCAAAGGGTCCCGGCGCCAAATACGGTAAAGCGCGGAAAATGCCGCCGGCGGTCTCGAGAGCCTGCGGCCGCTCGTCGCTGTACATGATCGCGACGCCGTAGCGCGCGCCGTCCCCCAGATACGCGCTGATCTGCGCACCCAGCCATGCGAGATTGATCACGATCCTCTCGATGCCCGCTCGCGCCAGCGCGACGACGTGGCGCTCGATCAACGGCCGGCCCCGCACCGTCAGCAGGGGCTTGGGGGTGGTGTCGGTCAGGGGGCGAAGCCGCTCGCCGCGCCCAGCCGCGAGTATCATTGCAACCCGGGCCGCGGATGCCTCGCTCACGCGAGCGCCCGCTGCTGCGCGCCCTGGAACTCAGGTTCGATCCGCCGGGCGATGAATTCCGAGAATTCCGCCGTCTCTGCGTACTGCGCTGCCGCTTCGCGCGTGTAATTCAGCACCCGGGGCAAATCATTCAGGTATTGCGATTTGCCGTCGCGATAGTACAGGCGCGCAAATATCCCCAATACCTTGATGTGCCGCTGCAATCCGACCAGATCGAACCCGTGGATGAACGCGGCCTCGGGCAGGCTCAAGGGAAATCCCTTCTCGAGCAACTGTTCGCGGTAGCCCAAGGCCCAGGCACGCACTCTCGTGGCCGGCCAGGCGATGTAGCAATCCTTGATCAGCGACACCAAATCGTAGGTCACGGGTCCCCACACCGCGTCCTGGAAGTCCAGGATCCCGGGATTGTTGTCGGCGGTCACGAGGAGATTGCGGGAATGATAGTCGCGATGCACGAAGGCGGCGGGCTGCGACAATGCGCTTCGCGACAACGCCCCGAACAGTCGATCCAGCATGCCGCGTTCGGCGGCCGAGATCTTCAGCCCCAGATGCCTGCCCAAGAACCATTCCGGCATGAGTTCCATCTCGCGCATCAGCAGGGCGTGGTCATAGGGCGGCAGCTCACGGGCCCGCGCGCATTCCGCGGTCTGCATGATCGCCAATGCCTCGAGCGCATCCGCATATAGCCGGTCCGCGGCTCCGTCGGTCTTGAGCTCATCGAGATATTGCCGGCTTCCCAAGTCCGAGAGGAACAGATAGCCCTGTTTTGAGTCGCGCGCCAGAATCACCGGCGCGTTGAGGCCCATTTCGAGCAATATCCTCGCCACCGTCACGAAGGGTCCCAGATCCTCCTTCTCGGGCGGCGCGTCCATCACGATGTAGGTATCCCCGCCGCGGGTTACGCGAAAATAGCGGCGAAAACTCGCGTCGGCGGATGCGGGCTCGATCCGGCTGCCGGCGAATCCCAAGTCCTCGTACACCCATCGGGTCAAATCCGCCAGGCGGGAATCGCTTGCATCCGTTAGACCCATGCTTGACCATTCACCCACCGCAAATGCGGCGGAGTCAAGTATACCGACTAAGGCGATGTATTTTGTCCATGGCTTTTCCCGTTCGAGCCGCATTCATTGTCTCCTGCCTGGCGTCGGCCTCCATGGTCCGCGCCGGCGACATGTGTCCAGCCCCGCCGAAATACCACGCGCCCATCGCCTCCGACATCGCGGCCGACGATCATCGAATACACATCGACACCGACGACGCCACATTCGACGCCGACCGCAATGCCGTCCTCAACGGCCGCGTCAAGGTCCGCCAGGATGCGCGCAGCGTGACCTCGGATTCGGTCACCTACAACGACAACACCGGGCGGGTCTCGGTCAGCGGGAGCGTGGACTTCGAGGATCCGAAGCTGCGCGTGCGCAGCGACACCGGCCACTACGACATCGACGGCGCCGCAAATTTCGACAAGGCGAACTTCCAGCTCATGGACCGCAACGGCCGCGGCTTCGCGACGGACATCGACGTGCTTCCCGACGGCAAATTGTCGATGACCGATGTGCGCTATACCACCTGTCCGGTCGGCAACGAGGACTGGATGCTGCAGGCCTCCTCGCTCAACATCGATTCCAAGGCGCAGGAAGGCACCGCGCACCGCGTGATCATGCGCTTCAAAGATGTGCCTATTTTCTACACGCCCTACATTTCGTTTCCCATGGGCGACGAACGCAAGAGCGGCCTGTTGTTCCCGAGCTTCGGCCATTCCGGCAACAACGGCTTCGAGCTGGAAGTGCCCTATTACTTGAATCTCGCCCCGAACTACGACGCCACTCTGACCCCGGGCCTGTTGTCGGCGCGCGGCGTGCAGCTGGGCGGCCAGTTCCGCTATCTCACTGAAGGTTCCCACGGCCAGATCGACACCACCTTTCTGCCGAACGACTCGCAGCTGCACAGCGATCGCAGCTACTTCCGCTTCACCGACGTCACGGATTTCAAGCGCGGCATGCGCTTCGACACCGACATCGCGGGCGTCAGCGACAGCCAATATTTCGAGGACTTCGCCGTGGGCTCGGATCAGACCAGCGTGACCTTCCTCGAGCGCCGCGCCGACATCTTGTACTACGACGATGTGTGGCGGGTGCGAGGCGAGCTGCAGAACTTCCAAACCATCGACATCACGCTGCCCACCACCTGCGCCCCGGGCACCGCGGTGCCCGCGGGTTTTTGCGATGAGCGGCCCTACTCGCGCGTGCCGCGGATCGAAGGCAACGCGCTGTGGCCCATGCCGGGTACGAATTTCGAGTTCGCGCTCGACAGCGAAGCCGTCAATTTCATCCGTGAGGTCGGACCGACCGGAGTGCGCCTGAACGTGGCCCCGGAAGTTCGCTGGTCGACCCGCGGACCGGGCTATTTTTTCGAGCCTGCGATCGGTTACGACTTCACGCAGTACGACCTGAAGAATGCCGTCGCGGACGGCCCCCGCGCCCCGAGCACGCCGTCGCGGGCGCTGCCCTATGCGCGCTTGGACACGGGGTTGGTGTTCGAGCGCGACGCCGGCTCGCAGGGCCAACGCACCCAGACCTTCGAGCCTCGCTTGGTCTACAGCTACGTGCCCTACCGCAACCAAGACGACCTGCCGATATTCGATACGGGACTGCCCGACCTGAATCTCACCGAGCTGTTTCGCACCAATCGCTACGTGGGCGAGGACCGCATCGGCGACGCGAACCAGGTGGCCCTCGCGCTGACCACGCGTTTGTTCGATCACGTCTCAGGGGCGCAGTACCTGTCGGCCACCATCGGCCAAATCCGCTATTTCACTATTCCGCGGGTCGATCTGCCCGTGGATGCCACCACCTTGGAGTCCTCGGGGCAGACCGTGGTGACGGTTCCCGGTGTCAATCCCTTGGCCCTGCCCGGTCAGGCGCTGGTCAACGCGCGGGGTCAGATGTTGAGCTTCGCCCCCGGACAATATGTCTCAGGGCTGCCCATTCAGACCCTCGCCGTCCCTGGGGCCGCGGATCCGCAGAATTTCCACGCCTCGGACATCGTCGCCGACGTCGCCGTGACGGCCTACAAGCATTTCAGCTTCAATTTCGACTACCTGTGGAACCCCTACACCTCGCAAACCGACAAGTCGGAGGTCTCGATCCAGTACCGCCCGGACCCCACCCGGGTGGTGAACATCGGCTACCGCTTTCAAGAGAACGTCCTGGATCAGTCGGTCATCCTGAAGCAATGGGACGGGTCGTTCGCCTGGCCGATCGCGGCCCATTGGAACACCGTCGGGCGCTGGGTCTATTCCCTGGAGGACCGCAAAACCATCGAGCAAGTGGCTGGTTTTGAATACAAAAGCTGCTGCTACCGCATACAGGTGGTGCAGCGCCGCTATGTCACCAACCGGCTCGGAGGACTGGACACCTCGATTGCATTACAATTGGAACTGACGGGCTTAAGTTCGGTCGGAAAACGTGCGGATTCCTTCTTGGAACAGTCGATCCGCGGGTACTCAACCCGGGACCCGAATGCCCAGAGCTCGACCCCCTAAGATCCAGGACACAGTTGACACATGCGTAAAATTGCCTTCTTTTGCTTCAATGCGGCCGCGGCGGCCCTGCTGTCGACGGCTGCCCTGGCGCAGACCCGCGATATCGGCGTGCACGGCGAGCTGCTCGACCGTATTGCGGCCATCGTCAACGACGGCCTGGTGCTGAAGAGCGAGCTGGACGCGCAAATGGACGCGGTCACCAAGCGGCTGCAGGAGCAGAAGGTGGAGCTGCCCTCGCAAAGCATCCTCAAGCAGCAGGTTCTCGACCGATTGATCCTGCAGGAGATCCAGGCGCAGCACGCCAAGCGGGTCGGCCTGAGCGTCTCCGACGAGCAACTGAACAGCGCCCTGCAGGAAATCGCGAGCCGCAACAAAATCCCCTTCGACCAGCTGCCGACGGCGCTCTCGGCTCAGGGCGTCGACTACAAGACCTACCGCGAGAGCATGCGCAAGGAGTTGACCTTGAGCACCCTGCGCCAGCGGGACGTCATCTCGCACATCAACGTCTCGCCGCGCGAGCTGGATCAGTTCATCGCGCGCCAGCAGACGGCCGCCGCCAACGATGAGTTCAACGTCTCGCACATTCTGCTGTCCCTGCCGGAAGCCGCCACGCCGCAACAGCTGGAAGACATCACCCGCAAGGCCCACGATTTGGCCGCGCGCGCCGGCAAGGGTGAAGACTTCGGGCAGCTCGCGATCGCCAACTCCAACAGCCAGACGGCGTTGGACGGCGGAGCGCTCGGCTGGCGCAAGGGCACTCAATTGCCCGAGTTCATTCTTGCGCTGGTGACGAAGATGAAGCCCGGCGATGTCAGCGAACCGGTGCGCACCCCGAGCGGTTTTCACATCGTGAAGCTGAACGAGCGGCGCAGCGGCGAGGCACAGGTGATCATCAACCAGATTCACGTGCGCCACATTCTGATGAAGACGAACGAGCTGGACGACGACGAGACGGTGCGCCAGAAGCTCTCCAAGCTGCGCGACCGCATCTTGAAGGGTGAGGATTTCGCAGGCCTCGCATCGACCAATTCGGCGGATCCGGGTTCCGCGCCGGACGGCGGCGATTTGGGCTGGACCGGGCCCGGCACCTTCGTGCCGGAGTTCGACAAGGCCATCGCCGACCTCAAGGTGAACGAGATCAGCGAGCCGTTCAAGTCTCGATACGGCTGGCATATCGTGCAGATGCTGGGTACTCGCACCTACGACAGCACCGATGACGTGCGACGCCAGCGGGCCTTCGCCGCCATTCGCGAAAGCAAGGCGGACGAGGAGACCGAGTTGTGGCTGCGCCGGTTACGCGACGAGGCTTTCGTCGAAATCAAGATGTAGTGTACGTACCGCGCATCGTCATCACGTCAGGTGAACCCGCAGGTGTAGGGCCGGATGCCTGCGTCGCCCTGGCGCAATCCGATTGGAAAGCCGACATCGTGGTGGCGGCGGATGCCGAATTGCTCGCCGCCGCGGCCGGCGCGCTCGAGCTTCCGCTGTTTGTCGAACACTACGACTCCTCGAAGCCGTCCGCCCCGCATCGCGCGGGACTTCTCAAAGTCATGCACATTCCGACCGCTCGGAGGGTGCTGCCCGGGCAGCCCGACGCGCGCAACGCCGCCTACGTGATCGAAATGCTGGACCGCGCCTGCGACGGCTGCATGAACGGCGAATTCGCGGCCATGGTGACGGCGCCGGTGCAAAAGAGCACCTTGATGGATGCCGGCTATGCATTCACCGGCCATACCGAATATCTCGCGGTGAGAACCCGCGCGGCCATGCCGGTCATGCTGCTCGTGAGCGGCGAGCTTCGCGTGGCGCTGGTGACCACCCATGTGGCGCTGGCAGAGGTGCCGCGGGCCATCACTCGCGAGCGGCTGCGCGCCACCCTGCGCATCGTCCACACGGATCTGGGCCGGCACTTCTCGATGAGCCAGCCGAGAATCGCGGTGTTGGGACTCAATCCGCACGCGGGCGAAGCCGGGCACTTGGGCCGCGAGGAAATCGACGTCATCGAGCCGGTGATCCGGGAACTACAGGCGGAGGGTCTGGACGTTCAAGGGCCGGTGCCCGCCGATACGGCATTCACTCGGCGCTTTCTGCAGAGCGCCGACGTGATCGTCGCCATGTACCACGATCAGGGTCTGCCGGTGATCAAGCACTCGGGATTCGGCAACGGCGTGAACGTGACCTTGGGACTGCCGATCTTGCGCACCAGCGTCGATCACGGCACGGCCTTGAGCCTGGCGCGCACCGGCAAAGCCGATACCGGAAGCTTGCGCGCCGCACTGGGTCTCGCCATCGATATCGCGGCACTTTCCGTCCATGCCCGTCCGTAAGCGATTCGGGCAGCATTTTCTGCATGATCGCGGCGTGATCCGCCGCATCATCGACGTGGTCGCGCCCGAGCCCGGCGAGCACATCGTCGAAGTCGGCCCCGGCCGCGGCGCATTGACCTGGGGGCTGCTGGAGCGCGCCAAGCGCCTGGATGTGATCGAGATCGACCGGGATCTGGCCGCATCGCTCGAGGCCGATCCGCGCGCCGCGGGCGGCCTCAAGGTGCACGTAGAGAACGTGCTCGACACGGATTTCATCCGCCTGCGAGGGACCGGCGAACCGCTGCGCATCGTCGGCAATCTCCCGTACAACATTTCGACGCCTTTGCTGTTTCGTCTGCTGGCGCAGCGCGCCGCCGTCTCGGACATGTACTTCATGCTGCAAAAGGAGGTCGTGGATCGAATGGTCGCGCAGCCGGGCACCCGCGACTACGGACGATTGACCGTCATGCTCGCCGCGGTGGCCGAGGTCGAGGGCCTGTTCGACGTCGGCCCCGGCGCATTTTCACCGCCGCCCAAGGTGTGGTCGGCCATCGTGCATTTGCGGCCCACGGCCGATCCCCGCTTCGACATCGGCCGCGACGGCGCGCTGCGAACTTTGGTGACCACGGCGTTCTCGCATCGGCGCAAGACGCTGCGCAATTCTCTCAAGGGGCTGCTCGACGCGCGGGAGATCGAATGCTGCGGCATCGATCCGCAATTGCGTCCCGAGACGCTCGCGCCGGCACAATTCGGCCTGCTGGCGGCCCATTACTCTCGATTGGTCGGCTATACTTGAACGCATGGCCGGTTATAAGAAGCTCTTGGTGCTGTTGGATCTGTCGGAAGACAGCGAGCAGGTCGCCATTGCCGGACGGGACCTCGCGGCATACTCGAATGCCGCCATGGTGGTCCTGCACGTGGTGGAATTCGTGCCGGTCGAGCCCTTGGGCGAATCGTTGATGCCGACGGCACAAATCGAGGACGAGTTGATCAAGCGCTCGCGCACGAAGCTCACCGATTTGATCGCGCGGTTGGGCTTGCCGCGCGCCACAGGACGGGTGGAGGCCGGCAACACCAAGGCGGAGATTCTGCGTGTCGCGGACGAGGAGCGGGTGGATTTGATCGTTCTGGGCAGCCGCGAGCGTCACGGCCTCGCCATCCTGGTGAATTTCACGGAAGACACGGTGCTGCACGCGGCGCACTGCGACGTGTTGGCTGTCCGTTTGAAGTAATGCACCAATCCATGACATCCGATCCGCTCAACCCCAGAATCCGCGTCGAGGTCGAAACGTCCTATATCGAGGAACAGTCCGATCCGCGCGACAAGCGGTTCGTGTTCTCGTACACCATCACCATCCGCAACGAGGGTCAGGTTCCGGCGCGTCTGCTCACGCGCCATTGGATCATCACCGATGCCAACGGCAATGTGAAAGAGACGCGCGGCGACGGCGTGGTCGGCGAGCAGCCCTACTTGAAGCCGGGCCAGGGGTTTCGCTACTCGAGCGGCGCCGTGATCGAAACCCCGGTCGGCACCATGCAGGGCAGTTACCAAATGGTGGCCGACGATGGACAGCAATTCGACGCGCCGATCGCCCCGTTCAGGCTGGCGATGCCCGGAGTGCTCCACTAGGAGCCCGGCAGGCTACTACCCCATGGGTGGCTGATGGCCCTGTACGCGATCGGCGATGTGCAAGGTTGCAACGAAGAGCTCGGCGCCTTGCTCGATACCCTGCGTTTCTCCCCGGATCGCGATCGGCTGTGGTTCGTGGGCGATCTCGTCAACCGCGGACCCGACTCGCTCGGGGTGCTGCGAAGAATCCGCGCGCTGGGCGACGCCGCAACGGTCACCCTCGGAAATCACGACTTGCATTTGCTGGCCGTGGCCTTCGGATCGGCCCCTGTCCGCAGCGGCGATACCTTGAGCGAAACCTTGGCGGCTCCTGACCGTGAGGCCTTGCTCGAGTGGCTTGCGGCGCGGCCGCTGCTCCACGAGGATCACACGCTGAACGCCTGCCTGCTGCATGCGGGTTTGGCACCGCAATGGGATTGGGCGTTGGCCAGGAGCTGCGCGCGCGAATTCGAAAGCGCTCTGCGGAGCGATCCGGAACGGCTGTTGCAGCAGATGTACGGCGATCAACCGGATCGGTGGGACGATGCCCTCGAGGGCGCCGAGCGGCTGCGCTTCATCGTCAATTGCTTCACGCGGCTACGCTACCTCGACAAAGACGGCCGATTGATGCTGCGCGCCAAGGGATCGCCCAAGAAGACGCAAATCGAAGGGTTGATCCCGTGGTTCGAGGCGCACGAGGCGCGCTGGCGCGGACCGCGCATCGTCTTCGGTCATTGGTCGACCTTGGGGTTTTTCGACAAGGCCGATGTCACCGGCCTCGACACGGGTTGTGTCTGGGGTGGAACTCTGACGGCCCTGCGGTTGGACGTACCGGACGCCCGGCCGGTTCAAGTGGGGTGCGCGGACGGCAGCGCACGCAAGATTTCGCCGCGAACCAAGAACCGGCCGCCGCTTTGCTGAAAGGGCACGCAGGAAATATCCTGTTTGAGGTCGCGGGTGACGAACTTCGGCAGGATTTGACGCGCGAATTCCTGCACCAGCTCGCAGTCCGGCATTCCCATATTGCGAAAGACATCGTTGGCGATGGTAAATGTCTCGAAGCGGGCATCCACGGCCGTCAAGTCCCCCGGGTGCAGCGGCTTCGCGGCGGCATCCGGCAGCGCAGGCATCGAGACCACGATGTTCAATCTGGGGCCGGAATACGCGAGCGGCACCGGTGAGGACGTGCGCTCGCAGCCGATCGCCGTAATATGCAAATCGCGCCGCGCCCCCAGGTCGAGCAGCAGGGCGCGTACCTTGTCGCGCAGCCCGTCGCAGGAATAGCGCGATGTGCGGCCCATGTAGGTGAAGCTCAAGTGCTGTTCCTTCCATACCGCCGGTATCGGATTGCCGTTGCCGGCGTCGGCCGCCCACGCCGCTACCGCGCACATCAAGCCCACCGGGGCAAACAGCCATACAGAGCGCATATCGGACCTCCGATGGCTTGGAGTGCGGCAATCGCGGCGAAGTTTCACCGCACGCTATAATGAAGCCATGCGATTGACGCCGCCTTTCAACCTGCACGGATGGATCGAGCAGAACCGCCATCTGCTCAAGCCGCCCGTCGGCAACAAGCTCCTGTTCCAGGACAGCGCCTTCATCGTGATGGCGGTCGGCGGCCCGAATTCGCGCGCGGACTTTCACCATGACCCGAGCGAGGAGTTCTTTTTCCAGGTGGAGGGAGACATGGTGCTGAAAACGGTGCAGGACGGCCGCTTGACGGATGTGCCGATCCGCCAAGGCGAAGTGTTCCTGCTCCCCCCGGAAGTCCCGCATTCGCCGCGGCGTCCCGCGGGCAGCGTCGGCATCGTCGTCGAGCGGCGCCGCAATCCGGACGAGTTGGACGGTTTCTCGTGGTACTGCGAGAACTGCGGGCACTGCCTGTACCTGGAACGCGTGGCCGTGCGCAACATCGAGACCCAGCTGCCGGAGATTTTCGCCCGGTTCTATTCGAGCATCGCGCATCGCACCTGCAGCGCCTGCGGCACGGTGATGCAGGCGCCGGGCCAGTGACCCTCGACTTCGCCGGCGCGCAGGCGCAGGACGCGAGCGATCCGCTGGCCGGTTTCGCCGCGCAATTTCACCTGCCCGAGGGCAGCGCGGGCCGCAGGCTGGTGTACTTGTGCGGACATTCCCTCGGACTTCAGCCCAAATCCGCGGCTCAATATGTCGAACAGGAACTCGAGGATTGGCGGCGCCTCGGAGTGCTCGGTCATCACATCGCCGGTCGCCCGTGGATCCCTTATCACAAACATGCGGCGGCGCCTCTCGCGGCCCTGGTCGGTGCGCAAGAGGCCGAAGTCGTCGCCATGAATTCCCTGACGGTGAATCTGCACCTGATGATGGTGAGTTTCTTTCGCCCCGGCGCCGAGCGCAATCGAGTGTTGATCGAGAAATCGGCATTTCCCTCGGATCGCTACGCCATGGTGTCGCAACTCGCCTTCCACGGACTGAACGCGGCGGAGCATCTGATCGAAATCGAGCCGCGGACCGGCGAGAGAACCTTGAGAACGGAGGACGTGGTCGGCCGCATCGAGCAGGAAGGATCCGCTTTGGCGCTGGTTCTGCTGCCCGGGGTGCAATACCTCACCGGACAGGCCTTGGAGCTCGCGCCCATGATTGCCGCGGCGCGCCGTGCAGGCTCTGCGGTGGGCCTGGATCTCGCGCACGCCATCGGCAACACGGAACTGAACCTGCATGAGTGGAATGCCGACTTTGCGGTGTGGTGCAACTACAAGTATCTCAACGCCGGCCCCGGCGCGGTCGGCGGTTGTTTCGTGCACGAGCGGCATTCGAGCCAAACAAAACTGCCGCGATTTGCCGGCTGGTGGGGACATGATCCGGCGACGCGGTTTCAGATGGGGCCCGAGTTCAATCCAATCCCCGGCGCGCAAGGCTGGCAGATCAGCAATCCGTCGGTGCTGTCCATGGCGCCCCTCCTGGCCTCGTTGGACCTGTTTGGGCGCGCCGGCCTGCCTCGCCTCCGCCAGAAATCGCTGGCGCTGACCGGATACCTGCAGCGCCTCATCGAGGAGCGGCTGCCGGACGAGGTAGATATCATCACGCCGCGCGCGCCTGAAGCGCGCGGCTGCCAAGTGAGTTTGCGGATCGCGCGATCGCATGCCGCCGCCAAGCGCTGTCACGATCTGCTCACGGCGGCCGGAGTCGTCGGCGATTGGCGCGAACCCGACGTGCTGCGGCTGGCACCCGTACCCCTGTACAACTCCTTCAGCGACGTGTTCGCCGCGGTGGATGCTCTGTCGCAGGCATTGCGCCGGTGATCGAGGGATCGGCCGCCGTTCGCATCATCGGCGCGGGCCCCACGGGCGCGCTGCTGGCCATACTTTTGCAGCGCCGGGGTCACTCTGTGGAGCTGTATGAGAGCCGCGCAGACCCGAGGCTTAGTCCCGCTCCAACGGGCCGAACCATCAATTTGGCGTTGGCGGATCGAGGCATTCACGCCCTGCAATTGGCGGGCGTATTCAAGGACATCGAGAAGGCGCTGCTGCCGATGCGCGGGCGGCTCATTCACGATCCGGACGGCGGCACTTCGCTTCAGCCCTACGGTCAACGCCCCAACGAAGTGATTTACTCCGTCTCGCGGCATCGGCTCAACCAAGCCCTGCTGGACTTCGCCGTCCGGCAGCGCGGGGTGACCGTGCATTTCGAGCATCGCTTCGAGGCGGCCGAATTCGACCAGGGTATGGCGCTGATTCGCGATCTGCGCCGCGACCGCCTCATCAGCGTACCCATGCAACCGCTGCTGGCGGCCGACGGTGCGGGCTCCTTGATGCGCCGGCGGCTGGGCTCGCTGAATTTGATCGAGGCGCACGAGACCGATCTCGAGCACGGCTACAAGGAACTCTCCGTGCCGCCGGATGCAGCGGGAGGCTACGCCTTGGCCGCCGACGCGCTGCACATATGGCCGCGGGGCAACCACATGTTGATCGCGCTGCCGAATGAGGACGGCAGTTTCACTGCCACGCTATTCCTCGCCAAGCAGGGCCCGCTGAGCTTCGAGAGCCTGACCCAAACGGCCGACATCGAAGAGTTCTTCTCGAGCAGTTTTCCGGATGCGCGCGCCCTGATGCCCGATTGCATCGCCGAATTCAAGGATCGCCCGGTCGGGTTTCTGGGTACGGTATCGGCCCACCCCTGGGCTTACAAGGGGCTCGCGGCATTGATCGGCGATGCGGCGCACGCCATGGTGCCCTTCCACGGGCAGGGCATGAATTGCTGCTTCGAGGATTGCGTGGAGTTGGACGCCTGCTTGGGAAGGCACGATTCGTGGGAGAGCGTATTCACGCAATTCGGCGCCCTGCGCAAACCCGACACCGACGCCATCGCCGCCATGGCGCTCGACAACTACCTGGAAATGCGCGAGCGCGTCGCCGACCCGAACTTCCGGCTGCAGCAGGCACTGTCGCTCGAGCTCGAACGGCGCTACCCGCGACGCTTCATTCCGCGCTACTCGATGGTGATGTTCCACCATGAGATCCCGTACCGTGCCGCGCTCGAGCGGGGAGCCATTCAGTCACGGCTGTTGAGCGAACTGACCGCAGGCCGGGTCTCAACGCTCGAGGACGTCGATTTCGAGCGCGCGGAACGCGAAATCCTGGCGCGGCTCGCGCCCGTCGGCTGATCAGCCCAAACGCCGCTCAGGCCCTACGGCTTAGGCGCGCTCCAGCGTGATGAAGCTGTAGGCATGCGCGTGTTTCTCGTCCGCTTCGTGACGCTCGTGCGCACTGGCATTCCATTGCGCGCCGCGCCAGCCGTCGAAAGTCGTATCGCCGTCGTCGATCCGTGTGTGGATCAACGTGAGATGGATGCGGTCCGCGAGCGGCAGGCATTGACGAAAGAGTTCCGCCCCGCCGATCACCATCAACGCGGACTGCGCGCCGGCCGCGAGTCTCGCGTCGTCGAGACTGTTGACCACCACGCAGTCGCCGGGCGAGAAACCCGCCGATCGGGAAAGGACGATGTTCATCCGGCCGGGCAGCGCTTTGCCGATGGACTCGTAGGTCTTGCGGCCCATCAACACGGGTTTACCCAGGGTCAGCGATTTGAAATGCCGCAAATCCGCAGGCATATGCCACGGCAGCCCATTGCGCCGGCCGATGACGTCGTTTTCCGCCACCGCGACCACCAGTTCGAGGGCGGCTGCGGACGCAGCCACCCTTTCGTTCGATACGAGACTCATCGCGCGTTTATACCTTGCGCGCGTTCATCTCGCCAGCCGGCCGGCCGGCCGACCGGCCCAATCCTGCGCGCCCTATTGCGCGGCGAGGGACGGCAGCGGGCTCTGCACCGGGAGCGGCGACATGGCGATGACGGCGCCGTGAGAATCCGTCTCGCAACTCGCCTGCGCCAGCGCCAATCCGGTCTTCCCGTTTCTGGCGAGCAGATGGAAGGTGTATCCGCGGCTGTAGGCGTCGGCCACCGATTGGATGTACTGATTGCCGCGATACTTCACTTTGTACTCGGGGACCTCGACGCCGGAAGCGGCCAGGCTCGCTGCAAAGGTGCGTACACAGGAATTCAGTGCGTCCTTCTCGGTCGACGCTTGTGAAATGGCGGGAGCGGTAGCTGCGATCGTCGCGAGCGCGAGACCGATGATGCGATACTTCATGCGTGGTACTCCTTGAGTAAAAAATACCAACGCCCCACTTGCACCATAGGCGGCGCTCAACTTCAGGACAAACGAGAAATTCCCCCCGGCATTGAAATTTTTCTCATGCGTCGTAGCGCGCTCACGCAACCCGGCATTCGGTCAGGATCCACTGCGTAAGTTCCTGCAGATCCTCGCGTGCACGGTCCTCGGGTCTGTGCAACAACACATAGCTTTCATTGGTGGTCAGTTCCGCGGTGAACAGCTTCACCAGGCCTCCGGCAACGAAACGATCGGCGCTCAAACGTGCAGGCACCAGAGCGACGCCGACGCCCTGTTCAGCGGCGAGTACCACCGCTGACATGGTGTCGAGCCGCACCAGCCGGTTCGGCTTGATGGACTCGATCCCCAAAGCCGCCGCCCAGCGCTCCCATGCCTCGCGCCGCTCTTCGTGCACCAACAATGTCTTGCCGTTCAAATCCGCGTAGGAATTGATGGGGTTCTCGAGCAGAAAGGCCGGCGAACAAGCGGCGATGAAGCTCTGCGCAAACAACTCGTGCACGGTCAAGCCGTCCCAGGGCCCCGAGCCGACGACGATGGAGAGGTCGGCTTCCGGCGGATGCGTCTTGGGCGCGGAGAAACTCGTTTCGATGCGGATGTCGGTTTCCTCGCGGGCCTGCGAGAAGGACGCCAGGCGCGGCAGCAACAATTCATTGGCGAAGAACGGCGGCACGTTCAATCGGATGATGGTGCGTCCGTAGCGGACCTGCAGCTGTTCCGTGACGGACTCGAGCTTCGCGAATATGTCGCCGATGTGTTCGAGGTAGTGCGCGCCCGCATCGGTCAGCGTGAGCGTGCGCACCCCGCGCTCGAACAGGGCCACGCCGAGCTGCTCCTCCAGCGTTTTGATCTGATGGCTCACGGCGGAGGGGGTGATGAACAATTCTTCGGCGGCGGCCTTGAAGCTTTGCAGCTTGGCCGCGACCTGGAAGGTCTTCAGAAACTTGAGCGACGGCAAGCGCATAAAAGTCTACCGATGAGTGGGAGGGGTGACCGTTGTCCCTCAGGAATTACCCGCGTCATGATACATGATAATGTTACAGCAATATTCGTGCCAATCGCAAAAGTCCTTGAATTTGCGGGCTAAATTGGGATTTCGACCACCCCGCTGCCATGTTCGCGAGCGCCGACGCGGCGAATCCGCACGATAGTGGCGCAGGGAATGCCCGCGGGGTCATTATCACCACCCACCATAACGGGATTGTGACGTGGGGGGAGATCCATTGGCACCGCTCGGTGATCTGTCGCGACGGCAATTCCTGCGCTACGGCGCGGCCTCGCTGGCGTTGACGTCGATCGCGGCGCGGGCACAGATCGCACCGCCGCCGCGCGCCGCGGCGGAACCGTCGCCCATCGATACGGAAACGGACGCGACCAAACGCCTGAGCGTCGCCGTGCGCATCGACGGCAACGGGCCGTATCGCTTCGTGGTCGATACCGGTGCCGACCGCACGGTCCTGGCAACCGACGTTGCCGTCGACCTGGGCCTCTTGCACGGCGAGCGAGTCATGATGGAAGGGGTGATACGCGCCGTCGCCACGGACACCGTGACACTGCGTGAATTGTCATTTGGTTCAGTCAGCTGCAAACGATTGGTCGTACCGGTGTTGCCGCGGTCCATGCTCGAGGCCGACGGTTATCTTGGCCTCGACACCCTCGATCGTCATCGGGTAACCCTGGACTTCAAGAATCACACCTTGCAGGTCACCGAGCCCCGCTCCAAATTTAGCGCCTTGTGGATTCGGCAGAACGAGTCGCGCGTTCGAGCGTCCGGGACCGGCGGGCACCTGCGAGCCGTCGACTGTACTGTCGACGGCGTGGCCGCAACCGCCTTCATCGATACCGGCGCCGAAGTGTCGGCCGGCAACGCGGCGCTGCTCGCGGCCCTGAGGCGTCGTGAGCCCGCGCGCTATGCGATCGATTCTGTCCCTTTGACCGACGTCACCGGCGGCGAAATCGTGGGCAACGTGACGACGGTGAGCAAGATCCGGTTGATGGACCTGGAATTCACCGACTGTCCGCTGGTGATCGCAGATTTTAAGATTTTCGATGTGTGGGGACTGCGGCAGAATCCGGCGTTGCTGATCGGGATGAATTTCCTGCGGCAGTTCTCCAAGATATCGATCGACTATGGACTAAAGGAACTGCGCTTCGATTTGACGCAGGGTTCAGGTGCGGGTCCCGCGAAACTGGCCTAAGGCGCGAGACGCCTGAAGTCGCTCAGGCTGACCTGCGGAAAGTACAGTCCCATCGGCCAGCGCACCCACCACTCGCCGGTCTTCTGGTGGGTGCGCCGATCCGCGAAACGATAATCGTAGAGTTGCGCGCGCACATACTTGGGGGGACTGCCGGCGAATGGATTGGAGTCCAGCAATGCCAGCACGGGCGGGCTTCCCTCGAGCAGGCACCACATCAGGTTCACCGTCCAGGGATTGTCTCTGACGGTGCCTAGAGCGGCGAACCACATTTGCCAATCCAGCCGCGGCTGGTGCGGAATGTTCCACAGGGCCGGCCTCGACAGCGGGCCCGGCTTGTAGCGGAAGACATATTCACGCCATTCCTGCCCGTCGGCCGAACCTTCGATGACGATCTCGGGGCGGGTAACGGTCATGACGGCGAACAGCCCATAGGAATTGACGATGAACAGGGGCGAGACGGCGCGTGCGAGAGTACCGAGCACGGGCAGATCGGTGCGCGTGAACGTCTGCCAGATCCGGTCGAGCCCGACGGGCACGATGAGCAGCGCGAGCGCCGTCGCGGCCACCGTTGCCGCACGCCCCGGGATCGGCGCACGGTGCTGCGCCCGCGGTTCGAGCCGTCGCGGGATGAAGCGCCGTAATGCCGCGTCGTCGAACAAAAAGACGCACATCAGCATGGTGAGCAGGTTGAAGAAGTTGTAGTTGCCGGTCAGCGAAATCATCAATTGCAGCAGCAGCACGCAACCGGCGGCAACGGCCCTTGCGCGCCGTGGCAGAAAGATCAGAAACACGGCGCCCAACTCCACGGCCAAGGCGGCGGCCGTCGCGGCGATGAGAATCCGCGGCGGCAGCTGCGCGGCATACCACGCGAGCGGAGTCGGCAGCGGTTGCGTCCAGAAGTGATATTCGAGGGCCGTCAAGCCGTGCCAGGTCGGATCCGCGGACAGGAGCTTGACGATGCCCGACAAGAACGTGAAGCGAAACACCAGCCAGCGGAACAGCCAGACGACGATCCTCGATCCGCCCGTGAGGAATATGGCCAGAAATCCCACCTCGAGCAGCAGCGTGTCCCACTGAAAGCTCATGAATTCCTGCCCGGCATAGACATAGGACAGATAGAGCGCGAACAGGCCGATGAGCGCCGGCCGTGTCCACCGATTCACGAGGACCAGCAACCCCAAGAGCACGCCGGCGACGGCGCCCGCGACCAACACGGCATCGCCCGAGTTCACCCAGAAGAGCGTCGGCAGAATCCGATACGCCGAGCCGCCAAGCGCCCGGTGTGCCGCTTCGAGGTAGTCGTGCACCGGCAGGATTCCCGCATGGCCGATCAATCCCAGGATCTGCACGGCGAGCGAGGCGAACGCGGCCACATAGATGGCGCCGAACAGGCGCAGGAATGCCCAGCTCACCAGTGTGTAGCGCTCCGCCTCGAGCTTCGGTCCCCACAGCAGTTTCGTGACGCCGTTGAGCAGGCCGCGGCGGCGGGCGAAGAATGCATAGCCCCACTCGCTCGCGGCGGCGAAACCGGGCAGGTACGAGTAGCACCACCACCACAGCGCGCGTCCCGGCGCATGACGCAGTACGCGAAAGGTAGCGGCCGCCCCTGAAAACACACGCCCGTCGGGCTCTATCAGTTGAATGGCCCGCTGAAACGCATCCGGCGCGATCGACGGAAAATCCTTCGCGGCCTCCTGGTAGGGACGGAAGACGACGCGCTCGGAAGTCAGCTCACGCCAATAGTTCACCCAGTAGCTGCAGATGCCGCAATCGCCGTCATAGACCAGGGTTGAAACCGGCTGCACGCCTAAAGGATACACGCAAAGGATTGCGGCCTTAATCGCGGGCCCGGAACCAACCACTGATGCTCAATCGGTCGCGCAGCGTGGGCAGCACCGCATGCTCTCGGCCCGGTGTCAGGAAGCAGGCCAGTCGGCCCGCGACCGGCTCGATGTCACGATGGCCGCCGGCGGCATCGAAAATCCGCAGCTCGCCGCCCGCCCCCGGCGTCCAACCCTCGTTCAGGTACAGCACCAGCGACACCCGACGGTGCCCGCGCCCGTGCGGCTGATCGACATGGCGTTCGTAACCGGCTCCAGGCGGATACCACGCGTAGTGCAATTCCAGCTCGAACAATCCCAGCAAGGATTCGCGATTGAGGTCGAGCCGCAGGCGCTCGAGGCCGTCCAGCAAGGCCTTCTCCGCCGGCAGCAGCGGCGGGACTATCCAGCAGGTGAAATCTCCGCGAATCTCCTCGCGGCGTTGCAGTCCTGCGCTGCCGCCGATGTGGGCCGCATGAAAATCCCCCCGTTCGCGGCGCAGCTGCGCGCTGTCGAGCAGAGTGCGGATGCTTGAGGGCGGAAGGAACTCGTCCCGAACCGCGATTCCGTCGAGCCTCAATGCCGCATCGATGCTCACGCGTCCGCGGCAATCGATGGCGCGGCGGGCATCAGCGCCCGCGGCGTAGCGAGCGTCCGGCGACACCGCGCCGCGTCACCCGCTTGCGAGCCGCTCCCGGGGGCGCGACGCGGCCCGGTGCGCGGTGGACCAGTTTGCGTGGTTTCTTCGGCGCCTCCAACATGGAGCCGCGGCAATTCCTGGCTCCGCAACGGCACGCGTAGACTTGGTCGATATCGGGGGCGTCGTCGCTGTCGCGCTGGATCTGATAGTCGTAGGACAGCTCCTCTCCCGGCTGTATGGTCCGTATCGCGCGGATGAAGACGCGCCTATTTTCGGTGGCGCTTTCGCAATTCGGATCGCAGGCGTGGTTGATGTAGCGGGCTTCGTTGCCGCCCACGCCGGCGTCGATCACCGTCCTCGCGTCCACGGTGAATAGGAACGTGTGGTTGTCGTCCGCGCTCTTGTCCTTGTAGCGCTCGTCCGCCTGGGCGTGGCTCACGCGGTCGCCGAGATATTCGACCACCGTCGCGCCCTTGCGGATGCGGCGCAGGGCGAACACGCCGTATCCATGAATGAGGGAATGACGCACTTCGAACAAGGGAGCACGGCGGGGCGGCGTTTTCTTCATACGGCGATTGGGGCCTTGATGGCGGAGTGAGATCGATAGTCGAGGATCTCGAAATCCTCGTATGCATAGTCGAACACGCTCGGGGGCTTTCGCCGAATCTCGAGGCGCGGCAAGGGGTACGGCTCGCGCCCCAGCTGCAGATCGGCCTGCTCTAGGTGGTTCAGATACAAATGGCAGTCGCCGCCCGTCCAGATGAACTCGCCCACCTGGAAATCGCATTGCTGCGCCAGCATGTGCGTCAACAGGGCGTAGGAGGCGATATTGAAGGGCACGCCGAGCAGAGCGTCGGCGCTGCGCTGGTACATCTGACAGGACAGGCGGTTGCCGGCGACATAAAACTGGAACAGGGCATGGCAGGGCAGCAACGCCATCTGGTCCAATTCCCCGACATTCCACGCGCTCACCAGGATGCGTCGCGAGTTCGGGTTGGCTTTGAGCTGCTCCACCACTCGCGCGAGCTGATCGATCGTGCGGCCGTCCGCAGTGGGCCAACTGCGCCATTGCTTGCCGTACACCGGCCCCAGATTCCCGTCCTTGTCGGCCCATTCGTCCCAGATGCTGACGCCGTGGTCGTGCAAATACTTGACGTTGGTGTCGCCCCGCAAGAACCACAAGAGTTCATAGATGATGGAGCGCAGGTGCAGCTTCTTGGTGGTCACCAGCGGAAATCCGGCGGCAAGATCGAAGCGCATTTGATAACCGAATACGCTCAACGTACCTGTCCCGGTACGATCATCTTTGCGGGCGCCCTGCTGTCTGATATGGCGCAAAAAATCGAGGTACTGCCGCATTAGGCCGACACTGGTGCCAGATTGCCGCTCGGCACGTTGCGCCGATAGGCATAAATCATCAGCGCGGCGCCGATGAATATCATCGGCGTCGTCAGCAGCATTCCCATGGTCAGCCAGTCACCCACCAGGTAGCCGATGTTCGCATCGGGCAGGCGCACCCACTCCACCGTGAATCGCGCGCAACCGTAGATGAACAGGAACAGACCCGTCGGCGCCAAGCGGGGCCGCGGCTTCCCGGTAAACCACCACAGCAGGGCGAACAACACCAATCCCTCGAGGCTGGCTTCGTAGAGTTGCGACGGATGCCGCGCGACCAGCACGCCGGTGACATCCGGCACGCCGAATCCCCAGGGCAGGTCCGTGGGCTTGCCCCAAAGCTCGCCGTTGATGAAATTTCCGAACCGGCCCGCCATCAGACCTATTCCCGGCAGGGGCGCCAGAAAATCGCAGACGTCGGCCACGCGCTTGCGCTTGACCCTCGCGAAGACGATGGCAGCCACCACGACGCCGGTCATGCCGCCGTGGAAGGACATGCCGCCGTCCCAAATATGAAAGACATTGAGCCAGCTCTCGGCAATCACATCATGGCCGTAGAAGATGCACCAGCCCACGCGGCCGCCGACGATGACGCCGATGGCGCAGTAGAAAATCAGGTCATCGATGTCGAGCGGACTCCAGGTCGATCCGGGTTTCCGAGCCCGATATCGCGCCAGCCACCAAGCGGCGACGAAGCCGATGAGGTACATGATGCCGTACCAGTGGACGCGCAAGGGCCCGACGCCGAATAGGGGGCCAATGGATATGGCAATGGGGTTGATGTGCGGATAGGTCAGCATGCGGCTACTTTAAACCGTCGTTGACTCGACAGAAATAGGATTTCAAATACCGGGTCTCGGGGATGGCAGGATGCACCGGATGATCGGGCGCCTGGCCGCCCATCTCCAGGATTTGCAGATGGCGCTCCGCCCCGCGCGCCGCCTTGGCAATCGCGTCCTGCAAATCCTCGAAAGTCAGATGATGCGAACAGGAACAGGACACCAGAATGCCGTCATCGGCGATCACATTCATTGCGAGCTGATTCAGGCGCCTGTAGGCGGCGAGCGCCTTGGGCAAGTCCTTCTTTCGCTTGGCGAAGGCCGGAGGATCGACGACGACCACATCGAAGCGGGAACCTTTCTTGGCCAAATCCTCGAGCACATCGAATGCATCGCCCTTCACCGTCCCAATTTTCACCCCATTGCGCTCGGCATTGCCCACGGCCGACTCGAGCGCGGCCGCCGAGCTATCGACGCACAGCACTTCGCGCGCACCGCTGCGCGCCGCGCGGACTCCCCAGGCGCCGACGTAGCTGAACACGTCCAGCACCCGCGCGCCGTTGCGCACGTACTTCACCAACGCTCGCCGGTTGGCCGATTGATCGTAGAACCATCCCGTCTTCTGTCCTTCGGCCAAGGGCACCTGGAATTCAAGACCGTCCTCCACGACCTGCGCCGGTGCGTCGAACCGGCCCTTCGCCGCTTCCACATAGCTCGGCAGGCCCTCCATCTCGCGCAGAGAACTGTCGTTCTTGAACAGCAGCGCCTCGCAGCCCAGAACCTGCTCCAGGGCCTCGAGAATGAGGGGTTTGAGCCGCTCCATTCCGGCAGTCCCGATCTGCGCCACGCAGGCCGCGCCGTAGCGGTCGATCACCAACCCCGGTAAACCGTCAGACTCGCCATAGACCAGGCGATAGTAGGGGTTGGGAAACAGCCGCTCGCGCAAGCGTAGCGCCGTGCGGATGCGCGCCGCCAGCCAAGCCGCATCGGGCAACCGCCACGTTTCGAGCAGGCGCGCGCTGATGAGCGACTTGGGGTTTACATAGGCCACACCTAAGGCCCGGTCATTGTGCGCGAGCACGCGCACCAGCTCGCCCGCCTCGAATTTCGGCAGCGGGGTTTGCCCTGTATCGACCTCGTTGCTGAAGATCCACAGATGACCGGCGTGCAGACGGCGATCTTCGTTGCGCTTCAAGCGCAGCACGGGCAATTCTGCCGCGGACTTCGGGTCGGACATGGAAGGTACTTCGGCTATAGTGGGGCCGCATTCTAACCGACGCGGAGCTCTCGAATGCAGCGCAATCGCCTTGCCACAGAGACCAGCCCGTATCTATTGCAGCATGCGGACAATCCAGTTGATTGGTATCCGTGGGGCGAGGAGGCGCTCGGCGCGGCCAAACGGGACAACAAGCCCATCCTGCTGTCGATCGGCTACTCGGCCTGCCACTGGTGCCATGTCATGGCGCACGAATCCTTCGAGGATCCGGCCACCGCGGCGCTCATGAATCAATTGTTCGTCAATATCAAGGTGGATCGGGAGGAGCGGCCGGACCTGGACAAGATCTACCAGGTGGCCCAACAAATGATCACTCATGGAACCGGCGGCTGGCCGCTCACCATGTTCTTGACACCGGAGACCCAAGCGCCCTTCTTCGGCGGCACCTACTTTCCCAAGGAACCGCGCTACGGAATGCCTGCCTTCAGCGACCTCCTACGCCGGGTGGCCGACTACCACCGCAGCCATGGGGCGGAGATCGCCGGGCAAAACGAGCAATTGAAACTCGCGTTCGCCTCTCTTGGCGCGGAAGCGGCAGGCGATGATGTTGACCTGGACGACTCGCCGCTGCGCGAAGCGCGTGCCGCGCTCGAGCGATCCTTCGACGACAAGTTCGGGGGCTTCAGCCAGGCGCCCAAGTTTCCGCACCCCGGCAGTATCGAGCGCTGTCTGCGCCACTGGCACGGCACCTCCACACAAGCGAGCCCCGACTTGAAGGCCCTGTACATGGCCAGCCTCACCCTGACGCGTATGGGCGAAGGCGGAATATACGATCAGCTCGGCGGCGGGTTCGCGCGTTATTCCGTCGATGGCCGCTGGATGATTCCGCACTTCGAGAAAATGCTCTACGACAACGGACAGTTGCTGTGCGAGTACTCACGGGCCGCCCTGGCCACCGGCGAAGCCTTGTTTGCGCGCGTCGCCGGAGAAACCGCGGATTGGGTGCTGCGCGAAATGCGCTCCCCGCAAGGGGGTTTCTACTCCAGTCTGGACGCCGATTCGGAGGGCCATGAGGGCAGGTTTTATGTTTGGACCCGGGCTGAGGTCGAGGGATTGTTGACGCCGCAGGAATATGCGGCGTTCTCGCGCCGCTTCGGTCTCAACCTGAACGCCAATTTCGAGGGCGAATGGCATCTGCACACGTTCGAGTCCCTCGACGACATCGCGACGGCGCTCGCTGAATCCGCGCCGACCGTCGCAGAGCTGATCGATCGGGCGCGGGCCAAGCTCAAGGCCGTGCGCGACGTGCGCGTGTGGCCGGCGCGGGACGAGAAGATTCTCACCGCATGGAACGCGCTCATGATCAAGGGTCTCGCGATTGCGGCGCGGGTACTCAACCGCGCCGATTTGGCCGATGCCGCCACCGCGGCCGTCGATTTTATCCGCCACACCCTGTGGCGGGACGGCCGCCTATTGGCCACCACCAAGGATGGGCGCGCCCACTTGCCGGCCTATCTCGACGACTACGCGTTTCTGGCCGACGCCCTACTCGAGCTGTTGCAGACCCGCTGGCGCAGCAGCGACCTGGAGTTCGCGCAGGCGCTCTGCGCCATCCTGCTCGCGCAGTTCGAGGACACACAAACCGGCGGATTTTTCTTCACCGCCGCGGATCATGAACAACTCATTCATCGCAGCAAGACCTTCAGCGACGATTCGGTGCCGTCGGGCAACGGTGTTGCCGCATCGGTGCTGTGCCGCCTTGGGTACTTGCTGGGCGAATTGCCCTATCTCGACGCCGCGGAGCGCACCCTGCGCGCCGGGTGGCCCCTGCTTCAGCAATACCCTCAGGCGCATATGAGCATGGCGAACGCACTGGAGGATTTATTGGCGTCGACTCAGATTCTGATCATTCGCGGCGATGCAGCGCCGGTCGATCGCTGGGCCGCGAGCCTGACTAGACTGTATGCCCCGACGCGCATGGTCTTCGGCATTCCCCGCGATGCCGCCGGCCTGCCGCCGGCGCTGGCGGCGAAACAACCCGCGGCCGACACCGTGGCCTACGTATGCACCGGAATGACCTGTTCCGCGCCCCTCACCGATTTGAGTGAAATTGCGCGCGAGCTCAAGGCGGGTACCGCCTGACGCCGGCGAAATCATGTCACGCTCGAAGAAATCATCCACCGCCCTATGGGAACCGCCGCGTTCCGCGGCCTCGGGCTCGCGGGTGCGATCCGATCCTCTGGACAATCCCGCGCTGCAGGCGATCTGGCATGCGGTGAGCGCCATTCCGCGCGGCCAGGTGTCTACCTATGGGGCGGTGGCCCGAAGTGCCGGCTTTCCCGGCCGTGCGCGGCAGGCGGGCTTCGCGTTGAAGATCTCCCCCGAGGAGCTGAATCTGCCCTGGCATCGCGTGGTCGGGGCCGGCGGGCGCATCGTATTTCCGAAGTCATCGCGGGCGCACAAGGAGCAAGCCCGGCGTCTGCGCTCCGAGGGAGTGTCGATCAAGAACGGCCGCGTGATGTTGTTTGCGATGACCAAACTCAAGGAGCTGTAACTGCGATAGTGGGATCGCACCCACGATTATCAGGCGGGCAATTTCCATCAGGTCACCGTCAGCCGGCTCTTCAATTCAGAGTTCAATCGTCTCTTAAGATCGCCATACAACTCTTCCGAGTAGCGCGGCGCAGCATTCCAATCGAGTGCCCAGGGTTGCGCCGTGCGCGTCGCGTCGGGCTCGGTCGCGAGGCGCGGAAACACATGCGCGTGCAGCGCCGGATCGACGTTGCCGAAGATCGCGTAGTTGATGCGCAGGCCCGCGGTGACCGCGAGCAACGCATCGCCGACCATGGCCATGTCGGAGAGGAACTGGGCGCGCAGCACGGGCGCCAGCGCGTTCAGATGCGGCACGACGGGATCGGGCAGCAGCAAGCAATAGCCGGTCAGCACCTGTCGCTCGCCCATGATTACCCAACCGGAGTGCAGCCTTGCGACCAGGGCCGGGTAGTCCTGCGCGCGGCAGCGCTCGACCATGCCATGGATGACCGTGGGCGGTGTCATGGCCCCAGAGCTTTGGCCACCGCCGCGGCATCGACCGGCGGCGCCGAGTTGCCGAAGTTCGAGCGCAGGTAAGTGAACAATGCGGCGGCGTCCGCCGGCTTCATCCAACCGAACTGCAGCATTTGCGTGGAATAGCGGCCCGCCGGCATGGAGGGCGGTCTCTGCCCCTTGAGCACCCACAGCGCCAATTCCCCGGGGTCCCCGAGCACCACCGGCGATCCGACCAAGGTTGGATATACGCCGGGAATTCCCGCTCCCGTTTGCTGATGGCAGGGAACGCAGTTGCCGTTGTAGAGGCGCTCGCCGAGCTGCGCGGCGGGCGATCCGCCCGCGCTCGTTTCGGGCGCACCCGTCTGGGGGGATCCGGGATGTTTGCCCGGACAGCCGGACAGCGTGCCGGCCAGCGCGCAAACTAATAGCACATTTCGTGTTTTCACAAGGTCAATGCTATCAAAAGGCTCAACGGGCGAAACCTACCGCTGGGCGTGCATACACCCCCTTGGGAGTAGGCCGGATTGGCACCTATCGGATCGGGGCCATCAGGTGCTGATAGGGCGTACCAGCCCACATTACGTAGGGAGTCTTAGTGTCGGGATCCGCGTCCTTCGGATAGGTGTCATAGAAACTGGCATCGGCACCGACAATCATGATTATGTGGCCCGGTCTTGATCCAGTGGTTGGTGGCCGTTGGCTTCGCAGCGTATGGGTCAGTGTTACTAGCATCAGTGCCGCCGGCCAGCATTTACATCAATCCGACTTTTCCGGCCGGTGGCGTTTTATGGTTCAGATACGCGTCGATCCAGTCCCCGGCATTCTTGTCCCAGCACATCGGATCAGGGCCCGGTGTTTCGGGATTGTCGGGCATACAAGTGAAACCATTGGACCCTTTGCGCAGCGTACGCATCCCGCCTTTCGGGTCGGGGACCACGATGGTCGCGTTCTGCGCGACTCTCTTGGGTGCCGCCGTCATGGCGCTCGCGATCAACTCTTCATCCGTCGGGGCCGACTTGGCACCTTCGGCGGTCGCGTCGTGATGCATCACGGGCGCGTTCCCGGGAGGCGGGTCGGCGGCCCACACGAATCCGTTCAAACCGAAAAGCACGGCACCGGCGCATAACAAACGAAAGGATTTGTTCATCGGCGTTTTCCTCCCTAGAACCCGCGGCTATCTGCAGCGTCAGCTCGCAGCGCTCTCGGGGCGCATATCGATCGCGGTCCTCGGCCAGGCGGTTGTGTTCGGGTTGATGCACGCCTATCAGGGCTGGAAGGCCGTGAGCGTGATTTGCTTTCTGGGCGCGCTCTTCGGCGTGGTTGCCGCGTGGCGCCGCTCTACTCGGCCCGGCATGATCGTGCACGCGATGGCCGACATCTGGGGCGGCTGGCTCAAGGGCGCGCTGCACTTCCCCTATTGAACCGCCCAACGCGCCGCGTCTAGCCCTTCCAAGTCCTGAATGCACCCGTATCCAAGTGCACGAAATCCGATGCCCGGTAATAGCCGACGCCGCCGCGCTTCAAGTCCAGCGCCCGGGCGGCGAGGTCCACGCAATCGATGCCGGCGACGCGCACGTCGATGGCCCGCCCCTCCATGTGCAGACTGTGCTGGGCCACTCCGGAGCTGCGTTCGTGCAGCATGGCGTTGGTCCGAGGAGAGCGATAGCCCGAGATCACGCTGAAGGAGGGATCGACCCCCGCGGCGCGGGCGACTTCATGCAGGGTGTCCATGAGAGCGGGATCGATGGCATGCCGGTCGCCGGTTCGATAATCCCTCAAGCAAACCTCGATTGCCGACAGCGCCTGGGGCACATAGGCGCCGTCGCGGAAGTATTCGATGTCCAGCCGCTCGCCGGTATGCAGATTCAGGAGCGCAATGCGCCGCGGAGAAGTCTCGATACCGGGGGCTCGTGCCGGCGCCTCAGCACCGCGTGCCGGCGCCTCAGCACCGCGCGCCGGCCTCACCAGCAGACCGGCCGCCGAGACTCCGGCAAGAGCGCCGCCTGCTTTCAAGAGTCTGCGCCTGCTCCAGGTCAACCGACTCCGGGTCATCGCGGCGCCTCATCGGTGAGCAGCCGCCCGCCGTCGAGGGCGAGCACCGTGGCGCGCGGGAAAAAATTGAATTCCGATGCCGAGGCCCAGGTATAGGCTCCCATTTCGCGGCCGATCACGATATCCCCCACCTCGAGCTTGGGCAGATCCAGGTGCTCATTGATGACATCGATGCTGTCGCAGGTTGGGCCGGCGAGCACCGACGGGTAAGTCTTTGCGTCCGGCACCAGCGCCGCCACGGGGTAATTGGCGTGATCGTAAACCTGGCCGCTGTAGCTGCCGTACAGGCCGTCATCGAGGTAGTACCACCAACGGTCGCCCCGCAGCGCGCGGCCCATGACCCTGGACACCGCGACGGCCGCGGGCGCGGAAATGTAGCGCCCCGGCTCCGCGATCACGCGCACTCCGGGCGGAAGCTCCGCGAGCGCCGTGCGAATCGGTGCGCAGAATTCCTCGATCGGCATGCAACGCTGCAGATAATCCACGGGAAAGCCGCCGCCGATATCCAGGATGCCGGGAGCGTGCCCCGTCTCTTCGGCCACGAGCATCATCTCGCGGCAGCGGGCGATGGCCTCGATGAACATGGACGGGCCGGATGCCTGCGATCCAACGTGAAACGAGAAGCCGGCAATCTTGATGCGCAGTCCGGCCGCCAGCCGCAGGAGATCAGGAACCGCCTGCGGTTCGCAGCCGAATTTGCGCGACAAGTCGCTCCTCGCGTCGGGGCTGCGGAACGACACCCGAATCAACAGCGAGGATCGAGTGCGATACTTCACGAACTTGCGCAGCTCGTCGGGATTGTCGATGACGAATCGCCTGACCCCGAAGTTGAGCGCGGTGCGAATGTCGCTGTCGCGCTTGATGGGATGAGTATGGATGCAGCGCCCGGGCGGAATCTTCAGGCGCCGCACCAACTCCACTTCGCCGTTGGTCGCCAGATCGAAGAACGCGCCTTCCGCGTGCAGAGTATCGACGACCGAGGCATGCGGCAGGGGTTTGAGCGCATAGTGAAGGTCGACGCCCGGCAGCGCCGCGGCGAGGCGCCGATATTGCCGGCGTACGCGCTGTGCATCGATCACGAACAGCGGCGAACCATAGCGCGCCACCAGTTGCTTGATCGACTCGACCGCAAAGGGATCGGCGGAGGGATCGAGCTCCAATGGTTCGCGGTCTTGCGGAACCAGATCTAGCTGGGAATCGGGCACTTAGCTCACACTGAGTTCTAGGGAATCGTCACCCATGCCGCTGGCGCGCTGGAGGCGATCGAGAATCGCGACCCAACGCTCGTCATCGGGCAGGCTTTGTACGAAGATCCGCACGCATCCGGCGCGGTCCAGGGTGCGCAGATGGTTGTAGAGATTGTGCGCGTAGATGTCGGGCCTCTTGCCCGCATTGATCCACGTCATATGACGCTGCGTTTGCAGCGGCGGCCGCATGGCGAGCACCGCCACCTTCTCCTCGCGGTCGGCGATCTCGCCGGCGCGCACCTCCAAATCGTCCGAGGGCACGATTTCGAGCGGGGTGGACGGCGCATAGTGCAGCGCACGATCTCCCGGAGCGCGGGGGACGGAGCCGCCGACCGCCAGGTTCCCCACCACCTGGATGAGCTGGCTGCGGGTGATGAATCCGGGCCGCAGCAGACGCGCCTCATTGTCGAGACAGGACACGATGGTCGATTCCAGCCCGATCGGCGAATCCCCGCCGTCCAGAATGACCTTGACCGCGTCGCCCAGCTCGTCGCGCACGTGTTCGGGCTTGGTCGGACTCAATCGTCCATAGCGATTGGCGGACGGCGCCGCGATGCCGCCGCCGAAAGCGTTCAGCAGCTGCTGCGCCATGGGATGCGAGGGTACCCGGATACCGATGCTGTCCTGGCCGCCGGTCACGATGTCATTCACGTTGTCCGCCTTGGGCAGGATCAAGGTCAGAGGACCCGGCCAGAATTTGGCGGCCAATAGTTCCGCCACCGGCGGCACCGACGAAACCCAGCGATGCAGGTAGCGCGGATCGTCCAGGTGCACGATCACCGGATGATCGGGCGGACGGCCCTTCACCTCGAATATCTTGCGCACGGCGGCCGGGTTGGAGGCGTTCGCGCCGACCCCGTAAACGGTCTCGGTCGGAAATACCACCAGGTCGCCGGCGCGCAAGGCTTCGACGGCTTCTTCGATCTCTGTCTGTGTTGCTCTTACCACGGCGGCATAATATCAAGACTGCGACATCAACGATGGGCGCTCGCACCCGCGGACACCCGGATCCGTGCCCAATTGCGGTTTTTACTGCGAATGCACCTCTTGACGTTACTTGACGCGGGTGTCAACTGTCGGCGGAAGCATACATTCCATGAACACCAAGTCGAGCCAGCGGCCGAACTTGAATCCCACCTCCCGAAAATGACCGACACGGACGAATCCGAGGCTGCTGTGCAAGCCGATCGAGACGGCATTGTCGGCATCGATCCCGGCGATCATCACATGCTTGCCCATGGCGGCGGCGCGGGCCAGCAGCTCGACCACGAGCCCTCGACCGACGCCCTGCCCGCGCCGGTCGGCGCGCACGTGGACACTGTGCTCCACGCTGTTCCGGTAGCAGGGCCATGCCCGAAACTCACCGAAGGAGCCAAAGCCGATGATGCCCGAGGAGTCCCGCGCCACGATCATCGGAAAGCCGTGACCGATTTTGGAATCGAACCAAACTTCGCCGCGGGCCGGCGTGAACTCCTCCTCCGAGTACACGGCGGTCGAGTTGCGGATGACCTCGTTGTAGATGGCGAGTATATGCGGAAGATCGTCGCGGGTGGCGTTGCCGATCACGGTCTGTGGGTTGCTCAGTCGAGATACGCGGGGAATTTGGGAAGCGCCTGAAAATCCTGCGGGTCGTGCTGCACGATGAAGCGTGCATGGGTGTTCTTGACGATGGTCTCGATGCGATTCATCGACGCCAGTGTGTCCGCGCGGTTCGCATTCCCGAGCGGCACCCGCATGAACTCGCGATTGGTTCTCAAGTGGTACAGGTCTCCCGACAGAATCACGGTGCCGGTCTTCTGAAGTTTGAGCTCGAGCACTTGATGCCCGGCGGTGTGCCCGGGAGCGGCGAGAATGCGCACCGTGCCGTCGCCGAACACGTCATGGTCGAAATCGATCATCTGTGTCTTGGCCGTCTTGTAGATGCTGAATGTCGCAGGGTCGATGCCGTCCGGCGGCGGAGTGACGAGGGCCGCGGCCAGCTCGCGTTTATTGAGGATCCAGGTCGCGTCGGGAAATTCGTTGGCATTGCCGGTGTGGTCCCAGTGAAAATGTGAGAAGGCCACATAGGTGACGTCGCGGGGGCTCAACCCCAAGGCCTTCAGCTGGGCGATGAGGGTCACCGGGACCGTCAGGTGTACGCCCGGCGCCATGTCGAGGCCATCCTTGTTCGCTGCGAACTTATCGCCGAGCCCGGCGTCCCACAGCAGGATTCCCTTGGGGTGGCGGATGACGAAACAGGGATCGGCGATGTCCCCCGGCTTCCCGTCGTACTCGCCGGTATCGGAGAACTGGGCCATGTCGCTGAATGCGACGTGTCCGCAATCGAGCGCATACAGCCGGACATCGGCGCCCGTCATGGCGCGCGCCGGCGCGAAACCGGCTGCCATGAGAAGCAGCGCCGCCGCCGGGATAATCGATCTCGATCTCGGGTCACTCACGAGGGGTCACCTGCGCTTCGTTCTGGGCTGACGCTTAGTGTAGCGCCCGCGCGCAGACCTGTCCTACCATGGGCCCATGCCCGGAACGGATCACGATCACCACCTAGGCCATGGCCACGAGCACGAGCCCAGCACCTTGAGCGCCATGGAGCTGCGCGTTCGCGCCTTGGAGACGGTGCTGGCGCAGAAAGGGTACATCGATCCCGCCGCCCTAGACGTACTCATCGACACCTATCAAACCAAGGTCGGGCCGCGCAACGGCGCGCGGGTGGTCGCGCGCTCGTGGTGCGACGGGGAGTTCCGCAATTGGCTGCTCGATGACGCCACGGCCGCGATTGCATCCCTGGGTTTCTCCGGAAGGCAGGGTGAGCACATGGTGGCGGTCGAAAATACCCCGGACGTCCACAATCTGGTGGTGTGTACGCTGTGCAGCTGCTATCCCTGGCCCATCCTCGGACTGCCGCCCACCTGGTACAAGAGCGCGCCCTATCGCGCCCGGGTGGTCAAGGATCCGCGCGGTGTGCTCGAGGACTTCGGCCTGTCTCTGCCCGAGACCGTGCGCATCCGCATATGGGACTCGACCGCCGAGGTGCGTTATCTCGTGCTGCCGCAACGCCCGAAAGGATCCTTGCACCTCTCCGAACGCGAGCTTGCGGATCTCGTGACTCGCGATTCCATGATTGGCACCGGGTTGCCGCTCGAGCCAGGCTCTCCCGCCTCGGGCAACCCTGTATGAGCTATCACTCGAATGCCGATCTCGGCGGTCAAGACGTACGCGATCCGGTGCGTCCCGAACCCGAGGGCGAACTGTTTCATGCGGACTGGGAACCACGCGTTCTGGCGCTGACCCTCGCCATGGGCGCCACCGGTCTGTGGAACATCGACGCCAGCCGCGCCGCGCGCGAGACCCTTCCCCATTACCGTGAGCTCAGCTATTACCAGATCTGGCTGGCGGGATTGGAGAAACTTCTACGCCAAAGCGGCGCGTGCGCAGCAGTGGAGATCGACCAGGGCCGGGCGCTGCACACTGCCGTCCGCACCTCGACCGTGCTGCACGCCGGCGAGGTCGCTGCCCTGCTGGCGCGAGGCGCTCCGACGGTGCGCCAGCCGCACGGCCCCGCCCGCTATGCGCTCGGGATGCGGGTGCGTACGTCGAGCGTCGCGCCCCCGCATCACACCCGCCTGCCCGGCTATACGCGCGGCAAGTGCGGGGTTATCGAGCGAATTCATGGCGTCCATGTGTTTGCCGACACCCATGCTCAGGGACTCGGCGAACAACCGCAGTGGCTGTATACGGTGGCGTTCGACGAAGCCGAACTATGGGGCGTAGGCCGGCCTCGCCAGGGATCGACCGTCTCGGTGGATGCCTGGGAGCCCTACTTGGAGCCGGCTTGACGGATGCGTCGCCGCGCCAGCTTCCCGGCTTTCCGCATGACGATGCGGGTCCCGTGTTCAAGGAACCCTGGGAAGCCAAGGCCTTCGCCCTGACGCTGCGGCTTCACGAGCGCGGCCTGTTCACCTGGCCGGAATGGGCTGACGCGCTGGCGCGTGAGATCAGCGGCGCCCAGGCGCGCGGCGACGCCGATCTCGGCGACACCTACTATGAGCACTGGCTGCGAGCGCTCGAGAGCCTGGTCGCACTCAAGGGCGCCGCGTCCGCCGATGAGCTCGCAAGCTGCGGGCGCGCATGGGCTGAGGCCGCTGAACGCACACCGCACGGATCGGCCATCGAACTGTGATCCGTCGGCCGGTGGCCGCACGCGTTCGCCGCCTTCATCTTTGCTTCACAAAGCTCCGCTAGCATCGATTCGGCAAACGTCAGAATCTGCGGGCGCCATGCCCGCACCAAATCAAAATTTGAGGAGAAATCGCGTGAACAGAGCATCACTTGCATTGGCTGTGGCCGTCGCGTTGGCCGGCGGGTGGCCGGCGGCACGACACCCGTGGCCGTCACCTGCAGTACGGCTATTGCCGACGGTACGTTTCCAATTGTATTCAACAACGCCGCGGCCGACGGCGAGTTCGGCATCACCTCGCCGATTTTTCTCGACAACTTGACGACCGATGGCCGCCTGCTGGATACGATGGCGATTCCAACGGACCAGGTCGTGACCAGCTTCAGTTCGAAATCCGAACTGGCCGTGAACCGCTCCGTGGACGGGAAATCGATCACCTTCATGGGTTATCGCGGCGGTACGGGATTCCCCACCGCGGTGAACGTGTTCGATGTCTCCAATGACAACACTCCCGGCCTCATCGACCCGACGAATCCCGCGGTCGGACAGAACTACCGCTCGGTCGCCGAAGTGGATTCTCATGGACACCTCAAAATCACGGAGGGCAACGCCTACAGCGGGGACAATGGCCGCGGCGCCATCAAGGGAAGCGACGGCCTCTACTACCTGGTCGGCAATGACAACAGCGGGAACCTCTCCAAGAAGCAGACCACGACCACCACTGTCGGCCAGGAACTCATCCACGCCACCGGCGCCGAGTTGCTCGTTCCGGGTCAGGCGCCGCCGCTGCCGCCGAACATCGCCATGATCGGCGACTTCGAGATCAGTCAAGTCATCGAACCCTCCACCGGTCTGCCCTACGCGCCGGACAAGGCAGGCAAGGATGACAATTTCCGCGGCGTGACCATCTTCAACAACACCCTGTACGTCACCAAGGGCAGCGGCGGAAACGGCATCAACACGGTTTATCAGGTGGGTAGCGCGGGCGTTCTTCCCGGCGGCGACACCGCAGCCCTCGCTGCCGTGCCGATCACCATCCTGCCGGGGTTTCCCAACACCCTGGCCAGCGGCGTCTCCTCCACCGGCGCCGCGACCCCGGTGGCATTTCCATTCGGGATCTGGTTCGCCGATGACAAGACCCTGTACGTTTGTGACGAGGGTGACGGCACGCTGGTCAGTCCCGCGGTGAATGGCAATGTCGCGGACGCGGCGACTCTGGCCACCGCCGGCGTGCAGAAGTGGAGCCTGGTGAACGGCACCTGGCAAATGGACTACGTTTTGCAAAACGGCTTGAACATCGGGGTTCCATACAGCGTGCCGGACTACCCGGCGTCCTTCGATCCGGCGACGGACGGCTGCCGCAACATCACGGGACACGTCGGCCGTGACGGACTCGTGAGTATTTATGCCGTGACCTCGACGGTCAGCACCATCGGGGATCAGGGGGCCGACCCGAACCTGCTCGTGAAGGTCACCGACCGGCTTGACGCCACCACGCTTCCGACGGATGACAAGCATCAGCCGTGGTTGGGCCGCTTCGTGATCCTACGCAGCGCCAAGGCAGGGGAAGTGTTTCGAGGAGTGGCGTTCGCTCCCGAAGACGGCGACGATCGGCGGTGAAATCGACTCGGTGAAATCAGTCCCGGACCGGAGCGCGCTCCGGTCCGGGATTCTTTCGAACAATCCGCACTATGACGCAGGCGCCAACGCCGCGGTAACCTCGGGCGGGTCCAGCGACTTGCGGATCCAGCTGCCGTCCTTCTGCCGGTCGAGTTCGTAGGCCGGCCAGTAGTGTTTGTCGAGCTTCAGAGTGATCACGTCGGTCTGACCGTTCCAGCTCACTGTCTTCAGGCGCAGCGACGCCCGGTCCGGTTTTCCGCCGACCGCCTTGATGAAGGCATCGAGATCGGCGGTGGGCTGACCGTCCACTTCCGTGATGCGGCGTCCCGCATACAGTCCGTAATGGGTGGCCGGCGAGCCGTAGAAGAAGAACGACACGAACACGCCGTAGGGAGCGATACCGCGCTGCGCCGCCATGGCGCGATGCGGTGCCTGCAGCGTTGCACCCGCCCAGATCAGCACGCGATCCAGGTCCCGTCCGTCCAAGGGCACCGTTTTCAACTGCAGGGTCTTTTCGGCGCCGTCGCGCCAGACGCTCAACCGGACCTCCGGATTCTGCACCGCGCGCTCGACCTCGCGGAAGCGATTCACCACCTTGCCGTCGATGGCAAGCAGCAGGTCGCCGGGTTGGAGCAAGGCGGCGGCGGGAGACCCGGCCACCAATCGGTCGATGCCGAGCACCTGCCGGCGCTGCGGATTGTGCTCCTCGAAACGCCGCACCCACTCATCCGGCAACCCAAGCTCCCGCGCGCCCGCCAAGGACTGCACGTCGAACTCGGCCTCGAAGGAATACAGCGGCCGCCCATTGGCCACCGCGCCCAGCATTTCCGACACCAGCTCCGCCGGCATGCCGCGATTGATCTGCTCGAGCTCGCGCTGCGACTCGAACGCAAAGCTCGACCACAGCGCAAGTACATTGCCCTTATCGTCCGACAGCACGCCGTCATAGTCGCCCGGAGGATTGATGAGGCTCACGGCCTCCAGATTGCTGTCGCGAAAGCGCAATGTGCGCGACAGCGGAAACTGCACCACATCGACGCTCGATATCTGGGTCTTCTGCGACAGGATCTTTGAATCGCCGCGCATGCCCACCACCCACACATCGTCCCCGGCGCTCAAGGGTTTGGTGAGCAGGGTCGCGGCGCGCACGGGTGTCGTGCCTATGGATTTCGGATCGTAGGAAACCACCGCCAGATTGTGCAGCGGATGAATGAACACGACTTTGCCCGGCACCTCGACCGTGCCGGCGAAGGTGATTCGCACATCGCCCATGGCGATGGGCACGGTGTTGCGATCGATTGCAACCAGTCCCCGCTCGGCATCCACGATGACGCCCGTACCGTGGTAGTTCTTCTCGGTGACGCCGGACACGGAATACGGCATGTCGAAGTTCACCATGACCAGCGACGAAGACAGCCGATCGATGCGCGGATCGCCGGTCTTGGCGAATTGCGTCGAGGCCGGCTTGACGCCGCTCGCTGCGGGACCGGGGCTGATGCCGACACAGGGCCAGGTGCCGAGAACATCGTCGCGCTTGCACTTGCGTGCCGGGAACCAGCGCCGATCCATGCGGATGACCTTCAGCTGCTCGGCGCGCGGATCTTCCAGAGTCACGTATCGCACCGGCGCGCGCGCACCATCGGCGAGGTCGGCGAGCGCGGACTCGAAGTCCGCGAGGTTCTCGACCTTCTTGCCGTTGAACGCGCTGATCAAAGCGGCGCGCGGGATGCCGGCGCTGCCGAATACATAGCCGGGGTTCGCGACATACACCCCTTTGATCGGCGCGTTGAAATGCCGCGCCTGCTGATAGGAAAGCGTATGGACCACCGCCTCGCCGAATTCGATGTATTCGTCGGCCGTGATCGAGTTCAAGGATTGCACGGTGAGCGAATGCCGAAGAGTTTCGCGGCCGCGCCGCACTTCGACGCTGATCTGCTGGCCCACGTGTGCGTCGAGCACGTCCTCGAGCGCGAAGAACTCTGGGATGGGTTTGCCGTCGATGGCCACGAGAATGTCCCCGGCCACGAGCACTCCGTCGGCGCCCGAACCCGGTTGTACGTCCTCCGCAACCAGCATGCCGGTCAATTTCGGGTAGCCGCTGCGCATGCGCGCTTCGGTGTCCGGATCGAGCCCCAGACGCCGCAGCTCATCGTAGGGCGTGTACTTGAACACCGTCTCCAAAGTTCCGCGCGGCACGGGCTTGCCGGCCTCGATGTACTTGAGGGCCCGCGTCACGGCCGTCAGCGGCAGATAGAAGCTCGAGGCGGCGCCGGTCGCACCGCCCGCGTTCAGCGCCACCACCCGGCCCTCGATGTCGATGACCGGCGATCCCGAGGAGCCGCCGGAAGTGCTGGAGGCGGCTTGATAGTAAAAGGTATTGAAATCGTTGTACTTGCCGTAGCCGTACTCCGGTGCTTCTCGATCCAGCCGCGCCAGAGTGCCTGCCAGTATCGAGAGCTGCTCGCCGGCATCGTTGCCCACGACGCGAATTTCCCGGCCGATGATCGCGCCCGCCGGATACAGCGGCAATTCGGCGGGCTGAATGAATTTGAGTTTCGCGGGATCGTAGCGATAGATGCCGAAGTCGTGGATGGGATCGCGATACACGGGGAACAGCTGCACCTCCTCGCGGTTCAAGAAGATGGCCTGCGCGGTGACCGGGCCCGGTGTTACCACGTGCCGATTGGTCAAGATGAGGCCGTGCTTGGCATCGATGACGAAACCCGTAGCCTGAGCCGTCGCATTCCATTCGGTGTCGAAGGCGCGCGTACAGTCGATTTGAATGGTGACGACGCCGCTCGCGATTCTCTCCAGGGTCTGAGCCCAATTGGCGGGCGAGCTCGGAATACCGGGCGCGGGTGCCGGCACGGGGGCGGGATGCGCGGCAGCGACGGCGCGGGACGCGGACAACACCAATGCAAACAGAATAATTGCGCTACGGGACATGCCGGTCCTTGGGGTTAGATTGATCAGTGCCCGTGATCGGACAATATGAGGAGCCAAACGGTTCCTAACAGGGCGAAGCTCAGCATCACGGCGGCGGACCCCATGTCCTTGGCCATGCCCGCGAGGGGATGGCGCTCGGTACCGGAACGATCGACCACCGCCTCGACCGCACTGTTGAGGATCTCGACGACCAGGATGAGCAGCATGGGGCTGACCAATAAGGCGCGCTCGACCCCCGAACGGCCGAGATACAGGCCCGCGGGAATGACCAGCAGCGATAAGGCCACCTCCTGGCGGAACGCCGCCTCTTCCCGCCAGGTGTACCGGAAACCTTGAAAGGAATAGCCGAAAGCACGCAGTAGCCGCGTAATTCCGGTCGGTTTGATTCTATCGCTCATTCAAGCGGCGGGTTTCCATGCCAAATCCAATTGTTTCGCTGCGCGTACGTCATCGAGCCGCCGCACCGGCATTGTATGCGGAGCCGATGAGAGTTTCTCGGGCTCTTGTTCCATTTCCCGCCGGATCGCGATCATCGCGTCACAAAAATGGTCGAGTTCCTCCTTGGTCTCCGTTTCGGTGGGCTCGATCAACAGGCATTCGGGCACCAGCAAGGGGAAATACGTGGTCGGGGCGTGGAAGCCATAGTCGAGCAACCGCTTCGCCACATCCATGGCGGTGATCTGGTAGAGCCGGTTTTCCCGCTTCAAGGTGATGATGAATTCATGGCTGGCCCGGCGCATCGGATACGCCGCCTCGAATCCCGCCGCTTGCAAGCGCTTCATCAGGTAGTTCGCATTGAGCGCGGCGAATTCCGCCACCCGCACCATGCCCTCGCGGCCGAGCAGCCGCATGTAGACGTAGGCGCGCAGATTCACCCCGGCATTGCCCATGAAACCCGACAGCCGGCCGATGGACTGCGGCAAATCGCGCTCGGTCAACCATCGGAACCTCGCCCCTTCCTTGCCGACGATGGGCAGCGGCAAAAACGGCCGCAGGCGCGCGCCGACGCCGACCGCCCCGGAGCCGGGGCCGCCTCCGCCGTGCGGCGTCGAGAAGGTCTTGTGCAGATTCATGTGAATGACGTCGAACCCCATGTCGCCCGGGCGAACCTTGCCGAGAATGGCATTGAGATTGGCACCGTCGTAGTACAGAAGCCCGCCGGCTTCATGCACGATGCGCGCGACCTCGGTGATCTTGTGCTCGAACACCCCCAACGTGGAGGGATTCGTCAGCATGATGCCGGCGGTCGCGGGACCCACCGCGGCTTTCAACGCATCGACGTCGACGTCGCCGTTCGCATCGCAGGGAATCTCCTTGACCGTGCAACCGCACATCGCGGCGGTGGCGGGATTCGTGCCGTGCGCCGCCTGCGGCACGATGATCTCGGTGCGCCCCAAGTCGTTGTGCGCGCGGTGGTAGGCGCGAATCATGGCGACTCCCGCGAACTCGCCCTGCGCGCCCGCCATGGGCGTGAGGCTCACGGCCTGCATGCCGGTGATCTCCTGCAGCATCTCTTGCAGCTCGTACATGCACGCCATGAAGCCTTGCGGCTCGGGGCCGAGCGGATGTCTCCCCAGGAATTCCGGCAGCATGGCGAAGCTGTTGCACGCCTTCGGGTTGTACTTCATGGTGCAGGAGCCGAGCGGATAGAAGTGCGTGTCGATCGAGAAATTCATCTGCGAGAGCCGGGTGAAATGGCGCACCACCTGCAGCTCCGAGACCTCAGGCAGCGCGGGCGGGGCGGCGCGGCGCAAGTGCGCGGGAATCTCCGCGGATCCCGCGACTCGCGGCGGGTATTGCGTGACGGCTCCTCGTCCCGGCCTGCTCAATTCGAATATCAGCGGTTCTCTCGCTTGCAAATCGGCCATATGTTCCTCGCTAAGCCGCGGCGCGCGACGGATTCATGATGTCGGCCAGGGCGCCGGCATACGCGTCTATATCCGCGGCCGTTTTGGTTTCGGTGGCGCATATCAAAAGGGCGTTCCCCAGTTCCGGATAGCGCTCGCTGAGATCGAGTCCTCCGAAGATCCCACGGCGCGAGAGCGCGCCGAGCACCGGCGCCACCGGCCGATCCAGGATCAAGACCGATTCATGAAAGCGCGGCGCCGAAAAGGCCGGCCTGATGCCGGTGATCTTGCCCAGCGCCGCCGTCAATTCCGCCGTGCGCTGCATGCTGGCCGCGGCCACCCGCTCCAAGCCGGCGGCGCCCAGCAGCGACATGTAGATGGTCGCGGCTGTCACCAGGAGGCCCTGGTTCGTGCAGATGTTCGAGGTAGCCTTGCTGCGCCGAATGTGCTGCTCGCGCGCCTGCAAGGTCAGACTGAATCCGGGGCGCCCGTCCACATCGACGGTGCGTCCGACGATTCGCCCGGGCATTTGGCGCACGTACTGCATGCGTGTCGTCATGAATCCGAAGTAGGGCCCGCCCGCCGACAGGGGCACGCCGAGCGGCTGGCCCTCGCCGCAGACGATGTCGGCGCCGTGAACGCCGGCCTGCGGTGCACCCCACTCGCCCGGGGCTTTCAGCAGGGCCAGCGAGATGGGGTTGACCACCGCGATCACGAGAATCTTGTTCCGGTGCGCCCAGTCCGTCAGCCGGTCGACCTCTTCAAGGCAGCCGAAGAAGTTCGGCTGCTGCACCACCAAGGCGGTGATGTCCTGGCCGCTGTAGGGCTCGAGGGCCGCGAGCAGCGTGCGCCCCGCCGCTCGATCGAAATCCACGGGCTCAAATACGATGCCTTGATTGCCGGCGATCGATTGAGCCACCTGCGTGTAAGTGGGATTCACCGTGCGCGGTACGAGAATTCGCCGCGAATTCGCGGCGCGGTTGGCCCGCACCGCCATGAGACAGGCCTCCGCCAGTGCCGAGGCGCCGTCGTACAACGAGGCGTTCGACACTTCCATTCCGGTGAGCGCGCACATCATCGATTGATACTCATAGATCAATTGCAGGGTGCCCTGACTCGCCTCAGCCTGGTACGGCGTGTACGCGGAATAGAATTCGCCGCGGGTCGTGATGGCCCACACCGGCGCCGGGATGTGATGCTCGTAGGCTCCTGCGCCGATGAAGTTCAACGGCCGGCCGTCGGCGACCGCGCGCTCGGTCATCAGGCGTCCAAGCTCCATTTCGCCGAGCGCTGTCGGCACGCCGAGCGTGCCTGCCCGCAGCTCGCGCGGAATCTCATCGAACAAATCGTCGATCGACTGCACGCCGATCGCCGCCAACATGCGGGCGATGTCGTCGGGCGTGTGAGGGATGAATGCCATGCCGGCGGCTCCTTCAGTGGGCTTCGTCGGCCAGGTACTTCGCGTAGTCCGCTGCGCTCATGAGCGCAGCGTCGTCAACGGCCGCAGCCGTCTGTACGCGGAACAGCCACCCGGCCCCGTAAGGGTCCTGGTTGAGCAGCTCCGGTTGGCTCGCGAGCGCGGAATTGCTGGCCGTGACCTTGCCGCTCACCGGACTGTAGACATCGGAGGCCGCCTTGACGGATTCGACCACGGCGCAGGCTTCACCCGCCTTCACGGCGCGGCCCACATCCGGCACCTCGACGAATACCAAATCGCCGAGCGCACTTTGTGCATGTTCGGAAATGCCGATTTCCGCCGACCCGTTCTCCCTTAAGCGCACCCATTCATGGCTCTTGGTGTATCGCAAATCGCTCGGTATGTTGCTCAATGTAAACCCCTCATGGCTAAATCGGAATCAACGCCTTTCCGTGTCGCACGAACGGCGGTTTGACGACGCTCGCGGTGTGCAATTTTCCACGGATCTCGACCTGCACGCTGGGTGCGGCAGTTTTCGGCACGCGCGCCAGCGCAATGGAACGATTCAAGGTGGGCGAAAAGGTTCCGCTGGTGACTTCGCCGGCGGGCATGATTTTCTGATGGCCGCGCAGTACGCCGCGCTCCTCGAGGAGCAGACCGACGAGTTCCTGACCGCCGGCGCCGCGAAACCCCTCGAGCGCCCGTCGCCCGATAAAATCGCGCTCGACGGGCTCGAACGCCACCGTCCAGGCCAAACCCGACTCCAAGGGATGGTGGTTTTCGTCCATGTCGTTGCCATAGAGGTTCATGCCGGCTTCCAGGCGCAGGGTATCTCTCGCGCCGAGACCCGCAGGCTGAATATCTTGCCCGCGCAGCGCATTCCAAGCCTTGGCGGCATCGACGGCCGGCAGCATGACTTCGAAGCCGTCCTCACCGGTATAACCGGTCCGCGCGATGAACCACGAACCGAACTGCGCGCCGAAGAAGGGCGCAAGACTCATGGCCGAGGCGCGCCCGGCCGGCCCCAGCCCCGATGCCGCCAGCGTCTTCTCCCGCGCATTCGGACCCTGGATGGCGATCATCGCAAGGTCGTCGCGCTCGGCGACGTTCACGGCGAAGGGCTGTGCATGTCCGCGGATCCACTCCAGATCCTTGCCTCGGGTTCCGGCGTTGACCACAATCCGAAACCAGGTGTCCGACATGAAGTAGACGATGAGATCGTCGATCACGCCGCCGCCGGGCAGCAGCATGCAGGAATACAGCGCCTTGCCGGGGGATTTCAAACGGCCGACGTCGTTGGCCAACAGGCTGCGTAGAAACTCGCGGACTCGGGCGCCCTTCAGATCGACCACGCCCATGTGCGACACGTCGAACATGCCCGCGTCCCGGCGGACCGCGTGGTGCTCTTCGATCTGCGATCCGTAGTGCAGCGGCATTTCCCAGCCGCCGAAGTCGACGATTTTCGCGCCCTGCTGGACATGGGTGTCATAGAGCGCGGTCTTCAGGCCCATCGCAACCTCGCGGCAAAAGAACGAAGCGACACTGACACTTGCGTGCCATGCCCCTCTGTCCTTTTGACCTGAGAGATCGCGCGCCCTTGTGAGCGCTGCTCCCCTTCGGTGGATCACCCGATAACCGGGGCGACCGCTCTCCAGAGATCGCGAGAGTCTGCCGTTCGTGTGCCTGAGCGTTTCCGGGCGGTTGCGCCTTCGGCGGTCCTGATTGAAAGGACTCTCTCCAGACAGCTCTTATCGCGATGCGCGCATCATACACCAACGCCGATCCGGCAACGGGACCGAGGGCCTATCCGCCCGACTTCTTTGCCGGCCAGCCGAGTTTGATCAGTTCCGCGACGATGACGTCGCGATGATCGCCCTGAATCTCGATCACGCCGTCGCGCACCGTACCGCCGGATCCGCAGCGCTTCTTGAGCCGGGTGGCCAAGGAGTCGATGTCGGAGGGCGACATCGGCAACCCCACGATCGTCGTGACGCCCTTGCCCGCCCTGCCCTTGACCTCGCGTCCCACGCGCACCGTGGTGGGTTTGGCGGCGCCGGGGGCTCCCTTGGGGCACACGCATTCGCGCACCGGCCTGCGGCAGTTGGGGCAGAGGCTGCCGACTCCGGTTGAGTAAATGATTCGATCCGCCATTCCCGTATTATGCCGATGGGTTTTCGCATTCGCGAAGGGAGCATCATGGGCTTTACAGATTCTGTGTCATTGCACGGGCAGCACGTATCGCTCGTGCCGCTGGCGGCTTCGCATCACGACGACCTGGTCGAGGCGGTGAACGACGGCGAACTGTGGGAGCTGTGGTACACCACCATTCCGGGACCGGACGGCATGCGCGCTGAAATCGACCGGCGCCTAGGGTTGCAGGAACGAGGTTCGATGATTCCCTTTGCCGTCATCGATGAACCCACCGGCCAGGCGGTCGGCATGACCACTTTCATGAATATCGACGCGGTCAACCGGCACGTGGAAATCGGCTCGACGTGGTACCGCAAGCGTGTGCAGCGCAGCGCGCTGAATACCGAGTGCAAGCTGCTGCTCCTGACCCACGCCTTCGAGCGGCTGAATTGCATCGCCGTGGAATTTCGCACGCATTTTTTCAATCACCAGAGCCGTGCCGCCATCGAACGCTTGGGCGCAAAATTGGACGGGATATTGCGGCAGCATCAAATCGGGAGAAACGGCACCCTGCGCGACACCTGCGCGTACAGCATCCTGGATCGCGAGTGGCCGACGGTCAAAATGCATCTGGCGCATCGACTCGAACGGTAGTCTCCGACCGATCGGCCGGGAGCCCTGGTACGCGTCTAGACTGGCTCCTGGGCCCTGCAACTTTTCCCGGCCGGCGGTGTTTTGAGTCTAAACGAACACACACCCGTGCAACATCCATCCCCCGGCTCCGACCGATCAACCGAGTTCACGACCTTCATGCGTGCGTATCAGGATATGGTTTTTTCGACCGCGGCCCGCCTGGCAGGCGATGACGGGCAGGCGGAGGATATTGCGCAGGAGGTGTTCTTGAGAGCGTACGAGCATTTCGGCGATCTTCGGACCAGTCCGACGGCGGGCGGCTGGCTGAAGACGGTCGCCACCAATTTGGCCTTGAATTACCTGAGCCGCTACCGCAAGCGCTGGCGCATGTTCTCCGAACTGCGGTCGGCGGACGCGGACGAAGAGCCATCGGCGCCGGAATTGGGGCCGCCTCAATCGGACACCGCCCTCGCAGACTTGGGCGCGGAGCAGCGGCGCGCGCTCATCGACGGCGCACTGCGCCAGCTTCCCGAGCATCAACGCGTGGCGCTGGTGCTGTATCACTTCGAGGAACTGTCCTACGAAGAGATCGCCGCCAAACTCCATGCCTCACTTGCGAAAATCAAGACTGACATATGGCGTGCCCGCGCGGCCCTGATGCCCCTGCTGGAATCCCGCGGCATCACCGGCGGCAGCCTGGAAAACTGACACATGAACGAGAACGAGTCCCAAGACGAATTGGAACGGTTGATGCAAGGCGCAATGAAGGATTTGCCGCTGCGCCGGGCACCGGCAACGCTCGAAGCGCGTGTGCTCGGCGAGCTGGCACGGCGGGCCGCGCTCCCCTGGTGGCGGCGCAGTTTCGGGCACTGGCCGGTAGCCGCGCGCGCGGTCTTCGTCGTGATCTGCGCCGGTCTCATCAGGCTGGCCTTCCTGGAGGGCGCGGTTGCCGTGGCAGGCGTCCACTCGCTGCACGAATCCGGAGTATTGCCCCTGTCGTGGGTGCGCGATGTGGCGGTACTCGCGGCCGCGGCGGGGAACCTGATTGCGTTGCTGGCGCGCACGGCACCTCCGTCCTGGGTTTATGAAGGCATCGCGATTTGCGCGGTGCTGTATGCAGTTTTGTTCGGGGTGAGCGCCGCCGTATACCGCACGCTCTTCCTTCAGACTCACAATGGCAGGTGACTCAATCCCATGAATACCTTCATGCTGCGACGATTCATATCGGTGACGATGGTGTCGGCGGCGGCGCTGGCGCTGATCAGCTTGCTCGGCGCCACCGCTGCACAAGCGGCTGAACCGCCCGCAGCTGCCGACACCGCGGCGTCCGCCGCGGCGTCTACCGTCGAGGAAGCGGACGATCAACCCGACGACTGGCATGCACATCATCGGGCACGCCGCCATCATGGAAACGACAACGATCTGGTCAACATCGGTCATGATTCGACTTTGCGGGAGGGGGAAACGGCCGACTCCGTCGTGTCCGTGTTCGGTTCCTCCACCAGCGCCGGCAACGCCGGTGACGTCGTTTCGATTCTCGGGGACACCCGGGTCACCGGAGAGGTGAGCGACAGCGCCGTCGCCGTTCTCGGCAATACCACCATCGACGGTAAGGTCGCCGGCGACACGGTCACGGTGCTGGGCGATTTGGACCTCGGGCCGCATGCGGACATCGGCGGCGATGCCGTGGTCGTCGGCGGCAGTGTGCGACGCGACCCGGCTGCCGTGATCCATGGCTCCGTCCAAAACGTGCTCGGTGGCGACTTCGGCAGTTTTGGCTGGCTGCATGCCTGGGTGCGGCACTGCCTGCTCTACGGACGGCCGCTGGCCTTCGCGCCCGGGCTGGGCTGGGCATGGGGACTGGCGCTCGCCTGCCTGGCCCTCTACGTGGTCCTGGCGCTGATGTTTCGGGAGGGTCTTTCTAAATGCGTGCGCACCTTCGAGACGCAACCGGGTCACACCATCCTCGCCGGCTTGAGTGCCGCGCTGCTCACTCCCGTACTGCTGGTGTTGTTGTGCGTCACCGTGATCGGCATCGCGGCGGTGCCCTTTGTCGTATTTACACTCCTCTGCGTCAGCCTGTTCGGCAAGGCCGTCATGCTCGCGTGGCTGGGCGGCCGAATCACCGGCAAATCGGGTGCGGATAGCACGAGCCACCCCGCGGTGGCGGTATTGATCGGCGGCGCGGTGGTGTTGGTCCTGTACGTGGTGCCGATTCTGGGTTTTCTGGTCTACAAGATCCTCGGTTTCCTCGGATTGGGCGCGGTGGTCTACACCTTGATTCTGGCGCTGCGGGCAAACCGGGCCGCCAAGGACGGTCCCAGCGCCTCCACCGCCGGAGGCCAGCCTGCTTCGCCGCCGGCCGGCGAAGTACCGCTATCGGGCGCCGCTGCGGCGCAGGGCCCGGCGTTCTCAACGTCATCCGCAGCAACGGCTGCAGGCGCGGCTCCCAGTGAGGCGGCGGCCCCGGGCACCGGCGCAGGCGCAGGTGCCGGCGCAGGCGCAGGTGCCGGCGCAGGCGCAGGTGCAGGTGCAGGCGCAGGCGCAGGCGCAACCGCGGCTGCGGCCGCGGGCGCGGCAACGTCGGCCGCGCCACCGCCGGCGCAGCCGATCACTGCGGCATTACCCCGCGCCGGCTTTTGGATTCGCATGGGCGCGCTGTTTCTCGATTTCCTCTTGGTCGGTTTCGTCTTGAGCGTATTGCACACCCACCACTTCGAATTGATCGTATTGGCCGCCTACGGAGCGGTGATGTGGAAGGTGCGGGGCTCCACCATCGGCGGCATCGTGTTCGATTTGCGCGTCGTGCGCCTGGACGGACGGCAGGTCGACTGGGAGACCGCTATCGTGCGGGCGCTCAGCTGCTTCCTGTCCATGGTGGTGGTCGGCCTCGGATTTTTCTGGATAGCCTTCGACCAGAACCATCAGGCCTGGCACGACAAAATCGCCGGGACCGTGGTGGTGCGCGTGCCCAAGGGCGTCCCCCTGGTATAATTGGGGCATGATTTCACGAAGAATCTCTCTAGGCGTAAAAGTAGGCACGGTGACCATCGGGGGGAAGGCCCCGATCGTCGTGCAGTCCATGACCAACACCGATACCGCGGATATCGACGGCACGGTGGCGCAGGTCAAAGCACTGGCGCGTGCCGGCTCCGAGCTGGTCCGGGTCACGGTCAACAACGACGAGTCAGCGGCGGCCGTACCGCACATACGCGACCGTCTGGACGCCATGAATGTCCGCACCCCCCTGGTGGGCGATTTTCACTTCAACGGCCACAAGCTGCTCAAGGCGCATCCGGCCTGCGCGCAGGCGCTCTCCAAATTGAGAATCAACCCGGGCAATGTCGGCCGCGGCAGCAAGCGCGATCCGCAATTTGCGGAAATGATCGAAACCGCCTGCAGGTATTCGAAGCCGGTCCGCATCGGCGTGAATTGGGGCAGCCTGGATCAGGACTTGCTCACTCGGATGATGGATGAGAATTCGAAGCTCGCGGCGCCGCTCACGGCCATCGAGGTGATGCGCGAAGCCATCGTGGTGTCGGCGCTGGACAGCGCCAAGCGCGCAGAGAGCCTCGGGCTCAAGTCCGACATGATCGTGATCAGCGCCAAGGTGAGCGGCGTGCAGGACTTGATCTCCGTCTATAGCAATCTGGCGGCGCGCTGCACCTACCCCTTGCACCTGGGGCTTACCGAAGCCGGCATGGGCAGCAAGGGCATCGTGGCCTCCACGGCCGCCATGGGGGTGCTGCTCCAGCAGGGCATCGGCGACACCATTCGCGTCTCCCTGACCCCCGAACCCGGTGGGGACCGCACGCAGGAAGTGATCGTCGCCCAGGAGATTCTCCAAACCATGGGATTGCGCGCGTTCACGCCGATGGTGATCGCCTGCCCGGGCTGCGGCCGCACCACCAGCACGTATTTCCAGGAACTCGCGCAGAAGATTCAGAACCACATCCGCCACCGCATGCCGGAATGGCGCAAGCGGCACAGCGGCGTCGAAGACATGTCCGTGGCGGTCATGGGGTGCGTCGTCAACGGTCCCGGCGAAAGTAAGCATGCCAACATCGGCATCAGCCTGCCCGGCACCGGAGAGAACCCGGTCGCACCGGTGTACGAGGACGGCGCAAAAACCGTGACGCTCAAGGGCGAGCGGATCGCCGAGGAATTCCAGGAGCTCGTCGAGCGCTACATCGAGCGCACCTATGCCAGGAATCCCAGGGAGCCCAGCTAGTCGTCAGGAGGCCGGCCTTCGTGAAGGAATTGTCCGCCCGCAAATGCATGCCCTGCGAAGGCGGTGTGCCGCCGTTGACTCCCGATCAGGCCAAGGTGTTTCGCAAGCAACTGCACCCGGACTGGCAGATTTCCGAGGATTCGAAGAGCCTGAAGCGCTCGCTCAAATTCAAGGACTTCTACCGCACCATGAGCTTCGTCAACGCGCTGGCGCACATCGCCAACACCGAGGACCATCATCCGGATTTGGAGCTGGGCTACAACTACTGCCGCGTCACCTTCTCGACGCATTCCATCGGCGGGCTGTCCGAGAATGATTTCATTTGCGCGGCCAAGCTCGATAGAATTTAAATGCGCTACGCCATATCCATGCGCTTCGCGCAACTTTCAACGGGGTCGATGCGACCCCGTCCCTGCATCCGCCTTCAAGAACGCCGGAAGGTCGCCGATCAAACCTAGGGCGCGTTGCGCCAGCCGGCGCTTGATGAAGGACGCCTTGCCCACCACACTCAAGCCCGCGGCGCGCATGCCGCGGGACACGGGATCCGCGCTCGAGAATAGCTGCTCCATGGCGTCCAAGGCGCCGGCGGCCAGGAGATTCTCGCTGCGGCGCCGGCGCTCGTAACGTCGCAGCAGCGCATGCTCGCCGAAAAAACCATCCGTACCTGCCTGTCCCAGAACGTCGGCAAGCGCGGCGCAGTCGAGCAATCCCAGATTCAAGCCCTGCCCGGCCAAGGGGTGCACCACATGCGCGGCATCGCCCAAGAGCACGGCGCGCGGCCGCACGTAGTCCAAGGCGTACTGCAGCTGCAGCGGAAAATAAGCCCGCTCGCTCGACAATTCACAATTGCCCAAGACCTCACCGCTCGCCGCCGTCAACGCGGCGCCGAAGGCCGCGGGGTCGAGCGCGCGCAAACGCGCCGCCTCGGGAAGCGCTGCGCTCCACACGATGGATGAGCGGCCGTCCGACAGCGGCAGGAAGGCCACCGGGCCGGTGCCGAGGAAGCGCTGCCAGGCGGTGTTGCAGTGAGGCTTGGCGGTGCGCACATGCGCCACCAGCGCGTCCTGGTGATAGGCATGGCCGGCGGTCTCAATGCCGAGAAGCTCCCGGGTCTTCGACTTCGGTCCGTCCGCGCCGATCAGTAGCTGACTCGACAGTTCCCGCCCGTCGCTCAAGGCAATGGTGATGCGGGCATTGTCGGCGGCCGCCCGGGCGAGAGCGCCCTCGAGCAGCACGGCGCCGGCGGTGCGCGCGGCTTGCAGACACTGCCATTGCAGGGCCTGCCCGTCGACGATGAATCCGAGATTCGGCTCGCCGATCTCCGCGCAGTCGAAGCGCAGAGACCCCTTCCCATCCGGTTCACCGGCCGCATCCCAGACGCACATGCGCTCGTACGGATGCACGCGCTGCGGCGGCAGCGATTCCCAAATTCCGCAGGCGCGGAGCAGTCGCTCCGACGCGCGGCTCAAGGCGAACACTCGCAAATCCCAATCGGCATCCGCCGGCGCGGCCGACGCGAACCGATCCGCCACGAGAGCCACCCGTCCCGGCGCGCTCAACTTGCGCTCGAGAAGCAGGCCGGCCATGACCGCGCCGATGACGCCGGCACCCACGATGACCACATCGAAGTCGAGCGTTGGGCGTGCGCTCATCGCAAGGCCACGCCGCGCGCCAGCTTCGGTACTCGCGCGCCGCCCGAGGCGCCGGTGCTCAAGCGGGACAACGCGGCCTTGGCGGGAGGCAGCAAGTCGAAGGCCAGGAGCCCCACGTTGCGCAGGCGCTGCACCGCGCGCAGAGGATTGGCGAACATTCGAACCAGGCCGTCGGTGAACGCGATGACACCGCCGCGGTCGGCCGCTCTCCAGGCATCGTATTCGGCCAGCAAACTCGAGGCCCCGGCGTCGAACGCGGCATCATGCCGCCGCTCGGCAAGGAGTTCGGCCAGGGTCGCCACATCGCGCAAGCCTAAGTTGAATCCCATTCCCGCGACCGGGTGCAACCCCTGCGCGGCATTGCCGATGATTACGCAACGCGCTGCGCTGGTGCGCAATGCGCGGGTGAGCGAGAGCGGATACGGCACCCGGCGGCCCACCTTGAGAAATCGCCCCAGGCGAAATCCAAATCGCCTCTGCAGCTCGGCCAGAAACTCCGCGTCGCTCCACCCCATGGCCGATTCCGCCATGGCCTTGCTCAGAGTCAGTACGAGGGTGCACCGGCCTCCCTCGACAGGCAGCAGCGCCAGCGGCCCGCTGCCGGTGAATCTCTCGTAGGCCACGTGGTCGTGGAAGCGCTGCGGCAGCACCGTGGTGATGACCGCGGTCTGCTCATAGTCGCGGAATTCCGCATCAACGCCGAAGGCGCTGCGCACCGCCGAGTGCACGCCGTCGGCGGCCACCACCAGCCTGGCATCGATCGTCGCCGTGGCGCCGCCCTGCGCGATCTCAAGCTGCACCCGGTCCTCGGCCGCGTTCACGCGCGACACTTCCGCGGGACAGTGGATGTGAATGCCGGCGCCGGCGCCCGCGTCAGAGAGCGCACCGGAGCGAAGGCGCGACCAGAGCGCCTGCCCCAGCGTGCGATTCGGGACCACATGACCCATCGCGGCAAGCCTAAGTTCGGACGCATCGATGCGCGCAAAGCCGAAGTGCCCCTGATCCGAGACGTGGATCTTGCGAATCGGGGTCGCCGACGCCTCCACACCCGCCCACACGCCCAAGGTCTCGAGGATGCGGCGGCTGCCGTTCGACAGCGCCGTGGTGCGCTCATCGAAGCTCGGCTGCGATGCAGAATCGTGGGCAACCGCTTCCACCACGGCGACCTTGAGCCCCAGTGGCGCCAGCGCCACGGCGAGGCTGGCGCCAACCATGCCGCCGCCCACCACGGCGACATCGAATACCGCCGGGGTCGCCTGCGCCGTCATGCGGCCTGCACCAAGGCCTCGATCGCCTCCGGGGTCTTCTCCAGCGCCGCGGTCAGCACTTCCGGGCCGCCGCCGGTGACCAGCACTTCATCCTCGATGCGAATACCGATGTTCCAAAATTCCTTCGGCACGCGCGGCGACGGACGAACGTAAATTCCCGGCTCCACCGTGAGCACCATCCCCGGCTCCAGCACCCGCCATTCGCCGCCCACCTTGTAGTCGCCCACATCGTGCACATCCAACCCCAGCCAGTGCCCGGTGCGGTGGCTGAAGAACTGCAGGTAGGCCTCGGTCTTGATCAGCGCGGCGACCTTCCCTCTCAGCAGCCCCAACTTGACCAGCCCCTGGGTAATCACACGCACCGCCGCCTCATGCGGATGATTCCAATGGTTTCCGGAGCGCACCTTGTCGATCGCCTCGAGCTGCGCCTCGAGCACGATTTCATAGATCGCTCGTTGCGGCGGCGTGAAGCGGCCGCCGATCGGAAAGGTACGCGTGATGTCCGAAGCGTAGTAATCATGCTCGCAGCCCGCATCGAGCAGCAGCAAATCGCCGTCGCACAGCGGTTGATCGTTGTCGCGATAGTGCATCACGCAGGTATTGGCGCCGCTGCCGACGATGGGGTAGTAGGAAATGTCCGCGTTGTGCGAGCGAAACTCGTGCAGCACCTCGGCCATGACCTCGTACTCCATGCGCCCCGGCCGGGCAAAGCGCATTGCGCGGCGATGTGCGCCCACGGAGATCTGAGCGGCGCGCCGTAAGCTCGCCTGCTCGGCGCGGCTCTTGTACAGCCGCATATCGTCGAGCACATGCCTCAAGGCGACGAATTCATGGGGCGCGCCCGCGGCCTGGCGTGCCTGCACCCGCAGACCGTTGACCCAATTGAGGACATGGGGATCGAATTCCGGATGCGTGCCCATGGAGTAGTACACCTGCGAGCGCGCCTCCATCAAGCCGGGCAGGATCTCATCGATGTCCTCGATCGGAAAGGCGTCGTCCGCCCCGTAACGCTCGACGGCGCCGTCGGTTCCCGCCCGCGCGCCGTCCCAGGATTCACGCAAGGCGTCGTGCTCGCGGACGAATAGCAGGTATTCGGCCTGAGGACGGCCGGGTACCAGCACCGCCACGGCGTCCGGTTCCGGGAACCCACACAGGTAGTGGAAATGGCTGTCCTGCCGGTAGGCGTACTCGATGTCGCCGTTGCGATGGCGCACCGGCGCCGCCGGCAGGATCGCGATGGCATCCTTGCCTATCATGCGCATGAATTGGCGCCGCCGGCGCGCGAACTCCTTGCGATCCATCAATGCAGCCGCTGCTGCGCCGGGTAGACCTGTCGGCGAAGCGGCAGTAGTTCCTCGTAGACGACCTGGGCGGCGACCCGGATGAACTCGACCAATTCCGCATAGGCCTGCTCGTTGGATTCGTCGGCTTCCGCATCGTCGCCGGTCGCCCGCGAGATCTCGGTGAAATCCCGCACGATCTCCCCGACATCGCCGGACAGCGCCTCGAGATCCGAAATATGTCCAGTCCCCAGGCCGTAGAGAAACCCGGTACACCACAGCGCGAGCGCATTGGCGCGCCCGTTGAGCGGCTGCTCGTCGTCGGGCAGCAGGGGCTCGAATTCCATGCCCTGCTCGCCGAAGGACGTCGCGGTGGCCGTGAACACTCTTTCGATCATGGCCGCCGACTCATCGGACAGGGCCGCGCCGTCCGGTAGGATCTCATTGACCCAGTCTTGCATCTTGTAGGGCGACATCGAACACAGCGCGCCGCACAACGAACCGTGCGCCTCGGCGGCATCGGCCAGACTGCCGGCCGTGGCCAGGACGTCTTCGAAGTCCTTGAATCGAATATCCGCGATCACCATTCCTTCAATGATACCGCAGGAGGGCCCTCAGCCGCCCTTTGCATTGCGCCAAGTCGCGCTCTATATTGTGTCTCCATGAACGAAGCCAACCCCAAGTCAGCGGTAGAACTCGAACTGAAACGGCTGGAGAAGAGGCTCGAAGACCTCATCGTAACCGTCAGCCAGATCAAGGAAGAAAACCGCGCGTTGAGGCAGCGGCAGGAAACGTTGACCTCCGAACGCGCCGGCCTGCTGCAAAAGAACGAGCAGGTGCGCGCGCGGGTCGAGGCGATGATCGGCCGATTGAAGTCGATGGAGCAGGCATGAGCGACAACCAGGCGCGGGTCAGCGTTCGGATACTCGAGAAGGAGTATCACATCACCTGCCCCATCGAAGAGCGCTCCGATCTGCTCGACTCGGCGGAATTTCTCAACATGAAAATGCGCGAGATCCGCGACAGCGGCAAGGTCGTGGGTCTCGACCGAATCGCGGTGATTGCCGCCCTCAACATGGCGAATGAGTTGATTCGCTTCCGCAACCGTGACACCAATCTCGATTCGGACGTCGGCGGGCGCTTGCGAATCCTGCGCGAGCGCGTAGAGTCGGCTTTGGAGAAGGGCCGACAGCTCGAGCTTTGAGGCTCCCCTCTTCGGACGATTAATTTTGGCGCTGCCTGCGGTGTTCGATGCGGATCGGGTTACCTCTCGACCCTAAGTTTTAAACCCCAGGGGCCATTGCTTGCTGGCAACATTGTGCAAGTCCGCCTCGAGCGGAAAGCCTTAAGTGCCGCAGTTAGCCCCACCTGTTGCTCAGGTCGGGAGCAACGGTCCAAAACGGCATTTGCGGGTAGCGCCATCTCCATTCGATGAAAGCGAACTTACGTAAACACCTGCGCGCGCAGCGGCGCGCTTTGAGCGCCGCCGATCACGGGCGACGCTCCGGGCTGGCCGCCAAGGCGGTGAGCGGGTTGCCGGCATTCAGGTCCGGCAAACGCATTGCGCTATACCTGCCGTTCGACCGGGAGGCGGACACCGCCGCATTGATCGGCGCGGCACGGCGCCGGGGAGTGCGCGTGTACGTGCCCGTCATCGTCGATCGGCGCCATGGGCGAATACGCTTCTATCCGTTCTCCGGCAAGACTCGGCCCGGCACATTCGGGATCGCCACGCCCAAGCGCTGGGCGCGCCCCGTTGCGCCTCGATGGATGAACCTGATCGTCATACCCTTGGTCGGCGTGGATGCCGGGGGTCGGCGATTGGGAATGGGCGGCGGGTTCTACGATCGAGCGCTGGAGTTTCGCCGCCGCCGCGGCCGCTGGCCCGGACCTCGCCTGGTCGGACTCGCGTTCGATTGCCAGCGCACCCAATCCGAGTTCGCCGATCCTTGGGACATCAACCTGGATTCTCTGGCGACGGAATCCGGACTCGAACACTACCCTGCGAGCACCACCCCATGAACCATTGGCTACTGAAATCCGAACCGGACAGCTTCAGCATCGACACTCTCAAGGCGGCGCCCAAACAGACCACCGCGTGGGACGGAGTGCGCAATTTTCAGGCGCGCAACATGCTGCGGGACTCTATGAAAAAGGGCGATTTGGCGTTTTTCTATCACTCCAGCTGCGACGTTCCCGGAATCGCCGGCATCGTCAGCATCGCGAAGCAGGGCTACCCGGATAAGACCGCCTTCGATCCGAAGCATCATCACTACGATGCCGATTCCAAGGAGGATGCGCCCCGCTGGTTCGTGGTGGACGTGAAGTTGGTGCGCAAACTCGAGCGCGTCATCACGCTCGATGAGCTGCGGCGGCATGCGGCGAAGCAGCTGAAGGACTTCGTTCTGCTGCGTCGTGGGAATCGTCTGTCGGTGATGCCGGTATCGAAGAAGGATTGGGATTTCGTTCTCACTCTCGAGTGAGGTCGCTCACATCGCTAGCACATCGATGCAAGAAGAGCGACGTATTGCTTGTAAATTAATTATTCGTGTATATACTCGGACCCCGGACTAACCCGATAACGGAGTTTCTATCATGGCAGCGAAAGCAAAGAAGGCGAAGAAGAAGGTAGCTAAGAAAAAGGCCGCTAAGAAAAAGTAAGCCTTCGAAAGTAATCAACTGTGCCCGCGTAAGCGGGCACAGTTGTTTTTGAGGTTCGGATTCTCGTGTCACTGGAAAAGAAACGTCGCGCCGCAGAAGCCGCTCTCGCCTACGTAGAGGACGGGATGGTGCTCGGGATTGGTTCGGGCTCCACCGTCGCCCAGCTCGTGGAAGCCTTGAAATACAGCAAAATACGCCTCGAAGGCGCGGTGTCGAGTTCGCGCCAAACCTCCCTGGCGCTCGAGGCGGCGCACATCCCGGAACTGGATCTCAATTTTGCCGGACCCTTGAGTCTCTGTATCGACGGCGCGGATGAGGCCGTCCGGAACGGCTCGCTGATCAAGGGTGGGGGCGCCGCGCTCACTCGCGAGAAGATCGTCGCCGCGGCCTCGGCAAAGTTCGTCTGCATCATCGACGACAGCAAGCTGGTCGCTACCCTGGGCAAGTTCCCTCTCCCGGTCGAGGTGATTCCGATGGCCCGCTCCTACGTCGCGCGCCGGCTCGTGGCGATGGGCGGGCAGCCTGTCTGGCGCGAGGGAGTGGTCACCGACAACGGCAACGTCATCCTGGACGTCCATAACCTGCGGCTCGACGACCCGGTGGATTTCGAAACTTCCGTGAATCAAATCGCGGGGGTGGTGACCGTCGGCTTGTTCGCCCGGCGGCGCGCCGACGTCCTGATCGTGGCGGGCGACGACGCAGTCGAGACCCTGATCTGCACCGCCCCTTGAGCCTGCGCGTGGCCGCGAGCGCGGCGGCGGCGAGACGGGTTAGATTTCCAGCCGGGTGCCTATTTCGATCACTCGGCTGGGAGGCAGGCCGTAATAATCCGCAATCACCTGTGCGTTCCGCGCCATCTGCATGAACGCTCGGCGCCGCAGCGGGGGCAGATCGGAGCGCCGTCCCGGCAGTAGTTCTTCACGGCTCAGGAAGTACGTCGTGCTCTCGGGTTCGTAGGGGATGCCGTACACTTCTGCCTCCCGCAATATCTCCGTGATGCTGGGCTTCTCCATGAAGCCGACCTGCGCCACCACCCTCACGATTCCCTCGCACACCGGGGTCACGGTCAGCCGCTTGGAGGAGGCGATTCGCGGCTGTTCGCGGGTGACCACCGTCAACAGGACCACATGCTCGTGGATGACGCGGTTGAACTTTAGGTTGTTGAGCAGCGCGCGCGGTATGCCCGAGGCCTTCGCATCGATGAAGATGGCCGTGCCGCCCACGCGCACCGGCGGATCGCGCTTCAATTCTTCGAGAAAGTCGCGCACCGGTTTCTGCTCGCGCAGCATGCGCATCATGACCGAGGCGCGCCCGCTCTGCCACGTCTGCATCAGCCAGTAGATGATCAGTCCGGACACGAGCGGCAGCCAACCGCCGTCCCCGAGCTTGGTCAGATTGGCCAGCAGGAAGGCGATGTCGACGACGAACAGCGCCGAGAGGCCCGTCCGGAGCCAGCGGGACTCCTTGCCCGTGCGCGACTTGATCAGGCTCAAGGTCAACGGCGTCACTATCGTCATGGCGCCCGAGACGGCGAGGCCGTAGGCGCCCGCCAGGGCCGCCGAGCTGCCGAATCCGAATACCAATGCGAGCGAGGCGGCCATGAGGATCCAATTCATGGTCGGCACGTAGATCTGCCCGGCGTTGTCCGCCGAAGAATGTTCGACCCGCAGCCGCGGCAGCAACCCCAGGCTCACCGCCTGAGTGGTCACCGAAAAGACGCCCGAGATCACCGCCTGCGATGCGATGACGGTGGCCGCCGTCGCGAGCACGACCAGGGGCAGCAGCGACCAGGCGGGAGCCATCAGGTAGAAGGGGTTGCTGATGGCCGCCGGGTTCTCGATCAGCAGCGCGCCCTGGCCGAAGTAGTTGAGGACCAGCGCCGGCATCACGATGCAGATCCAGCCGAGACGAATCGGCGCCTTGCCGAAATGCCCCATGTCGGCGTACAGGGCCTCGCCACCGGTGACACTGAGGAAAGCGCCGGCAAGGACCGCGAGAGCGCCCACCTTATGCTCCGTGATCAAACCCAGTGCACGCGTCGGATCGAGCGCCAACAGCACGCCGGGCTCCCGCACGATCCAACTGGCACCCATCACCGCCAAGGTCGCGAACCACCCCAACATCACGGGGCCGAAAACCTTGCCTACCGAGCCCGTGCCGTGACGTTGAATCAAGAATAGTCCGACCAGCACCAGGATGGTGATGGGCAGAACCGGAATCTGCGCGTCCGGCGCCGCCACGTGCAGACCTTCCACCGCACTCAATACCGAGATCGCCGGCGTAATGGCGCCGTCGGCAAAGAACAGCGAGGCGCCCAATATCCCTAAGGTCCCATAGAGCCGGCGCCGCGGACTTTCACGCGCGGTGTTGATCACCAACGCGGTCAGAGCGAGCACTCCGCCTTCGCCCTTGTTGTCCGCGTTTAGAACCACACTTACATACTTGAGCAGGATGACGAGGACGAGGGACCAGAAAATCAGCGACAGCACGCCAAGCACGTGTTCCGGGGTGACGGCAATGCCGGGACCGGTGAAGCAGGCCGACACGGTGTAGAGGGGACTCGTGCCGATATCGCCGAACACGACACCGAGCGCAGCGAGCGCCAATGGCGCCAGCCGTCCACTCGAATTGCGTTCGCCCGACATGATTATCCGTGCATCGTTGAGAAAAGGGCCCACGGCTGGGCCCTATATGGCTGGGGGACTAGGATTCGAACCTAGGTAAACGGTGTCAGAGACCGTTGTCCTACCACTAGACGATCCCCCAGAATATCGTCGATGCGCTACGCGCGAATCTACGGGGTCGAGACGACCCCGTCCGGAGAAATCCCTACGCGTTTAGCGTTTGGAGAACTGCGTGCCGCGACGCGCTTTACGGCGACCGACCTTCTTGCGTTCCACCTCACGCGCATCGCGCGTGACGAAACCGGCCTTACGCAACGGCGACCTCAAGGTCTCGTCGTACGCCATGAGCGCACGGGTAATGCCGTGACGAATCGCGCCGGCCTGACCGGTGATTCCGCCGCCCTCGACGTGCGCGTCGACATCGAATTTGCCGTCGAGCTGCACCGCGCCGAAGGGTTGCTGCACGATCATGCGGCCGGTTTCACGGCCGAAGAACTCATCGAGGGTTCGCCCGTTGATCGATACCTTGCCCGTTCCCTGACGGAGATAGACTCGCGCGCTCGAAGTCTTGCGGCGGCCGGTGCCGTAGAAGGAATTGGCGGCTGTGCTTGATGCCATGTGTCAGTCCTTAAATCTTAGAGTTCCAGCGCCTTGGGCTGCTGTGCTTGATGTGGATGATCCTTGCCGCCGAATACGTGCAGCTTCTTGTACATGCGCCGGCCCAGAGGGCCCTTCGGCAGCATGCCCTTCACTGCGAACTCGACCGCGCGCTCCGGGTGCTCCTGCAGCAGCTTGCCGAGTGCAATGCTCTTCAGGTTGCCGACGTAGCCGGTGTGCTGATGGTAGAACTTGTCGGTGAGCTTGGCGCCCGTGACCTTCACCGTGCCCGCGTTGATCACGACGATGTGATCGCCCAAATCCTGGTGGGGGGCGTAGTTGGGCTTGTGCTTGCCCTTCAATCGGCGTGCGATTTCCGATGCCAGACGGCCCAGAGTCTTGCCTGACGCGTCGACCAGGAACCAGTCGCCACGGGTCTCTTCAGGCTTGGAGAATACGGTGTACATGAAAAATACTCAGCTGTTTCAGGTCGTTAACGAAAGGCGCGAAAGTGTACAGAAGGGCGGGCACAGATGCCAGTCCCGCGCTCCCAACGGGGCGCCTATAATATAGTGTGGCCATGGAAACTCGCAGGTTAAGCATAATCGACCGCTGCTTGGGGGAAATAGACAAGGCAATCAAGACGTTAAGCGCGCCGGCCCGCGCTTCTCGCGTCGCCCCTGCCCCGGCGGAGGAACCCCTCGATGCGGTGCAGCGCTCGCGGTCCGCCCGCCTCATGCGAGTCAACCATTCGGGCGAGGTGGCCGCCCAGGCTCTCTACCACGGCCAGGCGCTGACCGCGGGCGATGCCGCCGTTGCGGCTGCCATGTACCGCGCGGCGGCCGAGGAAACCGACCATCTCGCGTGGTGCGAATCGAGGCTGCGCGAGCTTGGAGGCAGGACCAGCCTGCTGAACCCGCTTTGGTATGCGGGATCCTTTGGCATCGGCGCCCTCGCGGGGGTCCTTGGGCGCGGCGCCAACTTAGGGTTCGTCGCCGAGACTGAGCGCCAGGTGGAAGCCCACCTGCGCGGCCATTTGGAGCGCTTGGGGGCGGCGGACGGGCGCAGCCGCGCCATACTCGAACAGATGACCCACGATGAGATGCAGCATGGCGCCCAAGCGGTCTCGATGGGGGCCGCGGAGCTGCCGTTTCCGGTGCGCGCAGCCATGCGCCTGACCGCCCGCCTCATGACGGAGGGTTCGTATTGGCTGTAGGCCAAACCCGTTAGTGCTTGCGATTCCGGGACTTATGTAATAAAACGTGCGCCAGCACAGGCGTTTCACCGACGACAAGAAAAACCTTAGGAGAGACCATGGAAGAAGGGGCAAAAGCCTTAAGCGATATCCCAGCGATCAATCGTTTCTTGAGCTACTGCCGGATTCGGACAGTCCCTTCCAAGACCGTGATCATCCATGCCGGCGATTTGCCGGACATCCTGTACTACATCATTTCGGGCTCGGTCGAAGTCATGATCGAGGACGAGGACGGCAACGAAATGGTGCTGGCCTACCTCAACAAGGGCCAGTTCTTCGGAGAAATGGGCCTGTTCTACGAACAGCCGACTCGCAGCGCCTGGGTGCGGACCCGCCAGCAATCGGAACTCGCCGAAATGACGTATCCGCGCTTTCGGCAAATCGCCGCCGAAAGCCCGGGATTGATCTTCGAGCTGGCCACGCAGTTGGCGACCCGGCTTGATCGAACCAATCGCAAGTTGGGCGATCTTGCCTTCGTCGATGTGACCGGCCGCGTCGCGCACGCCATCATGGATTTATGCGGGGAGCCGGATGCGATGACGCATCCGGAGGGCATGCAAATCAAGGTGAGCCGGCAGGAGCTTTCACGCCTGGTGGGGTGCTCGCGCGAAATGGCGGGACGCGTCCTCAAGGTGCTGGAAGAACAGGGTCTGTTGCGGGCAACGGGCAAGACCATCGTCGTGTTCAACGCCCGCCCGAAGGTCAAGACGCGGCCGTTGATCGTACCGGTGAAAGCCGGCGCGGGCGGCACCCCGCAGCCCAAGGCCACCCACACCGAAACGCACGATGACGACGATGATGATGACGACGACGAGGACGACGAATAGCGGCTAGGACGACGCCTCGGCGCCCAGCGCTATTTGCGCACGCATGGCCCTGATGGTGGCTGCGTAGTCGCTGCTTCCGAATATGGCGGAGCCGGAGACGAAGGTGTCCGCGCCGGCTCTCGCGATCTGCGCCGCATTCTCGACCTTGACGCCGCCGTCGATTTCCAGACGTATGTCGCGCCCGCTGTCCCGAATGCGCGCCCGCGCCTCGACGAGCTTGTGCAGAGCCTCGGGAATGAACTTCTGGCCGCCGAAGCCCGGATTGACGGACATCACCAATATGAGATCGATCTTGTCCATCACGTAATCCAGCCAGTTCAAGGGCGTCGCCGGATTGAACACCAGGCCAGGCTTACACCCGGAATCTCTGATGAGTTGGATCGTGCGGTCCACATGCTGGGTCGCTTCGGGATGAAAGCTGATGGAGCTCGCCCCCGCCTCCGCAAAACTTGGTACGAGCCGATCCACCGGCGAAATCATCAAGTGCACATCGATGGGCGCCTTGATTCCCGCCTTGCGCAAGGCTTCGCAAACCAGGGGCCCGACGGTGAGGTTGGGTACGTAGTGATTGTCCATCACGTCGAAGTGGATCCAATCGGCGCCGGCGGCGAGCACCGCATTCACTTCCTCGCCCAGGCGCGAGAAATCCGCGGACAGTATCGAGGGCGAGATTATCATCGCCATTCAGCTCTCTCCTTCATCTCATGCCGCGCGCCGCGCGGATTCCCTCATAGGCCTCTTGGATGCGCTGGGTTTTTTCCTTCGCCATTTGCGCCATCGACTCGGGCAATCCGTTGGCCACCAGTTTATCAGGATGATGGCGGCTCATTTGCCGCCGATACGCCTTGGTCACTTCCTGATCGGTGAGATCCGAGTCGATTTCCAGTTCCGCGTAGCACTCCGCCAGCGAATCCGCGGCGCTGGGGCCCGCCGGGGTCTGCTGCGCCTGTCGTGCCCGCAGCGCCGCCTCCATGTACGCGAACTCCAGACCCGACATCCCCAGGCGCTCGGCCACTCGCGTCAATATCGCACGCGCCGGCGGCGACATGCCGTTACCCGCCAGCGCCGCGCGCAGCTGCAGCTCCATGAATGCGCGCAACAGGTCGTGGCGCTGGCCGCAGGCCTCGCGGAGCCGCTCGATGCTCAATCTTGCGTCGTAAGCCGACGACTTGCCGGCGCGAAATCGTTCGATCGCAATGGCGGTCTCGCGCGGCCCCAGATTGAGTTCATGCATGAGCCGCCGAGCCGCGTCGATCTCGGCCTCGGACACCCGGCCATCGGATTTGGCGACGTGACCCATCATCTCGAACGCCGTGCGGAAGAACTCGTCGGATATCGACAGGCCCCCCGCCGCGGCCCCATGCGGGGAGGACTGCCAGCCACCCGGCCGGCCCCTCAAAACCCCGCTCTGATCGAGCATGTGCCCGATAATGGCGCCCATCACCGCACCCCAGACGGTGTGCGTGACCATGAGGCCGATGACCGCGCCAAAAAACTTGCCTTTCCAACTCATTCGCGTTGACCTATCTTTCCTGTCCCGCCACAATCGCCGGCCTTCCACCCCTCAATTTTAGCAGTCGGCACGCCGCGCACGTATGCAACAGATCTCGCAATCGTCACCGCTCTTCGAGTCGCGCCTGCGCGGCTTGAAGAAGATCCACCAGGGAAAGGTGCGCGACATCTACGACATAGATTCGGAGCATATGCTCATCGTCACCACCGATCGCCTGTCGGCTTTCGATGTCGTGCTGCCGGACCCGATCCCGTTCAAGGGCGAGGTCCTCACGCAAATCTCGTTGTTCTGGTTCGCCAAGACCCGGCATCTGGTGGACAACCATCTCTCCGCTGTTCGGATCGAGGATGTCGTGGCCGACGCCGATGAGCGGGCGCTGCTGGCCGGCCGATCCATGGTGGTAAGGAAGCTGAAGGCGCTGCCGATCGAAGCGGTGGTGCGCGGCTACCTCATCGGATCGGGTTACAAGGACTACAAGCTCCACGGCTCGATATGCGGCATCTCGCTGCCTGCCGGGCTGCAGATGGCGGACCGGTTGCCCGAGCCGCTGTTTACGCCGGCCTCGAAAGCTCCGGCCGGCCAGCACGATGAAAATATCGACTTCGACGCCATGGTGAAGGCGGTCGGACGCGACTACGCGACCGGCATTCAGCGCATCGCTCTCGACCTCTATCGATTCGCGGCGGAGCACGCGCGTCAAAGAGGCATACTCATCGCCGACACCAAGTTCGAGTTCGGCGTCGACAAGACCGGGCGACTGGTGCTGATCGACGAAGCGCTGACGCCGGACTCCTCGCGCTTCTGGCCGATGGAATCGTACAAGCCGGGGATCAGCCCGCCGAGTTTCGACAAGCAATTCGTGCGCGACTACCTGGAGTCCTTGGATTGGAACAAGAAACCTCCGGCGCCCCATCTGCCGCCCGATATTTTGGCCCGCACCAGCGGCAACTATCGCGAGGCACTTCGGCTCCTCACCGCCTGACGCTGCTGACCGCGTGAGGCTCCCGGCCGCCTGAGCTTTTGCGCCGCACCCCTCGAGCTCGCGTGCGACAATCGCGCGTGCGCCCATCGCGGTGGCGTCTCATTCAAGGAGAGAATGGTGAAAAGGTTATCGATCGGCGTCATTGCCGCGCTCGTCCTGTTGTACCCCGTCGCGACCTGGCTGCTGGGATTTGCAATCGAAAAGCGCTTCGAAACCGCCATCGGCGAAGTGCGCGAAAAGGCGCCCTACCTGGCGATGACGCAGCATCGCTTCCGGCGCGGCTGGTATACCTCGCAGGACGACATGACCCTGGAATGGTCCAAAGGCGCCCTTGGAGCACTGCCCGGAGCAGCCTCGTCCCCCGCTCCCGATCTGATCACGATCCATACCGTGTTTCATCACGGGCCCATTTGCGGCTGGACCTGCTTGGGGCTGGCGCGCGCCGATTCGCGCGTCGAGTTCGGCGAGCCGCTGAAGTCGGCGATTGCAAGTGTATTCGGTTCGATGGAGCCGTTCGGGATCCGCTCGAGGCTGGGTTTCTTCGGCGGCGGATCCACGGTGGTTTCGAGTCCGGCAATCGAGGACACGGCGCTGCATGACGGCGTGCATCGGCTGGGGCGGATTGGAGGCCGGCGTCACTTACGGTGCGGGGGTATGGACTCCTATGCAGCGCACTTGACTGCGCCGCGGGCGATGTATTCGGCCTCGGACGGAAAGCGCTTCGAGATGACGGCCACGGCATTCGACAACCGCTCGAAACGGGTGCTGCGCACCTTGTTGTATGAAGGGGACTCCACGCTGACGCTGGGCCGTGTGACCTTCGCCGGGGCGGGCGGCGCCGGCAAAGTGACCGTGGACAACGTGCGTACCGTGGGTTCGAGCCACGCCGACGGCGGCTTCATGACCGTGTCTGTAAAAACCAGCAGCGGTGCGATCGCGACCGCTCCTGTCACGCTCACCGGCGTGCATTTCGATTTCACTTTTCGGCACCTGCAGATTGAAGCCTTGGAAGGGTTCACCGTTGGGATGCAGCAGGTGAACGCGGATTCGACGCTCGCGCCCGCCGCCCGTACAGCGCAGACGCTGTCGGTGATGAAGCAACACGGCGCGGCGCTGCTGGCGCAGCAGCCGGAGATGGCCATCGACCGGATCAGCTTCGCCAATGCGAAAGGCGAAGCGGTACTCAAAGGCCTGGTGCGGCTGCCGGGAGTCACCTCCGCCGACTTCGCCGACGGAGCGGATGCCAAGGTGTTCCTGGCCAAGGTCGATATGGACCTGGACCTGACCTTCGACGACGCGCTCCTGCAAAGTTTGCCGGGCGGCCCGAATAGTGCGAAGCAATTGCAATCGCTGGCCGACCAGGGACTGGTCACCCATGACAACGGCAAGTTCCACACGGCGATACTTTTTCGTCACGGCCAAATGACCTTCAACGGCAAGCCCTTCCAGCCCGGCATCGCGCCGCCGGCACCGCCAATGCCGCCCGCCTCGCCGCTGCCTCCTCCGCCTCCGCGCGCCTCGCGCCCATGACAGGAGGGTCCGGGCGGCCTTGCCACGCCCCACCCGCCGTGTAAGGCTCCGCGCATGTTCAATTGGTTGAAACGGCTCGACAACGGATTGTTCGAGAAATCGCGCGGCATGGGGCCGCCTTGGGGAGCCAGCCTGCGCCTGCTGCGGTATCCCGTAGCGCTGATTCGCGACTGGCTGGTCGGCGGCATCAGCGTGCGGGCGATGAGCCTGGCCTACACCACCTTGTTGTCTCTCGTACCGCTCATGGTGTTCAGCTTTGCGGTACTCAAGGGGCTCGGGGCGCACGGGGACTTGAGAGTCATTCTCCAGGAGTTCTTCCGTCCCTTGGGGGGAGCGGCGACCGAGTTGACCGAGGGGGTCCTGCAGTTCGTCGCGAACATGCGCGGCGAATTGCTCGGCTCGATCGGCCTGGCCTTCCTGGTCTACACGGTGATCGCCACCATCCAGAAGGTCGAGGGGAGTTTCAACTACGTATGGCGGGTGGTGCGTCCGCGAAGCTTCGGCCGCGGCTTCGTGGAGTATCTCAGCATCATGATTCTGGCACCCATCCTGCTCGCTCTCGCGATAGGGCTGCTGGGATCCGCGCAGCACAGTCCATTCGCGCAATGGCTGAACGGCGTTGCCCCGCTCGCGGCGATCTTGGGCGCATTGGGACGCATCGTGCCCTACGTCATCGTCACCGCGGTGTTCACCTGCATGTATTCCTTCGTCCCCAACACCCACGTGGAGTTTCGCGCCTCGTTGATCGGCGGCGTGACTGCGGGCATCATCTGGGCGCTCGTCGGCAAGGTATTCACCGCCGTCCTTGTGTACTCCTCGCAGATGGTTGCGGTTTACTCCGGTTTCGCCATCGTGCTGACGACGCTGATCTGGGTGTACTTGAGCTGGCTGATTCTGCTCATCGGCGCGCAACTCGCGTTCTACGTGCAATTCCCCCAATACCTGCGCCACGGCCAGGGTTCCATCGAGCTCACGGTCGGTGATCTCGAACAGGCCGCCCTGTCGATCATGTACCTGATCGGGCGCGACTACGAAGGCGGCCGGACGTATTGGAGCGCCGGCCGGCTCGCGGTCGAACTCGACGTCCCCGGCATCGCGCTGGCGCCCGTGCTCGCCCGGCTGGAACGCGCCGGCTTGCTCATCGCGACCGACAAGGAGGAATTCGTGCCCGGCCGCGATCCGCAGGGCATCATGCTGGCCGATATCGTCAATGCCGTGCGCACGCTGCACACCGGCCGGATCGCCATCGAACTGCGCCGTGTGGCCCGCGCGGCCTGGGTGATGAAGGAGGTGGATACTGCCATCCGGGAGCGGCTGGGAGCTCAATCGCTCAGGGATTTGATCGCGCTCAAACCTTGAGCCCGCAAGCCTGTCTGCAGACAGGCTCCCAACATCTCATTCGCCGGCGATGGTCATCTCCTGCAGCAAGATCGAGCCCACGCGCGTGCCGCCGCGCACGTCGACGTCGTCGCCCACGGCCGCAATACCCTTCAGCATGTCGCGCAGGTTTCCGGCAATGGTGATCTCCGCCACCGGATATTGAACCGAGCCGTTCTCGACCCAGAATCCGGCGGCGCCGCGCGAGTAATCTCCGGTCACCATGTTGATCCCCTGCCCCATGAGTTCGGTGACCCAAAGCCCGCTGCCGAGACGCGACAGCATTGCATCCACGCCGCCCGCGAGGGTGGGCGCCACCAGCAAATTGTGCGTGCCTCCCGCATTCCCCGTGGTTGTGAGCCCGAGCTTGCGCGCAGAGTAGCTCGACAAAATGTAGCCGGTGAGGATTCCGTCGACGATGAGCTCGCGATCGCGGGTCGCCACGCCCTCCTCATCGAATGGCGCGCTGCCCATGGCCTTCAGGATGTGCGGCCGCTCCGCGATCGAGAATCCCGCGGGAAACACCTGCTGACCCACCGAGTTCAACAGAAATGAAGACTGCCGGTACTGGCTGCTGCCGCGAATGGCGGCCGCAAAATGGCCGATCAATCCGCGCGCGATTTCCGGCACGAAGAGCACCGGCGCGCGGCGCGTCGTGAGGCGGCGCGGGTCCAGGCGCGCGATCGTGCGGCGGGCGCTCTCGCGGCCGATGGCCTCCGCCGCTTCCAATTCGCGCCAATCGCGGGCGCTGCTGTACCAGTAGTCGCGCTGCATATCCTCTCCGGTACCCGCAAGCACGACGCAGCTCAAGGTGTGCGACGTGGTGGGATAGCCGCCCACGAAGCCATGGGTGTTGCCGTACACGTGCAAACCTTGATGGGTGCCCAGGGAGGCGCCCTCTGAATTGTTGATTCGAGAATCGAATTCCAGGGCCGCGGCCTCGCAGGATTTGGCGATATCGATGGCGCGGTCCGCGGCCAGATTCCACGGATGGGCAAGATCCAGGTCCTGGGGCGCTCGCGTCATCAGCGCCGCGTCCGCGAGCCCCGCGGCCGCGTCCTCGGCGGTGAATCGGGCGATGCTGCAAGCCTTCGCCACGGTCGCCCGCACCGCATCAGGCGAGAAATCCGCCGTGCTGGCCGAGCCTTTGCGCTGCCCGAAATAGACCGCGACACTCAGGCTGCGGTCCCGCTGGTGTTCCAGGGTTTCGACCTCACCGAGCCGCACCCCGACGGAAAGACCCGTGTCCTGGCTGACGGCCGCCTCGGCTTGGGAGGCGCCTCGGGTACGCGCTTCTTCCAGGGCGCGCTCGATGATCGATTCTAAGTCCACCTGGGTGAGGCGAACGGGATTGCCGGACACAGCCATCGATATCTCCAAGGGTCTCTTTGAGGAATCCGAGCGGCGATTCTACCGGGCGGCGGTGATAGCATGGGCGGTATGACGCAAGAGAAGCAAACCGACACCTCCGCCGAAACCGAGGAGGAGCACCGGAGCAAGAGCGCCCGCAAGCGCGAAGCCGCTTCCTTGCAGGAACTGGGGATCAAACTATCGGCCCTTCCCGATCAGGAGATCAAGGCCCTGGACCTGCCGGACAGCCTGTTCGTCGCGCTGCGCGATCTACGCCGCCTGCCCTCCCATGGAGCGCAGGTCCGGCAGCGCCAGTACATCGGCAAGTTGATGCGCAACATCGATCCGGAGCCGGTACTCGCCAAGCTGGCGGAGCGCAAGCAGCGCCACGATCTGGAGATTCGGCAGTTCCAGGAGATCGAGCGCTGGCGCGACCGGCTGCTGTCCGAGCCCACCTCGGGGCTCGACGAACTGCTCCGGGCCTATCCGCAAACGGACCGGGCGGCCTTGGTCAAACTGCTGGAAAAGGCCGAAAGAGAGCGCCTGGAGCAACGCTCGCCGGTCGGCGCGCGGGAGCTTTTCGCGTTTCTGCGCCGGCTGCTCGGGTAGATTGGTAGACTAGGGCGATGACAGCCTTGGTCGGAATCATCATGGGGTCGGCTTCCGACTGGGAGACGATGCAGTGCGCCGCCGACATGCTCGACTCGCTCGGCATCGCGCACGAAGTGCGAGTGGTATCCGCCCACCGCACCCCCGACCTCCTGTTTGAATATGCGGCCGCTGCGCGCGGCCGCGGCCTCAAGGCCATCATTGCGGGCGCGGGCGGCGCCGCTCACCTGCCCGGCATGACCGCCGCCAAAACCTCGGTGCCGGTACTCGGCGTGCCGATACAAACCAAGGCGCTGAACGGCATCGATTCGTTGCTGTCGATCGCCCAGATGCCGGGCGGCGTTCCGGTTGCCACCTTTGCCATCGGTGTCCCGGGCGCCAAGAATGCCGCGCTGTTTGCCGCCGCAATTCTGGCCAACGAACATGCCGACATACGCACGGCCCTGGATACCTTTCGCCAGGCACAGACTTCGGCGGTGCTCGCCAATCCGGATCCCCGCGGCTCTTGAAGTTGTCGCGCGTCGGCATCGTCGGAGCCGGTCAATTGGGGCGCATGCTGGCGCTGGCCGGGTACCCTCTCGGGATACGCTGCGTTTTTCTCGACCGCAGCGCTGCGACGCCCGCGGGGCAAGTGGCACCCATTCTGGTCGGCGAGCTCGAAGACGCGGATCAACTCGCTGCACTCGCCGCGTGCAGCGATGTGGTTACCTTCGATTGGGAGAATATTTCAGGAAAGGCGCTCGAGCCGCTCGAGAAACTGACGCGGGTACGTCCGCCCCGGGCGGCGCTCGAGGTGTCTCAGGACCGACTGACGGAGAAGGCGCTGTTCTCGAAGCTGCGAATTCCGGTTGCGGCACACGCCGCGGTCGACAGCAGGGAGCAATTGACCGCCACGGTTCGGAAAATCGGACTTCCCGGCATCCTCAAGACGCGCCGCCTGGGGTATGACGGGAAGGGCCAGTTCGTGCTGCGTCACCCGCGCGACATCGACGCCGCATGGTCGGCGATCGGCGGTGCGGGAATGATCTACGAGAAATTCCAGGATTTCTCGCGCGAGGTGTCCATCGTGGGTGTGCGCTCGGCGGCCGGACAAATTGCGTTCTATCCCCTCACCGCCAACTGCCACGGCGGAGGCATCCTGCACTACAGCATCGCGCCGTTCGTCAATGCCGCGCTCGAGCGCACCGCCCGCATTTACCTGAAGCGGGTGATGAACGCACTGGCCTACGTCGGGGTACTCACCATCGAGTTCTTCGTGGTCAAGGGTCGGCTGATCGCCAACGAGATGGCGCCTCGAGTCCACAATTCGGGGCACTGGACCATCGAGGGCTGCGTGACCAGCCAGTTCGAGAACCACCTGCGGGCCATCTGCGACCTGCCGCTCGGAAGCACCCGCGCCCTGGGACACGCGGCCATGATCAATTTCCTCGGGAAGATGCCCGACCGTACGCGGCTTTTGGGCCTGGATGGCCTGGCCTTCCACGACTATGGTAAGGAACCGCGCCCGGGGCGCAAGCTGGGCCACTGCACCATCCTCAAAAAACGCCCAATGGAGCGCAATTCGGCCCTGGCGGATGCATTAAAATTGATCGAATGGACCTGAAGATCCCGTAGGCTGGCTCGAGTCATGTATCTAGAACTCTTCAAATTGCATGAATTGCCGTTCCGCCTGAGCCCGGACCCGCAGTTCCTGTATTTGAGCAAACAGCACGCGCGCGCCAAGGCGTACATGGAATCGACGGTATGGTTCACCGACGGTTTCGTCGTGATCACCGGCGAAATCGGGGCCGGCAAGACCACGCTGATAGAGACATTCCTGAGCGAGCTGCAGGCCGATGCCGTGGTGGCTCAGATCAACCAGACCCAACTGTCGCCGACGGCATTTCTGCAGACCGTCCTGGTGCAATTCGGCTTTGCCCCCTTCAACATGAAGAAGCCGGAAGTTCTCGCGACCCTGAATCAGTTCTTGGTGGAACAGCACGTGAGCGGGCGCAAGGTTCTGCTGATAGTCGACGAAGCGCAGAACCTGAGCTATCGCGTGCTCGAAGAAATACGCATGCTGTCGGGGATAGAGACCACCAAGGAGAAGGCCCTGCGCATCATTCTCGCCGGGCAGCCCGAGCTCAATGAAAAGCTGAATTCACCCGAACTGGTTCAGCTCACGCAGCGCGTGCGCCTGCGATTTCATCTGACCGCGCTCACCAAGAACGAGACGACGGCGTACATCGATCACCGGCTGGAAGTCGCCGGTTCCCAGGGCCGGCGCATATTTGCCGAAGATACCTACCCCACGGTATACAAATATACGGGCGGGGTGCCGCGCCTGGTCAACACCCTGTGCGATACCGCCATGATGGCCGCTTTCGGCCGCGACCGGGACACGGTGAGCAGCGAGGATCTCGCTGCCGCCATTCAGGAGCTGCAGTGGGTCGAGTCCGGCACCGGGACCAACCGCCTGCACATTCCCACCATGGAACAGAGCATGCCGTCGCACCAAAGCCCCGGCCACACGGTGGGACGGATTCTCCTCGCCTGCGAGGGTAGGACGGTGATGGAGCGTGAGCTCAAGCCCGGGCGCTTGGTGATCGGCCGGACCCCCGACAACGATTTGCAAATCGACAGCAAATTCATCAGCCGCCATCACTGCCAGATCGTGACTCAGGCGGACTCCTGCCTGATCGAGGATCTCAACAGCACCAACGGCATTTACGTTCAGTCCAAGCGCGTTCGCCGGTACAACTTGAATGACGGCGACGTGGTACAGGTCGGGCAACACGAGATCATGTACATCGACGAGCGGGCGCCGCGCCTGCGCGGCGCAGTCGACCCGACCGACACCGGAGTTCATGAAAAGGGTTGAGGCGAGACGGCCGTTCGGCCGCACCCTCGCGCGCGCGGGACTTCAGCCGCGAAGGCTGGAAGGCAAGTCGATGGTTTCGCCCGAGTACTCGCGGCTCAACTCACGAAAATCCCTGCGCCGCAGAAACAGCGTCAAGGCGGCGATCGCGGCGATGATGCCGATCACGAAAGCGAGTACGGCACGCAATCCCACGGGATCGAGATAGAAGAGAAATATCGACAGTCCGCCGATCGCCATATAGAGATAGGGCAGGCTTTCATAAACCGGTCGAGCCAAGCGCATAGACCACCTCCGCACGCCATGGTAATGCGGATGAGGCCGCCAGTCCTTAGGATTTAACTTAAGTACCCGGCTATTGCACCGCAGGCCCCCGAGGACCTGCGGTTCCGGACCCGGACCCGGGAACGTCCTACAGGCCTAGTCCTTGCCCACCAGAAGTTCGGAGATGCGCGACAGCCAGGAATTACGCCAGCCTTCGACATGGAGCTGCTCCGACTTGACCTTGGGAGCCCGCTTGGCCTCCGACAGCAAATCCTTCGGCAGATTGAGTTGAAACGTCCCCGTCATTGAATTGTCGGCCATGGCAGCTCCGTCGTTGAGTCATTGATGCTGAAGGTGAGCGTACCGAGTCCCACACGCGCCAAGATGAGAAGTGCCGCACGTTATCGGCGGCTTCTCGCGCGCGCCGCCGTCGAGCGTCGCCGGGTTGCGACGATTTCCGCTCGCCAACAATATGTCGCTTGCGACGCGCCCGAGTTGCCCATGCCATCGACGGCCTGTCGATTGCTCACAGTGTCTGATCCTTGACGGCGGGCCAGTTCCGCTCTGCGCGACCTATGATTCCGGGCGTATCCTGCTTGAACAACTCAGAGACCTTCGCGTTATAGTTGAGGTAGAGCTTCCCGTTCACGACTTCGCCCGTCATTGGGTCCGTGTCGACCTTTTGGCCATTGGCGGTGCCTACGCTGCAGAAACCACCGAACTGCGGGATGTACTTCTGCGGATTCTTGACGAATCGCTTTTTGTGAGCCTTCGTAGCAAATAAATAGCGAGCGCCGCCATAGGACGCCGATATCGTTTCAATGCCGGGGGTGGGTTTTCCGCTCGAAAAGTAAGCGACCGGATCATAGCCGCGCAGCGCCACACCGTGCTCGTCCACGTTAAGGGCAGACGTGGACCCCGGGACTCCCGCCTGGACCGTTGCCGGCGGTAGGATCCCCATTGACATCGAGAATACAAGCAATGCAAGGGCGAGGCCTCTAGGGTGCGTAAGGTGCATCGACAATTCTCCTCAGTGTGAGCGCTCAGCCATTCGCCTCAGGTAATTCGAATTTAGAGCCCGTCTGGTTACACCCGTCCCCCAACCAAGCGGGGCATGTCGGCGGAGTTGGACGGCTCGCGCAGGTTTGGGCGAGATCAGGCGCAATAAAATGGCGATGTCTCCGGTCTTGATCTACGAGCTCTTTGAGAAGCACCCGACATTGAATAGGAACCCCTGTCCATGAATCAGAACGATCGACTGGCATCGTAAAATGAAGATACTCAGTGACTGGTTGGTTCGCCGGCCCGAGCGGGTTGCACGACATATCGGCTGGTTGGCGCCGCTCTTTGCGCGCATTGTGGTGGGTTGGGTGTTTCTTTGGAGCGGGTGGGGCAAGCTTCAGAATCTGCCCGCCGTCATCGAGAACTTCGCCGGTTGGCACATCCCTGCACCCCACATTCTCGCGCCGTTCGTATCCGGCGTCGAGTTCTTCGGCGGGATATTTCTGTTGCTTGGCCTATTCACGCGCGTTTCCGCAGGTGCTCTCGGGATCACGATGATCGTCGCGATCGTCTCCGCAAAATGGGATCAGGTCGACTCGCTCGAGACGTTACTGGGATTCGACGAGACGGAGTATCTCGCTCTTTTTCTTTGGCTCGCCATCGCGGGCGCAGGGCGACTCTCCATCGATCAGTTGCTCGACCGCCCTTCACGAGCGTGAAATTCGACTTTACTATGAACTCATGAGACGCACTTATTTCCTAGTGCTTCTGATCGGCTGTATGCAGCTCGGTTCGGGAGGCTCTGTCCGGGCACAGTCGAGCCCTGGGAACCGCCCAATCGTCGTGGAGCTGTATACCTCCCAGGGCTGCAGCTCATGCCCGCCTGCAGATGCGCTACTGGGCGAGCTCGCACGAATGCCTCGCGTCATGGCACTGGCCTTCCATGTCGATTACTGGAACGGCATAGGCTGGCGCGACCGATTCTCGAGTCCACAAGCGACGCAACGTCAGGAGCGATATGTGGAAACCCTTGGGCTGTCCTCCGCATTCACGCCGCAGGTTGTGGTGGATGGTCGCACTAGCTTTGTGGGTTCCGACAGACGGCGCATTCTCGCCGCGATGGCCGAGCGGCTGAACACCATACCCATATCGGTTGAGGTCGCGGAGGGAGAGCTCTCGGTGACCTTGCCCGAATGGCCGGATCGCGGCACGTATGATGTCAATCTAGCGGCATACCTTCCGGAGGCTTCCACCCGTATTGAAGGCGGGGAGAATTCCGGAAGATCGCTCCATGAATTCAATATTGTTCGTCAATTTCGCTCGCTAGGCGTGTGGCGAGGCGACAGAACCGTGCTTCATACCCGGTTGGATTCATTTCCGGCGGACGCGACGCAGGTAGCCGTCCTGCTTCAGGCAACTCATCAAGGCCCTATTGCAGGGAGCGCCGTCGCCGCCTTGCGCTGACTCGCCGCTCCACTACTCATCACCGGCTTCGCCAGGACCCTAGATGCAATCGCAGGAAGAGTACCTTAGGACGCTCATGCTAC